>Ga0207696_1000005_pt1 | contig 642078 bp, 593 predicted proteins | sample KBSS54metaG_FD_184403 | JGI IMG/M metagenome (GOLD analysis project Ga0207696, IMG submission 184403) | Switchgrass rhizosphere microbial communities from Kellogg Biological Station, Michigan, USA - KBS S5-4 metaG (SPAdes) (version 2) | ecosystem: Host-associated > Plants > Roots > Rhizosphere... | reverse complement strand
CAGCTTTGTGGTGTTTTTTCGCGGCCTGGGCTTTCTGTTCAGCGGCTGGTTTGGCGGCGGCTTTGTGGTGTTTTTTCGCGGCCTGAGCTTTCTGTTCAGCGGCTGGTTTGGCAGCGGCTTTGTGGTGTTTTTTATGATGGGTGGTCTTGGCAGTGGTGCTGTGAGTTGCAGCAGCCGGAGCCTGAGTAGTGCTTACTGCATCAGCAGCGAAAGCAGCAGAAGACAGACCCATAGCAGCGGCAACGACCAGAGCTAATACTTTTTTCATTCTGATATCCTCGAAATTGTTTCTTCAGTTAACCCCACTGCGGGGCTGTTGAAATTACTATAAGTTTTTCTTTCTCAGGCTTCAGTGAGTGTTTGGTATCGGCGAGTAACGGAATGTACAACGCGCAGGGCGGGCGAAAAGCAGGATGCTCCGCCAACGGAGTCAGCGTCGGCGGAGGGGGGCGGTTAGCGATGCGGTGTATGGGACAAGGTCGTGAGCAGCGTCGGGCGGGTCATTCGTACGCAATAGGCGGGCTGGCCGCGTTCAAAACGCCATCCTTCGGACAGTGGTCCGGCGTCGACGGTGTCAAAGCCAAACGCCTCGTACAGCGCGGCGGCGATCGCTTTTCCTTTTTCACTATCGCCTGCTAACGGCAGCGCCCGACGATTTTCCGCCCCCGCGGGCAGTCCATCGCTTTCCAGTTGGGTCATGGGAATAGCGTTAAACGCTTTAGTGACGGTAGCGGCAGGCAGGATCTGGGCGAGCAATTCGCTGGTCGTGGTCTCTCCTGACTCCAGCGCCTCGATCGGGCCATCACGCTCGGGATAGTAATTCACTGCATCAATGACATGTTTATCCTTAATGCCGGCAACCGGCAGCGAATGGATAGCGCTGAGCGGCACGGCAATGACCACCACCTCGCCAAATTCGGCAGCGTCCTCTGCGCTACCGACCTGACAGCCAATCATCGGACCCAGGCTGAAAAGAGTCTGGGGCCCCCGTGAGTTACTCAACATGACATCGTGACCGGCGGCAAGCGCCAGCTTCGCGATAGACCGGCCAACGAATCCGGCGCCAATAATGCCAATCTTCATTTTCAACTCCTTACCAATGATCTGATAGTGTCGATAAATTTAATTCCATCTCTGCAGAAGATAAATCGTAAGATAGTGGAATGATAAACAACTCAAATGAGTGAATCATGGACCAGCTCACCAGTATCAGGGTTTTCGTGAAGGCGGCTGAAACGGGGTCGTTTGCCGCCGCTGCCGGACAGCTGCGACTCTCGCCGCAGATGGTCGCCCGACACGTGGCAGCGCTTGAGGCGCACCTGGGCACTTCATTAATCGCCCGCACCACGCGCCGACAGACGCTCACCGATATCGGGCGTAGCTATTATGAACGCTGCCGGGTGGTACTGGCTGAGATCGCGGAGGCGGACGCGGTGGCGCAGGAGATGAAAGCGACACCTTCAGGCATCATCCGGGTGAATGCGCCGGTCACTTTTGGTTCGCATGCGCTCGCAGCCTTTATTACCGACTATCTTGCCCGCTACCCTGACGTTCAGGTTGAACTGACGTTGAGCGACCGCATTGTCGACCCGATAGAAGAGGAGTTTGAGGTGATCGTGCGCATCGGTGAGCTGGCCGACAGCTCGATGGTTGCATGGCCTCTGCTGCCATACCGGCTGATTGCCTGCGCGTCACCTGACTATATTTTGCGCCACGGCGAACCGCAGACGCCGACCGATCTTCAACATCACGCGTGCCTGGTGTATGGACACTGGTCGGCAGGCAGCGCCTGCCGGTGGCAATTTGAGAAACAGGGGGCCATGTTCGAGATCAAACCCACAGGGCGGTTCCGCGCGAATGACTGGAAGGCGCTGATGAATGCGGCCATTGCCGGGCACGGTATTACCCTCGGGCCGGAAGATGTGTTGAAAACCGAAGTGGAGCGGGGGAGCCTGGTGCAGGTATTAGCCGGATTCTCAGGACCGGCGCGGCCCATGCATATTCTGGTGCCGGCCGGACGTCGGCGGACGACGAAAATTAAATGTTTTGTTGACGCCTTAAGAACCGCGCTGGGCCCGCGCTGAATCCCTACGACGGTGAGGAGCGGCACCCTGGGAACAGGTGCCGCTGTGCGTTAGCGCGCCGCGCGTTGCAAAATCACGCTGGACGGTTGACGCTGCAGGAAACGCATCCGCAGCATCATCATCACTGCTGCCGAGGTGAGCCCGATAATAAATCCGCACCAGAAACCGGCGGGCCCCATACGCGGAACAAGCGTATCGGTTAAGGCCAGCAGGTAGCCGCTCGGCAGTCCCAGCACCCAGTACGCGGTAAACGTAATAAAGAAGATCGAACGCGTATCTTTATATCCGCGCAGAATCCCGCTACCAATCACCTGTACGGAGTCGGAGATCTGATATATCGCGGCCAGCAGCATCAGCTGAGAAGCCAGCAGGACCACTTCCGGATTGTCGTTATACAGCAGGGCAATTTGCTTACGCATCAGGATGGTGAAAATCGCCGTGATCACCGCCATGCAGACGCCAACGCCAACCCCGGTTCTGGCAGAAACCTGCGCATCGAGGGTGGAACCCTGCCCAAGACGGAAGCCGACGCGGATGGTGACCGCTGCCGCCAGCGAGAGGGGTAAAACGAACATCAGCGAACTGAAGTTCAGGGCTATCTGATGGCCCGCGACGTCCACAATCCCCAGTGGAGAAACCAGCAGCGCAACGACCGCAAACAGAGTGACTTCAAAAAACAGCGCCAGCGCAATTGGCAGCCCAAGCTGCACCAGACGTTTAAGCACGCTGAAGTCCGGTCCGCTGAAGCCTTCATCGCTACGGATATCGCGCATAGAGCGGGCGCGACGTACCCAGGAGATCATACAGAAGAACATCACCCAGTAAACGGATGCCGTCGCCACGCCGCAGCCGATGCCGCCCAGTTCAGGCATGCCAAAGTGGCCGTAGATAAAGATATAGTTAACGGGAATATTGACCAGCAGGCCGATAAATCCCATTACCATCCCCGGTTTGGTTTTCGCAAGGCCTTCACACTGGTTACGTGCGACCTGGAAGAAGAGATAGCCGGGGGCGCCCCACAGCAGCGCGCGCAGGTAGCCTACCGCTTTTTCGGCGAGGGCCGGGTCAATATTGTGCATCGAGCTGATGATGTACCCGGCGTTCCACAGCACGACCATGACCAGCAGTGAAACGAATCCCGCCAGCCAGAACCCCTGACGAATCTGATGGGCAATGCGGTCGCGGCGACCGGAGCCATTTAGCTGTGCGATAACCGGCGTCAGCGCCAGCAGCAGACCGTGGCCAAAGAGAATTGCCGGGAGCCAGATAGAGGTCCCAATCGCGACGGCTGCCATATCGGTGGCGCTATAGCCACCCGCCATCACGGTATCGACAAAGCCCATGGAGGTCTGGGCGACCTGTGCCAGGATCACAGGAATGGCCAGTGCTAATAACTGACGCGCTTCAATAAAATACTTCTGCACGTGAACACCTTTATATTGTTGTTATTTTGAGACTAAAAAAGCCGCCGTAAATGGCAGCAAGAAGAAAGAGCAGAGGGATTTTCCAGTCTATTGTAGCGAGGATGCGCCATTAAGCCAGTGAAAAAATGGTAGGGCACGATGCGCGCTGGCAACCTGTTTTGCCAACTGGTATTGTTCCCGACAGGTATAACGGTAATGATACCGTCACGAAAGTCTACAGGAGTAAAGCATGTTTACAGGCATTGTGCAGGGGACCGCTAAAGTGGTGTCCATCGATGAAAAACCCAATTTTCGCACCCATGTGGTGGAGCTGCCTGAGCATATGCTTGCCGGCATCGAGACCGGGGCATCGGTGGCGCACAATGGTTGCTGCCTGACAGTCACCGAAATTGACGGTCCGCGCATCAGTTTTGACCTGATGAAAGAGACGCTGCGTATTACCAACCTTGGCGCTGTAGAGGTGGGGGATGTGGTGAATGTGGAACGAGCGGCAAAATTCAGCGATGAGATAGGCGGCCATCTGATGTCCGGCCACATTATGACCACGGCGGAAATCGTCAAGATCCTGACCTCGGAAAATAATCGCCAGATCTGGTTTAAGGTTCAGGACCCGACGCTGATGAAATATATCCTCTATAAAGGATTTATCGGCGTTGACGGCATCAGTCTGACGGTCGGTGAAGTGACCCCGACGCGTTTTTGCGTGCATTTGATCCCGGAAACGCTGCAGCGCACCACGCTTGGCATTAAAAAACTCGGCGATCGGGTGAATATCGAGATCGACCCGCAAACGCAGGCGGTAGTCGATACCGTGGAACGCGTGCTGGCAGCGAAAGAAGCGGCACAACAACTGAGCGATGAATGATCGGCCGCTGCTGTTGGATGAAGAAGGAAAGAAAAGAATATCCCCCGTGTTAACGGGGGATATTTTTAGCGGGCCACGCGAAGGCCGTTTTCCACACCGCGAGAAAAGACCACCTGCCAGAGCTGAATATCGCGCGCGCGAAAAGCCCCCGCGCAGGCGTTCAGATAATAACTAAACATACGTTTAAAACGTTCCGAATAGTTATCGGCGATATCGGGCCAGCTGGCCAGGAAACGTTCGTACCAGGCCATCAGCGTCGTATCGTAATCGGCGCCGATATTGTGCCAGTCTTCCATCACGAAATGGGATTCGCTGGCTTGCGCGATATGACGAACCGAAGGCAGACAACCGTTGGGGAAAATATATTTATTGATCCACGGATCGACGCTGTGGTCCGTTTTTTTGGAGCCAATGGTGTGTAATAAAAAACGACCGTCAGGTTTTAAATTACGATCCACCACTTCAAAATAGGTGGCGTAATTTTTAGGTCCCACGTGTTCAAACATCCCGACGGAAACAATGCGATCAAACTGGTCATGCAGGTCACGGTAGTCCTGCAGCAAAATGGTAACGTCTAACCCTTCGCATCTCTGTTGGGCCATTTTTTGCTGCTCGGCGGAAATGGTCACGCCGACTACGCTAACGTGATAATTTTTGGCCATATAGTAAGCCAGACCACCCCAGCCGCAGCCAATATCCAGCACCCGCATCCCCGGTTCCAGCTGCAGTTTGCGGCAAATAAGATCTAATTTTGCCACCTGCGCCTCTTCCAGCGATTGCGCCTCTTTCCAGTACGCGCAGGAATATTGCATATAGGGGTCGAGCATCCGGCTGAAAAGATCGTTGCCCAGGTCGTAATGTTCTTTGCCGACAATCCAGGAGCGCTTTTTACTTTGTAGATTGAACAGGCGAGCGCCCGCGATGCGAAGCGTATCTTTCAGATGGTGAGGGAGCTGATTTTCCAGCCCGGCACGGAGTACTTTATGGAAGAATATATCCAGCCGTTCGCAATCCCACCAGCCGTCCATATAACTCTCACCTAACCCCAGCGACCCTTCCTGTAAAACACGTTTAAAGAAGAGCGGATTGTTAATCCGCAGATCGGAGGGGGCGGTGCCATTAACCTCAATGCCCGCGCGACCGAGCAATTCGGTTGCAATTCGGTACCAGTCGTCGTTTGGTACGCTTACTTCTTCTATACACGATGAACTCATAGCTTCTCCATCACGCCCAAGTGATCAGAACCTTAAAACAGCGTAGACGCTTTTTTGGCTTTGTGAGAAATCTCACGGAATATCCGTGAAGCTGCTATCCGACGTAGAACAGAGGAAGGGCGATAACCCTTGCCGAAAGGCCTTCCATGGTGAAACGGGATGCATCCTGCTCCCGTTAATCTTAAAAAATATTTTATTTATGTGAAGCCGGTTCAGTATAGGCCGCTGAAATCAGGCTTTCAATAAAAATATATTAGCAGGCTAATTACTGAGCCTTAACATCACTGAAACGCGTTTATGCATGAGACGATTCGGTAGTCAGGCAAACGCTGTGACGCTGCATAAAATAACCCAGCCCGGCCAGCACGATAGAGACCAGCATCACGCTGGTGGTAGTGAGCAGCGGCGTGGCAATCAGCGCGGAAACCAGCAGACTGGTCAGGAAGCACAGACCAAGCTGCAGCGTGTTCTGCAGCGCGGCGGCACGACCGGTCGCCTGCGGGAACGGCTTCAGCGCCTGGGCGACAACAATCGGGTAGATCCCGCCATTGACAATGGCCATCACGCAGAAGGGAATCATCACCGCAATAATTGAGACATCCTCAACCAGACCAACCATCCAGGTGGCAGCCACGCTGACGGCGAAAATCACCAGCAGCCAGGGCAGCAGCTGTTGGCCTTGCCATTTCTGCAGCGCCGCGCGGCATCCATAGCCACCGATTAAAAAGGCGATTGTCTGCGGAACATAGCTAAGACCGATAGCGGTTGGGCTGTAGCCCATCTCATGGAGAATAAACGGCGACCCGGTTAACCAGGCAAAAAAGCTGGCGGAGCAGGCGGCGTAAATCAGCACGTTGCCGCTGTATTCGCGCGAGCGCAGCAGCGTCAGAAAGGTCAGCTTCTCGCGGACGTCACCCTGCGGCCTGACGACCGGCTTCAGGCGCAGGGCGGGCACCATCAGCAGCAGGGCGATGGCAAAAAGGGTGGCAAAAATGGCCTGCCATTCCAGATGGGCAAGCAGCCAGCTGCCGAGCAACGGCGCCAGAGCCGGCGATAAACCCACCAGCGGCATAATGGTGGCGAAAATACGGTTAGTGCGCTGAGCTGGATAATAATCGGTGACCATCGCCTGCCAGGTCACCGCCGCCGCGCAGACGCCGATCGCCTGGATAAAGCGCAGCACCAGCATCAGAGTGGCGTCACGCACCCACAGCATTCCCAGACAGCTGATAGCGAAGATCGCCAGCCCGGTTAGCAGAATCGGTTTACGTCCGTAGCGGTCCGAGAGCGGGCCCCAGAACAGCTGCCCGATGGCGAAGCCGGCGAGGAACAGGCTCAGACTGGCGCTGACCGACGCTGCAGAAGTATTGAGATCTTGCTGGATGGCCGAAAAGGCCGGCAGATACATGTCGGTAGCGAGGAAACCCAGCACGCTGAGTCCCGCCAGCCACACTAAAAATCCTTTCCCGGGTTGTTGCATAACATTCTCTTATAGATGCAGGTATGATGCCGCAGAGTGTAGGGAGTGCATTCTGGCTTGTGAAACGCTAATATTTGCTACATGCGTTCAAAATTTTTGCAGGCAGAATATGTGGTCCGAATACTCACTCGAAGTTGTTGATGCTGTCGCCCGCAACGGCAGCTTTAGCGCCGCGGCGCAGGAGCTGCACCGCGTACCTTCGGCGGTCAGTTATACCGTACGTCAGCTGGAGGAGTGGCTGGCGGTACCGCTTTTTGAACGCCGCCATCGCGATGTCGAATTGACCCCCGCCGGGCTCTGGTTTTTACAGGAAGGACGATCTGTTATCAAAAAAATGCAGATCACCCGCCAGCAGTGTCAGCAGATAGCCAACGGCTGGCGTGGCCAGCTGTCGATAGCCGTGGATGACATTGTTAAACCGGCCCGTATGCGCCAGATGATTGTTGATTTTTATCGTCACTTTCCCGATGTCGAGCTGATTGTTTTTCAGGAGGTTTTCAACGGTGTCTGGGACGCGCTGGCCGACGGACGCGTGGAACTGGCTATCGGGGCAACCCGTTCGATTCCGGTGGGGGGACGCTACGCCTTTCGCGATATGGGGATGTTGAGCTGGCATTGCGTGGTGGCGAGCCATCATCCTCTGGCGCAGATGAGCGGGCCGCTCAGCGATGATGTGTTGCGCAACTGGCCGTCGCTGGTCAGGGAGGACACCTCCCGCTCGCTACCAAAACGCACGACCTGGCTACTGGACAACCAGAAAAGGGTGGTGGTGCCGGACTGGGAATCCTCGGCCACCTGCCTCTCGGCGGGATTGTGCGTAGGGATGGTGCCGAGCCATTTTGCTCGCCCGTGGATTGACCGCGGTGAATGGACCGCGCTGGCGCTGGAAAACCCGTTCCCGGACGCCGCGTGCTGCCTGACCTGGCAGCAGAGCGACACGTCACCGGCGCTGTCGTGGCTACTGGATTATCTGGGGGACAGTGAAACGTTAAACCGGGAGTGGCTGCGGGCGCCGGAGTAACCGGCGCCGCACGGGCGATTAGCGACGGTAGTCGACGAACGGGCCGTCTACGACGGAGCGGCGCTCTACCAGCCGCGGGTGAACCTCGATCGACTGTGACTCTTCGCGCTTGTTGACGATACGATCCATCAGCATATTGAAGGCCGCTTCCCCCAGCGAATCTTTCGGCTGGTGGATGGTGGTCAGCGCCGGGCTGAAATAGCGGGCGTTACGCACGTTATCATACCCGATCAGCGAAATGTCCTGCGGCACGCGTAGCCCCATCTCATCCGCAGCGCAGATTGCGCCCATCGCCATGATGTCGCCGCCGCAGAAGACCGCCGTCGGGCGATGCTGCTGGCTGAGGATCTGCTGCATTGCGCGGTAGCCGGATTCAGGCTCGAAGTCTCCCTGCACAATCCAGCTTTCCGGAACGGCGATCTGCGCTTCTTCCATGGCTTTCATAAAGCCCGCCAGGCGCCCGGCGCCGGTGTTACGCTCCAGCGGACCCGGGATCACGCCGATTTCACGATGGCCGCGTTCCACCAGATAGCGACCGGCCATATAACCGCCCTCAAAGGCGTTATCGATGACCGAATCGGTAAAGTCGGCTTTGGATTCACCCCAGTCCATTACCACCATCGGAATATGGCGGTACTCTTCCAGCATGCTGAGCACCGATTCCGGATATTCAGAACACATAACCAGCAGGCCGTCGACACGCTTTTGCGCCATCATCGACAGATAGGCCTGCTGCTTTTCGAGATCGTTCCACGCATTGCCCAGAATCAGGGTATAGCCTTTCTGGAAACAGCTCTTTTCTACGGCTTCAATAATCTCAGCGAAATAGGCCGCTTCGCTGCTGGTGGCCAGCAGGCCAATCGATTTGGTGTGATTAACCTTCAGGCTGCGAGCAACGGCACTGGGGGAATAGTGCAGCTCTTTGATCGCCGCCCACACGGCGTTGCGGGTTTCTTCCGCCACGAAACGGGTTTTGTTAATTACATGTGACACTGTTGTAGTGGAAACGTTTGCGCGCTTCGCTACATCTTTAATTGTTGCCATTACTTCTCACTCCAGACCTTGACCTGATCGTCTGATTATCGATACGTAAACGTTTGCCTATACACACCCTGAATACAATTTTCAACATTGCATCACGTCGGGAAAACGACACAGAACGACAGGAAGGGGTCAATGGCCGATACGCTTTCAAATTAGCGTGGGATTTTGTCCGATCTTGCGGCAAAGGGGAAGAGCAAAAATGTGCATCACCCTAAAACATGGAAGATTTTTGCGCTATATTGTGCAAAAATGAGCAAGCTCACTTTTCATGTGGGGATAACTGGGGGAAAAATTGATGGATACAGATTTAAAGTTTTCGCTGACGACAACGATTATTGTCCTGGGTCTGATCGTGGCCGCCGGCCTGACCGCGGTGCTGCACTGATTTATCCGGGGGAGAGAGCTCTTTCCCCCGACGTCCCGCCATTATTATCAATTTCGCAAAAATCTTTTGCCATTTCGTTTACTTTTGTTTTTTTGTGATTGATGTCATGCTTTTGACTTCTGATGAGATACCGTCGCCGATGACGGTCTGCTGGAGTCATTGAATGAAAATCAACTTTCCCTTGTTAGCGCTGGCGATAGGCGCGTTTGGTATTGGCACCACGGAGTTTTCCCCGATGGGGCTGCTGCCGGTGATTGCCAAAGGTGTCGACGTGTCAATTCCGGCGGCGGGAATGCTGATCAGCGCGTATGCGATCGGCGTGATGGTCGGTGCGCCGCTGATGACTTTGCTGCTCTCTCATCGCGCGCGCAGAAATGCGCTGATTTTTCTGATGGCGATCTTTACGCTGGGGAACATTCTCTCCTCAATGGCGCCGGATTACACCACGCTGCTGATTTCGCGCATTATCACTAGTCTTAACCACGGCGCTTTCTTCGGCCTCGGGTCGGTGGTGGCGGCGAGCGTGGTGCCGAAACACAAACAGGCCAGCGCGGTGGCGACCATGTTCATGGGCTTGACTATCGCTAATATTGGCGGCGTTCCGGCGGCGACATGGCTTGGCGAGACCATCGGCTGGCGGATGTCGTTCCTCGCGACGGCAGGTCTGGGGCTGGTGGCGATGGTCAGCCTGTGGTTTTCGTTGCCCAAAGGCAGCGCTGGCGAGCGTCCGAACGTAAAACAGGAGCTCTCGGTGCTGGTTCGTCCGCAGGTGCTCTCCGCATTGCTGACCACCGTGCTGGGGGCCGGCGCGATGTTTACCCTCTATACCTATATTTCACCGGTGCTGCACACCATTACGCACGCCTCACCGCTGTTCGTCACCGCCATGCTGGTGTTGATTGGCGTCGGCTTTTCACTGGGTAACTACCTCGGCGGTAAATTCGCCGACCGTTCCGTCTCCGGGACGCTGAAGGGTTTTCTGCTGCTGCTGATGGTTATCATGCTGGCGATTCCGCTGCTGGCGCAGACGCAGCTGGGAGCCGCAATCAGTATGGTGGTCTGGGGGGCGGCGACCTTCGCCGTGGTTCCACCGCTGCAAATGCGGGTGATGCGAGTGGCTCATGAAGCACCGGGTCTCTCTTCGTCGGTCAATATCGGAGCGTTTAACCTCGGCAATGCGCTGGGTGCGGCAGCCGGTGGCGCGGTGATTTCTGGCGGACTGGGCTATGCCTTTGTGCCGGTGATGGGAGCGATCATTGCCGGTGTGGCGCTGCTGCTGGTGCTGTTCGGCGGGCGTTCGCAGCCGGAAGAGGCGTTGGTCTGACAGTCGGTATATTCGCAGAAGGGTTGCCCCTTCTGCGTTAGCGTTTTAGGCCGCCAGATTGGCTGCCACAAACTTCCAGTTTACCAGCGCCCAGAAGTGCGCCAGATAGTCAGGACGGGCGTTGCGGTAGTCGATGTAATAGGCATGTTCCCAGACATCCACGGTCAGCAGCGGTTTGGCGTCGCCGGTCAGCGGCGTGCCAGCGTTGCTGGTGGAGACAATGCTCAGGCTGCCATCGCTATTTTTAACCAGCCATGTCCAGCCTGCGCCAAAGTTCTTCGCTGCCGCGTCGGTAAACTTCGCTTTGAACTCTGCGAAGCTGCCGAAGGATTGATTGATGGCGGCTGCCAGCTCACCTTCCGGCTCGCCGCCCGCATTCGGCGCGAGGCAGTTCCAGTAGAAAGTATGGTTCCAGACCTGGGCCGCATTGTTAAAGATGCCGCCTTCAGAAGCGCGGACGATCGCTTCTAAAGATTGACCTTCAAACGCGGTGCCTTTGATCAGGTTGTTGAGGTTGGTGACATAGGCCTGGTGATGTTTGCCGTAGTGGTATTCCAGGGTTTCTGCGGAAATGTGCGGCGCCAGGGCGTCTTTTGCATACGGTAATGCAGGTAATTCAAACGACATTGTTACTCTCCTTATAACTTCTTGTTTTCTAGCTCACATTCAAAGGATGTTTTACCATCCAGAACAGCATGTACTGTCCCTCGCCGGGGCGAGTGCAACAGGTTTTTATTGTGATCGGAATGCTAACACTTGCAGAAGGGAGTTAAAAGCCTTGCAATGATAAAGGGTATATTTAACAAACTTACCCGGCTAAGCCTTCGCCGGAGCGCAAGGCATCGCATTTCAACAGGGCAGGTTGATCGCTGTTGCCGTTGAAATATAAAGTGATTAGTGAATATCCATTTTGCAGAGGTCTGTTTTGTCTAACATAGTCTATCGCCAGGCGACTCTGGCCGACGTCGAACGCTGTTTTGAAATTGAAACGACCGCATATGAAGGGGATGAAGCGGCCACCCGTGAAAAGATTGCCACCCGAATCCAGCAGTACCCGGAAGGATTTCTTTGCATGGAACGGCAAGGAGAGGTCATTGGCTTCATTAATTCAGGGTGCGCGTGGGAAGTCGTGATGTCGGATGAAGCCTTCAAGGAGCTGGTCGGGCACGATCCTCGCGCGCCGAATGTCGTGATTATGTCTGTCGTCGTTGATCCTGAACACCAGGGAAAAGGGTATTCGACTGCTCTGATGGAGCGCTTTATCCGGCAGATGGCACAGGCGCAAAAGAGCGCCATTCACCTGATGTGCAAAGACCGACACGTGGCCCTGTATGAGAGATTTGGTTTTCGCTACGAGCGGCCTTCCGCCTCGGATCATGGCGGCATGTCCTGGCATGAGATGAGCCTGACATTATAGTGAGGAGAGTTGACCTGCCGCAGACGCGGCAGGTCAGGCTCAGCGAATGGTTTTGGGGGTCATCACCCGGCGCGCTCCGACATAGTGGCGAATCCAGTAATCTTCGCTTAATGAGGTGATCTGGATGTCGCGGCCGGTACGCGGCGACTGAATAAACTTGCCGTTGCCAACGTAAACGCCGACGTGATCGGCGGTGCCGCGCCCACGGGTGCGGAAGAAGACCAGATCGCCGCTCTGCAGCTCGCCGCGATCGACCGGACGGGCATCGCGCAGATGATACATCTCATTGGCGGTGCGCGGAATGCGGATTTTTACCAGATCCTTATAGGCGTAGTAGACCAGCCCACTGCAGTCGAAACCGGTACGCGGCGAAGTTCCGCCCCAGCGATACGGTTTGCCAATCTGATCCATTAACTTCGACATAGCGGTGCTTTGCGCTCTCTGCACGCGGGCTTTATGCGCATCCGCCAGGGTCAGCGGCGGTTCTTCCACGATTGTTTTGCAGCGTTTTTTGTAACCTTTACGCACGACGCATTTACTCTGCGCGCTGGCCATGACCGGGGCCGGTTCAGCGGCAGGCGCGATCGATTTCGCACACTGCTTTTTATACCCTTTACGCAAAACGCATTTTTTGGTGCCGGCGGCCTGACGGTTCAATGCCGTCTGGCTGGATGCGGTGGTGCGAGTGGGGTGTCGGGTGCGGGTGGCCGTTGAGGCTTTCTTGCTGGCGGTTTTGGTTGTGGACTTCGTTTTCTGACTGCTGGCTTTTTTCTTACGTTCTGTAGTGCCTTTCGCCGCATGCGCTTTTGGCGTGGCGGAGGTGTGCGTATGCCCTGAAGCATGCGCCAGTGGTGTAAATGAGATAGATGTAAACAGTAATGCACAGAGCGAAATCGCGATTTTGTTTAGCCGCGCCACTGAGCAATCCCCTGATTAATGACAGATATGTACCCATACCTGACGGTGAATGACAAAACCCAACGATTCTAAAGCATAAAAACCCGGAAAGTTAATACTCTTTTGTATCTAAAGTGTCGTTTGATTAACAATTGCAAAAAATTATCTCAGACATTAACCACCTTGTACGCGAAATGTACAGCGATACCGCTTTTACGCGGCCAAAATGATATTTTTAAGGCAACTTCTGACCACAGAAGATAAAATATAATGAGTGAAAAAAATGTTATTATCTGTCCTGCGTTCAGGACGCTACAATGACAAATTACTGCCGTATAGAAGTTAAGGAAGCATGACAATGAGCACGACTGTAGAAAAAATCCAACGTCAAATCGCTGAAAACCCGATCCTGCTGTACATGAAAGGGTCTCCGAAACTGCCAAGCTGCGGTTTTTCCGCTCAGGCTGTGCAGGCGCTGTCTGCATGCGGCGAGCGTTTTGCCTACGTTGACATCCTGCAGAACCCGGATATCCGCGCGGAACTGCCGAAATATGCGAACTGGCCGACCTTCCCGCAGCTGTGGGTTGATGGCGAGCTGGTTGGCGGTTGCGACATCGTGATTGAAATGTATCAGCGCGGCGAACTGCAGCAGCTGATCAAAGAAACGGCGGCAAAGTACAAGACCGACGAGCCGAAAGCTGAATAAGTCTGCCGCCAGTAAAAAAGCGACTTCCTGCGAAGTCGCTTTTTTTTGTCTCTTACTCTTGTCCGGCAAGCGGTAATGGCCAGCCGCCAAGACGTTTCCAGCGGTTGACGATTTCGCAAAACAGCTGCGCCGTCTGCTCGGTATCATACAGCGCAGAGTGCGCCTTGCTGCCATCAAACGCCATTCCGGCGGCCAGGCAGGCTTTGGACAGCACCGTCTGGCCGAGCGCCAGTCCACTCAGCGCCGCGGTATCAAACGTCACGAACGGATGAAACGGATTACGTTTGAGTCCGGCGCGTTCGGCGGCGGCCATCGTAAAGGTGAGATCGAACGTCGCGTTGTGCGCCACCATGATGGCACGATTACAATCGTTATCCTTAATTCCCTTGCGGACCATTTTAAAAATGGCGTGCAGGGCGTCGTATTCGCTCACCGCGCCGCGCTCAGGATCGTTCGGATTGATGCCGTTAAAGGCCAGCGCTTCAGGCTGCAGATTGGCGCCTTCGAAAGGTTCAACATGAAAATGCAATGTCTCGTCCGGCATTAACCAGCCTTGCTCATCCATTTTCAACGTAATGGCGGCGATCTCAAGCAGGGCGTCGGTTTTAGCATTAAACCCGGCGGTTTCTACATCAATCACCACGGGGTAGAAACCACGAAAACGGTCGCACAGACCATTAAGTTGAACGTTCTCGGACATCTGATTCTCTTAACTGGAAAAAAGTAGCGCGCATTATGGCAAATTTTGCCGCGCCTTGCAGCAGGAAGGGGAAAAACAGCGGGCGCCGATGAGCGCCCGAAGCAGGTTAGTTGCCAAGGCCTTTGCCGGCGTCTTTCTCTTCAATCAGTTCGATTTTGTAACCGTCCGGATCTTCAACGAAAGCGATAACCGTGGTGCCGCCTTTCACCGGACCCGCTTCGCGGGTGACGTTGCCGCCGTTCTGGCGAATACGCTCGCAGGCTTCGGCGGCGTTATCCACGCTCAGCGCGATATGACCGTAAGCGCTGCCGAGGTCGTATTGGTCAACGCCCCAGTTGTAAGTCAGCTCGATAACCGCCGTATCGCTTTCCTCGCCGTAGCCGACGAAGGCCAGCGAGTATTTGTATTCGGTATTTTCGCTGGTACGCAGCAGCTTCATGCCCAGCACGTTGGTGTAAAACTCGATAGAACGTTGCAGGTCGCCAACGCGCAGCATAGTGTGAAGTAAGCGCATAGTTTTTATACTCCTTGTTTACAGCCCCTTAACAGAGACCGTATGTGCAATTGTCTGAATAGCGTAACAAAACGGACAAGGCGTTTCATACCCCTGAGCACTATATCGTAAAAAGGCCGCCATTTCAGGCGGCCCTTACGCCGATCTTTCTTGTCGCATCCGCGGACGAGATGAGCGCGTCCAGGATGTGCAGTCAGTTACCACAGAATACGATAGCGGCTAACCGTCGCGATACCCGGCGGGATTACAACGTCGGGTAATCGGTGTAGCCTTCCGCGCCGCCGCCGTAGAAGCTTTCAGGGCGCTGCGGGTTCAGCGCGGCCTTGTGCTGCAGACGAGCGACCAGATCGGGATTGGCGATATAGTCACGACCGAAGGCCACCGCATCAATTAAGCCTTTGCCGATCAGATCGTTGGCTTTTTCTACCGTGTAGGCACCGGCGCCGATAATCGCGCCCGGGAAGCGATCGCGCACTTTTTGGCGGAATGCGTCGCTGTACGGCTGGCCGCCGGCCCAGTCCGGCTCGGACATGTGCAGATAGGCAATGCCGCGTTTTGCCAGCTCTTCAATCAGATACAGCGCATCGGCTTCTTCGTTCGGGCCATTATCGACATTCTGGAAACTGCCGATTGGCGACACGCGGATCCCGATGCGATCGGCGCTCCACTCTTTGCTGACGGCATCCACAACTTCCAGCACCAGGCGCGCACGGTTTTCAACGCTGCCGCCGTATTGATCGGTACGGTGGTTAGAAGAAGGGGACAGGAACTGATGCAGCAGGTAGCCATGCGCAGAGTGCAGCTCTACAAGGTCAAAACCGGCATCGCGGGCATTGCCGACCGCCTGGCGGAAATCATCGACGATCCCCGGGATCTCATCGAGCTCCAGCGCACGCGGCATGGAGGTGTCGACGCGAATGGCGTGGCCATGTTCATCGCGCAGGGAGGTACGGGTGCCCGCACTGATAGCAGAAGGCGCAACCGGCGCTTCGCCGCCGGGCTGCAGGGAGTTGTGGGAAATACGACCGGTGTGCCACAGCTGCACGGCGATACGGCCATGTTCAGCGTGAACGCCGGCGGTAATTTTCTGCCATGCCGCGATCTGTTCCGGGCTGTGCAGGCCCGGAGCGCCGGCGTAGCCTTTTGCCTGGGCGGAAATCTGCGTGGCTTCGGAGATGATCAGTCCGGAGCTGGCACGTTGACGATAGTACTCGGCCATTAACGGCGTCGGGATATCGCCTGGTTCGATACTGCGCAGACGCGTCAGCGGAGCCATAAATACGCGGTTAGGTACAGTTATTGCACCGACTTTCAGTGGAGAAAACAGTTTTGATTCGGACATAATGACTCCTGAGTAGACCGGTCGTCTTGTAATTCGTTAAATAAAAACGCCTGTTAAACGTCAGGCGCTGCAATAATCTGTCTGGCATGGGCAAGGGCGCTTTCCAGCGGCATTGCACTGCGGGTAATCTTGGCCTGCAAATTGGCCCCCAGCCACAGGGAGTAAAGCACCTGAGAGAGGGTAAAAGCATCGCCGTTAAATGTCAGGCTCCCTTCCTGGCGACCCTTTTCCAGCGCTTCGCCCAGCAACGTAATAATCTGGCTGGCGCCTTTGTTCATCTCTTCGCGCATGGATTCAGACAAATCACACACTTCAGCGGAGAGTTTCACCGTCAGGCAACCGCTGATAATACCCTGCTGGCAAAACTGCGTCAGGGTATGCTGGTAGTAAGCCAGCAGACGGTCGCGATAGTTCCCTTCGCCGTGAGCAAAATGGTCAACCAGGCGGCGGATATAGCCAGCATAGTGATGTTCAAGCAGCGCGACGCCGTAAGCTTCCTTAGAGCGAAAATAGTGGTAGAAAGAACCTTTCGGCACTTCCGCTATTTTCAGCAGTTCGCTCAGGCCCATTCCGGTAAAACCACGGTGCATGCACAGCTGTTCGCCGGTTACCAGAATATGTTCGCGAGTATCGTATTCACAATGTTTGTTCATGGCGCTCACTGTAATAGACCGATTGGTCTAATGCAAGCGAAAAAATGTCGCCCGGGGCAGAGGCTGAACAACAAAAGTTGCGAAGCAGAGTTGAAACGTCTTCAATAAAAGACACAGAAGAGTCGCCGGAGGCGTGGAGTGGCAGAGCAGCTGGAGTTTTTCCCGGTACAGAGTCCATGCCGGGGAATTTGTCAGTCGGACGAACGTGGATTTTGTCGCGGTTGCTTTCGTAGTCGTGAAGAGCGTTTTCACTGGCAAACAATGAGTGATGCCCAGAAGCAGGACGTGCTGCGCCTGTGCCGTCAGCGTCTGTTGCGCAAATTACGCGCGAATAAACCGCAGGCCGAGGAAGAACCACAGCAGCCTTCACTGTTTTAATGGCAAAATTGCGTATACTCAACACACTTTTTTGTTGAGGACGTTGTTATGGTTCAGCGTATTGCTATGGCCCCGCAGGGGCCGGAATTCTCGCGTTTTGTTATGGGCTACTGGCGTTTGATGGACTGGAATATGTCCGTGAACGAGCGGGTCAGCTTTATTGAGCAGCACCTGGATCTGGGCGTGACTACCGTCGATCACGCGGATATTTACGGCGATTATCAGTGCGAAGCGGCTTTTGGCGAAGCGCTGAAGCAGGCTCCGCATCTGCGCGGTCGCATGGAAATCGTCAGCAAGTGTGGGATTGCCACTAAAGCCCGCGCCGAAAATACCATCGGCCACTACATCACCGACCGCGATCATATCGTCTTAAGTGCCGAGCAGTCCTTGCGCAATCTGGCGACCGACCATCTTGATTTGCTGCTGATTCACCGCCCGGATCCGTTAATGGATGCGGATGAGGTGGCGGAAGCCTTCCTCGCGCTGCATCACAGCGGTAAAGTTCGCCACTTTGGCGTCTCCAACTTTACGCCGGCGCAGTTTACGCTGCTGCAATCGCGTTTGCCGTTTACTCTGGCCACCAACCAGGTTGAAATCTCTCCGGTACACCAGCCGCTGCTGCTGGATGGTACGCTGGATCAGCTGCAGCAGCTGCGTATCCGGCCGATGGCCTGGTCCTGCCTCGGCGGCGGGCGGTTGTTTAATGATGAAAGCTTCCAGCCGCTGCGTGATGAGCTGGCGCAAGTGGCTCAGGAGCTAAATGCTGAGAGCATCGAGCAGGTGGTTTATGCGTGGATCCTGCGTCTGCCGTCGCAGCCGTTACCGATTATCGGCTCCGGTAAAATCGAGCGTGTCCGCTCTGCCGTGGTGGCCGAAAAACTGAATATGTCTCGTCAGCAGTGGTTCCGCATCCGCAAAGCTGCGCTGGGTTATGACGTGCCATAACTGACTGGCGCCGCCTTCGCAATGGCTGTCCCGGTCGGCGACGAACCGGGATGGCCCTGTCGGAGGCGTTGTTCGCCGCTTTCTCCTCGCCATCACGCCACAGCGCTTCGCTGAAAATCAGAACGCATTCCGTTTTACGAGGCGCTCGCTCTCTCCGTTATCGTCCCGACCGCAGGTGCCTGCTCAAGCTGAGACAGGGCGCAATACAGCCGCCAGATCACGGCCGCCAGCTCTTTTGCTGCCGGCTGATGATGATGGTTCAGCGTGTCGCAAATTCGCTGTAGCTCCTGCAAGGTTGAGGCCAGGGGGCGTTGCTGGACCCCGCGTTCGCTCATGACATCCCGGAGCAGACTGATGCATAAATCCCGCACCTGCGAGAGCGGGTCAGAACGGGTTTCCCACTCGCGAAGCTGCCAGACCACGTGCGAACAGTTAAGCAGCACCACGCCCCAGCGCAGCAGCCAGCGGCGCGCCAGGGCATCCTGGCTGTTACTTAACTGACTGATATGATGGTAGACCAGCGATTCAAACTCGTGTTCGCTATGCTGAGGGCGGCGGCTCAGCTGATCGACAAAGTGACGGCGTAACGCTTTTATGTGCCGGCGGCTCTTACGCGCATCGGAACCGGGGCTGATCACGGCAAAAGCAAGCCAGGCAAAGCCGACGCCAATGATTTTTCCAAGATTGTCGTTGAGGAACGAGGCAAAGTCGTAGACCGGCGGGTTGGTCACCGAAATAAACGACCCCATGAACACAATCAATTGTCCCCACAGACCCGCCAGCTTGGGCATTTGCAGCTTAAGCAGTTGCATGGTGGTCAGTAGCGGGAAAAGGAACAGCAGGAACTGCCACAGGTCGGTTATCTGTACCATCAGTCCGAATTTCACCCCGAAGCTGAATATCGACAGCAATATCAGCGTACGCATCAGCAGGGTCAATGATTTGAACGGCGAGGGTGAGACCGAGTAAAGCACGCAGCAAATTGCTGCCAGGGTGAGCGCGGCGGCGCACGACTGCCATTGGGTGCTGATACCCCAGGCTCCTACCGCAACCAGCGCGCAGAACGTTCTGATGCCGTTCCACAACGCTTCGGCCTGATCGGTATGACGAGCTAACGCCGGGGCGGAAGGAACATTAAATTCGGCGATTACCGAGGCGTTTTCCACGCGCTGGAGCCAGCGACTGCTGTCCAGATACAGGCGGCAGAAGTAGCGCAGGCGCTTCCAGAACGCGAGATGGCGATAGTCGGCATCGGCGGGAGGCGCCAGCGGGGCGATTATCCGTGCGACAGCGTAAAAATCGGCCCGTGGATTGGCCAGCGCGATAAGCAGCGTTTCCAGTACTTCGCGGGTCTGCGTCGGCGCGGCCGGCCAGTTAACCAACATCCGCCGCAGGCTGGAGATGACGCTGGTCAGCCGCAGCTGCTGGTGGAGTAAATAGTTCAGCAGCGGGTTCTGACGACGAAAACGGTAATGACTCCAGAAGGCCTGAATACGCAGCAGGTTCATGGTCAGGATTTGCCCGATCACGCTTTCGTGGGCGGTGCGAATGGCATCGGTGGTTTCCGGCACCCACAGCAGACTGGCGTGCTCAAGCAGGCGAGCATGCATATTTTTCAATGCCGTCAGCAGCGCAGTGCCATCCGACGTACTGGGCATGATCATCATCATCAGCCCGCCGCACAGGATGCCGACGATAACCTCGCAAACTCGCGACTGCGCGATAGTCCACAGCTCGTTGGCGTCGGTAATGTTGATAACCGGAAAGGCGATAATGGCGCAGGTATAGCCGGCGAGCTGGAAAGCGTAGGCCACGTTGTTGGTATACATTGCGCAGGCCCAGGTACAGAGCGCAATCCACGCCGAAATGCTGAATAAAAATAGCCAGGGGTCGTTTAGCGTATGTCCGGCGAGCAGCAGCGCGGCACAGGCGCCGAGCAGGCTTCCGGCAATGCGTCCGAAGCTCTTACTGATCACGCCACCGACCGTCGGGAAACTGACGACGGCGGCAGAGGTCATCGCCCAGTAAGGCTCATCAAGATCCAGCCAGTAAGCAATACTCAGCGCGAGACACATCGCGATGCCGTTACGCAGGGCATAGCGCCACTGCGGACGGCTGGCTTTAACCCAGGGAAGAGCACGCCATGACGGGACCTGCAGCTTCATCAGGGTTCGCCAATTGAGACGGTGCAGGTGGTCCCGGAAACCAGCGTCGTATCCGCAGGCAAACCGTTGAGTTCGATGCGTACCGGTACGCGCTGGGCCAGACGAACCCACGGGATATTCGGTTTAATATTGGCAACCAGGCTGTTCCCGCCTTCGATACTTTGGTCGACGATGGCACGGCCAATACTGGATACGTGACCCTGTAACGTTTGCTTGCTGCTGTACAAAACTATCTGCGCACTATCGCCAGCGCGAATATGGCGCAGCTTGGTCTCTTCAAAGTAACCAATGACATAAAATGAATTGCTATCGACAAGGGCGAAAACCGGATGGCCTGCCGAGGCGTAGTCGCCCACGCGGGTCGTTAAGTTTGTCACCCAGCCATCTACCGGCGATTTCACGGCCGTCTGACCAAGCTGCCATTGCGCGTGCTCCAGACTGGCCTGCGCCACGCCGACCACCGCTTTGGCGGCCTCAAGGTTGGTCGTCGCAGTGTTCAGCGCGGTATTGGCGCTTTCCAGATCTTCGGCGGAGATTGCCTCTTGCGAAAGATGACGACGACGACGGGCATCACTGGCCGCTTTCGTTTGCTCCGCTTTGGCTTTGGCCATTTCCGCTTGCGCTTTCGCGAGCTGCGCTTCGGCGTTGAGAGCGGCAATACGATAAGGGGTGTCATCGATCCTGAACAGAACGTCGCCGGCTTTGACTAACTGGTTATCGCGAACGTTTAGCTGGAGGATGCTGCCGGAGACCTGCGGCGTGATGCTGACCTGTTCGGCGCGTACTTTGCCATCCCGGGTCCAGGGGGATTGCGTGTAATAGTTCCAGACCAGCCAGGCGGCAATGATCGCGAGTGCGGCGACCAATAAGGTCGAGAGGTATTTGAGTTTTTTCATGTCGTGAACATTACCAGGCAGTCAGTAAAACCAGAGCCAGACACACAGAGAGTGCAAACAGGGACAGATCCATCAGCAAGGGATGCCAGATATCGCCGGCATACATCCAGTCGCGCAGCTGGCGGTGAATAACCAGCCAGATAAAAAATCCCAGCAATACGGCTTTAAACAGGGGAGGAAAGTAAATTGACGCACCGAATACCAGGTCCTGGAGCGACAATCCGGAAGTGTTAAGACTCAGTTTCACAAGCAAAAATCCTTTGCCATTGCAGGGAGAATGTTCAGAGCATGCTACTATTACACATTGTAAATCATTGTTTTGAATTTGGTGTATCAGGTAATTCATTTGTTTTGATTATTCAAATGCTGCACACTATTCTAAAATCAGTATAATAACTTAGCAAGCTAATTATAAGGAGATGAAATTGGAATCGCCACTGGGTTCTGATCTGGCACGTTTAGTGCGCGTCTGGCGCGCGCTGATCGACCATCGCCTGAAACCTCTGGAGTTAACGCAGACGCATTGGGTCACGCTGCACAATATTCATCAGCTGCCTCCTGAGCAGTCGCAGATTCAACTGGCGAAAGCTATTGGTATCGAGCAACCCTCACTGGTGCGTACGCTGGATCAGCTGGAAGAGAAAGGTCTTATTTCTCGCCAGACTTGTGCAAACGACCGGCGCGCGAAACGAATCAGGTTAACGGAAAAAGCGGAGCCGCTGATCAACGAAATGGAAGAAGTGATCGGCAAGACGCGTGATGAGATTCTGTCTGGTGTGTCGGCAGAAGAAGTCGCAACGCTGCTCAATTTAATCCGTAAACTGGAACAAAATATCCTCGATCTTCAGGCAAAAGATTAATTTATTCAGGGCCCTGAGCGTTCAAGGCCCTTTTTTTATCTTCGTTTATGCTAAGCGTCAGTTAGCCATCTGATTCCCTCCGCCGTTCCTGGCCTGATACATGGCGGCATCGGTTCGTTTTTCGCCTGACGGAGACGTTCTGCCCCGTCAGTCTTCATGAACCGTATTGACCAGCAGGAGAGCGGTGAGGCTATCCAGGGGGCTGCGATTATAGCGCCGGCCCAGCGAATCGTGGGGCCAGTTTTGACAGCAATAATTTATCCCTGAATTCCCGACAGAGGTTAAACACATCACACCGTAAATAAATAAGGTACCGGGCATTGCACCGAAGGGGGCTTTTGCGACTGGTGTCTGCCATCAACAGGAAAAGCAAAAAATAATACGCTGTGCAGAAGATTCACCGCAGCGAACTATATTGTGTGGCCGCGGTAAAATAATAATGCGGTATATATAACCTTTCGCTGGCTTGAATGAATTAATGAGCAGGGAATAATACTTCCGGCAAAAGCAATGCACTATATCAGAATAAGCGTATGTACCTGCCGGGGGAGTTTTCGCTATGGCGACAGGTGGAGAAAATGCGAGCGGTGATAAACAGTCGCATCGTATTCGTTAAGAACAGCGTCTCGTTAGCCTGACAGGCCTGCCGCCCCAGCCTCAGACGCTGCGAAAGCGCAGAGGGTGGCTGTCAGGCCCAGGGGTTTTCTGGCATACCCGTCAGTCTAAAGCAAGAAAGCGTGACACGGAGTATGAATAAAAAAGTGAATCCGCGGGGCGTGGAGTCAAAATCGATATACGACTCATTAATGTGGCCCGAAATAAACCTGTCTCTTTCATGAAAACAGCGCTGCACACGAAGTGAATAAAATTCCTTCACGCCGTGCTGAAAAATAATACGCATGGCTGTTGAAAACAATATCCATCTTTTGGGACGGCGCGATAAGTGTGACGGAATAAGATGACAAAGCCGTTATGAGTTGACGGTGAGCGAACATGGGGTTGCCCGAGCACGGTATTTTTATATGACCGCGGTGCTGCCGAGTTCTTTTTTTCAGACACTACCGGACACGGTTTTGATATTAACCAGAGGGAGAAGCAGGGCGGCCATAAAGACCGCACTGAGAGGTTTAAACTTAACGTGGGGAGACGGTAACCTGGCTGCCGCTGCCGGCAATCGCCACGCGCTGGCCGACAGAGAACGGCGTGCTGCCCTGTTTCTGCACCACCAGGATGGTATTGCCGTCATCTTTACGGATTTCCAGCTCAACGCCCTGAGTTTTGTTCATTGCGCCCTGTACACCCTGTCCGGCTACGCCGCCGGCGACCGCGCCTGCTGCGGTGGCCAGAGAGCGGCCGGTACCGCCGCCGATGGTATTACCGAGGAAACCACCAAGCACCGCACCACCGATAGCACCGATAGCATTGCTGTCATCACCGCTCTGGATCTGTACTGCGCGGGTATGAACAATGGTCCCGTAGGTGACGCTTTGCACCTGTTTGGCTTCCGATGCGGAGTAAACATCTCCGGAGAGGCCGCTGCTGCTCACGCAACCTGCAAGCGATAAACCAATCATCGAGACAGCCAAAACACGTAAAATCATTTATGAATCTCCTTCACCGAATAGTGTTCTGTTGAACGTCCATGCGTTCAATTATATGGCATTTCATCGTCGGCTGGCATACTTCCAGCATGGACCAGACAAAAAATAATAATCCGCTCCTCTTCAACTTAACATAAACATAAGTTCTTTACGTAATGCGCAATCTTTCGCGCTTTAGTGTTAATAAACGTTAGTGCACCGTAGCATTGCCCTCTTCTTTATGATGGAGTGTGAGGCATACGAGAGTCATGGAATGAAGGAAGGCGTATGAAATCAGGTCACTTTATCGGCGTAATGTCCGGAACCAGCCTCGATGGCATTGATGTGGTTCTGGCGGCAATCAACGAAAGCGTAGTGGCGCAGCAGGCCAGTCTGTCGTACCCCATTCCGGTGGCAATAAAAGAGGATATTCTGGCCATCTGCCAGGGGCAAACGCTGACGTTATCCCAGCTCGGTCAGCTGGATACGCGTCTGGGGCGCTTATTTGCCGATGCCGTGCTGGCTCTTATGCGTCAGGAGAATGTGCAGCCGACGGATATTGTCGCTATCGGTTGTCATGGGCAAACGGTATGGCACGAACCAACGGGCGAAGCGCCGAATACGCTGCAAATCGGTGATAACAACCAGATAGCCGCCCATACCGGCGTGACGGTGGTGGGGGATTTTCGGCGTCGTGATATGGCGCTTGGCGGTCAGGGAGCACCGCTGGTTCCGGCTTTCCACCATGCGCTGTTGGCGCATCCCGTCGAGCGGCGGATGGTGCTCAATATCGGCGGGATCGCCAACCTGTCGCTGTTGGCGCCGGGCGTGCCGGTCCGCGGCTATGACACCGGACCGGGTAATATGCTGATGGATGCGTGGATCTGGCGTCAGTGTGGAAAACCCTACGATAAAGACGCGCAGTGGGCCAGCGAAGGCAAGGTGCTGCTACCGCTGCTACAAAACATGCTCAGCGATCCGTGGTTTGCGCTACCGGCGCCGAAAAGCACCGGACGTGAATATTTCAACTACGGCTGGCTGGAGCGCCATCTGGCTCGTTTCCAGGGGCTGCGTCCGCAGGATGTGCAGGCGACTCTGGCAGAACTGACGGCGGTGACCATCGCGGAACAGGTGCTGCTGAGCGGCGGCTGTGAACGTCTGCTGGTGTGCGGCGGCGGCGCGCGTAATCCGCTGCTGATGGCGCGGCTGGCAGCGCTGTTGCCGGGTACGGAGGTGTCTACGACCGATGCGGCTGGTATCAGCGGCGATGATATGGAAGCGCTGGCATTTGCCTGGCTGGCATGGCGGACGATGTCCGGACTCCCCGGTAATCTCCCGTCGGTCACCGGCGCTTGTGAAGCCACTGTGCTCGGGGCCATTTTCCCCGCAAACCGGCCGCAGAATCAGAGTTAACTGAAACACCTGTTTTTTATTTACCGGTAAACTGGATGAAGTTAACGGGGGGCGATTTGCCCTCCTGGACCGGGATAGTCGAAGGCAAACGAATGAAAAAAATCCTTATCGCTGTAGTACCCTTTATGCTCGCAGGCTGTAGCTACTATAACCAGTTTGTGGAGCGGATGCAGACGGATACCCTGGAGTATCAGTGCGATCAGAAACCGCTGACCGTGCACATCAACAATACCCGGCAGATTGCCAGCTTTATCTATGACAACCAGCAGTTGAATCTGGCACAGGGGCTTTCGGCATCAGGCGCGCGCTACACCGACGGCGTGTATGTCTTCTGGTCGAAAGGCGACAGCGCCACCGTTTACAAGCGCGATCGCGTTGTGCTGGAAAACTGTCAGCTGCAGACGGCCAAACGTTGAGATTTCCGGCCCGGGGGCGCACAATGACGCCACCCGATGACTATTTTCTCACTTGCCATGTCTGATAACGACGAATTGCAGCAAATCGCGCATCTGCGCCGAGAGTATACCCGTGGCGGCCTGCGCCGCCGCGATCTTCCCGCCGAACCGCTGACTTTATTTGAGCGTTGGCTCAGACAAGCCTGCGACGCCCGGTTGGCCGACCCGACGGCAATGGTCGTCGCCACCGTTGACGAAAACGGCCAACCTTACCAGCGAATTGTTCTGCTCAAGCACTATGACGAAAAAGGGCTGGTGTTTTATACCAACCTCGGAAGTCGCAAAGCCCACCAGATCGAAAACAATCCTCGCGTGAGCCTGCTTTTTCCGTGGCACATGCTGGAGCGTCAGGTGATGGTGACTGGCAAGGCGGAGCGCCTGTCAACGCTGGAAGTGGTGAAGTATTTCCACAGCCGCCCGCGCGACAGTCAGATTGGCGCCTGGGTCTCCCGGCAGTCAACCCGCATCTCAGCCCGCGGTATCCTGGAAAGTAAGTTCCTGGAGCTGAAACAGAAATTCCAGCAAGGCGAAGTGCCGCTGCCGAGCTTCTGGGGGGGATTCCGCGTGAATATTGAGCAGATGGAATTCTGGCAGGGCGGTGAACACCGTCTGCATGATCGTTTTTTATACCAGCGCGACAACAGCGCGTGGAAAATCGATCGTCTGGCCCCGTAATCCCTGAAATTTGTTGTGTTAAGCGCTGGTGCTGGATGGGCTGGCGCTTTATTCTATAGACTTCATTTTTCAAGCTGCGTCTTTGTTGGCTGTGCCGGCTTATTCCGGCCGTTTGCTTGCGTAAGTCTCCGTACTTGCCGCCTTGAGGCAACTTGAATGATTTTGCATAGATGTTTTTTTTCGCGTCTGGCGAAAAGTCGTGTACCGGCAAAGGTGCAGTCGTTTATACATGGAGAATTTGATGGCAAGCAGTAACTTGATTAAACAATTGCAAGAGCGGGGGCTGGTAGCCCAGGTGACGGACGAGGAAGCGTTAGCAGAGCGACTGGCGCAAGGCCCGATCGCGCTCTATTGCGGCTTCGATCCAACCGCTGACAGCTTGCATTTGGGGCATCTTGTTCCATTGTTATGCCTGAAACGCTTTCAGCAGGCAGGCCATAAGCCTGTGGCGCTGGTGGGGGGAGCAACCGGTCTGATTGGTGACCCGAGCTTTAAAGCCGCCGAGCGTAAACTGAACACCGAAGATACCGTGCAGGAGTGGGTGGATAAAATTCGCAAACAGGTCGCGCCGTTCCTCGACTTTGATTGCGGTGACAACTCGGCCATTGCCGCGAATAACTACGACTGGTTTGGCAGCATGAACGTGCTGACCTTCCTGCGTGATATCGGCAAGCACTTCTCCGTAAACCAGATGATCAACAAAGAAGCGGTTAAGCAGCGTCTGAACCGCGACGATCAGGGCATCTCGTTTACCGAGTTCTCCTATAACCTGCTGCAGGGTTACGACTTCGCGTGTCTGAACAAGCTGCATGGCGTGGCGCTGCAGATTGGCGGTTCCGATCAGTGGGGCAATATCACCTCCGGCATCGACCTGACCCGTCGTCTGCACCAGAACCAGGTGTTTGGTCTGACCGTTCCGCTGATCACCAAAGCCGATGGCACCAAGTTCGGTAAGACCGAAGGCGGCGCGGTATGGCTGGATCCGAAGAAGACCAGCCCGTACAAATTCTACCAGTTCTGGATCAACACCGCGGATGCTGACGTTTATCGCTTCCTGAAGTTCTTCACCTTTATGGACATTGCCGAGATCAATGCGCTGGAAGAAGAAGATAAAAACAGCGGTAAGGCCCCGCGCGCGCAGTACGTGCTGGCCGAGCAGGTCACCCGTCTGGTACATGGCGAAGAAGGGCTGGTAGCAGCAAAACGCATTACCGAAAGCCTGTTTAACGGTAATCTGAGCGACCTGAGCGAAGCCGACTTCGAACAGCTGGCGCAGGATGGCGTGCCGATGATTGAGCTGGAAAAAGAGGCCGACCTGATGCAGGCGCTGGTGGATTCCGAGCTGCAGCCATCGCGTGGCCAGGCGCGTAAGACTATCGCCTCCAACGCCGTCACCATCAACGGTGAAAAACAGTCCGACCCGGAATATGTATTTAATGACGGCGATCGTCTGTTTGGTCGCTACACCTTACTGCGCCGCGGTAAGAAAAATTACTGTCTGGTCTGCTGGAAGTAATTGCGTAAAGGCAGGGGCGTGGGAAACCACGCCCCTTATTTTTTGCTGTCAGGTACACAAGATGAAGAACATCCTCGCCATCCAGTCCCACGTTGTGTTTGGTCACGCCGGCAATAGTGCCGCAGAGTTTCCGATGCGCCGCCTTGGCGCGAACGTCTGGCCCCTTAATACCGTTCAGTTCTCCAACCATACGCAGTACGGGAAATGGACCGGTTGCGTGATGCCGCCTGCGCATCTGACCGAAATCGTTCAGGGGATTGCTGATATTAATCAGCTGCAGCGTTGTGATGCGGTATTGAGTGGCTATCTGGGCTCCGCCGAACAGGGTGAACATATTCTCGGTATCGTGCGTCAGGTAAAAGCGGCCAATCCGGCGGCGAAATATTTCTGCGACCCGGTGATGGGACACCCTGAGAAAGGCTGCATCGTCGCACCCGGCGTGGCGGAGTTTCACGTCCGCTACGCGCTGCCGGCGAGCGACATTATTGCCCCCAACCTGATTGAGCTGGAAATCCTCTGTGGTCATCCGGTGGCGAACGTTGCACAAGCCGTCTTAGCCGCGCGTGAGCTGATTGCGCAGGGTCCGCAGGTGGTGCTGGTTAAACATCTTGCCCGCGCCGGGTTGAGTATGGACCGGTTCGAAATGCTGCTGGTGACGGCTGATGAAGCCTGGCATATCAGCCGCCCGCTGGTGGATTTTGGCCTGCGTCAGCCGGTTGGCGTCGGCGATGTCACCAGCGGATTGCTGCTGGTTAAACTGCTGCAGGGGGCTCTGCTTCGCGATGCGCTGGAGCATGTGACCGCGGCGGTGTATGAAATAATGCTGGCCACGAAAAATATGCAGGAGTACGAGCTGCAGGTGGTTGCCGCACAGGATCGTATTGCACAGCCGGAGCACTACTTTAGCGCCACGCAGCTTTAACCGTAGAACTGCCCGGCCTCGCAGCCGGGCAGATAATGTCTGGCGATTAAACCCCTTCCGCCGCCAGCGCCGCGGCCACCGATGGACGAGCGGCCACGTGTTTCATCCAGGCCTCGATATTGCTGTAACCTGTCATATCCAGCTTCACGGCCCTGGTCCAGCGCAGTACGGTAAACAGGTAGCCATCAGCGATGGTGAAACGATGCCCGTTCAGCCACTGCTTCTCCTTCAGCGACTCATCAATATAATGCAGCTTCTTCTCCAGCTGAGCGCGCACGATCGGTTTGTAATCTTCCGGAGTGTCCGGGCGGAAAAGCGGCGTAAAGCTTTTATGCAGCTCCGTCGCGACGTAGTTCAGCCACTCCAGTGTCTGGTAGCGCGCAATGGTGCCCACCGGCGCCAGCAGCTGGCGATCCGGCACCTGATCGGCAATGTATTGCATAATGGCGACGCCTTCCGTGAGCAGGATATCGTCGTCAAGGAGCAGCGCCGGAACCTGTCCCTTCGGGTTGATCTGCAGATAGTCCTCACCGTTTTCCAGGCGCTTCTTCTGCAGGTCGACGCCTTGTAAGGTGAAGTCCAGTCCGCTTTCGCGCAGGGCGATATGCGATGCAAGGGAACAGGCGCCGGGTTTGTAGAACAGTTTCATCAGTAACTCCTCGTGGCTGCAGTTTTCTGTATGTTAGCCCAGGGGTAAAAAAAAAGCCGCTAACAAAACGTTAGCGGCCTAAATTTATTGGTTTTCCCGAAGCGCTTAAGCGGTTGCCGTATCGCGAGCTTTGCTCACTGAGTCGTCATCCTGGGTCATGCGGTTCAGTTTCGGTGCGATAGCAAACATCAGCACGGCGATAACTGCGGTAGCAATACCAATCTGCAGGAAGACATGGCCATATACGGCAAGAGACTGCAGCGGATCGGTCACGTTCTCCGGAACCGCCATCAGGTTGGCGACTTTACCGGCGATGATAGCGGCGCCTGCGGTAGTCAGGAACCAGCTGCCCATGATAAAGCCCATCAGGCGCTGCGGTACCAGCTGTGCCACCATCGCCAGACCCAGACCGGAAATCATCAGCTCACCGATACTCTGCAGCGCGTAGCTCAGAATCAACCAGTTAACGGAGACGATACCGGCATCGGTTGCAAATTTGGCGCCCAGCGGCAGAACGAGGAAGGCCAGCGAGCACAGCACCATGCCGATCGCAAATTTGTGTGGCATTGGCAGACGGTCGCCCATCTTGTTATAGATAGCGGCCAGAATCGGGCTGCCGATCATAATCCAGAACGGGTTCAGCGCCTGGAACTGTTCAGGCTGGAAGTCAATGCCCAGAATGGCGTGCTCAACGTTGCGGATAGCAAAGAAGTTCAGTGAAGTCGGCATCTGGCTGTAGAGGACGAAGAAGACGATCGCCTGAACCATCAGAATGAAGGCAACAATCATCTTACGACGCGCAGCCCCTTTCATCGCAATAGCTTCTTTCGCAAAAATAATCACGATACCCAGAGCCACCACGCCCAGCACCATACGGGCAATGCCCTGGTTGTGCAGCAGCCAGGTCGCAATCACCACCAGGACGATCACGCCGACGATGGTCGCCAGCAGTTTACCGAAGTGTACCGGGGCAAAGTCAGGCTTCGAACCGTAGTTTTTTACCCATTTTTTGCAGAACATGAAGTTCACCAGGGTAATCAGCATCCCGACGAAGCTCAGCGAGAAGGCGATGCTCCAGCCAAATTTCGCCGCCAGCCACGGGGTAGCCAGCATAGAGAAGAAGGAACCGATGTTGATGGACATATAGTACATCGTAAATGCGCCATCAAGACGCGGGTCATCTTTCTCATAGCAGGTCGAGAGCAGGGAAGACGGGTTAGCCTTAAACAGGCCGTTACCGACGGCGATGGTCGCCATACCCATATAAACGATAGCCGCGTCGTGTCCGGAATACGCTACCAGGGCGTAGCCGATAGCGAGGACGATGGTCCCCAGCATAATCACACGCTTAGTACCGAGCACTTTATCGCCCAGCCAGCCACCGATAGCCACGAGGCCATAAACCAGCGCGCTGAAGGAGGAGAAGAGAGTAATAGAATCCGCTTCTGACATACCCAGCTGTTTGACCAGGTAAACGGCCATGATCCCTTGCAGGCCGTAATAACCAAAACGCTCCCATAATTCGATCGAGAAGATCAGATAGAACGATTTCGGTTGTTTGAAAGCGTTCAGACTCACGCTTTCTGCTGGTTTATTGTTTGCAGTTGACACATATACCTCTTTTTTTACATCCCATATTAACGGGGGGTGTTCGGGGCGCAATCTGATAAGACCGCCGCCTTTATAGTTATTCTGGAGGGAAAACGGGAAGTAATGTTCACTATCCTGGCCGTTCAGGCAAGCGTTTTGTAATACTCTGTTACATATATCTTGGGCGTTATAATACGCCAGTCATTCAAATGTTATACAGAGTTAAATTTCACCTTTTTCACATTGGTGATATTTTTATCTGTCGGGACGGGAAAAGGATCGGATAATGGCGATATATTCTGCTGATAAGCCTTGAACATAGTGATATAGCCCATAATCCTAAAAAATGATGGGGTATTGTCCTGGTAAGTGGTGCTCTGCTATTGGAAATACTGGCTTTCCTTATCATCGTTACAACAATAATTTAACATTAAGTTGCGTGGATGATCTGGATCACAAATGTATAGAAATTTTTTCGCCACAAAAAATGATTAACCTGGATGAACGTTATATAGGCGGTTAATTGTCCTGTAGAGTGCGGAAATAGTGGCGTTAAAGGTAGGGGATTAGCGCAAAGGACAGAACCATTACCACAAGCAGGGTAATGGTTTGTCTGAATGTTATTCGTAGACTTTCTCTTTAAACTCGCACAGATCTTCAATCAGGCAGGAGCCGCAGCGGGGTTTGCGCGCAATACAGGTATAGCGGCCGTGGAGAATAAGCCAGTGGTGACAGTCGACTTTAAATTCGGCGGGAACGACCTTTAGCAGTTTTTCCTCCACCTGTTCAACGTTCTTCCCGGGGGCAAATTGTGTCCGATTGCAAACGCGAAAAATATGCGTATCCACGGCAATCGTCGGCCAGCCGAAAGCGGTATTCAGTACCACGTTGGCAGTTTTACGTCCTACGCCGGGAAGCGCTTCCAGCGCCGCTCTGTCCTCGGGAACCTCGCCATTGTGCTGCTCAAGCAGGATCCGGCAGGTTTTAATGACATTTTCAGCTTTGCTGTTAAATAACCCGATGGTTTTGATATACGATTTGACGCCATCAACACCCAGCGCCAGCATGGCTGCCGGCGTATTCGCTACGGGATAGAGCCTGGCCGTGGCTTTATTCACGCTGACGTCCGTCGCCTGCGCCGAGAGCAGTACGGCTATCAGTAATTCGAACGGCGAGCTGAAATTCAGCTCCGTTGTGGGGTGCGGGTCGTTATCCCGCAGTCTGGTCAGTATTTCCAGACGTTTGCTCTTATTCATCCCAGACTTTCCCTGTGCGCATCAACCGGCGCGGCTTGACTCGCTTCAGCTGCCTTTGCTTTACGCTGTTTGGTTCGTTCATCAATCAGGTATTTCACCGCCAGCATCATCCCTAAACCGATAAAGGCGCCCGGCGGCAGCATCGCCAGCAGGAACGGCGTATCGGTATGGAATACTTCGATCCGCAGCGCTTTCGCCCAGCTGCCCAGCAGGCTATCGGCACCATCAAACAGCGTCCCGTTGCCGAGGATTTCTCGCAGCGAACCGAGCACAAACATCGCGCAGGTCGCCCCCATACCAATGGAGAAACCATCCAGCGCCGACAGCGCCGGCCCTTTTTTGGCAGCGAACGCTTCGGCACGACCGACCACGATGCAGTTGGTCACAATCAGCGGAATAAAAATCCCCAGAGACTGATACAGACCAAATGCGTAGGCGTTAATCAGCATCTGTACGACGCTCACGACCGAAGCGATGATCATGACATAAATCGGGATACGAATTTCAGCCGGTGTCCAGCGACGCAGGCTGGAGATGGTCAGGTTGGTCAGCGTCAGCACCAGGGTTGTCGCCAGTCCCAGCCCTAACGCATTGGTGGCGGTAGAGGTCACGGCGAGGAGGGGGCACATGCCTAACAGTTGTACCAGCGCGGAGTTGTTTTTCCACAACCCCTGAACAATAACGTCTTTGACTTCGCTCATGGCTTACTCTCCACAGGACGTGAGTTCGGGAATCTGTGCGGGCAGCGTTTGCGCGTACAGGCCGGCACGCTTAACGGCGTTGACCACCGCGCGTGGGGTAATAGTGGCGCCGGTGAACTGATCGATATCACCGCCGTCTTTTTTTACGGCAAAGTGACTGTCGCCGGGGCCATGAATGACTTTACCCGCAAAGTGGGTTATCCAGCCAGACAGGCGAAGTTCAATTTTGTCGCCAAGGCCGGGCGTCTCATGATGCTCCGTCACGCGGGTTCCAAGTACGGTGCCTTTGAAATCGGCGGCAACCAGCAGCTGAATCGCACCGGAGTAACCATCGGGGGCGGTCGCTTCCATCACCACCCCGACAGGGGCGTCGTTATTTTTGGCAATCCAGATCTTATGCTGACCTTTACCGAGCGGTGGCGCAGCGACCAGATAGCAGCTCTGTAGCAAATCGTTATTATAGCGGTCCGCAGGCAAAACCTGATTGAACAGCGCTTTTTGCTGCGTCGCCGCCTGCTCAGCAATCGTCGATTTCGTCAGCTCATTGATGGCCGCGGTTAACCCGGTAGAGCCGGCGGCAAAGAGCGCCAGCGTAATGCCGTGTTTGCGCATGCTTTTTAACATCATCGGTCCTCAGCGGTGGCCATAGACGCGCGGGCGCGTGTAGTAGTCGATTAACGGAACGGTAATGTTCGCCAGCAGCACGGCAAAAGCCACACCGTCAGGATAACCGCCAAAGCTGCGGATGAGCCACACCAGCAGACCGGCGAGGGCGCCGAATATCAGGCGGCCGCGGTTGGTGGTGGAAGCGGTAACCGGATCCGTTAAAATAAAGAATGCGCCGAGCATGGTCGCGCCGGAAAGCAGATGAATCTGCGGGGCAGCGAAGCTCTGCGGTGAAAACATCCAGCCCAGGGTGGCGCAGAGGGTCAGGCTAAGCAGGAAGCTCAGCGGAATATGCCAGCGAATAGTCTTCTGCCAGAGTAAAAACAGACCGCCGACCAGATAGGCGATATTGACCCACTGCCAGCCAAGACCGGCCAGCGTGCCGCCGTAGATCGGGTACTGCAGGATCTCCTTCACCGCGTGACCGGCATGCAGCGACGTTTTAAACGTATCCAGCGGCGTGGCCTGGCTGATGCCATCGATCCCCAATCGCAGGGCGTTCATATCGTTACCGCTGGCGGTATGGCCGCTAAAAATAACCTGCAGGGCGTCGGTGAAGCCTGGAACGGTGGCCGCAATCTCATGCGGCGGCAGCCAGGAGGTCATCTGCACCGGGAATGAGATCAGCAGCACGACATAGCCAATCATTGCCGGGTTAAACGGGTTGTGACCCAGCCCTCCGTACAGCTGCTTGGCAATAATAACGGCAAAGGCGGTACCTAAAACGACCAGCCACCAGGGCGCCAGCGGCGGAATACTGATGGCCAGCAGCAAACCGGTCAGCAGCGCGGAGTTATCGGCAAGCGTGGCGGCAATATTCTGTTTCCGCAACCTGAGGATGGCGGCCTCTGTCGCCCAGGCCGTGAGGGAGGCGAGAACGAGCTGCACCACGGTTCCCCAGCCAAAGAACCAGGTCTGAACCGCGATGCCGGGTACGGCTGCGAGCAGAACCAGCAGCATAATCCGTGAGGTCTGACGCTGGTTGTGGGTATAAGGAGAGCTTGCGATTCTGAAAACCATTTATTCCTCGTTAACTGCCTGCCGGGATGCTTTCCTGGCCTGAACGCGGGCGATTGCTTCGGCGACCGCGGCTTTACGCGGGTCGTCGTTGGCGGCTGACTGGGTCATCTGTTGCTGCTCGGCCTTGCGGGCCTTCGCGCGGGCGATAGCCGCTTCAACGGCCGCTTTACGCGGGTCGACGGCTTCGGCGGCGGGCTGCACGTCAGCCGGTGCGGCGGCCTGCTGCTCGGCCTTGCGGGCCTTCGCGCGGGCGATAGCCGCTTCAACGGCCGCTTTACGCGGGTCGACGGATTCGGCGGCGGGCTGCACGTCAGCCGGTGCGGCGGCGGCCTGCTGCTCGGCTTTGCGGGCCTTCGCGCGGGCGATAGCCGCTTCAACGGCCGCTTTACGCGGGTCGACGGATTCGGCGGCGGGCTGCACGTCAGCCGGTGCGGCGGCCTGCTGCTCGGCCTTGCGGGCCTTCGCGCGGGCGATAGCTGCTTCAACGGCCGCTTTACGCGGGTCAGCAGCCTCGGTGGCAGGCTGTCCCGTTTGCTGATCCTGCTGCGCCAGCTTGCGGGCGCGGGCCTCGGCCTTACGGGCTTCGCGGGCGGCGATCGCTTCACTGTTATCCGGTTTTGCTCCGGCCTGGACAACGATCGGCTGGGCGGCATCGCGTTGTTTTTCGCGAACCCGGGCCAGCGCCGCGTTAATCGCCGCATGATCTTTCGCGGCCGGTTGAACAGCAGACTGTTTGTGGCGTTCCAGACGAGCGGCTTTGTCCCGCTCCAGACGAGCCTGGCGGGCCTCAAAGCGGGCTTTGGCCTCCGCCGCGCGCTTTTCTTCCTGACGGATAGCCGTAATCTCGGCCTTTTCCTGACGGAAATATTGTACCAGCGGAATATTACTCGGACAGACCCAGGCGCAGGCGCCGCATTCGATGCAGTCGGCCAGGTTATGGGCGGTGGCTTTATCGTGCTGCTGGCCTTTGCTGAACCAGTACAGCTGCTGCGGCAGCAGATCGGCCGGACAGGCATCCGCACAGGCGCTACAGCGAATACAGCCTTTCTCTTCCTCGGGGTCGCCCATTTCGCTTGCCGAGGGCGCCAGCAGGCAGTTGGTGATTTTGACCACCGGAACGTCAAGCCACGGCAGGGTGAATCCCATCAGCGGGCCGCCCATAATGACCATCTGTTCGGCGCTCGGGCAGAAGCCGGCATCTTCCAGCAGATGGCGAACCGGGGTTCCCAGTCGCGCCCACACGTTGCCCGGACGGGTAACCGCCTCGCCCGTGAGGGTGACAACGCGCTCGGTGAGCGGCTCACCGTCGATCACCGCGCGTTTAACCGCATAGGCGGTCCCGACGTTTTGCATCAGCACACCGATGTCCGACGAGCGGCCGCCGTGGGGAACCTGTTTGCCGGTGAGGATCTGCGTCAGCTGCTTCGCGCCGCCGGACGGATACTTGGTGGGAATCACCCGCAGTTCGATACCGTGAGCATCGGCAAGGACTGCCCGCATCATCGAGATGGCCTGCGGTTTATTATCCTCAATCCCGATCAGCACCTGACGCGGTTGTAAAATATGGGCCAGGATGCGGATGCCGGCGATAATTTGCGCCGCGCAGTCCTGCATCAGGCGATCGTCGGCGGTAATATAGGGTTCGCATTCAGCGGCGTTAATAATCAGGGTTTCAATTTTGTCGCCGCCGCCGCGTAATTTGCTGCCGGTCGGGAATCCCGCGCCGCCCAGCCCGGCCACGCCGAACTGATGAATACGCTCGATAAGCTCTTCGCGGGTTTTGTTTGCGTAATCACTCCAGCCGTCACGCTCAATCCACCGGTCTTCACCGTCGGCATCGATAATGACGCTCATCTCGGCGAGGGCGGAAGGGTGAGCGGTCGAGTGTGGCGCGATGGCGCTGACGGTACCGGAGGTCGGGGCATGAACCGGTAACATTCGTCCCCAGCCGCGGGTCAGCGGCTGACCACGCAGTACGCGATCGCCGGGCCGCACGCAGAGCTCACCCTCAGCGCCGATATGCTGTTTTAACGGGATCACAAACTGCTGCGGCAGGGAAACCTGGCGCAGCGGCGTACCGTTAGACTGGCTTTTCATTTCAGGCGGGTGAATACCGCCGTTGAAGTCCCAGACTTTATCTTTTCTGAAAGCGGAAAATAGCTTAAACATGTTGTTCCACAGGAATATTGCGTACTGGAATAGTGTGCAGGTCCCACTTCCAGTTTTCAGTGGTCGTCGCGACAGGAACCATCTCGATACATTGCGTCGGGCAGGGCGCGACACAAAGATTACAGCCGGTACAAAGGTCGCTCATCACTGTGTGCATTGCGCGAGTTGCGCCGACAATCGCATCAACCGGGCAGGCCTGGATACACTTTGTGCAGCCGATACAGTTGTTTTCGTCAATGATCGCGAGCATGCGTGCCGGCTCGAGTTGCTGTTCATCGCCATCGATGGGCTGCGGGTCGACGTTCAGCAGAGCGGCAATTTTTAGCATCACCGCTTCACCGCCAGGAGCGCAGCGGTTGATTTTCTCACCCTGAGTGCCGACGGCCTCGGCATAAGGACGACAGCCGGGGTAGCCGCACTGTCCACACTGACTCTGCGGGAGAAGCTCATCGACTTTTTCAACAACGGGATCATCTTCCACTTCAAACCGACGGGAGGCGTATCCCAGAATCACGCCAAAAACGAGCCCCAACAGGCTAATGGCGATCACGGCTATCCAGACTGCACTCATATTACAACTTCACCAAACCACTAAAGCCCATAAAGGCCAGCGACATTAAACCGGCAGTTACCAGGGCAATGGCATTACCACGAAACGGCGCAGGCACATCTGCAACCACCAGGCGTTCGCGAATAGCGGCGAACAGAACCATCACCAGCGAGAAACCGACCGCGGCGGCAAAGCCGTAGAGCGCGGACTGCAAGAAGTTATGCCCGAGGTTAATATTCAGCAGCGCGACGCCGAGCACCGCACAGTTGGTGGTGATCAGCGGTAAGAAAATACCGAGCAGTCGATACAGGGCAGGGCTGGTTTTGCGCACTACCATCTCGGTGAACTGCACCACTACCGCGATAACCAGGATAAAAGCCAGGGTACGCAGGTAGATCAGGTTAAGCGGGATTAGAATCCAGGTATCAATCAGCCAGGCGCAAATTGAGGCCAGCGTCATCACAAAGGTGGTGGCCAGTCCCATCCCCATTGCGGTTTCCAGTTTTTTGGAAACCCCCATAAACGGGCACAGTCCAAGAAACTTCACCAGCACGAAGTTGTTCACAAGGACAGTACCAATAAAGAGCAGTAAATAATCAGCCATCAACTCGACCTGAAAACAGAAAAAGCCGCCTATTATCGAATAAATCGATACCGGCGACAACAGGTTAACTGTGGGGTTATTACGAATTCACGAAGGTTCGCTTAACCCGTGCGGAACGTTTGAAATAGGGGACTAACAGCGCCGCGGCGAGAAGCGGAAACAGCAGCTGGCGCAAGGCCATCACGTCTGATATGGGTGAAAAAGCAAAGGCCTTTATCGCCAGCAGCAGAGAGATGAGCAGCCAGATAATATAGTGCTTTGGTACGATGCTTCGCCGTTTGAAAAACGCAATGGTTAGCCACAGGGTATAGTACCACATGGCGAGGGCGAACAGCAGCGACCCCACCCAAAGCAGGAGGTGCCCTGTGCTCATCTCCGCCAGCAGGGCGTAGGTCCGGGAGCTCATCAACGCATTAGCAAAGATTAACAGCGACAGCGAAGTGCTAAGCAGAGCAACCAGTAGCCATGCGAGCGGCGCCAGCAGCCACCCGCCGATACGTTCTGCAGAGTGAGAAGACATGATTTCTCCCGGATTCAATCAAAATGAAGAGCGGGAGTATAAGCAACTGGCATGGCGGAGAACAGTTTTTATTGCACGTAACGCCAGACGGATTTCGGAACCTGCCCGACATCGAACAATTTACCGCCAGAAACCAGCTCTGCCCGGCGGTGATCGGCAGCGCGATACATGTTGACGATTTCCGCGGTGTCGGTCAGAGAATAGTTAAGATGGTCAAAAAGTTTTTCAAGGCTTTCAAGGGAGCTGATTTTACGGAATTTTAATAAGTAGTCCTGAACGGTCATTTGCGTTTCCATTTTATAATCGGAATAAACAAGTCGAATATTAACAACTGTCGGTAAACCATCATTCAACAAACAGTGCCTTCTTAACGGGCCGGATGAAATTATTTAGGTTGTAAATACTAAAGACAAGAAATGATTTCATTCCTGAGGTAGTCAAAAGAAATTTAAGAATATTCTAGAGCTAAATCAGGCGCCGGGCGGCGCCTGGGAGAGAAGATTAACGCTGTTTGCCCCGGCTGGCAATCACGTTTTGATACCAAAAAAAGCTCTTTTTCCGTTTACGGGCGAGCCCCTGCTGATGATCAACATACACAAAACCGTATTGTTTTTGGTAACCGTTCAGCCAGCTCAGCAGATCAATAAAGGACCAGGGATAATAACCGCGGACATCGGCCCCGGCTTCGAGGGCCTTTTCCAGCGCATTAATATGGCTGCTGAGATAGTCGATACGCGGATCGTCAACGACTTCACCATCAATAATCGGATCTTTTGCGCCTAAACCATTTTCGGTGATGTAAATGGGAATATCGCCGTAGCGGTCTTTGATCATCATTATGCCGTCGGTTAACCCCTGCGGCCAAATCTCCCAGCCCCATTCGGTATAGGTGCTCTGCGGGTTGCGCACGAAATAAAACAGACCTTCGACGCCCGGTTCACCGCCGCTGAGTCCCTCCTGAGGTCGGGCTGAGACGGTCTCACGACGATAATAGTTCAGACCAATAAAATCGCAGCGGTTGTCGCGCAGCAGCGCGTCATCGCCGGGAGCAAACTGCGGGACCCCCCACAGGGCCTGGGCCTGCTGTAAAAGCGACTCGGGGTAATGGCCTTTTAACACCGGATCGTATAGCCAGTGTGTATGTATCGCGTCCGCCATGTCGCTGGCCTGGCGATCTGCTGCGCTGTCGGTGAGCGGCGTATGCGGCTGCAGGACATTCACGAATCCAATCTCGCCATGGATACCGCTTTCGCGAAACTGTTTCACCGCCATCGCGTGGGCAATAAAAACGTGATGACAGGCCTGGATGGCGCGCGCCGGATCGCGCACCGCCGGCGGATGGCAGCCGTTAATATAGCCGTGTCCGATGAACACTATGGTTTCGTTGAAGGTTGCCCACAGCTTTACCCGGGAACCGTAGCGCGCGTAACACAAGCGGGCATACTCGGCGAACGCTTCGGCGGTGCTTCGCGCTTCCCAGCCCCCTTCATCCTGTAGCGCCTGCGGCAGGTCCCAGTGATAGAGCGTAATCATCGGCTCGATATTGTGAGCCAGTAGCTCATCGATCAGATCGCTATAAAACCGGACGCCCGCTTCGTTAACTTCACCACGGCCATGAGGCAGCAGGCGAGGCCAGGAGATAGAGAAACGGTAGCTTTGCAGGCCCATTTCGGCCATCAGGGCAACGTCTTCGCGAAAACGATGATAGTGATCGACGGCGACATCACCATTGGTGTTTTCGAATGTCGCGCCGGGTTGATGGGCGTATATGTCCCAGATTGACGGGCCTTTACCGTCGGCATCGTGAGCGCCTTCAACCTGATAGGCTGCGGTGGCGGCGCCCCAAAGAAAATGTTGCGGAAATGCGGCCATGAAAAACTCCTTATCGAATGATAAAGAGAGTGTAGTGAATGCGTTTAGCCGTGTGCAACCGGTTTCTGAAACCGGTTGCACACTTGAGAAGTGGGTCACTGTTTAGCGTCAGCAGAGGCTGACAGGCTAATGGGACAGGGAGCTTGTTTGCACAGCATTAGCCGGAGGCGGGGATTGGTAGTTATCAATGTGGTGAGCGATAACCAAAAGCAGGGCTGAAACGCCAAATACAACCCAACCAATAAGTTCTACAATTCGGTTAAAAACGTTTGCCATAATCCTGAAATTAAAAGTTAAAACAGACGTAAATGTTACTAAATGGTGAGAGTAACGCAAGGGCTGACGGATGAGTATTGTCACGATTGCTGTAAAGGTGAACGCTTGAGAAGCATAAGCAAAGCTAATAAATCAATTGAGGCTTATAGTTATCAGAGGGCAAAAATCCTTGAATGAGAGGGCTGCAAGATGAGTGACACTATCCGGGTGGGGATGATTGGCTACGGATATGCGAGTAAAACTTTCCATGCGCCGTTAATCAGCGGTACGCCGGGAATGACGCTGGCCGCGGTGTCCAGTAGCGATGAAAGGAAAGTCCAGGCCGACTGGCCCCAGGTGAGCGTGGTGGCCGAACCCGCAGACTTACTGAGCAACCCTGATATTGATTTGGTCGTCATCGCTACGCCAAACGATAGCCATTTCCCGCTGGCAAAAGCGGCGCTGGAAGCGGGCAAGCATGTGGTCGTGGATAAACCTTTTACCGTGACACTGTCACAGGCAAGGGAGCTGGAGGCCGTGGCCAGGCGCTGCGGCAGACTGCTGTCCGTTTTTCATAATCGCCGCTGGGATAGTGACTTTCTGACACTGAAATCGCTGATTAACGAAGGCCTGCTGGGCGAGGTGGGCTACTTTGAATCGCACTTCGATCGCTATCGTCCGGAGGTTCGTAACCGCTGGCGCGAACAGGGCGGCCCGGGAAGCGGAATCTGGTACGATTTGGGACCGCACCTTCTTGATCAGGTCGTCAATTTATTTGGCCTGCCGGTCAGTATTAGCGTTGATTTGGCGCAGCTGCGTCCGGGCGCCCAGGCGACCGACTATTTCCACGCCGTGCTGGCATATCCTCAGCGCCGGGTGGTGTTGCACGGCACGCTACTGGCGGCAGCAGAAACCGCGCGGTATATCGTCCACGGTTCCCGGGCAAGCTATGTTAAATATGGGCTGGACCCGCAGGAGGAGCGGCTGAAAAATGGCGAGCGGTTGCCGCAGGAGGACTGGGGATACGATATGCGTGACGGGGTACTGACACGGGTTGAGGGGGAAGAGCGCACGACGGAAAACTGGCTCACTCTGCCGGGTAACTACCCGGCGTACTATGCTGCCATTCGCGACACCCTCAATGGCAGCGGCGAAAATCCGGTGCCTGCCAGCCAGGCGATTCAGATTATGGAGTTGATTGAGCTCGGTCTGGAGTCGGCGAAACATCGCGCCACCCTGAGTCTTATCTAAAGCCTCTGCCCGGCAGCAAGGCCGCCGGGCGGGGGGTCAGGCCTGCTGCACGCGCTGAATCAGCGCCGCTTTTTCCTGATTGCTGAGAAACGCCAGTTCCAGACCATTGATTTGCGCCTGGCGAATCTGATCGCGACTCAGGCCGGCTGCCGGCGCGGCCACGGTGTATTCGTGAATGATGTCGATACCTTGTACCGCCGGGTCGTCGGTATTAATGGATGCCAGCACGCCGTGTTCAAGGAAGGTTTTAAGCGGATGTTCAGCCAGTGATGCCACGGTGCTGGTCTGGATATTGGAGGTCAGGCAGGACTCAATACCGATACGCTGCTGCGCAAGGTAATCCATCAGGGCCGGATCCTGGACGGCTTTTACGCCATGTCCGATGCGCTCAGCTCCCAGCTCCCGTATAGCCTGCCAGATGCTTTCCGGCCCGGCCGCTTCGCCGGCATGCACGGTAATACGCCAGCCGGCATCGCGAGCCAACGTAAAGTGTTGCATAAACAGAGTGCCCGGGAAACCGAGTTCATCACCCGCCAGATCCAGGGCGGTAATAGCGTCGCGGTGGGCAAGCAGCGCGTCCAGCTCTTGCTGGCAGGCCGCTTCGCCGAATGTCCGGCTCAGAATACCAATCAGGCGGGTTTCGACATTAAAATCGCGGCTGCCTTCGCGTACGCCGGCAATCACCGCTTCAACCACGCCATCGACCGGCAGCTGGTGGGTCATTGCCATATAGCGCGGCGAAAAACGCAGTTCAACGTAGTGGAGACCATTGCGCGCCGCATCCTCAACGTTTTCATACGCAACGCGACGACAGGCTTCCAGCGAGGCCAGAACTTTTACGCCCCAGTCCAGTTTGGCGAGGAAGCTGACCAGATCGGGTTCATTACTGGTGACCTGTACATGTGGGATCAGCGTGTCGAGCGAGGTCGCTGGAAGGGGGATATTGAACTGGCGGCCAAGATCGAGAATGGTTTGGGCACGAATATTGCCGTCAAGGTGGCGGTGAATGTCGGTTAATGGCAAAGTTAAATCAATCATGGTCGCACTCATTTTTTAGTTAAAGTGCACGTCATTATACAGCAATTCTTTAACTCTTTAAAAGCATTGAAAAAATCCAGTGGATACAATCATCTGTCAGACGCGCGATCGGTTTTAAACGCCCGCAGGATCGTCTGCTGGTCCCGTCAAAGCCCCGGGCGCCGATCGATACCGCTCCAGTCCCTTTCTGCTGAGGTCAAGAGACTGGACGACGGGATCCGAAAGGACAGGGTCTCCTGCGCAGAGGCGAAGCAGCGGCTATTGCGCAGCTTCGCCATATTTATTTCTTTTGTGAACGTACAACAGCTTATCGGATTTTTTGATCGCGCTCTCAAGAGAATCGCCTGGCTTTAATGGATAGTTGCCATGTGAAAATGAGACCCGCGGGTCTTTATCCGTATGGCGTAAGTTTTCTTTGATTCGGGCGATGATTTCTAAGCTCTTCGCGTAGTCGGTATCGATAAGAATTAATAGAAACTCATCGCCGCCAGGACGGATGCCATAGTCACTTTTACGAAGGGACTGCTCGATGGCGTAGCCTAATGACTGGATGACTTTATCGCCCATATCATGACCGAGCGTGTCATTGATCCTTTTCAGACCATCGCTGTCGATAGATACCAGCGTAACAGGAATGTTCTTTTTCAACATTGCGTCGATTTTATTACTCAAGGCCTCGTTCAGTATTTTTCTGTTATAAAGGCCAGTCAGCGTGTCAGTAATATTATCTTTGGACAGTTCAGCATGGCGTGTCATTTGTTTTTTGGTGTAGCGACAAAGCAGCCAGGTGCTCATAACGTAGATAAATGCCAACCATAAGTTGTCGATGATGAAATAAATAAGATCTAATTTTATATTTAGTAAGTAGATCGGAGTTAAATGTTCCTGGTACTGTATAATATTAATCGATTTGATGGCCGAACGGTTAAAGTAAATATCACTGGCGGTCACTTCATCCGTTAAGTACAGCGACAGGAAGCGCCAGAGTAACGGGCGGTCCGCGGTGTAAAAGGCCGTGGCTAAATCGTCAATATTTACATCGGTGACAATGATTCCTTTGATTTGTCCATTTTTAAAAACCGGGGTTAACATGCTGATAATGTTTTTTTTAGTATAACCGTCCCGATAAACATGGGAAGTGACATTTTCTCCATGAAGAAAATCGTTTAATGCCCGACGATCAATGCTGATGATGTGGGCGCTACGGGTAATATCGATGGCATTATCATTGCGGACCTGCCAGTTATCAAATTTGTATTGGTTGGCGGCAATGGGTTTGTTAATGTAAATATAGTCATTATCCAGATCGATATAATACCTGAGGTTGTTGAAAATATACCCGCGATAGCTGGAGAAAGTATATTTTGACGCCGGGAGGTGGCGATCGTTTTGAATAACCGAAAGCGATGGAACATCCCTGACCCAGCTACGACAGTCCGGATTCCGGGTTTGCAAGGTCCCGTTTAAACCATGAAATGTCTGCCTGGTAAGGTTTAATCCCAGTACGCCATTCACCGATTCAAGATGTGCGCAAATGTCGTCCCGCTGAATCCTTTGCTCGTCTGACGATGAGGGGGCAGCAGAAAAAGCTCTGGAAAGCTGAAACGCCATATTCTGATTGATGTATTCCGCATGGGAGAGTGCTGATTTCCCATTTTCAGCCACGTAGCTCATATATCTTTCCAGATCGCGGTATTCACGGATGATGAAACCGATGAAGATCGCCGTGGTCAGAATCACGATCAACGTATTGATATACCTGAAACGCGTGGAAAGCGTGTTGGTGTGCATTCTCAATGACCTGTAAACCTGCAGTCGTGATAACCCAGGCTCAATAGCGCGCAATCGCTGGCAACGAACCCGAATGTCAATGGCTCAATAAATGAGAACAGTAACGAGAAAGGGAAGACATCGGAAATATTGCTGCCAACCGGGTTTAATATTCATGCGTCAGCCTCGCGGCGCTGGCATTACCATCGCCTGTTGCGCATACCCGCGCCCGCTCAGCGGATGCAACACCGTTCTACCCGGGTTCGTTGGTATTATCTTGCATGGAAATCCGTGACCTCCGCGTGAAATTTTAATCTGCATTAGCCTTTTTTACCAGTGACTTAATCCATAATATCGCGCCTGCTGCGCCAGGCGACTCCTCGCCATCCTTAACCATGAGACGGGCTCATAGCCAATCGCTATAAATCATAGTGAATCAGTCTTTAATATCGTCAATGATATTTTCTATAGTCTCAGACGCTAATTTTCCTGCTATGAGCGGCAGGCTATTTTAAAAAGGACTCTGGGATTATGGTTTTTTCGCTGAAGAAGTTTGCTGTTTCATTGCTTGTCGCCAGCACCTCGCTGCTTGCCGCCTGTGGCCCCGCCGGGCAGGACCCGAACCATATCAAAGTGGGTATCAGTGCGGGGGTCGATCAACAGGTATGGGCGGTGGCGCAGAAGGTGGCGAAAGAGAAATATAACCTTGATGTTGAAGTCGTCACCTTTAACGATTTCGTTTTGCCAAATGAAGCGCTGAATAATGGCGATCTGGATATCAACGCTTTCCAGCACAAACCGTACCTGGATAAACAGATCCAGGAGCGCGGTTATAAGCTGGTTGCGGTAGGAACGACATTCGTCTATCCGATCGCCGCCTACTCGAAGAAAATACACGCCATTAATGAGCTACCTGAAGGGGCTCAGGTAGCCGTGCCAAACGACCCGACCAACCTCGGACGTTCCCTGCTTTTGCTGCAAAAGCAGGGACTGATTACCCTTAAAGATGGGGTAGGGCTGCTGCCAACGTCATTAGATATTGTGAACAACCCGAAGAAGCTGAAAATCGTCGAGATTGAGGCGCCGCAGTTAACTCGCGCGCTTGACGATCGGCAAATTGCGCTTGCCGTGATTAATACGACATTTTCCAGTCAGGTAGGGCTCTCGCCTACCCGTAACGGGCTTTTCATCGAAGATAAAAATTCACCCTACGTCAATATCTTCGCCAGCCGGATTGATAACAAAGACAGTGCAAAGGTGAAAAACCTGGTGAAAGCGTATCAAAGTGATGAAGTCGCCGCTGCCGCAGCGGAGCTGTACAAAGGCGATGCGGTAAAAGGCTGGTAATCGGTATGGCATCAGGCCGGCGGCGGGAGTGCGTCACCGGCCTGGGCGCCAGGGATTACTTCTGGATCAAATAGCGGATAGTTGGCCCGTCTTGTTGAATATCCAGCACCGTATAACCGTAGTTGCGGGCGTCCTGCGGAATGTTATTAATCGACTGGGGACAATCGCTGACCACTTCCAGAATCTCCCCTTTCTTAAGCGAAGGCATCGCTTCCAGGGTGGCAACGGCCGGGTAGGGACAGGGTTCGCCTACCATGTCGAGACGATAATCGGGAACGATAGTTTTCATGCGGTTTCCTTAACATTGGCCATGGCGGCGGATTTCTGCCGGAAAAAACGTTTCTCCCAGGCAATGACCAGCATCAGCGCGATAAATAATAGCAGGTAGGTCACCAGCAGGCCGCCAAACGGCCCGAAGGTGGCCAGCAGATTGACTTTATCCCAGTTGGTGGCCAGCGTTGGGGATAAATCATCCCAGAAATAGGCCAGAATCGTCGAACCAATGACGTTGCCCAGCCCTACCCACCAGTAGTGGACCTGACCTTCAACGGCGCGGTACATCCAGCCGGTTTCACAGCCGCCGGCCAGCACAATACCGAAGCCAAACAGCAGGCCGCCGATGACCGCATTCGGGCCAGCCCACATGATTTTGGGCTCCATGCCCAGCTGCACATAGCTGAAAATGCCAATCGCGCTCGCCGCCATCCCGAAGATAATCGCTTTGGCCATATAGGTGCGTCCGGTGATCCACATATCGCGGAACGCCGAAGTAAAGCAGATCTGCGCACGTTCAATCAGCAGACCAAAACCGACCCCGAACAGCATCGCCAGTCCCAGTTTAGGCTGATTGAGTGCGGTCAGTAATCCCCAGGCGATCATGGCGAAGAACACCAGCATCCCTGCGCGAAAACGACGCCGCGCCTGCGCCGGTTTTTGCGTTAGCGGCGAGGCCGCCGAAACTTTTTGTATCCTGACCGGGATACGGAACAGGGGCAGCAGCGTAAAGCGCGCGCCAAACCAGGTTCCGATAGCCGTTGCGATGGCAAAGAACCAGGCGTGGAGGGAAAACTGAGGAATACCGGTAAAAAAGGCTGCCAGGTTGCAGCCCATCGCCAGGCGTGCGCCAAAGCCGGCAATGATCCCGCCCGCCACGGCCTGAATAATACGGATCCGGCTGCGTGGCAGGCGTAATTTGATATTGTTTGCCCACAGCGCGGCGGCGAAGCAGCCGCCAAACATGCCGATAATCATCATGCCGTCAATGCGGGTTAACGGCGTCCCTTCGAGATGAATCAGTTTGAAATAACCCCACTGCTCGGTATGAACCCCGGCAAGTTGCAATAACTGCCCGCCCCAGCGGGTAAATTCCCCGGTCACGGCCCAGAACGTGCCGGTAATACCGAAATAATAGGTGGAGAGAATACCGGCTGCGATAACCGCGGGGGCCGGCGCCCAGAATTTAATCAGGTAGGCCTGTTTGAACTGTTGCCATGTCATGAAAGATGCCTCTGAACTCAGAAGGTAAATGACCCCGGGCGGGGTGCAAGAAGGCGGGATAATACGCCGCTTATAGCGAGAAAACGCTCGATGGGATCAATATGAATCGATCCGGCCACAAAAATAAAGGCCGCGTAGCGGCCTTTATTCTCTTTTATTCTCTTTGCGCAGGTCGATGAGTCATCGTCGGGAGGCAATTAATGAAAGCCCAGCCGAATAAGGCTCATCGGGCAATATAGTCCTTCGCAGCCTTCTATTTCCACGCAGTCCGCGCGGCGTAATTGTTCCGCTGTTTTACCTTCGCCGTGGATGGCCTTAATAACGCCCGTCACGCCATTTCCTGCCACCATAACCATGCTGCCTGTTGAGATAGCGTTACGGTTACGATCGTAAGTTTTCATGGTTTCCTCCTCTTATCAAATATCTGAACGGGATGGTTAGCGGCTTTTTTTAATACACCTTTTACCGGTGAATTTTTTTGAGCTTTATCAAAATCATGCCTGTTTTTACCCGTAAGTCCCCCTTCATGGCGACGGGGGACTTACGGGCTATTCCGCGCCGCGGGCTAGGATACTTTCGCGAACATCCAGTACAGCACCGCGGAGAGTATCACCGAGGCGGGCAGTGTGAGTACCCATGCCATCAGCAGATTACGCACGGTAGAAAACTGCAGTCCTGAGCGATTTGCCGCCATGGTTCCGGCGATACCGGAAGAGAGGACGTGGGTGGTGGAGACGGGAAGACCAAAGGCATCGGCGGCGCCGATGGTGCTCATCGCCACCAGTTCCGCGCTGGCGCCCTGAGCGTAGGTCAGGTGCGTTTTGCCGATCTTCTCACCAATGGTGACGACAATACGCCGCCAGCCGACCATGGTGCCCAGCCCGAGCGCCAGAGCGACGGCCACTTTGACCCAGAACGGAATGAAACGGGTGGCGTTATCGAGCTCTTTTTTCAGCGCATCGAGGTTCTGGGACGTCTCCCGCGGCAGTTGGACATCGGGGTTGTTCTTCAAATGCTTGATCGTTTCCGACGCCAGATACATATCGTTACGGGTGTTGGATACCGCCTGGGCCGGGATCTTATCTACCGAACCGTACTGGCGAATCTGGTCGCCAATAATGCCGGAAAGATGCGCCAGCGCCGGTAACACGTCCGGCGTCAGCTGGCTGTCGCGCACATACTGGGTCAACACTTCACGAGGATCGCTGGGGAGGTTCCCCGGGAATTGTTGGAGCAGCCTGTTTTCGGTGACTTCGGCCAGCGCCGCGACCCGCGGTGCCTGTTCCGGCGGCAGAGTGCGGTTGAGCGCATAGGCGATGGGCATGGTCCCCACCAGAATCAGCATAATTAGCCCCATTCCCTTTTGCCCGTCGTTGGAGCCGTGGGCAAACGAAACGCCGGTACAGGTGAGGATCAGCAGACTACGGATCCACAGCGGCGGCGGCGCGTCATTTTTCGGCGCGGCGTAGAGCTGTCTGTTTTTGACGAAGCGCTTTAACAGCAGCAGCAGGACGGCGGCGCAGACAAAACCGACCACCGGCGAGAGCAGCAGGGAATATCCGACATTGACCGCCTGGCCCCAGTCGACGCCGCTGGTGCCGTTGCGTCCGTGGATCAGCGCGTTGGAAACGCCAACGCCAATGATCGAGCCGATCAGCGTGTGCGACGAAGAGGACGGCAGGCCGAACCACCAGGTCCCCAGGTTCCAGATAATGGCTGAAAACAGCAGGGCATACACCATGGCAAACCCGTTGCCGGTACCGGCCTGCAGAATGAGTTCGACCGGGAGTAATGAGATGATACCGAAGGCCACCACGCCGCTGGAGAGCAAAACGCCGAGGAAATTAAAAAAGCCGGACCACATGACCGCGACGGTGGGCGGCAGAGAATGGGTATAGATGACGGTGGCCACGGCGTTGGCGGTATCATGGAAGCCGTTAACAAATTCAAAGCCGAGTGCAATTAATAAAGCCAGTCCTAATAAAAGAAAAGGCAGGTAGCTGGTATATACCGTTCCTGAACGGGCGACATCGTTAAATAAGCTCACGCCGGAAAATGCGATGCCGATAGCTAATAAAAAGACAAAAAAAAGAACAGTTTTTTTACTGTTCTTTTGGTAAATCTTTGACTGGATGATTTGCGGGCTAAGGCCCGGCGCAACGCGTTGCGAGCTGCTGTTATCGCTCATCAGGAACCTTCCTCTAAACGTCAGACAGGGTAAATTGTTACGGGTGACAGCGCTGAACTTATAAAACGCAGATGTCAGCCAGGTTTCCGTTTGATGAACAAATCATTAACCTTGCCAGGCTCTGAAAAATAGCGAAAGATGACTTTATTCGGGTCCGAACAGCATGCAATAAAATCCTGAGGGATATATGAGTCAAGATGTCGCAGGAAAGATGTTAAAGCCCGATTTTGATATGGAAGTCTCTGGGCTGGTGTACGGTTTTCTTTTTCGTGAAGGGCATCAGCCGCTGCAAATCACCTCCCAGCAAGTGTGCTCCCGCTTTCACGAGCTGGACGGTGAAAATGATTTCGTCTGGCTGCATCTTAATCTCAACCACGCAACCGCCGAGAAGTGGCTGATGAACCATTTCCCCGTTGCCGATTTTTTCTTTGAGGAGATCCGCGACGGTTCTCACACCACCCGCATTGAGCGGCAGGGCGACAATTTGTTTGCCGTGCTGAACGACGTCATTTTTCATCCTAAAGAGACCACCGCAGAAACATCGACGCTGTGGCTGTACTGCAGTCAGAAGCTGGTGGTAACGGCCCGCTATAAACCGCTGCGCTTTATTGAATGGATGTTGCCACGGCTGGCGACATTGAACGTGACATCCTCCACCGCGCTGTTGGCCTTTTTGCTCGAAGAGCAGGAGGAGGTGCTGGAACAGGTGGTGCGCCAGGCAAGCCGCCACGTCGATACCATCGAAGAGCGGCTGCTCAGTAACCATGTCCAGCGTAACCGCGCCGATCTGGCGCGCCTGCGGCGGATGCTCCTGCGCTTTCAGCGGCTGTTGGCTCCCGAACCGGCAGCCATGTTTCGGCTCCTCAACCGGCCTCCGGCGTGGATCGACCGCTCCGTGGTTCAGGAGTTTCGCCAGTTCACCGAGGAGTTTACCGTAGTGCTCAACGACCTCTCAGGGCTGACCGAGCGTATCAGCCTGCTGCAGGAGGAGATCAGCGCCCGGCAAATGGAAAAAAGCAACCGCACGCTATATACCTTGACGGTCATTACCGTGCTGGCGTTACCGATCAATATTGTGGCGGGGTTCTTCGGCATGAACGTCGGGGGGATTCCGCTTTCGACCAATCATCACGGGTTTATCCTGCTGGTGCTGCTCGTCGGGGGATTTACCCTTGGGGCCGGTTATCTGGCCTTCCGGCGGCGGGACGATTTGTGAGCCGGGGAGCTGTGCAGGCTTGCCCGCAGCGTTTAACACGGCTGACACCGTGCTGAACGCCGCGGTGTGGCTATGCTAAAGCACGCAGGGCGGCAATCAATCCGTTGACGCCTCTTTCCAGTTTCTCCCGGGGACAGCCGGCATTGAGGCGCACAAAACCCACGCCTTCTTCGCCGTAGGTATACCCGGGCATAATGGCGACCTTCTGTACCTCAATGAGCGTTTTTTGCAGCGCGCGGTCGTCCACGCCGAGCGGGCGCAGATCGATCCAGGCGAGATAGGTGGCCTGCGGCGGCTGCCAGTTCAGCTGCGGGAAGGCCTGATTGAGCGCCTGAGCAATATAGCGCATGTTATCCTGCAAATAGGCCCGTAGCGCATCGAGCCACGGGGCGCCTTCACGGTAGGCGGCAATATGGGCGACCAGCGCCGGCACGGAGGGGGAAGAGAGTCCATCGCGACTCTTCAGAGCCGTGAGATAAGCTTCGCGGGATGCGGCATCGTCAATCAGGCCGTAAGCCCCGGTAAACGCGGGAATATTGAAGCTTTTCGAGCCGGAGGTGAACAGCGCCCACGGCCCGCGAGCGACGTCGCACCACGGCGTATGACGATGCTCACCCCAGACCATATCCATATGAATCTCATCGCTGATGACCTTCACGCCGTGCTTTTCGCACAGCAGGGCCATGGTTTCAAGCTCTTCGCGGCTCCACACTTTCCCGGTCGGGTTATGCGGGCTGCACAGCAGCAGCAGCGTGTTGCGCGGCTCCGCCAGCGTGCGTTCAAGCTGCGCCATATCGCAATGCCACTGATTATCCCGATGCGTCAGCGGGACCGGCGCAACGCGACGGCGGTTTCCGGAAATGGTTTTATAAAAAGCGTCATAGGCCGGCGTATGGACTACCACACCATCGCCTTCGTCAGACCACTGGCGAATCATCTCCGCCACCATGTAAATGACCGACGGGCCATACACGATTGCATCGCGGTTAACGGGGCACTGAAAACGGCTGGCGTACCAGTGGGCGACCGCGCCCAGAAACTCATCGTTTTTCCAGCGGCTGTAACCGAACACGCCGTGCGCCAGGCGCCGACTGACGGCATCAAGAATGCAGGGGGCGGTGGCGAAATCCATATCGGAGATAGTAAAGGGGAGCAGGTCGGCGGCACCGAAGCGGTCGGCTACGTAGTCCCATTGCGTACACCAGGTGCCGTGGCGATCGACAGGCGTTGCAAAATCAAACATTGACACTTCCTTTATCAAAGCCCCCTCCGGGTCAGGAGGGGGCGGGCGTTTATGCCTGGACGGTATTCATCAGTACGCTCATTTCATCTTTCACCGACTGAACCTGAGGGCCGATAACCACCTGCAGGTTATGCTGATTCAGCTGTACTACGCCGATGGCGCGGTTGGCTTTCAGCGCGGCGCTATCCACTTTACTCATGTCGTGCACCGACAACCGCAGGCGGGTAATGCAGTTATCCAGGGAAACGATATTGTCGGCCCCACCCAGCGCGGCCAGAATGGCCGGTACGTTGTAACCGGATTTACCGGTGACGCCGCTCACGGCTTTGTCAAAGGCGGTCTGGGTTTCGATATCGCGGCCCGGCGTTTTCAGGTTAAAGCGGGTAATGGCGAAGCGGAAGATGCCGTAATACACCGCAAACCAGATAGCGGCAACCACCGGTACCAGATACCACTTGGTTGACAGGCCGTGCAGGATGCCGAAGACCACGAAGTCAATGACGTTCCCGTCGGTGTTGCCGATAGTGACGCCCAGCACCGCCATGATGGTGAAGCCGAGGCCAGTCAGCAGGGCGTGAATAACATACAGTACCGGGGCGACGAACAGGAACAGGAACTCCAGCGGTTCCGTGGTGCCGCCGACGACGCAGGCAATCACGCCGGAGATCAGCAGGCCTTTAATTTTATGACGGTTTTCCGGACGCGCGCAGTGGTACATCGCCAGCGCCGCCCCCGGCAGGCCGCCGAGGAATGCCGGCATTTTACCCTGCGACAGGAAGCGGGTGGCACTTTCTGAGAAGCCGTGAGTTTCCGGGCAGCTCAGCTGCGCCTGGAAGATAGTCAGCGCGCCGCTGACGGTATGACCGCACACATCCAGGGTTCCGCCCGCTTCGGTAAAGCGAATCAGGGCCACCAGAATGTGGTGCAGACCGAACGGCAGCAGCAAACGTTCGCCGGTACCGAAGATCATCGGTCCGAAGTCGCCGGCGCTGTTAATCACGTGACCGAGGGCGTTAATCCCCATGGCAAAGACCGGCCAGACGAGGGGGATAACCAGGCCGACCAGCCCGAGCACCACGGTGGTGATAATCGGCACAAAACGCGTGCCGCCAAAGAAAGCTAATGCGTCAGGCAGGCGGATATTATGAAAACGCTCGTGCAGCATCCAGACAATGATCCCGGCGATCACCGCCCCCAGAATCCCGGTATCGATCGACTGAATACCGATGATGTTCTGGATATTGTTGGCTTTCAGCACCGCCGCATCGGTCGTGGGCAGAATTCCTTTCGCGGTGAGCCAGAAGTTCACCGCCAGGTTCATGACCGCATAGCCAACGAAGCCGGCGAAAGCCGCCACGCCTTTATTTTCGCGCGCCAGCCCCAGCGGAATCGCGATACAGAACATGACCGGCAGGAAGCTAAAGGCGAAGGAGCCGACTTTGCTCATCCAGACAAACACGGCCTGCAGCAGCGGAATATCGAGCCACGGCAGCAGGGTGAGCACATCATGACTGCTTAAAGAGCTGCCGATCCCGAGCATGATCCCGCAAAAAGAAAGCAACGCCACGGGCAACATAAACGTTTTTCCTAACTGCTGGAAAAACTCCCACAAGGTAATTTTTGGTGTCGTTTTTGCCGTCATTAACACGAATCCTGATTTTTTAAGTTATGGGTAGGGTGTAACGCTACGGCAAGATAAAACGTTTTATCACTTTTTAGTGCGATAAAAATCACATAATCAGGCGAAGATAACGTTTATAAAGGTAACTCATTGATAAAACGTTTTATCGACCGCCACAGGGAGACGGTTGCAGTTATGGCTATCGCAAAAAAGATCACCATTAACGACGTTGCGCAGGTGGCAGGGGTGTCGGTGAGTACGGTTTCACTGGTGCTGAGCGGCAAAGGCCGGATATCGTCGGCTACCGGCGAGCGCGTCAATCAGGCGATTGAACAGCTGGGTTTTGTGCGTAACCGCCAGGCGGCTTCACTGCGCGGCGGGCAGAGCGGGGTGATTGGTCTTATCGTGAGCGACCTCTCCAAACCCTTTTACGCGGAGCTTACCGCCGGACTGACCGACGCGCTTGAGGCCGAGGGGAAAATGGTCTTTCTCACCCAGGGCGGCGACGGTGGAGAAAAAATGCGTCAACGCTTTGAAACCCTGATTTCGCAGGGCGTAGACGGGGTGATTATCGCCGGCGCTATCGATAAAGGCAGCGAACTGCGCGATCGCGCAGCGGAGGTCGGCATGCCGTTGGTGTTTGCCTCCCGCGCCAGCTATCTCGATGATATCGACCTTATCCGTCCGGATAATATGCAGGCCGCGCAGATCGTCACCGAGCACCTGATCCGCCGCGGGCACCAGCGCATCGCCTGGCTCGGCGGACAAAGCGCTTCGTTGACGCGTGCGGAGCGGGTAGGCGGATACTGCGCGACGCTGCTGAAGTACGGGCTGCCGTTTCACAGCGAATGGGTCGTGGAGTGCGAATCGAGCCAAAAGCTGGCGGCCGAAGCAATGGCCTCGCTGCTGCGGCACAACCCGACCATTACCGCCGTGCTGTGTTACAACAACGTGATTGCCACCGGCGCCTGGTTCGGCCTGATGCGGGCGGGACGTCAGAGCGGTGAAGACAGCGTGGAGAGCTATTTTGAACAGCGCGTGGCGCTGGCGGCGTTTGCCGAAGTCCCGGAAAGCGCGCTGGATGATGTGCCGTTGACCTGGGTCACCACGCCTGCGCGCGAGATGGGCCAGAGCCTGGCGGAATGTATTCTACGGCGTCTGGAGAAGGGGCAGATGAGCGCGAGAAATCAAATTATGCCCCCGCGGCTGGTGACCCGAAAATAGCCCCTCGAAAGGGGCTAATCGCGAGATTACTGCTGCGGCGCGACCGGCGGCGCCACTTCTTCAGGCAGGGTTTCCTGCGGTTCGGCGCCAGGGGCTGCCGGCAGAGTAAAGCCAAACATTCCCGCGAACTCATCCAGCGGCATTTTCTGCCCGTTCAGGGTGACCTGACCTTCGGCGTATTGCAGACTGGAGGTGATCGCGTTGTCTTCCATCGCGGTAATGCGGAACATCTGTCCCATGGCGGCGAGACCTTTCACCTGCTGGTCTGCCAGTTTCGCCGCATCTTCCGGCTGGTAACCTTCGAGACCGGCAATCTGAGTCATAAATGCGGTGGCCATATCGACCGGAATCACCAGCTTGCTGTCGAGCGACTTGACGCTGCGATCCACTTCATCCGCCAGGGTTTGCGGCTCAGCGGTGGTCAGCGCAGGGTCTTTCAGCAAAACAGACATATTGAAGGTGCTTTCCCCTTTGGCATTGCGCCAGCTTAGCGGGGCGATAGTCAGAGACGGGTTGCCCTTCAGTAAAATCGGTAGCGCTTTAAAGAAGGTTTCCGTCAGCGCCTGCTGATACAGCTCAGGATTCTGCGTCAGCTCCGGCTTCGCCATCAGCGCCTGAGCTTCGGCATTGTACTGCTGGCTGAACTGATGCCAGGCCTGGCCATCAAGATTCGCCAGCTTGATGGTCAGTTTACCGCTGCCGATATCCTGGTTTTGCAGCTTCAGGCTGTTGACGGTGTAGTCCAGCTGGCTGTTAATCCCTTTACCGTCTTCAGTCAGCGAAGACTGGCCATCGATGTTCATCCCTTCCAGCAGGGCCAGCTCTTTCCCTTCAACGCCAATCGACAGCTTCTCCAGGGAGATTTTTTGCTTACCGATGCGCTCATTAAAGCTGGTCATCTCGGTGGCGCCGTCGGTTTTCAGATTATTGAAGTTCAGCTGGACTTTCTGGTTGTATTCATTGAGCGCGTTGATCTGGCCGCTGCTCGCTTCACCGCTCAGACTCACGGATTTGCCTTCCGCATCCGCATCGAGCTGGAACTGACCGCCGCTGAAGGTGACTTTCTCATCGCCTTTCGCGTAGTCGAGTGGTTTTAGATCGATAGCCGACCGGCTGTCGCCGCTGTAGGCAATGCGGGTATTGATAGTAAACGGGGATTCGCCTTTGGCGATATCAAACAGCCCTTTGCTGGCGTCGTTATTAACCAGCGTGGTTCTGACGGACGCCATCGCCGGGGCAAGCTGGCCGGATTTCAGCGCTGCTGCCGGGAAGGGGCCGTGATCGACCGCTTCATCAAACACCAGTGACTGCCCGGCGGCAAGCCAGCTGTTCTCTTTACCGGCAACCGGCTTCACTACCAGCTGCAGGTGACTACTGAACACGCCGCGCTGGTAGTTTTGCCATGACAGCTCGACGCCCGCTTCCGGCGCGCTGCTCTGTAGCTGCGCATTGGCCTGTTGCACCACCTCGGCGAGGTGACTTTCCAGCTGTTTCCCTGTGTACCAGGCACCACCTGTCCAGATGACGCCCAGCGCCACGATAATTCCTGCTGCGACCAGCGATTTCTTCATAGCATTTGTCCATAAATAAAACCAGGCGGATCGAGCCGCCTGGTCATGTTGTCATGATGAGGGAAAGTCTAGCAAGCGCGGCTAAAAAGTTCAGTAACTTACTTGAGCTTATTAAAAACGCGCGCCAGACGACCGCTGCCGCTGACCGCAACCGGCGACTCGTTACAGCCAATAAAGGCCGACTCACCGGCTTTCAGGGTCAGATGCTGTTCACCTTTACGCAGAACCGCTTCGCCTTCCACGCAGAAAATGATGGCCGCGCTCTGCTGGTCGAGGGTGGATTGCTGTGCCGAAAGATCGTGCAGGGAGAAGGCGAAATCATCGACCGGAATCGGGAAATCCAGCTCCGCGGCGTGTTTCACCGGCTGAGTCAGCAGCTCGCCTGCCGGTTTGGCAACGAACTTCACGTTGGCAACCAGCTCCGGGATATCGATGTACTTCGGCGTCAGGCCGGCACGCAGCACGTTATCCGAGTTGGCCATCACCTCCAGCGCCACGCCCTGCAGGTAGGCATGCGGCGTTTCGGCGAACAGGAACATCGCTTCGCCTGGATTCAGCTTCACCACGTTAAGCAGCAGCGGAGAGAACAGGCCGCTGTCGTCGGGATAGAATTCGGCGATCAGGCGGATGGTCTGCCACGGTTCGCCCTGTTGGTTATCCAGCGCGGTTTGCAGCACGCGCAGAGCCTGCGCTTTTTCTTCACCTTGCATATTGAGCAGGCCGGCGAACAGCTGGCTTAAATGTTCAGCATCCGGCTGGCTGAGAAATTCACCGATGGCCGGGTGCGCGCTGGCAACCGGCTGCAGCAGGGCGGCAATCTCGTTAAATTCGCGGAACGCGTTCATCGCCAGGAATGGCGTCAGCGCAAAGACCAGCTCCGGCTTGTGGTTAGGATCTTTATAATTACGTTCAGCGGCATCCAGCGGAATGCCGGCGGCGTTCTCTTTGGCAAAGCCAATTTCTGAGGCCTGCTTGTTCGGATGAACCTGAATGGAGAGCGGCTGGGCGGCGCAGAGCACTTTAAACAGGAACGGCAGCTCGCCAAAACGCTGTGCAACCTTGTCGCCGAGCAGCGCGGACTTGTCGCCGTCGATGATCTGGCGCAGCGCGTGCGGGCGACCGTCGGCATCGAGAATCTGCGAACTGCTTTTCGGGTGCGCGCCCATCCATAGCTCCGCCATTGGCAGGTTGTCCGGGTTGGCGATACCATAAAGTTCCGTTAATGCGGTGTGACTTCCCCAGGCGTAGTTCTGCACTGAGTTAATGAGCTTTTGCATTCTCAATCCCTGTTTCCACATGATAATAATCGCTCTATTAAACCAGCAAACCGCCGAGAAGCAACTGCTGAAAGAAAAAGTCGTCCTTGTCTCAGTTTTTGTTAAAATTTTGTGTAAAATTGATCGACTCGCTTTTCTACAGGCAAATGGAGTGTCTGCCTGAAATATAATCAGCCCAGCAGTAAGTGAGAGCACAATGTCGAATAAACCGTTTGTTTATCAGGATCCTTTCCCCCTTAAAAAGGATGACACCGAGTATTATCTCCTCAGTCGTGACTACGTCTCTGTCGCCGAATTCGCCGGCCAGGAAGTCCTGAAGGTTGAACCTCAGGCGCTGACCCTTCTGGCACAACACGCTTTTCACGATGCTTCCTTCATGTTGCGCCCGGCGCACCAGCAGCAGGTCGCCGATATCCTTAACGACCCGGAAGCCAGCGAAAACGACAAATACGTCGCCCTGCAGTTCCTGCGTAACTCCGATATCGCGGCCAAAGGCATTTTGCCGACCTGCCAGGATACCGGTACCGCAATCATCACCGGTAAAAAGGGCCAGCGCGTCTGGACCGGCGGCGGCGATGAAGCGGCGCTGGCGCAGGGGGTCTATAACACCTATATCCAGGATAACCTGCGCTACTCGCAGAACGCGGCCCTGGATATGTATAAAGAGGTCAACACCGGGACTAACCTGCCGGCGCAGATCGATCTTTATGCTACCGACGGTGACGAATACAAATTCCTCTGTATCGCCAAGGGCGGCGGTTCGGCCAACAAGACCTATCTGTATCAGGAAACCAAAGCGCTGATTACCCCGGCGAAGCTGAAAAGCTACCTGGTTGAGAAGATGCGCACTCTCGGCACCGCGGCCTGTCCGCCGTACCATATCGCCTTCGTGATTGGCGGCACCTCGGCGGAATCGACGCTGAAAACCGTGAAGCTGGCATCGACCAAATATTATGATGGCCTGCCGACCGAAGGTAACGAACACGGTCAGGCGTTCCGCGATATTCAGCTGGAGCAAGAGCTGCTGCTGGAAGCGCAGAATCTCGGCCTCGGCGCGCAGTTCGGCGGCAAATACTTCGCCCACGACATCCGCGTAGTGCGTCTGCCGCGCCACGGGGCCTCCTGCCCGGTCGGCATGGGCGTCTCTTGTTCCGCTGACCGCAATATCAAGGCTAAAATCAACCGGGAAGGGATCTGGCTGGAGAAGCTGGAAAGCAACCCGGGCAAATACATTCCCGAGTCGCTGCGTCAGGCCGGTGAAGGTGAAGCGGTGAAGGTTAATCTCAATCAGCCGATGAGCGAGATTCTGGCACTGCTGTCGCAGTACCCGGTATCGACCCGGCTGTCGCTCAGCGGCACCATCATCGTGGCGCGCGATATCGCCCACGCGAAGCTCAAAGAGCTGCTGGATAACGGCGAAGCGCTGCCGCAGTACGTCAAAGATCACCCGATCTACTACGCCGGTCCGGCGAAAACACCCGATGGCTATGCCTCAGGCTCGCTCGGTCCGACCACCGCAGGGCGCATGGACTCCTATGTCGATCTGCTGCAGTCCCACGGCGCCAGTATGGTGATGCTGGCGAAAGGCAACCGCAGCCAGCAGGTGACCGACGCCTGCCACAAACACGGCGGATTCTATCTTGGCAGCATTGGCGGCCCGGCGGCGGTGCTGGCGCAGCAGAGTATCCGCAGCCTGGAGTGCGTGGCGTATCCGGAACTGGGGATGGAAGCTATCTGGAAAATCGAAGTGGAAGATTTCCCGGCCTTCATCCTGGTGGATGATAAAGGCAACGATTTCTTCCAGCAGATCCAGACCTCGCAGTGCACACGCTGTGTGAAATAATCGAAGCCGCCCTCCGGGGCGGTTTTTTTATGTCGTTTAGCGGCACGAACGAGCAATATAAGCTTAAAAATTTGACCAATACTTAACCCTTTATAGCAGGTGAGCTTTGTCGTAATTACGTACTTTGTATTCAAGGAGAAAGTAATGACAACGCATCGCAGTGAAAGAGACTCTATGGGCGCTATCGAGGTGCCTGCCGATAAGCTATGGGGCGCGCAGACCCAGCGTTCGCTGGAACATTTCCGCATCTCGACGGAAAAAATGCCGGGCGAACTGATTTATGCGCTGGCGCTGACCAAACGGGCGGCGGCAAAGGTTAACCAGGATCTGGGGTTACTGACCGCAGAGAAGGCCGAGGCGATTATTCAAGCCGCCGATGAAGTGCTGGCCGGCAACCATCCCGATGAATTTCCGCTGGCCATCTGGCAGACCGGTTCCGGCACGCAAAGCAACATGAACATGAACGAGGTGGTGGCCAACCGCGCCAGTGAACTGCTGGGCGGCGTGCGCGGCATGGAGCGCAAAGTTCATCCTAACGATGACGTTAATAAAAGCCAGAGTTCCAACGATGTCTTCCCGACCGCGATGCATGTCGCGGCGATTATCGCCCTGCGTGAGGCGCTCATCCCCCGGCTCAGGGTGCTGAAACAGACGCTGAGCGACAAAGCTACTGCCTTCAACGACATCGTTAAAATTGGCCGTACGCATCTGCAGGATGCGACGCCGTTAACGCTGGGACAGGAGTTCTCCGGCTGGGTAGCGATGCTGGAACACAATCTCCGCCATCTGGAGCTGAGTCTGCCGCACCTGAGCGAGCTGGCGTTGGGCGGTACGGCCGTTGGCACCGGTCTGAACACCCATCCGCAATATGCCGTACGGGTAGCGGAGGAGCTGGCGGCCCTCAGCGGTCAGCCGTTCGTCACTGCGCCGAACAAGTTTGAGGCGCTGGCGACCTGCGATGCGCTGGTCCACGCCCACGGGGCACTGAAGGGGCTGGCGGCTTCGTTGATGAAGATTGCCAACGATGTGCGCTGGCTGGCTTCCGGTCCGCGTTGCGGGATTGGTGAAATTGCGATTCCGGAAAATGAACCCGGCTCATCAATTATGCCTGGCAAGGTTAACCCGACGCAGTGCGAAGCGCTGACGATGCTGTGCTGTCAGGTCATGGGGAATGATGTGGCGGTCAATATCGGCGGGGCGTCCGGTAACTTCGAACTGAACGTCTACCGTCCGATGGTGATTCATAACTTTCTGCAATCGGTGCGCCTGCTGGCGGATGGTATGGAGAGTTTTAATGAACACTGCGCGACCGGCATTGAACCGAACCGTGAACGGATCGCGCAGTTGCTCAATGAGTCACTGATGCTGGTCACGGCGCTGAATACCCATATTGGCTATGACAAAGCGGCGGAGATTGCCAAAAAGGCGCATAAAGAGGGGCTGACGCTCAAAGCCTCCGCGTTAGCGCTGGGCTATCTGACGGAGGCGGAATTTGACAGCTGGGTGCGTCCGGAAGAGATGGTGGGCAGCATGGCTACTCGTTAGCCAGCCACAGATGCAGCCGCGGGATAAGTAGCCTGAGCGACTGCGCCTGCGGCTTATAGCGATACTGCACATTATCCGCATCATAGTTCAGTAACTCGCCGATATCCGGCACGCTCACCCCCTGAGTGCCGGATATCAGCGTGATAAGCGGGCCTGGGCAGGCGTACTGCACCTGTTTCTGCTCACCGGCGTACCAGACTCGTGCGATAGGCTGGACCTTCACCGGCCGCTTGATCTTCAGCTTTGCCCGCTGCGGCAGAGCGGCGATATCCTGATATTCTCGCTCCAGTTTGCTTTGCCACTGCTCACGCGTCCAGGGCGGCACCGCGCGCGGCGATTGCAGGCTTTTTTCCAGCTGCTGCAGCACCTGATCACGAGTGAGATTTTTAATCACGTGCTTATTAGCCCAGCCAAAGCGGAGGGTGCTCGGGTCGCATAGCACCGTTAAGGTGCGGTAGGCGCTGAGGGTGATAAGCCCCGGCAGATGACGGTGGACCCATTCAAAACGCGCCGCGGCGGGCAGGCCGGAATCAACGGTGACAATCTTTTCGAAAGCGGCTTTCAGCGCGTTAATGCGGGCAATACTCTGCAGTAACGCCGCCTGTTCCTCGCCATCGGTTTGCAGGCAGATGGCGCCGGGGAGGCGGACTGCAGCTTTACTGCTGCGGCTTTCTGATTGCTGCTGAATGAACAGATGGCTGTAGTGTTTCAGCGCCATCTCCAGCGCCGGTTGACCGGTGTGCTGAACCACCTGAATAGTCTCCAGCGGGTCGTGTTCCGTCTCTTTACTGACGGCCGGCAGCTCAAACACCCGGGCGGCCAACAGGCGGCAGGCGCGCAGGCGCTGCTGGAGCATCTGTAGCTCGCGTTCCAGCTGGCGAAAGGTGTCATTCAGACGTTCAACGAGATCGTAGCTGGCCATAGCACCCACCTTAGTTACAACATACTGTTTGGTTTTTAACTATACGCAGACCGCAGCACCTGCGCAAGTGGGTCAAGCAGCGCTCAAATTGGGCAGCTGATGATAGATTGGCCAGCTAAAACAAAAACGAGCGCCGCCCAGAGAGCTGGCGCCGCAGCTTACCTCGCCGGACATGGCCTGGGCGATACTGTGGACAATCGCCAGCCCAAGTCCGCAACCGCCGGTGGCCCGGTCGCGGCTAGGGTCGAGACGGACAAAGGGCTCAAACACCCGTTCGCGCTCCTCCGGGTCGATGCCCGGGCCGTCATCTTCAACCTGCAAGGTTGCTCGCGAACCCTGTAGCGTGAGCCTGACCTGAATTTGCTGGTTGCTGTAGCGCAAAGCGTTATTGACGAGATTATCCAGCACGCGTTCCATCAGACGCATATCAAGCGCGCCGTAATCCCCGGCCACCACTTCCTGTAACGTCACATCACGTTGGGGGTTAACCATTTGAATCTCTTCAACGTGCGCCGCTATCCAGGCGGGAAAATCAGGTGTTGTCAGATGCAGTTCATTCTGCGGTCGGTCCAGGCGGGCGTAGGTCAACAGCTCCTCGATTAAGGCTTCCAGCTGACCAATATCGCGGTTCAGCGCCTGAGATTCCGCTTCGGTCAGGTTTTCACTCATCTCCAGACGATAGCGCAGGCGCACCAGCGGAGTCCGCAGTTCGTGGGCAATTCCGTCGATCAGCAGCTTCTTGCTGGCGATGAGCGCGTTGATATTGTCGGCCATCTGGTTAAAGGCGACGCCCAGGCGTTCGAAGCTGGACATACTGTCGAAATGAATGCGTTCGGTAAAATGCCCCTCGCCAAAGCGTTGTGCCGCGGTCTCAAGACGCAACATATCCTGCCAGTGGGGGCGCATCCAGATAAACACGGGAAAGGCCAGCGAAATGGCGATGAAAGCCATCAGGGCGATATCCAGCAAACGCATCTCGTGGAGGAAGTAGAGATAGGGGACGGGGCCTACCGACAGAACGTAGTGGCTCCGCGGGATGCGTTGAATAAAGGTGTATTCATCATCGAGGGCGACAATATCCCCGGCGCGCAGATGCTGCATCGAGTTTTCCGAGAGCTTAAATTTACTCAGCGGCTCAATATGCAGATCGAACGACAGATTAAGATCCAGCTCCTTTAGCGTTTTGCTCCAGTCGCGCGGTGGGATTTCCCGCAGCTCGCTACGCATCAGATACAGCGAGCTTTTCATCAGATCGTCCAGCGACTGCCGGCCCGCACGTTCGGCGGTGAATTTATACACCAGCCCTACCAGCATGGTCATCACCAGGAAGCAGACAAACAGCAGAAGGTAAAACTGCACAAACAGCTTTTTCATCAAATCTCACCTAAAAATCAAAAAGTTAACTACCTGTCTTTTACCTTCATGGGCACGATGGGGCATTGGTATAACCGCCAGAGCGCTGATTCCGCCACCAACCCGATCGTTAGCAAGGGCATTTATCCCGGCAGAATATACGTGAAAAAGCATTTCTGCGTGGATAAATGCCCGATTAGATTCGCTATAAAAGCAGGGTTCGCACCGGCTGACAACACCCGGCATGCGTAAGTATGCCGCAGTTGATTGGCACGGCGGCGAATACTTGCCCTACGTACAGTGGCTTCCCGTCGCGATTGTAGAACTGATAACGGCCAGGAGCGAAGACGTGTCTCCTGAACAAAAACAGCTATCCACAATGGCTGGTCAGGTTAACTCTAACGGTAGACCACGACTTGATGAACGCACCGGGTTTTATGAAACAGGGGGCTTTTTTTGTGACTCCTTGTTTGGCTTTCGGCAGGTAATAAGAAGGCAGTTCAGTTCCCACATTGCTGCTTAAGGATCCATGATGAGACAGAATTAAGTGCCCCGGGCGAATAGGCGTGTTGCCCGGACAGCAGAAACAATCCCTGTTTCCACAAAGGCCACTGAGAGGCAAGTTGATAATCAAACCATTCGCTGCGTAAAAGCCCGTGAGTTGCCCCCGGCAACTGCCTGATACAACGCGCTGTACCCACCGGTAGTGCTTTGCGCCAGACTGCGACTGTTTCATCAGGGTCTACATTCCGGTCATCTTTTCCCATGAGAATGAATACCGGAGTATCTATACCTGAAATCTCTTTCGTCGCATCAGCCCGGGAATTCCTGCGCTCGAAGTCCTGTCGCGTACATGGGGTGTTACAGGGGCGATTAGCCGCTTCTTCTGTAAACTGCCTGTCAAAAACTGCGGCTTCATGTTTTTTCGCATCCAGAAGAGCAGACATGGAGCGACCCTCGGCTTTAAGCCGTTGCTCGGTATAGTAAATGCCCTGATTCCGCCAGTTTATCGCTGGACCTATCAGCACAATAAAGTCAGTTGTTGTTAATTGGCTTGCCTGGGGTACGACCCAACCAGCTTGTGAGAAACCAAGATAACCTCCGCGACTTTCTTTCAGTTCTGGTTGCTCTCTTAATTTTTGTAACGCCAGAACGGCCTCCCTGGCGCGATCTGACATCGTCTGCGCCAGCCAGTTTCCGGTACTTTCACCAACGCCCGGTTTATCCCATGAAAAAACAGCTATTCCCTGTGATACAAGGAAGTTAACCAGAGGAATATATCCGCCGTCTGACCAGCGATCCTGAGGCCCGTCGCCATGAATTAAAAGCACGAACGGAGGATATACCTTATCTGGCGGCAGAATTAATGTACCCTGGAGGAGATCCTGATGATGCGTAAAAGATAGGGTACGCAGCTGCCCGTATCCGGCAAGCTCGAAATCAGATAACCGACTGAACAAAAAAATAATGACCAGGATAATCATAATTGAAAATGACACAATATATTTAATCATATACAGCTCTTTTATGGATTATAAGTATTAAACTGCAGCAGATTCTTGTAATGCTTATTTACCGCTTTTGGCAGAAGGCAGACAACCGCTATGCCATGTCACGCGCATCGGTTCCGCCTGCAACCAGCGCTCAAAATCTTGCAGAGCGGGTTCATTTATTCCTGTTTCCACCGGTTTAACCAAACAAAATGTCTTGCTCAGTTGTTCGGCGTCCGGCCAGGGCGCAACAAGCAATCCCTGGTTTAACTCTTTTTCTACGTATATGCGCGGCACCATGGCCACACCTTGTCCCGCCAGTACGGCAGCTATCGCCATTTCATGCAGGTCATAGCGGACTCCCTGTGCCGGGTTATCAAGGACTATCCCACTTTGCCCGGCATAATGCAGCCAGGCCTCTGGGTTCTGCCGCCGGTGAATGCGGGGCAGTGTATTCAACTGTTCAAAGATATTCCTGTCGTTTAACAGGTCAGGACGACAAACCGGCACCAGTTTCTCCTCAAACAGAACCTGCGTGCGCATACCTGCCCATGCGGGATGCTCGAAATGAATCGCCGCGTCAAATCCGCTCCCGGTGAGAATGAAAGGATCGGTTCTCGCCGCGATATTCAATGTGATGTCCGGGTATAAAGACTGGAAACTGCTGAGCCGGGGAATTAACCAGCGACTGCAAAACGTTGGCAGGACGGCAATTTCCAGACTTCTGCTGCCCTCAGGCATGCCCATCACGTACTGAGTATCCCGCTCTAAGCGCTCGAGCATTTCCCGCACGTGATGGGCATAGCGTGAACCCACCGGATTAAGCTTGACCCGGGTTCCCGCACGGTCAAACAGTCTGCACCCGAGCAGAGTCTCCAGGCGGGCAATCTGTCTACTGATGGCGCCTTCCGTCAGCGATAGCTCCGCGGCAGCACGGGCAAAATTACCGTGCCTGGCAGCGGCCTCAAACGCCTGAAGTGAAGCGCTGCTGGGAATTTTTCTGCGCATTAAAATTGCCTTATTCGACGGGGATGTGAGTCGCTAGTGACATAATGTCACTAATACTTGAATTAATATCGATTCATTGGCGAATTAACAGCATATAGCATGACTAAAAGTCACTAAGCAAGGCCATGCAGGCCCTGCGTTTTATTCATGCAGAGGTGAACCGATGTTCTATACCGTGGAGTGCAACTATACCGACCCTGAAAGCGAGCAGGAGTGGAATGCGTTTTACAGCCTGGAAAAGCTGCCTGCGCTTATCTCGGTCACCGGGTTTAGCTCTTCCCAGCGTTTTAAAGCCCTGAAGCCGGGCGGCCCCCGGTATCTCGCCATTCATACGGTGAAGTACGCAGAGGTGCTTACCAGTGAGGAGTACAAGCTGAAAGGGGGCGGTAATTTTTCACGCTGGCAAAATCACATCACCGACTGGCACCGTAACTTGTATGAGTGTAAAGGCACCGCTCCCGCGGTAGCCAGTGATGAAATTCTGCTGCTCAGCACCCAGCCATTGAGTTTTATTGAGGGGCTGGGATACCCGGCGCTGCAGATGCAGGCGTCAGGGCCAGAAAAAATGCCCGCCCGACGCATTGCCTATGTGGTGACGCGGGAAATTGCCGCGCAGTTAGCTGACATGCCCGGCGCCTGCCTCTATGCGCCGCTGACACCGCAGTTGACGAATCCAGCTCAAGCCTGATGGGAGGCGAGTTTATAACATGCCGAATCTGACGTTTTATATTTCTCAACAACATGCTGGCAGGCTGACTGACCTCCACGATTTAACGCGTGCCTGCAGTGCGCTCTGCACCGGCATTCTCGCGGCGGAGTCGGAAAATGTTCATATCATCTATGTTGAGGTGAAACCCGGATGCGGACATCCGGTATATGCCGAACTTTTTTATCGTCTGACAAGCGAGCGTACGCCAGAAGTCATGGCGGAGTTTATGCGCGAGTTAGAACGAACCATTCGAGAAGCCTCGGGCCTTACGGCGCGTATTCGCTGTTTTGGCTCTGCTGCATCACACCTGTTTGCGCGCAATTAACCAGAGGTAACGATGAACCATCGGTCTTTTTCAACCCGTCGGATTGGGGATTTTCTGGTGACCGCGCTTAGCGATGGGACGATGTCCGCCAGCCTGGATTTGCTGTCAGGCATCGAAACAGCTGAAGCAATGGTTATTCAACGCAACGCCCGGGTCGCTGAACCCGGCAATATCCATATCAACGGCTATCTAATTCAGGGGCGGGGGCGGACTATCCTGGTCGATGCCGGTGCCGGAGGGCTGAATAACGTCGGCGGGCAGCTCCAGGATAATCTTGGCGCGGCAGGTATCAGCCCCAATGACGTCGATACCGTGTTACTGACGCACGGCCATCCTGACCATATTGGTGGTCTTTTAGATGCAGAAGGGCTACCTGTTTTTCAACGGGCCGAACTTCATCTGCACCCGCTTGAAGCACAATACTGGCACGATGATGAACGATTTAACGTCGCGAATGAGCGCGGGCAGCGAAATTTTAATCTGGCTCGCCGGACGTTAAACGCGTACTCCCGGCAGCTGCGCTTGCTTGACGAAGGGGAGATAACTGAGGGCATTCTCCCGGTATGGTTGCCAGGACATACGCCAGGTCATACTGGATTTCGCATCACTTCCGGGGATCAATGCTTATTGATCTGGGGTGACATCGTCCATTTCCCGCATATCCAGGCAGCACGGCCGGACGTTTCCATTATTTTTGACTGTGACCCCCTTCAGGCTGAAGAGACACGTAAAAAAGTCCTGGCCCAGGCGGCAAGTGAAAAACTGCTGGTTGCAGGAATGCATTTAGACAGTTTGGGTTTTGCCAACGTGCTCAGGGCGGACCAGGGATACCGTCTTGCCTGGCGGGAAAATGATTGATCACAGGGAGAGATTGACAAATGAAAAGTCGGGCGCCAGGGGGAGGCCGATTTTTCCCCTTGATGCGCCGCAGCGGGGAGCTGACGGAATCGTCAGCCGTGCGCGGCAGGCGACGGAGGGACAGAGCGCCGCCGACAAAAAACCACCCGCAGGTGGTTTTTTTCGCGCTCGACGGCCGGACGGTAAGTTAATTGTCCCAGGCGTGAGGGGCGAACAGATATCCTTTATTGCGCACCGTCTTGATGCGATAAGGCTCGGTCGCGCTGTCGAGCAGTTTTTTCCGCAGGCGCGAAATCGCCACATCCACACTGCGATCCATACCATCGTAACTGACGCCGCGCAGATTTTTCAGCAGCGCATCACGATCCATAATCTGTCCGGCGTGGGTGGCCAGTTCCCACAACAGCTCAAAATCAGCCGTTGAGAGCGCCACGCTCTCGCCACCGAGCAATACCTGACGGTTAACCGGGTCGATGAGCAGTGAACCGAATGTAATCGATTTATGCGGCGTGAGCGACGCCGGGGCATTGGTCACGGGAGAGGCGATGTGCTGGCGCAAATGCAGACGCAGACGTGCCAGCAATACCGCCGGCGGCGTGGTCTTCAGAATGTAATCGCTGGCGCCCATTTCCAGGGACAAAATATGGTTCATATCGCTGTCGAGCGAGGTGAGCAACACAATCGGACCTTGCCACTGGCCACGCAGATCGCGGCACAGGGTCATGCCGTCTTTGCCAGGCAGCATAATATCCAACAACACCAGGTCGGGTTTTTCCCGCGCGATAACCTCTTCTGCCCGGTCGCCTCGTGGTTCAACCACCACTTCCATATCGTGCTTTCCGAGATAAGCGGCAATCAGGGCGCCCACTTCCGGATCATCCTCAACAAAAACGATCTTATTCATATCTTACTTGTACTGGAAAAAGAATTAACATACACCGCCACCAGACTACCTGCCATTACTCTTTTATAAAAAAAGAGGTCATCCTTCAAGCGGCCCCGGCGTTTGCTTCGCGCGCTGAACGGCCAGCCGGTTATCCAGGCTTAGAGCATTCGCCCTTACGCCGCTCAGGGGGGATTCGAATGATATTGTGAATATATGTACTTCCGTTATGCTACATCAACGGGTTGTTTATATGTTAAGGCTAAAGGAATGGGGTTGTTGATTAAAGGGCTGATCGGCGCGCTGGTGGTGATACTGATTGGCGTACTGTCGAAAAGCAAAAATTATTATATTGCTGGTTTAATTCCGCTATTTCCGACCTTTGCTTTGATTGCGCATTATATTGTGGCCAGCGAGCGCGGGCTTGAGGCGCTGCGGACCACAATCGTCTTTGGGATGTGGTCAATCATTCCCTATTTCGTCTATCTGCTGTCGCTCTGGTACTTCACCGGAATGATGCGCCTGCCGTTGGCGTTGGCGGGCGCAGTCGGGTGCTGGGGGCTGTGTGCCTGGCTGCTGATCCTCGGCTGGAGCCGCTTCCACTAACGCAGGTGTCTGCCGCCATCCACGGCAAAAGAGCGGCCCGTAACAAACCGGCTGGTGAACAGATAATCGAGCAGGTCGACTATCTCTTTTTCGCCCGCCACGCTTTTCATAAGCGATTTATCCAGCGCCTGCTGGCGATATTCGGCGTCATCGCCCTCATTAAACATGATCAGCGAAGGGGCAACGGCGTTGACCTTAATCTCCGGCGCCAGTTTGCGGGCAAATGAGCGGGTCATATTATCCAGCGCCGCTTTACTGGCCGCGTAGGCAATATGTTTATCGCTGCCGCGTTCAACGACATAGTCAGTGATATGAATAATGTCGCTGGCGGCGTGCCCGTGCCCGCGCAGGAGCGTTTCCAGCGCATGGTTGAGCAAATAGGGGACATGAACGTGGATCTGCATCATGCAGGCCAGCACGGTGGTGAGCGGAACGCCCGGCTTTTCAGCCATCCAGTCGCTGGCGTTATGGACGATCGCGCGCAGACCGTCGGCGGCGTGGTGTTTTACCGCTTCGGCAAAGGCCAGTATCTGTTCATCGGTACTAAAATCGGCGGCAAGACAGACGGCCCCAGCGTCGCGCAGTGCGTCAATGGCCGGGTAGTGCGTGCGATAGCTGACGATAACCGGCTGCTGCTGATCCAGAAAATGGTGCGCCAGCGCGAGGCCGATGCGGCGGCCTCCACCGGTGATGAGAATCGGGCGAGGCTGTCGGACAGTCATGGGTATCTCCTTTGAGTTCAGCAGCAGGGCGACCGCTTACCCCACCAGCATCCACGTTGCCGGTACAGCGGCAACCAGCAAAAAACCAATTAAGGCTAATTCACGGCGTTTGAGCATGCGATCGTGCTGGTGCGTACGGCGAGCGTACAGGAAAACCAGAAGACCCGGAGCGTAAAGTACCACTGACAACAATAAATGCACAGGGCCGGATGCATATAATAACCATAAGCCATAAATACATGCGCCGACACCTACTGCCTTATGCAGCGGGCGTACAGCAATCTTCAGCAGGAAGGCGCCCACGAGGAAATAGGGCACCAGAATCATCTCGGACGCGATGGTCAATAACGTATTGTAATCAGACTTTGTCAGCCAGATCAGCACCAGCGACACCTGAACACTGATATTGGTTAGCCACAGCGAGGCCGACGGAGCGTTGTTTTTATTCTGCCGGGCGAAGCGGCGCGGAAATGCTTTATGCGTCGCGGCCAGCCAGGGGACTTCTGCCGCCATAATGGTCCAGCTCAGGTAGGCACCGCACACGGAAATAATCAGCCCGGCCGCGATCACCACTTCGCCCCATGAGCCCATCATTTTCACCATCAGGCCAGCCATCGACGGATTACGCATTTCGGCCAGTTCCGGACGGGCGACCACGCCTAAAGAGAGCAGGGTCACCAGCAGATAAACCACCAGCGCGGAAAGGACTGCCAGCAGCGTGGCGCGGCCGACATCCTGTTTATTGCGCGCCCGTGCGGAAACCACGACCGCACCTTCCACGCCGATAAACACCCACAGGGTGATCAGCATGGTGTTCTTCACCTGCTCCCAGACCGGTACCCCGAGCGCCAGCCCGCTAAAATCAAGGCGGAATGTCTCCAGGCGAAAGGCGATGACGGCGAGGATAACAAATGCGCCGAGGGGGATTAACTTGGCCAGGGTCGCGATCAGGTTAATGCCTGCCGCGGTCTGGACGCCGCGCAGGACCAGAAAGTGCACCACCCACAGCAGGAGCGACGCGCCCACGATCGCCTGCCAGGTATTCCCGTTGCCGAAAATAATGGTATCCGGAGTGTCGGTAAAGAAGCTGAGCGCGGCAAAGACAATCACCAGATACGAGACGTTGGCGATCACCGCGCACAGCCAGTAGCCCCAGGCGGAGCAAAAACCGACGAGTTCACCGAAACCTTCGCGGGCATAGGTGAAGATACCGCCGTCAAGATCGGCGCGAATGCGGGTCAACAGCAGCATGGCGAAGGCGAGGAATAAAATCCCCACGCCGGTGATCGCCCAGCCAATCAGCAGGGCCGACGGGCTGGCGACGGCCGCCATATTTTGCGGCAAGCTGAACACGCCTGCGCCCAGCATTGAGCTCAGTACCAGTGCGGTCAAGGCGCTGAGGCCCAGTTTCTTTTCCATTGTATTCCCGAGGTGACGGCAGTGAATCAAGAATATTTATTTGGCGAAATCGCATAAAAATGGAGGATTACGCTAAGGCGCGGGATTTTACGGAGTGTCTTGTGCGCATGCAATGGTGGCGGATGAAAAAAAACAAAAAGGCGGCATATTGCCGCCTTTTTACTCAGTGCCGATGCGATTATTTATACAGATCTGCGCTGATGGTTATGTTACCGCCACGTTCCTGCCACTGGCGGGTAATGTGGTAGTACTTCGCCCCTTTCTTCGCCGCGCGTTTGGCGGTCTGGTAAGAAATTTCGGTCATGTTGCCGTAATTACCGGTGAACTTGATGCTGTCAAACGGCGCCATCTGGGCCGCGGTGATCTTGTTCACTTCTTCAACTTTGGTGCCATCCGGCAGCGTGACGGTGTAACGTCCGCCTTTTGATGACTGCGTTTCGAAGAAACGACCTACGCCGGTACCGGAACCGACGGCTGCCGTGGTGGCAACGCCTGGAATTTCGACGTTTTTCGCAGCGGTACCGCCTTCAGCCAGCGCTGCGCGCCCGGCTTCAGAATCGGCCGGGATCGCATCCGGGCTCTGCAGAACGCGTTTCCGGGCATCGGCTTTATAGATATAAGCCGTGATACGCTGGTTGCCGCCCTGGTTAGCATCAACCTGACGGACGATGAAGAAGGAGGCGGCACCTTTGGCTTTCGCCGCTTTGGTGATCGCATCATTCACTTCCGGCTGACTGCGATAAAAGCCCTGGACGGTCACGGTATCAAAAGGCTCCAGCTCGACGGCCTGATCCTTTGGCAACTCCATGACGCCATTGATGACGCGATTTTTCGGCGCATCCGCCTGCGGAGCATTGTCTTTATACAAATCCGCCGTGACGCGCCAGTTGCCGCTGTTGCCATAATCAGAAGTGTCGACAACATAAAATGAGGCCGCGCCATCTTTGTCCGCTTTACGGGACATGGCTTTTACCGCATCGCCGATGGCATTAAAACGGCCCGTGATCACGACGCGATCGTAGGGTTTTAGCGCCGCCGCCTGCTCCGGAGTCAGCTCGGTCGCTGCATGGGCTGACAACGCTGTCGTAGCCAGGAGAGCAGACGCCAGGAGTGAGTTCTTAAGCTTCATAAAAATAATCCTTTGCCTTGCGCAAACCATGTACTGGTATTGTTGTTGACTGATAACGCTCGATTATTGCATTTAAAAGGCGTAACTGTCTGCGTCATTTTTTGCTTACCGCCCGAAACGTGCGTCACAATAATATAACAATTTCTGATATGTTGAAAAAACAGCCGCTTGACCAGCAAAATTGATAATCAATACCACTTTTATAAGTTAACGTAATGTTAATGTTATGTTCTTGCTGGCGATTAATGGCGTATAACTGCATCAGCTAAGCGATTTATCAGGCCTGACCATAAATTTAAGGTAAATATTGCTGCCTGACACGGTTCGCGATGCGTTTTACCAATAAAATCAAAATTTCTGTTTTATCGCAGTAGATCACAATCGCTATTTTCAGTAGGTTATAAAAAGTTTGTTACTGTTTCATTTTTTCAGTCAATGGAAAAGAAACGGCATGTTTTGCCGCTTAACCGTCGTCTGTAAGAAAAGAAAAACCATCATCAAAAACCGATGGAAGGGAAAACTATGCGTATCGGGGTACCAAAAGAACGGTTTGCCAATGAAACCCGCGTCGCTGCCACGCCGAAAACGGTGGAGCAGCTGCTAAAACTCGGGTTTACCGTTGCCGTTGAAAGCGGCGCGGGTCATCTGGCAAGTTTCGATGACGAAGCCTTTGTCCAGGCGGGTGCAGAAGTCGTAGACACCGCTGAAGTCTGGCAGTCATCCATTATTCTGAAGGTGAACGCACCAGAAGAACATGAAATTGCATTACTCAATCCGGGCACCACGCTGGTGAGCTTTATCTGGCCTGCGCAAAATCCTGAGCTGATGCAGAAATTAGCGGCTCGCAACATCAACGTCATGGCGATGGATTCGGTGCCGCGTATTTCTCGCGCCCAGTCGCTGGATGCGCTCAGCTCGATGGCCAACATTGCCGGCTACCGGGCGATTGTTGAAGCGGCCCACGAATTTGGTCGTTTCTTCACCGGTCAGATCACCGCTGCCGGGAAAGTTCCGCCGGCGAAGGTCATGGTCATTGGTGCCGGCGTCGCTGGACTGGCGGCCATCGGCGCGGCGAACAGCCTCGGCGCGATTGTCCGTGCCTTCGATACGCGTCCGGAAGTGAAAGAACAGGTGCAGAGTATGGGCGCCGAGTTCCTGGAGCTGGACTTTAAAGAAGAGGCGGGCAGCGGCGACGGCTATGCCAAAGTGATGTCCGAAGCCTTTATCAAAGCCGAAATGGCGCTGTTTGCCGCGCAGGCCAAAGAGGTGGACATCATCGTCACCACGGCCCTGATCCCGGGCAAACCGGCGCCGAAGCTGATTACCCGTGAAATGGTTGACTCCATGACGGCAGGCAGCGTGGTGGTCGACCTGGCCTCGCAGAACGGCGGCAACTGTGAGTACACCGTTCCTGGCGAAGTGGTGACGACCGCCAACGGCGTGAAGATCATCGGCTATACCGACCTCCCGGGCCGTCTGCCGACGCAGTCCTCGCAGCTGTACGGGACCAACCTGGTCAACCTGCTGAAGCTGCTGTGCAAAGAGAAAGACGGCAATATCACCATCGATTTTGACGACGTCGTGGTTCGCGGCGTGACGGTGGTTCGTGAAGGTGAAGTGACCTGGCCGGCACCGCCGATTCAGGTTTCTGCCCAGCCGCAGGCTGCGGCGAAGCCCGTTGATGCGCCGAAAGAAGCTGAAAAACCGACCTCCCCGTGGCGTAAATACGCGCTGATGGCGCTGGCGATTATTCTCTTTGGCTGGCTTGCCAACGTGGCGCCGAAGGAGTTCCTCGGTCACTTTACCGTCTTCGCGCTCTCCTGCGTGGTGGGTTATTACGTGGTATGGAACGTTTCTCATGCGCTCCATACGCCGCTGATGTCGGTGACCAACGCAATTTCAGGGATTATCGTTGTCGGAGCGTTATTGCAGATCGGCCACGGTGGCTGGGTCAGCTTCCTGAGTTTTATCGCGGTGCTGATCGCCAGCATTAATATTTTTGGTGGTTTCACCGTTACTCAGCGCATGCTGAAAATGTTCCGCAAGAACTAAGGGGTAGCACATGTCTGGAGGATTAGTTACAGCTGCATACATTGTTGCCGCTATTCTGTTTATTTTTAGCCTTGCGGGGCTGTCAAAGCACGAAACCTCGAAGCAGGGTAACCTGTTCGGCATGGCCGGGATGGCTATCGCGCTGCTGGCAACCATTCTCGGGCCGGATACCGGCAACGTGGCGTGGATCATCCTGGCGATGGTTATCGGCGGCGCAATTGGTATTCGCCTGGCGAAGAAAGTCGAAATGACCGAAATGCCGGAACTGGTTGCGGTGCTGCACAGCTTTGTGGGCCTGGCTGCGGTGCTGGTCGGCTTTAACAGCTACCTGTATCACGAAGCGGGAATGGAACAGATCCTGGTGAATATTCACCTGACGGAAGTGTTCCTCGGCATCTTTATCGGTGCGGTGACCTTCACCGGCTCGATTGTGGCCTTTGGCAAACTGCGCGGCAAAATTTCGTCTAAACCGCTGATGCTGCCGCATCGCCATAAGCTGAACCTGGCGGCGCTGGTGGTTTCCTTCCTGCTGCTGGTGGCCTTTGTTCGCACCGACAGCACAGGAACTCAGGTTCTGGCGCTGCTGGTGATGACGGTCATTGCCCTGGCCTTTGGCTGGCATCTGGTGGCTTCGATCGGCGGGGCAGATATGCCGGTCGTGGTCTCAATGCTGAACTCCTACTCGGGCTGGGCGGCAGCGGCGGCGGGCTTTATGCTCAGTAACGACCTGCTGATTGTCACCGGGGCGCTGGTGGGCTCGTCGGGTGCGATTCTGTCTTACATCATGTGTAAGGCGATGAACCGTTCATTCTTCAGCGTGATTGCCGGCGGTTTTGGTACCGATGGTTCCTCTACCGGCAGCGATGAAGAAGTGGGTGAACACCGCGAAATCAGCGCCGAAGATACCGCGGAAATGCTGAAAAACTCGCACTCCGTGATCATCACCCCGGGCTACGGTATGGCGGTCGCACAGGCGCAGTATCCGGTGGCGGAAATCACCGAAAGATTGCGTGCCCGCGGCATCAAGGTGCGCTTTGGTATTCATCCGGTTGCCGGGCGTTTGCCTGGGCACATGAACGTACTGCTGGCGGAAGCGAAAGTGCCGTACGACGTGGTGCTGGAAATGGATGAGATCAACGACGATTTCACCGATACCGATACCGTGCTGGTTATCGGCGCCAACGACACCGTTAACCCGGCGGCGCAGGACGATCCGAAGAGTCCGATCGCCGGGATGCCGGTGCTGGAAGTGTGGAAAGCGCAAAATGTGGTGGTCTTTAAGCGTTCGATGAATACAGGTTATGCCGGTGTTCAGAACCCGCTGTTCTTCAAAGAGAACACCCATATGCTGTTTGGTGATGCGAAAGCCAGCGTCGACGCAATTCTGAAAGCGTTGTAATGGTTTGCGATCCTAAATAATGTTTGCTTCTGAAGCCGTCTCTGCTGAGACGGCTTTTTTATATATACAGCAAGGTCATGAATTGCTCATAAAGTCGTCAGCCTGGAGTGCTATACTAAGCCTGTTTTTTCATCACTCTGAGGATATTATGGATACCGAATTAACCCCGGCGCAAATGGCAATCGAGTTTCTGCGTCGTGACCCAACAGCGTTAACCCCCGCGCAGTATCTGAAAAAATTCAAACTTCTTGAGCTGGAGTTTGCGGATTTGATGTCGCTCTCATCCAGCGAGCTGAAAGAAGAAATCGATCATGCCTGGCGCTTAGGTATCCATTAAAAGCATTGTTGCTGTATATGTGTTGTCGATAACGGGGCCGAAAGGCCCTTTGTTTTTTCTGTTGCCGGGGAGGCAACACAAAAAATCCCCCGCCGAAGCAGGGGAGCGTGTTTTACGCAGCATCAACCCGGTGGATTAATCGTCATCCTCGTCATCCATTTCAACCGGCGTTTTGTACTGCTCAGGCTTGAGGACCAGCAGGTCGCAGCGCAAATGGTCGATGACCTGCTCGGCGGTATTGCCGAGAAAGGCCGCCGACAGCCCGGTGCGCCCGACGGTGCCCAGCACCACAATCCCCGCCTGCAGGTGTTCAGAGAGGTCAGGAATGACCTCTTCCGGTAGGCCTTTTTCAACGTGGGTGCGGTTCTCATCAATGCCGAATTTTTGCCGCAGCGCCTTCATGGCCAGCAAATGCTGACCGCGAATGGCGTCGTTGTAGATACTGGGGTCAAAATCGGGGAGTTCGATGGCGATATTAATCGGTGTGACCGGGTAGGCGCCCACCAGATGGACTTCGGTATGGTTGACCTGGTCCGCCAGCTCGAGGGTTTCTTTAACCAGTTTTTCGTTTAACGCGTCGTGGTAATTTTCTTCGCTGGCCAGATTGACGGCCACCAGCGCTTTGCCGCCTTCCGGCCACGGCTGATCTTTTACCATCCAGACCGGACATGGACATTTACGCAGCAGATGCCAGTCGGTCGGGGTGAAAATCACGGCCTCCAGCTTGTCATGCTGGTGCGCCATTTTCAGCAGCAAATCGTGTTTGTCGCTGAGGATTTCCTGAATAATGGCTTCGAAGGGGCGATTGTGCCACACCACCTTAATCTCAATGGGAACGCCGGACTCAATATAAAACCGGGCCTGTTCTTTGATCCAGGCGCTACGTTGGCTGATAACGCCCTGGCGCATTGCCGTCCGCTCATCGGGCGACAGCAGGGTTGTCATCTCATAGGAAAAATCGTAGATCGGCAAAAAGGCTTTGATGCGTCCACCAATCCGTTGGTGTAGATACACCGCACGCCGCAATGCAGGCTGGTCGTCCTGATTGGGGTCGATTACTACCAGCATGTTCTGATACTTGGCCATACAGGGTCTCCTTACAACTGTAACCACAGTCTGTAATTAAAAGATAACCTATATGGATGAAATGAAACAGGGGATGACCCTGGCCAGATCAACAAATCAGAAAAAAATGAGCGATCTGGCGGAGGGACAAAGAGGATCAGGCGACGTTGCGGGCCTGACCAGCGAGCTGAGCGAGCAGGTCGCTATTTTCGATGGTGATATATTTGCCTTTTACCGCCAGCATGCCGCTTTTCTGAAAACGCCCCAGCAGACGGCTGATGGTTTCGACGGTCAGACCGAGATAGTTGCCGATATCACCGCGGGTCATCGTCAGGCGGAATTCGCGAGGCGAGAAACCGCGCTGCGCGAAACGACGAGACAAATTATAAATAAAGGCCGCCAGACGCTCTTCCGCATTCTTTTTAGAAAGCAGCAGGATCATGTCCTGGTCGCCTTTGATCTCGCCACTCATCAGACGCATCATCTGCTGGCGCAGATTTGGCATTTTACCGGAAAGATCGTCCAGCGTTTCGAAAGGGATTTCGCAGACCATTGAGGTTTCCAGCGCTTGCGCAAAGCTCGGATGTAGCGCGGTACCAATGGCATCAAAACCAACCAAATCACCCGCCAGGTGGAAGCCGGTAATCTGCTCGTCACCTTGTTCGGTAATGGTATAGCTTTTAATGGTGCCAGAACGAATCGCATACAGCGATTTCAGCTCATCACCCGCTTTGAATAAGGTTTGCCCTTTCTGGATTGGCTTTTTACGCTCGATGATATTATCCAGCTGATCAAGCTCGTGCTCGTTCAGAGTAAAAGGGATGCAAAGCTGACTAATGCTGCAATCCTGACAATGGATTGCGCAACCGCCAGACTGAATGCGTCGTATAATTCTCTTTTCCGGGATCATAAGTCTGCTCAAGCCTTAATTGATATTGGTCAATTTTAACATCTTTTTGGTGAGCAGGTAAGTCTCGAACCCGTGAAACACGTAATATTAAAAGGGTAAAGCTTTTATCACTTTTATCTCATTGATAAACAATACAATGTTGGTCGGAAGCTTATTGTAAAGTTACCTGATGCTTCCGATAAAAGGCACGTAGCGTCAAAGAAGCAGATACCCCTCATGGCGCAATAACCACTCTTTCCGCTGCACGCCGCCGGCATAGCCGGTCATGGTGCCATTTCGCCCAATCACGCGGTGGCAGGGCACGACAATGCTGACCGGGTTTGAACCGTTGGCCGCGCCGACCGCACGCGCCGCGCCCGGACGCCCCAGTGTTTCCGCCAGCTGGCCGTAATGCATCACCTGACCGCAGGGAATGGTGCGCAGGGCTTGCCAGACTTCACGCTGAAAGGGGGTGCCTGCCGTTGCCGTCGGCAGCGTCTCGATGATGCTGAGATCGCCGGCGAAGTAGGCGTCAAGTTGGCGACTCAGCCCGCCGGGATCGCGGGCATCGATGCGTTGATAACCTTCATGCCGATAGTGCAGATCAAGCAGTTGCGTCATACGGTCGCTATGCTCCTCCCACTCAACGGCGCGCAGGCGAAACTGCTCGTCGCAAAGAATCCATAATGGCCCCAGCGGGGTATCGATTTTATCCTGAAGCAGTACCAGCATCGTTTCTCCTTGTTACCTGATTAGCAAGATAACTATTGCGCTCTATTGACAAGATATCACGCACGCCGTTCTGGCAACTATACTCCTGAAAGATAATCCACCGCTGTGCGGATAAAGGCCGGGAACAGGGGAAAGAAATGACGCGCGATTTCAATCTGCGTACGGCTGCTGATACGGATAAAATCGCCGACATATCGTCTGCGGAGATGTTTATTTTTGTATTAATTGCGCCGCGCGGGGGCGACGGGTTTTTGTTACTTTTATTCGGCGGCGAATTCCCCTGTGCGGAGGAGCGTTCAGTTCGTTTTTCTCTGCAGTTTGTCATACGCACGCGGATTAGTAAGAACTGGCTAATTCATCGGGAGGCACCCGGCGCCGCGAATAAATATACAGGCATTCCTTGAGTCAATTATTTTGCCAGCACCCCGGTGTTGGCTTTTTTTTACAACCATTAGAGGTATCGATATGCAATATATGCTGACAGGACTTTTAATCTTGATTATCAGTGGGTTATTGTTAAACGCTGTCTCTCTTGTGCTTGAGTCTGTATATAAGATGCTGAAAGAGATGCATTTAAAAAAACGGCATCTTTAAGAATGTCGCAAGACAACCCTGGATGCCGAAAAAATGCGTCTCAGACAAGGCTGATATAATCAAAACAGGTCTGGAGATGAAGAGCCTCTTCGCGTGGTGACAAGTGTCGTCACGCGCGCAGCGGAGGGTGACCAGATTCTGGCCACCCGGCTTTGTCAGGACAGGCGTGGGTAAATTCCTGGGCCGATGGGTAACCCCAGCCAGTACCATATCACCAGCATCAGAAGCCACACGCCGAGGAATATCAGGGGATAGGGCAGGACGAGAGAATAATAGGTGCCGAGTTTCGCATCTGAACGATAGCGTTGCAGGAAGCCCAGAAACAGCGGGACAAACGGCGATACCGGCGCCAGCGGCAGGACCGACGAATCCGCGATGCGGAACAGTATCTGTGCAAAGGCCGGATGAAACCCGAGTAGCATAAACATCGGCACAAAGATCGGCGCCAGAATGGACCAGATTGCCGAGCCGCTGGCGATGAACATACAGAGAAATGCCGACAGTAACGCCAGGCCAACAAAAGCCGGCACCCCGTTCATTCCCGCCTGCTCCAGTAAATCAGTCAGCCCCACGGCCATAAATTTACCCATATTGCTCCAGTTAAAAATGGCAACAAACTGGGCCAACGGGAACACCATAACGATAAACCCGGCCATCTCTTTCATCGGTTCGATCATTAACGGCGGCAAATCTGCCTGACGGCGAATTTTTCCGGTGGCAATACCGTAGGCCAGCGAGACGAAGCAGAAGAAAAAAATAATCAGCGGCACAATGCCTTTAATAAAGGGTGAGGGCATCACCGTATGAGTGACCGGATCGCGCAGAATCCCGTTCTGCGGCACGACCATGATGGCGACCAGAGCGATAAAAACCAATGACGCGATACCGGCTACCCGCAGCCCGAAGCGTTGCTCTGGCGTCAGCGCCGCAAGTCTGTCCTCACTGCGGCCTTCCCATGTTCCCAGCCGCGGTTCAATCAACTTATCGGTGATAAGCCCGCCTACCAGGGTCAGAACGATGACCGAACAAGCCATGAAATACCAGTTGTCGATAACGCTGACATGCAGCGAGCCATCCAGCGTCTTTGCCGCCTCGGTACTGATGCCCGAGAGCAGCACATCGGTTGTGACAATCAGCAAATTAGCGGTGAACCCGCAGCCGACGCCGGCAATCGCCGCCAGTAATCCCGCCACCGGGTGGCGGCCGACGGCGAGAAACATCAGGGCGCCTAACGGCGGCATGATCACCAGAGCGGCGTCGGATGAGATGTGGCTAAAAAAGGCGATAAACAGCACCATATAGCTGGCGTAGCGCGCGCTGACGTGCGAGGCCATTTTGACCATCAGCGCCGGCAGCAGACCCACCCGTTCGGCCAGTCCCGCGCCGAGCACCAGCGCCAGAATTGCCCCCAGCGGGGCAAATCCGCTGAAGTTCTTGATGACGTTCGGCAGAAACCAGTGTAGCCCTTCGATGCTGAGCAGGTTTTTGACTACCACGGTGGAGCCGTCTGTCGGGTTGATCACCCCCACGCCAAAGGCCGACAGTGCGGCGGTGGCTACCGCCAGCACCACGATCAGATAAATAAACAGCAAAAAAGGGTGTGGAACCTTGTTGCCGATCTTTTCAACCCAGCTGTACAGCTTCCCGTTGGGGGAAGGCGACGGTATGGATGACATACTCATGGGCATTCCTCAGTCGTTGTTGTGTTAGTTGTGGTGTTTATTGCGTGAGCTATTGTTTTTATTTTAAGGGTGACGGTGTCACGTCTTGCGGGATCGGGCAATGATATGGCCTTTCCGCCAGCTGTTGCGCCAGTTCTTGTTGACTGGCTTGCAGCAGCGCGCCGTCGGTGAGCAGGCGGATCGCCGTGGCGCCGAGCACTTTTCCGGCCAGCAGCATCCCCTTGTGGGCGATGGCCGTGCGGCCCTGGCTCACCAGCTGCCAGGTATGCAGCGGTGTTCCGACGGCAAAACAGGGGCTGAAACATTGGGCGACCGGGGTTTTCCAGCTGACGTCGCCCACATCGGTTGACCCTGCCAGGATATTATCCGTCGCGGCCCAGGGAGCGACTTCATCGATCAGCACCGTGTCCCGGTGGCGGCGGGCGAAGTTTTTTCCCTCTTCGCCGCCGGTGCCGGCGATATTTTTCAGGCTGTTGTTGAGGTCGTTCTCGCTTAACGTTGCACGAATTTGGTCGGCAAACGCGCGATCTTCCTTGCTCCATGACGGCGTGCCGTAGTGGCAAACGGCCTGATACATCGCCGCCTCCAGCGTGCGATTTGGTAAATAGCTGGAGCAGGCCTTCTCGAAACGACAGGTGACTGAGGTTTCAGTCATCAGCGCCGCGCCCTGGGCGATTTTCTCGATGCGGGCATAGATTTGCTGCGCATCCGCCATCTCCGGCGCGCGGATTAAATAGAGCACTTCCGCCTGCGCCTGGACCACGTTGGGGGAAATACCGCCGCTGTCGGTAATGGCATAGTGGACCCGCGCTTTCTCAATAATGTGCTCATTGAGGAAGTTGCTGCCGGTAGTCATCAGCGTAACGGCATCCAGAGCGCTGCGGCCCAGATGCGGCGAGTTGGCGGCGTGGGCGGCGGTGCCGCTGAACCGCCAGGCGGCCTGAATGTTGGCCAGTGTGCTGGTGCTGAACATACCGGCGTAGGCTTCCGGGTGCCAGGTCAGCGCGGCGTCCACATCGTCAAACAATCCTTCGCGCACCATAAACGTTTTGCCGGAACCGCCTTCTTCACCCGGACAGCCGTAGAAACGAATCGTCCCACCACCGCCGTGCTGCGCCAGCCAGCTCCGGCAGGCAATGGCGGCGGCCAGCGCCGCGGTGCCCAGCAGATTGTGACCACAGCCGTGGCCGTTCGCCCCTGGGGTTGCGGCAGCAGGATGCGCGCAGTGCGCCTGCTGACTGAGCCCGGCCAGCGCATCATATTCACCCAGCAGGGCAATCACCGGCTTTCCGCTGCCGTAGCTGGCGACAAAGGCGTTCGGGATCCCGCCGGCTTCACGGCAGACCTGAAAATCTTCTGTTTCAAGGGCCAGCGCCAGCCGTTCGGCTGACCAGTACTCCTCAAACCGTGTTTCCGGATGATCCCAGATTGCATCGGCGATGGCGGTCAACTCCCCGGCGCGGGCGGCAATCGCCTCATCAACGTAGCGGTAGAGAGTCTCCATTACACACCTCGTTGCCAGGGGAAATTGAGCGCGGTGCGGGCCAGGGTTTCAACGGCGATGGCCATCACGTTCTCATCAAAGTCGAATTGTTCGTTGTGGTGGCCGGCGCTGAGTTGCGTGCCAAAAACCATATATGAGGCCAGACCATTATGCTGTTGAACCCGGACCATCATCAGGGTGGCATCTTCTGAGCCGGCAGGCGCGGCAATACGGTCGATAGCCTGTTCCACGCCGGGCACCCGGGCCGCCTGCTCGCGCAGATAGTTTACCCACGCCGGGGAGGGGGCGCTGGAGGTCGCCGCGCCCATCAAACGCACGTCGACGCTGGCACCGTACATCGCGGCAGCCCCCTGGATAACCTCTTGTGCGCGTTCAAACACATAGCGATTAATGTCTTCCGTGTCACCACGGGTTTCCACCTTCAATAGCGCGCCGGAAGGGACAACGTTCCGCCCGGTGCCCGCCTGCATGACGCCGACGTTGACCCGCGACGCGCCGGCGCTATGCGGCGCGATGGCGTGCAGACCAATTGCCGCCTGCGCCGCGGCGAGCAGAGCATTGCGTCCGTCTTCCGGTTTACCTCCGGCGTGGGCGGCGACGCCGGTGAATACCGCGTCGAATTTGGTGGTAGCCATAAAATTATCGCTGCCGCACACCACCGTACCGGCCGGTACGCCGGTACCGATATGAATAGCGGTAAAGTAATCGACATCATCCACCACGCCAGCGGCGACCATGGCCCGCGCGCCGCGGGTACCTTCCTCCGCAGGCTGGAAAATCAGCTTGATCACGCCGTGCAGCCGATCGGCATACTGTTTCAGAACGTGGGCCAGACCAAGGCCGATAGCCGTATGACCATCATGTCCGCAGGCGTGCATCATCCCAGGGTTACAGGAGGCAAAGTTCTCGCGGAACGGGCGGTGGTGGCCGTCGCTATGTTCATTCAGATCGAGGGCATCCATATCGACCCGAAAGGCCAGCGTGGGGCCGGGACGCCCGGTATCCAGCGTCGCGACGATACCGGTGAAGCCGCCTTCAAACGCGCTCAGCCACGGTTCTGGCGCCCCTTGCTCGCGGGCGCGCTGAAAAGCTTTGGCCAGGGTGGCCTCATCCGGTAATCCCATCCGGCTATCGGCATCGATCGCGTCGCGGCCCAGCGTCAGGTCGTAGCCCAGCTGGTGCAATCGTTCTGCAACTTTACTGGCGGTACGGAACTCGACCCAGCCGGACTCGGCATAATGGTGTAAATCGCGACGCCATTGCGTCATCTCTGGCAGCAGTTGACGGATGTATTCATTGAGTAACGGCATAACCTGTCCTGTCATATTTAAAAATGTGATGAGGTTCACGGTGTGATAGCTTTTACTTATCGCTGACGGGTTTTTCAGCAGCGCATTCTTACGTTGCCACAACGCTTTGCATTACAGTAGATGCCATTTTCTTCTGTTTGATAAACAATGGTTATCACTACGGCGATGTCTTTTCAGATCAAATTTCACCAAATTCGCGCCTTCGTCGAAGTGGCGCGTCAGGGCAGCATTCGCGGTGCCAGCCGGACGCTGGCGTTATCGCAACCGGCCTTGACCAAGGCGATTAAAGAGCTGGAAGAGGGGCTGTCCGCCCAGCTGTTCGTGCGCCGTAGCCAGGGGGTATCGTTAACCGAAAATGGCGAAAGTTTTTATCAGCACGCCAGTTTGATTCTTGAGGAGCTGCGGGCGGCGCAGGAGGATCTGTTGCAGCGCCAGGGGGCGTTGACCGGGCAGATCAATATTGGCCTTGGAGCCAGCGTGGCGCGCTCGCTGATGCCCTCGGTGATTGGGCGTTTTCATCAGCAGCACCCGCTGGTGAAGGTGCGTATCATGGAAGGTCAACTGCTGTCGATGATCAACGAGCTGCGGCAGGGGGAGCTCGACTTCACCATCAATACCTATTATCCCGGCCCTTACGATCATGAGTTCAGCTTTGAGAAGCTGTTCGAAAAGCCGTTTGCGGTCTTCGCCCGCGTCGGGCATCCCGCAACCCAGGCGACCTCGATTGAACAACTGCTGCCTTACAGCTGGACCATGCCGACGCCGCGCGGCAGCTACTTTAAGCAGCTCCAGGATCTGTTTAGCCACCGTGCGCAGATCCCGCATGTCGGCATCGTGTGCGAAACCTTCTCTTCCTGCATCAGTCTGGTGGTACAGAGTGATTTTCTGAGTATCTTACCGGTTGAGCTGGGCAGCGACCCGATGATTGCCGACAAGCTGGTGATGATCAAGGTGAGCGAAACGTTACCGAAAGCGACCTATTACCTGATCCAGCGTCGCGACTCGCGCCAGACGCCGCTAACGGCCTCGCTAATCACCCAGTTTCGCCGACAAAGTCGCCAGCAGTTTCCCGCCTGAGCCGGGAGGGTAAATTGTCGCCGGTTGTCGACAAACGCATTGAGGAGGCGGGGCGCGGCGGATATAGTAGCCTCCGGTAGCAGCCGGAGGAGTGCACATGAATCTTGACGACAAATCGCTATTTCTTGGCGCCATGGAGGACGTTCAGCCTCTCAAGCGTGGCAATGACGTGCATTGGCATCCTGAACGCAACCCGCGCCCGACGCAGCGTCTTGATGTCCTGCAGCTCGATAATTTTCTCACCACCGGCTATCTCGATATTCTGCCGCTGACGACGCCGCTGGAATTTAAACGCGAAGGGCTGCAAAACGGTGTGCTGGATAAGCTGCGGCTGGGGAAATATGACCCGCAGGCGAGCCTGAATCTGTTGCGCCGTCCGGTCGAACAGTGCCGGCAAATGCTGTTTGCCTTTGTCGTGCAGGCGCAAAAAGAGGGGTTGCGCAATCTGCTGATCGTCCACGGGAAAGGGCGGGATGATAACGCCCACGCCAATATCGTGCGTAGCTATCTGGCGCGCTGGCTGGTCGAACTGCCCGAGGTGCAGGCGTTCTGCGTGGCCTCGGCACCGCATGGCGGCAGCGGAGCGTGTTACGTCGCGTTGCGTAAATCCGCCGAGGCGAAACAGGAAAACTGGGAGCGCCACGCCAAACGCAGCCGCTAGCGCAGCAGCAGCGTCAGCTCGCGAGCCGCTTTTTGCAGCTCGGGCAGTACTCGTTCCAGCATTTCGCGGGTGGAGACCTGCCCGGCATGCACGCCGACGTTCAGCGCGGCCTGTATCTGGCCCTGCGGGTTGAACAAAGGCACCGCCAGCGAGCGGAGCCCCATTTCCAGCTCCTGATCGTTGAGCGCGTAGCCCTGCTGCTGGACGCGCTTCAGCTCCGCGCGCAGTTTGTTCACTGAATCCACCGTTTGCGGGGTGTAGCGAATCATCGTGACCCGCGCCAGCATATCATTCAGCTTCTCTTCCGGCAGATGGCTTAACAGCACGCGCCCCATCGAGGTCGCCCAGGCCGGCAGGCGGCTGCCGATATCGAGATCGATGGTCATAATCCGCGAACTGGAGGCGCGGGCAATATAGAGAATATCGTCGCCATCGAGGGTGGCTATCGAGCAGGACTCGTTCAACATTTCACTCAGATGTTTAAGAACAGGCTGCGCCGAACGCGCCAGCGGCGTGGAGGCTAGCCATGCGTGGCCGAGAGCCAGAATGCGCGGGCGCAGCTGAAAGTTTTTGCCATCTTCCGCATAGACGAACCCCAGTTTCCCCAGCGTATACAGGCAGCGGCGCACCGCCGCGCGCGGAATGCCGGTCTTCTGACTGATTTGCGAGATAGACAGAACCGGGCGCTGCGGGGTGAAGGCCTGAATCACTTCCAGCCCGCGGGCCAGCGAGGCCATAAAGTTCGGATCGCCCTTAAACGGATCGCTGTCGCCCGTCAGTAAATCGTCTGGATGCTTCTCCATTTTCTTCTCCATATTTGCCATCGATCACATTCTTTCGCTAAAGATATACGATGTTCGATTATCGCACCATATTTCGATTATCGCCCTTGACCAACATCGTTAAGCGGGTCACATTTTGTGCGAACAACGCATAAAAGTGCGATTACCGCACGTAAAGGAGCGACCTGATGATTGATAAAAGCGTGTCGACGCTAAGTGATGCCATCGCCGGGATTCACGACGGGGCGACCATCATGATCGGCGGTTTTGGTCCTGCCGGTCAGCCAACGTACCTGATTGATGCCCTGATTGAACAGGGTGCCCGCGAACTCACGATTATCAACAACAATGCGGGCAACGGTGAAGTTGGCCTGGCGGCACTGCTGAAGGCCGGACGCGTGAGAAAGATGATCTGTTCTTTCCCGCGCCAGGTCGACTCACAGATTTTTGACGATCTTTATCGTCGCGGCAAAGTGGAGCTCGAACTGGTCCCGCAGGGTAATCTCGCGGCGCGAATCCAGGCCGCCGGCGCCGGTCTGGGCGCGATTTTTACGCCGACCGGCTACGGCACGCCGCTGGCTGAAGGTAAAGAGAGCCGCGAAATCGATGGTCGTCATTACGTCCTCGAATACCCGATCAAGGCCGATTTTGCCCTGATCAAAGCGCATCAGGCTGACCGTTGGGGCAATCTGGTGTACCGCAAAGCGGCGCGCAACTTCGGCCCCATTATGGCCACCGCCGCAAAAACCACCATCGTTGAAGTCTCCCGTCTGGTGAGTCTTGGCGACCTTGACCCGGAAAATGTGATCACGCCGGGGATTTTCGTCCAGCGGGTGTTCTCGCTGGAACACCTGACCACCGCACAACGCGCCTGAGGAGCCAGCCATGCAAAAACTAACCCGTGATGAAATGGCCCAGCGAGTGGCGCGCGATATTCCTGAAGGGGCCTATGTCAATCTGGGCATCGGTTTACCTACGCGCATCGCCAACTATCTGCCGACCGACAAAGAAGTGTTTCTGCACAGTGAAAATGGCCTGCTGGGGATGGGGGGCAAGCCGCAGCCGGGCGAAGAAGACCCCGAGCTGATTAATGCCGGTAAAGAGTACGTGACCCTGCTTAAAGGCGGCTGCTTTTTCCATCATGGCGACTCATTCGCCATGATGCGCGGCGGCCACCTCGACATTTGCGTTCTGGGGGCGTATCAGGTCTCCGCCAGCGGCGATCTCGCCAACTGGAGCACCGGCGCGCCGGATGCGATCCCGGCGGTGGGGGGGGCGATGGATCTCGCCATCGGCGCCCGTCAGGTGTTTGTGATGATGGATCATCTGACCCGCGACGGCGAGTGTAAGCTGGTTGAACAGTGCAGCTACCCGCTCACTGGAGTGGGCTGCGTCAGCCGGATCTACACGGACCTGGCAGTCATCGACATCACGCCGGCCGGCCCGGTGGTACGCGAAATTTTCAACGGCCTCTCTTTTGAGGAGCTGCAGCGCATCACTCCGGTGGCGTTGACCTTCGAACATCTGGCGGAAAGCGCATAAGGAACCTATGATGAATCAGGCATTTATCTGTGATGCGGTGCGTACACCGTTCGGACGTTTTGGTGGTACGCTGGCGACGATGCGCGCCGATGATTTGGCCGCTCTGCCGCTGAAAGCGCTGCTGGCGCGTAACCCGGGGCTGGATCCCGCGCGCATTGATGATGTGATTTACGGCTGCGCAAACCAGGCCGGGGAAGATAACCGCAACGTTGCCCGCATGGCGCTGCTGCTGGCCGGGCTACCGCAAACGGTGCCGGGCAGTACCATTAACCGGCTGTGCGGCTCCAGCCTTGATGCGATCGGCGTCGCAGCGCGCGCCATCAAAAGCGGCGAAACTCAGCTGATGATCGCCGGCGGCGTGGAGAGCATGTCGCGCGCGCCGTTTGTGATGGGCAAGGCGGAGAATGCCTTCAGCCGCAACATGCAGATTGAAGATACGACGATTGGCTGGCGCTTTATCAACGCCCGGATGAAAGCATTGTACGGCGTGGATTCGATGCCGGAGACCGCCGAGAACGTCGCCGCTGATTTTGCCGTTTCGCGTGCCGATCAGGACGCCTTTGCGCTGCGTAGCCAGATGCGTACCGCCGCGGCGCAGGAGGCCGGCCGGTTTGCTGATGAGCTGATAACGGTCTCTATCGCCCAGCGAAAAGGTGATCCGCTGCTGTTTACCCGCGATGAACACCCGCGCAGCACTTCTGCGGAAGCGCTGGCGAAACTCAAGGGGGTGGTGCGTCCGGACGGCTCGGTGACCGCGGGGAACGCCTCCGGGGTGAACGATGGCGCCTGTGCCTTGCTGTTGGCCAGCGAATCGGCGCTGAGGGCCAACGATCTGCACCCCCTGGCCCGGGTTGTCGGCGTGGCGACGGCGGGTGTGGCGCCGCGGATTATGGGCTTCGGACCGGCTCCGGCGGTACGTAAAGTGCTGGCGCAGACCGGGCTGACGCTGGAGCAAATGGATGTGATTGAATTGAATGAAGCGTTCGCCGCACAGGCGCTGGCGGTGACCCGCGATTTAGGGCTGGCCGACGATGCGCCCCACGTCAATCCCAACGGCGGCGCCATTGCGCTGGGCCATCCTCTGGGGGCGTCGGGCGGGCGTCTGGCGATGACCGCCGCGTATCAACTGCGTCGCACCGGTGGGCGCTATGCGCTGTGTACCATGTGTATTGGCGTCGGTCAGGGCATTGCGCTGATTATTGAACGTGTTTAAGGAGCCAACATGAGTTTGTTGACCCCCATGCTGCGCAGCAGTCCGCTGACCGCCTGGTTTAGCGATGCGCAGCGGGTGCAGGGGATGCTGGATTTTGAAGCGGCGCTGGTCCGCGCGCAGGCATCCTGCGGCACGGTGCCGCAGGATGCCGTCGCCCCCATCGTCAGCGCCTGCCAGCATTCGGCCATCGATTTTCCGGCCCTGGGACTGGCCGCCGCCAGCGCGGGCAACCTGGCGATTCCGCTGGTGAAACAGCTCACCGCCCGGGTGAAGACGCAGGATGCCGGGGCGGCACGCTATGTTCACTGGGGGGCGACCAGCCAGGATGCTATCGATAGCGGACTGGTCTTGCAGCTGCGCGGCGCGCTGGACGAAACGGAACGGCTGTTGCAACAGCTGATTGACGGCTTCGCCATGCAGGCTGAACGCTATCAGAACACGGTCATGCCCGGTCGTACCTGGATGCAGCACGCGCTGCCGGTCACCTTTGGCCTGAAGCTGGCGGGCACGCTTGATGCGCTGCTGCGCTGGCAGCAGCGTTTGCGGGAGATGCGACCGCGGGTGCTGGTGCTGCAGTTTGGCGGCGCGGCGGGCACCCTGGATTCGCTGAAAGCCGATGCATCGCCGGTTGCTGCGGCGCTGGCCAGCCTGCTCGGGCTGACTCTGCCGGATACGCCGTGGCACAGCCAGCGTGACCGGCTGCTGGAAGTGGGGGCCTGGTTTGCTGGCCTGTGCGGCACGCTGGGCAAATTTGCTAACGATTTTTCCCTGCTGATGCAAACCGAAGTGGCGGAAGTCAGCGAACCGGTTGCGGAAGGGCGCGGCGGATCGTCGACCATGCCGCACAAACGCAACCCCATCGCCTGTAGCGCGATTTTAACCGCGGCCCAGCGCACGCCAGGACTGGTGGCGACGCTTTACGCCAGCCAGATTCAGCAGCATGAACGCGCCCTTGGCGGCTGGCAGGCGGAGTGGGAGACCCTGCCAGAGCTGATTATGCTGGTGGGAGGGGCGCTGGCGCAAAGCGATGCGCTGGTTCGCGAGATGCAGGTCTTCCCGCAGAAAATGCGGGCCGATCTGGAGATCACTCACGGACTGATTATGGCCGAGGCGGTGACGCTGGCGCTGGCGGCGTTTATTGGCAAAGCCGATGCCCATCACCGTATTGAGGCGCTGTGCCGCCAGGCGATCGACGAATCTCGCCCGCTGCAGGCGCTGCTGGAGAACGACCCGCTGGTCAGCCAGCATCTTTCGCCACCCCGTTTAACGCAGCTGCTGGACCCGGCCACGGCCACCGGCAGCGCCGAACGTTTTGTGCGCCAGGTCGTGGCGCGTTACAAGGAGCAACGTGATGAACCTTGATTATCAGCTGGACGGGCCGGAAGGCGCGCCGGTCATTGTGCTTTCTAACTCGCTCGGGACCACCCGCGCAATGTGGCAGCCGCAGATGGCGGCCTTAACCCAACGGTTCCGCGTGCTGCGCTATGACACCCACGGCCATGGTAAAACCCAAAAGTCAGGCAAGGTGACGCTGGCGCAGCTTGGTGAAGATGTTATTGCGCTGCTCGATCATCTCAATATCGCCAAAGCCTGGTTTTGCGGTATCTCGATGGGCGGCCTGACCGGGCTATGGCTGGGGCGTTTTGCCGCGGATCGTTTTTACGGTATCGCGGTGGCCAACACGGCGGCGCGGATCGGCGATCAGGCCAGCTGGCTCTCCCGCTCGCGGGCCGTGCGTCAGGAAGGAATGGACGTAGTGGCCGCCGGTGCGGCGGACCGCTGGTTCACGCACGCTTTCCGTCAGAAGGCGCCGGAGGTGGTCGAGGCGCTGTGCCATCAGCTGACCCATAGCAATGCCGAAGGGTATGCCGAGTGCTGTGAAGCCCTGGCGGCGGCCGATTTACGCAGCGAAGTCGGACAAATTAGCGTGCCGACGCTGATCATTGCCGGTGAAAGTGACCCTGTCACTACCGTTGCCGATGCGCATTTTTTACATCAGCAGATCTCCTCTTCGCAGGTGGTGGTGGTCCCCGCGTCACATCTGTCCAGTATCGAGTCGCCGGGGGCCTTTAGCGCGGCACTGTTGGCTTTTTTGCAAGGGGGCGATCGTGGACGATAAAACCCGTTACCAGCAGGGCATGAACGTTCGGCGCAAAGTGCTGGGCGATGCCCATGTGGAGCGCACGCTGCACAATCTGACGCCGCTCAATGACGAGTTTCAGGATTTTATTACCCGCTATGCGTGGGGAGAGACCTGGACCCGGCCGGGGCTCGATCACCATACCCGCAGCATGATAACTATCGCCATGCTGATTGCGCTCAACCGCGAAGCGGAGCTGAAAATGCATCTGCGCGCGGCGTTTAATAATGGCGTGACCCGCGATGAGCTGAAAGAGTTGATTATGCACTCCGCGCTGTACTGCGGGCTGCCTGCCGCCAATGCCACGATGCATCTTGCGCAGCAGGTGTTTGATGAGCTGGACGGGAAACCGGCCTGATGCGGTTGTGCTGGCCGGTTTTCGCCGGCCAGCATCGTGACTTATCTCTCTGTTATCTGTGGGTCTTTCGCCGCCGGCGCGGCGTACCAGTCCTCTTTTGCCACCATCACGGCTCCCTTCGGCTGCATAACAAAGTTCGGCGACATGATCTGCACGCCAAATTCATTAAAGACATCCTGAATGTTGCTGTGTAGCGCGGTTCGTCCGTCGGCCAGCGAGGTTTCCGCCAGTAGCAGGACCTGCAGCTCATAGGCGACGTACCAGTCCATCAGCCCAAGCTGACGCACCTGCGGCGGCTGGCGGTGGTCGATACCCGGCGCTCGCCGCGCCGCCAGTTCCAGCAGCGCCTGAACCTGTCGCCACGGCGTGTCGTAGCCGATGGTGACGCCGGTGGTCAGGTTAAGGCCGCTTTCGCTGCTTTGTGCGCTGAGGTTGGTTATTTTCCCGCTCACTACCACGGCGTTTGGCACCGTCACGATATAGTTTTCCCGGGTGACGATTTTGGTGGCCAGCATCCCAATTTCACTGACCTCACCCTCATTGTCGGCAATCCGAATCACATCGCCTTTGCGCAGCGCGCGCGAGTAAATCAGCACCAGACCGCTCATGGCATGGTTCATGACTCCAGCCGATCCCAGGGTTAACATCAGACCGAAAAAGACGCTAATCCCTTTGAACGCCAGCGAGTTGGCGCCAGGTAAAAAGGGGTAAGCGGCGGAGAGGGCGAAGAGCCAGATGACCACCGAGATAAGTTTGCGCGTTGCGCCTACCGTTTCGGGATGCAGACCCGGAATTTGCAGACGACCGGCTTCTACCTGACTGAGCAGCAGCTTTACCAGACGGATAATAAACCAGGTGATCAGCAAGATAATCAGAACAATCAGCAGGCCGGGTAGCGCCGAAACTATTGCCAGGGCAATCTCCTGCAGGACGCGTACCGACCACTCTCCCAACGATTCGCTCCACACGCGCGTCCAGGGAAACAGGCCGAAGGCCCAGCTTAGCCAGGCATAAAGCGCCACTATGCCCAGCAAAACCATCAGCAGGGCATAGAGTCTGGTTTCGATATTGCCGAGAAACCGCCGCCAGTTCTGGGGGATCCAGCCGCGCTTTTGCAGAATACGCAGCAGAAAATAGCGGCGAACCCGACGCCAGGAGCGCCAGGCGGCGTAATAAAAGGCCGCCAGCAGCAGCGCGCCACTCCCCACTTTAACGACCGCCAGCGTCAGATAGGATGTATTGAACTGTTCACGAAGCGCGGTGCGCTGCGCCTCCATTCGGGCGAGAACCCGCTGGCTGGCCTGGTCGAGGGTCAGGTCGTCACCTTCGTCGAGGTCGGCCTGGCTCAGTAACATAATGGGTTTACCGTTCATAAGGAACAAACGACCCGGCAGGTTGTAGCGCGTGACCGGAACAACCTGCAGCGGCTGGCTGATATCCGCCTCGGTAAAAGCGCGTAGCGTATTGCGAATTCGCAGCACCCGCTCTTCGGGCGTCGTCTGACCGAAGGTCGCCTGTAACATCACAATCGGCTGGTGGAAAATTTTCACCGTACGGGCCTGTTCACGTTCTGTGGGCTGTTGGCGAGGTTCCGCCGCCGAAAGGGGGAACGCCAGGCATAGCGCGAGGCCGGCCACAAATAACGCCTGTATTTTGTTCATATGCAGCACCCAAAAAAAGAGAATTATCGTTATTTTTCAGGTGGTCAACAGCATTTTCTGACCAGGCCTTGCTTTGAGCATAGACCAGCGATAAGCGAATACAAGCGCGGCGGAGAGGTCGCGAATATCGAGGGCGGGGCCGGCAAACAACCTCGGGCGCGGCGTCTCGCTGCGCTGAGCGGCGGCCTTTGCGCTGACAAAACGTGCGATCTTCTTGACACTGCGTTGACAAATAGATGCCTGGTCAGTAGTTTCATCTGTAATTACTGACCAGGCAAATATCATGAATAACCATCCGGGTATTATTAACAATAAATTTCACTTAGGTTTGTTGATCCATCTGGCTAACCAGTTCAAGGACCAGCTGATTAGCCAGCACTTCTCCGGCATGGACATTACCGCCGCGCAGTTCAAGGTGCTGATCAGTATTTATAAAGGCTTTAACAGTCCGGTCGAGATCAGTAAAAACCTGGTCATGGACGCCGGCGCCATGAGCCGAATGGTGGATCGAATGGTCAAGCGTGAGTTGATCAGTCGCTCCCCCAATCCACAGGATAAACGCCAGGTGATTCTGGCATTGACCGACAAAGGGCTGCTGATTTGCGAGCGCTTTGTCAATGAAGCGCTGGTATCGATCATCAGCGAACTCACCGCCCGACTCACTCCCGATGAATCCCGACAGCTGGTCGATCTGATGACAAAAATGTTGCCAGACGAGATCGTCGCCCCTCATCGCTAATGCATTCAAAAAGGTCCTGACAAGATGGAAACCACTGCGGTACAACAGGCTGAGCGCGGCAGCAAGCGCAAACGTAACTTTATTATTTTATTGATTATCCTGCTTCTGGCCGCCGGTGGCGGGGTGGCGTGGTATTTGCTGTACGCCCGCTACTATGAAACGACCGACGATGCTTATGTCAATGGCAACCAGGTGACGCTCACTCCGCAGATTGGCGGTACGGTCACTCAGGTGACGGTGGATGAAGGCGACTTCGTACAGAAGGGGCAGCCGCTGGTGCTGCTCGACCCCAGCGATACCGAAATTGCGCTGCAGCAGGCGGAAGCCAGTCTGGCGAATACGGTTCGCCAGGTTCGCGGGCTGTACAGCACCGCGGATAACTACCGCGCGCAGGTCGCCGCGAAAAAAGTGGCGTTACAAACGGCGCAAAACGACTATGCGCGGCGGCAGAAAATCTTCCAGAGCGGGGCGATCGCCGCGGAAGACCTGGCGCATTATCGCGATGCGGTCACCAGCGCGCAAAGCGATCTTCTCGCCGCACAGGAAGCGTTGCGCACCAATATGGCCATGGTGGATGACACCGTAATCGACAGCCACCCGGAAATTAAAAGCGCCGTCGCCACCCTCCGTCAACGCTATCTCGACAATTCCCGCAGCACCATCGTGGCCCCGGTCAGCGGCTATGTGGCGAAGCGCGCGGTACAGCTCGGCATGCGCGTTGATTCCGGCACCACGCTGATGGCTATCGTGCCGCTGAACGAAGTCTGGGTAGATGCCAACTTCAAAGAGAGCCAGATGAAGGGGATGCGTCTCGGACAAAAAGTCACCCTCAACGCCGATCTGTACGGCGATGATGTCGAGTATCACGGCACCATCGAAAGCCTGGGCATTGGCACCGGTAGCGCGTTCTCGCTGCTGCCGGCACAGAACGCCAGCGGCAACTGGATCAAAATTGTCCAGCGTCTGCCGGTCCGTATTGTACTCGATCCCCATGATATGCAGAAAAACCCGCTGCGCGTCGGCCTGTCGATGAACGTCAGCGTCGATATTCGCGACGCCGACGGCCACCTGCTGCCGCAGCAAACCGTTAGCAGCCCGCGTTTCACCACGGACGTGTATCAAAACCCGCTGGCAGAAGCGGACAAACTGGTGGCTAAAATCCTTCATGACAACAGCAAAACGGTAGCCGCCGGCACCCGTTAAGAGAGACGTTATGCACGATAAGGCTGCCTTTACACCGCCCAATATGTGGCTGGCGGTGCTTGCGCTGTCTCTGGCCACGTTTATGCAGGTGCTGGATTCCACTATCGCCAACGTGGCGTTGCCGACGATTGCCGGCAACCTCGGGGTCAGCGCGGATCAGGGGACATGGGTGATCACCTCATTTGCGGTGTGTAACGCCATCGCGCTGCCGCTGACCGGTTGGTTTACGCGCCGCTTCGGGCAGTTAAAGCTCTTTATTGGCTCGGTGATGATGTTTACGCTGACCTCATTCCTGTGCGGATTTGCCCACAGTATGACCGAGCTGATTATCTTCCGCGCGCTACAGGGCTTTTTCGCCGGCCCTATGTTCCCGATGTGTCAGACGCTGCTGCTGGTTATCTTTCCCGCCAGTAAACGCAGTATGGCGCTGGCGCTGCTGTCGATGGTGACGGTCGTGGCGCCGATTGTCGGGCCGATTACCGGCGGCTGGATAACGGACAACTACTCGTGGCCGTGGATCTTCTACATCAACGTACCGATCGGCATCTTCGCCACTATCGTGGTCTGGACGCAGATGCGTGAACGGGAAGAGACCACCACCCACGCCCCCATTGATTACATCGGGATTGCGCTGCTGGTGCTCGGGGTTGGGTTGCTGCAGGTGGTGCTTGATAAAGGCAACGATCTAGACTGGTTTGCCTCTTCGCAGATCGTTGTGATGTCGACGATTTCCGCCATCTCGCTGGTGTCGTTCGTTATCTGGGAACTGGGCGAGCGTCATCCGATCGTGAACCTGCGCTTGTTCAAAGATCGCAATTTTGCGATTGGTACGCTCTCGCTGACCCTGGGGTACGCGGCTTTTTTTGCTATCAATATTATTCTGCCGCAGTGGCTGCAAACGCAGATGGGCTACACGGCGATCTGGGCCGGACTGGCCGCCGCGCCGATGGGGATCCTGCCGCTGATGATGACGCCGATTATCGGCCGCTACGCCAACAAGTTTGACCTGCGGATCCTGGCCTCGCTCTCATTTTTGACGATGGGGGCCTCCTGCCTGATTCGCGCGCAGTTCAATACCGACGTCGATTTCCGCACCATTGCAGAAGTGCAGCTATTTATGGGGATCGGCGTGGCGTTTTTCTTCATGCCCATTACCACGATTGTGCTGTCAAACCTGAACGGCGCGGAAGTGGCCGAAGGCTCCGGGCTGGCGACCTTTTTCCGCGTGCTGGGCGGCTCTTTTGCGTCGTCGCTCACCACCTGGATCTGGTCGCGTCGGGAAGTTTTCCACCATGCCAACCTGACCGAAAGCGTCTCCGCCTACAATCCCGCGGCGGTGGACTATATCAACAAGATGGGCGGCGCCACGCAGCAGCATATGGCGCTGATTGATAAGAGCATCGAGCAGCAGGCCTACATGATGTCGACCATCGACTATTTCTGGCTACTGGGCTGGGGCTTTATGGCGCTGATCGCGGTTATCTGGTTTGCCCGTCCGCCGTTCAGCCGCGCAGGGGGGCCAGGGGCGCCGTCAGCCGGCCATTAGTCTTCTGGCGGCGAGCGTAAAAAAGGCCGTAACGCACAGCGTTACGGCCCCGAACAGGGTTAATCAGCCAAAATTAGCGCTGTGAACAACCCGCACACTGTTTGTTCTGAATCTGCTGGAAGAAGTCGTTGCCTTTGTCATCCACCAGAATAAAGGCCGGGAAATTTTCCACTTCGATTTTCCAGATAGCTTCCATCCCCAGTTCCGGATACGCCACGCACTCCAGGCTCTTAATACTCTGCTGCGCCAGCACCGCCGCCGGGCCGCCAATGCTGCCGAGATAGAATCCGCCGTGTTTGTGACAGGCATCGGTCACCTGCTGGCTGCGGTTGCCTTTCGCCAGCATCACCATGCTGGCGCCGTGGGACTGCAGCAGATCGACATAGGAGTCCATGCGCCCGGCGGTGGTTGGGCCGAGTGAACCTGACGCGTAACCTTCCGGCGTTTTCGCCGGACCGGCGTAGTAGATCGGGTGATCTTTCACGTACTGCGGCAGCGCTTCGCCGTTATCCAGCAGCTCTTTGAGCTTCGCGTGGGCGATATCGCGCGCCACAATGATGGTGCCGTTCAGCGTCAGACGAGTGGATACCGGATGGGCGGACAGCTGCGCCAGGATCTCGCTCATCGGCTGATTCAGGTTAATACTGACCACCTTGCCTTCACCTTGTTCACGCAGTGCTTCCGGGATGTACTGGCCCGGGTTGCTCTCCAGTTTTTCAATCCAGATACCGTGGCGGTTGATTTTGGCCTTGATATTGCGGTCAGCGGAGCAGGAGACGCCCATGCCGACCGGGCAGGAGGCTCCGTGACGCGGCAGGCGAATCACGCGGATGTCGTGGGCGAAGTATTTGCCGCCGAACTGCGCGCCAAGGCCGAGATTCTGCGCTTCCAGCAGCAGCTCTTGCTCCAGCTGAATATCGCGGAACGCCTGGCCGTGCTCGTTACCTTCGGTGGGCAGGCCATCGTAGTAGCGCGTGGAGGCCAGCTTCACGGTTTTCAGCGTCGATTCCGCTGAGGTGCCGCCAATCACGAAGGCGATATGGTACGGCGGACAGGCCGCGGTGCCGAGGGTGCGCATCTTCTCAACCAGGTAGTTTTTCAGCTTCGCCGGAGTAATCAGCGCTTTGGTTTCCTGATACAGGTAGGTTTTGTTGGCTGAACCGCCGCCTTTCGCCATGCACAGGAATTTGTACTCGTCGCCGTCAGTAGCATAAAGATCGATCTGCGCCGGCAGGTTAGTCCCGGTGTTGACCTCTTTGTACATATCCAGCGCGGCATTTTGCGAGTAGCGCAGGTTATCTTCGGTATAGGTGTTGTAAACGCCGCGGGCCAGCGCCGCTTCATCGCCGCCGCCGGTCCAGACGCGCTGACCTTTTTTACCCATGATGATCGCGGTACCGGTGTCCTGGCAGGTCGGCAGCACGCCTTTCGCCGCGATTTCCGAGTTGCGCAGGAACTGCAGGGCGACGTATTTGTCGTTTTCGCTGGCTTCCGGGTCGAGCAGGATTGACGCAACCTGCTTTTGATGGGAAACGCGCAGCATAAAGGCCGCATCGTGGAAGGCCTGCTGGGCCAGCAGAGTCAGGGCTTCAGGGGCAACTTTCAGTATCTCCTGGCCGGCAAATTCGGCCACGGAAACATGTTCTTTGCTCAGCAGATAGTATTCAGTCTCATCTTTTGCCAGCGGAAAGGCTTCCTGGTAAACAAACGGTTTAGTCGACATAGCTTAGCTCCCTAAGAGTAAAACCGCCGGAGGAGAGCCTCCGGCGGTTATGAATCAGAACATCATGGACATCCACGGATAGCCAATCAGCAGCAGGGCGGCCAGGAAGATGGCGCCGAAGATGGTGCCGAGGCGCCAGTAGTCTTTGGTCGGCAGGTAGCCGCTGCCGTAGTAAATCGGGCTTGGACCGGTACCGTACGGCGTGATGATGCCCATCACGCCGAGCGAGGTCACCATCAGCAGGACGAAGACCTGCATATTCATACCCGGAATGGTGGATGCGATAGTCAGCATCGCCGGCAGCAGCGCGGTGGTGTGCGCGGTGGTGCTGGCGAACAGGTAGTGCAGCAGGTAGAACGCCAGCAGCAGCACGATAGTGGCGACGCCCGGGGAGATGCCGCTCATCAGCGCTCCGCCTTCTTTACCCAGCCAGGCGATAAAGCCGGTAGAGGAGAGGCCGTCGGCCAGCGCTACCAGGGTGGCGAACCAGACGAAGGTGTTCCATGCCGCTTTATTGTTGGTGATATCGCTCCACGAAAGTACGCCGGTCCATAGCATCAGCACAATGACCAGCAGGGCGGCCAGCGCCGGTTCAATCCACTCGGCGGCGAAAATCCACATGGCCAGGGCGAAGCAGACGAACACCAGCAGCAGGATCTCATTGCGTGACAGCTTGCCCAGCTTTTCCAGCTCGCGAGCGGCCCACAGCGGCACTTCATTGTTGACTTTCACTTCCGGCGGATAGAACCAGTAAGCCAGCAGCGGCATCGCCAGAATCAGCAGGATACCCAGCGGCAGGAAGGCGATAAACCAGGTACCCCACGAGATATTGATGCCGACGATGCTTTTGACCAGCGCGAGGGCCAGCAGGTTTGGCGCCAGCGCGGAGAGGAACATCGAACTGGTGATACAAGCTGCGGTAATGGCCACCCACATCAGGTAGGAGCCGATACGACGCGCGCTGGGATCGTTCGGTTTAGAACCGTATAGCGGCGGCAGGTTGGCGATAATGGGGTAGATGGTCCCGCCGCTGCGCGCGGTATTGGACGGGGTAAACGGTGCCAGCAGCAGGTCAGCAAAGGTAATGGCATAACCCAGCGTCAGGCTGCGGCGGCCCAGATATTTCACCAGGATCAGCGCCAGACGGCGACCAAACTGGGTTTTATCGTAGCCAGCGGCGAACATGAAGGCGCCGAAAATCAACCATACGGTGGAGTTACCAAAACCGCTGACCGCCCATTTAAATGAGGCGCCGGCCAGTTTGAATTTGGGGTCGGCCAGCTGCGCTGGGTTGAAGAGCAGCCACTGGCTGCACAGGGCGATGACCACCACCCCGGTAATGCCGATCACGGCGCCCGGCAGGGGTTCAAAAATCAGCCCGACAATGACGCCAACGAAGATAGCAAAGTAGTGCCAGGCATAAGGCGGTAACCCGTCAGGCACCGGCACGAAGAGTAAAAGAACTGCAACAATAATGGGCAGCGCCATCATCAGCAGGCGGTTTTTATTTGCAGCCTTGGGACTGGCGGCACCGGCAGGCGGTATGGTTGTCTGTTTCTCTTTCATAATGAGTATCTGCGAGTAGTTGAAAATACGATGCGTCACGCCATAACCAGTGATTTTTTTAATTTCAAAACTTTCTTTACTTATTAATCTTTGGTTTTTCTGGTTTTCGTGACGGTTATTTAACGCATTTTGCTGTGCGTTAAATTTAATTCGTTGGTTATTTATATATTGCGCTTTGTTGCTTTATTGCAATTGATCAGGATCAATAAATACGGTGTGTGGAGGTATTTATTTATTTTAAAAATAACCCTGACGGGTGAGGTGTTTATTTGATTAAAATATCGATAAATGTTAATAAATAATTGGCTTACAAACGTACATCAAGAGTTTTTTGTTTGTATCTGTATGATATTAATGAATTTTATATTGTGATTGATATGTGTTGTTTTTTAACAAAGGTGGCTGACATGTTATCGGTGTTTTGCTTTGTGTGAAAATTGTATTTTTAATTAATAATACAATAGAGGTATTGATGTTATTGGTGGTATTAAATAGTTTTTTAACTAACGTAATTGGTTTGTTAACTAAAAATATCGCTATATTATGGGCATGGCAACAGGAATTAAGAAACACAACCAAAAACAATTCCGTCACCCAATTCTGAATTTTCAATATTTAAAATCTGGAGTGTTAATATGACCAGTAGCCCACGTATATTGCGTCCTTTTACCTTACCGAATGGTACTGAGTTAAAAAACCGTTTGTTAATGGCACCGATGACCACCTGCACCGGCTATTTTGACGGCAGCGTCACCAGCGAACTGGTGGAATACTATCGCGCTCGCGCCGGCAGCATTGGCACCATTATCGTTGAGTGCTGTTTTATTGATGATTACGGTCTGGCTTTCCCGGGCGCCATCGGCATCGACAATGACGAGAAAATTGCCGGTCTGGCTAAAATCGCCGACGCCATCAAAGCCGAAGGGTCAAAAGCCATTCTGCAGATCTATCACGGCGGACGTATGGTCGATCCGCAGTTGATCGGCGGCCGTCAACCGGTGGCGCCGAGCGCGCTGGCCGCACCGCGCGAAGGCGCTGCGATGCCGCGTGCGCTGAGCGGCGAAGAAGTTGAGGGAATGATTGCCAAATTCGGCGACGGTGTACGTCGCGCCATTCTGGCCGGTTTTGATGGCGTGGAAATTCACGGCGCTAACACCTATCTTATCCAGCAGTTCTATTCCCCGAATTCTAACCAACGCGATGATCAGTGGGGCGGCAGCCGCGACAACCGTGCGCGTTTCCCGCTGGCGGTCCTCGACATTACCCATAAAATGGCGAGCCAGTACGCCGATGATGCCTTTATTATCGGCTATCGCTTCTCCCCGGAAGAGCTGGAAGAGCCGGGTATCCGTTTTGATGACACCCTGTACCTGCTGGAAAAACTGGCGGCGCGCGGTCTCGACTATCTGCATTTCTCCGTCGGTGCATCTCTGCGTCCCTCGATTGTCGATACCAGCGATCCGACGCCGCTGATTGAAAAATATTGTGCGCTGCGCTCTGATACCCTGGCTCAGATCCCGGTGATGGGCGTTGGCGGCGTGGTCAACGCGGCGGATGCGGAGCAGGGGCTGGATCATGGTTACGATCTGATGGCCGTGGGCCGCGCCTGCATTGCTTATCCGGACTGGGCGGCGCGGATTGCTGGCGGAGAAAATCTCGAGCTGTTTATCGACAGCACCCAGCGCGAAGCGCTGAATATTCCGCAGCCGCTGTGGCGCTTCTCGCTGGTTGAAGCCATGATCCGCGATATGAGCATGGGCGATGCGAAGTTTAAACCCGGCCTGTTTGTGGAAACCGTCCAGGACGATGCCAACGAACTGGTGATTAACGTCAGTCTGGAAAATGACCGCATCGCCGATATCGAACTGGCTGCCGGCCCGCAGCAGAACGTGGAGTTCACTACCAGCTTCGAAGAGATCCGCGAACGCATTTTGACCGCCAATACGCCGCACGTGGACGCGATTTCTGGCGCCACCAGCCAAAGTGAAGCGGTGAAAAAAGCGGTGTCGAAAGCGATGCTGAAATCAAGTAAAGCGCTGGCGCTGGAAGAGGGCGGCGCAGATCTGACGCCGAAAAGCTATGACGTGGTGGTGGTCGGCAGCGGCGGCGCCGGGCTGGCCGCCGCCATTCAGGCGCACGATGAAGGCGCAAGCGTCCTGATCGTTGAGAAAATGCCGACCATCGGCGGTAATACGATTAAAGCCTCTGCCGGAATGAATGCCGCGCAAACGCGCTTCCAGCGGGTAAAAGGTATTGAGGACAGCAAAGAGCTGTTCTATCAGGAAACCTTAAAAGGCGGACACAATAAAAACAATCCGCAATTGCTGCGTCGGTTCGTGGAAAATGCCCCGGAGGCCATCGAATGGCTGGCGCGTCGCGGGATCATGCTTAATGACATCACCACCACCGGCGGGATGAGTATCGACCGTACTCACCGTCCGCGTGACGGATCCGCCGTCGGAGGATACCTGATTAGCGGCCTGGTGCGTAATATCACTCGTCGCGGCATTGATGTGATGCTGGATACGTCGGTGGAAGAGATCCTGATGACCCACGACCAGGTGAGCGGCGTACGTCTGCTGAATGATGAGCAGGAAAGTATCGAGGTGCAGACCAAAAGTATCGTGATGGCGACCGGCGGTTTCAGCGCCAATAGCGCGATGGTGGTAAAATATCGTCCGGATCTGGCGGGGTTTGTCACCACCAACCATAAAGGGGCCACCGGCGGCGGTATTGCGCTGCTGGAACGGATTGGCGCCGGCACCGTCGACATGGGCGAAATTCAAATTCACCCGACCGTTGAGCAGAACACCTCGTACCTGATTTCCGAATCGATTCGCGGCGGCGGCGCCATTCTGGTCAATCAACAGGGGAACCGCTTCTTCAACGAAATGGAGACCCGCGATAAAGTGTCTGCGGCGATCATCGCGCTGCCGGAGCATTATGCTTACATCGTCTTTGATGAACATGTCCGGGCGAAAAACAAAGCGGCCGACGAATATATCGCCAAAGGTCTGGTGACCAGCGCCAGCTCGCCGCGCGAACTGGCGGAGAAACTGGGGATGGATTACCATGCCTTCCTCGCCACGCTGGAACGCTACAACGGGTTTGTTGAAAATCAGCGTGATGAAGAGTTTGGTCGTACCACCGCGCTGCGCGCGCCGGTTAACGAAGGGCCGTTCCATGCTATCCGCATCGCGCCGGGGGTTCACCACACTATGGGCGGTGTGACCATTAATACTGACACAGCGGTACTGGATACTCATCATCAGCCGATTGCCGGCGCTTATGCCGCGGGTGAAGTGGTCGGGGGTATCCACGGCGGCAACCGTATCGGCGGCAATGCCGTAGCGGATATTATTATCTTTGGCACCCTGGCGGGCCACCAGGCGGCAAAACGCGCCAGAGGCTAACGCTCAGTGATAACAGGCCGGGTTCGCCCGGCCCATTCCCGGCGGCGTCTGCCTGCCCGGGTGACACAGAGGAGCTTCAATGATGTCTGGCATCTCTGGCGACCAACGCCTCTATAGCTACTCCGCTGTTTTGATGGGGTCTCCCATCCTGCTCAAACTGTTCTCCCACGATGAAGCCCTGGCTTCCCGCACGTTTCAACTGATTAAACGCTACGAAGACCTGTTCACCGTCAACCGCGCACACTCGGAGGTGATGGCGATTAATCATGCCGCCGGTCGCCATCCGGTCAGCGTCAGCCGTCCGGTATATCAGCTTATTAAATGCGCGAAAGCGGCCAGCATGGTGCAGGAGAGCGCCTTTAATCTGGCCATCGGCCCGCTGGTGAAGCTATGGCGCATCGGTTTTAACGGCCACAGCGTTCCGGCGGCGACGGATATCGCCGCGCGCTTAGCGCTGACCCGCCCGCAGGATGTGATCCTGGATGACGCCGCCGGCAGCGTTTTTCTCGCCCGGCCGGGCATGGAGATCGATCTTGGGGCGATTGCCAAAGGCTACATAGCGGACCGGGTCCGCGATGACCTGCAGCGCCAGGGAGTGGACGCGGCGCTGATCAACCTCGGTGGCAACGTGCATACTCTGGGGGCGTGGTCGATTGGGCTGAAAAAACCGTTCGCGGCCGATAATGCGCTGGTGGGCAGTATTGACGTCGTCGGCCAGTCGGTGGTGACGTCCGGCATTTACGAGCGCTATTTTGAGCAGGATGGGCGGCGTTGGCACCATATCCTCGACCCGCGCACAGGCTATCCGCTCGATAACGAGCTGGAGAGCGTAACCATTGTTGCAGATGACTCGCTCGACGGAGATATCTGGACCACGTTGATCTTCGGTCTTGGCGTAGAAAAGGGCTGCGCGGCGCTGCGCCATCGCGAAGACATCGAGGCGATTTTCGTCACCAAAAATCGCGACATTATCCTCTCATCACAGCGCCGCTTTCGTTTTCACTTACTCGACGACAGCTACCGGCTTACTGACTGTACTGCTTGAGCAGGCTGTACTGCTCGGCGACCAGCCGGTAGCGGTAGACGGGACGCCCGGTAGCGCCGTAGTGAATGCTGGTGTAGAGGATATTAATCTGCGCCAGCCAGATCAGGTATTTCCGGCAGGAGACGCGGGAAATATTGACTGCCACCGCCAGTTCATCGGTGGAAAACTCGGTACCCGGATGGGCGTCAATCCACTGACACAGCGTGCGCAGCGTCTGGGCGGTTAAGCCTTTCGGCAGCTTGCGCGCGTCGCTGGCTTCCGGCGCGTTGCCGTGGAGCAGGCGGTCAACATCGGCCTGCTCATAATAGGGCTGTCCGGTCATCAGTTTGCGTTTTTCGCGCCAGGCGGTCAGCGCCTCTTCGAAGCGCGGGAACTGGAACGGTTTGATCAGATAATCGACGACGCCGTAGTGCATCGAGGTTTGCACGGTGGCGGCATCGGCGGCGGAGGTAATCATAATCACGTCGATAGGGCGGCCAGAGGCGCGAATGGTCGGCAGCAGATCCAGTCCGCTGTCATGCTGCATGTAGACATCCAGCAGCACCAGATCGATCTCCTGTCCGCTATCGTTAATCATCTCCTGGGCCTTGCTTAGCGTAGACGCCGTGCCACAGCAGCGGAAGCCGGGAATTCTCGCCACATACAGGCGATTCAGTTCGGCGACCATGGCATCATCGTCAACAATTAATACATTTATCACGCACGTTTCCTTTTACTATCCCAGGGAAGATGAACAAAAAATTGGGTAAAGACGCCAGGCTCAGACTCGACGGCGAGCGTGCCGCCCAGTTCACGGAGCTGCTGGCTGGCGAGAAACAGGCCAACGCCGCGATTCTCACCCTTGGTCGAGAAGCCTTTATTAAAGATGGCATCAATATTAGCAGGCGGGATACCCGGCCCGTCATCGCTGACTTCGCCGCTCAGCCAGCCGTTCTGATAGTGCAGCAGCAGACCGACTTCCCCCTCGCTTTGGCCGCTCATGGCATCCAGCGCATTCTCAATCAAATTACCCAGCACGGTGACCAGCACGGTCACCTGCTTTTCATTTGGGCAATCGGGCACCAGGCTCTCTTCGGCTAAGTTAAGCGTGAAGCCGCGCTCTTTGGCGCGCTGGATTTTACCAATCAGGAAGCCCGCGACCACCGGTGATTTGATACGGTGCTGAATTTCACCTATGTCCGCCTGATAAGTATGGGCGGTTTGCAGCACGTACTCCTCCAGCTTGTCATAACTTTTCATGTTTAACAGGCCAAGGATCACATGCAGCTTATTCATAAATTCATGCGAGGTGGTGCGCAGCGCATCGACATAGTTAACCATACCGTCCAGCCGCTGCAACAGCTGGCTGACCTCCGTTTTATCACGGAAAGTACTGATGGCGCCGACGATAGCATTCTGACTGCGCACCGGCACGGTGTTGCTGATCAGCAGGAAGCCGTTGCAGCCGAGCTCGCGGTCGTAAATCGGCTCGCCGGTTTGCAAGACCTCGTGCAGATCCGCCAGCAGCGGGGTGTGGGCAATCTCTTTGCCGGGGCCGCTAAGCAGGATCTCGCTGGCCGCCGGGTTGATCAGCGTGACGCGACCTTCGACATCCACCGCGACAACCCCTTCTTTTAACGAATGGAGCATCGCCTGCCGCTGCTGAAACTGCGTGGAGATCTCCTGCGGCTCCAGTCCCAGCAGCACGCGCTTGAGTCCGCGCACCAGGCTCCAGGTACCGATTCCGCAGACCAGGGCGCTGAACAGCACGGTTAACAGCACATCCCAGCGGCCTTTGGCGATCTGCTCATCCACTTTACTGAGCGAAATCCCGACCACCACCACGCCAATTTGCTGCTGCCGGTCGTTGAATACCGGCGTAAAGACGCGCAGCGCCGGAGCCAACACCCCGTGATTGACGGCGACATTCTCTTTGCCGGCAAAGGCAGGCTGAATATCCTCGCCGATAAATCGTTTACCGATAAGCCGGGCGTTGGGATGCGAATAGCGCACGCCATGCATATCGGTCACCACGGCATACAGCAGATCGTTACGTCGGGTGATGGCCAGCGCCAGGGGCTGGATAAGTCCGCTCTGCGGCGGCAGCGCCAGGGCCTGTTTCACTTCCGGCATATCGGAGAAGGTGCGTGCGACCGCCAGCGCCGTATCTTTTACGCCGTCGCGGGTGGTGTCGCTGATCTGTATAAACCACAGCGCGTAGACCAGCAGCAGTACCGAACCAATCACGCTGCTGATCATGAGCGTCACGGCGGTACTCAGCTTCATCCTCATCAGACGTTTGCGCGCGGGCGGAATTGACTCCGCGATATCCTTCATACCATCCCCTGAACTGTTCGGCGAAGGGCCATTATCGCTGAAGGTAACCATTTCTTAAAGCTATGTAAAAAAGCAAAAAGACGCTGAAAGAACCGGGAAGCGTGACCCCACTCGCAGGACCTCGCAATAAATATCCTTATAGTGAATAGGGAGTTATTTAAAAGGAGGTTTTTATGAGCAGTAAGCCAACCGCATCAATGATGGAACGACGCCACCCTGAAACTCGTCACATCGACACGCTCGCCACCCTCGATATGCTGACCCTGTTGCACAAAGACAACCGGCAAATTGCCGACGCCGTCGGGGCCTGTTTACCGGAGGTTGCCCGTCTCGTTGATAATGCCGCCGCAGCCCTGAGTCGGGGAGGGCGGCTGGTGATTGTCGGCGCCGGAGCATCCGGCCGCGCGGCGCTACAGACGGTCAGCGAGTATACGCCGGAAGAGAAACATTCGCTGGTTGGGCTCATTGCCGGTGGCCCGGCAGCCGCGCTACAGGAGATGGAAACGGCCGCTAACGATTACGATCTCGGTACGCTTGAGCTGCAGGCTATCCGTTTCAGCAGCAACGATATGCTGCTGGCGCTGACGGTTAGCGGACAAACGCCGTGGGTCTGGGGCGCGATGCGTCACGCCTGGTCGCTCGGCGCGCCAATTGCGGTGCTGACGCAGCAAGCGGAGAGTGAAGCCGCCCAGCTGGCGGATATCATTATTGCGCCGCAAACCGGGCCAGAAGCGGTGGCGGGGTTCGGTAACCCGAAAGCGCAGCTGGCGCAGCGGCAGATCCTCACGATGTTGACCACCGGGCTGGCGATTCGCAGCGGCAGGGTTTACAGCAACCTGCGGGTCGATCTGCAAGCCACCAGCCCGCGCTGGACTGAACGCCAGATTGCCATCGTCATGACGGCCACCGACTGCTCGCGCAGCGAGGCCAAAGCCGCGCTGGCCAGCTGCAATCAGCATGTGCGGACGGCAATCCTGATGCTGATGACCGGGCTCGACGCCTGGCAGGCGCGAGATCTGCTGGCGGAAAATAACGATCGTTTGCGTCTCGCGCTGCAGGAGACAAAGCGTTCGACGCTGAGTCGCGTAAATTGAATGATGCGGCGCGCCATAGCGCGCCGTTATGCTGCGAGCGTGATGTGGTGATAAATAACTAAATTAACCGGCGAGAACTATTTAACCCCTTCATTCCCGCCGTTATTTTCTGACTTTTAGTTTCGCACGCGATATTTTACTTTTTTAAGTTAAAAAAGTATTTATCAGAAATTGATTAACTGTGCGGAAAATGTAAATGATATTTTAAAATATAATAGAAATGCGTTAACATGTTTGCACTTATTTCATTGTGCTATGCGATAATTCTATTATGCCTGCAATAAAAAAATCTCTCTTATCTGTGACCGCACTGGCGATGTTTGTCAGCACCGCGTCGTATGCGAATACCGATGCCGCTCAAAAAACCGATTTCCTGCTGATTGGCGGCGGAATTATGAGCGCCTCCCTTGGCACCTGGCTGCAGGAATTACAGCCGGACTGGAAACAGGTGATGGTCGAGAAGCTGGATGGCGTTGCGCTGGAATCCTCTAACGGCTGGAACAACGCCGGGACCGGCCACTCAGCGAACATGGAGCTGAACTATACGCCGGAGCGTCCGGACGGTTCCATTGATGTCAGCAAAGCGCTGGATATTAACGAGCAGTTTATGATCTCCCGTCAGTTCTGGACGGCGCAGGTCAAACGCGGCATTTTGCACGATCCGCACGCCTTTATTAATTCCACTCCGCATATGAGTTTCGTCTGGGGTGATAATGTGGAGTATCTGCAAAAACGTTATACCGCATTGCAGCAGACCACTTTATTCCAGGGCATGAAATTCTCCACCGATCACGCGCAAATTAAACAATGGGCGCCGCTGGTGATGGAAGGGCGCGATCCGCAACAAAAAGTGGCGGCGACCTGGACTCCGGTCGGTACCGATGTCAACTACGGCGAAATTACCCGTCAGCTGATCGGCAGCCTGAAGAAAAATAATAATTTCTCGCTGCAAACCTCTTCTGAAGTCACCGGCTTTAAGCGTAATGCCGATAATTCATGGCACGTGACGATTAAAAACGTCAATAGCGGTCAGGAGCAGGCGGTCGATGCGAAATATGTCTTTATCGGTGCCGGCGGCGGCGCGCTGAAATTACTGCAAAAAACCGGCATTCCGGAAGCGGATAATTATGCGGGCTTCCCGGTTGGCGGCTCCTTCCTGATGACGGAAAATCCAGCCGTGACCCAGCAGCATCTGGAAAAAGTGTACGGCCAGGCCTCCGTTGGCGCACCGCCGATGTCGGTTCCGCACCTGGATGCCCGTTTCATCGATGGTAAGCGCGTGGTGCTGTTCGGGCCGTTTGCGACCTTCTCTACCAAATTCCTCAAAAATGGTTCATTTATGGACCTGCTGAGCACCACCACTACCGATAACGTGCTGCCGATGACCCACGTGGGTCTCGACAACTTCGATCTGGTGAAATACCTGATTAGCCAGGTGATGTTGAACGATGATGACCGTTTTGCGGCGCTGAAAGAGTACTATCCGGACGCGCGTAAAGAAGACTGGAAACTGATCCAGGCCGGCCAGCGCGTGCAGATTATCAAGAAAGATGCTGACAAGGGCGGAGTCCTGAAGCTGGGTACCGAAGTGGTGGTCGATCAACAGAAAACCATCTCGGCGCTGCTGGGGGCATCACCGGGTGCATCCACCGCGGCACCGATCACCCTTAACGTCCTGAAGCAGATGTTCCCGGAGCAGTTTGCTTCCGCGCAGTGGCAGAGCCGCATTCATGCTATCGTCCCGAGCTACGGACAGAAGCTGAACGATAACCCGGCGCTGACGCAGCAGGTGTGGGATGATACCGCTGCGACGCTGCAGCTGGTGAAACCGCCGGTCATCGACATGAGTAAAACTCAGCCTGCGCTGACCACCGCGAAGCCGGCCGAGGCAAAACCCGCGGAGTCGGCACAGCACGATATGGCGCTGTAATCTGACATAACGTCCGCCACAGAACATGCCAGTTGGTTTATCGCTGACTGGCATTTTTTTCGTCGGCTGTGCCTGCCATCCTCGTTGCGCGCCCTCTGCGCCGTCTATTCATGAATGCGACTCATAACCTCGATACGGTTACAGGGGATTATCCGTCAGCGCTTTCTCGTTAACATACCTCGCTCTGTAACACTCTCTCCTGACGGATATCTCACATGACTTTGCCGCAAAAAAACGCCGCCAGCGGGCCGCTGTTTATTTTGATTTTAAGCGGGCTGATGGCGTTCGCTTCGTTATCCACCGATATTTATCTACCCGCCATGCCGGTGATGGCGGCGGAATTGCAGGGGGACGCCGAACTGACGATTACCGGTTTTTTAATCGGTTTTGCCGTGGCTCAGCTCATCTGGGGGCCGATCGGCGACCGCCTTGGTCGTCGCACGCCGCTGTTTATCGGTATGGTGCTGTTTATCATCGGCTCCGTGGGGTGCGCGCTCTCCGTCAGCATCGATCAGATTATTTTCTGGCGCGTTTTTCAGGCTCTGGGGGCCTGTACCGGGCCCATGCTGGCGCGAGCGATGGTACGCGATCTCTTTGCCCGGACCCGCGCCGCGCAGATGCTCTCCACGCTGACCATTGTCATGGCGATTGCACCGATTATCGGGCCGCTGCTGGGCGGGCAGCTGATCAGCGTCACCAGCTGGCATGCCATTTTCTGGCTGCTGGCGGGCATTGGCCTGCTGATGCTGCTGGCGCTACGTTGGCTGCCGGAAACGCTGCCGCCGGAGAGGCGCCAGCAGGGATCGCCGCTGAAGGCGTTTCATCACTACGGGCAGCTGCTGCGAAACCGCATTTTCATCCGTTATACCCTGAGTCTGACCTGTTATTACGTCGCCGCTTACGCCTTTATTACCGGTTCGCCGGATGTCTATATTCGCTATTTCGGCGTTGAACCGCAGCACTATGGCTGGCTATTTGCGGTCAATATTCTCGGCTTGATGACCATGAGCCTGGTTAACCGCCGTCTGGTACAGCGTTACGCATTGGGGGATCTGCTTAAAGTGGCGCTGGTTGTGGCCTCTCTGGCGATGGTGGCGATGGCATTCAGCGTCAAATTGCATCACGGTGGTCTGGTCGGGATCGCCCTGTGCGTGTTTCTCTTTTTCTCCATGAACGGCGTGATTGCCGCCACCTCAACGGCGGCAGCGCTGGATGAGGCGGGGGAGTTTGCCGGTTCGGCATCGGCCTTCATCGGCGCACTGCAATATGGCAGCGGAATCGTCTCTTCATTGCTGCTGGCCGGGTTACATGATGGTACGCCCTGGACGATGACGTGGATTATGGGGGCCTTTACGCTTGTCAGCCTGCTGCTGGCCTGGACGCCGTCGGCACCGCGGCTTGATGAACTAAACGCATAGCCTCAGGTCGGTTCAGATTTCTCACCGGCGGCGGTTCTCGTCGCGAGGCCACGGAACAGGTCGCTGAACGTGCGCCCCGTTAAAACTTTCGCCGTAGATTGTGGTTATACTGGCTTGAATTAACAAGAAAAAGCGGAAATGCGGGGCGCAAACGATGAAAGACGACATTAATCAGGAGATAACCTTCCGCAAACTGTCGATATTTATGATGTTTATGGTTAAGGGAAATATTGCCAGAACCGCCGAAGCCATGGAGCTCAGCGGAGTGAGCGTTCATCGGGCGCTGCATACCCTTGAAGAGGGGGTGGGCTGCTCGCTGTTTGTGCATAAGGGGCGAAATTTACTGCCGCTACCGGCGGCCTGGACGCTGCTGGAGTACTGCCAGGACGTCACCAGCCTAATGACCCGCGGGCTGGAAGCGACGCGCAAGGTGGCCGGCGTTGGCCAGGGACGTCTGCGCATGGGTACGCTCTACTCGCTGACTCTTGAGACGGTGCCGCGAATTATTATGGGGATGAAGCTACGACGGCCCGAACTGGAGCTCGATTTGACCATGGGATCCAACCAGATGCTGCTGGATATGCTGGAAGACGATGCCCTTGACGCCATTCTGATTGCGACCAATGAAGGGGAGTTCAGCAATTCTGCTTTTGATGTGGTACCGCTGTTTGAAGACGATATTTTCCTCGCCGCACCGGCGACGGAAAAACTCGATACCGTACTGCCTGCCGACCTGCGCGATTATGCCGACCGCAAATTTGTCTCGCTGGCCGAAGGATTTGCCACCTATGCCGGGTTCCAGGAAGCCTTTCAGGTGGCGGCATTCGAACCCGAAATTGTGACCCGGGTGAACGATATCTTCTCAATGATTAGCCTGGTACAGGCCGGCGTCGGTTTTGCGCTGCTGCCAGGGCGCATGAAGAAAGTGTATGAAAATGATGTGCAGCTGTTAAAGCTGGCGGAACCCTACCAGATGCGCCAGCTGATCTCTATCGTCTATGCCCACCATCGTGAACGTGACGCCGATCTGCTGGCGCTGGCGGCAGAAGGGCGAATGTACGCCCGGAGCCTTAACCGTTAAGCCGCTGTGCCAGATGACGGGCGACCTCCACGCCGCTGCTCTCAAGCGCAAGACTCTCTCCCTGCCAGCTCGCCTGACGGGTGAGGCAGGTCAGTACACCGCCGGGCGGCATCTCTATCGCCAGTCGGGCATCGCGCTCCTGGGCGGCGACGACAGCATCCTGCCAGCGCACCGTCCGCGCCATATTCATCGCCAGATCGTCGGCGATCCGCTGCGGATCCCACAGCACCCGCGCGCTAGAACCGCTCAAATAAGCGCAGCGCGGGCGCTGCAAAGACGCGGGGGTGAACGCCTGCGCCAGCGCTGCCGCCGGGGCGTCCAGCAGCGCGCAGTGCGATGGAACGCTGACCGCCAGCCGCTGTGCTTTAGTGGCGCCGATGGCCAGCGCTTTCTGCGCTACGCGCGCCATCGCTTCATCGGTACCGGCAATGACAATCTGCGTGTCGGCATTGAGGTTAGCGATGTAGGTCTCTCCCTCGATCAGCAGGGCCTCCACCCGATCCCGCGTCAGCCCCATAATCGCGGTCAGGCCGTAACCGTGCGGATAGGCCTGTTCCATTAAATCGCCGCGTAGCGCCACCAGGCGCAGTGCGCTGGCGAAATCTAACGCCCCGGCGATAACTGCGGCAGGAAAGGCGCCGATCGACAACCCGCTGACGATATCCGGCTGGACACCCAGGCGCTGGAGTTCCCGCGCCCAGGCGACGCCGGTGATGAGCAGGCACAGCTGCACCGCCCGGGTGTGGCTGAGCGCCTCGACGCTATCTAAGGTGACGAGCTCCTCGCCGAGTACGCTGCGGGCCTCGGCGAGGATCGCCTCACGGTTGGGGATGACGCCGAGCATACCCGGACGCTGGTTTCCCTGACCGGGAAAGGTAAAGAGAATTTTCATGCTTCCTCCCTGTGCCAGGGCGTGTGGGTCAGGCGCGCGCCCCGGGACGTTTTCAGCAATACGCGGCCATCGCGCAGCCATTCATTCAACGCAAAGGCGCCGAATGGCGTTTCAATCTGGGTGTCGGCCCGACACGGCAGCTTCGCAACCTGCGCCTGCCACTGCCGTAGCTCTTCTTCGCTCAGCGGCATAGGGGCGCGGATCAGCAAATCGAGATCGCTGTCGGCGTGCAGAACGGGAATTTCGCTGGCCAGCGCATAGCCGGTGCTGCCGGTGATGCCCCATAGCCACGGCCACGCAAAGGTCGTCAGTAAAATAGCCGCCTGAACCGGCGGCTGGGAAACAAACGGCGAGTGCAGCAGACGTTCACGTTCGGTAAGCGCTTCCGGCGTCACCACGCGGGAAACCGCCTCTGCCTTCACCCATCCGGCGGCGCGCTGTTCGCGCTTCATGCCGCGCACGCCCACCGCAATATCATGGTTTTCATTTACATCGCGGCGCACTACCACCGGCAAACCGGGGTGCCACTGGGTTGCTACCCACGCCTCCTCAACGGTCAGTAAGGCGTTGGCGTTGTTCAGCCACAGTAAATCGTGCGGGCGCGGAGTAAAGGTCATATCAGAGTCCGGAAGTCAGAGTAATAAACAGCGGTAACGACAGGATACACAGAACGGAGCTCAACAGCAGCACGGCTTCGGCATCCGGCGACTGGACGCCAAAGCGGTTGCCGAACACCACGCCGAAGAAACCGGCAGACAGGGCAATCATCAGGATAGCGGTGATCGCCACCGAACCGTGCAGACCGAAGGCCAGAACGATGCCCCAGGCGATAAACGGCTGGATGAGCAGTTTGGCAATGGTGGCGATACCGACCATCGCGTTCAGCTTCAGCTTGCGGGCAGAGAGGATCACCCCGGTCAGGAACAGTGCGGCAGCGGTGGCAGACAGGCCCAGCGGTTTGATCGCCGCCAGTAGCAGGTCCGGCATGGTGATGCCGATAGCCGAGAGGATCACGCCGAGCAGTGGGCCCATGACGATCGGTTTTTTCAGCGAGCGCCACATCAGCACCGGCAGCATTGCCAGGGTAGAACCGCTGTTTTCACCGGCGGCGCGCGCTTTTTCACGCTCGAGGATCAGCAGGCAGAACGGGGTCATCAGTACCGAACCGCAGGCAATGGACACCGCCACGGACAGCGAGGTGGCCGGGCTCTCGCCCAGCACGCTGCCGAGAATGGGCAGGCCGAGTGCGGCATAGTTAGGCAGCGCCACGGTGAGGGTCAGTACCGCCGCGTCCTGCGGTGATTTTTTAAAGACGCCGGTGGCCAGGAAGTAGATTGCCGCATAGGTCACCCACATGGCGCCGGTCAGCACCACTATCAGCGGGGACTGCGCGACGATTCCCGCCCACGGCGTCTGTACGGTGGCGCTGAACAGCGCGGCGGGCAGGGCAAAGTCCATCACAAAGATATTCAGCAGCGACACATTTTTGTTGTCGACCATTTTGGCTTTGCCGGCCCAGAAGCCCAGCAGCATGATGAGAAAAATAGGCGCCAGGGCATGAACAATTACATAAGTCATAGAGTAATCACCTGTAGATAAAAAAAGAAATACGCGTCGTCCTTCAAGCTGCCTCTGCGCTGGCTGCCTTCCCGGCCCCCGGTCGCTGACTTCAGCAAACTCATGGGGATTGACTCCGTTGCCGCCTTGAGGCTGCGTGAATGATTGAGCGTATTGGGCTCATTGCGATGTTTTTGATTTTCTAAAAGCAGCGAGCCGTGGGCGCTATGCTGCGCCCGACGGTAGCCGCTTTCGGCAGGTCTTTTTTTACGTACTTCTGATATTGCTCGTTACCAGCTGGCGCGCATTCGTTCGCGGACCAGGGTAGAGCTCCGGCGATTTTCCGCGCCGAGACGTTTTTTCAGCGTTGGGTCTTTGCGCGCATCGGAAATGGCCTTTTGCACGGTAATCTCCACCAGCGCCAGGTCAGCATCCGACGGGGCATCCGGATTGCTGAGATTGAGCAGGTCGGAGAGCAGACCGAGCGTCGCGTAGTTGCTGACGTCGTAGGCCATGGGTGGAATGGTCGCCGCCAGTTTTTCCAGCGCTTCGACGGTGCGCAGAGTGATACGTGCGGCGGACGCTTTGCCCATCGCATGCACCAGCACGCCCTGGTCGTTGATGGCAATCAGGCGGTTGGCCTGGTAGCCGTGCGCCAGAAACGCTCCGGACATCGCCTTGCCGACAATCAGGCCAATCACCGGATGGCCCGCCAGGCGCGCTTTCGCATAAGCGCCCGCGGCACCGGCCAGCGCCTGGTGGATACCGAACGCCTCTTCGCGGCGGCCATAGGCCTGGCTTGGGACGTCGATGATCGCCACAATCGGGCGTTTCACCTCGCTGTTGGCGTCGGCTGCGAGGGTTTCATTGACCACTTTCGCCAGCGTCCAGCCTTCCAGCAGACCCACTTCGCCTTGGGCGGCGCGCGGGTAGTGGTTGTTGGCATCCGGCACCACGGCGATGAAGCGCACGCTTTCGCCATTCAGCTGTCCGTCGGCAACTTGTACGGAGGCGCACAGGCCGTGCATGCGCGGCGCGTTCGGCGCCAGTTTTTCCAGCCATACGGCCCCACGGCTATTGGACTGAGTCATCATTTCACCTCCCGGGCAAAAAGCTGTTTGATCTGCGCGGTATCCGCCTGCTGGCGGGTATCGAAGTGGGTCAGGCGGGCCAGGTAATCCGCATATTTATCGCTGCGGTTTTGTGCCGGGACGCCCCTGGCAATGGCCTCATTCATCGCTGATTTCACCGCGTTGATGCCGTCGCCGACCAACGCATCGACCAGCCCGCTTGCATAACGGATTTCGCCGCCGGTCATGCTCCAGATAAACGGGCGATCGCGAGAGTCGTACTCGTCAATGCCGGCTTCCTGCTCGATGACCTGCGGGCCGTTGAGGCCCAGACGCGCCTCGCGGGTGACAATCAGATAGCTGCACAGCGCGGCGGCGATGGACATCCCGCCGAAACAGCCGACGGTGCCGGCGATAATGCCGACCACCGGGGTGTAGCGACGCAGGTCGACAATCGCCGCATGAATGTCGGCGATGGCGGCGAGACCGAGGTTGGCCTCCTGCAGACGCACGCCGCCGGTTTCCAGGCACAGTACCGCCAGCGTCGGGATGCCGTTGCGGTTGTCTTCTGCCGCCAGCTCCAGCGCCGCCGCCATTTTCGCGCCGGAGACTTCGCCCATACTGCCGCCCTGAAAGGTACCTTCGATGGCGATCGCCACCGCGGACTGGCCGTTGATGGTGCCGCGAGCGACCACCATGCCATCGTCAGACTGCGGCACGACGCCCTGCGGCGCGAGCCACGGCGACATCATGCCGGCGAACGGATCGAGCAGTTCGCGGTAGCTGCCTTCATCCAGCAGCGTCCGGGCGCGTTCACGGGCGCGTAATTCAATAAAGCTGCGGTCGTTACGCATGGGAAACCTCCTCAAAAACCTGTTCGATGCGAATGCGCGCCACGCCCGGCGTCGCGCCGAAATCGTGAATAATCAGCGTGCCGGCCGGCAGGCCGTTGATCAGATTCAGACGGTCAAACAGCGCGTTCCAGCGGTGAGTGCTGTTGTCCACGGAGGTGGTGATATCGATGTTGAGCGTGTCGCCGACTGCCGCGGTGAACAGCACTTCCATATCACCGGAGCCAACGACGCCTGCCAGGGCTTGACCGCTGAAGGTGCGGCTGGCAGGAAATGACAATGTAATGTGTTCCATAACATCCTCTTTAAATTGAGCAAGACACGGGCTGGCTGACCCTGTCGAGAAACAGCGTGGCGGCGAGCAAATCGGCGGCGCCGCCGGGCGAAGCGTTGAGGGTGAGCAGCTGCGTGTCGAGTTCGGCGAGCGCTTTGCTGCCCTGAACCGTGGCGCTGCCGCCGGCACTCAGCACGGCGCGTGCGCCGGCCTGCATCGCGTTGAGGCCGGCCATTCCGGCGCGTGAAAGAACGCAGGTATCGCTGAGCGAGGTCATGACTGCCATCAGCGCGTCAATACGAGCCGCGTTTTCATCCGCGCCTTGGGCGCGGCTGCGCAAGAGCTGGGGCAGAGCCAGTTTCATCACGTGCGGGAACCCCTGCTGCGCCTCTTCACGCGCGCCCGGTACCCGGTAGCGGTGCGTCGCCTTCAGGCCTTTGCTGAAGACCTTCGGCGCGGCGCTGTCCGGCAGACGGGCGAGCAGGGCGGCGGTGTCCGCGATCCGCTGCGCGCTGGCGTTGACGCTTAACATCGCGCTTGCGCTCACCAGTAATCCCAGCGCCCAAATCGCGCCGCGGTGGGTATTCACGCCGTCGGTGGCCGCCATCATCTGCCGTTCGCCTTCGCGTCCTAAACGGCCAACGGTTTCGCGCAGGGCGATGTCGGCCGGGCGCAGCCAGCTGTGCTGGGCCAGTTGCAGAAACGTCGGGGTCAGGCTGTGCGCCGAGCGCTCCATCAGATCTAACGACAGGTCGTGATGGGCGCCGTTTCCCCGGCTGTCCACCAGACCCGGCTTCGGGCTTAATCGCGCTTCGTCGATCAGGCAGTCGCGGGCGATCGACGCCAGCTTCTCGGTCTGTAGCCCGGCATGAGTCTGTGACAGGAGTTTCATTACCAGCTCCGGAATTTGGCAGGTGGGTTGTAAAGACCGTCGGACCATTCGACCAGGTCGGCAACGCTGCCGGCGGCGAGCAGGGAACGGGTCGCATCGCTGCGGCGAATACCGATATCTTCCGGATAGACCACTTTGCCGCTATGGCGTAGTTCGGCGACGCGTCTGGCATCGACGCCCAGACCGATGTCGGTGATGCCGGCGACTGCGGCTACCATCGCCCGCCGCTCTTCGAGGCTTTCCGCCCGGTAGAGATAGGCGATACCCTCTTCGGTCAGCACGTGGGTGACGTCATCGCCGTAGATCATCACCGGAGCCAAAGGCATACCGGAGGCTTTCGCCACCTCTACCGCATCAAGTTTTTCCACAAAGGTCGGCTTCACGCCGGCCTGGAAGGTTTCGACCATCTGCACCACCAGCTTTTTGCCGCGTTGCATCGGATCCGGTTCGGTGATCATGTTCAGCCAGGCCGGGGTCGCATGGCGGCGACCGTGCGGGTCATGCCCCATATTCGGCGCGCCGCCGAATCCGGAAAGCCGGCCGCGGGTGACGGTAGAGGAGTTGGCAAGGCCATCAACCTGTAGGGTGGAGCCGATAAACATATCGACCGCGTACTGACCCGCCAGCTGGCAGAAGGCGCGATTAGAACGCATAGAGCCATCGGCGCCGGTAAAGAAAATGTCCGGACGGGCGCGGATGTACTCTTCCATTCCCAGTTCGCCGCCAAAACAGTGGACGCTTTCCACCCAGCCGCTTTCAATGGCCGGGATGAGCGTCGGATGCGGGTTAAGCGTCCAGTGCTGACAGATTTTGCCTCTCAGCCCCAGCTGTTCACCATAGGTCGGGAGCAGCAGCTCAATGGCGGCGGTGTTAAAGCCGATCCCGTGGTTGAGAGACTGCACCTGATGTTCCGCGTAGATGCCTTTAATCGCCATCATCGCCATCAGAATATGTTCTTGCTTAATCAGGCGTGGGTCGCGGGTAAAGAGAGGTTCAATAAAGAACGGCTTATCGGCCACCACCACGTAGTCTATCCACGAGCCGGGGATATCGACGCGCGGGAGATCGCACTCGTCGTCAACCAGTTCGTTAACCTGGGCGATAACGATCCCGTCGTGGAAGGCGGCGGCTTCGACCAGCGCCGGGGTATCTTCGGTGCTGGGCCCGGTGTAAAGGTTGCCTTTGCGGTCGGCTTTATACCCGGCGATCAGCGCGACGTTGGGTGACAGGTCGACATACAGGCGAGAGTAAAGCTCGATATAGGTGTGAATCGCGCCAATTTCCAGCAGACCATCTTCCAGCAGCTGCGAAATCCGCAGGCTTTGGGTACCGGAGAACGAGAAGTCAAGCTTACGGGCAATCCCTTTTTCAAAGAGATCCAGATGTTCGCTGCGCCCGACGCTGGGCATGATCATATGCAGGTCGTGGATAGTTTGCGGGTTCACTTCCGCCAACATGCGGGAGAGAAAATCGGCCTGTTTCTGGTTATTGCCCTCCAGTACGACGCGGTCGCCCGGTGCCAGCAGATGTTCCAGCGCATCGACCAGCTGGTCGGTGGGGATAACCTTACCGGAGACGTTCGCGGCGGCCAGTCGCCGCTGCTTTTCCGTACGGCGACGGTTCCAGACGCGCCCCGGCGTTTGTTCGGCATTCATTATTAACCTCCTGATTCGACAGATCGTTTTGATTGTCCTGGTGTGGAAGTTAGTGTGCGACGCGCCGGGCAGCGCATCAATTAAGCCCGCTAAAGGATTGTTAGCCTGAGAGTAATAGTTGTAAGAGCAATTATGTGACGGCGATCGAAGCGGACGTTCGCTGTGTCGGCTACAGGGGGGCCGGAAGGAGAGGAATAAAGGGGAATATCCAGAAATGAGATGGCGTGACGGCAGGAGATGTCATGCATTGCTGCGCGGGTTAATCGAGCTTATGGCATGAGCGTGAACACCGTTGATAACGCGCAAATGCCGGCTACGCCTTACGCCGGCCGATGAAGCACTTCAAAGCGCCGCCGGGCCGACCCGGGTCTCAATAAACCGCCGATCCCTCTTCAGCAATCCTCCCCGGCGGTCGGAGAGTTCCGTTTTAACGGGGTTTGCGGCGTAAACGCCGGGGCCTGAACCGAGACAGGGCGCTGCTTAATCGTCCTGCACTCTGAGCAAAAACTTAAGCACCTCGGCATTAAAAAGTCCTGGCTGCTGTAACGGCGCGAAATGACTCACCCCGGGCAGAATCGTCAGCGTGGCGTTCGGAAGCGTGGCGGCCAGATAGATGGCATGTTCGGGTTTGATAAACTCGTCATGCTCACCCAGGACCACGTTGACCGGCACCTTGATTTTTTTCAGATCGTTGGCAGAGTAATTGGGTTGGGTGCTCATCATTTCCGTTACGGCTGCGACGAACTGGTCAAAGCCTGCAGGCGTGGCCGACAGCGCCATGTAGTCCTGTCGGTGGCGGGAAAAGCAGCGTTCTATCGTTGGGTCAGACTGAAATTCTTTCGTCCCGCTGGGATCCATATTGCAGGCAAAGAAAAGCACGCCGGTAGTCCGCTGCGGATGCCGGGCCGCAAAGATGAGTGCCGTGCAGGCTCCGTCGCTCCAGCCGATAAAGCGTGCCTTGTCCAGCGCCAGTTTGTTCATCACGGCCAGTACGTCCGACGCCATCCTCTCGTAGGTGTAGGGCCGTTGGTCACGTGTGCTGCGGCCATGACCGCGGCTGTCGATCAGCACCACGCGATAACCTTCCTCCACCAGCCTTACCGCCTGATAGCTCCAGTTACCCGAGTGGCCCAGTCCGCCGTGCAGTAAGATCACCGCAGGGCCATCGCCACAGACGGTATACCAGATGCGCGCCCCGTCATGTACCAGCCATCCTTGCTCGACAGCGGGGGGAAGAGGCGGGGTGCCAAATGTCAGAAACACCTTGAGGTCGGGATCGTTGGTCATGAGAAATCCGCAGGCAACAGAGTGTTTAAGCATAGACGAAGAGAAACCTGCCGCTGGCGGCATTGCGCCGCCGGCGTAACGAAGCCTATTTACTTAAATCGCTCAGCAGTATGGCAATACTGCGTCCGCCGGGACTCTCCTCAAGCGCGATTTTAACAATGATCGTCAAGGGGACGGAAAGCAGCATACCTACCGGTCCCAGCAGCCATCCCCAGAAAATCAACGACAGAAATACCACCAGCGTCGATAGCCCCAGACCGCGGCCCATGATCCGCGGCTCAAGAATATTCCCGAAGACCAGGTTAATCACCAGGTAGCCTGCCAGCACCACCAGCGCGTCGTACAGGCCGCCGAACACCAGCACCTGCAAAATAGGCGGAATGGCGGCCAGGACCGAGCCAATATTCGGAATATAGTTGAGGGCAAAGGCCAGCAGCCCCCACATAAAGGCGAAGCGAACGTCCAGTAGCACCAGCATGCCCCAGACCACCATCCCGGTCACCAGACTGATGGCGGTTTTTAGCACCAGATAGTGAGAGACGCTGTCGATCGCGCGCTGTATGGCGCCCATACCTTCCACCGGTCTGGACATCAATTGTTGCAGCTTGGCCGGCAGCTGGGGCACTTCCAGCAGCATAAAGACCACCGTCAGCAGCAAGAGGAAGATTGAGGACATCGCGTTCGACAGCTGGGTAAGCAGGCTGGTCACCATCGTCATGACCGCGTTGGGGTCGATGTATTTATTCAACTCGACAACGGAAACGGTAAACCCAAATCGCTGTAGCCAGGGCGTCACGGTTTGCACCGGCTCGCTGAGCGAGGTGCGGTATTGCGGCAGCGTGCGCGCCAGTTCATTCAGCGAGGTACCTAATGAGGCCAGCAAAACCACCGCCAGCATGACAATCGCGCTGATTAACAACGAAATGGCCAGCACGCGCGGCACCCGGCAGCGCATCATCAGCCGGACCACCGGGTTAATTACCACGGCGAGGAACAGCGCAAGGATGAACGGGACGATAATATCCGCGGCGAAGCGGATACCGGTGAGAATGATGACCAGCATGCCCAGCATGATGACAATCTTTAATCCATTAAGCGTAATGATGGGTTTAGCCATGTGTGTCCCTGAAAAAATGATCGAATTTTCATCACAGTGTAGACCCGAATGCCGGGGTAAAATCAGCAAAAATTGCCTCGCTCAGGCAAGATGTCCGCCCTTGCTAAAACGTCTACGGTGATGAAAACAAGCCGGTGGCGAAAATAAAATAGTGAAGCGCCATCATAATGGCGATTGACATCAGTAAAAGCTAATCAAAATCAAATGTCAGACGTAAAGAAGTGCAAAGACTTTGAGTATAATGTAGCATTATGGTACAAATTTACTGTGTATAACTACCGAGGACAATACTCATCCGCAATGACGAGAAGCAATACCGCGGATAATTGTAATTTTATGGACAATCAGTTCAGGATGTATATTTCGACTCACCCTGCAGTTTCCTTCCCTGGCTGCCGCTTTGCCGGCGAGCAACACTGGCGCTCCGCGCTTTAGTCCTTTCTCTCTGCCTGAGCTGGCGCACTGCGCACGGCTAAACAATCTTAGAATTTTTCCGGTTTACCTTCGCTGTAAGCCGCGGTGGATTATATTCTCTAGCAGGAGAAGGATTATGTTTTATTGGATATTATTAGCTTTAGCAATCGTTGCTGAAATTACCGGCACACTTTCTATGAAATGGGCCAGCGTCAGCGGTGGGCACACAGGCTTTATTTTAATGCTAGTGATGATTGCGCTTTCCTATATATTTCTGGCTTTTGCCGTTAAAAAAATCGCCCTCGGTGTGGCCTACGCCCTGTGGGAGGGTATCGGTATTTTACTGATCACGTTATTCAGCGTTCTGCTGTTTGATGAAGCGCTTTCGTTGGTCAAAATGGCGGGACTGGCGACGCTGGTGGCCGGGATCGTACTAATTAAATCCGGTACCCAAAAAACGCTGAAGCAGCCAACGGAGGCGGCCCATGCAACAGTTTGAGTGGATTCACGGCGCCTGGCTGGCGCTGGCCATCGTGCTGGAAATTGTCGCTAACGTCTTTTTGAAATTTTCAGACGGTTTTCGTCGTAAAGTATACGGCATACTGTCGCTGCTGGCGGTGCTGGGCGCCTTCAGCGCGCTCTCCCAGGCGGTGAAGGGAATTGACCTGTCGGTGGCCTATGCGCTGTGGGGCGGTTTCGGTATTGCCGCCACCATTGCGGCAGGATGGATTTTATTCGGCCAACGCTTAAATCACAAAGGCTGGATCGGCGTGATATTGCTGGTGACCGGAATGGTGCTGATTAAACTGGCGTAATGTGATGCCGCCTGCTTGCGCGGGCGGCAAAATTTGTTCTCTGTATTATTCTTTAAAAAAGAGTACTGGCGGCGCGTTTACCTTCAGCCGTGATGAGGACAAAGCATGGTTAATTTGCCTGGCTGGCGCAATCTTCCCTCGGCCAAAACGCTTTCGGTCATGATCTTCCTTGCCGGTATCGGCCTCATTGTTTCTGTTATTTCTTTAATCTATCTTTCCCAGCATCTGATTAGCATTAAAACCAATGAAATCGACAGGCATCGCTCCGTTCTTTCCGTGGATGGCGCGGTGCAAACATCGGTGAACCGCGTCCTGTCGCTGGTACTGGATAACTCGATTTGGGACGACGCGGTTAAACAAACCTACGCCCCCATGCTGAATGCCGGCTGGCTATATGACTCCTGGGGTTCGGGCTTCAAAATCAACAATCTTTACGACGGTACCTTCGTGCTCGATCAGCATTATCGCGTGCTGTGGGGGTCGTTTCGCAGCCAGGCCTTTAACGAAAACGACACGCGCTTTTTTGGCAGCGGCTTGCAATCACTCATCGCCCGGCATGCTGAAGCGTTGCGCAGCGGCAAAGGCGCCTACGCCGGTATTACCCGCACCCGTGAAGGCATTGCCTTTATTGGTATTGGACTGATTCGCCCGACGCTGGGGCGCTTACAGGTGCATGATGATACGCGTCGCTACCTGGTGGTCACCCGGCATATCAATGCCGAGATGCTGCAAAAACTGGGGGATACTTTTCAGATTAGCGGTCTGCATGAGACGCAGGGGAGCGGTGAGTACAGTATTCTGCTGCGTACCAATGCCGGGGAGATCATAGGCTATCTCAGCTGGCAGCCGCGTCTGCCCGGCGCGGAGGCGGCGGAGGCGGCGTCGAGCAGTATCCGACTTATCGCCCTGATGACCGCCAGCCTGATCCTGCTGTTTATTCTCTTCAGCTGCCTCGGGCTGTACAAACTGTCCTGTGGAGAGACGCTGGCGCGCAAAATCGCGCTAACCGACTGGCTCAGCCAGTTGCCCAACCGCCGGGCGCTGATCGGGCGGTTGAATCAGGAGTGCGATAAGTCGCAGCATGAGACCCAGTGCGTGGTGTTTATTGATCTCGACGGGTTTAAGGATGTCAACGACAACTACGGGCATGATGTCGGCGACGCGCTAATTGCCCATATTGCGCGGGAGCTGCAGGAACGGGTGCCGGGCGACGGCCTGCTGGCCCGCATGGGCGGCGATGAATTTGCCATGACCATCAGCGGGGAGCAGGCGGTGGATCACGCATCGGCCTTTGCGTGGGCGGTGCTGGAGATGCTGAAATCGCCGGTGAAGCTCAATGAGCGGAAAATTTACATCAGCGCCAGCATCGGCATTGCCAGCGGCACTCCCGCATCCTGTTCGAGCACCGAGCTGTTTCGCCGGGCCGATATTGCGATGTATCACTCGAAAAAATCAGGGAAAGGGCGCACCTCCTGGTATGACGAGACCCTCAACGATACCCGGCAATATCAGCTGAATATCGAAAACGGCATTCGCCAGGGGCTGGAAAACGATGAATTTGATGTCTGGTACCAGCCGATTGTTAACGCCGATACCCTGGTGATGGAGGGCGTCGAAGCGCTGCTGCGTTGGCCCCGCCGACCGGAAGGTCCGCTGTCGCCGGATGTCTTTATCGGCATCGCGGAAAGCAGCGGTCTGATCTATGCGCTGGGACAGTTTGCGCTCTATCGGGCCTGTTGCGATCTCCAGGCCATCGGGGAATTGATGCTGTCGGTGAATATCTCGCCCGCACAGTTTCGCGACCCGGAGTTTGAAACGCGCGTCGTGCAGGTGCTCGCCCGCTGCCATTTTCCGGCCCGCCGTTTGCAAATCGAGGTGACCGAGAGCTATGTGATGGAAAATCCAGCCCGCGCCCTTGCGGCCATTGAAAACTTGAAGGCGCTGGGAGCCGCGGTGGCGCTGGATGATTTCGGCATTGGCTATTCCAGCATCGGCTATCTGCGCAGTTTTCGCTTTGACACGCTTAAAATTGATAAATCGCTGGCCGGGCTGGTGGATGTGGATGCCCAGGCCGCCGAACTGGTTCGCGGGACCGTGCGTATCGCCGGAGCGCTGGGAATGACGGTGGTGGCCGAAGGGGTTGAGAATCAGCAGCAGCTGGCGCTGCTGCGGCGCGCGGGATGCGATCGGTTGCAGGGTTTTTACTTCAGCGAACCGATGCCGATTACGTCATTGCTACAGCTGCGCCAGCAGCAGGGCTGATGGTTTACTCGCTGGCCAGCGCCTCCAGCTTGTCACGAAAACCGGTCACCGAAATCGCCCGGTTATCCGCCCGCCAGCGATCTTTCGCACCGGGCGCTGAGCTCTGTACGGCAATGACCTGCCAGCCGGTATCGGTTTTCAACAGCAGCGGCGAACCGCTGTCGCCGGGGAGCGTATCGCACTGATGGGACAGCACCGTGGTCTGCGCCCAGCCGGTCACAATGCAGTCCTGATGGCTGTACAAATTATCCAGATGGTCTTCCGGGTAGCCGGACTGGGTGACTTTTCTCTCCGACACCTTCAGCGCGGCGGTGAGAGCGGCCTTATCGCCGCTGAATAGCGGGATCGGCGTGATTCCGCCCGGCGCGTAGCGTAAAACGATTAAGCCAAAGTCCCAGGGGGCGGCGGCCGAGGGGACAATCCAGCCGTCGCCATCGGCTTTGAGCCGTTTGCCTAGCGACGGGTCGACGCGACCTTCAATACCGTGAATCTCATACACCCAGCCGCCCTTGCGCGAAATAAAGCGCAGCGCAACCGGTTTATCCGGCTTGCCTTTTGGCGGCGTCAGCAGACAGTGACCGGCGGTCAGCGCCAGATTCGGCGAAATGAGGGTAGCGGTACACAGATTGCCGCTGGCCGTTTCTAATTGGCCAATGGCATCCCAGGGTTCCTCCGCCGGATTGTTGACCGGTTTGCGATCGTCATGACCGAAAAAAAGCGTCTTGATATCTTTCGCACTCATGCTGTCATCATCAGCGTGAGCAAACGGGGACAACAAACAAAATGAACACAGCAATAACAGTACGTCTCTACGCATATCACTCTCTGGGGAGAAATTATGTTTCTACATTGCATCCTTTCGCACGCTTCACGCGGTGAAGGCGCCGGGATGATTTTGTGTATATTGACAGTAGCAGGAGATTTAAGTTTATGAAAGTTAAGAGTAATTTTAATCAAGGCCAACGGCGGACAAAATTACCTCAAAACGGCTCTTTTATGCGGAAGAATGAAGATAACTCAACCGGTTAGCGCGCATCTCTCCATAGCGTTATTTCCGCAGAAAGCGCTAGCGGAAGCAACATAAATCGGGTTACGGAAAGTACCAAATCAGACGAAAATTAAGCGACAGGGTCGCGCCGAGGGGGCGGGAGTTTATTTCGTGGCCAGCGACGATGAACAACAAAAAGTAAACATCGCCTCTGCGGAAAATGCACTTCTTTACATCATTCTCAGTTGTTTTCAATGTGAAACATTTTCTCACCGCAAATATTGTTATTCCTCTCTGCCGTTGAACAAACAGAGATGTTATCCCGGCGATGATATCAGCTAATTCTTATCTCCGGTTTCGGGAGGATGTATGTCTAAAAAAGGTATTCGTGCGTTAGTTTATGTTTCTCTCGCGTCGGTTTTCATCTGGGGCGCGGCGGGATATCTGGTGGTACAGGCTGTTCATGTCATGTAAACCGTCAGGGCCGCTGTCACTTTGGCGCCTGGCCCAGGCGGGTTATTCCGTCAGGGAACGGCGTCGGGATATGCTCGAGTAGAAATTGATACAGCAGGGCGACAGGCTGTGGATTAAGCGTCTTTTTTGGCCACACCAGGTAATAGCCCTCGCCGGTTGCAACGGCCTGCGGGAACGGCAGCGCCAGCAGGCCGCTGCGAATGGCTTCCAGACTCAAAAAGAGATCGCCCACCGAGACTCCGTGGCCGCTCATGGCGGCCATCGTGCCTTGTTCCAGACTATCAAAGACGATTCCCCGGTGTATTTCGGTCGGCGATAACGCTCCGGCATGCTGTAGCCAACGTCGCCAGTCCCGGCGATCGGTCGTCGGATGAATCAGCGGGCAGGCGGATAACCCCTGGCGAGCGGCCTCGACCATGGCCGGGGCGCAGATCGGAACCAGCCATTCGGCAAACAACAGCCGGTGACAGGTCTCTTCGCCGAAATGACCATCGCCGAGCAGAATCGCGCAATCATAAGGCTCACGGCTGAAGTCTACGCTGTCTCTGTCCATCCACACGCTGCTCATCTCTATTACCGGTCGCGGATGGTGTTGGCGAAAGCGCTGCAACACATCCAGCAGCCAGCGCATGGTTAATGTCGATGGCGATTTCAGCCGCAGTTTGCCCGCCTGATGCCGCAAGGTCTGGCAGGCGCTGTCGATGGCGGCAAAGTTTTCCGCCAGCGCGCTGGCGAGCTGCCTCCCGGCATCGGTGAGCTCCACTTTTGGCCCCTGACGGGTAAACAACCGGCAGTCAAACCAGGCCTCGAGCGTACTGATATGACGGCTGATCGCCCCGGGGGTAACGTGCAGCGCGGCGGCGGCTTTGCTAAAGGAGCCAAGGCGGGCGGCGGATTCAAAAGCGCGGAGGGCATACAGCGGCGGCATCGACATAGCGGTCAGCTTTTTATGTTGAGTTAAACTCACATTCAAACTCACCATTTGTCGTTTTTCAATCCTGAAATCTAAATAGAAAATGCGCTGACCTAAAAAAAGAGAGTGAGTCAGTATCATGAACTATGCATTGATGGCGGGATACAGCATGACGGTGCTGGCGCTGATTGCTACGCCGGGCCCGGTAGTGCTCCTGGTGACCGGCTGCGCCGCCAGAGACGGGACTTCATCAGCACTGCGTACGATGATGGGCAGCAATCTCGCGTCGCTGGTGCTGATGGCCGTTGCGGCGGCAATGTTGACCGGCGCCGTGGCGATCCATCCCGATATTCTGCTGCTGTTAGCGGCGCTGGGATCCCTCTATATTACGTGGCTGGCCCTGAGTATGCTGCGTGCGCCGCATATGGCGCCTGGCGCGGCGACCGCGCGAGGCGGCGTGTGGTCCGGATTTGTGACCGCCCTGAGTAATCCCAAGGACATTCTGTTCTTTGCCGCGTTTTTCCCGCAGTTTATCCACATTACCAGCGATGTCGGCCTGAGCCTTGGTCTGTTGAGCATCATCTGGGTGGCTATCGATCTTGGGGTGCTGTCGTGCTACATCCTCGCCATTCGACGCTGGCTGGCCCCGGCGCATACCCATCGCTTAACGACAATTGCCGCCTGTTTTTTGCTGATCCTTGGGGTGTATGGCGTGGGGATTCATGGCTGGCTGCTGGCGGTTCGTTAGTGCTTTCCCGCAACAGGAGGGGCAGCGGTCTGAGTGAGTGGCCTTGTGATCAAAACCAGCGCCTTGATGTGGTATTCAGCGCTCAATCCAGGCGGTACGGCAAGGGAGAGCAAGGTGGACGGCAAAAGCGTGGTGAGACGTCGGGCCGGAGAGTCGCCGCGCAGCGTGATGACGCGCCGTCTTATTCAGTAGAGGAAAAAGCGGGTCGCAATCAGCGCGCAGAGAATTAACAGGATCAGGATGAGCTCAAAACGATAGCGCCGCAGCATAAGTGCCCTCCAGAAAAAAACGGCGCTGAAACAGCGCCGGTTTATGATTAACCTGACTTCGCGGAAGAATTAAGCAGCCGGTTGTGCAGCCGGTTTAGCGGCCTGATGTTTAGTGGTTTTGTGGTGTTTTTTTGCTGCCTGAGCTTTCTGCGCTACCGGTTTAGCCGCGGCTTTGTGGTGCTTTTTCGCGGCCTGGGCTTTCTGAGCAACGGGTTTGGTTGCCGCTTTGTGGTGTTTTTTCGCGGCCTGGGCTTTCTGCTCAGCGGCTGGTTTGGCAGCGGCTTTGTGGTGTTTTTTCGCGGCCTGGGCTTTCTGTTCAGCGGCTGGTTTGGCGGCGGCTTTGTGGTGTTTTTTCGCGGCCTGAGCTTTCTGTTCAGCGGCTGGTTTGGCAGCGGCTTTGTGGTGTTTTTTATGATGGGTGGTCTTGGCAGTGGTGCTGTGAGTTGCAGCAGCCGGAGCCTGAGTGGTGCTTACTGCGTCAGCAGCGAAAGCAGCAGAAGACAGACCCATAGCAGCGGCAACGACCAGAGCTAATACTTTTTTCATTCTGATATCCTCGAAATTGTTTTTTCAATGAACCCCACTGCGGGGCCGTTGAAAGAACTATATGCCTGTCTTTTCTGGCTTTCCGTGAGTGTTTGGTATCGGCGTGTAACGATATGTACAACCGAAACGGAGACGAGGATATTTCGCTGAGCGCCGGGAGTGCCCCGGCGCGACGGAGGGCTTTACAGGTAGCGCGCGGTAAGATGCTGGCGGAAATAGTCGCTGTTCAGATCTTCCCCGGTGGCGTTGATGATCAGCTGTGAGGTGCTAAACCGGCTGCCGTGCTGCCAGATATTCTGCTGTAGCCAGGCAAACAGCGTCGAGAAATCACCGTTGGCAATGTTGGTCTCCAGCTGTGGCAACGCGCGCTTCGCGGCGGCCATCAGCTGTGCGGCGTACATGGCGCCGAGGGTATAAGAAGGGAAGTAACCAAACCCGCCATCGGTCCAGTGAATGTCCTGCATACAGCCATTACGATAATTGCCGGTGGTAGAGAGTCCCAGCCAGCTGCGCATTTTCTCATCCCACAGCGCGGGAATATCCTCCACCTCGATGTCACCATCGATCAGCGCTCGTTCAATCTCATAGCGCAGGATAACATGCGCCGGATAGCTGACCTCGTCAGCATCCACGCGGATATAACCCGGCTTAACGCGCTGGTTCCAGGCAATGAAATTCTCAGTGCTGAAGGCCGGCTGTTCGCCAAAACGCTGACGCACGGCCGGCAGCAGGCGTTTCAGGAAAGCATCGCTGCGTCCGAGCTGCATTTCGAAGAACAGGCTTTGCGATTCGTGAATCGCCGTTGAGCGGGCCAGCGCCACCGGTTGATCGAGCCATTTTCGCGGCAGGTTCTGTTCATAGCGCGCATGACCGGTTTCATGAATCACCCCGAACAGGGCGCTGAGCAGGTCCTCTTCGTTATAGCGGGTGGTGATGCGCACATCCTGCGGCACGCCGCCGCAGAACGGATGGGCGCTGATATCCAGACGCCCGCCATCAAAATCAAAGCCCAGAATCCGCATCGCTTCCAGTCCCAGCTCACGCTGCCCGGCGATCGGGAATGGCCCCTGCGGCGCAACGGGCGGGTTCAGGGACTGCTTTTCGACGACGCTGGCGAGCAGGGTCGGCAGCCAGGATTTGAGATCGGCAAACAACACGTCAAGCCGCGCGCTGGTCATATCCGGTTCGAAAATATCCAGCAGGGCATCATAGCGAGAGCCGCCTTTCGCCCCGGCGCGAATCGCCGCTTCTTCACGGCTCAGTTTCACCACCTCGCGCAGGTTTTCGGCAAAACCGTCCCAGTCGTTCGCCGGACGCTGGCTGCGCCAGGCGTGTTCACAGCGGCTGCCCGCCAGTGATTTGGCCTCAACCAGACTTTCCGGCAGCAGCGCCGCCTGTTCGTACTGGCGGGTCATTTCGCGCAGATTAGCTTGTTCAACGTCATTCAGGTTTTCCTGGCGTGCGTTGCGCAACGCTTCAGCCACGCTCTTATCCGTCAGAATTTGATGTTGCAGCACGCCCAGTTCTGCCAGCGCCTCTCCTCGCGCGGCGCTGCCGCCCGGCGGCATCATGGCGAACATATCCCAGCCGGCGATAGCGCCGAGATGCGAGAAGCGAGAAAGACGCTGGAAAGTGCGGGTAAGCTGCTGATAGTTTTTGTTGTCAGTCATGTTTTGTTTGGCCTGTGGCGAGTGAACGAAAGGCGTTGCCCGTTGGCCTCTACACTATCCTGATCCGCGCTAATCTTCCACACGAGACGCAAGGCGCGCCGTGCCGCGGGCCCGACGCGCGAGCGGGGCATGACGGACGATAGCGCCAGTTTTCACCCGGCCGGAGGCAGGATCGCAATATTGTCACATTGATGTGGCCAGAATAGCGGATTCTTTTTGAGCAGCAGCTAAACTTATTGAAGCACAGGCCGCAGTTCGGGAGTCATTATGAATCCGTTCACTATGCTGTTTATTGCACTGCTGTCTATCGATGCCGTCAGAGAGTTATTGGGTGCGTCGTCGGTACTGGGCATGTGGTGAAAGACGTGGCCAATAAAGGCCACGTAAAGAGAGATTATTGCAGACGTTTGTGCAGGCAAACGCCGGTAAGCAGTGCGGCCATTAGCATCAGCGCGATAAAACCACCCACGCCGTTCCAGCCGTAGTTATGCCAGAACACTCCACCTACTGTCCCCGCAATACTGGAACCGAGATAATAGCTGAACAGGTACAGCGACGATGCCTGGCCGCGGGCGCGGCGCGCACGAGGACCAATCCAGCTGCTGGCTACCGAGTGAGCGGCAAAGAAACCGGCGGAGAACAGCAGCATGCCCGCAAATATCAGCCACAAAGAGGAAAACAGGGTCAGCGTCAGCCCGGCCAGCATGACGGCGGTAAAGGCAAGCATCACCGGGCCGCGGCCGTAGCGCGCGGTCATCGCTCCGGCCTTTGGGGAACTCCAGGTGCCGGTCAGATAGGCGACGGAGAGCAGGCCAACCACCGCCTGATTCAGCGACCATGGCGACATCATCAGGCGATAGCCGATGTAGTTGAAGAGGGTGACAAAAGACCCCATCAGCAGGAATCCTTCAAGGAACAGCAGCGGCAGCCCGCGATCGCGCCAGTGCAGGTGCAGGTTAATCAGCAGGGTTTTAGGGCGCAGCGAACTCGGGCGGAAGTGTCGCGATTCCGGCAGGATTCGCCAGAACATAATGGCCGAGGCGAGCGCAAAGCAGCTGATCACCGCCAGCGCAACGCGCCAGCCGAAAAAGTCGGTAAAAACCCCGGTCAGCAGACGACCGCTCATTCCGCCAATCGAGTTGCCGCTGATATACAGCCCCATGGAAAAGGCGACGACGCTGGGGTGGATCTCCTCACTCAGATAGGTCATCCCGACCGCCGCTACGCCGCTTAACGACAGGCCAATCAGCGCCCGCATAATCAAAATACCGTGCCAGCTCGACATCATCGTAGACAGTAAAGAACAGCATGAGGCCAGCACCAGCGCGGTGACCATCACCTGTTTACGGCCGATAGCATCCGAAAGCGGGCCGGTAAACAGCAGGCCAACGGCGAGCATCGCGGTGGAAATCGACAGCGAAACGCTGCTGCTGGCGGGAGTCACGCCAAATTCGCTCGAGAGCACCGGCAGAATCGGCTGGACGCAGTAGAGCAGGGCGAAAGTGGCCAGACCGGCGGAGAAGAGGGCGAGAGTGACCCGAATAAACTGGGGGGTACCGCGCTTAATAAACTGATTTGGCTGGGATATAACATTGTCGCTGACCTCGCTTGCCGGCACGGTGTCAACGGTAGTTGTACGACTCACGGAAAAATCCTTGCTGAGAACACAGAGTTAGGAAACATCACAGATCACATTTTAAGGGTATGAAAATGTAAATATTCTGTCTAATATATTAATAATCTCAAATAAGACGTTTTAGATATGAATATCGAGCTGCGCCATCTCCGCTACTTCATTGCCGTCGCCGAAGAGCTCCATTTTGGTCGGGCGGCGGCACGGCTGAACATTTCCCAGCCACCGTTAAGCCAGCAGATTCAGATACTTGAACAGCAGATTGGCGCACGCCTCTTCGCCAGAACCAACCGCAGCGTGAGCCTGACGGCGGCGGGCCGGCAGTTTCTTGCCGATAGCCGGCACATCCTCAGCCTGGTCGACGACGCGGCGGCGCGCGCAAGCCGTCTGCATCATGGTGAAACCGGGGAGCTGCACATCGGCTTTACCTCCTCCGCGCCGTTCATCAAGGCGGTTTCCGATACGCTGTCCACCTTTCGCCGGCGCTACCCGGACGTGCATATCCAGACCCGGGAAACCAATACCCGCGAGCAGATTGTGCCGCTGAATGAAGGCGCCCTCGATCTGGGGCTGATGCGCAATACGCAGTTGCCGGAGACGCTAGTCTGGGAACGGGTGCTGCGCGAACCGCTGCTGGCAATGGTGCCGAGCGACCATCCCCTGGCGCGTCAGGAGGCGGTAAGCCTGATCGAGCTGGCTCGCGAACCGTTCGTCTTTTTTGACCCGCACGTCGGTACCGGGCTGTATGACGACATTCTGGGGCTGATGCGACGCTATGGTCAGACGCCGATGATCGCCCAGGAAGTGGGCGAGGCGATGACGATTATCGGCCTGGTGGCTTCCGGACTGGGGGTATCGATATTACCGGCGTCGTTTAAGCGGGTGCAGCTCAACGAGATGCGCTGGCTCCCCATCAAAGAACAGGATGCCGTTTCGGAAATGTGGCTGGTGTGGTCGAAGCATCATGAACAGAGCCAGGCGGCGCAACGCTTTCGTGAATACCTTCTTGCCGCCGCTGCGGTGAATAATTAAGACTAAAAACAGTCAAAAATGTGCGGTAAATCACAAGGCTAAGTAAAAATTTGACGAGTGCTACCCAAGTGCTTCACCATAGCTAAAAGTTTATTTCGAAGCGCGAAAATAAAGGGAGTCAATGGTGGTAGCGGACAGTCAGCCAGGCCATATCGATCAAATAAAGCAGACCAATGCAGGAGCAGTATATCGCCTGATTGATCAGCTTGGCCCGGTGTCGCGCATCGACCTCTCCCGTTTTGCGCAACTGGCGCCGGCCAGCATTACAAAAATCGTGCGTGAAATGCTCGAAGCGCATCTGGTTCAGGAGACGGAAATCCAGGAGCCGGGGAGTCGCGGGCGTCCCGCCGTAGGGCTGATGGTTGAGACCGAGGCCTGGCACTATCTCTCCGTGCGAATCAGCCGCGGTGAAATTCACCTTGCGCTACGCGATCTCAGCAGCAAGCTGGTGGTTGAGGAGCAGCTCGAGCTGGCGCTCCAGCATGAACAGCCGTTCCTGACGCGTGTTGTTGAGCATATCGACCAGTTCTTTATCCGCCATCAAAAGAAACTGGAACGTCTGACCGCCATCGCCGTTACCATGCCGGGCATCATTGATACCGAAAACGGCGTGATTCACCGGATGCCATTTTATGAAGAGGTCAAAGATCTGCCCCTTGGCGAGGTTCTGGCGAACCACACCGGCGTCTCGGTCTATATCCAGCATGATATCAGCGCCTGGACGATGGCGGAGTCGCTGTTTGGCGCCTCCCGCGGGGCGCGGGACGTTATTCAGGTGGTGATTGATCATAACGTCGGTGCCGGGGTGATTACCGATGGTCGCCTGCTGCATGCGGGCAGCAGCAGTCTGGTCGAGATCGGTCATACCCAGGTCGATCCCTATGGCAAGCGATGCTACTGCGGTAACCACGGTTGCCTGGAGACTATCGCCAGCGTCGAAAGCGTGCTGGAGCTGGCCCAGGTGCGAATGACGAAATCAATGAGTTCGATGCTGCATCAGCAGCCGTTGAGCGTGGAGTGGCTGTGCCAGGCGGCGCTGCAGGGCGATTTGCTGGCGCGGGATATTATTAGCGGCGTGGGCCAGCACGTCGGGCGGATTCTGGCGATCATGGTCAATTTGTTCAACCCGCAAAAAATCCTCATTGGCTCGCCGTTTAGTCTGGCGGCCGATATCTTATTTCCCGCCATTTCAGATTGTATTCGGCAACAATCCCTGCCTGCCTACAGCCGGCATATTACCGTTGAAAGCACGCAGTTTTCTAACCGTGGAACGATGGCCGGCGCAGCGCTGGTGAAGGATGCCCTCTATAACGGATCTCTGCTAATTCGACTGTTACAGGGTTAACATTTTTTCATAGTCACACCAAAAATTGCGCTATCTCAAGCTGGTATCCGGCGGCTTCGCGTAGACTTTTCCCACAGTTTATTCCTTCTCTTCTGTATAAATCATCAACATAACTGTGGGGTTAATGATGTTTAAGCGTTTCTTTATAACAGGTACTGACACCTCTGTCGGGAAGACAGTGGTTTCTCGTGCGCTGTTGCAGGCACTTGCTGCCAGCGGCAAAAGCGTCGCGGGATACAAGCCTGTGGCGAAGGGCAGCAAAGAGACGCCGGACGGATTGCGTAACAAAGATGCGCTGATTTTACAAAGCGTGTCGTCGCTGGCGTTACCGTATGATGCTGTCAATCCCATAGCATTAAGCGAAGATGAGAGCAGCGTGGCGCACAGCTGCCCGATAAACTATGGGCTGCTGTCGGATGGTCTTCAGCGCCTGAGCGGGCAGGTCGATCATGTGGTGGTTGAGGGGACCGGCGGCTGGCGGAGTCTGATGAACGACCTGCGTCCGCTTTCGGAATGGGTGGTGCAGGAGCAGCTTCCGGTGGTGATGGTCGTAGGCATCCAGGAAGGCTGCATTAACCATGCTCTGCTGACCGCCCAGGCCATTGCCAACGACGGTCTGCCGATGATTGGCTGGGTGGCAAACCGCATTAACCCAGGCTTAGCGCATTACGCCGAAATCATCGAGGTGCTGAGTAAAAAGCTGCCTGGGCCGCTGATCGGCGAGCTTCCCTACCTGCCGCGCGCCGAACAGCGTGAGCTGAGCCAGTATATAGACCTAACCATGCTCGGCGACGTGATGGCGGTAGATAGAGTCCTGGCGTAACGTCCGGGAGAGCACCGATGCCAGTACGCTGGCAATCAATAAGCCGGGCAGTAACAGGTATTGCCCGGTCATTTCACAGATCATCAATGTCGACATAATCGGCGCATGCGTCGTGGCCGCCAGAAAGGTCGCCATTCCGGTCAGACCAATCATAATCGCCAGCTCTTGATCGTGATGCAGCCACAGCCCGCTGAAGCTGGCAAACAGCATGCCCATCGCCAGCCCGACGAACAGCGTAGGGGTAAACACGCCGCCCGGCGCGCCGGATCCGCTGCTGGCCAGCACCGCGAACAGTTTGCACACCAGGACCACCGCGATGGCGCTAAACAGCGGCGGTGACTGCAGATAATGCTGCACCGTGCTGTAACCATTACCCCACACCGCAGGCGTGACCAGCGACAGCAGGCCGACAATCATTCCGCCGAGCGCCAGCTGCCACGGCGGTGAGAGCTTCATGCGTAAAAAACAGCGGTGGCTGTAGCTCATCATCGCGATAAACAGCGGCCCGCAAAGTCCGGCCAGCAGTCCGGTAGCGAGCATCAGCGCATAGTGGAGTGCGGTCAGCGTCTCATGAAACTCCACCTGATACAGCGGCGATGCGCCACCGTTGATCAACTGCGTGACCAGCAGGGCGATAACCGCGGAAATGACCACCGGACCCAGTGACGCAAGCATCAGCGTGCCAAATAAAATTTCGGCAATAAACAGGCTACCCGCCAGCGGTGCGTGATAGGCGCTGGCCATCCCGGCGGCGGCCCCACAGGCGACCCACAGCTTCCATTCTGTTTTTGGCGTAAAGCGGCGGGCGAACAGCGACGCGGCCAGGGCGGCCAGCAAAATCATCGCGCCTTCGCGACCAATCGCGCTGCCGGTGGTCACCACTAACAAGGACGCCAGGGATTTAACCAGGCTGGCGGGGGTATCAAACTGACCGTCTCCGGTGTCCAGCGCTTCCATGTAGTCGGTGGGCGCATGCGGGCGCTGGCGGGTCCGACATTGCCAGAACCAGAGCAGGGCGCCGGCTGCCAGTCCGCCCGCCGCCGGCGTGAGCAGACGTCGCCAGCCGGGTAGTCCCTCGGCGGCATTAACCAGACTCCCGCTATGATCGTTGAGAAAGAGCCGTTCCAGGATCGCCATCGACGAGTGAAATAACGCAACGGCCAGCGCCGCCAGAATACCGACCAGAGTCGCAATCAGCAGGCGACGGAACATGACCTGAACAGCAGGATAATTATGCAGACGGTGCATCAGCGGTTACGGTTAGCGGGAAATATAAGCTTATTGTGATAGGAAATAAGCTTAGACGCAAAAGCTATAAATGCCGGTGACGCTGAAACAGCGGGCGGATGCGGGCGCTTAAATAAGTTGTCTGCGTGACGTTGTCACTAAAAACGCCATGTCAGTCTTCCCGACATGGCGGTGCGTTTAGCGATAAAGCGGTTTGTCGGCGACGGCAATGGGAAGCTGGCGCTGCCATTCGGCGAGGGTCACCTGAGCCAGCTGTCCGAGGGATTGATAAAAGGGGTGCCCGGCCCCGGCGATAAACACCTCGAGGAAGCGGCCGGACCAGGGAAGCAGGTGCCAGGCGAGAAGCTGCGAAAACGCCTCCTCCTGCCCGGACTCGCACAGCCAGGCGGCCAGCAGCAGGAGCGTGCCGAAATGATCTTCCGGCTCCTGGATCTGCGCCGCGTGGCCAATTCCGTTCGCTCGCATCCACTCCCGCAATGCCAGAGTGGAGTCGCCGAACAGCACATTCTCTTTATCCAGCCAGACCGAACCCCACGGCGGCGCGGGCAGTGCCCAAGGACCAATAAACAGGCGTTGCCAGGCCTGGGGGAGCGGTTCATCGCTGGCGTCGGCAAACCCGGTCGCCAGCGAATCGGCTACCGGAAACGGCCATTGCGCCCGCCAGCTGCCGTCTCGTAGGGCTGCTACCAGCGGTGCGGCCTGCTCGCTTTCCGGGGTAAATGAAAACAGGGCGCCCAGGGTGCGGGCGCTCAACGCGACGGCGTCGCGGTAGTGAGCTTGTATCATGTACGCTTCCTTACTGCGGCGGGACGGTGCCACGCCTGAATATTAACCAGCAATCGCCACGCCGACGGTCATATGCAGACCATAAAACAGACCGCGGCCAATAAGTTCTCCGGCCAGAACCAGCAGCAGTCCGATGAACAAACTGCCTGGGCGCGGGGTTTGGTTCCGGCAAAGCGGGCAGATCCAGCAGCCCAGCCCAGATGCCAGCAGCGCGATGCGCCAGATCTGTAACGCGGCATAATTTGGCACCAGCGCGCCGGCGCGCTGCACTGAACTCTGAATCTCGTTGAGTTCAACGCCCTGCTGAATCACCAGCGCAACGCTGACAAACAGCGCCAGCACGCTCAAGGAGGCGAAAAAGCGCCCGTTGAACTCGACGTTAGCTGCCCGCAATAATAGCGCGGCGAACAGCGGCCCGCTCAGCGCCATCGTCAGAAAGAAGGATGTTGTCGTGCCGCCACTATACCATGTCGGGACGGTCTCAATCTGGTACACCCGGGTCATCGCCAGCACAAACATGACGCCCAGCAGCATGCTCAGCAGCAGCCAGGGGCGGCTGAGGGAGGCAGGCAGTTTGCCGAGCCTCGCCAGCAACCACCAGAAGCCGCCGACGGCGAAGAACAGGGCGCCGCTGGCGATTTCATTACTGAGCGCCGAGGCGCCAATGCGATGAAGAGAGTTGAATGCCCGAAGCGGCGATCCCAGATGCATAACCGACGCCAGGAAACCGACCCCCATCATGAGCCAGAGAAAGACCATGCGCTTGACCAGACGCTGCCGGGCCTCGGAGTTATCTGTCAGCGACAGCCATCCCAGACCGCTGACGATAGTTGCTCCCGCCACGCATTGACCGAGCACCGTAAACAGCACCAGCGGCCATTCATGCCATCCACTACCCATGGACGGTCTCCTTGCGTGTTGTCAGGCCGTCTGCGTGACATTGCTTCCGGGAGATCATGACGCCGCGCCCTCGACTCTGGCGATGTCAACGAGGTTCGTATGCTGTGGATTTCCTTTGGCCAGCGGTGAAGGGCGATGGGTGGTCAGGGTATTAATGCAGGCGCCACGATCGATGCGGTCACCGTCCATGCTGGCGTCATGCCATGCTCCCTGGCCCATGGCCGCTACGCCGGGCATGATACGCGGCGTAACTTTCGCCGGAATATGCAATTCGCCGCGCGGGTTGAAGACGCGTACCAGATCGCCGTTTTTAATTCCGCGCTTCCCGGCATCAAGCGGATTGATCCATACCTCCTGGCGGCAGGCGGCCTGCAGCACATCGACGTTCCCGTAGCTGGAGTGGGTTCGGGCTTTGTAGTGAAAACCGAAAAGCTGCAGCGGGAACTGGTCGCGCAGCGGGTCATCCCAGCCTTCGAAAGTGGAAGCGTAAATCGGCAACGGGTCGATCGTTTCATCCGTTTGCAACTGCCAACGGGCAGCAATATCCGCCAGCTGACTGGAGTAAATCTCAATTTTGCCGGAGGGCGTTTTTAACGGGTGCGCGAGCGGGTCCGCACGGAAATCGCGATAGGCGACAAAATGGCCGTCCGGATCTTTACGCTTGTAAATCCCCATTGCTTTCAGGGCCTCATAGGAGGGCAGCGCCGGATCTCTGGCCAGCATTTTAGCGTACAGATACTGGAGCCACTGCTCCTGGGTGCGACCTTCGGTAAAACGTTGATAAATATCATCGCCGAGGCGTTTTGCCACTTCGCTGAGGATCCAGTAGATCGGTTTGCGTTCGAATTTTGCCGGGGTCGCGGGCTGAATAAAAATCAGGTAGCCCATGTTCCCGGCGTAGTCGTTAGGGATAATGTCTTCCTGTTCGACGGTCATCAGGTCCGGCAGCAGAATGTCGGCATACTTCGCCGAAGAGGTCATAAAGTTTTCGATCACCACGATCATCTCGCATTTTTTCTCGTCCTTGAGAATTTCGTGGGTTTTGTTGATATCAGAATGCTGGTTGACGAGGGTATTCCCGGCGTAGTTCCAGATAAACTTAATCGGGACATCCAGCTTATCTTTGCCTCTGACGCCGTCACGCAGCGCGGTCATCTCCGGGCCGCGCGCGATGGCGTCGGTCCAGCTAAAGCAGGAGATGGCGGTTTTGACCGGATTGACCAGCACCGGCAGGCGCTCAATGGTCAGGGTATAGGTCGATTCGCGCGCGCCGCTGTTACCGCCGTTAATGCCGACGTTACCGGTCAGAATCGGCAGCATGGCAATCGCCCGGGAAGCCAGCTCCCCGTTAGCCTGGCGCTGCGGTCCCCAGCCCTGGCAAATACAGGCGGGTCGGGTGGTGCCAATTTCGCGGGCCAGCTTAATGATTCGGTCGACGGGGATCCCGGTGATCCGCGACGCCCACTGCGGCGTTTTGGCGGTAGCGTCCTCGCCGTGGCCGAGAATGTAGGCTTTGTAGTGACCGTTTGGCGGGGCGCCGGCAGGAAGGGTTGTTTCGTCGTAGCCGACGCAGTATTTATCCAGGAACGGCTGATCGACCAGATTCTCGTTAATCAGTACCCAGGCGATACCGGCTACCAGTGCGGCGTCGGTGCCTGGACGGATCGGGATCCATTCATCTTCCCGCCCGGCGGCAGTATCGGTATAGCGGGGGTCAATGACAATCATGCGCGCGTTGGAGCGTTCGCGGGCCTGCTCGAGATACCAGGTAATGCCGCCGCCGCTCATGCGGGTTTCCGCCGGGTTATTGCCGAACATCACCACCAGTCTGCTGTTTTCGATATCTGAGGTGCTGTTGCCCTCGTTACTGCCGTAGGTATAGGGCATGGCGCAGGCAATCTGGGCGGTACTGTAAGTGCCGTACTGATTCAGCGACCCGCCATAGCAGTTCATCAGGCGGGTGACCGGCGAGGCCGAAGGCGAGGAACGGGTCATATTGCCGCCGACAATCCCCGACGAATAGTTAATGTAAACCGCCTCGTTGCCGTAGTCTTTGACGACTCTTTGCAGATTGCCGGCGATAGTATCCAGCGCTTCTTGCCAACTGATGCGCTCAAACTTGCCTTCACCGCGTTTGCCGACGCGTTTCATCGGGTAATTCAGGCGATCCGGGTGATTGATTCGCCGGCGAATAGAGCGGCCGCGCAGACAGGCGCGTACCTGATGATCGCCATAATTATCCATCCCGGTATTATCCGTTTCTACCCAGGTGACTTCATTATCGCGAACGTGCAGACGCAGCGCGCAGCGGCTGCCGCAGTTTACCGAACAGGCGCCCCAGACGATGCGCTCTTCACTTTGTGTCGCCTGCTGAACGGCCGCCGCAGCGGAACGCAGACTGAAAGGAAGCGAGAGTCCACCGGCGGCGAGCGCCAGTGAGCCTATCGCAGACGATTTGATTAACGTGCGTCGGCTGACGCCGCCAGAATGTTCCTGACTGGACATGGCTCACCCCATCGTTGTGTTGCCGCTGAAAGATCGCCGGTATCATTTTCCGGTGTATGGGCGAGCAATCATACGCAAAGTGGGGTAGAAGGATATTATCCCTGGTCAACTCAGGGATAATATCCTTCGAATGAAAATAAGTGCTTAACGAACTTCGCTGTCGGAATCGGCGCTGCGCGTATAGGTAATTTTGAAGGTGTCGTTAGCGCAGTGGCCGACAACCTGGGCACCGGGCTGATCGGGTTGATCGTTGGGTACGATCGCCAAAGTAAAGCCTGAGGCCGGCACGCCGTTGTTGACGATCTTTTGTTGAATATCGTTCTTCACGCGTTCGCAGGAATCGGGAGCGGCCAGCGCCGAGGTTGAACCCAGCAGCAGAGCGGCGCATAGCCAGAGAGAGCGTTTCATCATAGACTCCTTATTAATGTTATCCAGATTTAAGCATAGCAGAACTGGTGTAAACAATTGTATTTGCTAATATGATTGCAATGTACACAAAAGGGATTCGGCGTGAAAAAACGGTTATTGCTGATAGCGGCGGTGATGGTGCTCAGCGCCTGCGATGCGCAGAAAAAGCCTGAAGCATTTACGCCGGAAATGGCGAGTTTTTCCAATGAGTTCGAGTTCGATCCGCTGCGTGGTCCGGTGAAAGATTTTAGCCAGACGCTGTTCGACGAACACGATGAGGTGGTTAAACGGGTGAGTGCAAGCCTGTCCAGGGAGGGCTGTTTCGATCTGTTGGACCTGGAAGATCGGGAAAATAATACCGGCGCGACGCTGATGCTGGATGCCAACTTCTATCTTGATGCCCGCACCCGCGAGAAACGCCTGCGCCTGCAGGGAAAATGCCAGCTTGCGGAACTGCCGTCGGCAGGCATTACCTGGGAGACGGATGATAACGGCTTTGTGGTGGCCGCGCGTGGCAAAGAGACGACGGCCACCTACCGGTATGACAGCGAGGGTTATCCGACCGGTAAAACCACCGTGGCGAAAAATGAGCGTTTTACGGTGGTCTCCACGCCGGCGACGGATCCGCGTAAAAAGCTGGATTACACGGCGACCAGCACCTTTAACGATCGTCAACTGGGGAACGTGCGTCAAACCTGTGACTACGATAGCCACGATAACCCGGTTGATTGCCAGCTGCAGGTGGTCGATGAAAGCGTTCAGCCGCCGCTGACCCGTCGTTATACCATCAAAAACAGTATCGAATACTACTGAGCCGTGGGCTTCAGCAGCGACTGCCCCTGGGTGCGGTGTTCGCTAATATACTGATGCTGGAACAGGCACATACGAATGGTGTTGCGATATTCGCCGTTGATGAAAAATTCATGAATCAGCTCTCCCTCTACCATAAACCCAAGCTTGCGGTAGATGTGGATGGCTTTTTCATTTTCGCTGTCGACGATGAGATACAGTTTGTACAGATTGAGAACCGTAAAACCATAGTCCATCGCCAGCTTCGCCGCGCGTGTCGCCAGACCTTTTCCCTGATAATCCGGTGAAATGATGATTTGGAATTCGGCGCGGCGATGGACGTGGTTGATCTCAACCAGCTCCACCAGCCCGGCTTTTTCACCATTACATTCGATAACAAACCGGCGTTCGCTCTGATCGTGAATGTGTTTATCGTAAAGGTCGGAGAGCTCAACGAAGGCTTCGTAGGGCTCTTCGAACCAGTAGCGCATCACGCTGGCATTGTTATCGAGCTGGTGGACAAAACGTAAGTCTTCACGCTCGAGCGGACGAAGTTTGATTGAATATGCGTCGGTCATGGCTGTTCCTGTCGATAAAAGCTAAATATCGCGCCCGCGGGCGCCATGGATGCGTGACGGATTAGGGCGCAATGGCGCGACCTGTACGGCGGTCGAGGCAGCGCAGGGTGTTCGGTTCCCAGTACGCGTTGACGTTCGCGCTCTTCTGGCAGTTGTCCTGCGCATCAAAAGCGACGTCAGCCTTATCCCACTCTTTTTCGGTGCGGGTGTTGACCTTGTGACGCAAAGAGCGAGTGTCGTTCCACTGCTCTTTTTCCATGGTGGCCTGCTGGCGGCTTTGTGCGCTATCGCCGGATTCAATCACCAGCTTGCTGGTTTGCGCGAAAGACGATGCGGTAAAAAGTACGGCGCTCAGCGCCAGCATAGCCGTCAGGCAGCAACGTGTGTTCTGTGTCATTTTCATCACGGTTTCCTTTGAGTGATAAAAAGGGGAAGCCCCTGCAATCTGCAGGCAGTTTACTACATCTCTTTTCGCCGGCATACCCGACAAAAGAGTGTGGAAGAGGGAGATTATTGCGTAAAATGGGCCAACAACCTGCTCTCTTTACGTGTCTTTAATGTTCAAAACAACGCTGCTTTTCTTTGCCACCGCGCTCTGTGAAATTCTCGGATGTTATTTACCCTGGCTATGGTTAAAACGCGGCGCAACGCCGCTGCTGTTAATTCCGGCAGGTCTGGCGCTGATGATGTTTGTCTGGTTGCTGACGCTGCATCCGGCAGCAAGCGGGCGGGTGTATGCCGCTTACGGCGGCGTATATGTCTGCACCGCGCTGCTGTGGTTGCGTTTTGTCGATGGCGTTAAGCTTAGCCATTATGACTGGGCGGGGGCGCTGATTGCGCTGTGCGGTATGTTGATTATTGTCGCTGGCTGGGGACGCGCTTAACGCGCGTGGTAAAAATCGACGCAGACAGCCATATCGCTGATGTTCATTCGCTAAGCGCGGTGGGTGAGACGATTCGTCGGCGTCCCGTTAATCCCGCTGGCTAAGCGCATTTCACCGCCTCGCTTCCTGCCGTCTCCGGCGCTACAGCGGACCTCACTCATCTCCTTCACGTCGCCGTAAGAGTGTGACACAACGCGTCTTTTTTTAACTTCATACTTGTATGGTAGTAGGTCTGATGTTTTAATTTTGATCAATTGATGGCGATTTACCACACAGATGGACCTGCTGCGACGGCTATATGTCTGCGGGAGAAAGCCGTGCCGGGCATCGTGTTTGATGAAAAACGGGTTGCGAAATCCCGTATGAACCAGCCTGTTTGCCTGTGGCCGGACTGGAAGTGAAGACTTGTGGAACTGGTAAGGAGAGAAATGTGAAGAGTATTGTGATTCGTCGGCCTGATGACCTGGTCATCGAAGAACGCGCGCGGCCGGAACCTGCACCGGGAGAAGTGCGGGTAAAGGTTAAGCTGGCGGGGATTTGCGGTTCCGATAGCCATATCTACCGCGGGCATAATCCTTTTGCTAAATATCCCCGCGTTATTGGCCATGAATTCTACGGCATTATCGACGCCGTTGGCGATGGGGTGACGGACAGGAAGGTCGGCCAGCGGGTGAGCGTTGACCCGGTGATTAGCTGTGGTCATTGCTATCCTTGCTCAGTGGGGAAACCTAACGTCTGCACTTCTCTGGTGGTACTGGGTGTCCACCGGGATGGCGGTTTTAGCGAGTATGTGGTTGTACCGGCTCAAAATTGCTGGCTAGTGCCGGACACGGTACCCGATCGGCACGCGGTAATGGTTGAGCCTTTCACCATTGCTGCCAACGTCACCGGACAGGTTAAGCCGACGGATCAGGACATCGCGCTGGTATTCGGCGCCGGGCCGATGGGCTTAACAACGATTCAGGTGCTAAAGCGGGTCTATCGGGTTAAGCAGGTGATTGTGACTGACCAGATCGACGAACGCCTGCAAATGGCGAAGCGCAATGGTGCCGACTGGACTATCAACAACGGTCAGACGTCATTAGCTGAATGCCTGCAGGATAAAGGCATTAAACCGACGCTGATTATTGATGCGGCGTGTCACCCGTCAATTTTTCAGGAGGCAGTGACGCTGGCCTCTCCGGCGGCCAGAATTGTGCTCATGGGATTCTCAACTGAACCCTCTCAGGTTGCCCAGCAAGGTATTACCGGTAAAGAACTGTCTATATTTTCATCGCGTCTGAATGCGCATAAATTCCCCGTTGTATTAGCATGGTTAGAGCAGGGGTTAATTGATCCTGAAGCACTTATTACCCATGCTTTTGAATATCAGAATATTGTTGACGCTATCGAAATTTTTGAAAAAGACAGAAAGAGCTGTTGTAAGGTTTTATTGACCTTTTGACTCTAATAATAAATGCAAGCTCGACTTCTAACAATTAGAGAAAATAATGATGACTACAGTAAATAATGAGAGAACAACGGCCGATCTCATCCGTGCAGCTGTGTCTGGGTGGTTAGGGACCGCTCTGGAGTTTATGGACTTTCAACTCTATTCTTTAGGGGCAGCGCTGGTTTTTCATGAAATCTTTTTTCCTGAGCAATCAGCCGCCATGGCGCTCATTCTGGCAATGGGGACGTATGGTGCGGGATATATTGCGCGAATCGTCGGTGCTTTTATCTTTGGCCGGATGGGGGACAAGATCGGACGTAAAAGAGTTCTCTTTATCACTATTACGATGATGGGTATTTGTACCACCCTGATTGGGGTGTTGCCTACCTATGCGCAGGTAGGCATTTTTGCGCCCGTGTTGCTGGTGACTTTACGTATTATCCAGGGGCTGGGCGCCGGGGCTGAAATATCCGGAGCAGGTACCATGTTGGCCGAATATGCGCCAAAGGGGAAACGCGGCATCATTTCGTCGCTGGTGGCAATGGGTACCAATTGCGGTACGCTGAGCGCAACGGCTATCTGGGCAATCATGTTTTTCCTTCTTGACCGTGAAGAGCTGGTGGCATGGGGATGGCGAATCCCGTTCCTGGCCAGCGCAGTGGTGATGATATTCGCTATCTGGCTGCGTCTGAACCTTAAAGAAAGTCCGGTATTTGAACAGGTCAACGAGGGAAGCGAGCTGCAAACCGGCGCTGCGGATCGGGAGGCTACCTTTGGCGCGATGCTGAAAAGTAAATCCTTCTGGCTGGCAACCGGGTTACGCTTTGGTCAGGCGGGTAATTCAGGGTTATTGCAAACGTTCCTGGCCGGCTATCTGGTACAGACCTTATTATTTGATAAAGCCATTCCAACCGATGCCCTAATGATTAGTTCCGGGATCGGTTTTATCACCATCCCTCTCCTCGGGTGGTTATCCGATAAAATCGGTCGCCGCGTACCTTATATTATCGTGAATATCACCGCCATTTTACTGGCATATCCGATGGTCTCGATTATTGTTGATAAGAGCTACAGCGTCGGTGCAATTATGGCATCGTTGATTGTCATCCATAATATTGCCGTGCTGGGTCTGTTCGCGCTGGAAAATATCACGATGGCGGAAATCTTTGGTTCACGTAACCGCTTTACGCGAATGGCGATTTCAAAAGAAACCGGTGGATTAGTTGCTGTGGGTTTTGGTCCGGTGCTGGCAGGTATTTTCTGTAATATGACGGGGTCATGGTGGCCGATTGTCGCCATGCTGATTTGTTACTCGTCTATTGGTTTGCTCTCCGCTCTCCTTATGCCGGAAGTGCGCGACCGCGATCTGAGCTTGCTGGACGATGCGGCGGATGCCACTCCTCAACATCGCGCGGTGAGAAGCGGTCAGTTAACCTGATCGGTTGACTGACTGACGTGCAAGCTGGCCGGGTGCGCAACCCGGCTTTTTATTTCCTCTACTCACGCTTAGTGAAACAGACTGTGAATGGTGAAATCTTCTTGTATGGTAGTTGATGGAAATCAAAGATGTTATACCAATTGCATGAGATGGTTCACCTCACAGAGGCATTCTCCTCGAGAATGGTTGATCAGTAATCATAAAAATGAGAGTCACCATGGAAAACACGCTTTTAACAGCCAAGGCAACGCTTCCTTCCTACGATCGCAGCAAACTGGTTTCGCGCATTGTCCATCTGGGTTTTGGCGCATTCCATCGCGCACACCAGGCGGTCTATGCCGATATTCTGGCGGCAGAACAGGGGAGCGATTGGGGCTACACCGAAGTTAACCTGATTGGCGGCGAACAGCAGATTGCCGATCTGCAGAAACAGGCTCTCCTGTATACCGTTGCCGAAATGTCGGCGGATGCCTGGACGGCCCGCGTGGTCGGCGTGGTTAAGCAAGCAATGCATGCAGAGGTCGACGGCCTGGAGAGCGTGCTGGCGAAGATGTGTGAGCCTCAGGTGGCGATTGTATCCCTGACGATTACCGAAAAAGGCTATTGCCACTCGCCGTCCACCGGCGAGATACAGCTGGAACACCCGCTGATCGCTGCGGATATCCTGAATCCGCACCAGCCGAAATCTGCGCCAGGCGTTATCGTTGAAGCCCTTGCGCGGCGCAAAGCCGCAGGCTTACCGGCATTCAGCGTGATGTCCTGCGATAATATGCCGGAGAACGGCCATGTCACGCGCAATGTGGTTTGTGCCCTGGCGCGTGCGATTGACGGCGATCTCGCCGACTGGATTGCGCAACAGGTGACCTTCCCGTCGACGATGGTTGACCGCATTGTGCCGGCCGTGACGGCCGACACGCTGGATAAAATCGAGCAGTTGACCGGGGTGCGCGATCCGGCGGGCGTAGCCTGTGAGCCGTTCCGCCAGTGGGTGATTGAAGACAACTTTGTGGCGGGTCGTCCGGCGTGGGAACAGGCGGGGGCCGAACTGGTCGCTGACGTAGTGCCTTTTGAAGAGATGAAGCTGCGTATGCTCAACGGCAGCCACTCTTTCCTCGCCTATCTGGGATATCTGGCCGGCTATCAGCATATCAATGACTGTATGCAGGATCAGAATTACCGCCGTGCGGCGCGCACTTTAATGCTCAACGAACAGGCGCCGACGCTGAAAGTCCAGGGGGTTGATCTGGAACATTACGCCGGGCTTCTCATCGACCGTTACAGCAACCCGGCGCTGAAGCACCGCACCTGGCAAATTGCGATGGACGGCAGCCAGAAACTGCCGCAGCGGATGCTGGATTCCGTGCGCTGGCATCTCGCGCAGCGCACCGACTTCAGCCTGCTGGCGATGGGGATCGCGGGCTGGATGTGCTATGTCGGCGGCGTTGATGAGCAGGGGCAGGCGATTGAGATCTGCGATCCGCTGCTGCCGGTGATTCAGCAGGCGGTCCAGAACAGCGCGGAGGGGCCGGAACGGGTGAAAGCGTTGCTGGGTATCGAAGCCATCTTTGGCCACGATTTGCCGCAGAACGGCCGTTTTGTCGATGCCGTGACGAACGCCTGGCTGTCATTGAAAGAGCGGGGCGCGAAGGCGACCGTTGCCGCCTGGGCTCAGACCCACTAGCATTATCCCGCCCAGTCGACCTGACATTAAGACACCCATTCGGGTGTCTTATTTTTTGCAATCCGCGTCTGTTAACATCCGGGTCGGTTGTTTTCCTGGAATATAAAAATATTTATTGAATATTTTATAAAATATTGATCGAGGACATTGAATATACATAACTTTAGCTATCCAGAGTTAACTATATATAATTGATGTTTATTTTAATGAATATGTCAGATTACAGGGCTATTAGCGGTGTGGAACTGAAAATAAATATGTCATGATGTGCGCAGTGAAATTAAGTGCCTCGAAAAAAGGAGTCGAACATGTACAAGAAAATTCTCTTGCCCGTCGATGTGTTTGAAATGGATTTGAGTGATAAAGCGGTACGTCATGCTGAGTTCCTGGCGTCGGCTGAAGAGGGCGAAATTACGTTATTAAACGTATTGCCAAACAGCAGTCGTTCGGTTTTACGCGGATTCGCTGCGGATATTCAGAAATTCGAAACTTTTATGCAAGCGGAATCGGAAAAGAAAATGCAGACGCTGTCTCGTCTGTTCTCGATTCCCGCTGCGCGAATTCATACCCGGGTAGTATTTGGCAATGTTCGCGATGAAATACTGGCTATCGGTAATGCCGACGAGTTCGATGTGATTGTCGTGGGCTCACGCACGCCGGGCCTTTCCACCCATCTTCTCGGGTCAAACGCCGAATCTATCCTGCGCTACGCAAAAATACCGGTGCTGGTTGTTCGTTAGCGTATTTATCAATCAGGGCGGCAGTGTTGCTGTTTATTTGGCTGCCGCCGGAATCATTTACTCTTCACTAAACCAGTCGCGATTTTCCTGACGAATTAATAATACCGATTCACTGATTTCATGCAGGTGAATATTCATCGCGGTACCGACCGCATCGGCATCACGGTTTTCCAGGGCCTGAAAAATTTGATGGTGCTGGCGCAACAGCATCTCCGGAGGCGTAATGTGATCGAGGCTCATGTAGCGGACCCGGTCAATTGTCGCTTTAATATTCTCGACGGTATCCCACGCCAGCTGACAGTCGGCAATCAGCGACAGTTTTTGGTGAAACTCATCATCCAGCTGAAAAAAATCATTTAATTGCTGACGCTCAACGGCAATACGCTGCTGGTTAAGATTTTGCTCAAGCTGATAGATTTGTTCGGCGGTGATCATCCCGGCGGCACGACGCACCACGGCGCATTCGATAGCCTGGCGAACGAAACATCCGTTGCGAACCTGAGAAAGTGAGATCTTATTGACATAGCTGCCGCGCTGCGGACGAATTTGAATAAGACCATTCTCAGCCAGTTTGATAAAAGCCTCACGCACCGGTTGGCGGGAAACGCTAAAACGCACAGACACTTCTTTCTCAGACAGCGGGGTACCCGGCGGGATCAAACAATGCACGATATCATGGCGAAGGATACGATAAATTTGCTGGTTTACAGGCTGTGTCGGATTAAGTTGCAATTCTGCGGCCATTGATGGTTACTTTTATTGGGGGGTATGCGCTATTTTACGCGTTATTTGTCCATTCGCCCATACCCGGCCGCAAAGCGGCCAGGCTGTCGGTTTTAACCCGCGCGATGGACGCTCAGACCAGCAAAGCTTTGGCTGACCGGCATCATTTCCAGCGTGTTGATATTGACATGCGCAGGCAGGTTAGCGACCCACCATACCGCTTCGGTCACATCTTCCGGTGTTAACGCCTGGGTATTCTCGTAGGCTTTACCCGCTTTAGCATCGTCGCCTTTAAAACGCACGTTAGAGAACTCAGTACCGCCGACCAGGCCGGGCTCAACATCGGTCACACGAATGGCTGTACCGTGCAGATCGGTCCGCAGGTTCAGGCTGAACTGGCGCACAAAGGCTTTGGTCGCACCGTAAACGTTGCCGCCGGAATAGGGCCAGCTGCCGGCGGTGGAACCGATATTAATAATATGACCGCGGTTGCGTTCAACCATACCCGGCAGTACGGCACGGGTCATATAGACCAGTCCTTTGTTGTTGGTGTCGATCATATCTTCCCAGTCTTCAACGCTGGCTTTATGCGCCGGCTCAAGGCCCAGCGCCAGACCGGCGTTATTGACCAGCACATCGATGGCCTGCCACTCGGCCGGCAGCCCGGCAATCATCTCTTCAATCGCGGCGCGGTTGCGTACATCCAGTTGCGCGGTGTAGAGATTGTTGCCCAGCTCATCCTGCAATGTTTTCAGGCGCTCTTCACGACGCCCGGTGGCGATCACCTTGTGACCATTAGCGATAAAACGGCGAGTCATGCTTTCACCAAAACCTGCTGTTGCACCGGTAATCAGAATAATCATCATCGCTCCTGTCAATGTTCTCATCATGCCCCAACCGTCTCATGCCGGGGATTTCAATACCGTCTTGCTTAATATTTTTCGTAAAAACGGTCCGCCGGCGTATTGCTGTGCGCCAGGGGACAACACAAAAAGATTAAGCAATGACGATAACCGCTCGTTACCAGCACTGTAGCTACAAAAGAAAAGAGAGTCTACCTCCGTGGAACAAGCAATACGTTTCCAAAACAGGTAATTGCGACGGTGAGCGGGGGGAAAGCGACTTCCGCCGGGATAAACATCGCTATGGCAAGAGTGGGCGGTCTGGCGCTTTTGGCTAGCGGGAAAAGAGGTGGCCGGCTGGCCAATGATGCGAACCTTGTGGAAAAATAAACAAGAATGTATTCATGGCATGAATTGATCATCGACGCATTATGGGGATTGTTATTCTGCCGCCACACCATAGATGCGCGCAGGATTGACACTTAAATCCTTGTCGCGCCGGCCTTTTGCGTCGGCGCTTTTTTGCCTGAGGAGGATTCCGATGAACGAATGGGAAGAAGAAGAGAGCATTCCGACCCACGCCACCATAATCAGCACGGCAATCGATATTCTTGGCGTAACGGGCGCGCTGTTGCTGACCAGCGTTGTCTTTTTTTTGTTATGACCGTGTTCGGCTAGCGCCGCTCGCCAGCCGGCGGAAATGATTGCGGTCAATCAATGAGTTGCCTAATCTTACTGGATTACCGAGTCCAGGAGATGATGATGGCCGACAATAACCCTTTTTTGCGCGTCAGTCTGTTGCCTTATCAGGCACCTCAGTTTGATCTGATTGACGACACCCATTACCGACCGGCATTTGATGAAGGCGTTCGCCGTCAGCGGGAGGAGATCGCCGCGATAGTGAATAATCCGCAGCCGGCGGACTTTGCCAACACGCTGGTCGCGCTCGAGCAGAGCGGGCAGCTGCTGGCGCGCGTCACCCGGGTGTTTTTTGCCATGGCCGGGGCGCATACCAACCCGACGCTGCAGGCGCTTGATGAGCAATTCTCTGCTGAGCTGGCGGATCTGGGAAATGATATCTGGCTTAACGAAGCGCTGTTCCAGCGCGTGAAGCAGGTATGGCAGCAGCGAGACACCTTGCCGCCAGATAGCGAGTCCCGCCGGCTGCTGGAGATCACCTGGCAGCGTTTTACGCTGGCCGGCGCGACCCTGGCTGACGCGCAAAAAACGGAGCTGCGGGCTTTGAATACCCAGGCTGCGGCTTTACAGAGTCAGTTTCAGCAGCGCCTGCTGGCGGCGGTTAAATCCGGCGGTCTGGTGGTTGACGACCCGGCGCAGTTAGCGGGACTCAGCGATGAAGAGATTGCTGAAGCCGCAGATGCCGCGCGGGAAAAAGGGCTAAGCGACCGCTGGTTGTTGCCTTTGTTGAACACCACTCAACAGCCGGCGTTACTCGCCTTACGCCGTCGCCAGACGCGTGAGAATCTGTTTGCTGCCGGCTGGAAACGCAATCAGAAGGGCGATGCGAATGATACTCGCGAGCTGGTGCTTCGCCTGGCGGAGATTCGCGCCCGTAAAGCCGAACTGCTGGGCGTGACGGATTACGCCAGCTGGTCGATGGCCGACCAAATGGCGGCAACGCCCGAGGCGGCATTTGCGTTCATGCGCCGGATAGCCCCGGCCGCCCGGGCAAGAGCGGAACGCGAGCTGGCGGATATCCAACAGCTCATTGATAGCGAGGGCGGCGGCTTTAAAGCCGAGGCCTGGGACTGGTTATACTACGGCGAACAGGTGCGCCGGGCGACATTCGCCATCGATGAAGCACAGTTAAAACCCTATTTCTCCCTCGAGCGCGTTTTACAGGATGGCGTGTTCTGGACGGCATCGCAGTTGTTTGGCCTGCGCTTTGTCGAACGGTTTGATATTCCGGTTTACCACCCGGACGTCCGGGTATGGGAAATCTTTGACGCCAACGGGGAAGGTCTGGCGCTGTTTTACGGCGACTACTTTTCCCGGGATTCGAAAAGCGGCGGGGCGTGGATGGACGTCTTCGTTGAACAATCCACGCTGCTCGCGCAGCATCCGGTGACTTACAACGTTTGCAATTACCAGAAACCGAAGGCCGGCCACAGCGCGCTGCTCTCCTGGGATGAGGTCATCACCTTATTCCATGAATTTGGTCACGCGCTGCACGGGCTGTTTGCCAGTCAGCGTTATGCCAGTCTGTCGGGGACCAATACGCCGCGTGATTTTGTCGAGTTTCCGTCGCAGATCTATGAGCACTGGGCCAGTCAACCGCAGGTGTTCGCCCACTATGCGCGCCATTATCAGACCGGGGAAGCGATGCCGGATACGCTGCGTGAGCGTATGTTACGCGCGGCGAAGTTTAATAAGGGTTATGACATGAGCGAGCTGCTGGCGGCGGCGCTGTTGGATATGCACTGGCATAGCCTCTCGTCGGCAGATATTCCGCGTGATGTCGATAGCTTCGAAGCGCTGGCGTTGCGTCAGGAGCAGATGGACCTGGCCGCGGTGCCGCCGCGCTACCGTAGCAGCTACTTCTCACATATTTTTGGCGGCGGCTATGCCGCGGGCTATTACGCCTACCTGTGGACCCAGATGCTGGCGGACGACGGTTACCAGTGGTTCGTTGAGCACGGCGGCCTGACCCGCGAAAACGGTCAACGCTTCCGCGAGGCGATTCTGTCACGCGGCAATAGTACTGATTTAGCGGAACTTTATCGCCAGTGGCGCGGACATGATCCACAGATTGAGCCGATGCTGGAAAACCGCGGGCTGAGTGAGTAGGGCAACTTTGTGTCGGAAACAGAACCGGGCCCGGTGCCCGGTTTTTTTATCAGTTTTTCCTTCCCCAAAATCTCTCCTGAATGTCGGCGGCGGCGGTAAAATGTTGTCCGAAGGCGGATAGCTTCACACGCCAGAGGCAATGACACTTTCTCTCTCCATCAGTCCTCTACCATCCACATATCAGCCTCCTCAAACATCTCCTGCACAGCACGGCTGATTTGTTCTTTTTCGTGCTTGCTGGCATCGGTGTTAATTGCCGGTAAGGTCATCATCGGCTTTACACGCACATCGGCATCGGGAAATATACGGTGAATTCGCTTCGATAATTCAGCTGCAATCGTCTCTTTCGCACCGGGCAGTCCCTCAAAGTTCCGCTTGTCATAAATCAGTTCCACAAACATATTTCATCCCTCTGCGTTAATTGTTGACGATATTTTTACTGTGGTTGCATACAGTATCAAGTTGAGTGGACGCCGTGAAGGTCAATCGTGCGATGCCGCGATTGTTTCTCGTGCGCCGCTCGCGAAACCGTCAAACAGTTCATCAGCAAAAGACCCGATGTTTAAACGTATCCCGATGTCTGCAAAGAAAATCGCGCGGTTTTTCTCTTTCCAACCTGCAGACCTCTTCCGGCGTTGTCCTCAGTGACACCCTGCGCCCGGAACGGCGTTGTTAAACAGGTAAATATTAACTCTTTGTAATTAATATTTTTTTGCTGTTTATTTGCCTCCGCTTAGACGAGAATATCCTCCCCGATAATGAAATGGCTGAAAAGGATCCGCTATGTTAGAAAAATACTTTCAATTTGATGGTGATAGTGGCGACGCGGCTATCGAGAAACATAAACGTTTGCTCGCAGTTCAGGCAGCATTAGAAATTTCGAAAGCCGCCGTCTCTTCATCAACCGCAAATTCCGGTATTCGTAGCCAGATGGATTTACGTAATGTGGCTCAGGAAGTCGCTTCCTTAGCCGATGCCATTCAGGATGCTCTCGAAGGTTACGAAGAAAACTAATCCTCCATCGCTGCGCTGTCTCCACGTCAGGCCTCGCGTTTGCGAGGCTTTTTTACGTCCGGGAGGCATTGTCCGGGGAGTTCCTGTTCGAGACCGCCCGCGGCGCGGCTAGGGTCTGTTCTCGTCTGCGGACCAGTGCGTGACCAGCGTTGCGCCGATGGCCGCAATCTGTTTATTGCGTTCATCCATTGTGGCGGGGGTCCCGGTCAAATAAATCACCACGATGCGCGCAGCTTTACCGTCCGGACCGAGAGCCGCGATGATCCCGCGCGAGCCGCGATTGCCGGCTCCGGTCTTATCGGCAATAAACCAGCCCGCCGGCAGCACCGATCGCAACAGCGGCCCCGCAACTTTGTCCTCTACCATCCAGCGTTGCAACTGCTGCTGCGAGGCGCTGGAAAGCACGCGACCGGTCAACAGATTTCGCAGTGTCCTGGCCATCGCTTGCGGAGTCGTGGTATCTCGCACGTCGCCCGGCCGCGCTTCATTGAGTTCCGTTTCCCAACGGTCAAGCCGCGAAGTCTGGTCGCCGCTGTGGCGCAGGAAGCTGGTCAGCCCCTGCGGGCCGCCGAGAGTGGTCAACAGCAGGTTTGCCGCCGTATTATCGCTCAGGGTAATGGCGGCAGCGCACAGTTCGCCCACGGTGAGCCCATCGGTAAGATGCTTTTCCGTCACCGGCGAATATTCCACCAGATCCTGCTGCCGGTAATGGATACGGCGATCGAGCTGTTCTTCACCAGCATCGACACGCGACAAGACTGCGCCGCAGAGCAGAACTTTAAAAGTGCTCATCATCGGGAACCGTTCGTCAGAACGATAGCCGGCCAGCAGTTGCCCGGAAGCTAAATCCAGTTCGGCGTAGCCGACCCGACCCTGAAGCTGGCTTTCGGCTTGTTTAACCGTCGTCACCGTAGCTTGATGCGCCCAACCGGGGAGCGCCAGGGCGGCTAACAATGGGAGAAGGGCGAATCGATATTGACGCATAGCGGAATGGTTCCCTGGGGTTGTGGTACACAAGTCGATCTGGCGGGTTTTGTGGACGTCGCGGAAAATAAACAAAAAAATAAAGACAAATAAGAGTTATGAAGATTCACAATTTCTCTTTTTTCCTTCATCATCTGCCAGCTTTTACCAGTAATAATCAATGCTTAGCTCAGTATATGAAAGAGTTTTTTTCATTCGGGCTGGTATGAACTATAAGAATGTACTGAAGGTTGTGTAAATGCTCTACGCCGTCGGCGATCACATATTAACCATTGATCCATCCGGGAGGAACATGGTGGACCCGCTAATCAAGGTCATGCTGGTGGGGGGAAAGGCGGATGGCCTGTTGGTCAGCGTCGCCGGCACGGCGACGGAACTGTCCGTCACCGCCGCGCAGTATGGCGCGAAATCTGGCAATCCGCTGAGCTATCGGATTGTTTCGCAAACGATCGATGACGAACGTTATTTTTTCGGCGTGTTTAGCGAAACCCATGACGATGCCGACAAGCTCAAACGCGTGGCCCTGACCCGAGGCATGAAAAAGTCTCTCCGCTGAGTGCGTCCTTGCCGGACGATTGACCTTCGTCCGGCCTGACCGTGTTATCATTCCCCTTGTTTACCACTGCCGCAGCGCGGAGTTTTTTCATCGGGAGCACCATGATTCACCATATCCGCATACAAAATTTCAGATCGGTCAGGGATATCGAGCTGGAACTGGGCGCGCTCAACATCGTGTTTGGGCCGAATGGCTGCGGCAAGTCCAACATTTACAAAGCCATTCACCTGTTAACCGCCTCCGCGGACGGCAAGTTCTCAAGCTATATCAGTGAGGAGGGCGGCCTGGAAAATGTGATGTGGTCAGGGCGAACGGCAGCGACGGCGCGCCACCCGCGTCGGCTGCAAATTTCCTGTCTGACCGCCGAGTTTGACTACGAGCTCCAGGTGGGTTTCCCGGAAAAGCTGCCTTATCCCACCCAGTTTATGCTCGACCCGATTGTCAAAGAGGAGTCCATCTGGCTGGCGGGATTCTCCCGGCGACCATCCGCCAGGGTTTTGCAGCGCAAAAACCAGGCCGCGTTCCTGCTCGATGTCAACGGCGAGAAAAATACCTTCACCGACACGATTTATGAAAACGAGTCGATCTTTGGCCAGTTGGGCGAGCCGCACCGCTTCCCGGAAGTTTCTCGCGTTCGGGAAACTATGCGCCAGTGGCGCTTCTACCACGAATTTAACATCAGCCGACATTCGGCGCTGCGGCATCCGACGGTAGGTTACCGTTCACCGGTCCTCGACAGCGACGGGCATAATCTTGCCGCCGCTTTTCAGACGATTGTCGAAATTGGCGCCGAAGAGTTGCTGCACGAGATTCTGGCCGCCGCTTTTCCGGAGTGCGCGTTCTTCTGCGAAAACGAAAACTCGCGTTTCTCGATTAAGATGCGGCGCAACGGCGTGTTTCGCCCGCTGCTGGCGGCGGAAATGTCTGACGGCACGCTGCGTTTTTTATGTCTGGCGGTAGCGCTGTTGAGCCCGCGCCCGCCGGCATTCCTGGCAATTAACGAACCGGAAAACAGCCTACATCGGCAGATGTTCCCGGCGCTGGCCCGGCTGATTGTCGAGGCCTCCCGCTATAGCCAAATCTGGTTGACCAGCCACTCTGCCGAGCTGGCGGCGCTTATCTCCTCACAGGCCGAGAGCCGGATATACGAGCTGGAAAACAGCGACGGCGAGACGCGAATCAAAGCCGCAGCGGCCGGATAATGTTCGCGGCCCGTCTTACGCAACGGGCCGCGAATTTGCGCTTTACGCGGCGTTGTTATAGCCGGCGGTCGGCAGCAGCGTTTTACTGCCTTTCAAGGTGAACAGCGAGATAACGGTAAAGCCCAGGGTAATCGAACCCAGAATCAGATAAGCCTGATGGAAGCCGACGGTGTCGTACATGCGGCCAACCCATGCCGACAGCACGACGCCAGAGAGCTGCTTCGATAAGTTAAAACCGATCAGGAACAGGGTGGCGGACAGTTTCGGGTTAAATGCTGAGGAAATATATTTAAAGGTGCCGACCAGCAGGAACGGAACTTCAAACATATGCAGCATTTTTAAGATAACCACCTCGACCGCCGTCGTGGCGAATGAAGATCCGAGAATACGTACGGACATAATCATCCCGGCGGTTAGCAGCGCATTTTTCGCCCCGATACGGTTCACAATAGCCGGGGCGCAGAACATGATCAGCGCATTCAGCAATTCGCCGCCGGTGGTGACGAAGCCAAAGACTTCGGTTCCGCGCCGCGGGTCGGCAAAAAAGCCTTTAAAAAAATTGGCAAACTGCTGGTCAAATACGTCATAGACGCTGGCAACGCCGACCACATAGATAATAAATCCCCAGAATCGCGGCATTCGCAGCAGCTCGGCGGCGACGCGCAGAGAAAACGCCTGACGGTTTGCGCCTAAGGCATCCATAACCTGGGCGCTGTTGCTGCTTTCCGGACGGGAGAACCACAGCAGCACCCCGAGCACCAGTGCAAAGCCGGAGGCGATCCAGAAGGTGATATTGGGATCAATGCCAAACAAGATGCCGGTGATTGAGGCGCAGAGCGCCCAGCCGACACAGCCAGCAACGCGGACCTTGCCGTATTCGAAACGGTTGGCGCGACTGACTCGCTCGATATAGGCTTCGACCGCGCCGGAACCGCTGGAGAAGACAATGCCCAGATAGAGTCCGCCCACCAGCGCCCCGGCGATAATATTGACCTGCAACAGCGGTGAGAAGACAAATATAAAGAACGGGGCAAACAGAATTAATAAGATGGTGATGGTCCACAGCAGGTGTTTACGCAGCCCCAGTTTATCGGATATCAAGCCAAATATCGGTTGGCAAATAATGGCGAACAGCGAAATAGCAGAGAAGACAACCCCGGTTTCCGTTTTAGTTAAATGGTTTACGTCCGCCAGCCATACCGGGAAAAACGGGAAGTAGGCCGACATAATGAAGTAGTAAAAGAAAAAGAACAGCAGGAAATAAATAAAATTATGCCGTTCGCGTGGCGCCAGTTCAGAGAATTTCATAGAGATGTTCCAGTGTTATTATACTCGTCATCATTCCAGCTGCCTGATCCTGGCGGCACGCTGTTCCCTTGGTGATACTCGCCATCCCTGGGCTTCGGCCCGAATTCTGCCCATTTCCGCCACGGTGCATCCCGAATATGCGGGTATAGCCGTTTTAAAGGGGGCGAGAGCCCCCGTTGAGGGTTTAGCGTAAAGACAGTGAGAGCTGGTACTGCCACCGGGTCCCGAGCAGCAGCCACTGCGGCAGCACGCTTGGTGTCCACGAGTCATCGCCGCCGACGCCCATATGCTCGCCGTCGAGGGTGATCCAGACGCCTTTTTCCGCGGCCATCCGGTGCCAGTGGTCGGTTGCCATGAGCTGCTCGGTGCTGTAGGGCTGAACCGAGAAGTGGAAGTCACCGGTCACGTGCCAGCGTCCCCAATCCAGCGCTTTGTTGTCGCAGCGCAGGCCGTTTTCCGTCGGGAAAATATAGGGCGTGCTCATCGCTTCCAGCGGAAGCTGCCAGCGGGCGAAACAGGCGCTGCTCTTCCGGTCAGGGTAGTTTTCATGCGGTCCGTAGCCGAGCCACGAGACCGGCGACTGCTGGTCTGGGACCTGGAAGTGGAGGCCCACGCGTGGCAGCGGCGGCAGCGTGCCGGCCCGCTCTCCGCTCACCGCCAGATGCAGATGGCCATCGCTATCAAAAGTCATCCGCCACTGGCTGACGATGACCACTTCGTCGCCGCGCAGATAGTGCCAGCGGCTGTCGACGATGGTCTCATGTGCCAGGCGCTGCGCGGTGCAGCGAACGCAGCGCGCGTCGAGCGCATAAAGTCCGGCGCTTTTCCAGCGCTCAACCCAGGCGTTGGGGTCGATACGATCCGTTTCGCTCACGCCGATATCGTTGTCCAGCGGAGCGCGAACGAACTGATCGCGCAGCGGAGACAGCAACTGCTCTGCGCCTTCCGCCAGCCAGTGAGTTAACAAGCCGCTCTGACGATCGATAACCCATTGCTGAGATCCCTGACGGACGGTGAAGCTCTCATCATCGATGGTCAGCTCCGGTGCCGGACCGACGGCGGCGGGGGCGGGTAAGGCCAGCGGGGCGGCAAGGGAGAACTGCGCCCAGGCCACGCGGTGCCCGGCGTCAGACCACGCCGTCGCCTGCGGCTGGACAACTTCCAGCGTCAGCCAGACCTCTCTGGCGCCTGCCGGCAAGGTCAGACCGTCGCATAAGGTAAAATCTTCCTGGCCCTGCGGCGCGAGGTTCAACGCCAGGCTGCCGCTGGCCACGGTTTCACCGGCGGACTGCACCTGCCAGTTCAGCACTTCATTATCGGTGGCGCGGAACAGGTATTCGCTCGCCACACCGATCCGCAGCGGGGACTGCGCCAGCAGGGAAAACTGGAAATATTGCTGGGCATGTTTCGCTTCAATCAGCGAAGGATGAGGACGGCGATCCGGGAATACCAGCCCGTTCATGCAGAACTGCCGGTCGTTTGGCGTGTCGCCAAAATCCCCGCCGTAGGCCCAGCCCACGCTGCCGTCCTCGAAGGTCTTTTCAATTGCCTGATCTGCCCAGTCCCAGATAAAGCCGCCCTGCAGGCGCGGATATTCGCGGAAAGCCTGCCAGTAATCGGCAAAATTACCGAGGCTGTTGCCCATCGCGTGAGCGTATTCGCAGAGAATCAGCGGTCGCTGTTCGCCGGGCAGGCCAATCCACTTTTTAATGCTCCATTTCGGCACTGCCGGAATCAGCTGATCGCGTTCCACGCGGGCATACATCGGGCAGATAATATCGGTCGCCGTGCTGTCGGCGCCGCCGCCTTCGTACTGGACCGGACGCGTAGGATCTTCGCGTTTCAGCCAGTGATACATGGCTTCATGGTTCGCACCGCAGCCGGACTCGTTCCCCAGCGACCAGATAATAATCGACGGATGGTTACGGTGGCTTTGCAACATCCGGGTGACGCGGGCGCTGTAGGCCGGCAGCCAGGCCGGATCGTCGGACAGGCGGTTCATTGGCACCATGCCATGGGTTTCGATGTTCGCCTCATCGACCACGTACAGGCCGTAGCGGTTGCACAGTTCATACCAGCGTGCGGCGTTGGGATAGTGCGAACAGCGCACGGCGTTAAAGTTATTCTGCTTCATCAGCAGAATGTCCTGCAGCATATCCTCTTCGGTCACCACCTGGCCGCGCTGGTGGTGGTGCTCATGGCGGTTCACCCCGCGGATCAGCAGCGGTTTGCCGTTGAGCAGCAGCAGGCCGTTGCTGATCTCTACCCGGCGAAAGCCGATGTCCCAGGCTTCAGCTTCAACCAGCTCTTCGCCGTGCCACAGGGCAACCACGGTACGATAGCAGTGGGGCGTTTCCGCGCTCCATTGCCGCGGTTTTTCCACCGCCAGGACCAGCGTTGCCCGTTCGGCATAATGGCCCCGTTCGTCAACTGGCGCAGAACCTGGGCGCTGGCGCTGGCGGGCAACCAGCTGTTCGCCATCCCACAGGCTGACTTCCGCCACCAGCCCGGCCAACTGCGCATCAGCGGCGGCGATGGCCAGATTGACCTGCAGTTCACCATCGCGATACAGCGCATCCAGCTGCGGGGAAATCTGCACGTCGCTCAGGTGCTGCTTCGGTTTGTTCAGCAGCCACACCGAGCGGAAAATCCCGCTCATGCGCCACATATCCTGATCTTCCAGCCAGCTGCCTGCGCTCCAGCGCATGACCATCACGCACAGGCGGTTGTCGCCCGCCCGCAGATAGGGGGTCAGGTCGAAAGCAGCCGGCAGCCGGCTATCCTGGGAGTAACCGACCCATACGCCGTTACACCACAGATGAAACGCGGAGTTAACGCCGTCAAAAATAATCTGCGTCAGGCCATCGGCCAGCCAGTTTTGCTCCAGCGTAACGTTCAGCGAGTACAGGCCGGTCGGGTTCTCTTCCGGGACCCGCGGTGGCGTCGTCTCGATGGGATAGCGGACGTTGGTATAGATCGGTGCGTCGTAGCCTTCCATCTGCCAGTTAGAGGGCACAGGCGTGCTGCGGCTGGTTTCGAGATCGCGCTCGATCCAGCGGCTATCGACGGCAAACGGGCTGGGGGACCAGCAAAATTGCCACAGCCCGTCGAGCAGGCGGAGGCGGTCGGAGGGGCGGTTGTCCCGGGCGTCGTCGAGCGATCGCCAGCTGGCAAACGAGGGGTGAGCCGCTAAGCGATTAAGGTGAGTAATGGTCTGATTTTGCCAGTCTTCACGGGCCAGTACATCGTGAAACGTCAACGAGCGAACCGCGTTTGAGTCATGTTGTTGCATAGGCATACCTGACGGATAAGTGAAAAAAATGTCATTCGCTAGACAATGATGATGTCGTTATCAGATATTTTCTATCAGGACGCAATACTGGCGAAAATGAAACCGACTCACGATCACGAAACTTCAGAATCAGAGCTGATTTTTGTCGTCAGTTAGACATAAAATGTTAGCGGACGACATTTGGCGTATTCAGACTGATTTTGCACAGAGAGGGGGGGGTTATGCAGCGGCGTTCGGCAACCTTAGATGATGTGGCGCACGAGGCCGGCGTTTCGCAACAAACGGTCTCCCGGGTACTGAATCGTCCCGATGTGGTCTCCGCGCGGACTCGCGAGAAAGTGATCCGCGCGATGCAGGCGCTGCATTATGTTCCCAACCGATCGGCGCAGCTGCTGGCGGGGAAAGCGGCACCTTCAATCGGGCTGATTACGGCGTCGCTGACGCTGCACGCGCCATCACAAATCGCGTCGGCGGTGAAAAGCCATGCCGGGGCTCATCAGCTGGAAGTGTCCATCGCCATGCCCGAACGCAGCGATTACGCTTCACTTCAGACCCGGCTGGATGAGTTTCGCGCTCAGCATATTCGCGGCGCGATTATCAGCCTGCCGCTGGAGAGCAGCATCGCGGAACGGCTGGTGCAGGAAAACCCCGATATCGCCTGTCTGTTTCTTGATGTGTCACCGGAGACGGAAGTCTCCTGCGTGCGTTTTGATCATCGTGATGGCTGCGGCGCCTGCGTGCGGCATCTCTGGGAACTCGGCCATCGCGATTTTGGCCTGCTGGCCGGTCCGGAAAGCTCGGTCTCTGCCCGGTTGCGTCTCGGTAGCTGGCGGGAGACATTGCATCGCCTGGGCGTGAGCCAGGCCGTGACGGTATTTGGCGACTGGAGCGCCGCCAGCGGCTGGCAGAAAACCTTTGAACTGCTCCACCTGCAGCCACGGATCAGCGCCATCGTTGTGGCTAATGACCAGATGGCATTAGGGGTACTCAGCGCGCTGGCGCAGCTTAATCGTACCGGCAACAGTGCCGTTTCGGTCACCGGCTATGACGATACGGCGGACAGTCTTTACTTTCAGCCGCCGCTGACGACCGTGGCGCAAAACTTCGATCTGCTTGGTAAACGGGCGGTGGAGCTGCTGACCCAGCAGATGGCGGCGCCGCAGGTGCCGATCCGCGAACTGCTCCCCACCCGATTGATCGTCCGCCAGTCAACCTGGCCTCGTGAGGGGGAATATTCCCGCGATCCGCTGATTGCGCAGCTCAAAGCGCTGGTGGATAAACTGTAAGCGGACGTCGGTTTAACTTTCATTGAAGATAACTATGCTAGCGTATGGCCAGGCGTAGAAGGAGAGGGAAAATGCCTCTACGTAAAATGCAAAACACAATCTATCCATGCAAGCATTTATTCACCGCCAGCTATCTGGCGGTTTTTTTTTGCCGCCATTCCCGCCTCAGCTATCGCTATTTTGTTTTATTCTGCAATTTGTCCATTAAACGTACACTGAGAAGAATAAAAGCGCTGTTTAGCAAGGCGGCGGTGCGGCGACTCTCGCGGGTTATAGTTTTTCACCCAGCATAAAATGCTGCTGAAGAGGGGCGGAGTATCCCGCTCTCCGTGCCGGTAAAAGTGGCGCAATGTCCAGCGGATTATGATCCAAATTTAAATTTAACTCTTTGTTACAGAAGGCTTTCAATTTGATCGTAATAATCAAATCTCTTGTTTTGCACATTAAGGATAATTGATTGTGAATAAACTTTTCCGTAACACCCTGCTTGCCGTGGCGATGACCGCGGGTTTCTCCATGGCCGCTCAGGCAGCCACCGCTGACGAAGTACCGCCGGTTTCTCAGGACCCGGTGGTGCAGCACCTTAAGCTGAGTAACGATCAGGTGACAAAAATTAAGGGTCTGCATCAGGAGTTTGAAACCAACGTCAACAATATCAAAATCGAAGGTTTCAAAGATGGCGCGCTGATCGATGTTATCCAGTCCGGCAAGTGGGATGAGGCGAAAGTGAAACAACAGCTGGCTGCTTTTGGACAGTTAGATCAGCAGGTACGTTACTACCGCGTGAAATACTATTTTGGCGTCAATCAGGTGCTGACCCCGGAACAGCGTACCCAGGTTAAAAAAGATCTCCAGGAAGCGCTGAATTAATTTCGAACCCGCCAGCAATGGCGGGATTCTCTTTTTGCAGGATCGCATCACCAGCGACAGAATGAAAAATGAGCCATTATGAAGAGATTCCTGTTCATCGCTCTTGGCTTTCTCGCCTTTACCTGCCAGCCCGGCTTTGCGGGTAGCAAAACCGTGGTGGATTACGGCGTTGTGCAGCAAAGTCAAATCATCACCCGCGAGACTCGCAGTCAGCCGCTGCGAACGCTTGCCGCCGGCGCGGTTGGCGGTGTTATTGGCCACCAGTTTGGTAACGGGAGCGGGCAAACGGCGATGACGGCGGTGGGCGCGGTTGCCGGAGCCAGCGCGTCGCATCACCGGCAAACGCAGCGCCAGGCCGCCCGGCAGATCGAACTGACGATCAAAACGCAATCTGGCCAGCTAATCCAGGTGCTGCAGCCAGATGATGGTCGACTGACCTTCAATAAAGGCGATAAGGTTCGCATCCTGACCTCCGGTGCAAATACCAACGTTGATAAATCCGTGTAACCCGCAGGCCGCCAGCGGATAGAGGCAGGCGGCCTCTCTCTTTGCCGCTTGCCGGTTACGCCTTCACTGCGCATAAAAAGAGGAAAAAATCCTCTGAGCATCAGCCTCTTGTGATAGTATTGAGAATTATTATCAATATGGAAGCTGATGATGAAAATATCCAGGGCCTTTCTGTTTGCCGGCTGCTGCCTGATATCCGCCTGTACCAGCCAGATGAAAGGAGTTGCGCCTGAGCAGCTGGTCTCCACGCCACCCGTTTATCCCTATTACGCTCTGGCCAACCATCTTGATGGGGAAGTGAAGATCCGTTTTGATGTTGGCGCCAACGGTAAAGTGGAGAAAATGTGGATATTAACCTCTGAACCACAGCACCTCTTCGATGATGCCGTCATTTCCGCCGTGGCAAAATGGCGTTTTGAGAGCAATAAGCCCTATAAGGGAATGACCAAAACCATCCGCTTTAAATTAAACAATGCCGGTTAGCGTTAATTCGGCAGTCGATCTTTCTGTTCTACGTTCACCCGGAATTGTTCAGGATCTCTTTGCCGTTGGTCGTCCTTTGTCATTCAGGCAAAACATCGGCGTGCCGGGATAGCGAGGGCAAAGTCGGGGACCAGAACGGCTGGATTCCCCGAAGTCACTTCACGCTTGTGCGCTAATTTGCCGCTATTTTTGCAATAAAAATAAGGCCGATGGCGACTTTTTGCGGCGAGAAACGTATGCCGTGAGAAGGTAACGCATTGACCTGACGAGCAAAGAGATACGAATAAAAATTGTTCTCATAGACAAAAGTGTGATCGCGATCAATATGACCAGCCATGAGTAACATTAAACATAGCTAATGTATTCATTCTAAAAATAATCAGGTGGTATTCGATGGCTATCAAGGACTTCTTTGCACAAACGGAACCCGGACGCCGACGTTATGGCGTGGCAACAGGCGTGGGGATTATCGCAGGTATTATGTCGGCATTTGTGAAGTGGGGGGCCGAAGTTCCGTTACCGCCCCGTACTTTCTCCGGCGGCAGGGATGAGTTTAACCCGCCCTATCTTTTTTTACGTGATTACCTGGGGATTGATCCTACTCACACCGTTTATACCTTCTCAGAACACATCATCAATCCGGTGATGGTGACACATATTATTTTCTCGCTGGTATTTGCCATTGGCTATTGCGTGGTGGCAGAAGTGTTCCCCAAAGTAAAACTATGGCAGGGGGTATGGGCGGGTATTGTCGCCACTATCGCCGTTCACTGGATCTCTTTCCCTTTATTAGGTCTGACGCCTTCTCTGCTTAATATCCCCGCCGACGAATATATTTCGGAACTGGTCGGGCATATTTTCTGGTTCTGGGCGATAGAGATGATCCGTCGCGATCTGCGAAACCGCATCACTCATGAACCTGATGCCGAAGTTCCGCTGAATTCACCGTTCAGATAATTGCCGCAAAAGCGACAGCAATGACGGGCTCGCGACGGCGGGCCCGTTTTACGTCATCAGAGGAGTCTCAGGCGCAGACCTAAATCCTGTGGATAGGGGTTAAAGTAGTTTTGCGTCAGCAAATAGCGGTCCGGAAATTCGCCCAGGTAGTGTTTGAGCAATGTCATCGGCGCGAGTATTGGCAGCAAACCGGCGCGATAGTTGAGGATCACCTCGCGAAGTTCGCCGCGCTGGCGGCTACTGAGCCGTTCGCGGAAGTAGCCCTGGATATGCATCAGCACGTTGGTATGGTTTTTCCGCGAAGCGGGTTGTTTCAGAATGGCCATCAGCTTAGTGCGATACGCGACAAAGAAGGCATCCAGATCTTCCCACTGATGAAGGGAGGCAACGAAAGGCCCAATTTCGCGATAGCCCGCCTGGTCATGCGCCAGCAGCTGCAGCTTGTACTGGCTATGGTAATCCAGGAGCGCACGACGGCTGAGTCCCTGCGCGCGCAGGGTATTCAACTGGTGCAGAGCGAAGACGCGCTCGACAAAGTTTTCCCGCAGCACCGGATCGTGCAGGCGGCCATCCTCTTCTACGGGCAGCCACGGGTAGTGCGTGAGCAATTGCTGCGTGAAAAGACCCACTCCTTCTTTACGCCCGCGGTTACCGTTTTCGTCATACAGCCGCACGCGCTCCATACCGCAGCTGGGCGATTTCGCACAGACAACAAAGCCAGAGAGGGCGTCCACGCTGGGGAGAAATGAGCGGGTAAATTCGGCCATTTTCTCCGTCACATCATCGTGGGGCGTTTGGCTAAAACGCATCTCAATGGTCCCTTCGGTGGTGTGCACCAGACGAAGGGCCGGGCGAGGCGCGGGCAGGCCAATGGCCATCTCCGGACAGACGGGTTTGAAGGCGACCCAATCCGCCAGTTCATCCATGACAAAGCCCATCCGTTTATGTCCACCGTCAAAGCGTACGGCGGAGCCGGTTAAACATGCGCTGATGCCGACCGCGGGTTGCGTGTTCATGGTGCCATCCTCATGATTGCATTGGTTGTAGGAACAACAGGAGACGCGTCGGTTGCCGGGCCGCGCGACGTCTTCGCACACCTAAAACTTACACAATAACTAATATTTGTCCAAGTATTGGCGAGGATATTTATTATTATCTATTTAATTCATGAAGTTATATTTGACGATTTTTACCGGCCCTTTCCGGCAGGCGATGTGGAAAAGCGCGGAGGACTCAATCTCCTTGAGCCGTATCGGCGGCCGCTTCCGGCGAGGCATCGCCGCAGGAGAGGGAGATAACGTCGAGGGCATTGACCTGCTGCCGCCAGCATGCAATCTGTTTTTTGCGGGCTGCGGTCAGTTTTCCGGAGGTGACCAGCAGCCAGTTGCGCTGCGGGAAAACCTCGGGCGCCAGAGCCGCCGGCGGGACGGGAAGGAGATCGATACGCTGGCCCTGGCCGCTACGGGCGAGGGCCTCCAGCCAGATTTCGCAGGGGTCGGAGAGATGCCAGCCGGTTATCAGCCAGTTATCTCCCGGCGCTTTTTTGTCGCCTTCGAGGCAAAACGAGGTATAGGCGATAATGATCCCGTCAAGGATTTCGCGCAGCGTCATCACCGTCGGGATGCGGGCAGACAGTTTACCGCGTAGCGGACGCAATACTTTCGTTACCAGCTCCGGGCGAGGGGACTCGCGGCCTGAATCGTAGATCAGCTGGCGCAGGGCGTCGATTTTACCCTCCTTCAGCCGCTGCAGCATGGTTTCCTGCAGGTTTAACCAGTTGTCAGTACGCCTCGTGACGGGGCTATCCAGCAGAGGTTTCACCTGGCTGACGGGAACGCCTTTTTGAATCCAGTCGAGAATTTTGAGCGCCTGCTGAACATCATCATCGCTGTACAGACGGTGTCCACCCTCTGTACGCCGCGGTTTGAGCAGACCATATCGACGCTGCCAGGCGCGAAGCGTGGTGGGGTTAATCCCGCAAAGCCGGGCAAATTCACCGATGGAGTAAGACATGAAGGAGACCTGAAAAGAGAGGATAGTCCCAATATACTATGAATCATTGCCGGGTAAATGTTAAATGACTACGGCCGCGTAGCCCTGCGCGGTCGCTGCTATCGCGCAGATGATATCAGGCTCCGGTCATGCCGCCGAACGGCGTTATTTCAGCGTTCGCGACGACGTCAAATGCCTCTTTCCGCGACCGCTTTGGCGTTGACTCCAGGCACCCGCCGGCCACCGGTGTTCGCGAACAACCGCAGGCGCGTCCCGCGGATCCTGAAATGGAATAAATTGATAACTTCAGTGTGGTTTTAAGGTTTCGTTAATTAACCGCAACGATACTGATGAAATCAACCTTCCCGTAAACAACATGGTTAAATGATGAAAGACCGGTTATGTAATGCGCTTCCTCACCGCGACACCCCTTTTTTTCGTGCGCTACATATCAGCGTAGCGGTATTGGTTTTATTGCAGATTATTAACTCTGATTTTACTGAAAGCGAGGCCCTCGGCGACGTTAACCTGGCTGGGTTCATGACATGGTTTCATGTTATCTCTGGATTTACATTGATTGCTCTGGGTATTGTGATGCTTATCTGGATGCTGACACAGCGTGGTTTTCATTACTATTTTGCCTGGCTGACGCTCGATTTTCGCGGCATGGCTGCCGATCTCAAGACGCTGATTGCATTGCGTCTACCTGACGCGCATGCCGGGGGAGTGGCGGCATTCATTCAGGGACTGGGTGTTCTGGCACTGCTGGGCGTGGCTTTGTGTGGCGGGCTCTGGTTTGTGCTGAATACCGCGTTTGGTCCATCCTCTGCGCTGGCACATGATGTTCTGGGCTTGCATAGATTCCTGACCGTATTCATTGAGACTTATTTCTGGGCCCACGGAGCCATGGGATTACTGCATATTTTCCTCAAAGTCCGCAACCAACGGAATAACCCGGTGATGGAATAATCATGTTAGCGAGAGAGCGGCTGCATTATTGTGCCCGACAAATGTCGATGTCTTGTACTGTATTTCTCAAATAACCGTTCTCCCGGCACTCAAACCGCCGTCAGGACTTTACCTGGCGGCCATCTGGAATGCTGAACTTTTCTTTCCGGTGAATGATGCCGGTTCATTCTCTGAAGGCACGATGGGAGATGATACGGGTTGCAACATCTGCTAAAAATAAGAAAACATGAAATTGTTAAGGGTATAGCTTTGTCATATGTTTAAAGTGTCCACGTAATCTTAAGGAACCGTCATCATGTTTAAGCGTCGCACTCTCAAAACTGCACTTGCGGCGGTTATATCGCTTGTCGTTGTTGCTGCACCGGTTTATGCAAACCCAGGAAATGGAAATGGCGGTGGGCATGGCAATGGGGGGAGTAACCACGGGAACAGCGGCAATCATGGCAACAGCGCAGACCATAGCAACAAAGGCCAGGGGAATGGGAAGTCTGGTGAGGATCATGGCAACCGCAAGAACTACGGAAAACCAGACCACGTTGACTCCGATATCAGCTTCTCGCGGGCGCGCTCTCTGGCAGTCAATTATGGTCTGGTGGGTTATAAGGCGCTCCCCCCGGGTATCGCGAAGAATTTAGTCCGCGGCAAACCGTTGCCTCCGGGGATTGCGAAGAAAACGCTCCCGGCATCCATGATTAACGATTTACCGTATTATCCAGGATATGAATGGCGTGCGGTTGGCGATGATTTGGTGCTGGTCGCATTAAGTACGGCAATCGTGACATCAATTATTAATGGTGTTTTTGACTAACGCTAACCTGTTTACTCTGAGGCCCCGCAAATGCGGGGCTTTTTTATCGGCGAAAGCTGCACAGGGCAGACAGGGCAAAGCGTCTTACGAGCGGCTGAATTTGTCTTCATCAGGTTAATGGAGACCTCTCGCTAACGTCCGCCCCCGGCACAAGGCTGGTATCGTGAACCGAGCAAGCATTTAACCTCTGGGCCTTCACAGGATGGATTCGCTGACTGCAGAACACTTCCGCTGTCAATGTCCCGCGGCCAACTCATGGCACAAAAGACCGAGTTGTTCCACGGCATTCAACAGATGGCGGGTGGGTTCATTCGCACCATTCAAGCGCAGGAAGTTTTTCAGTTCTGCCGCCCCCGGGGAAAATAGCGGGCCCGGACTGACACCAATGCCAAGGGCGAGTGCGCGACGATGTACCTCCAGCGCATCTATCTGTGACGGGAGTGTTACCCAAATCAGAAAACCGGCTTCCGGGGCGGCGACCCGCGTGCCCGGTGGGAAGCTTGTTTCAACCTTTGCGATGATAGCCTGTATCCCTTGCGCAATGTGGAGCTTCAGGTGCCGCAGATGCCTGTCATAATCACCGCTGGCCAGGATCTCGTTCGCCGCGGCTTCAATCAGCGGCGCGCCGGCCCACTCTCCGGCCATTCGGGCCTGCAATACCGTTGAGTGATAGCGTCCGGCTGCAATCCAGCCAATTCTCCAGCCCGGCGCCAGGGTTTTAGACAGCGAGCTGCAATAAATAACATTTCCGCACCTGTCGAAGGCTTTACACGCAGGCGGACGCTGCGCATCACCGGCCAGATCGCCATACACATCGTCCTCAATTAAAGGAATGCCCTTACTGGCAAGCAGAGCCACCAGATCCCGCTTGCGGGCGACGGGCATACTGGCTCCTGACGGATTCTGCACCGTGGGTGAGGCAAGAACGGCTGCAGGACGGTGGCGCTGAATGGCTTCTTCGAGTGGCGCTAACAGTAACCCTTCAACAGGATCAGTGGGGATCTGTAATGCCTTCAGCCCCAGATCCTCCAGCAGCAGGAGCGTGCCGAAGTAGGCCGGCTGCTCAATCGCCACGGCATCGCCCGGCCGGCACACGGCGCGAAGAGCCAGACGCAACGCCTGGGTAGCGCCTGCGGTGATGATAAGGTCATCCGCACCAAAAAGAGCCCCCCATTGTGCCGCGCGTGCGGCAATCTTTCTGCGCAGGTCTGCTCTTCCCGGGGGCAGGCTGTAGCTCTGCCCGCGCGCATCAAGCCGACGACCTGCCGTCTGCAATGCCCTGTGCAGAGTATCTACGGGAAGCCAGGCGGGATCGGGTAGCGCGGCGCCAAGCGGGACCAGGCGCGCCTCCGCGCTCCCGAACAGGGATCTGGCAATGGCGGACATGGTCACCGGCACGGGTACGGGGACAGAAGCGGTGCTCTGCGTCTCCCCGGCGGGAATTATCGGGCGGACAAAGTAACCTGAACGTGGGCGCGCGATAATCAGACCTTCCGCCTCCAGGCAACGTAGTGCTTCCAGCGCCGTGGGGAGACTGACCTGCTCGCGCTCGGCCAGTTTACGCGCGGAGATAATCCGATCTCCCGTTCGCAAAGCGCCTGAAGTCAGAGTCAGCCGCAGCATTTCGGCTATTCGGCGGTAGTGGGGAGTCGGCGGGGATGGCTCGGACATCGTAATCTGTATAGTCTGATTTTTGATAAATCTGACTATACAGGCGATACGAGGCGTCATCTATAGTGTGTGCCACACAAACCAGCCAGGGTAGTCACATGCACAGCGACAATTTCGATCTTTCCCTCTACTTCCGGCGCATAGGCTATAGCGGACCTGCGGCGGCTAATACCGCGACGCTACATGCGCTCATGCGTCACCAGCTCTTTGCGATCCCCTTTGAAAATCTGGACGTACAGGCAGGTAAAATCGTTTCGATGGCACCTGATGATATTGCCAACAAGTTATTACAGCAGAGACGGGGCGGCTACTGCTATGAACTTAACGGGCTGTTTACGATGGCGCTGCAGACGCTGGGTATAACCTACCGTTTTGTTGCGGCACGGCCAATGTTCTATCCCGCGCGCCGGCCTAAAACGCATATGGCGGTCATCGCCGAAGTTGATGGTCGTCAATGGCTTTGCGACCTTGGGTTTGGTAGCTACGGTATCCGCGCGCCGCTGGCCTTAGATGAACTTGATACGGACATCATTCAGGATTTTGATACGTTCCGGCTTAGTCGTGATGCGAGTGGATACTATCTGCTTCAGGCCAGGGTTGAGGGAAACTGGTGCGATCAATACGGTTTTGACCTGTCGCCTCAGGAATGGATTGATTTTGTTCCGGCCAATTACCTTAACTCCACGCACCCCGACGCGGTCTTTGTACAAAAGCTGCTGGTCATCCAGCATCGACCCGAGGGGCGCTTTATTCTGCTCGGCAATATGCTGAAGACCATTACTGCAGACAGGGTAGAAAAGCAGTCGCTGACAGAAGATGAAATTGCGCATGCGCTTGAAAACCGTTTTGCGTTGTCTGTCCGCTAATGAAGCCAAATGGCCGATAAGTCCGCAGCTACACGGACACGTTGCAGAAAACGGCCACACCACTGAGGCCGAAGCTTGCCACAGACCCTGGCACATTATGTCGTTGATGCTGCCGGGGCAGGCTTCGAATCCTGCTCGCTGATTGTGCAGGTACAGCAATACGCTGCAATGCTTAACCCCCCGGGAAGGTCAATTTGCCGCCCCCTTCACGGGAGCGGCGGGTATCACTATTTCAGATTGCTTTTAAAGAATGACGTCAGCTTCGCAAATGGAATCAAGTCAGTGCGGTCATACAGGTCGACATGGCCTGCGCCAGCAACGACATAGAGCTCTTTCGGTTGAGCGGCGCGTTTGTAAGCATCCTCGCTAAACTCTTTGGAATGCGCATTGGCGCCGGTAATAAACAGCATCGGGCGCGGCGCAATGGTTTCAATATCGTTGAACGGATAGAAGTTCATAAATTTGCCGATGCTGCTTAACAGAGGTTTGGTGGTCAGCTCTTGTTGCTCACCCTGCGGGGTATAACCGCCTCGCGCTGTACGGTAGAAATCAAAAAACTCACGCTGTATGGCCGGTGTTGAATCATCCAGTTGGTTTACGGTCCCCGGAATGTACGCCTTCGCTGCGCCTTTAAATTCGGCCATTCGCTGTTCGATGGCCGACTGGATAAAGGCCTTACGCTGCTCTGGCGTCTGGGAATGATTCAGGCCATTGCGGAAAGCCGCTCCCATGTCATACATGCTGACAGTGGCAATCGCTTTCATACGGGGGTCAATTTTGGCCGCACTGATAACAAAGCTGCCGCTGCCGCAAATCCCTAGCACACCGATATTCTCAGGATCAACGTACGGCTGGGTACTGAGGTAATCCACAGCCGCGCTGAAGTCATCAGCATAAATTTCCGGCGAAATCAGATGACCCGGTTCACCAGCACTTTCCCCCCAAAAGGAGAGATCAATCGCCAGCGTTACAAAGCCCTGGTCCGCCAGTTTTTGCGCATACAGATTCGCGCTTTGCTCTTTTACCGCACCCATCGGATGCCCGACGACGATCGCCGGGTTTTTCGCATTCTGATTCAGGGTTTGCGGAATAAACAAATTGCCCACAACGTTCATCTGGTACTGGTTTTTAAAGGTCACCTTTTGCTGGATAACTTTATCGCTTTTATAAAAGTTGTCGGCGCCTTTTGTCATATCCGCCGCAGTGGCGGCAAACGAGCTGATTAACAGCCCCAGCGCCAGAGTCATATTTTTCATGGAGTTTATCCTTAATTGTCAGTGGTGTGTTTGACGTGATGTCAGAATGGTTAACCCTGCTGCGACAATCAGCAGCCCGCCGCTAAGAGCAAAAGTGCTTTGCCAGCCGGTGTGATCAAACGTCAGACCGCCAAGCGTGGAACCCAGGGCGATAGAAAGCTGGATAACCGCAACCATCAGTCCGCCGCCGGCTTCGGCATCATCAGGCAGCGTACGCGCGATCCAGGCCCACCATCCGGTCGGCGCAGCTGTCGCCATCAGTCCCCAGAACCCCAGTAGCGGCACGACAAACCCGAGGTGTTGGCCCGTGAGTATGAGCGTTACGGCGACGACAGCCATGAGTGAAGAGATGGCTGTAAGCGTCGAATAGAGGCCCCTCTTTAAAAAATGACTGATCGCCAGCGTGCCAATAAAACCGGCTATCCCGATGGTCAGTAAAATGAGAGATAAGGTGCTGATATCCACCCGGGTGACGGTTTCAAGAAACGGCCGTACGTAGGTGAATAATGAGAACTGCCCCATAAAGAACAGCCCGCAGGCGAGCAGGCCAACTGCAACAACGGGACGGGAGAGCAGATGAAAAGCAGAACGCCCAGGCCGCCTGTTGTTGTCGGGTGCCATCGCGGGGAGGCTGAAGCACTGCCAGATGAAGGCGACGATCGCGACCGGAACAAGGCAGAGGAACGCTCCGCGCCAGCCCATGACGGCACCGAGATAACTGCCGAGCGGTGCCGCGATAACGGTTGCCAGAGCGTTACCGCCATTGAAAATAGCTAATGCGTGAGGGACCCGATGCCGTGGCACCAGACGAAGCGCCGTGGCGGCAGACATCGACCAGAACCCACCGATCGCAATACCAATCAGGGCGCGACCGGCCATATAAATCAGGTAGCAGGGAGACAGGGCGACCATTGTTGCCGATAAAGCCATTAATGCCGTCATGCCCAGCAGCAGATATTTACGATGCAGATTTCCGGCAAGAGTCGAAAGAGACAGGCTGGTCAATACCGCCAGCGCCCCGGAAATGGCGATCCCCTGTCCAGCCAGTCCTTCACTGACTCTGAGATCGGCCGCGACAGGCGTCAGCAGGCTGACAGGCATGAATTCTGAGGCGATAAGCACAAAGACGCAGAGCGTCATCGCCAGCACACCGCTCCAGTATGCGTGCTGTTCGTAATGTGGATTTTCATGACGGAGTGTGGACATAAACGACTACCTCTGAATATCGACCCGGCTAAATTCAGACAAGCCGGGGCCGGGCGCTATTCACGGGAATAACGACAAAAAACGCACGCATAAACATGCTGTTTATGATTATCAATGGCTGAAAGTTTTACACGGCTGGTGTAGCCTGACTAGCTAATGAATACTTAATGGGCTTATAAGCCAGAGTTATTAATTGGGAGTGTCAGGCGAATGAAGCGCAACCTGAATGACCTTCTTTATTTTGTCACCGTTGCCCGCGAAGGGAGCTTTACCCGAGCGGCGGCGCATCTCGGCGTGACGCAACCCGCACTCAGTCAGGCGATTTCCGCACTGGAGGAGCGCATGCAAATTCGTCTCCTCACCCGAACCACCCGCAGCGTGTCGCCTACCGCGGCCGGAGAGCGGCTGCTGCAGGCCATCGGCAACCGTTTTGATGAAATTGAAGCTGAACTGGATATGCTCACGGAACTGCGTGACAAACCTGCCGGTACGGTACGAATCACCTGCGGGCCGGATGTATTACGTACCACTTTATTACCCAAACTGACGCCGCTTCTGCGTGAATACCCGGATATTCATATTGAGTTCGATGCTAATCACGGTTTTCGCGATATCGTTGCCGACCGTTTTGACGCGGGAGTGCGTCTGGGCGACACCATTGATAAGGATATGATTGCGATACCGATTGGCCCGGAATTACGCATGGCGGCCGTGGCTTCGCCGGCGTATTTTTCACGCTACCCGATTCCGCAAACTCCACATGAACTGACGCAACACTGCTGTATAAACCAGAGAATGGTCAAGTCCGGGGGACTGTATGTCTGGGATTTTGATCAGGAAGGTGGTGATTTGAACGTTCGGGTGAGCGGGCAGGTGACGTTCAACACATCAGAACATATTGTCACCGCCGCCCTGGCCGGATTAGGCATCGCATTTTTACCTGAGGAAGAGTTTGGTGCGCATATTGAAGAAGGTCGGTTGATCCGGGTGCTGGAAACCTGGTGTCAGCCTTTCCCTGGCTACTATCTGTATTACCCCAGCCGAAAACAAGTTTCTCCCGCATTTTCACTGGTGGTCGATGCTCTGCGTGTTTACCGTATGCGCCAGCCCGTAGACAAGAACAGGTAATTGATATTCCCTCACGTCCGGGCGGCCTCTGGTCTTAATACCTGTAGCCGTCGGTCGCAAACAGATCGAATGCTGCAGGGGGCATGCCTGGGACAGGGCTGTTGGAAGACGCTCTTTTGGTCAATCTGTGCAGTCTATTGAGATATCTCTCGTAAACGATGTTTGCCCGAAATATGCCTGACGCGCGTGACTGCTTAAACTATAATCCCCGCATTTATGTGGGGGAACTTAATGAAAGGTATGAAGGCGGTGTTGGGTATTGTACTCACAGGAACGCTATCAGGGTGCGCAGCAGTCCAGTATAACGATGGTGACAAGGTCAGCATTCAGGCTGATGCGTGGAACGGTCTCGATAGTTTGCATTCTACGGCCGTTAAAGCCTGTCAGCAGTATGGAAAATCAAAAGCAGTCTATCTCCATAGTGCAAATATGAACCCGAATCTGCCGAAGGGGAGTGGAGTGCAAAATACCCTCTGGAAATGTGAGCCGTGATGAGGCCGCGTTGCTGAATTCGTGCCAGACAGAAGGTGATATCGGCAAGTCAGGCAGGGGACAAAAATGCCGTTCCGGTACTGTTCGCTGAATATCTGTTCTGCATGAGCTTGCCAGATATTGAGTTGCCGGTGCCGCAGCGGCATTGCCGTCTTTAGTGTAGGCCAAGACGGATCAGTTCAACGGGTTCGAACTTACCTTCATTCCCTTCAACTTCAATGGTTTTGCTGCGACGTAATTGGGCGGGTGTGAGCCCATTGGAGTGGATAGCAACAATTTTACCCGTTTTACCTGTCCCATTAATCATCACCTGGCTTCCGTTGGTAATAGGATTGCGGTTACGATCATAAGTGACCATGGGTATTTCTCCTCTTTCTCTCTGTGCATCAAAAAAACCGTATTATGTACAAGGCCGGGCCCTGGTAACGGACGTAATATAAATACGCCTTTGAGCCTGCTATGTTGTTGAGTTTGATCAATGTCACACTTTTTAGCGGTTAAGAGGGGACTATTCTGCGAGCCAGCGGCGTCTTAATAGTTAAATAACGTATAACTCTCACTTTTTTATAATAAAACACAATATCAGCGGGTTGACGTTTTTCTGGCGCTGGCGATCGGCGCAAACATTCTGTTGAAGCAACCGCTGATACCGCCCCGGGTCATTTCCTGATAAACCGATGGGCCTTCCGACGGAATTCTTTTCGCTTTTAACCCCTCATTCCCGGGAGAAGTCAGACTTGATGTCGCCGGTTTTCACATTCAGTTGATAGCCTTTGTTGCGGTTAAAAAGGCCACCTTCCGGTGGCTGTTTTAATCGCTGTAATAAACACCTTAACGGAGGTCTGGCCCATGAAAGTGTCCAGCGCCAGGACCACCGCCGGGTCCTCCTCCGGGGCCTCCAGGCGGAAGGATGCATCCGGAAAGAGACACGGCTGCGCAGAGCACAAAAATGACAAGGATAATTTTTTTCATAATAGCTCCTGAACTGGCGAGCCTCAATTGCAAACCAAAAATGTGAATATTTTATGGAGAATCAATAATTCCCTTTCGCTACACACCTTAAACCGGAATATTCCATGCGTAAAACCTGGCCGCGAGGCCATCAAAGCGATGTGTTGACCTGAGTGATATTTCTGCTGATTCGCAGCGAGGGGGCGCAATACCGATGTCCCTCTAAGAGAAGCGGTGATGGGGGCTGTAGTGCTTTGTCATGCACGATGCCATTACGCCATCGAACGACATGCATTTATCTTGAATAATCCGCGAGGAGGGTCTGTTGAAAAATAGTCCGGCGATGCATGTGAGAAAAAAGGCTAGCAACGGAATAGCTATATAGGTTTTCACTGGCAAGGAATCCGATATCGCGAATAATGCTGAATAATCTACACCCGCTGTATGAATGTAAAGTGACGATCCTTCATTGCAATCGGGGCCCCAGGCATAGCGGAAGGCGTGAATTTCTCATAATGAAGCGAAAGCTATGATCGGGAAGCTAAAAGCGGAACGCCCCCTGGTGCAATCAGCAGCAGGGGGCGGTTACGGGTGGGGATTATCGTCGTTCATCAGTCATCCCATTTGTGGCTTAGATACGCGGCAAGAAAACCAAAGAACAGAATTGTTCCCAGTACTGCCATAAATACATGCATATTTCCCAGCATGATTAACCTCCATCATTGATTAGTGTGCGCTAAGTAGTCCTTATTGAACGTGGTGTACGGTTGTTGCATAAAGAATAACCTGGTCAACCTAAACAAATAATTAACCAGGAAAACTTTTTCAGCGTGAAATAAATAGTGCGGTGAGGGGTTAGAGTGGCCGTTCAAGGACGAACAGATAGGCCTCGCGCGACCAGAACAGTCCGGTTCTGCGGCGCTCCACGGACATCGTTTTGACTTCCCAGCCCTGCAGGGTGAACTCATTGAGAAAACGGCTCATTTTCTCCGGGTCAGCTTTCGCTTCGCCAAAAAACATGCTCCCCAGAATTCCCTCTTTGTACAGAACGACTCGACACTCTTTTTTCATCTGACAGGCTCCTTGCGTAATGACAGCGATCGGCAAACCATTGTGACCGCCTGCTACGATTTTACAACCGCAGCGGCAGAAAACTTCTTCCGGTATGCGGATGGGCTGATAGCGAACTGCTGGCGAAAATGGTGGCGCAGGGTGCCGGCATCGGCGAAACCGCTGAGTTCGGCGATTTTATCGATGCTGATGCGGCTATGGGTCAGATGCTGCTGCGCGCGCTGCAACCGCTCATCCAGCAGCCAGCGCGCAGGGGTCTTACCGGTCGCCGCCTGAAAACGGCGTAAAAAGGTGCGAGGACTCATCCCCGCCTGTTGCGCCAGCGACGCCACGGTATGGCTGGCGGCAAGATGCTGATGCAGATAATCAAACACCAGCCCCAGGCGCTGGCTTTCCCGCGCCTGGGCGACAGGGCGGACAACCTGCTGCGCCTGCGCGCCGTCGCGATGCGGAGAGACAACCAGTCGTCTGGCCACGGTATTGGCGGCGTCAATCCCATAATCCTCACGCACAAGGTGCAGGCACAGGTCGATGCCGGCGGCACTGCCCGCGGAGGTCATCATGCCGTCAGAACCCACGTACAACACATCGGCGACCACATCAATCAGCGGGAAGCGCTGGCGCAGATTCTCCGTGTATCGCCAGTGCGTTGTCGCTCTGCGGCCATTGAGTAACCCGGCCGCCGCGAGAACAAATACGCCGGAGCAGATTGAGATAATCCGACAGCCGCGCGCATGGGCGGCGGCTAAGGCATCGCACAGCGCCACTGGGACCGGGGCATCGATTCCGCGCCAGCCGGGAACCACGATAGTCTGCGCATCCTGAAGCAAATTCATGCCGCCGTCGGTCATTAGCCGGATACCACCGGTAGCCCGTAGCTCACCGTCATCGACGGCGGCGACCGCGAACTGGTACCAGCGATCGCCCATTTCCGGGCGGGGAAGACCAAAGATCTCCACCGCGATACCAAACTCAAAGGTGCACAGGCCATCGTAGGCCAGCACAACGACCTTATGGTGTGACAACGTCACGGGAGGGTTTGTCAGGATTTCAACGTTTTCTGTCATGGTTGCCGGCAGAGGATAAGTGAGCGGATTCATTAAATTAGTGGTACCACAGACAAGGAGAATACGCCATGAGTGTTGTAACCGCTTTTACCCCCGCCGCTTGCGCCGACGCTGCCGCCTGGTTCCGGCATAAACTGAGTTTTGAAACCGACTGCGCGGATGTCTACAGCGCGATGCGCGACGGGGCGTGCGATTTTGTACTGCTGCACGTCGTCGGCAGTGCGGAGACCTTTGCCCGACGGCATCTGCCTGGGGCGCTGCATTTGCCGCATCGCCTGATCGATGCCGGCCGCATGAGCGCGTGGCCAGCGGAGACGCTGTTCGTCGTCTATTGCGCCGGCCCCCACTGCAACGGTGCGGATATTGCCGCTCTCAAGCTGGCTGAACTGGGGCGTCCGGTCAAAATGATGCTCGGCGGCCTCACCGGCTGGCAGGACGAGGGGCTGCCTTTCGCCGACTAACTCACTGCGGCCGGTTTTGCGGGTAGCCGGCCGCTAAATGAATTTATTTCATGTCCGATGAATTTTTCTCGTTTGCCGCTGACGGCAGTGCATGACAGTATCTGGACATATAGCCATCCAGAAGTCTAAAATTCAAATAATGAACTATCACGGCAGGCAACTAATTGTGCTTACCGCTAAGGAGACACCATGCAACGTCAACAGGCCCCGTTCCGCGCAGATATCGTCGGCAGTTTTTTACGTCCAGAGGCAATAAAGGTCGCGCGTCAGCAGCTTGCCGAAGGCGCCATCGATGCACAACAGCTGCGCCAGATTGAAAATGATGCTATCCGCCAGCTGGTCAGGCAGCAGTGTGATTGCGGGCTGCACGTGGTGACCGACGGCGAATTTCGCCGCGCGTGGTGGCACTTCGATTTCTTCGATGGTTTAGAAGGCGTTGAACGCTACGATTCCGACAAAGGGATCCAGTTCAACGGCGTGCAGACCAAAGCTCACGGCGTTCGCGTCATCGGTAAACTGGCGTTTGGCGATCATCCAATGCTGGAAGATTTTCGTTATCTGAAAAGCGTCAGCGGCGAAGCGCAGCCGAAGATGACCATTCCAAGCCCGAGCGTGCTCCATTTCCGCGGCGGGCGTAAAGATATTGATGCCACGGTTTATCCGGACCTCGCCGACTATTTCGACGATCTGGCGACCACCTGGCGTGATGCCATTCGCGCCTTCTATGATGCCGGCTGCCGCTATCTGCAGCTCGATGATACCGTCTGGGCCTATCTGTGTTCCGATGAACAACGTCAGCAGGTGCGCGATCGCGGCGACGATCCGGACGCGCTGGCCAAAACGTACGCCCGGGTGCTGAATAAGGCTCTGGAAGGCAAACCGGACGATTTGACCATCGGCCTGCACGTTTGTCGCGGGAACTTCCGTTCCACCTGGATCTCGGAAGGCGGCTATGAGCCGGTTGCCGAGGTGCTGTTTGGCGGGGTCAACGTCGATGCGTTCTTCCTCGAGTATGATAATGACCGCTCCGGCGATTTCGCCCCGCTGCGCTTTATCCGTCCGGGCAAGCAGCAGGTCGTGCTGGGATTAATCACCACCAAAAACGGCGAGCTGGAAAACCCGGAGGGAGTGAAAGCGCGTCTGCAGGAGGCCGCGCAGTATGTTGCTCTGCAGCAGATTTGCCTCAGCCCGCAGTGTGGCTTCGCCTCGACCGAGGAGGGGAACGCGCTGACGGAACCCCAGCAGTGGGATAAAGTCCGCCTGGTCACCGGGATCGCCGCTCAGGTCTGGTAACCGCTCTTCATAGCGCAGCGTTGCACCGTTTTGAGGCAACGCTGCCTGTCTGTTTCTCTCCTGCCGCGCCGTCGCGCGCTTTCCCGCCGTCAGATAACCTGGCACCGTTTTTGCCTTATCACTTCCGGATAGTCGTTCATTCATTTTTCGTTTTTGCGATTTTCAGGAGTGAATCATGCAGCGTCGAACATTATTAAAAGCTTTCGCACTCTCCGCCTCTACCGTTCTCATGGGCTACTCTTTCCAGGTTTATGCCGCCGACACCATTAAAGTCGGGATTATGCATTCGCTCTCCGGGACCATGGCGATTTCTGAAACCCCGTTGAAAGACGTGGCGCTGATGGCGATTGACGACATTAACGCTAAAGGCGGCGTGCTGGGGAAAAAGCTCGAGCCGGTGGTTGTCGATCCCGCGTCAAACTGGCCGCTGTTCGCGGAAAAAGCCCGTCAGCTGCTAACCCAGGACAAGGTGGCGGCGGTCTTTGGCTGCTGGACATCGGTCTCACGAAAATCGGTTCTGCCGGTTTTTGAAGAGCTGAACGGCCTGCTGTTCTATCCGGTACAGTACGAAGGCGAAGAGATGTCGCCAAACGTCTTCTATACCGGCGCGGCGCCGAATCAGCAGGCGATCCCGGCGGTGGAATACCTGCTGAGTGAAGATGGCGGCGGGGCGAAACGCTTCTTCCTGCTGGGCACCGATTACGTCTATCCGCGGACCACCAACAAAATTCTGCGCGCCTTCCTGCATGCAAAAGGGATCCAGGATAAGGACATCGAAGAGGTCTATACCCCGTTCGGTTACAGCGATTACCAGACCATCGTGGCCAACATTAAGAAATTCTCCGCCGGCGGTAAAACGGCGGTGGTTTCTACCATCAACGGCGACTCCAACGTCCCGTTTTATAAAGAGCTGGCCAACCAGGGGCTGAAGGCCACCGATGTGCCGGTGGTGGCCTTCTCGGTCGGTGAAGAGGAGCTGCGCGGTATTGATACCAAACCGCTGGTGGGGAACCTGGCGGCGTGGAACTACTTTGAGTCGGTCGATAATCCGACCAACAAACAGTTCGTGGCGGATTACCGTGCCTATGCCAAAGCCCACAAGTTGCCAAACGCCGACACCGTGGTGACTAACGATCCTATGGAAGCCACCTGGGTTGGGCTGCACATGTGGGCCCAGGCGGTAACCAAGGCGGGGACCACCGATGTCGATAAGGTGCGGGCAGCGATGGCCGGCCAGACCTTCAACGCCCCTTCGGGCTTTACTCTGACCATGGACGCGACTAATCACCATCTGCACAAACCGGTGATGATTGGCGAAATCGAAAGCAACGGGCAGTTCAACGTCGTCTGGCAGACCGATAAGCCGGTGCGCGCCCAGCCGTGGAGCCCGTGGATCGCGGGCAACGATAAGAAACCCGATCATCCAATAAAAACTGCCGCGAATTAAGCGCCTCTCTCCCGGGTGCGCATGCGTTGCCCGGGCGACATAAGTCGCCCCGGTAAGCGCCAGCGCCACCGGGGATATCCCGGAATCCCGCGCGACCCTCGTTAGCGTTAACGGGGAAATGACACAAGGAGATACTCATGAGCACATGGCGCATAGTGGGGTATTACCTCGCGCTACTGGTGATGATCGTGCCGTGGCGGGCGCAGGCAGCGGACGCGGATGATTTTGTGGCGGCCAACCGCACCCAGCAGGCGCGCCTGCTGGAACAGTGGGCTGCCGCGCCGGACGCCCAGCGACTGCCGCTGCTGCGGGCGCTGAAAGCGGAAACTCTGGTGGCGGACGACAGTGGCCACGCCTTCAGCCAGCAGCAGGCGCTGGGAGCCGCGCACTCTCCACAAGGGGCGACAAAACCGGTTCGCCTCACCAACCGCCTGCGTAACCTGGTCGCCGGTGCGCTGGCCACCCATCTGCTTGTCAGTGACAGTGTCACGGAAAGAGCGGCCGCCGTCAGAACGCTACAGCGGGAGGCTACGCCGGAAATGGCGGGGCTGTTGCAACAACGGTTGGCGGTTGAAACCGATGAGGGCGTGAAAACGCAGCTGGACATTGCGCTGGCCCGTCTGCAGCTTGCCAGCCCGGACAGCGCCAGACGGCTGGCTGCCGTTGAGCAGCTCGGCCACTCGGTGGATCCGGATACTCAGGCGCTGCTGATTCCCTATACCGATCTTCAGCATGAGCCTGACGCCCGCGTGCGCGCTGCGGCAGCAAACAGCCTGAGTCAGATTAAACAGCGTCTGCTGCTCGGCGATATTCTCGGCCAGGCGTTTATGGGGCTGTCGCTGGGGTCGGTTCTGCTGCTGGCGGCGTTGGGGCTGGCTATCACCTACGGGTTGCTGGGCGTCATCAATATGGCGCACGGCGAGATGCTGATGATTGGCGCCTATAGCTGCTGGTTGGTCCAGCAGGCGCTGGCCCAGCTGGCGCCGCAGTGGCTGGCTTTTTATCCGCTGGTCGCGCTGCCGGTCGCCTTCCTGATAACCGGCGGCATCGGCATGGCGCTGGAACGCACCATCATTCGTCATCTCTACGGCCGGCCGCTGGAGACGCTGCTGGCTACCTGGGGGATTAGCCTGATGCTGATCCAACTGGTGCGCATGCTGTTCGGCGCCCAGAACCTGGAAGTGGCCAACCCGGCCTGGCTCTCCGGCGGTCTGCAGGTTTTGCCGAACCTGATCCTGCCGTGGAACCGCCTGGCGGTGCTGGGCTTTGTGCTGCTGGTGCTGTTCTTCACCTGGTTAATTCTCAATAAAACCCGCTTAGGCATGAACGTACGGGCGGTGACGCAGAACCGGGCGATGGCGGCCTGCTGCGGCGTGCCGACCGGGCGCGTGGATATGCTGGCGTTTGGTCTCGGTTCGGGTATCGCCGGGCTGGGGGGCGTGGCGCTGTCGCAGCTGGGTAACGTCGGCCCGGAGCTGGGACAAGGTTATATCATCGACTCCTTCCTGGTGGTGGTGCTCGGCGGCGTCGGCCAGCTGGCGGGGAGCGTGGTGGCCGCCTTTGGCCTCGGCATCTTCAACAAAATCCTTGAACCTCAGCTCGGGGCGGTGTTGGGCAAGATCCTGATCCTGGTGCTGATCATCCTGTTTATTCAGAAACGTCCGCAGGGGCTGTTTGCCTTAAAAGGGAGGGTTATTGACTGATGAGCCAACCAATTACCTTAACATTAGCGCGTAAGGCGCCGCGGCCGCTGCAATGGCTCGGCGTGCTCCTGGTGCTGGGGTTGCTGAGTATGCCGTTTCTGGCGCTGCTGCCGCAATCGCATCCGCTGGCGGTCTCCACCTGGCTGCTGACCCTGAGCGGTAAAATCCTCTGTTACGCCATTGTCGCCGTTGCGTTGGATCTGGTCTGGGGCTACGCCGGTATGCTGTCGCTGGGCCACGGCATCTTTTTCGCCCTCGGCGGCTATGCGATGGGGATGTATCTGATGCGCCAGGCGGCGGGCGACGGTCTGCCGGCATTCATGTCTTTTCTGTCGTGGAGCGAGCTGCCGTGGTTCTGGTGGGGAACGCAGCACTTTGCCTGGGCGATGCTGCTGGTGGTGCTGGTTCCGGGGCTGCTGGCGCTAGTCTTCGGCTGGTTTGCTTTCCGCTCTAAAATCAAAGGTGTCTACTTCTCGATTATGACCCAGGCGTTGACCTACGCCGGCATGCTGCTCTTTTTCCGTAACGAAACCGGTTTTGGCGGCAACAACGGTTTTACCGGATTCACCACGCTGCTTGGCTATTCCGTTACCGCGACCACCACGCGGGCAGCGCTATTTATGGTCACGGTTTTACTGCTGCTGCTGACGTTAGGGATCGGTTATCTGCTGGCGCAGAGTAAATTCGGCCGGATCCTGACGGCGGTGCGTGATGCGGAAAACCGGCTGATGTTCTGCGGATACGATCCGCGCGGATTTAAGCTGCTGGTGTGGACGCTGTCGGCGGTGCTGTGTGGCCTGGCAGGCGCACTGTACGTGCCTCAGGTGGGCATTATTAACCCCAGCGAAATGTCGCCGACCAACTCCATTGAAGCGGCTATTTGGGTGGCGCTGGGTGGACGCGGCACCTTAATTGGTCCGGTTCTTGGCGCCGGGCTGGTGAACGGGGCGAAGAGCCTGTTCACCGTCACGATGCCGGAGTACTGGCAGCTGTTCCTTGGTCTGATTTTTATCATTGTGACCCTGTTTTTACCTCGCGGGGTTATTGGCCTGCTACGCAAAGGAGACCGCTAATGCAACCGGATGAAGGACTGTTTACCCGCCAGCAGCCCACGGACCGCTTTCGCGCGCAGACCGACCCGGTACTGGAGCTGGAGAACATCAACGTCAATTTTGATGGTTTCCAGGCGCTGACGGATCTCTCATTGCAGATTGGCGTGGGCGAACTGCGCTGCATTATCGGGCCGAACGGCGCCGGGAAAACGACGCTGATGGATGTCATTACTGGCAAAACCCGGCCGCAGAGCGGCAGGGCGCGCTATGACCAGTCCATCGACCTGCTCGGACTTGACCCTATCGCTATCGCCCGCCAGGGGATCGGTCGCAAGTTTCAGAAACCGACGGTGTTTGAGGCGCTGACCGTCGCTGAAAACCTTGAGCTGGCGCTGAAAGGCGATAAGTCGGTCTGGGCCAGCCTGCGGGCGCGGCTGAACGGCGAGCAGGAGGACCGCATCAGCGACATTTTGCGCCTGCTGCGTCTTGATGGCGAACGTACGCGCCCGGCGGGGCTGCTTTCTCACGGGCAAAAACAGTTTCTCGAGATCGGCATGCTGCTGGTTCAGGAGCCGCATCTGTTGCTGCTGGATGAGCCCGCCGCCGGGATGACCGATGCTGAAACCGAGTATACCGCCGAGCTGTTCCGCACCCTGGCCGGGCAACATTCCCTGATGGTGGTGGAGCACGATATGGGGTTTGTCGAAACTATCGCTGACCGGGTCACGGTGCTGCATCAGGGACAGGTGCTGGCAGAGGGCTCGCTGCGCGAGGTGCAGGCGAATGAGCAGGTGATTGAAGTGTATCTCGGTCGTTAAGGAGAGCGAATGTTACAGGTTAATCAGTTACATCAATATTATGGCGGCAGCCATATTCTGCGTGGGGTTGATTTTGAGGCCCGGCAAGGCGAGGTCACCTGTCTGCTGGGACGCAATGGCGTGGGTAAAACCACTTTACTGAAGTGCCTGATGGGGCTGATCCCGGCACGCAGCGGCGAAGTCATCTGGCAGGAGAAAACGATTACCCAGCGTAAACCGCACCAGCGGGTACAGGCCGGTATCGCCTATGTGCCGCAGGGGCGTGAAATCTTTCCTCGCCTGACGGTGGAAGAGAATCTGCTGATGGGGCTGTCGCGGTTTCCGGCCAGGGAGGCCGGGCAGGTACCGGAAGAAATTTATCAGCTGTTCCCGGTGCTGAAAACCATGAAACAGCGGCGCGGCGGCGATCTCTCCGGCGGTCAACAGCAGCAGCTGGCCATTGGCCGCGCGCTGGCCAGCCGGCCACAATTGCTGATCCTCGATGAACCGACGGAAGGTATTCAGCCGTCGGTCATCAAAGAGATTGGCGAAGTGATCCGTCAACTGGCGAACCGTGGCGATATGGCCATTCTGCTGGTCGAGCAGTTCTATGATTTTGCCGCCGCCCTTGCCGACAGCTATCTGGTGATGTCGCGCGGGGCGATTGTTCAGCATGGAAAGGGCGCGGATATGGAAGCGGAAGGGGTGCGCGGCATGGTGACGATTTAAAGGGCTGGCATGATTGAGGGCTTTGTCGCATTGAGGCAAGGCCCGTGTGCTTTCGACATACCCCATCCTATAATGAACGGCTGTCTGTTCGCCATTTATTCTGCAATAAGTATAAAACTCAGTATATTTCATTGTTAGTCGTTCAGTTTGCTTATCTGTCTGCTCTCTATAAGATGACTCCGTTGATGATAGGGCGGTAATTGCGCCGTGCCTTTGATTAATTTCTGCGGCTCGCTCGTTCATTATTATTCATCATTTTAGGAGTTTTCTTTGTTTTAATTATTTGTTATTTATATGTGTGGCAGGCATCAATATCCGCCATATATTGTAAGCGATAAATCACTCCCGCGCCTGCCGAAAGTGTACTTAAGCTGCGAATTTAACGTCAAAGCCAGCGCTAAATACCAAATGTTGATTTCTATCGAATGTAATGGTTGTTGAATTGTGTGTTTATTATGAAATCACCCGCTAAAAATAAACGCTAGCCGCTGCAATTTTGTTGCGAGAAATACCGCCGCATAACGCCTGATTTATAAGCGATTCGTCTGTCTCTTATACTCATTTTTTGCCTATAACGATCGATTAAAACGATCGTTATATGTTAAATGATAGCTTTTGTCTATTAACAAGACTGAAATCGATCGATTATAAATATTAGCTGGCGACAGAATTAACAGGCTATTCTTCTGTCGCCCGGAGAATATCAATGAGCGAAAGATTAATTCTTTCTGTGAATATATTTTGGGCGACATATAAATTTAAATATTGAATGATGGTTAAATAAGGAAACTGGTAATGCTAAATCGTGTTTATGACAAGTATCTGGCTGCTTATACCTGTGTTGCTGGATGCATTCATGATTTCAAACGTAATGAAAAGGGCGTCACCGCCGTTGAGTACGCGATCGTCATCGCTGGCGTGGCCGCCGTTGTTGCCGTGATCTTTGGTGAGAATGGGACCGTCGACACTTTACTCAACAAAATCTTTGGTGATATCCAAACTAAGGTAGAAACGTCTATGGGTCTTTAAGACTTTAAACGTTCATTAATGGTTTTTATACGGGCATAGCAGGACGCAATGCCCGTATTTGTGAATTTCAGATACATGGATACTGTCAACGCAAAGTGGAAAACAATGAATATGAAAAGAGGCGGTCTGCTGGTTTATGTGGTGATGATCGTTGTCGGTATTCTGGGGCTGTTTTTCTATTTTAATCAATCCCGCACGGCTGCTCCTCTGCAGGCCAGTCAGCCAGAAAAAAAACCGCAGCAGACCATCAGCGTGGCGATAGCTACCCGTGATTTGGACGCCAGAACAATACTCCGGGCCGGGGACTTTCAGATTAAAACCATGACGGTTGAGGTCGGCAGTAGCGACGCTCAGTTTAATCTCGTCGGTAAAAGCCTCGATAACTGGGCGTTAAAAAACACGGTGCCGGCGAATTCATGGATTTTGCCGGGATTACTGGTGGAGCCGGGCAGCGATGAGTATCTGAGTCTGTTTTTACAGCCGGGAAATATTCTCTACACCTTCGAGTTAAACAAAGCAGACAACTATTTATTAAATAACGTCAAGGCCGGGCAGGGCGTGGATATTTATCTCTCCTATCGCCGGATATACCCCAAACATGAAGATACCCTGGAAGTGGGCGCCGACCAGTCCAGGGAAAAAAATCAGCTTTATAACCGTCTGAAACCGCTGATGGGTAATAAGCGGGTGCTGGCGATTCGCCCGGCAAAAACGGTGGTCAATAACGGCGTCAGCGTGGTGGAAAAGGGGAGTCAGCTGGTGGTGGAGCTGCAGGATCGCGAGGTCAAGATGCTGAAAGGGCTGGGCGGTGAACTGGCGAATGTTCTCCTGTTCCCGGCGGCAACCTCCCCGGAGGGGAAATCGACCATTGCGCTCCCATTGCTGGAGGCGGCGTGGCCGGTCAGCGACGACGTGATTTTTAATCTACCTCCCGTTCCTGCAAAGCTCGCCTCAGAAATTAACGAGCTTCGAGGCTAAATCGCCGCCTGACGTCAGGTGGCTTATAACACCATGGACCCCGGATACAGGGATATTTTAAAACATGACTCAACGATTGTACTGCATTAAAAGGCTGTTTGTGCTGCTGGTGTTTTGCTCGTTTTCCCTGGGGGCCTGGGCGGAGGTGGTCAATCTCAAACCCGGGCAATCGAAAACGCTGCGCTTCGCCAGCGCCGTTAATACGGTGTTTGTGTCAGACCCGGCAGTAGCCGATTACAAAATCGTCAACGATAAAAATATCGTGTTGTATGCCCGCAAGCTGGGCAGCACCGAACTGGTGGTCTATGGCGCACAGGCGAAAATATTGATGAATCTCAGCGTGGATGTTGACCCTTTTCTGAGCGATATCCGCCAGCGCGTGGCGCGTGAATATCCCGGCAGTACGGTAGAAGTGAAACGCTTCCAGAATGCCGATAAAGCCACGTGGATCCTGAGCGGCACCGTGCCCGATGAAGAGACCCGCGACGGGGTCTATCAGCTGGTCGGCAGCCTGGTGGGATCCGGAGATGGCGGCGGGAAAAGCACCGGCGGCAACGAGAGCAGTGAAAACGCCCGTTTTGCGGTCGCCAAAGTCTATGACAACGTCATTAACCGCTTACAGCTTCCGTCCTCGAACCAGGTCAACGTCAAGCTGACCGTGGTGGAAGTCAGCAAAGAGTTTACCGACAACCTGGGCATCGAGTGGAGCAGCCTGACGCTGGACAGCATCATCAACGGCGGCGGAAATAACGGTATCAACACCAACAGTCCTGGGGTCTTTAATCTGCTGGGTTTCCGCCGCGGTTTTGACGCCGGAAATATCAGCACCCTGATTAACGCGGTCAAAAATGACGCTATTGCCCGGGTGCTGGCGCAGCCGAACCTCACCGTGCTTTCCGGAGAGTCCGCCAGCTTCCTGGTGGGCGGCGAAATTCCGATTATGGTCAAAGATCAGGACTCGGTCACCGTGCAGTATAAAGAGTACGGTATTCGCCTGAATATCACCGCTAAGGTCGAAAAACGGCAGAAGATACGCCTGTATGTCTCCAATGAGTTAAGCAGCGTCACCGGCTCATACGCCTATAACGACTATCAGATCCCCACCATGCGCACCCGACGTTCCAGCTCTACCATCGAGCTGGCGGATGGCGACAGCTTCGTCATCGGCGGCTTATTAAGCGAGGCGGATAAAGAGTCGCTCACCAAAGTGCCGTTTATCGGCGATATCCCGGTTCTTGGGGCGCTGGCCCGCAGCTCGATGACCGAAAGAAGCAAAAGCGAACTGGTGGTCTTCGCCACGGTGAATCTGGTGAAGCCGCAGGCAGAAGCGGCAGCCCGCAAAATGTCGTTGCCGTCCTTTCGCCGCAGCTCGGTGGAAAAACTGTTCTTCAACGTCGGCGTCGACCAGAAAATGCGCGAAGACCGTTTAAATAGTGATGCCGGACGCTTTCTGGAACAGGGCGGCTTTGCCCGCTAACCGTCTCGCGTCATTAAAATATTCTGGAGTGAAAGATGAAGTTGTTTTCGGATGCCAAAAAGAAAAGCGAGCCAGAAGCCGCGCATAAAGCGAAAAAGGGGGCCGGGCAGTCAATTATGGTCATCTCCCCCGATAAAGAGATGCTCTCCGATATTTGCAGTTTGTTATTAATCAATAACTTTAATAACGTTATCAGCCACCCGCTTGATTTTTTTGCGCTGCAGGACGACAGCATTTTACGCGGCGCCGCGACGGTGATCATTGATATCGGCAGCTGCAATGACGTCACGTTGATATGTGAAACGGCCACGTTGCTGATTCCGGCCAGCGCGCGTCAGGTCTTTCTCGGCCGCAATGACTCGATTGCTTTTGCCCAGGCGCTGATGAGCGCTGGCGTCTGCTATCTGCATATTCAGTCCCAGCTGGCGCAGTTGGCCGGGCAGCTTCAGCAGCCTGACAGCGCCCTGGCGATGCGCAGCATGATGAAAATCAGCCTGTTGGGCTGCAAAGGCGGCGCGGGTACCACGACCGTGGCCTGGCAGCTGTTTCAGGCCATCGGTATGCAGACCTCGATCCCCTCGCTGTTGGTGCAGGGCGCCAGCGGCAGCCGGGATCTTGATTTAATCACCTCCCGCACGTTGCCCAGAGACGGGGCGATCACGGCGATGGGGCCCCATCAATCCGCGCGAATTGAACCGCTGGATGCGGCCTGGACCTATGACGATAGTCACTTTAATGCGTTCAATCTGGTGATATTCGATCACGGCGTCTATGCCCAGCCCTACGAGCATCTTGAGACGGTCTTTACGCAATCCAGCACCTTGATTCTGGTTATTAACCGCGATCTGAGCGCGCTGCGGGTGGCGAAGTATTTACTGGATGAGAAGCAGCGTGTCGACCTGTCGCGTGGTGGCAAAGAGCTGCGGGTTTTCATCTGTCTCAATGAGAATCACCCTATGCACGGCGATGAGCTGCGCAATGATGACATTGAGCAGTATCTGGGATGCCCGCTGGCGGTGATTAATCCGTGGAACGTGAAGAAAAACCAACCGTTGTCAGCCACCCCGCTGTGGCGTTTTGCCGCGCAGAGCCTGCTGGGTAAATCAGAACAGGAAACGGCAAAGAGAAGACTATTTCCATCGTTATTCACATTACGTCCCGACCGTAAGTCGTAACGGACAGCGGAGTTCGCCGCACGGCGAGGACATAACTTTTAAGGATAACGAAAGCGATGGATACGGAGAGCTTTGAATCCCTGCTCTATTTTCGCGAGCAGGTGCTGAAGAGCGTTGATTTAGAACGGGTTGATGCGTTGCGCCACGACCGGGATGCGCTGTTTCGTGAAATCAGTGAGGTGATCACGCGGCAGGTGAACAGCAGCGGCAGATATTTATCCTCCCGCGCCAGTCACGATCTGTGCGAGCTGGTCACCGATGAGATCACCGGCTACGGCCCGCTACGGGAATTAATGGAAGACGACACCATCAGCGATATTTTGGTTAACGGGCCGGATCGCATTTTTGTCGAGCGTTTTGGCAAACTTGAACAGGTCGATAAACGCTTCCTCAACGACGTTCAGCTCACCGATATCGCCCGGCGGCTGGTTTCGCGAGTAGGGCGCCGGGTCGATGATTCCCAGCCGCTGGTGGACGCGAGGATGCCGGACGGCAGCCGTCTGAACGTGGTGATTTCACCGGTGGCGCTGGATGGCGCGTCGATCTCTATCCGTAAGTTTGGTAAGGGCAAGAAATCGCTGGCCGACCTGGTGGAGTACGGCAGCATGAACGAAATGATGGCCAATTTTCTGGTCATCGCCAGCCGCTGCCGGGTCAACATTATCGTCTCCGGGGGGACGGGCTCGGGGAAGACCACGCTGCTTAACGCGATGTCGCAGTACATCAATGAAGATGAGCGGGTACTCACGTTGGAAGATGCTGCAGAACTTCGACTACAGCAGCCGCACGTGGTTCGCCTGGAGACGCGGATGGCTGGTTCGGAAAACCAGGGGGTGGTGAATATGCGTCATCTGGTGGTCAATGCGCTGCGTATGCGCCCGGACAGGATCATCGTCGGCGAGTGCCGCGGCGAAGAGGCGTTTGAGATGCTGCAGGCCATGAACACCGGTCACGACGGTTCAATGTCCACCCTGCATGCCAACTCGCCGCGCGATGCGCTGGCGCGTCTGGAGAGCATGATCATGATGTCCAGCGCTTCGCTACCGTTGGCCGCCATACGCCGCAATATCGCCTCGGCGGTTAACATCATTGTCCAGGTGTCGCGCCTGCCGGATGGCTCGCGCAAGGTGATCAACATCGCCGAGGTGATGGGTATGGAAGGAGACAACATTATCCTGCAGGACATCTTCAGCTTTGGTGCCGAAGCGGATCGCAATGAATACGGGAAGATTCAGGGGACATTTACCTGTTTTGGGCTGCTGCAGCGTTCGGCGGTGTACCGCCAGGCGCTGGTCCACGGTCTGCTTGAGCCTTTAAAACAACTGTTCGGGAACCGGATGCCATGATGATCATTTTTAGCTTTCTGCTGCTGGCAGGCTGTATTCAACTGGGGCTGTGGTATCGCCAGCAGAAGCGTATGCAACGTTTGCAGCAGGCGGAAGCCGCCCGCAACCGGGTGGAGCTGACGAGGCGGCTGATGCGTAATCCGCTGGGCGGCTGGTTATCACGCATGATGGGCGATATGCGTCTTCATCTGCTGGGCAAACAGCGCAGTACCGCCTTGCGCCACGGGCTGATTCTGCTGCTGGTCCAGGCCGCCAGCCTGTACGTTAACCAGAATTACCTGAACCTGAGTCCGGTCATTATCCATCCCGCATTCTTTGTGCTGACGCTGTACGGTCTCTATCTCAACAGCAAGAAAAAAATGCGCCTGCAATTTGATGCTCAGTTTTCGGAAGCGCTGAATATTATTAACAGCTCAATCCGCGCCGGGAACTCGGTTATTCAGGGGATTGAGCAGTGCGGGCAAAAGATTGACGGTGTGCTCGGCGATGAATTCAGACAAATATCGCAGCGCCTGGAAATTGGCGAGGATGCGGAAAGCGTATTTTTGGCCTCGTGGCGACGCCTGCCGTTTAGCGAATACTACTTTTTCATCATTACCGTACAGCTGAACATGAAAGGCGGGGGACAGGTCAAAGAGGTGATGTCACGTCTCGGTACGCTGATCTCGAACGCCCGGGTGCTGGAGAAGAAAAAATACGCCATGACGTCGGAAGTCCGCATGTCAATTAAGATTCTGACGGCGATTCCCATTTTTTTCTTTTTCTTTCTGAAATATCAGTCGCCGGCTAATTTCGATATTTTACTGCACCACCCGACGGGCCAGATGATGCTCTATTACGCCATTTGCAGCATTCTGCTGGGACTGCTGATTGTCTGGATGATGATGAATAAAATATAGGTGGCATATGTTTTATATTATTGCGCTGACGCTGCTGGTTTTGGGCGCCGGAGGGTTAACGCGGGTCTGGCTGCTAAAACGGCGCCGGGAGCGTATTTATCACCTGCTGGAACAGAGCAGCCAACAGTACGCTTTTATCCCGCAGGATAATACGACGCCGGTTGAGCGAATAATGAGGAAAACCAGTCGCCTGGTCTCCTGGACCGCGATGCTGGATAAAAACATTGTCGCTAAAACGTTAACCGTCGTCATCGCGACGGTACTGCTGGTATTCGTTGATGCGGCTGGAATTTATACCTTTTCCCGTGAAATGTTATTCCTTTGCGTATTAGCCTGCGTGGTGGTGGTTATTCTGTTACCGAATCTGGTAAAGGAAATGACCATCAAAAAGCATATGAAAAGGATCTCTGATGACCTGCCATTTGTTATCGATATGCTGGCAGTCTGCGTGCAGTCCGGGATGACCATTGAAAAAGCCTTACGCTATATCGCCGACAATACCTATGCCATTAATCCCAATATCGCCACCCTGTTTGACCGGGCGATGCTCAAAACGGAGGTCAACGGTATTAACGCGGCGCTGGAACAGCTCTATGAGGAGGTGCCGGGGACGGAGGTCAGGATGCTGTGTTCGACCTTACAGCAGAGTATTAAATATGGCTCGTCGATATATCAGGTGTTGATCGATCTGTCGAAAGAGATGCGCGAACTGCAGCTGCTGCATACGGAAGAGAAGGTGGCCAGCCTGTCAGCAAAAATGACGTTGCCGATGATCGCCTTCATTATGTTTCCGCTGCTGGTCATCGTTGCGGGGCCGGGTTTTATAGGGATGGTGTCAATGTGGTCAAAATAATCTCTCTTACGACGTTACTGGCGCTCTTTGTGTTGTGTGGATGCCAGAGTCAAACCGGCAGCGGTGGTGAACTCAATGATAGCCAGCGTGAATATATTCTCAGTAAGGTCAATAACTATAATGGCTTGATCAAGCTTTACCGTGAAAAGCTCAGCCGTAAAGAGGATAAAGATACCCGGTACCAGCTGGCGGAATACTATTATCTGGCGGAGGATTTCGACTCTTCCCGCCAGTATTTGCAGCCGCTGATCGCCAACAATCCTGATGAGCGGGCGTTATTACTGGCCAGTAAAAATCTGATGGAGCTCGGGAATTATAGCGACGCGCAGGCGATGGTTTCCGCTGTGCTCAGGCAGAACCCCAAAAGCGGGGAGGCCTGGAATATGCAGGGGATCCTGCTGGCGCAAGATGGCGATTTTAGCGGCGCCGCCCGGGCGTTTAATCAAGCGAGGCAGCGCTTTGTTGATGACGATATCGTGATTAACAATCTGGCGATGCTGGCCATCATGCAAAACGATTACGCCACTGCCAGAGACTATCTTTTTTCTCTCTATGGCAGGGGGCATGCGAGCCAGAAAGTGCTGCATAACCTCGTCTACGTGCTGGTGAAGCTCCAGGACTTTAACGGTGCCGAAAGTATCCTGCAGCAGGAAAAGATGGCCGACCGTAGCGAAGGGCTGATGGAAGCCCTGGCGAAAGTGAATCCGCGTCCGCTGGTGCGGTCCGCTGCGCCTTCAGCCCCGGCCCCGGTGTCGGTCGCGAAAAGCGCTGCGCCAGCGGTGAAATCTGCTGCGCAGGCCGGCGTTGCGCCGCCGGTGGTCAGCACCACTGCCGCTGGACGTAGTCCGGTCTCCGCTCAGGATGAGATCGCCCGGCTGCTGGATAATCAGCCGACGGTGAAGCCGGCAGGGCTGCCGGAAAAGGCCTCGCTGTCGTTAACCAGCGGTCTGAAAGATGTTTCTGCGGTTCGCTCCGGGCGCCATCCCGGCTATTTCCGCATGACGCTGGAGTCGCAGCATGCCATTAATTTCCGTGAACTTCCCAGCGCGGATAAAAATAAGCGTATTTTTGAATTACAGAATGTCAGGCTAGGGCATGCGTTGCTGCGGGCGGCGAACGATATTCCCAGGGAATACCCTAACATCAACAAATTGACGTTTTATCAGAATCAAACTGATGCGGTTTTAATTGAGTTTGAATTTACCCACTCACTGGCCAAATCGAAGGTATTCCGCATCGCCGCGGGTAAGATTCCAGGGGAACGACTGGTGTTTGATATTTATTACGGCTGAACCGCCGGATCTGCTTTTATACGGAAATAATTATTATGAAAATTTATGAATACAAAGATCTGCTGGTGCAGGTACCGGCGGGCGTCACGCATCTGATGATCGGCGCGGATGGAGTATTACGCGGCTATCGCAACAGGCCGGACATGTCGTTACCCCGCCCCTGGGAAACCACTGACAGTATTATTCCAGGCGTACTGAACTGGGAAAAATCACACGCTGAGATTGTCGCGCTGCGGGAATACTCTCCGGTTATTATCCACGAGTTTGCGCAGCCGGGAACCGAACGTTTTCGCGTCGGCGATAAATATACGCTGCATGCGACTATCAATGAGGAACTCTGTTTGACCTCAGAGGTTCATGCGGTGGTCAGTTGCTATACGCCGGGCATGAAGCCATGGTGCCAGATATTAAAACTGAAGGTCGAAGGGCTCTCTATCGACAATATCTTGCTGGCAAATGTTAAAGAAGTTCTTCATGACTTAAAGGTCACTGATTAATTACAACAGAATGAAATGACAGGAGAAAATAATGGCTGAAATGGAAAAGTTACTCGATGGACTGGTTAACCTTGATGGTGCGCTGGGCGCGGCGCTGGTCGATGCGCGTAATGGCATGCTGTTGCACGGCGTGGGCTCCGCCGGTCTGGATGTCGAAATTGCCGCCGCGGCCATTACTGACGTTCTGCGCGCCAATATCAAGATGCTGAAATTAATGGCTACCGGAGATGAGGTGGAAGACATCCTGATTACGCTGGGTAAACAGTACCACATACTCCGACCGGTGAGGGCCGTGGATGGGGTATTCGTTTATACCATTCTCGATCGCCGCAATGGAAATCTGGCGCTGGCCAGACGCAAAGTGACGGACGTCGAAGAGGCCATCGTCATTTTATAAGTAACCCCGCCGGCGTTAAGCCGGCGGAGGACATAAGGTTCGGGATGATGAAAGACTATAAGGTGATCCTGGTAGGGCGCAGCGGTTCAGGTAAGACCACGGCTATCCGTAGTGTCAGTGAAATCAACGTCGTGTCAACGGACGTACGGGCCTCGGACCGCGTTGTGGCAGAGAAAGAAACCACCACCGTGGGTTTTGACTACGGCGAACTGACTATTCCTGGGGGGCAAAACCGGATGCGGCTTTACGGCACTCCGGGGCAGGAACGCTTCACGTTTATGCGCGATATCCTGGAACGCGGCAGCGCGGGGATTCTGCTGCTGGCCGATAATCACCGGCCTGACCCGCTGGCGGAGACTCGCAGCTGGTTGCAGGCGCTGAAATCCGGCCCGTTGCCGGGGAATGCGATCGTGCTACTGGGCATCGTTAAGTGTGATTTGTCCCCCTTACCTGATATTGAACAATACCAGCGCTTGCTACGGGAGGAAGGTCTGTGCTTTCCGGTCGCTACGCTGGATGCACGCAGCCCGGAAAGGGTTTTATTTCTGCTCAAGGTGCTGTTTTGCCAGCTTGAGCGTGCCAGAAATGAAGAGGTTTATTCCTGATGACAAGCATACTTCCTTTTGCGATTGAAGATGCCGGTACCCTGTCTACTGAACTCAGCCAGCAGATTCAGCAACTGCTGCTCGAGTTTGCCCGGAACCATCCCGTTATGGGGGAGCTACTGGTGGCGACCGCAGATGGTTACGAAGTCGCGGCAGTGCTCAAAGAAGAGGACCCCGGGAGGTTACATAAAATCGCGGCGATGACCAGCTCCTTGCTCGGGGTGGGCGCCGCGATGCTGAATGAAATCGATGCCGGAGGGCAGAAGGCCATCACCGTCGAGGGCGAAAGGGACAATATCCTGCTCTGGCAGGTCTCTACGCAGCGTTTTCCATTATGTCTGACTGTGGTGGCCTCCGCGCAGGAGCCCCTCGGGCAACTATTCTGGCTTCTGCGCCAGTTGGCGGCGGCCATTGCTGAGATTTGCCATGCGCAGCCCGATCTGCCGCCGTCACAGGAATATTATTATGAATGATCCGTTAACAATGTCCTTCGCCGTCAGATTATGCTCGGCAGATATGAGCTGTGGTTTTATTTCCGTTACACCGGTACTGGATAACAGGGCAGAATTAATTCAGCAGCGCCTGAACTGGTATCACCAATGGCTACACTCGCTGAGTTGCCAGTTGCAAAAAGAGAGGCCGGTTCCGCAAGATATTTTCCCGCTTCTGCTGCAGCAGGCGGTTGAATTAACGGCTGCCGATATTCTTAGTGATGCTATTGCGCTGGCTCCAGTGCTTTACGATCGCGACAGCAAAATCATGGAGAGCGTAACCACTTATTTTTCCTGGCTCCAGACATGCACTCTGTCGGGCCCGGAAGATAATGACATGACGGTGCTCGAGAACCCGTCCACTGAATAAAAAGTGACGCGGTTAAAATCATACTTTTATGACGTGCGGAGAGCGAGGATTATCGTGGATATCGTTTGGCTATTGACTGCCGGTATTAGCGGAGTGCTTATCTATATTTGCTATATGGATATCCGCTGGCGGCGGATTCCTAACCGGGCCACGCTGCTGATACTGCTGCTCTCCTGTCTCGCAGGATTTACGCATATGCCATATCCGGCGTTCATTCTCCCCGGCATCCTGCTGGCGCTGGGTTTTATCGCCGTGATGGTGAAGTTGATGGGCGCCGGGGATATTAAGCTGGTGTGCGCGCTGGCGGTGGCGCTGTCAGTACCGGAGACCGGTAATTTTTTGCTGCTGACGGCCATCGCGGGTATTCCCGTCTCTCTTGCCAGCCTGTTCTATTTTTATTTCTTCGCCCGCGAGCAACGCGCGACGGTGCCATATGCGCTGGCCATCAGCTGCGGGTACTGGCTACAGGCGTGGGTATAACCATTGGTGAATGTATGTTAACAAAGATAACAAGCGGCCTGCGTCGTTATTTATGTGATGAACACGGCGTAGCGGCTATGGAATTTTCCATGGTGTTTATTCCTTTTATTATTTCGATACTTTTTATTGCTGAGATGTGCCGGGTGGTTTTTATTTCCTCGGCGCTGGATCTGATTATCGCCGAGTCGGGGTACATTGCCGCTATTACCCGGGTGCCGGAAAACTATCAGCACTATTTTAATGATGAGATAAATAAACGTATGGCGGACTGGCCGCTGATTTCACGCGATGTCCATGTCGAGCTGTCGGTGGCCTGGTGTGACAGTATTTCTGCGGTGCTTAACCACGCCTGCACCACCACGGATGCGCGCAATAAGCCGCTGGCATTTTATAGCGTGACCACTGATTATCAGCCGCTGTTTTTTTTCTTTCCTTCCCAAAGTGTCATCCGTGAACTGAGCCGCAAGATTTTACTGGTACAGGAATTTCAGCGTGAGACAGAAAATGATGAGTAAAACGATGGGCGCTATACAACGCTATTTGCGCGACGATCGTGGATCCGTCGCGATTGAGGCCGGTCTGTACTTCGTCGTCTTTTTTTTGCTGTGTGCGCTGCTGGTGGATTTCAGCGCCGTCTTTCTGAATAAAAGCTACCTCGAACGGGTAACCCATTCGCTGGCCAGCGTTGTACGCGAAAGGTCCGCCTTTTACGGTGAAAAAGAGGAGCTAAGCCAGCAGGAAGTCAGTGACCTCTACGAACTGGCCGGCGTTTTACTGGAGGAGAGCCGCCTGGCTGGCAGCCGTTATCAGCTGGTGGTGGAGGCCGTCTTTTTTCAACCCAGCGGCAGTAAGGCGCAAAAAAACGTGTTGAATACCCAGTCTTTGTCCCAGGGGACCGGGAGCTGTCGCAGCCGACTTGCGATAACCAGTACGCAGATTGCGGATCTGTCGCCGTGGGATACGAAAGGGCGCTGGCTGCCGGTTTATCAGGTGACGATATGCCTGCCGGGCGGCGAGAGCATGTTTAAACGCGCGCTGAATAGCGTCGGAATAGAGATCGGCGATATTGCCATCAGCAATGCGGTGATCCCGCGTTAATACCGTTCCTTATGGGCGAGGTGAAAATTATGCGAAGCCGGTTTTTACGGTTTATCGTACGTCTTTTGCGTCAGGAGTACGGCGCGATAACCGTGATGTTTGCCATTATGTTTCCGCTGTTAATGATGTTCTATTCGGTGGCGTATGATGGCGCTAATTTACAAAGCAGTCGCGCCAGGCTGGCGGATGGTCTTAATCAGGGCGTGCTGGCGGTGGCCATGGTCGATAACCGCAATAGCACCGCCGCGGATAAGGCGGAGAATATTACGCTACTGCATAACTACCTGTCCTACTATGTGCCGGATGCGACGATCGCCAAAAACGATCTGACCGTTGCGGTAGAAGTGAATTACAGCACGACGGAAACCGGCAAACTTGACTCCGTGGACTATACCGCCAGCGGGAAAGCCAGCATGCGGCCAATAATTGGCGCGCAGCAAGAGGTCGGTTTTGACTCTGCGGTGGATATTCGTGCCGACAGCGGCGCGGGGGTGGTCAGAAAAACATTTGAAGAGATAAAGTACCCGACTGACTATGCGCTGGTGCTGGATTTTTCAGGATCGATGTTAAGTTCGTCCTCAGAGCCAGGACTGACCAGAATCGAGTTGTTACGTAAAGTTGTCACGGAGTTTATTGGCGAGGTTTTAAATGATGACTCAGTGACTAATACCGTAGGAATTATTCCCTTTACTGCTGGTGTATCAGTCATCCTTCCTGGAGAGAATATTGCTGGGGGGGGAAATTTTGGTTGTTCATATGTTGGCAAGTTCCTGCCAAAGTATGCAGGGGTAGATCTGGATTTTTGGTATAACAAAATTAGGTTTAACACTACAGCAACAACACCTACGGAAGTTCTCCAGTCGTATAACTATGATTCATTATTATACGGCTGGTACAATGATGTCGTTAGTCCGGCAACAGGATTTAGTATAGATGAAATGGTTAATAAAGGCTGGTGTGTGAAAAATCCACAATACGGTAGTACGGTTGGAAGAGCTCAATATAGTTGTGATGCTGACACGCGGGCCAATCTTTTTAATCACTATACTGAATTTCAGGAAAGCCGCGCAGCAGCACATGAACTCATGTATTATGCTTATACCCAGCGTACAATATTCAATACTGTAACGATGGATTTTGACGGTTTAGTTGCCGATGACTTTATGTTTTCAGATCAGGCCGTGACCACTTTCAAGTATATGGTTAATACTATTGCTAATCGGCCTTTTTATTTTGACTGCTATTCAACATTTGGTAGTATTAGTACAACTGTTGCGAGCAATACATTGAAGAGCAAGACAGCTAAACCAGCTTCTTATCTTATTGAGTTAACTAATGACCGTCAAATAATTGATAAATTCAGAGAGATGAATGTCACCGATGGTACAACCTATGTCACTTCAGGACTACTGCGCGCGCTTCCTGTCATCGCTAAAGGGAATAACCCAAGGAAAGCAATAATTGTCATTTCAGATGGCATTGATATTGATGGTGGTGTTTTGACCAAAAAATTATTTGATCAATATAATTTGTGCAACCGAATTAGAGAGGGGCTGCTGCGTTACCCTGAGGGTACGCCTACACAACTGGCGGATATATTCTTTATTTTCACGGTCAATAGCTCAGAAACGACCACAGCTCTCGATCTCTGGCGCAATTACTGCGCAGGAGACAACGTTTTTCTCGCCACCAACTACCAGGACATTATTAACGTCCTGACTGGGATTGCGAAAAAATCCTCGGTGAAATTTATCAATAAAAATGAGCCGGAATAACCCCCCGCGTGACAGGAGGTCAGAGTGTTGGATTTGGCTGTTTTGGCTAATCAGTGTGCGCCAGACATCGCGCCCCAGGTACTGGAGCGTTTAATGAAAGTGGAGTCGTCGTTTAATCCTTACGCCATTGGCGTGGTGGGCGGGCGACTGGCGCGTCAGCCCCGGCATAAGGAAGAGGCTATCGCTACCGCGCAGTATCTGGCACAGGCGGGCTGGAATTTTTCGCTGGGGCTGGGCCAGGTGAACCGCCATAACCTCGACAAATACGGACTGGATTATGAAACCGTCTTCGATCCTTGTCATAACGCCCGTGCCGCTGCAGGTATTTTTAATCAATGCCTGCGCCGCGCTTCGGTCAAGTTTTCAGCGCAACAGGCGCAGCTGGCGGCGTTTTCCTGCTACTACAGCGGCAATTTCCGCCGTGGCTTTCTTCCCGAAGGGCAGACACAGACCAGCTACGTAGACCGGATCATGGCAGTGAAACCGACGCTGACAGCTGGCAATGCCGCGCCCATTGCGGTGATTCCGGATGGGCAATCCCGACCAACGGCGAAAGCCTCCGCCGCAAAAGAAAACCGGCAAACGACGCCCGGAGCCAGGCTATCCCAGGTCGCCGGCGCTTCATCCCATCGAGGGGTGAAAGCTCTGCGGGGTGATTAGCCAGGGTATGCCTGCGGCGGATGATTCTGATCGGTGTCATGCTCTGGCAACGAAGTCTCCCCGGAGGCGGCGCGCGGCGCCTTATCCGGCCAGGTGCTAGCAGAGGGCTGGAACCGTAGCCCCGCTCAGCGTCAGCACGAGCGGGGGATAGCGGCAGGCTAAAAAACTATTTACGCAGCAGCCGCTGTAACCGCGTCTGACGCCAGCTGCGGATCCATCCGCCGAAAACAAACAATCGCAAACCTCTCACCAGCAGCAATGCCCCCCAGATCCCGGCGACCCAGGCAGACCAGTAGTTGCCTGGGTCGGTAAACCGGTTAAGTAAAACCAGCAACACGCACACCACCACGGCGGTCGATAACGAGCGGAAAAAGCGGCTTTCCTGATGCACGCGCGCTTTTGCCTCTTCGATACGTAAATCGAGAGACTCTTCATGGCCCGCCGGGGAGTCACCGGTGATATCGGCAACGTTAACTTCAAAGACGGCGGCAAGGGCGCTCAGCGTTTCCAGCCCTGGGCGATCGCCGTTCTCAATACGCTGGATAGTCCGCACGCTGAGGCCGGCAAGTTCTGCCAGCTGCTCCTGGGACCATGCGCGCTGCAGACGTAGTTGTTTAACCTGATTACTGCTGTTCATCATGTCTATCTCCGGGTGAAAACCTGAGATGGAGTGTGGCGCGGGGCACTGTCGGGCACCACGATCCGCAGCCGACAGTTGCCCGACATTAACCCGACAGCCGCATGACGCCTGGGGTTACGCGTTGACGGCCGAACAGCCATTCTGCCACGGACGGACTTTCATTCCGCGGAAGATCATCAGCCAGGCAACGATAATAGCCAGCATCAGCACCACAAACAGCGACCAGTGCGGCATATGGGTCAGGATAGATCCGGTAATCATCGGGTTGAAGGCCGCTCCCAGCCAGCCCAGCGACTGGGCGGAAAAGTAGCTCGCCTTCATGCCGGCGGGGGCAATGTTATCAATCAGCATATACTCGCCGGGCGCGTAAATGACCTCGCCAAGCGTAAACACGGCGGCAGATATCCCCCATAGCAGCAGGCTGCTGTTGGAAAGAATAAATCCCCCCAGACCGAGGACGAAACAGAGCGTACCAAAGGTCATGAGCGGGCGAATATTGCTGGCGCTTAAGCGGCGGCCGACGGCGTACTGCAGCGCAACCACCACGGCGGCGTTGACCGGGAGCACCACCGCCACCACCTTTTCGGCAAAATCGCTATCGGCGACCACCAGCACATACTGTGAAATACAGGAGGCGAATGAGCCGCCGACGAACGAGGCCAGCAGACCGGAAAGCGTAAACCACATCAGCGCGCGGTCGCGCAGTAACACGGAAGGCGACCATTGGGTGGCATTATCCTGAGCAATAGCCGCCGAGGTGCGCTGAACGAAGAGCTGAATACCAACCAGCGGCAATGCGGCGCAGGCCGCCGCCAGCCAAAATGGCAGGTTGATACTGTGCATCACCAGCAGCGTGCCGATGGGCGGGCCGACGGTCCAGCCGATGTTCAGGAAGGTATAGTTGAGCGAGAAGATCCGCGCTTTCTTTTCCGGCGACAGGACATCGGCAAACCAGGCCTTCAGCACGGTGGAGAAAACGGAATAGGCGCAGTTGATCAGGGCAAAGAAAAACACCACCAGGCTTACGCTATTGACCAGCGGAATCGCGATAAAGCCGCAGATAAAGGCCAGCACGGCGATCAGCATATAGCGCTTTTTATCAAACTTATCGGCCAGAATGCCAAACCCCATACTAAAGACGACGCCGACGGTGAGGGCGATGGAGAGCGCATAGCCAATTTTATCCACCTCAAGCTGGTACTGGCGGGTGAGGAAGATGGTCATAAAGGGCAGCGTTGCGCCACGGCCGATAGTCAGCAGCAGCGAAGACGCCAGCAGCGCGATGGTGGAGCGCCTGATGGTCGGTATCATGTTCTTTGCCTGATGAAATGTTATTTTTATGTTGTATTGCTCACAAATACCATGCTCTCAGGACCTTGTATAGCGCAACCCGGTGTCATCACGTGCTTTGACACCCTGCTAAAAATAATGATCTATCCGCCGGCCGCTTTTTTGGGTACTTTGATTTTGTTCACAAAAATTCATATAACAACAGAGGCAGGGTATGACACGTAAAGACGGGCTGCTGGCGCTGCTGGTGGTAGTGGTGTGGGGGCTGAATTTTGTGGTGATTAAGGTCGGACTCCACAATATGCCGCCGCTGATGCTGGCGGGACTGCGTTTCTTACTGGTGGCCTTTCCGGCGCTGTTGTTTGTTGCCCGTCCTAAAATCCCGCTGCGTCTGCTGCTCGGCTATGGCCTGACCATCAGCTTTGGTCAGTTCGCCTTTTTATTCTGCGCCATCGGTCTTGGGATGCCCGCCGGGTTGGCCTCTTTGGTGCTGCAGGCTCAGGCGTTCTTCACCATTATTCTTGGCGCCTTTGCCTTCGGTGAACGCCTGCAGGGAAAACAGCTGGCCGGGATTGCGCTGGCGATTTTTGGCATCCTGGTGCTGGTGGAAGCCAGCCTCGGCGGCCAGCATGTCCCGGTCGTCGGGTTTATGCTGACTCTGGCAGCGGCGTTGAGCTGGGCGTGCGGGAATATCTTTAATAAGAAGATCATGTCCCGCGCCGAGAAACCGCAGATTATGTCTCTGGTGGTGTGGAGCGCGTTGATTCCGGTGCTGCCGTTTATGCTGGCGTCCTGGGCGATCGATGGCCCGCAGACGATGGTGGCGAGCCTGATTCATATTGATATGCTGACCGTGCTCTCGCTGCTTTATCTGGCGTTTATTGCCACGATTGTGGGCTACGGCATCTGGGGCTCGTTGCTCGGGCGCTATGAAACCTGGCGAGTGGCGCCGCTGTCGTTGCTGGTGCCGGTAGTGGGGATGGCCAGCGCCGCGCTGTTGCTCGGCGAAACGCTGAACGGCTTGCAGCTGCTGGGCGCCGTACTGATTATGGCCGGGCTGTATATCAATGTTTTCGGCCTGCGGGTCTGGCGGACGGGCGCGGTTCCGAGATAAGAAAAGCTCTTATATCTGGACAGGGATGTGTTTTGCATCGCGGCGCACTGCTTGCTTGCCATGGATGGTCTTGGGCCATGCTGTGGTCAGGCTCAATGTTAATGAGTGACCAAAGGAATGTAGATGATTGATGACATCCGTTACCTGATCGTTTTTGCCAAAATTGTCGAGGCGGGATCCATCTCCGGTGGCGCAGAAGCGTTAGGGCTGACAACCGCAACGGCGAGCACGCATCTATCGAAACTGGAAAAAAATCTTGGTAGTGCGCTGCTCTATAGAAATACCCGTAAGCTCTCTCTGACTCACGATGGCATCAATTTGCTGGAGACGGCCAAATCGATGCTCGAACTGTATGAGAAGGGGGTTATTGAATTTAAGCAGCGGTCTATATCAACAGCTAACAAGCTGCATATTTCTGTCCCCGCCGTTTTTATCAATAGCGCATTTACGCGCCATCTTGCGGTGTTTATAAAAGAGTATCCGGATGTTTACCTGAACATTTCTTATAGCGATACGCGGAAAGATATTATCGGCGAGAGTATTGATGTTGCGTTTCGGATTGGGGAGCTCCCGGACAGCTCACTCAAAGCCCGGCATCTTTTTGTGCTGCCCCGGCAACTGGTCGCATCAAAGGGCTTGTTAAGCCATTACAAGCCCATCAATCACCCCGATGACCTGGAACATCTTCCCTGGATTGGCCTGACCATGAGGCAGAACAACCGGGAGTTCAGGCACAAAAGTGGCGAGCTGGCGTTAGTAAAGTATACGCCAACGGTTGTCGTTGATAATGTTGAAGCGGCCTATGCTCTTGCAAAGCAACAAATTGGACTGGCGGCTCCCCCTCGCTACCTGAGTGAGGATGATGTTAAGCGCGAAAAAATACAGGAAGTCCTCCCCGACTGGTCATTGGAACCTCTAAAGGTGTATGCCATATGGCCTGCGAATATATCGACCAGCAGTATTGCCTACAAACTGATTAATAATATTTATAACTCCGTTGAGTCTCATCAATTATGAATGCCTGAGGAGTGGCATACAGAGCAAGTAGCCCGCCGTAACGATCAGCAAACTGCCCATCAACAGGTTAAAAGTACGGATGCGTTGCCTGCTCCTGAGCAGCATTGACACTCTGTCGCCGATAACCGCCCATGAAGCCAGTGAGAGATAGCAGACGACAAAATAAATCATGATAAAGACCGATACCGTCGTATTGGTGGACGGGTTGGAAAATAACGCCGCTCCGGATGCGCAGGCCGTCCAGGCTTTCGGGTTGAACCACTGCATTAAAAACCCCTGAATGAAAGCTGGGGTATCTGCTTGTTGTAATGACAAATCAGGGCGAGATGAGGCTATTTTATAACCCAGGTACATGATAAATACGGCGCCGGCAACGTTGAGATATTTGAAAAACAAAGGATGCTGTGCAATTGTGGCGGAGAGTCCGAAACAAACGAATATAAGCAATAAAGTAAATCCGATTGTCGCGCCTGAGACAAACGGGAAGGTTTTTCTAAATCCATGGGCTGCCCCCGACGATATAATGATCATATTGACCGGGCCTGGTGACAATGACAGGGTGAGGGAAAAGATGAACATCGTAAAAAATAAAATCATTTTTTCTCCGTGAGGGTTTACTACTTATTAAATATGGGATGGTTCTTTTATTGCATAATAACCTTGCCGAACTCCCTACAGGCTACATATAAATATTCATTAGAGTAAGTGGCTTTTCTCTAAAGGTGTGTTTGATTTTTTCACAGCAAAGTGGAATAGAATCAACGGCAAACCCGGTTGATTGCCTGGGCATTGAAGCCGACGGCGCGCTGGAGATATCTGAATGAATTAACGTTTTAACTTGTCAGGGTGACCGGCAGCCCCGTGCCGAAGCAGACGTGGCTAACCCGGCGCGTATGCTGAGAGGCGGTGGCATAAACCAGGCGATCTTCGCTGAGAAACGTTACCTGACGAGGCGAAGTCCTCGCGAAACAATTCTCTTGAATTCCTCACACTGGGTATGCTCGGGCTGAGTACAACGCGCAGCATGCTTCAGTCCGCGGCTTAATAACTGCAGTCTGCGAATGGTAACGTCGATTTCCCGTGAGCGTTTGTGGAACAGTTCACGGTTAATATCTGGATGACCCTCGGTACCGAGCATCACTGCAATGTCATCCAGAGAAAACCCTGCGGCCTGTCCCAGCGCAATGAGTTGCAGTTTATACAGCACATTCTCATGGTACTGCCTTCGAAGGCCATTTCGACCGACAGGCCGAATTAATCCTTTCTTTTCGTAATACCGCAATGCGGAGGGTTTAACCCCGGAAAGGTCAGCGATTTCTCTGATATCCCGTTCTTTCATGGTTGACTTAAACCTCACTTTAAGTTGCACACTGGCTGCCAGCTTAGCATTCCAACCACGAGGAGCAGACATTGGATATGATGATTTTCTTTAAAACGGCCATCACCGGCATTGGCGCAACGCTGGTGATGGATTTATGGTCACTTTTACAAAAATACCTGCTCAAAGTACCGCCGCTAAACTATGCGCTGGTTGGGCGCTGGATTTTATGGTTGCCCAGAGGAAAGTACTGGCATCATACGATTGCCTCAACGCCGCGAATACAAGGGGAGATGTTCACCGGCTGGGTGTTTCACTACCTGATCGGGGTCATTTTTGCTTTTGTACCGCTTATGCTCAGCGCAACCGTCTGGCTCAGCGAGCCCTCACTGAACATCGGTATTCTGGCCGGTTTGTCGACTTTATTCGCACCGTTCATGATTCTACAGCCCGCATTTGGTTTTGGTATCGCGGCATCACGCACCCCTCGTCCCTGGCTGGCGCGTCTGCTCAGTCTGCTCACGCATCTGGCGTATGGGGGAGGGCTGTATATCGCGGCCCTGATGATCAACGCCTGGGGATAACGCCTTTTCGTCAGCTCCGCTTCACCCGCGTACAGCGCTGCGGCTTCCATGACAACACAAAAAATGGTAGGGAATATGGAGATGAATGCAATTGCAAATGATATTTATTTTCATTAGTGTTTGCATTCCGTAAGTTACTGTAAAGAAAAATTACATGTCTATCGTATCCCTGAAGAAAGCAACGCTTTGCGCGCTGGCCATTTCATCTTCCCTGCATGTTGTCTCTGCCTCGGCTAAGGATTTTACCGAGCAGGCATTCCGCTCGCAGCCTCTTGGTCACGGCGTTTATGAACTGGCTTATGATAACCGTCAGAAGGTGCTCTATGCCGCCTCCGCGCCCTCGTTTGATAAAGATAAAACGACGGGATTAGTGTTTCGACTGGCGGCCGATTCTCTGCAGATTAATCAGAAAATCGCCACCGAACGGCGCACCTTTGCGCTTTCTCTGGATGAAGAAAACCATATCCTGTACTTGGGCAATGCCCTGGATGGTTCGCTAACGCTGGTGGATACGCTGACCAATAAGGTGATCAAAACTATTCAGCTAAGCGATGATTCGGATCCTGAGAAACAGGCTCACGTCCGTGAAGTGGTGCTGGATAAGTCAAATCAACGTCTGTATGTATCCGGAATCGGGCGCAAAGACAAAGGGCTGCTGTGGGTTGTCGATACGCGCAAGCAGCAGCTTATTGAAACGCTGAATCATGTCGAACCGGTGGGGTTTGCCGTTGATGACGCGGGTAACAAAGTTTATGTGGTGACCGGCAACGGGGAGTTGGTTACCCTCGATGGCAAAACGTCGAAGCTCCTTGCCCGCGTGAAGGTTGACCCGGCTGAACCTGACCATTATTTCCTCAATATCGCCCTGAACAGCGCCGCAGGAGTTGGGTATATCGCTGATACCAATACCCGCGATGTGCTGGTGGTGCAGCTGGACTCCGGCAAGCTGGTGGATCGTATTGCCTCGCCGAATTCGGTCGCCGTGCTCTATAACGCCGCGCGCGATGAAATCTACGTTACCCATCGCAACGATCGCTCGATTAGCGTCATCGACGCGAAAACCCATCATCTCAAACACACGATCAAAACGGCGGCCATGCCCAACAGTCTGGTGCTTTCTGCGGATGCCGGAACGCTTTATGTCAGCGTTAAACAGGACGAAAAAAGCGACCAGCCCGACTACGTTCTCAAGATTGATCTAACTAAATTCTAAGGACTTTTTTGTGACGATTAAGACACACATGGAGGTGGCGATTGCGCTCGCCTTCGTCAATCTGCCTGCGGCGGCATACGCCGCAGATAGCGCCGCCGTAAACGAAGAGCAGATGGTAGTCACCGCCACGGGTTTCAGCCAGGAGAGGCGCGAGGCGCCGGCGACGATCTCGGTGCTGGATGAGAAGGCGCTGAATATCCGTTCCAATCAGAATGTAGCGGAAGCGTTGCGCGAGATGCCGGGCGTGCTGGTGGGCAACGGTCACGGCAGTCTGGCGACCGGTGATGTACAGATGCGCGGTATGGATTCGACCTATACCTCGTTTATGGTGAACGGTATTAAGCAGTCTACCCGCGAATCCCGTCCTTACGGGCATCACATTGGTAGCGAAGCGGCTTTTATGCCGCCGCTGGCTGCCATTGAGCGGGTTGAGGTCATACGCGGGCCCATGTCCTCACTGTATGGCTCTGACTCCATTGGCGGCGTGGTCAACGTCATCACCAAAAAGGCCTGGAACCTCGAAAAATGGACGGGGGTGCTGGAGGATAATTACTTCCTGCAGGAAAAAAGTGAATACGGCAACACTAATCAGACCAACGCCTTCTTAATGGGGCCTGTTATCCCAGGCAAACTCGGGGTCAGCGTGGGCGCCGATTATCTTGATCGCCGCGATGATGACAGCCCAACCAAAGAGCGTTTCGTGAAGCATCAGGCCGGGAATCTGGACGCCACCATTTCTCTGTCGCCAATTGATACGCAGCTTTGGGATTTGAACGTCGCCAAAGGCAATCAGGAGAAAACCCATAACGATAAAGCGTGGTACTGGGGTTTTGACCGCGATGCGGCCTCGCTTTCACAGCATGCCTGGTACGCTGATGATCTGGTGGAGGTGAAGAACTTTATCAGCTACGAGAAGGCCCGCACGGAGTACCGCGTGCCCGGGATGGATTCGCAATTTATTAAGCAGAATAATTTTGAGGCCAATAGCGCGAACACCTTTACTCTGGCCGATCACAAGCTGACGTTAGGCGTTAACTTCACGCGCAATGAGCTGAATGACACCTTCGGTATTGCGGATAAGCAGGCGCCCGGCGTCACCCCGGTGAGTAAAATTACCCGTCATGGCTGGGCGGTTTTTGCGGAAGACGCATGGATGATAGTGCCGGACTTTACGCTGACTACCTCTGCGCGCCTGGATCATGATAGCTACTTTGGCTATCACGTCACGCCTAAGCTGTATGGTAACTGGACCCTCGACGAAACCTGGGCGCTGAAGGGGGGTGTCTCTGCGGGTTATAAAAAACCGGATTTACGTCAGAACAACGCCGGTTTTACCAGCGTCTATGGTGCTTATCCCTATTCTGAGATTGGCATCGGCAACGACGATCTGAAGCCGGAACAGAGCATCAACACCGAACTGGGCGTGTACTGGCAGCATGACGCGTTGGCGCTGGATGCGACTCTTTTCCATACCAAATTTAAAGATAAAATCAGCGACCATACCATCTGTACCTCATCTGCCACCCAGCAGTGTCAGTACAATGGCTATACCGCTGATAGCGTATCGCAATATATTAACGTCGGAGATGCGGAGATCTACGGTCTGGAGCTGAACGGCGACTGGCAGGTGACCGCGGCGCTGAAGGCGAACGCCAACTATACCTATACCCACAGTGAACAGAAAAGCGGTGAGTATAAGGGCTATGCGCTAAATGATTTCCCGAGCAGTATGGCCAACGTTTCGCTGACGTGGAATACCACTTCCGATCTGGAGCTGTGGACGAAGGCGAGCTGGCGCAGCAACTCGCCGGATATCGGCAAATCCAGCTCAACGGATGCCTATGCGCTGGTGGATTTAGGCGCCCGTTACCATCTGAATAAACAGGTTACGTTGATGAGCGGTATCTACAATCTGTTTGATGTCAATCCGGTTTACACCACCGCCTACAGGCAGACCGCGATGCTGGAAGGGCGGCGCTATAATTTCGGCGGCCGCGTGGAGTTCTGAATGTGAGGCAGGGGTCGAATGGCCCCTGCGAAACGATGGCAGACAGCCCTGTCAGGGGCGGAAATCCACAACGGCATTGTTGAATGTCTGATAGGTTTCTTCATCAGGCGCTGGCGGAATCTGCGCTTCCTTTAGCGCGGATATAATTTTCGCGCAAAATGCCGGATCGCCATGCGCTACCGTTGGATTCTGTACCTTCCCGTCACGCTGGAGCGTGAGGCGCACGGAGCATTGTTGCCCCTGATACGACTGCGGCCGATCTATTTTAGCGAAGATAGCCGTTCTGACCTGCATCAGATAGCGTGAGACATTGGCCTGCGGCGAATTATTTGCACCCATTTGATAATCGCGAAACATCTTATCCACTTCTGCAGATAATTGAGCCTCTTCAGCGCTATCCGGCGCAGAAGTGGTGCCCGAGCAGGCGGTAAGGAGTAAAGAGAGGAGACAAAAGAGTGCGGGGCTGGGTCTCAGGGTCATGGCATACCTCCTTGCCTGGGATGATAAATTCCGCGTGCCAGGTGGCCATCTTCTGCTATTCAGCGATGGTATTCAAACGTTAATCAGCGAGTATGCCTGCGGTGATTTGACCGCAGGCATGATTTTCGTGTGACGCTGTCACTTTTTATGCGGACGCCAGCAGGCTACCGCATCCAGTCGCCGATAATTTCTCCGTACAGCTGTTCCGCTTCCTCCAGCCGGCTGAGCAGGCAGTACTCATCGGTTTGATGAGCCAGAGACGGCTCGCCGGGGCCGAGAATAATACAGGGCGGGTTGCTCAGCGCGGGCAGCAGCAGGGAGGCGTCGGTAAAGTAGGGAACCACGCGCGGCGCAAGCGGCCGATCGTGCAGCGGCTGGCAGCGCTGATAAACCTGCTTTATCCATGCGTGATCCTCTTCGCTCAGTACCGCGGGTAAGTCCACCAATGTGGACACCGTGACGCTCTCGCCAAGCAGCGTGGTCAAGCGCTGGCGGATGGTGGCATGCTGTAAATTGGGCGCGCTACGGATATCGACATCAAAACGCGTGCGGTCCGGCACGGAATTAATATTTAACCCGCCTTCGATACGTCCGACATTAAGAGTCGGTTGCTTCATCAGCGGATGCGGCGCGCCGGGTGAAAAATGTTGAATCTTACCCAGCGCATCCGCCGCCAGATAGATAGCATTAATCCCCAGTTCCGGCATCGCGCCGTGGGCGGTTTTCCCCCGCGTTTCACAACGTAGCCAGAGGGCGCCTTTGTGGCCGATAACCGGGTAATTGGCGGTGGGCTCGCCGACGATCAGCGCCCCGATGTCCGGCAACGCCGCGGAGGCGATCAGCGCCCGGGCGCCGTCGCACCCGGTTTCTTCCCCTCCGGTGATCAGCAATACCGCACCGCTGCCGGCGAGAATCGTTTCCCGCTGATGAATACAGGCGACGGCAAACGCCGCCACCGCTGCTTTCATATCGCTGGAGCCGCGTCCATAAAGACGCCCGTCCTCCGTCTGCGAACCGAAAGGATCGTACCGCCACTGCGCATTACCGAGCGGCACGGTATCCAGATGACCAGTAAAGGCCAACGGTTTACCGGCTGTCGTCCCGGGCAGCCAGGCGATCAGATTGCTGCGTCCCTCGCCGAACGACGACAGCGAAACCGCAAAGCCGCGGTGTTGAAGCCAGTCGGCAAAGAACCGCATGCAGTCAGCTTCGCGACCCGGCGGGTTAATGGTGTTAAAGCCCAGCAGCTGCCGGGCCAGTTGAAGAGTCGTGGTCATCAGCCGCGTTCCGTCAGCCAGTCAAGACAGTTGATCCACAACTGGCGATAGCCGGGCCATTTGGCAAACTCTTCCGGCAGCCAGTGCGCGGACATATCGCTGGTCCACACCAGTGAGCGACCCTGTTGATATTCGCGAACGGCCAGCAGCGGATGACCGGTACCGGCGACCGTGGCCAGCAGCTTGCCTTGCGGATGCATTTCCACTTCGTTATAACCCAGCAGCCACGGCCATTCGCCAGGAATATCGTTAAACAGGGCGTGAGATTCGATCACTTCGGCATAGCAACCTTCCGGGGTTTCAATACGATCGTCCCATGCCAGGCAACGGACCGGCAGAACTTTCTCCACAGCGGTATGGCGATAGCGCGCGCCGCCGTTAATTCCCTGGAAGCTGAAATAACCACCAATCATCATCAGCGCGCCGCCGGCGGCAACGTAGTCATGGATCAGCGTCAGCCGGTTGGCGGTGCGCCGGCTTTTCAGCCAGGTATCCGGATGCAGCAGCAGCGTATTGGCGCCGATATCCGAGAGAATAATCGCATCCCACTGCCGCAGCGCTTCCTGAGTCAGCGGGAAGTCGGTCGCCGCCGCGTGGGCGGGCATATAGGTGATCGCGTAATGACTGTCCGCAAGCGCGGCCAGAAAATCCGTTGCGCCGGTATGCCAGGTGGCGGTGGCAAACTGATCGAAGCCTTTAACGTGTGTTGAAGTGCTGGTCCAGGATTCCCCGACCAGTAAGATTTTTTTCTGCATTATGATTTTCCTTTTATCCGCCAAAGACCCGTTGGGGATTGCCAATCATCAAGGTTTCAAGCTGTTCGCCGCTGACGCCGTGGCGCCGCAGACGAGGAACAAAATGCTTGAGTATGTAGCCGTAACCGTGGCCGCCGTAGCGGGTGAGCATGGTTTTCAGGAACACATCCTGCGACAGCAAAATCTGCTGGAGATAGCCATCGTCAATCAGCTCGCGAATCGCGCGGGCGTTCTCCTCGTCGGAAGGCGACTGCGCCGATTCGTCGGCGTAGTAATAGCTCATGCCGATCATGTCGTATTCGAGAAACGCTCCGCGCTGCGCCAGTTCGCGCTGATAGCGCTTATCGGCAAAGCTTGGATTCATATGACACAGCACCGTATGGCGGAGATCGGCGCCTTCCTGTTCGAGAATATCCAGCACCCGGTGACCCAGTCTCTCCCAGCCCGGCAGATGGACCTCAATCGGCACGCCGGTCGCGGCGCTGGCCCGACCCGCAGCGCGCAGGGACTTCTCTTCATCCGCCGTAAAGCGACTGGAGATACCGATTTCGCCGATAAGCCCGGCGAGCACTTCCGGTTTCTCCTCCGCGCCACCAAGATCGTAAATCAGCCGTTCGGCCAGCTGTTCGACGCTGCTGGTTTTTACCCATTCGGGGTGTGAAGGCTCCAGATAGAGGCCGGTACCCATAATAATGTTCAGACCGGTCAGACGCGCGATGCGCGCCAGCGCGTTGGGATCGCGGCCAATGCCGATATTGGTCGGGTCGACCACCGTTTCCCCGCCAAGCGCACGATATTTGGTCAGTTCTTCAATCGCGACGTCGACGTCAAACAGCTGGCAGTTATCGCGGCTCATGAGCGGGTTCAGCGCCAGTTCGCCAAGGTTTTCCATCTTCACCGGCATTTCGGCGAGATGGCGATCGCTACAGCAGCAGGGCGGCACCCATTTGCCGGAAGCGTCCAGCAGAATATGCTCATGCATCAGCGTGACGCCCATCTCGCTAATCGGCAGCGGGCCAAGCACCGTCATGACGTAACCGCTGCTGACGCCGACCGGCAGCGGGGAGGGATGGCGAAAAATTGATCCTTTCATCAGCTATCTATCCTTTTGCCGCCGAGCGCGTGGGGTTGAGAATGCGGGTGTTCAGCCAGATTGCCAGCAGGATGATCGTGCCGGTGGCTATCTGGGTGTAGAACGGCGAAATATGCGACAGGATCAGCCCGTTCTGAATCACCGCAATCGACAGCGCGCCGAGGAGCGTGCCGATAATGGTACCGAAGCCGCCAAACAGGCTGGTACTGCCGAGCACCACGGCGGCGATGACCTGCAGTTCAAAGCCCTCGCCCTGGTTGGAGGAGCCGCTGCCGAGGCGTGCGGTAATAATCATTCCTGCCAGCGCGGCGGCCATTCCGCTGATGATATAGACCTTCATGGTCACCGCTTTGGTGTTAATCCCGCTGCGTCGCGCGCCTTCGGCATTCGCGCCGATCGCCGTGACGTAGCGGCCAAAGCGCATATGGTTAAGAACGATATGCCCGATAACCAGAACCATAATGCCAATCAGCGCGGGCATGGGGATCCCCACGACCCAGGCGCGTCCTATAAAGGTAAACAGGCTGTCAGCGGGAAGCGGAATCGAATAGCCCTGGGTGACCAGTAGCGCGATGCCGCGCACAACGGCGAGGGTGGCGAGGGTGACGATAAACGCCGGAATGCCTTCATAGGCAATAAAGAAGCCGTTAATGGCGCCGACTAATCCGCCGAGCAGCAGGCCGCCGAGCAGTACCACCGGCCACGGCAGCCCCCAGTTGTTGAGGGCGATAGCGGAAAGCGCGCCGACCAGCGCGAGGGTGGAGCCCACCGACAGGTCAATGCCTCCGGTGGTAATCACCAGGGTCATTGCGGTTGCGACGATCAGCAGCGGGGCGCTCTGACGGATGATATTCAGCCAGTTGGTGCCGGTGAGGAAATTGCTGGTGATCAGTGAAAACACCACGCAACAGAAGATAAAAAACAGCGCGATGCTCACCACGCCCGAGTGGTTATGCAGCAGGCGGCGCGGCAGCGAATGCTGGATCATGCGGGAGCTGCTTAAGTTCATGATACTCATCCTGTTACCTCAATGTGCAGCCGCAGAGCGGGCGGTGAATTTTTCGCCCACAATCAGGTTAACGATATCGCTCAGGCTGGTGTCGGCCACCCGCCGGTCGGCGACGTTGGTCCCTTCATACATCACCATGATCCGGTCACAGACCAGGAACAGGTCCTGCAGGCGGTGGGTAATCAGAATGACGCTCACGCCGCGAGCGGAAACGCGACGAATAAGCTCCAGAACCGCTTCGACTTCCGCGACGGCCAGCGCGGCGGTAGGCTCGTCCATGATCAGCACCTTCGGGTCAAAAGCCGCCGCGCGGGCGATGGCAATGGCCTGGCGCTGGCCGCCGGAAAGATTTCGCACCAGCAGGCGAGTATCGGGAATGGAAATTCCCAGCCCTTTTAGCATCTCCCGGGCATCGGCGTGCATTCTGGCTTCGTCGAGAAAGGGGATGCCGAGAACCGATTTCATCGGCTCGCGACCCATAAACAGATTGCCCGCAACGTCGACCGTGTCGCAAAGCGACAGATCCTGATACACCATCTCGATATGGCAACGGCGAGAATCGGCCGGATTAGTAAACTGGTGCTGTTCACCGTCGATACGAATCGTGCCGCTGGAAGGGATCACCGCGCCAGATAACACTTTGGTCAGGGTCGATTTCCCCGCGCCGTTATCGCCCACTAATCCCAGCACCTCGCCCGGAGCCAGCTCCAGGTTGACTCCGCGCAATGAACGTATCGACCCGTAGGTCTTGGTGATATTGATCATCTCCACCCTTGGCGGGGTAGTTTGTGGCTGCTGCATCTGATAACTCCCATCGCTATTGCCGGGAAAATGTTCGCCATCCTGTGTGAGAGACCCCATCCGACACGGTTTACATTCTAGTAAACCGGTTTACCTGCGGAGTGGAGTACTCACCAACACAGTCTGGTCAAACGCTATGTAAGATATTTGTTCGCCAGTAAGAACATTGCAGCATCCGTGCCAGGGCAGTAACAACACAGCAGCCCTGTGACTTAACCTTATGTAATAAATAGAATTTCTGGATTACATTCCGGTAAACCGGTTTACTGATTATAGTGAAGAGATAGTGAGTTGAACGTTTTTTGCGCCAAAACTGGGCGCTTTTGCGCCATTTTGGGACGCGCTTAACAAATCTTGATCGAGTCGCGGCCAATCCATTCAACCGGCAGACGGGTTTCCGCCGGGATATCTTTGTCGTCGTTGAGCAAGCGCATCATGATATTCACCGCGGTGCGGCCCAGCTCCCGGGCGGGCTGGCGGATAGTTGAAATCCGCGGCTGGGTGAAATCGGCATAGCTGGCGTCATCGAAGCCGACTAACGACAGCGCCTCCGGCGCCTGTAGTCCGCTGGCGCGCAGCCCGTCGAGCAGGCCAAGCACCAGATAATCGCTGGCGGCGAAGACGGCAGTAGGGCGAACCGGCTGACTAAACAGATACTGCAGCGCCTGTTGGCCGAACTCGCGCTGGTAGTCGCCGTACATAACCCATTCGGCGGGCCAGCTCAGGCCGGCCTGCTCCATCGCGGTGCAAAAGCCCTGATAGCGTTCGCGAACGCTCATCAGCTTGTCCGGGCCGCCAACGAAAGCGATATGGCGATGCCCGGCGGCGATCAGCTTTTCGGTGGCAATTCGCCCGCCCTGGACGTTATCGGCAAAGACTTTGGGGACCTTACTGCCGGGAATATCCTCATCCAGCAGCACAATGCGTTCGTGGCGCTGAACCTCTTTGCGTAGCAGGCCGTTATCGGGGCGGTTAGTGGTGAACAGCAGACCATCGACCTGGCAGGTATCCAGCCAGCGTATAAACTGACACTCTTTTTCCGGGTTATTACGGGTGATACACAGCACCAGGCTGTAGCCGTGGGCAGAGGCGGCTTCTTCGGCGGCATCGGCCAGTTCGGCAAAGAAGGGGTTGGTGATATCGGGTAGCACCAGACCAAGGGTTTCGCTTCCGCCTTTACTCAAACGGCGTGCTAGGCTATTACCGCGATAGTCCAGTTCGCGTATTGCCGTTTCAATGCGGTCGATGGTTTCCTGCGGCAGCACAATACTGTTGTTCATATAGCGTGACAGGGTAGCCTTCGACAGGCCCGCCAGCTTTGCCACGTCGGATAATAATACGCGTTTTATACTCATTTCCTGCGCCATTTCTGCCAGAATCGGCTATCTGTAACATAGTTAAGCGCGCTGGATACAGCAATTTCTCGGCTAACAATACCCTGAAATAAATGCTTGACAAATTTTAAATGGCGGAGAATTGTATAGGCAGTTTACCGCATCATCCGGGAAGTCATTCCCAAACCCGTTTAACTCATTCCAGTCGCGCACCGACACGGACCGGTTGCCGGAATGAAATTAAGCAGGTCCAGCCGAACGGTCGAAGATCGTTCTGGCCCTATAGACGATATTTGCCCGCCAAAAAAATAATCCTTCTGCGTTCGCATGCGGCGCGGAACTCTGCTGGCTATCAACTATTCCCGACGAGGATACTGATGATGTTATTTAACACCGGAAAACTGCGTTTTATTGCTGTAGCAACAACGATGCTGGCATCAATGAGTTTTATTTCTGCCGCCAGTGCCGCCGCTCCGACTTATGCGCTGGTACAGATCAATCAGCAGGCTCTGTTTTTTAATCTGATGAATAAAGGCGCGCAGGATGCAGCAAAAGCCAGCGGTAAGGATTTAGTTATTTTTAACTCGAACGACAATCCCGTCGCGCAAAACGACGCGATTGAAAACTATATTCAACAAGGTGTGAAGGGCATTCTGGTTGCCGCTATCGACGTTAACGGAATTATGCCCGCGGTAAAAGAAGCCGCTGCCGCTAACATTCCTGTGATTGCGATTGATGCCGTATTACCGGCCGGGCCTCAGGCGGCTCAGGTCGGCGTTGATAATATCGAAGGCGGCAGAATCATTGGCCAGTATTTTGTTGACTACGTGCAAAAAGAGATGGGAGGCCAGGCGCGGCTGGGTATTGTCGGCGCCCTGAACTCGGCGATTCAGAACCAGCGGCAGAAAGGGTTCGAAGAGACGCTGAAAAGCAATCCGAAGATTACCATCGCTAACGTTGTCGACGGGCAGAACGTGCAGGATAAAGCCATGACCGCGGCGGAAAACCTGATCACCGGTAACCCGGATCTGACGGCTATCTATGCCACCGGTGAACCCGCGCTGCTCGGCGCCATTGCCGCCGTGGAAAACCAGGGGCGCCAGAAGGATATTAAAGTCTTTGGCTGGGATCTGACGGCGAAGGCGATTTCCGGTATTGACGGCGGATACGTCACCGCCGTACTGCAACAGGACCCGGAAAAAATGGGGGCCGAAGCCCTCAAGGCGCTGAACAGCATTACCTCGGGTAAAACCGTGCCGAAAACCATTCTGGTTCCGGCTACGGTGGTGACCAAAGCGAACGTTGATACCTACCGCTCGCTGTTTAAGTAGGTCAGTGCGCGCCGTCCGTGTCTAACAGGGCGGCGAGTTGCCGGGCATCGGGAAAGGCGCTGAGCGTCCCCCGGCGGCTCACGGTAATGGCGGCAGCACGGCTGGCATGGGCCAGCGCCAGGTCATCCGGCTCAACGTCGCGCAGTAGCGCGGACGCCAGCATCACGGCGAGGAACGTATCGCCCGCGCCGGTGGTATCTCGCGCCTCGGCGGGGGCCGCGGGGCAAAACTGGCGCTGGCCATCGCGGACCAGCCAGGCGCCTGCAGCCCCTTGGGTAATCACTAAGGTTTTCACCCCGTAAGGCTGAAGCAGTTCAGCCTCTGATTCATTGACCACCGCGATGTCGATAAGCGGCCACAGATGACAAAAGTCAGGATTGACGGGTGAGGGGTTGAATACCGTTGTCATACCGCGGGTTTTGGCGTACTGGAATAGCGCCCGAGTTTTGTCCAGGGAGAAATTGCCCTGCTGTAACAGAATATCGCCCGCAGCGGCATCAGCGATGTGCGCAATAATATCATCAAGGCGGAATGTATCGGCGGCGGCGGTAGTGGTAATGATCGCATTATCACCATCAGCGCTATTTAAAATAATCGAGGTATCGCTATGCAGGTTAAAATGGCAGTCGGGTAGTAGCGTCAGAGATTCATTTTTTATCCGCTGGCGGATCCAGATTCCGTTGCTGTCATTTCCCGTGGCGGCAATTAATCGCGTATCTATTCCGCAGCGGGATAATATAATCGCCTGATTCGCGCCTTTGCCGCCGATATCCTGCGAAATTTTAACACCATGAATTGAAGTGCCTTTTTTTGGTATATCCGAAACAGACCAGGTTTCATCTACGGTAATATTGCCGGTAACGTAAACACGCATAGTGTTCCCTTAACAGGATGGATAAGATGGTTGCTATCTCAGCAGAAAAAACGAATGCAATACAAGCTATTTTTTCACGCAGAAAGGTTGTTATAGGTGTTATTCATTGCGATCCTTTTCCCGGTGCACCTAAATATCGAGGGAAATCAGTGAGTGATATTGTTGAGCGTGCGCTTCGTGATGCAGAAAATTATATTTCTGGAGGCGTTCATGGACTGATTGTTGAAAATCATGGCGATATCCCTTTTTCCAAACCCGAGGATATCGGTCATGAAACCTCGGCGCTGATGGCGGTCATTACCGAGAAAGTTCGCGAGCGTTTTGGCGTACCGTTGGGAATTAATGTATTGGCCAACGCTGCGATTCCGGCGATGGCTATCGCCCTGGCGGGTGGGGCCGATTTCGTGCGCGTCAATCAGTGGGCCAATGCTTATATCGCCAACGAAGGGTTTATTGAAGGGGCGGCGGCTAAGGCGCTGCGCTATCGCAGTATGCTGCGTGCTGAGCATATTCGCGTCTTTGCCGATAGCCACGTTAAGCACGGTAGCCATGCTATCGTTGCCGATCGTTCGATTCAGGAGCTGACTCGCGATGTGGACTTTTTCGAGGCCGACGCGGTGATTGCCACGGGGCAGCGTACCGGCGATAGCGCCACGATGGCGGAAATTGATGAGATTCGCGCGGCGACAGAGCTACCGTTGTTAGTGGGCTCGGGGGTGACGCCAGCCAATGTCAGCCAGATCCTCGGACGAACTCAGGGGGTGATTGTGGCCAGCACCATGAAGGTTGATGGCGTCTGGTGGAACGACGTTGAGCTGGCCCGGGTTAAGCATTTTATGTCTATCGCCCAGGCTGCGCTGGAGGAGGCCTAATGGAGGCGTTTAGCGAGCGGCTGCTGCGCGAACATCAGCAGGTCTGGCAGACGATGCAGAGGCACCGTTTTGTGGTTGATATTGAACACGATCGTTTGCCGACAACCGTATTCAATCGCTATCTGGTGTTTGAGGGCAACTTTGTCGCTACGGCTATCGCCATTTTCGCCCTCGGGGTCAGCAAGGCGCCGAATATTCAGCAACAGCGCTGGCTAATCAACGTACTGAACGCCCTGGTAGACACCCAGATTTCGTGGTTTGAACAGGTATTGGCAGAACGGCGGATCTCTCCCGCGGATTATCCGCACGATTTGCCAGGCGTGCAGCGCTTTCGCGACGGCATGCTGCAGACAGCCCGGTTGGGCAACTATGAAAAGATCATTACCATGATGTTCGGTGCGGAATGGATGTACTACTCCTGGTGCCGGGGGGCGAGTGAGCATCGCCAGAACGATGCTGACGTCAGGCGCTGGGTGGAAATGCACGCGGAGGACGACTTTTATCAGCAGGCTCTCTGGCTGAAGAACGAACTCGATCGCTGCGCCATGGCGCTGAGTGAAAACGAAAAGCAGGCGCTGTCTGCGCTTTATGGCGATGTACTGCAGTGGGAAATTGATTTCCATCACGCAGCGTACGAGGATTAGCCGCGAGGTCAATAACAGGGGGCGCCAGCAGCGGCGCCCCCTGGATGTTGATACTATTATCAGGCAGAGACCAACCTCAATTACCGTTTTCAGGGACATGATGAAATATCAGGACGTATTGCAGGGCCTGTTGTTAAACGACCCGCTAAGAATGAAAGCGCTGTACGCCGTTCAGGCGCTGGGACTCAACGATGGCTGGATTGGTGCCGGCTTTGTTAGAGATGCGGTCTGGGATCATCTGCACGGATACGGGCCAAGGCCACTCTCGGGTGATGTGGATGTGGTCTGGTTCGAGCCGAAAAACTGCGATTCAGTACTTGATAGCGCTGTGGAAGAGAAACTCAGCCGGCAAGCACCGCTCTTTAACTGGTCAGTGAAGAATCAGGCCAGAATGCATCAACGTAACAATCATGAACCCTATCGCTCGACAGCGGATGCTCTCCTCTACTGGCCTGAGACGGCGACGGCCGTTGCGGTCAGAATAAGCAGTTCCACTCTTATTGAGATCGTTGCGCCGTATGGGCTCGACGATCTGTTTGCGCTCCGTCTTCGGGCAACGCCATTATTTGAGGGCCATAAGCAGGATATTTTCTGGCAACGCGTCGTGGAAAAAAGGTGGCTGGAGCGCTATCCGGGCTTGCAGCTTATCCCTCCCGCATCGTCCCGCTCGGGGATGAGCACAGCAAAGTGAGCGCCGCCGGGGTAGTTTGGTCAATGGACTGAATCTGGCTCTTCAGAATGACTCGCCGTATCGGGCAGGGGTTAACCCTCTTTTTCAACTTCTTTTGCCATATTTGTTCTATGTCGACGGGGCACTGATATGGCATATAAGTATTGAATACATCACAGGGAATGACCTTATGCCGCTTTATGATCTCAGAACCGAAGCACATGCGTTACCGGAGGCCTGGCGCTCTCATATCTTAGGACGCGTGGGGGCCGCGAACCTCAAAGTCTTACGCATGGATGAGCGCCCGGTAACTGAAGAAGTACATGAGTATGACGAGGGGTTACTGGTTATTGACGGACGTCTGGAACTGAGCGTGCAGGGTAAAAAAATCGCCGTAACGTCTGGCCAGCTTTATGTCGCCAAAGCAGGCATTCCTCATACGGTGGAAACCGGCAGTTTTGGCACACTGGTGATCATAGATTTACCAGAAAGCTACGTTTCCGGTGGCCACAGTGGCGAATAGTCTGAATGACTGGCACTATCTCTTACTGGTTCTGCTCTGAGGATTCCGCCATGACCACCTTTTATGAATTTAGTGCCAACAGTCTGCGTGGCGAGCGCATCTCGATGGCCGACTACGCGGGCAAGCTGGTTCTGGTGGTGAATACCGCCAGCCACTGTGGCTTCACGCCACAATACGCAGGCCTGGAAACGCTCTACAAGAAGTACGCCGCCCGGGGGCTGGTGGTGCTTGGTTTCCCCTGCAACCAGTTCGGTAAGCAGGAGCCAGGCGGCGCCGACGACATCGCGCAGACCTGTCACATCAACTACGGTGTAAGCTTTCCGATGTTCGAGAAAGTGGAGGTGAACGGGGCCGCAGCGCACCCGGTGTTTCGTTTCCTGAAAGACGAACTGCCCGGCGTCTTGGGTGGACGGATCAAGTGGAACTTCACTAAATTCCTGATTGGGCGCGACGGCAAACCGCTCAAGCGTTTTGCACCGATCGCCACGCCGGAGAAAATGGAAACCGCAATCCTTGCCGCACTCGAACTCTAAGCGTTCCGGTCATTCGCCCTAAACAATTGACAGCTACGCCATTTAAATGGCATATCTTCAGTTTTATTTTCTCCCCTCCGTATTAAATTAATAAAGCCAGAATTTATCTCTGGCTATTATAACGCAGCGGGTTTGAAATCCTCGCCTTGTTCATGAGACCATTTTTTTGTTAAAGTAACGACTCAAGCGTCGAATACTTTGTGTATTACATGGACGTTATTTCTACAATAATCAGATGATGGAGCTAATATGAAGTATGTTTTTGCGCTTGTGCTGAGCGTGGGATTATCAGGATGTAGTGCAAATGATTGGGTAGATGCGGCAAGCGGGATAATGCAAGCTCATGACAAACAAGAAAAAGACGCCAGGAACAAGCGTATAAAAGCCGCTAACAAAGCTGCAGGGTACTGATTTTTTTAAACAAATTCATATTCCTCTTCTTAATCAACACACTAAGAAGAGGGATGGTTTTTTAATCAACGTTACTGACTAAATATTTCCCTGGTTTTCAGCTGTTGACAGGAAATATAGTCATACTACTTTCGGTTGCCACTTTTATCGAACGCGACATAAAAAGGCATGGTCGCTGCGTCACAGAACCTTGCAGTGAATATAATTTCATCAAGTATTAAAATACATCCGCTATTTTCTGAAGGTCTGATATTTAAAAAAATAAGCGGGGAAGTGCAATTATCTGACTTAGCGTCACGCGCTTAACAGATTTTGTCGGGCCGTTTGATGATTAGCAATGAATACCTGTAAAACCCGCTGATGAGTGGCATAACCACATGCTTACAAACGCAGGACAGCCATTCGCTGCTCATCGATGCAGTGGTGCCCGCGCGGAGAGTCAATAGCCGTAAGTTTATGCTCCCCGCCGGCGACGAGCCCGATGCCAGAATGGTCTTCACCTCAGACGAGGCTTGATGTTCGCACCTTCAGCCTGCCCGCCAGCGTCACGTGCGTGGCGGCATCTTCCTGATTACACAGGTACTCCACCGCCAGGCGTCCCAGCTCGCTGTAAGGCAGTTGGATACTGGTCAGCGGCGGGGTGAGCTGCTCGGAGATCTTCTGGTCATCATAGCCCGCCAACAGCATATCCTGCGGGATACCAATGCCATTGACCGCCAGCGCCTGATAGCAACCGATCGCCAGCCAGTCGCTGGCGCAGAAGATGGCGTCCGGGCGTTCATCCAGTGCCAGCAGGGAGGCGGTGGCGGTAAAGGACTCGCTGAACTGCCAGTTGGTCTGGCGCACCAGGCTGTCGTCGCATGCAAAACCGGCCTGCTGCAGCGCGGCCTGGTAGCCGGCCAGTCGCTGACGGGAGGCTTCCATCCAGCTCTCCCCGGTGATGTGGGCGATACGCTTTGCGCCGCAGGCGATAAGGTGTTTTGTCACCTGGAAAGCGTTGGCGTAGTCGTCCGGAATAAACGACGGTAGCAGCGGTGAGCCGGGGTCGCGCTGGTTGAGCAGCACCAGCGGAATGCGGGTGCAGTCCTGAAAAGCCGTCATGTCGACCAGCGTGGTGACCGGGGACGCGAGTATAATCCCGATGCAGTTGCGCTTCTCCAGCTGGCGGATAATGTTCAGCGCCAGCTCTACGTCATCGCCGTAGTCGTACACGGTCAGCAGCGCTTCGTTGCGCCACGCGGCTTCCCGCGCCTGGCTGATGGCATCGATAAACGGATCAAAGCTTTGCAGAGAGCTCACCAGCAGGGCGATTTCTTCCTGATTACGCGGAGCATGAATGGCGGGCAGGCGGTCGTAGCCGAGCTCGGTCGCCACGCTGATAACCCGCTGGCGGGTGTCGTCGCTGAGCTTAATGTTACGCGACTGGTTGAGCACCAGCGATACCGTCGCCTGCGACACGCCCGCCGTTCGCGCAATATCGTTCATCGTGACTTTTGTCTTTCGCTTCATTGGTCCTCTCCCTCTGGCGTCACCGCATCATACCCTAACTGCTCGCTTACGCGCTGTCGATCACGTTTCTCATTCATCGAAGCGTGAACTTTGTGAAGGCTGTCGCTTTTCTTAGCGTGGTGATTTGCGCATTTATCCCGCAACTAATATTTATTAGCTAAACATTATCAGTAAGAGGACGCGTAATGAAAGAGCAGTGGAGTAAAGCGCAGGCGCAGGCGTGGTATCAGCAGAAAGGGTGGCTGTGCGGGTTTAACTACCTGCCGTCGACGGCAGTGAACTGGACCGATATCTGGCAGCAAGAGACTTTCGATGCCGACACCATCGATCGCGAACTGGGCTGGGCGGCGGCGGCGGGCTACAACACCCTGCGCATCAACCTGCCGTTTATTGTCTGGGAACACGATCGCGACGGCCTGATAGCGCGTATTGACAAGTTTCTGACCATTGCCGACAGCCACGGATTCAGCACCATGCTGACGCTGATGGACGACTGCGGTTTCTCCGGTGATGAGCCCTATCTGGGGCCGCAAAAGCCGCCGGTGCCGGGCAAACACAACAGCCAGGCGGCCGCGAGCCCGGGGCGCGACAAGGTGTGCGATCCCGACAGCTGGCCGCAGGTTGAGCGCTATATCCGTGACGTTGTCCGCCAGTTCCGCGACGACAAGCGCGTGCTGCTGTGGGATCTGTATAACGAGCCGGGCAACCGCGGCATATTCGCCACCGGCACGCAAGAAGTGCAGTATGACGCGAAGCTGGAAACCTGCGCGCATGAGCTGATGAAGCTGGCGTTCCGCTGGGTGCGTGAAGAGGATCCGACGCAGCCGCTTACCGTCTGCGCATGGCGTCTACCGGCGGAAGAGGAGGGCGAGACGTTTTATCAACATCCGCTGGATCAGACCGCGCTGGCGTTATCAGACGTGGTGAGCTTCCACGCCTACACCAATACCGGGCGCATGACCGCGATTATCCAGCAGCTGCAGGCGCTTGGGCGGCCAATCTTCTGCACCGAATGGCTGGCCCGCCACGTGGGCAGCACCATCGAAGAGCAACTCCCACTGATGTACACGGCGAAGATCGCCCCGTATCAATGGGGACTGGTGCGCGGCAAAACGCAGACCTGGCTGCCGTGGCCGGTGGTGATGAAGGAGTCCGCGGACTACTGCCGCCTCTGGTTCCACGATGTGTTTGACGAGAACGGGATCCCGTTTTCGCGCGGTGAAATGGCCTTAATGAAGAAACTCCGTAACATCGCCCCGCAAGCTCAGGGCTAATAATATCCACCCGGCGGGCTGCCGCCGGGCAACCAGGTACGCACTATGGCAATGGCAATGAAAATACCGTCTCGTGAGTTGTGGTCTTATTTTGGTTATGGTTTAGGTCAGTGTTTTAGCTTTGGTTTAGTGGGTTCGTTTATTAACTATTTTTACACCGACGTGCTGGGGATCTCAGCGCTGGCGGCGAGTACCATCTTCCTGATTGCCCGCGCGTGGGACGCGGTCCACGATCCGCTGTTTGCCAGCATAATGGACACCATTAACAGCCGCTTCGGCAAGTTTCGTCACTTTTTGCTGATTGCCCCGCTGCTGATCACGGGCGTCACCCTGCTGGCGTTTTATAAAATCGAAGCGGACATGACCACCAAAATTCTCTACGCCGGGGTGACGTACATTCTGTGGGGAACGCTATACGCCATCTCTGATATCCCGTTCTGGTCGATGTCGTCGGTGATGACCAACGACTCCGGACAGCGCACCCGCGCGGTGACGGCAGCCATGCTGGGGGTCAACGCCGGGATCGCCTGCGCCAATATCTTCTTCCCGAAGCTGGCGGCGTTTTTCGCCCAGTACAGCAACGACAAAGGCTACTTTATGGCGGCGCTGGTGATGATGCTGGTGGGGTTACCGCTGATGCTCAACGGCTTTATGCAGATCAAAGAGCGCGTCCCGCCGAGCCCGGAAAAGGTGACCATACGTGACACCTTCCATAACCTGCGCCAGAACAAGCCGCTGTTTATCGTTCTGCTGTCGTTCTTTTTCTGCGTGTTCCACAACGTGGCAGGTGGTCTCTATATCTATTTCTTTATCAACAACATGGGTGACGGCAGTCTGCAGATGGCGATCGGCGTGATGGGGATTATGGCGGCGGTGGTGTGTCTCGTCGCCCCGATGCTGACGCGCAGGATGCAGAAGCGGAAGCTGTTTATGATCCTCTGCGGGCTGGATGTCGCGGTTCGCGTGGTGATGTGGTTTGTTGGATATCAGCACGTGACCATGCTGTTTATTCTGCTTGGCCTGAGTACGCTGTTCGTGATGATGACCAACATCCTCACCTCGTCGATGATTGCCGACACCATCGAGTATGCGGAGTACCACACCCACAAGCGCTGCGCGGCGATCACCTTCTCCGGACAGACCTTTACCGGCAAGATGTCGGTGGCGGTAGGCGGTGGATTAATCGGCGTGTTTCTGACAATGATCGGCTACGTGCCGCAGGCGCAAACCCAGAGTGACGGCGTGCTGTCGGGGCTGTTCTTTGGTATCTGCCTGCTGCCGGCCATTGGTTCGCTGATCCGGCTGGTGTTTATGTCGCGCTTTACCTTTACCGAGGAGAAGCATGCGGAGATCTGTCGACTGCTGGCGGCGCGCCGGCACGAGAAAGATCAGCAACGTGAGGGCACGGAGAGTCTGGAGCATCCGGCCACGGTGAACTAAAAACTAACGCCTGCATTGCAGGCGTTATGTCTTCTTCTCCGCGCCGGAGCGCGCTCATCTGCCTGGCGAATTGCCTGTCGCCGCTGCCCCGCTAACTACGCCAGAATGTACGCGAAAGCAGAATCAGCAGCGGATAGATTTCCAGTCGCCCCAACAGCATCGCCATACACATCAGATATTTCGAGACATCATTCAGCCCCGCGAAGCCATCGGCGGTGGCACCAAAACCGAGGCCCATGTTATTAATGCAGGCGGCAACCGATGCAAACGACGTCAGCAGATCGTAGCCCTGCAGATTCAACAGCCAGACAAATACGCAGGTCGTGAGGATATACAGGAAGAAGAAGCTCCACACGGAACGCAACACGCGATCGTTGATGATGGCGCTTCCGACCCGGATACTCATGATTGCCCGGGGATGAGCTAATTGATGTACCTCGTGGCGGCTCTGCTTAAAGAGGATCAGAAAACGCAGCGCCTTAATTCCCCCGCAGGTCGAACCGACACAGCCGCCGAAAAAGCTCGCTGACAGCAGCAGCACGATAATATCCGGCGGCCAGGAGGCATAATCCGCCGTCGCCAGACCGTTATCGGTGATCATGGAACTGGTGAGAAAAAAAGCGTGGACGAACGATTTGGGCAGGCTGTACATCCCCGCGCGCCACACTGCGAAAGTGACCACCGCGACCACCAGCGCCACGACCAGGAAAAAGAAATGCATCTCGGTACTGCGGCGAAACGGTTTCAGACTGCGACGCGCGATAGCCACAAAATAGAGGGTGAAGTTAAGGGCCGAGAGCAGAGAGAATGCCCCGGCCACCAGCTCTATTGCATCGCTCTGGTAGTAGCCGATGCTTTCGGTATGCGTGGAGAACCCTCCCAGCGACACCGTCGATAGCCCGTGGCAAAGGGCATCAAAAAAAGGCATCCCGGCCAGCAAGAAAGCAAGGGTACAGGCGCCCCCCAGCAGCATATAGGTGAGCCACAGGCTCCTGGCGGTATCTGCCAGCCTCGGCGTCAGACGCTCCTCTTTAAACGGCCCTGGCATTTCGGACTGATAAAGCTTCATTCCCCCAATGCCCAGCAGCGGCAACACCGCTACAGCAAGAACGATAACCCCTAAGCCACCGACAAAATTGAGCTGGGCGCGGTAATAGAGGATCGAAACGGGCAGCGAAGAGACGTCATGAAAGACCGACGCCCCGGTAGTGGTAATCCCCGAAACCCCCTCAAACAGGGCGTCGGCTATCGACAGGTGTAGTTCATCATTTAGCCACAGCGGCAAGGCGCTGATGGCGGAAAACAGCAGCCAGAACAGCACGATAATAAGAAAACCATCGCGGGTTTCGAGATTAACCCTGGACTGATGCGTCGCCCGCCAGCAGAGCAAGCCGCCAGAGAAGGCGATAGCAAAGGTCGAAAAAAAGGCAAAAACGCTGCGCTCTTTGGCAAACAGCGCAATCAGCATCGGCGGGATCATGGTCAGGCTGTAGAGCAAAACCAGAAACCCACACAGGTGAAGAACAATTTTGAACCGGGTTGAAATGTACATCAGCGGTCTTAGCGTTTCACGCGCGTAACTACGATGAACAGGGATAAGGAATTATATGATATTTGGGCACAAATTGAGATCAGGGAGTGCAGCAAACGGGACAGACCAGGGGTCGCGACCCGTCGTTGTCAGAGGCGCAAAAAAAAGCCCCGTAAACGGGGCAAAATGCTCGGGTAGTGCAGTTAATTGTAATACGGTACGCCCAGCTCATCCGATTTGTCGCTACCGGCGGCCATATGATTGAAATCAAATGGAGAGTCGTTATGTTCGGAAGGCATAATCATCGCGTCGCGGTGATTGTGGCGAACCGGCGTAGTGGTTTGCTCCGCATAGCTCTGGCTGGAGGCCAGGCCGACCAGGACCATGGCCGCGGTAGCGAATAGTTTCATGATTTCCTCAATACGTCTTGTTGCAGGCGATTAACAGCAGTTATTTAGTGGCATCAGATAGCGGGATTCACCCGGCATATTGGTCATGCGATATTTGTGCGGCGGAACGTCGAAGTAGTTTTTAAAGGTTCTCGTCAGCGTTTGTTGCGATTCGAAACCGTAGCGCTCTGCCAGGTACAAAATCGGCTCATTGCTCTGCTTGAGTTTTTGCGCGATTTCCGTCAGCTTGCGGCTGCGGATGTACTGACCTAAGGAGTGACCGGTCTCTTTTTTAAACATTCTTTGCAGGTGCCATTTGGAGTAACCAGAACGCTCGGACACTTTTTCCAGCGACAGGGGCGATTCCAGGTTATCTTCAATCCACGACAAAATACTATGGATAGTGATGGCGTCATTATTGCGTCTGGACATCATCTTACCTCTTCTTATTACGGCAGGACTTTTTTGAGTAAATGCTCAAGGTTGACCACTTCATCCGCCGACAGATTTTTTGTTAATTCCTGGTGCAATTTCTGACCCACAACCTGATGACACTGCTCACAAAGGGCCGCACCGTCCGGTGTCAACTGCACCAGTACGCCGCGTTTGTCATTGGGGTTGGGTAACCGTTCAATCCAGCCTTTACAGACCAGACGGTCGAGCATGCGCGTCATTGCGCCTGGGTCGACCGACAGCACGGTTTTCAGCTCAACGGGGGTAATACATACTTCGCAACGAATGGAACAAAGCACCCGAAACTGGGTGGATGTAATATCCATCGGCGAGAGATATTCGTTGAGCAGGCGATCTTTTTTCTGGTTAACCATTTGGATCAAGCGACCGAGAGGGATCATTTCGTTAAACAGATCGCTGGTGTTTTTCACAATGGTTGCCCAGGCAAGTAGTTAATTGCTGCTGATATTATTGCCCAGGCAATAATATGTCAACCTGAGGGATTAGACGATGACACGATTTGCTAAAGCAGACTTCTGACCTGGGATGAAGCGGCGGTGAGGCGGCGCGTCGGCCGGGTGATAAGCGCTGGAATGATATTGACGACCAAAGTTATACTTGCGCGGCGAAAATTTTTTAATAGTGAAAGATTAACGGGGCCTTAATTCATTATGATTGAACTCTTTCAGGCGATAGGTCTGGGGCTGGTGGTGATTTTACCGCTGGCGAACCCGCTGACGACCGTTGCGTTGTTCCTCGGGCTGGCTGGCAACATGAACAACGAGGAGCGCAACAAACAATCGCTGATGGCCTCGGTGTACGTATTCATCATCCTGATGGTTGCCTGGTATGCCGGTCAGGTGGTGATGAGCACCTTCGGCATCTCTATCCCTGGCCTGCGCATTGCCGGTGGATTGATTGTAGCCTTCATCGGTTTTCGCATGCTCTTCCCACAGCAGAAATCGCATGACTCGATGGAAGCGAAGATCAAATCCGAAGAGCTGGTGGATGAACCGACGGCCAATATCGCGTTTGTGCCGCTGGCAATGCCGAGCACCGCCGGGCCAGGGACCATCGCCATGCTGATCAGTACGGCATCGACGGTGAAGCATGGCGTCGATTTTCCCGACTGGGTGGTACTGACCGCGCCGCCGATAATCTTTGCCCTGGTCGGGATTATCCTCTGGGGCTGCCTGCGCAGTTCCGGGGCAATCATGCGTCTGGTGGGGAAAGGGGGAATCGAAGCGATTTCGCGCCTGATGGGCTTTCTGCTGGTCTGCATGGGCGTACAGTTTATTATCAACGGCGTGCTGGAAATCATTACTCACTACCACGCCTGATAACACCCCATAGCCTGACTGGCGACCCGCGAATAAAAAAGCCTGCCGATGGAACAACTGGCAGGCTTTTTTTCTTTCGTCACCCCGTTCAGGAGTGGTGAGGCTGATGATCGTCCAGCGACACCGGCCAGCGGCGGAATATCATGATTGACCACACCAGCGCCACCAGCGCCGGAATCGCCCCGACATAGCCGATCGAGGCCATTGAAAGATGCGTACTGACCTGGCCGCCGACCAGCGCGCCCGCGCCGATACCAATATTAAAGATCCCCGAAAACAGCGACATCGCCACGTCGGTGGCATCCGGCGCCAGCGCCAGAACCTTCACCTGCATCCCCAGACCAATAATCATGATAGCGATGCCCCAGAAGATGCTTAACACCATCAGGTGATGAGCGTTTTGCGATGCCGGCAACAGCAGCAGCAGGCTGACCAGCAGCAGGCCAATGGCGATGCTAATCAGTCCGGAAGCATGCTGGTTGCCCAGTTTACCAAACAGCACGCTGCCGATGATTCCTGCGCCGCCAAGGATCAGCAGCAGAACGGTGGCAAAATTACCGCTCATACCGGCTACCGTCTGCACAAACGGCTCAATATAGCTGTAGGCGGTGTAATGCGCGGTCACCACAATGACGGTCAGCAGATAGATGCTCAGCAGCGCCGGGCGCCGGAACAGTACCGGCAGGCTTTTCAGCGAACCGGAATGCTCGCTAGGCAGTTTGGGCAGCAGCTTAAACAGGCACACCAGCGTCACCAGCGCCCCCAGGCCGATCGCCAGGAAGGTGGTCCGCCAGCCAAAGTACTGCCCGATGATGCGGCCGATAGGAATGCCGAATACCATCGCCAGCGCGGTGCCGGTTGCAATCAGACTCAGCGCCTGCGCACGTTTGCCCGGTGGCGCCAGACGTATTGCGAGTGCAGAAGTTATCGACCAGAAGACCGCATGCGCAAAGGCGATACCGATGCGGCTGATCACCAGAACGTTAAAGCTCCAGGCAAAGAACGACAGCACGTGGCTGGCAATAAACAGAATGAACAGGCCGATCAGCAGGCGGCGGCGCTCCATCTGGCTGGTCAGCAGCATAAACGGCAGCGACATTAATGCGACCACCCACGCATAGATGGTCAGCATCATGCCCACCTGAGCGGTTTCCATGCCGAAGCTGTCGGCAATGTCGGACAGCAGACCGACCGGAGCGAATTCAGTGGTGTTAAAAATGAAAGCGGCGATCGCAAGCGTGACTACCCGAAGCCACGCGACCCTGCGTGAAACCGTGTTTGTAATCATAGGTTCTGAGCTGGTTACTAAAGAGGAAGAAGAAGTCTCGATCTTAAAACGATTGCTGGTGAAAATACAATCGTTTTGTGATCTGGATCTCACTATGGCATCTGGCGGCATTTATAAGCTAACGGATTCATTTTTATATAGATCGTGTACATGGCACGCTTTTATGTCATGTTGAAGAAAAGTAAAAAAAAGGAAGAGTTGTATGATGCAGGAAATTGATTTTTACCTGGTTGATGCCTTCAGCGATCGCAATTTTGGCGGTAATGCTGCCGCGGTGTGCCCACTCACCGAATGGTTACCGGACGACACGCTGCTGAGTATGGCGCAGCAGCACAACCAGTCTGAGACCGCCTTTTTTGTCCGCACCGATGAGGGTTATGAGCTGCGTTGGTTCACCACGCTGCATGAGATTAACCTCTGCGGCCACGCCACGCTGGCCTCGGCGCACATTATCTTTGAATATCTCGACCATCCTTCCACCACTGTGGTGTTCAGTACCCGTTTTGTGGGGGAACTGAGGGTCACGCGTAACGGCGACTGGCTGACGTTAGACTTCCCGGCGTGGCAAACCACCCCGCTTATCGCGCCGCCGCCGGAGCTGCTTGCCGGGCTTGGGCTGGACAAGGCCGTAGAGATTCGCGAGGGGCGGGATTACCTGGTGATCCTCGAAAATCGTCAGCAGGTGGAAGCCGTGCGGCCGAATATGTCGTTGCTTGAGCGCACGGGCAAAATGATCTGCGTCAGCGCCGCCGATGATGAATATGATTTCGTCAGCCGCTTTTTCTGTCCGGGCGAGGGGGTTGTTGAAGACCCGGTGACCGGCTCGGCGCACAGTATGCTGATCCCCTACTGGGGGGAAAAACTGGCTAAAACGACCATGCAGGCGCGACAGGTCTCCGCCCGCGGTGGCGATTTGCGCTGCCAGTGGCATGGCGATCGGGTGCTGATTGGCGGGCAGGCGACCACGTACATGACAGGCACCATTACGCTACGCTAAGGAGATACGGTGAAAGAGATCCCCATGTATCTGGTTTCTGCGTTCAGTGAGCGGCCTTTTGCCGGTAACCCGGCGGCGGTCTGCCTGCTGGACGCGTGGCTGGCGGATGATATTTTGCTTAAAATGGCGCAGCAGCATAATCAGTCTGAAACCGCCTTCGTGGTGCGCGAGGGAGAGTCGTTCTCCCTACGTTGGTTCACCACCCGCAATGAAGTGAACCTCTGTGGTCACGCCACTCTCGCCAGCGCACACGTCATTTTTCATCATCTCGACTTCCCTCATGCGGCGATTCATTTTGCGACCGCGTCCGGTCGCCTGACCGTGAGCCGGGAAGGGGACTGGCTGACCCTGGATTTCCCGGCCTGTGCCACGCAAGAGAGTACCCCGCCTGCGGCCCTGCTCGCCGGATTAGGCATTGAGCGGTACGTGAGCGCCCGCCGTGGCCGGGCATGGCTTATCGAGCTGGCCAGTCGCGAGGAGGTTGCCGCCGTGCGCCCGACTATCGCGGCAATGACGCCCGGTGAGCATAAGGTGACGATTACCGCATCCGGCGATGGCGAGTATGACTTTGTCAGCCGTTTTTTCTCCCCGGGAGAAGCGGTCTGGGAGGATCCGGTCACCGGTTCGGCGCATACCATGCTGATCCCGTTCTGGAGCGCCAGGCTCGGGAAAAGCAAGATGCTGGCCCGGCAGATATCGCCGCGCGGCGGCGATATTCGCTGTGAGCTGAAGGGCGATCGCGTGCTGATGGCCGGCCAGGCGGTGACCTGGCTGCAGGGGAGAATTTTGCTACGCTGAATCTATCCCGACCGCCGCTAGCCGTGAGAGCGGGATGCCCGCGTAAAGCGGGCGTCAACGCAAGGGAAGCGGGTTTACGCGAGACGGGCGATATTGGCTTTAATCACCTCAACAGAGTGGCGGAATAGCGCCGCCTCATCCTCGGCTAATTGCAGTTCAATAATCTGCTGAACGCCGCTCTGCGCCAGGACCGCCGGTACGCCGACCGCGACATCATCCATACCGTATTCGCCGTCAAGAATGCACGAGATAGCCAGCGCGCGATGGCTGCCGGTGAATATATTGCGACAGATCTCGGCGATGGTGCCGGCGACGCCGTACTCCGTGCATCCTTTCCCGGCGTAAATTTCAAAGCCAAGGGTGCGAACCTTCTCCGCGATCTGCTGGCGATCCAGTTGCTGACCGGTATGTTTCAGGTAAACATCGGCAATCGGGGAACCGTAAACCGACGAGTGCGACCAGACCGGAAACTGGGTATCGCCATGTTCGCCGAGAATAAAAGCGTCAATGCTCTGGGCGCCAATATCGAGTGCCTGGGCGAGCACCCGTCGCAAGCGGGTGGTATCCAGCCAGACGCCGGTGCCTATCACCTGGCTGCGCGGGAGTCCGGACAGCTTCCAGACCTGCCAGGTAATAATATCGCAGGGGTTGGTGGCCACCAGAAAGATACCGTTGAAGCCGTTGCCCATCATCGGTGGAACGATACTGTTCACGATTTTGGCCGTGGCGTTCAGCTCGTCAAGGCGGCTCTGGCCTTGTTTCAGCGCTCCGCCGGAAACGGTAATCACCGCGATATCGACATCGGCACACTCGCTGATGTCCCGCGTTGAAATGGTCATCATTCCCGGCATATAGGCGGCTGCATCGCTCAGATCCTGAGCATGCGCCTGTGCTCTGGCCGTATCGAGGTCCACAAGGATCAACTCCTCGCAGATCGTCTGGTTTAACAATGCGTAGGCCGCCGACGTGCCGACATTGCCGGCACCGATAATCATTACCTTGCGTGCTTTGGTATTCATGGTTCATTCCCGATATCAAGCGTCATGGCATAAAATTACTGCGGTTCAATCGCTTAGCGCAAGCGGCTGCGGGTTGTATAAGTTAAAACTATGAGAACAGGGGTATGCGCTGCGCTACAGTAGGCGAAAAAAGGAGCTCGCCTATGTATACCATCGCCACGACAGCCATAACCGATCCGGATCTGACGGCGCTGATTGCCCGCCTGGATGCATATCAGGAATCCCTCTATCCGGCCGAGAGCAACCACCTCGTTGATTTGAGCCAGCTGGCGGTGGAGTCGGTGATTGTGCTGCTGATCCGCGATGCCCAACATCAGGCGGTCGGTTGCGGGGCGATTGTGCTCGGCCACGATGGGGTTGGGGAAATGAAGCGGGTGTTTATCGACCCGGAGCATCGCGGGCAAAAGCTTGGCGAACGGCTGCTGGAGGCGCTGGAAACGGAAGCGCTGCGCCGGGACTGCCATACCGTGCGGCTGGAGACCGGAATCTATCAGCAGGCGGCGGTCAGATTGTATACCCGCTGGGGTTATCAGACCCGCAGCGCCTTCGCACCGTATCAACCCGACCCGCTGAGCCTGTTTATGGAGAAACTGCTCGTTGCCGATCTTCGTTCAGCTGCGCTATAAACGCTTCCAGCTGACGGGTTTTCGCCCCGCGTCGCCAGACCAGCCAGGTCGTCAGCCAGCGCCACTCTTCGGCCAGCGGCCAGGCCGACACCTGATGGTGGCCGGGCATACTCTCCAGCATACTGCGCGGGATCAGCGCCAGTCCGGCGCCGGCAATGACGCAGGCCAGCATCCCGTGATAGGACTCCATTTCATGGATCCGCCCTGGCGTTGCCCGGTCGGCGTGGAACCAGCTTTCAAAATGGCGGCGATAGGAACAGTTGGCGCGAAAGGCGTAGACGTTGCTGCCGTTCACCTCGCTGGCGCGGGTAATCGGCGGATGGCCGAAGGGCGCCACAATCATCATCTCTTCCGGAAAGACCGGTAACCCCTCAAGGCCTGGATGGATCAGCGGCCCGTCGACAAATGCGGCGCTTAAGGTGCCTTCCAGTACGCCATCAATCATCGTCCCGGACGGGCCGGTAGAGAGCGCGAGATGGATTTTCGGATAGCGCTGGTTATAAAGCGCCAGCGTCGATGGAATGCGAACCGCGGCGGTACTCTCCAGCGAACCCAGCGAAAACAGCCCCTGCGGCTCATCTCCGGCGACCACCATTCGGGCTTCATCGACCAGCGCGAGGATCTGCTGGCTGTAGCGCAAAAAGCTGTGTCCCGCCGGCGAAAGGCGCAGGCGCTGGTTCTCACGAATAAACAGCTCGACGCCGAGGTCGGCCTCCAGCTGGCGAATACGGGTCGTCAGGTTTGACGGGACGCGGTGCACCTTCTGCGCGGCCTGGGTAATGCTGCCGGTGCTGGCGACGGCGTTGAACATCTCAAGCTGGGTCAGGTCCATAGTGTTCTTCTTTTGTGAATAGGTTGCTTAATATTATTCATTTTCAATGAAAGGAAGGGTAAGCCAGAATGAGGTCAATTCGCAATCAACATTGGTCATCAACAGAGAGAGCATAACGATGAATTTATCTGCAACTCACGCGGTTTCCGTCAACCCGGCCACGGGAGAAAGGGTATCGTCTCTGCCCTGGGCGAGCGAACAAGAGGTGGATTCGGCGATTGCGCTTGCTGAGCAGGGTTATCGTCAGTGGCGTACCGTCAGTCTTGAACAGCGCGCCGATGCTCTGCGTAAAGTCGGTAACGCGCTACGCGCCCGCGCCGAAGAGATGGCGCAAATGATCAGCCTTGAGATGGGCAAACCGATTGCCCAGGCGCGTGGTGAAGTGACGAAATCCGCGAATCTCTGCGACTGGTATGCGGAACACGGCCCGGCCATGCTGGCGACCGAAGCCACCCAGGTGGAAAATAACAATGCGGTGATTGAGTACCGTCCGCTGGGCGCGATTCTCGCCATTATGCCGTGGAACTTCCCGCTGTGGCAGGTTCTGCGCGGTGCGGTGCCGATTCTGCTGGCGGGGAATAGCTATCTGTTGAAACATGCGCCGAACGTGATGGGCAGCGCGGCGTTGATTGGCGAGATCTTCAATCAGGCAGGGCTGCCGGCTGGCGTATTTGGCTGGGTTAACGCGACGAATGATGGTGTTTCCCGGATGATCGACGATTCGCGTATTGCCGCGGTGACGGTAACCGGCAGCGTGCGCGCCGGTAAGGCGATTGGCGCCCAGGCCGGCGCGGCGTTGAAGAAATGCGTTCTTGAACTGGGCGGTTCCGATCCGTTTATCGTCCTGAATGATGCCGACCTCGATGAAGCGGTAAAAGCCGCGGTGATTGGCCGCTATCAAAATACCGGGCAGGTTTGCGCCGCCGCGAAGCGCTTTATCGTTGAGGCCGGGATTGCCGAGGCCTTCAGCAAAAAATTTGTTGCCGCGGTTGAAGCGCTGAAGATGGGCGATCCGCGTGATGAGGCCAATTACCTCGGGCCGATGGCGCGTTTCGATCTGCGTGATGAGCTGCATCAACAGGTGACGACGACGCTGGCTGAAGGGGCGACCCTGCTGCTCGGGGCGGAGAAAATCGCCGGGCCGGGCAACTACTATGCGCCAACGGTACTGGGCAACGTGACCCCGGAGATGACCGGATTCCGCCAGGAGCTGTTTGGCCCGGTGGCGACTATTACCGTGGCGCGAGACGCAGCCCATGCGCTGACGCTGGCCAATGACAGCGAATTCGGTCTGTCGGCGACCGTGTTTACCGCCAGCGTCGATGAAGCCGGGCGTTTTTCTCGCGAGCTGGAGTGCGGTGGCGTCTTTATCAACGGTTACAGCGCCAGCGATGCGCGCGTGGCGTTTGGCGGGGTGAAGAAGAGCGGCTTTGGTCGCGAGCTGTCCCACTTTGGTCTGCATGAGTTCTGTAACGTCCAGACCGTATGGAAAGACCGTCGCTAACGGAAGTCGCACCTGACGATCGTCGCCGTGCTCTGCTATACTCGCAGCCCGAATTTTGACGGCGGGCAAGGAGCCGGGTGTGGCGACGGTCATCAATAATGCAATGCTGGAGACGATTCTGGCAGAAATCAGGCCGCTGATTGGGCGTGGCAAAGTGGCGGATTATATTCCGGCGCTGGCAAGCGTAAGCGGCAATAAGCTTGGCGTGGCGATTTGTACGGTGGAGGGTCAACACTATTCTGCCGGCGATGCCCACGAACGTTTTTCTATTCAGTCCATCTCTAAAGTGCTGAGCCTGGTGGTGGCGATGAACCACTATCAGGAGGATGAAATCTGGCAACGGGTGGGGAAAGATCCTTCCGGACAGCCGTTCAATTCGTTATTACAGCTGGAAATCGAGCAGGGCAAACCGCGCAACCCCTTTATTAATGCCGGCGCGTTGGTGGTCTGCGATATGTTGCAAAGCCGGCTGAGCGCGCCGCGGCAGAGAATGCTGGAAATCGTGCGTCGTCTGAGTGGGGTGACGGATATCGCGTATGATCCGCTGGTGGCGCGTTCGGAGTTCGAACATTCGGCACGCAATGCCGCGATCGCATGGCTGATGAAATCGTTCGGCAACTTCCATAATGATGTCGCGACGGTTCTGCAAAACTATTTTCACTACTGCTCGCTGGAAATGAGCTGTGTCGAACTGGCGCGCACGTTTCTGTTTCTCGCCGATCGCGGGGTGGCTCCGCATCTGGATACCCCGGTGATTGCCCCGATCCAGTCGCGGCAGGTGAATGCCTTAATGATGACCAGCGGGATGTATCAGAACGCCGGCGAGTTTGCCTGGCGCGTCGGACTGCCGGCAAAATCTGGCGTAGGCGGTGGTATTGTCGCTATTGTCCCGCAGGAGATGGCTATCGCGGTGTGGAGTCCGGAGCTGGATGCGGCCGGTAACTCGCTGGCGGGAACCGCGGTACTGGAAAAACTCACCCAACGCCTGGGAAGGTCGGTATTCTGATGGTGAACATGGATTATTTATTTGCCCGTCTCCAGCGTTCGACCTTTCGTTCCCGCTTTCATCTTGGCAGTAAAGAGCGGCAGTATTGTGTCGATAAAGGGCCGGAGACCATCGACCAGCACGCGGCGGATTTTATTGCCCGCCGTCTGGCACCGGCGCATATTGCGAATGACGGTAAACAGACGCCGATGCGCGGGCATCCGGTGTTTATCGCCCAGCATGCCACCGCCACCTGCTGTCGTGGCTGTCTGGCGAAGTGGCATGATATTCCCGCCGGTCGCGAACTGACAGACCGCGAGCAGCACTATGTGGTGCAGGTTATCCATCGCTGGCTGGTTATCCAGATGAATTTATCCGGCCCTCAATAATGCGCATTTATCCGTCATGGGTATGCTGGATAAATATTCTCATGTTATGATAATCCGCTAACTAATTATTAACATAATAATTGCCTGAAACAATTAGACGGATAATCACTGAATGTCTTCACTGTCGATTCGGTTATTCACGCTGTTTCGTGAGGAACATCCCGTGCGTGACGCGCTGGTGTTATTCACCATAACGTTGTTGCTCCATTTTTTCGGTGCCATGCTGCGTCTGGTCCAGGAACTGTCCTTTTTCTGGCCGCTGAATGCCGTGATGGTCGGGATCTTCGCCCGCTATGTCTGGCTCAATCGTAGCTATTTTTATGCCACCTGTTTTGTGGCGATGATGGTCTACGACGGCCTGACCTCACGCTGGGGGATGGGCTTTGCCTCGCTGCTGATTAATTTCTCGAATATTGTCTTTATCGTCAGCCTGGCGCAGCTGCTGCTGTGGGATAAGCGACGGACTGATTCCATGCCGGGCCCGATCAATGTGCTGAATTTGTTCTGTTACTGCCTGCTGGCGGCTTTCCTGAGCGCCGCCGTGGGGACGCTTGGCTCGATGGATGTAGAGCGGGAGACATTTATCTCTCTGCTGGCCGATTGGTTTAGCGAACAGTTCTCGACGGCGGTGCTGATCCTGCCGTTTATCCTGACGGTGACGATCCCTTCGACGTTAAGCGGTTTCCGCTGGAGTCAGCTGCTACCGGTCATGGTGCTGGTGCTGTCCATTATTCTTGGCGTCGCCGTAGGGGGCGCCGAAAGTATCACCTTCCCGCTGCCTGCGCTGATCTGGTGTGCGATTCGTTATCCGCTGCCGTTGACCTGTCTGCTGACTTTCCTCACCGGCATCGGTGAGATCCTGCTGGTCGCGAACGCATTAATTCATCTCTCTCCCGATGCGCATCTGCAGCCATGGCAGCTGTTCTCGACCCGCCTTGGCATTGCGGCGATGTTAATCAGCCCGGTGATTGTTGCCTCCAGCGTTGACGCGATTAATAACCTGGTGAAACAGCTGGCGCTGCGGGCTGATTTTGATTTCCAGACGCGGGTTTACTCGCGTTCCGGTCTGAGCGAGGCGCTGAAGCGTCAACCGCAATCAGCAACGCAGCAGCTTACCGTGATGTTGCTGGATATCGATGGCTTTAAGCGAGTGAATGATAGCTGGGGTCACGAGTGCGGAGATTGCGTGCTGGCTCAGTTCGCCCAACGGGTGCGGGATCTGGTGGGCGAGCAGGGGCTGGTGGCGCGCATTGGCGGGGAGGAGTTTGCCGTCGCCATGTTGAGCGCAACGCCGCAGGATGGTCAGCTGCTGGCTGAGAAAATTCGCCAGGGCGTGGCGGCGCAAACCTTTGTCTGGGGGCCGCACAAGATCAAACTGACCCTCAGCATGGGGCTGGAGTGTCGTCCGGTCGGCGGCGGACGGATCACCGAGCTGTTTAATCAACTGCTGATGGCTGCCGATGACTATCTTATTAATGCGAAGCAAGCCGGACGCAATCGGATTTGCACCCCGACGCTGGCGGAGAATCAGTAATAAGAAAACGGAATGACAATTCCGCTTGTGTTAAATATAAGTTAAAAACATAGTGATGTGGTCAATTTCATGGAGTGACCAATGACCACATCCTTTTCTCTTCGTACGCTTTCGCGTGCTGATATTCTCGAAAACCTTTCCCCACTGAGCGATATTTTGGCCGATTGCGTTAACAGCGGCGCCTCCGTCAGCTTTATGCTGCCTTTTTCGTTGCAAACGGCGCGAACGTTCTGGCTGCGCATCGCCGAAAGCGTGGCGGCCGGGGAGCGCCTCGTGCTGGTGGCCGAACAGGCCGGGCAGATTGTCGGCACGGTACAATTAGTCATCGATCAACCGGAAAACCAGCCTCATCGCGCCGACGTGGCAAAACTTTTGGTTCACCAAAATGCGCGACGGCAGGGGCTGGCTAATGCGCTAATGAACTACCTGGAGCAGCTTGCCCGCGAGCAGGGCAAGTCGGTTCTGGTGCTTGATACGGCCACCGGCAGTGGCGCGGAACGCTTCTATGTCCAGTGCGGCTGGGAAAAAGCCGGGGAAATTCCGCGTTATGCCTTAATGCCGGACGGAACGATGACGGCGACCTCACTGTTCTATAAGATCCTGTAATAACAGAGTCAGGTTTGATCAAAACACGGTTTTACTCTTAGAAAAGCTGTTAAGTTATTACACCAATTACTCAGGTTGTATGACCACTCTACGAGGGAACCTATTGTGAAAACATTAAACCGTCGTGATTTTCCCGGCGCGCAGTACCCTGAACGCATTATCCAGTTCGGTGAAGGTAATTTTCTTCGGGCATTTGTCGACTGGCAACTTGATCTGCTGAATGAGCATACCGACCTGAACGCCGGCGTGGTGATTGTTCGTCCCATAGAAAGCGCGTTTCCCCCGTCGTTGAGCACGCAGGATGGACTGTACACCACCATTATCCGCGGTTTGAACGAACGGGGTGAAGCGGTCAGCGATGCGCGTCTGATCCGTTCGGTAAACCGGGAAATCAGCGTTTACGCGGATTACGACGCCTTCCTTCAGCTGGCTCATAACCCGGATATGCGGTTTGTGTTTTCCAATACGACCGAAGCCGGCATCAGCTATCACCCAGGCGATCGATTTGAAGATGCGCCGGCAGTGAGCTACCCGGCAAAACTGACCCGTCTGCTATACGAACGTTACAGCCATTTCGCCGGCGCGGCGGATAAAGGCTGGATCATCATTCCTTGCGAACTGATCGATTATAATGGCGAGGCGCTGCGCGAGCTGGTGCTGCGCTATGCTCATGAATGGGCGCTGCCGGCGGCATTTATTACCTGGCTGCAGGAGGCAAATGCGTTCTGCTCGACGCTGGTGGACCGTATCGTCACCGGCTACCCGCGTGATGAAGCGGGGGCTATCGAAGCGCAGCTGGGTTACAAAGACGGTTTCCTCGCCACCGCCGAACACTTCTATCTGTTTGTTATCCAGGGACCCAAATCGCTGGCCGCTGAACTGCGACTGGATAAATTGCCACTTAATGTCCTGATTGTTGATGATATTAAGCCGTACAAAGAGCGGAAAGTGGCGATTCTTAACGGCGCACATACCGCGTTGGTGCCGGTTGCCTATCAGGCAGGGCTGGATACCGTTGGCGAAGCGATGAACGACCCGGAGATTTGTGCGTTCGTTGAGAAAGCGATTTATGCAGAGATTATTCCGGTGCTCGATCTGCCGCGCGCTGAACTGGAGTCTTTTGCCAGCGCGGTGACAGGGCGTTTTCGCAATCCGTATATCAAACATCAGCTGCTCTCTATTGCGCTGAACGGCATGACCAAATTCCGCACCCGCATTCTGCCGCAGCTGCTGGCAGGGCAGGAGAAATCAGGTAAACTACCGGCGCGTCTGACGTTTGCGCTGGCGGCGTTGATTGCGTTCTATCGCGCGGAGCGCGATGGCGAAACTTATCCGGTGCAGGATGACGCCGAATGGATAACCCGTTTCCAGACGCTGTGGGCGCAGCATCGCGATGCGCAGATCGGCACCCGCGAACTGGTGAAAGCGGTGCTATCGGTGACCTCCCATTGGGAGCAGGACCTGACCCAGGTTAATGGTCTGGTTGAACAGGTGACGCGGGATCTTGACGCGATCCTGCTACGCGGAATGCGTGAAGCGGTGAAGCCGTTGTGCTGATCTAAACATCGTTGATAAAAGCTGACCCGGCCACGGCCGGGTTATTGATTCGCTCATTTTAGTTACAACATACAATAACCCTGAATCAAAAAGCAGACCGTGCAGTTCTGTCACTCCTTCAGGGGCCAATCGCTAAACAGCGAAAAGGGGCTTACAGATAAAGACGAATAAGGGCAAATTGTGCCCCTGCCGCTTGAAGAAATTTTAGGCCAGGAAAATAATGGGTTATCGTAACGGCAAAAGTGTACATCGATCGCCCGCGTAACCGGTGCAGTTTGGGCATCAGGAGAGATAATCAATGGTTGTTGATATTCGTGAGATCTGTGGGCAAGACAAATCGCAATGGCTGCAGCTTTGGCAAGGCTATACCTCTTTTTATGGCAGCCCGCAGCCGGACGATGTCACGGAATATACCTGGCAGCGGTTACTGGACCACAGCTCGCCGGTTCTGGGGCGTGTGGCGGTGGTTGACGATCGCGTGGTGGGATTCGCAATATGCGTTCTCCATGAAGGGACCTGGGTGAAAACCCCGGTTTGCTATCTGGAAGACTTGTTCGTCGATCCGCAGGTCCGCGGCCGCGGCATTGCCCGGCAATTGATGCAGGCGCTACGAGCCGAAGCCAAAGAGCAAGGATGGTCGCGCCTTTACTGGCATACGCAGACCGACAATCCGGCCCGTCGACTGTATGACGAATTTACTCCCGCTGATGATTACGTGCGTTATCGCATCACCTGTTAAAACGGGTTAAAAGAAAAGCCGTTGTTCAGCGTCGCCTGGCGGCTGAAAATAACTCAGGAGAATCAAAAATGGAAAAACGTATCGAGACCGCCATTAACCTGATTATGTTTCTTTCGCTGCTGGCCACCGCGTGGGATCTCTCTCTGGTGCACCATCTTTCCTGGTAACGCAGCTGCGGCGCCGGATGAGTTGCCGGTCAATGAGTAAAAACGCGTAATGCCAGAAGCCGGTCATGACAACAACCAAAACGACGCTGACGCCCGGTGACCGCTATATCACCGGGCGTCTCTGTCATCAGATATGAGCTGTGCGCTGCGCGACGATAAACAGGCGCGGGAACAGGAGCAGAACCTTTCCGTTACACTGTAACGGATAGTGTTGCTGCAACAGCGCCAGATAACGATTGAGAAAAGCCTCCCGCTGCCCGGCGTCGAGCGGTTGCAGGTAGGGGCGAAGCCCCGTGGATTGCAGCCAGTCGATAATCGCCTGGTGCGACTCCAGCGGGTGGTAATAGGTCGTTCGCCAGATATCCACCTCACAGCCGCAGGCGGTAAGAATATCGTAATACGCCTGTGCCCCCGGCAGCGGATGACGTCCGCTCTCCGGGAACCCCATTTCTTGCGCCACCTGACGCATCAGCGTATGAGAAGGTTCCTGCCAGTTGTCCGGCATTTGTACCGCCAGCAAGCCGTTATCCGCCAGCCGATTGACCAACTGCGGAAACAGGGTTTCATGATCCGTCAACCACTGGAGCGACGCGTTCGCATAGAGAAGATCCGCGGGCCGTTCGGGTTGATACTGGCGAATATCGGCGGCAACGAACCGGCAGTTTGGCAGCGCCCGGGCGGCGTCATCGAGCATTGCCGGCGAACTGTCGACGCCGATAAGCGTCGCTTCCGGCCAGGCATGATGAAGCAACGCGGTGCTGTTACCGGGACCGCAGCCCAGATCGACGGCAAATGTGACGGGATGCTGTGCGATACGAGCGATCAATTCAGCGGCGGGGCGCGTACGTTCAGCGCCAAACTTCAGATACAGAGAGGGATTCCAGTCGGCCATGGGTGACTCCGGATGAGATAGACGCGTTCACCAGCATAAAGGGCAATGCCGTCGGATCAAACGTCTTTCGAACGGGATGAGGGAATGGCGACTATTTTTGTGACAATGTCACGCACGTGCGGTAGATAGGATAGAGGTCAGAGTGTACTCGTGGATGATGCCGGGGAGCCCGGCATGTGCAAGGTGCAGGCGGTTAATCGCTCTCCTTGAGCGCTTCGGCGCGTTTTGCCGTGGCATAGACGAAATCCAGCATCGGCTCCAGATCGGTGTCATATCCGGCCTGGATAATTTTACCGCGTAGCCATTCGATTTCGCTGGTGATATCCGGGTGGAAGATATTGTTGTCCTGAGCTTTGCGCAGCCATTTCAGCAGGAAATTGTTCTTTCCTCTGATTCCACCCGATTTTTTTGATTTTCCATGAATTTTCAGCGCGACTAAGATGCAGTAATAGAAATGAACGCGCTGATTAAAGCTTTGATGCATTTGCGTATTTCCCGCCAGGCTCAAGAACTCACCGTCGTGGTCAGTGATTCGGATTGGGTTACGTCACGGGCCGGATCTTTTATTACGCGATCTCTGTTATGCCACCCGCCACGTCAGTGCGTCTGTAACCAGACGTGACAAGGATGTTGGCACGGATGCGGAATCACAGTCAATTATTGATTAGTTTTTTACCGGTCCCGGTAACCTGCGGCTACCGGAGACCGTCGCTCATACGTGGCGCAACCCCACGCGTTGTTGCAGGTAGACACGAAAAATCAGCAGGAAGGCCAGCACGACGACCACCGCGGCCAACAGATAAATCGTATCCAGAGCATAATATCCGGCGACCCATCCAGCGACGGGACCGGTCAAACCCAGCGCTAGATCGAGAAAGGCCGAATAGGTTCCCAGCGCCGTTCCCTGGTTTTGTTCTTCAACCTGTCTGACCGCTTCCACGCCCAGCGCCGGGAATACCAAAGAGAAACCAGAGCCGGTCAGCAGTGCGCCGAGGCCGGCTATCCATGCGGAAGGCGCGAGCCAGATAATCACCAGACCGAGACATTCGACCACGAAGCAGACCAGAGAGACGCGAACGCCGCCATAGCGGGTAATCATATTACCCGCCACCAGGCGAACACAGATAAACCCGGCGCTGAACAGCGAAAGGGTAAATGCCGCGCCTTGCCAGCGATGTGCGGAAAAGTAGAGCGTGATAAAGGTCGCGATAACCCCGAACCCCACGGTCCCCAGGGCCAGACCCAGACCATAAGGCCAGATTTTGCGCACCACCACGTGGAACGGCGCCCGGATACCGGCGGTGACGCTGACATCCTGGCGCGTACGGGCAAAGAGCAGGCCAATCAGAGCCACCAGAACGACCACCGTGGCAAAACCGCTGATACCAAACTCGCTATTCAGCATCACACCGAGCGGCGCGCCTACCGCCATCGCCACATAGGTGGCCACGCCATTCCACGAGATCACTCGCGAAGTATGTATTGCCCCCACGGTTTTAATTCCCCACAGCGTTGCCCCCGTCGCGGTAAAGCTTTCACCGACGCCGAGAAAAATACGGCCAATCAGTAAAGCGCTAATCGCCAGCAGCGGCACCGATTGCAGCGCCACGGCACCGAGCGTGAACAGCCCGCTCAACAGACAGCAGACGATCCCAAGACTGACGACTTTTTTCGGTCCCCAAATATCCGTATAGCGCCCGGCGTGCGGACGGCTGAACAGCGTAGAGATATATTGCAGGCTGATAACAACACCGGCAATCAGCGTACTGTATCCCAGCTGGTAATGGATATATCCCGGCAAGACGGCGAGCGGCAGGCCGATGGAGAGATAGCAGATACAGGTAAAAACAACGATCGAGATAATGCGCAGATTAAGCTGAGTATTACTGACTGAAGAGGTCATAACATCATGGTATTTCAAACGAAGGTGTGAGCAGCATAGCGCAGACCCGGTCATCCGGACGAGCACAGGATGCGTTTTTCCGCTGTTTTAGCCAAACCCACCAAAATTAGCGTCGGGACAAGACGAATCTGTGCAAGTCTGCGTATTCAATGTATAAATTTTCTACCGGCTCTGTTTCTGTGCTCATCGTCAGGAGGGAAGATGGCAAAAGATTTCACCGATATCGCCGTGCTGTTTGTCGCAGGATTTGGCCCCATCACACAAAACACCGCGCTGAGCCATGCCTTTTATGGCGAGACGTTAGGTTTACCTTTGCAACGGATGGCGGGTAACGATGACTATCTGCTGACCGGGCAGGATGCGCTGGCGGGAGTGAAACATTTTGCCCTCTGGCCGCTGGCCCAGGCGGCGACCTCCTGCTTTGGCAGCGAAGAGTGGCCGGCAGATCTGCCCGTTCCCCAGGCGTGGATTGAATTTGAAGTGCGCGACATTCAGGTCGCCACCGATGTGCTGATTGCCAAAGGATACCGGCTGCTGATTGCCAACCGCGAAGAACCCTGGGGTCAGACCGTCAGCCGACTGCTCAGCCCGGAAGGACTGCTGACGGGCGTCACCATTACACCATGGCTCCGCGAGGAGGCTCCGTGAAAGCGCCACTCTTAACCACCGACAGGCTGCGGCTGGTCCCACTGGTCAAAGACGATGCGCCGCAGATTCAGGCGGTGTTTCCGCAATGGGAAATCGTGCGTCATCTGGCGGCCAGTTTTCCGTGGCCGTTCCCGGATGACGGGGCGTCTCGCTATGTGAACACGATTGCTTTACCGGCTGCCGAAAAGGGTAGCGCCTGGTTCTGGACGATTCGCCGCCTGGCCGCCCCGGAGCAGCTTATCGGCCTGATTACGCTCTCCGACCAGGCGGATAACAATCGCGGGTTCTGGCTGGATCCGGCCTGGCAGCGCCAGGGGCTCATGACCGAAGCCTGCCGCTGCGTGACCGATTTCTGGTTTAACACGCTCCATCGGGAGGTGCTGCGTGCGCCAAAAGCCCGCGACAACGAGGGGTCGCGGAAAATCTCGATGAACAGCGGCATGCGCCTGATTCGCGTAGAGAAACAGCAGTTTACCGCGGGCATGCTGGATGCGGAATTGTGGGAAATCACCCGGGATGAGTGGAACCGCCTGGTGCGCTGAAAAACGGTACGCCCCGTGACCACAATGGTTACAGGCTATGGCGAAACGCCATCACGCTAACGCCGCCGTTATTTGATTGCCTGGGCGGGTCGTTTTCCATAGAATCAGCTCTTTCGGAGAGAGAACATGTCCGTTACCGATGCACTTCTGGCTTACTCCTTAGCCGCGTTACTTCTGACTTTAACCCCCGGCCTTGATACCGCGCTCATCCTTCGCACCTCAACCGTGGAAGGGGGTAAAAAAGCCTTTCAGGCGGCCCTGGGTATCGATACCGGTTGCTTTATCTGGGGCGCGATCGTCGCTTTTGGCTTAGGCGCGTTGCTTGCCGCATCGGAAGTGGCCTATAACATCCTGAAATGGTGCGGGGCAGCCTATTTATGCTGGCTCGGCTTTCAGCTTCTGCTTCGTCCACGTCAGGCCTTTGATACGCACCAGCCTGCCGCGCCGTCTACCAGCAACTGGTTTTTAAAAGGAATGCTCGGCAACGTATTGAATCCGAAAATGGGGGTGTTTTATGTCTCCTTTTTGCCACAGTTTATCCCGGCAGGGCACTCGCCGATCATCTGGACCTTCCTGCTGGTCGCCATTCATGTGTTGATCGGTACGCTGTGGTCATTAACCCTGATCCTGGCAACCCGTTACGCCTCCGGACTGCTCAAAAAACCGCGCTTTATCCAATGGATGGATCGCACCACCGGCGGGGTATTTATGCTCTTTGCCGCCAGACTGGCACTCAGTCACCGCTAACCGTTACGGGGGCTGCAAGCCCCCGTATTTATCCGTCGCATTAACCCCCACACTTCGCTGCTCAGCGAAGCATCTTCATCGGGCTACTCTACACTGGCTGCAGACGTCGGCCCGCGCTCCACATATCCTGCTGGCCGACATATTCATTACCACGACAACAAGAGAAACATCATTCTCTTTTTGAGATGTTAAGCGGCGAGGTAGCGTGTGAACACGACGAAACAGCGGCAGGAACGTCAGGCTTTGTGGCTGGCGCTGGCCGGTTCAGTGGTACTGATTATCGGCATGGGATACGGGCGTTTTGCCTATACCGGGATTCTCCCGGTCATGCTGCATGAGCAGATTCTATCGCTGCAGCAGGGAAATCTGGCCGCCTCGGTTAACTACGCGGGTTATCTGATCGGGGCGCTACTGCTGGCGAAAGCCCGACCGGCTGACAGCACCCGTCTGACTCTCGCCTCGGTGGCAGGCACGTTGGCGTGTCTGGCGCTACTGGCGTGGGTGAGCTCACCCTGGGGGATAATACTTATCCGGGGGCTGGCGGGGGTGCTGAGTGCGGTGACGATGATCGCCGCCTCGCTATGGCTTCTTCAGCATATGAGACACCATCACGGTGCGCCGGTACTCTTTTCCGGCGTTGGAATGGGGATATTTTTATCCGCCGAATGTATCTCTCTGGCGAAACGTGGGGCGCTCTCCAGCCCACAAATCTGGCTTATCTGCGCCGCTAGCGCGACGATCCTCTTTTTACTGGTCGTGCGCCTGCTGCTGACGCCGGCCCATGAGGTGCAGAGCTGGCCGCCGCAGTCGCAGGCTTTAACCGAGACGGATGGACCAACCGCCGATGCCTGGCGATTACTGGCGATATATGGTTTTTCGGGCTTTGGGTACATCATTACCGCAACCTACCTGCCGCTGTTTTTATCCGCTTCGCTGACGCAGATCGATCCGGTGCAAATCTGGGCGCTGTTTGGTCTTGCGGCGGTACCTTCATGCTTTATCTGGCACAAACTGGTGGTGAAGCTGGGCTTCCGGCGGGCGCTGACCGTCAATCTGCTGATCCAGGCGGCGGGCGTTGTACTGCCAGCCTTTAGCCAGGCGCTGCTCTCTTGCCTGCTCAGCGCGCTGCTGGTCGGTTTTACCTTTATGGGCACCGTTACCATTGCGCTCCCGGAAGCCAGAAGGCTGAATCAACGGGTAAAATTCAACATGATCGCGGCGATGACGGCCACTTATGGCGTCGGACAGATTATCGGGCCATTTGTCGCCGGGACGCTGCATAACCTGACGGGATCGTTTAATCCCTCACTGATTGTGGCGGCAGCGTCTCTGGGTCTGGCGGCAGGGCTGGTTGCGGTCAGGCCTGCACGCGCGCGCCATTAAAAGGGGGCGGCTGACGTCAGCAGCTGCCGCATTTCACTGAGCGCAGGGGACATATATCCCCGGCGCCAGATGAGCTGGGTCTGTACCTGCTTAAACGGCTGAATCTGGCAGTTGTCTGGCAGAGTCAGGATATCTATTACGCTTTGCGGCAGGATACCGCTATAACCACCGGACGCAATGCAGGCGATCATGGCGTGGTACGAACCCACATCCTGAATTTCGACGTGCGCGTCGCTGGCGAAAAACGCTTCCCCGAGCGCCCGATAGCTGCAGCCCCTGGGGAACGCTGCAAGCCTGCTATCTGCCGGACCCGTTGTGCTCACCAGCATCAGCTGCTCAACAAAAACGGGGATCGCATCGATATCCGGCGGGCAGACAAGCTCACCTTCGGCGGTTACCGGCAGACTCACCAGCGCGCAGTCGAGGGCGGCACGCTGTACCCGATCGGTCAACTGTTGCGTAGGCTGGGTATGCAACGTCAGTTCGACCTGCGGACAGATCGCGCGAAACTGTGGAAGAAAGTGAATAAGCCGGCTCGCGGCTGTCGCTTCCATCGCCCCCAGGCGCAGGCGCCCGGCGGGCTTTGTCGGGTGCAATGCCTGTTTCGCCTCTTCGGCAAGGCTCAGTATTCTTAGCGCGTAATCGAGGAACTGCTTTCCGGCAGTGGAGAGCACCATTTTTTTATTGCCGCGTTTGAACAACTCGACATCAAGCTCTTCTTCCAGTTGCTGGATGCGCGTGGTGATGTTGGATTGCGCGCGGCCCAGCTTTTTGGCTGCCCGGGTAATGCTTTGCTCTTCCGCGACAATTTTAAAGATCAGTAACGTGGCGTGGTTCATATTTTTCTTCTAAATATGGGAATGATATTGATCTTATCATCTCAAAAAGAGATGTTAAGTATTCAATATCACACATTCAAAAGGGTGACCATGCGCAACCGCTTTACGCAGAGACTGGATATTGCTTATCCCATCATACAGGCGCCGATGGCCGGGGTTTCAACGCCAGAGCTGGCCGCGGCGGTGAGTAACAGCGGCGGGCTCGGCTCGCTGGGGCTGGGGGCATCGACCGTGTCCCAGGCCGAAGCGCTGATTGCACGTACTCGTCATCTGACCACGCAACCCGTCAATGTCAATCTGTTTTGCCATGCGCCGGCGCGCCGGGACCCGCACACGGAAGCAAGGTGGAGCGCGCTGTTGCGCCCGCTATTTGCTCGTTTCGGCGGGGAACCGCCCGAGACGCTGACTGAAATCTATCAAAGTTTCCTTGTGAATCAGCCCATGGTCGAGCTGCTACTTGACCTGGTGCCTGAGGTGGTCAGTTTCCACTTTGGCGTGGCGGATAAGACATTCATTCGCCGCCTGAAGGAAAAAGGTGTGGTGATAATGGCCAGCGCCACCAGCGTAGACGAGGCGCAGCGGGCAGTCGCCGAGGGAGTCGATATGGTGATTGCGCAGGGATATGAGGCCGGAGGCCATCGCGGGATCTTCGATCCCCACGGCGACGATCGGCAAATGAGTACTTTGACGCTGGTCCAGGCGCTTAAGCGAACGGTGTCAGTACCGGTTATTGCCGCGGGGGGGATCATGGACGGCGCCGGGATCCGCAGCATGATGCATCTGGGCGCAGAAGGGGTTCAACTGGGGACCGCGTTCCTGCTCTGCCCGGAATCGGCTACCGACGTCGGATATCGTCAGGCGCTGAGCGGTGAACCGGCGCCAAAAACCGTGATGACGACGGCGATTTCCGGCCGCCCGGCGCGCAGCATCGATAATGCATTTTGTGAAACCGGCCGGCGCAATCCCGGGGTTATGCCCCCGGATTACCCGCTAGCCTACGACGCGGGGAAAGCGCTGGCGGCAGTGGCGAAAGCGCAGGGCGAATGGGGGTTTGGCGCACATTGGGCAGGACAGGGGGTCGGGATGATCAGGGCGTTGCCGGCAGCGGACCTGATGCAAGCGCTGATCCGCGAAGGCGGATTTTCCTCTCAGCCGTAGCGGTGGTGATGGCGACCTGCCGCTACGGCTGAGGTCAGACTTTGCGGACGTTTAACGACGGTGGGCCAGTCGGCGGACCAGGCGGTCGCCCGCCATCTGCACGCCCTGCACCAGGGCCACCAGAATCAGCACCGTGCCGACCATCACTTCATTATTAAATCGCTGATAGCCATAGCGAATCGCCAAATCGCCCAGCCCGCCGCCGCCAATGACGCCGGCCATGGACGAGAAGCCAATCAACATCACGATAGTCAGCGTGACGCCAGCCAACAGGGTTGGCAATGCTTCCGGCAGTAGCGATTTAAAAATCACATGCCAGATCGTGCCGCCCATCGACAAAATGGCTTCGATACGTCCGTAATCCACTTCATCAAGCGCGTTTTCCGTCAGCCGGGCGAAAAAAGGGAAGGCGCCAATCGTGACCGGCACCACCGCCGCCGTGCTCCCGAGCGTAGTCCCGATGATCAGCCGGGTAAACGGGATCAGGGCAATCAGCAGTACGATAAACGGCAGCGAGCGACCAAAGTTAATCACCGCCCCCAGCAGCGCGTTGAGTTTCGGCATCGGCAGCAATCCGTTTTTGCGCGAAATAAACAGCACCACGCCGACAGGAAGGCCGAGCAGAACGGTAAATAACGCCGCCAGCCCCACCATATACACCGTGTCCAGCGTACCGTCCAACAGCAGCGGCCAGAGGTCATCCCAGCTCATGCGACTGTGCATAATGGCCTCCGATGATAACCATGACGAGCAAGAAAATCGCGTTCCGACTGCGGATCGTGCAGCAATGACTGGCGCAGCTTCGACCACGGCGCCACCAGCAGTTCGGCAATACTGCCGCTTTCGACGATCTCGCCATTTTCCAGCAGCGCGGCGTGGTCGCACAGGGTTTTGACCACCTCCAGTTCATGGGTGATCAGCACAATCGTCAGATTCAGACGCTGATTAATATCCGCCAGCAGCGCCAGCACCGAGGCGGTGGTCTCGGGATCCAGGGCGCTGGTCGCCTCGTCGCACAGCAGGACGTCCGGCCTTGACGCCAGCGCTCTTGCAATACCCACGCGCTGCTTTTGCCCGCCCGAAAGCTGGGAAGGGAACGCGTGGGCTTTATCGCTAAGCCCGACCAGCTCAAGCAACTCCGCCACGCGCGCCTGACGCGCCGTTTTGCTCACGCCGGCAATTTCCAGCGGCACCGCGATATTGTCGGCGACGTTGCGCGCATGCAGTAGGTTAAAATGTTGAAAGATCATCCCGGTACGCAGGCGATAGGCGCGCAGCGCGGCTTTATCCATCTGCGTAATATCCTGTCCGTTCACAATAATGCGGCCCGACGTGGGCCGCTCCAGCAGATTCAGACAGCGGATTAGCGTACTTTTCCCTGCGCCGCTGCGTCCGAGGATGCCGTAAATCGCGCCCTTCGGGACCTGCAGCGACACATTGTTCAGCGCCGGTCGGCCTGTTCCGGCGTAGGTTTTACTCAGCCCGATCGCTTCAATCATGATTTCGGCGCAACCGGGATAACCGAGCCGTTATAGCGTTGTCGGATAAATTCTGCCACCTGCGGTGAAGTCAGGTCTTTCGCCAGCTGTTTGATGCGCGGGTCGCTTGCCAGGGAAGGATTGGTGACCAGAATGTTGGCGTAAGGGTTATGGCTGGCGCTCTCGAGGCCAAGCGCGTCTTTTGCCGGCGTCAGCCCGGCTTCCAGCGCATAGTTACCGTTGATCACGGCCAGATCAACATCGTCGAGGGAGCGCGGGATCTGCGGCGATTCAATTTCGAGAATCTTCAGATGCTTCGGGTTTTCCACAATATCTTTTGGCGTCGCCAGCGTCGTGGCCGGGTCGGTGAAGGTGGAGGCCAGTTTGATCAGCCCCTGGCTTTGCAACAGGAACAGGGCCCGGCTCAGGTTGGTGGTGTTATTGGGCACGGCGACGGTGGCATTTTTCGGCAGTGAAGCAAAGTCTTTGTGCTTGCGCGAATAGATACCCAGCGGCTCAATATGGACCGTGGCGGCGACGGCGAAGGTCTTGCCCAGCGCCTTTTCCTGATCCTTCAAATAGGGAACGTGCTGGAAATAGTTTGCGTCCACGTCGCCGTTGGCCAGCAGCTCATTGGCGTTCACGCCGCTGGTCAGTTCGACTACCTTCAGATCCAGGCTCGGGTCGATTTTCTTGATGTAGTTAAGGATCTCCGCATGCGGAACCGGGTCCGCCGCTACGCGTAATGCGGCGGCCTGTGCTGATGTCCAGGCTAAGGAGAGAGACAGAGCAACCCCTGCCAGTTTAAAAGCGGCAATTTTCATGGTGTTTTCCTTTATTTTTATCTTTAAACGATCGGTTGCTCGGTACGTTCGCGAAACAGATCCTGGTAGTAGCGTTCAGCCACATCCGGGTGTGAGCGCAGGCGGCCCTTCAGGTAATTCCAGCCCACTTCGCGCAGCAGCGGGTTTTGTGGATCGCTGTCCGGCCCGAGCGCTTCCTGCGCCAGTTCCGGTGGAAGGGTGTAGACCGGGACGGTGGCATCCAGCTGCGCACCAAGGAAAAAGGCGATAGAGAGACGTTCCTGGTGTGCCGGCGGAGAGACTACCCGATGCACGGTGGCGCGCAGATAGCCATTGGTGGCCAGCTCCAGCAGTTCGCCAATATTGACCACAAAACTGCCGGCCAGCGGGGTCGCATCGATCCAGTGCCCGGGGGCTACTTCTACCTGCAGGCCCTTTTGCTCATCCTGAAGCAGGAAGCTGAGGAACCCGGAGTCCTTGTGCGCGCCGACGCCCTGGTGGCTTTGCGTCTCATGCTGACCGGGATAGCGGATCAGTTTGATATGCTCGTTGGGTTTATTGCCATATAAGGTTTCAAAGGCGTCATCAGGTAGCGCCAGCGCTTCAGCAAAGGCGCGCAGCAGGGTTGTGCCGACCTGGGTCATGGCGCGCTGCCAGCTGAGCAGCGTGGGTTTCAGCGTCGGTAGGGCTTCCGGCCATAGGTTGGGCCCCTGTAGGCGCTGCCAGCGCGGCGCATTGTCATCCAGACGCAGCGCTGGACGCTCGGCGCCAATATCAAATTGTTCTCGCCAGTCTGGCTCTCCGCGGGTCAGCTCCGATGCGGCGCGGTTATAGCCGCGAAAGTGTGGGGAATGAATCATCGCGACCGGCTGCTTTTGCTCATCAGGCAGGGCAAAAAAGCGGCGGGATTGATGCTGGACAGCTTTTTGCAAGCCATCGTCGACGCCATGATTGATCAGATAAAAGAAGCCGATCTCGCGGGCCGCATGGCGAAGGTCGGCCAGAAAAGCCGTTTTTTCAGTAGGATCGGCGTAGCGGGCAAGATCGAGAATCGGCAAAGTCGTTGCGTTCATTGTGTTCTCCGAAGACAGCGTTCAGGGAGTTGCGTTTATTCAGGTTCAGGGTTCGGGGACAACAACAGCGCATGGTGATTTCCTCATTCTGTGGGGTGAACACAGCTTGCCTCAACGGCAAATAATCAACCAATAACCTTCTTTTCTAATTTATGACCGGGCGGGGTTCTGTGCTTTTGCGAATAATGGATAAAGGTGACGCGAACCTTCTTTCAACCTTGCGCAGGGGCGATGTAGCCAGTATGGTGTGCGACATTTCCCAGGTATTCAGGATTCAACATCGCAATGCAGCCTTCCAAAGATCCTCTTCATGGCGTCACTCTCGAGGCTTTACTCAACGCCCTGGTGGCAAAGTATGGCTGGGCCGAGTTGGCAAAACGGATCAAGATCAACTGTTTTAAGAGCGACCCGAGCATCAAATCGAGCCTCAAATTTTTACGGCGAACGCCGTGGGCGCGCAAAGCAGTTGAAGACCTCTATATCGACTCCCTCGACGATTCAAGCTCCGCCAGTACGCCGCTGCCGGCGGAGAGCCCGTGGGCGAACTGGCAGAAAAAAGAGTAGGGCGTAGCCCGGGTGTGATGGTCCGTCGCGTTACAGCACCGTCTCGCCACGGAGCGACCCCGGCGCCTTGCCGGTGATGCGCTTAAAGGCCCGGCTGAAGGCGGCTAGCGAACTGTATCCGAGGCGGAAGGCGACCTTTTCCAGCGTCTGACCTTCATCCGAAATATACTGCACGGCCAGACGCATCCGCAGCTCCGTAAGATAACGCGCGGGTGTGGTACCGGTGGCGGTGAGGAAACGCTCCGCAAAAACGGAACGTGAGGTCCCGGTCTCGCGGGCCAGATCTTCGACTTTCCAGTTAATGCCGGGCTGCTGATGCATAACGTAAATGGCTTTGGCCAGCTTAGGGTCGCGCAGCACCTGTACCCAGCCGGTGGCGTTGCCGCAACCGCACTCCACCCAGCCGCGAACGATCAGCGCGGCGACCACATCGGCCAACCGCGCCAGAATACCGGCATAGCCCGCCTGTCGGGTGAGGCTTTCGCGTTCCATGGCCGCCAGCATCGGCTGGATTTCCGGGCGGCTGGTCAGCAGGCTGCTGACCAGCATCACTTCCGGCATCGCTTTGACCAGAGGCTGCATGCCGCCCAGCTCAAAGTCCATACACGCGCTGAAGATAATGGCGCTGTCGCTTTTCGCGTCGTCACACGCGTTTTTGACGCAGCTTACCGAGCCACAAACCGGTTCGCTGGGAAGTCTGGAGACGTTGACTACCGATGCCTGGTCATCAGAGAGCAGCACGTGCCCATCGCCGTTGGGAATAAACAGCGCATCGCCGCTTTGCAACATTAAGCGCTGACCGCTGACCATGCGCAGGAGTACCGGTCCCCGGCTGACAAAGTGAAACTGCGCTTTACCGGGCACGAAGCCGAACTCGACGCCGAAAGGACGGGAGGTTTCGATGCGCCGGTAGTTGACGCCGGAAAGGCGCATGCCGCGCAGAAGTTCGCTGGTGAGATCGAGGGCTTGCTGAGTCATAACATCATTCCCGGACGAATTATCAATAATCACAGAGTATTTATCATAGATCGTCCTGGCGGAAGCTCCTAACCTTAACGAAATGTTAATTGTTCTGGAGAGATGTTTATGAGTTCCTGCATTGCAGCTGAAGAGAGCCTGGCAAATGCCAGGCCCGCGTGGCGCGCCGTCTATGCGCTGGCGCTGGGCGTGTTTGGCCTGATTGTTGCCGAGTTCCTTCCCGCCAGCCTGTTGACACCGATGGCGGCCAGCCTTGGGGTCAGCGAAGGGATGGCAGGGCAGGCGGTGACCGCAACGGCCCTGGTGGCGCTGGTGACCGGCTTGCTGATCACCCCCGCCACCAAAAATATCGATCGCCGCTGGGTACTGATGTTCTTTTCTGTCCTGCAGATCGTCTCCAGCCTGATGGTGGCCTTCGCCAGTTCGCTGGAGTTTCTGCTGCTGGGACGCCTGCTGCTGGGGATAGCGATCGGCGGGTTCTGGTCGATGTCGACCGCCACGGCGATGCGTCTGGTGCCTGCCGCGTTGGTGCCGAAAGCGCTGGCGGTGATCTTCTCCGCCGTGTCGATAGCGACCGTAGTGGCTGCGCCGCTGGGCAGCTATCTGGGCGGCCTGATCGGCTGGCGCAGCGTCTTTATTCTTTGTACGGTCCCAAGCGTTCTGGCGCTGCTGTGGCAACTGTGGGTGCTGCCCTCAATGCGCCCGGAAAGCGTCGGCAGCTTTGCTACGCTGTTTAAGGTGCTGCGCCGTCCCGGCATGGTTGGCGGGATGCTGGCCACCATTTTAATCTTCAGCGGCCATTTTGCCTTTTTCACCTATCTGCGGCCGTTCCTCGAGACCGTCGCCCAGGCCAGCGTCGAAGGCGTCTCCCTGATTTTGCTGGGATTCGGGGTGGCGAACTTTATCGGGACCTCGATCGCCGGGCATCTGTTGAGTCGCAGCCTGCGGTTGACGCTGGCGCTGGTTCCTCTGGCTATGAGCGTGCTGGCGCTGATGATGGTGACCTTCGGTCATATCGCGCTCCTCGATGGATTGCTGGTCGCCATGTGGGGCTTCGCCTTCGGTCTGGTGCCGGTAGGCTGGTCAACCTGGCTGGCGACGACGGTGCCGGATGAAGCGGAAAGCGCGGGCGGGCTGCTGGTTGCCTCTATTCAGCTGGCGATCAGCGCCGGAGCGGCCGGCGGCGGGGTGGTGTTTGACCTCAATGGCGCCAGCGGCGTCTTTACCGGCAGCGGTTTACTCTTGCTCACCGCCATGATTATTGTCTTTGCCGGCGTGCGGGTGAAATCCACGGTCAGCGAAGAATAAATCCGCGCCGCGTTAACGATGCGCCTACGGGCGCATTTTCTTCGCCTGTTGTTCGGGCCAGGCCGCTTTGCGTTCCAGCAGGTGATACGCTCCCTCGTCGCTGATCCCTTCGCCAATCGTGACAAAGCCGCTGGCGGCATAAAACGCCAGCGCATTGCGATTACGCGTCAGGCACTTGAGCCGATAGCCGTGCTCTTGCCAGCCGGGTAGTACCTGCAGCAACATTTTACCAACCCCGCAGCCCTGACGGGCGGGAGCGACATGCAAATGGTGAATAAAGTGGTCTGGCATCCAGACGGCAATGAAGCCGGCCAGCTCTCCCTGAGGATCGTGTGCCAGCCAGATCGTTTCACCTTCAGTCTGCTTTTCCAGATCGGTTAAGCGGAAATCGGTGACGTTCAGCCACGTAAACGTATGACACCGCGATAAAAGAAACAGCCGCTGTAATGCCGGCCAGTCATGACGGGTTGCCTGACGAACTGAAATAGTCAATCTCACTCCTTTCTCTTTTCTCTGCCTGAATCCGGAACATCCCCGGCGGCGACGCAATTATAGCGAATCTCCCTTTTTACCTGCACATCTGGCGAACAAAAACCGCCCTTCAGCGGTGCAGGGCTGCGGCACGACGGCCGGTTATTTTAATAATGCACTGATAAATAACAAATAAGTAACGTGGCACGGTTAATGCTTAGCACTGTAAGTATTGGGATGCGCAGGGGACGGGGCGGGGTTTCAACGACCCCATACCGTCGTGGCCGTCATTTTTGATTTGTGGCTAACGGATTACTGGAGCTGATTATGACCGTTCTCAGAGAACCTTTGGTTGTCGCCAGATATGGCAAATGGACGCAACTCGCACTTGGCCTGATCTGTATGGCTGCGATATCCAGTCCGCAATATGTCTGGACGTTGCTGACCAGACCGTTGACTGACAAGCTGGGCGTCGGGTTAGCGGAACTACAGGTGACCTTTTCGCTGTTGATTATCCTGCAGACGTTTTTCTCGCCGTTTCAGGGACGGCTGGTTGAACGCTTTGGCCCGCGGCTGCTTATCTCTCTCGGCACGGTCATGGCGGGGCTGAGCTGGGTTCTCTCGGCTCAGGTCAGCGGCCTGGCCGCGCTGTACCTCGTCTATGGCGGCCTCGGCGGGCTGGGAACCGGTATTGTCTATATCGGCGTCGTCGGTTTAATGGTGCGCTGGTTTCCCCGCCATCGTGGATTTGCCGCCGGCGCCGTTGCGGCAGGGTATGGCATGGGGGCGATTATGACCACCTTTCCTGTCTCCGTCTCGCTGGGTCAATACGGATTAGAACAGACCATGACGGTCTTCGGCCTCCTCTTTGCCGCCGTGGGATTTCTGGCCAGCCAGGGGCTGAAGCTGCCGCCCGATAGCGGTGCGTTGCCCGCCAGCCAGACCGTCGCGCAAAGTAGCCGGCAATTCACTTCGCGCGAAATGCTGCGCCAACCGCTTTTCTGGCTGATGTTTGCCATGATGGCGATGATGTCGACCTCCGGACTGATGGTGACGTCGCAGATGGCGGTCTTTGCTGAGGATTTCGGCATCAGTAAGGCGGTGGTGTTCGGCATGGCCGCACTGCCGCTAGCGCTGACTATCGACCGTTTTACCAATGGCCTGACGCGACCGCTGTTCGGCTTTATTTCCGATCGCTATGGCCGGGAAAACACCATGTTTATCGCCTTTGCGCTGGAAGGGGTGGCGATGACCCTGTGGCTGGCCTGTCGTGACGATCCGATGCTGTTTGTGCTGTTGTCCGGCGTGGTGTTTTTCGGCTGGGGGGAGATTTTTTCGCTGTTTCCCTCCACGTTGACCGACACGTTCGGCAGCGAATATGCGAGCTCTAACTACGGCTGGTTGTATATATCGCAAGGGATCGGATCGATTTTTGGCGGCCCGCTGGCGGCGCTGCTGTACCAGCATACTCAAGGGTGGGAGGTGGTCTTTAGCTGCGCGATAGGACTTGATTTTATTACCGCCGCGCTGGCGATTGCGCTGTTGAAACCCTGGCGCGCGCGGTTTATCCGTCAACACAGTGACGCTGCCGCGATTGACTAAAGGCTCTCCGGATGTCTGCCCCGGCGCCAGTTTGCCGCCGCCGGGGCTATTCTTTATCTCAACCTTTATCTCATACCGGCGAATTTACGCCTGTGCCAGCGACAGCTCGTGCGCGTTGGCCGCCTCCTGACGCTTACGTTCCAGCTCCAGCGCCCCACGGTGTGACAGATAGCAAAACAGAATGCAGCACACCACGCCGCCCATCAGCAGATAGAAACCGCCGTGCCAGCCCAGCTTATCCACCATCACGCCGAACAGACTGGTGCCCAGCGACGCGCCGAAGATGTAGCTCATAAAACCGCGTAAACCGACCGCAGAACCGACCGCAAAGCTCGGCACAATCTCCATAGTCTGTACCGAGGCCAGAAATTGCGGGACGTAAATCAGGCAACCCACAATGGCGGCAAACACCGTGACCATAAACAGCGAATCACTTTTCCAGTAGCCAATCAGGCAGAAGAAGATCAGCGTCATGCAGATCATCGCCAGCGGCATGCGGCGACCTTTAAACAACTTATCCGACAGCCAGCCGGCCAGCAGCGTCGACGGAATGGCCGCCCATTCGAAAAACAGAAACGCGACGCTCATCTCTTCTTTCGAGAAGTGCTTCACCGACAGAAGATAGATAGGCAGCCAGCTGATCATTCCGAAGCGCACCATGTAGACGAACACATCGACCATCGAGACGTACCAGGCGTTCTTGTTTTTCAGCACATAGGTACAAAAGATTTGCCAGGCGCTCATGTTTTCCGGGGCTTTTTCCACTTTGCCGGTATTGAGCAGCACTTTCTCTTCCGGGAGCATTTCGTCGAGCGCCGGCAGCCCTTCGCTGCGCGGCGAGCCTTTTCCCAGAATCAGCACCACAACGGCAAACAGCACCGCAACCGCGGCGGGGACGATATAGCTGGCGGTCTGCCAGTGTTCGGTCCCGAGCAGCGCAAAAGCGGTTCCGACGATGGGGGCGACAATACCACCGCCAACGTTGTGCGAGATGTTCCAGAATGCGCCGACCCGGCCACGTTCGCGGCGTGGAAACCAGTTGGCGATGGTGATAAACGAGGGGCCAACGCCCATGCCCTGGAACAGCCCGTTGATCACCACCAGCGCGACGAAAATCCAGAACGCGCTGCTGAAGCCCAGCCCGACGTTCACTGCCGCGCACATCACCAGCCCGCAGGCCATAAAGACTTTCGGGCTGGCCTTATCCGCCAGGCTGCTCATCACCCCTTTGCTGATACCGTAGGCGATCAACATGCAGCTGCTGAGCATGCCAATTTGGGTGGCGCTCAGGTCAAGCTGCTCTTTGAGGTAGGGAGTCGACAACGTGAAGTTATTACGCACGATGTAGTAGGCGAGATAGCCGAGGAAGACGCTCAGTAGCGCCTGCATCCGATAGCGTTTATAGGTAGGGACAATTTGTTGCGCAGGAATCGTGGCCGCGGCGACCTTGGGTTTTAATAATGAAAGCATAACCGTACCTGTATTTTATTAGCGGTGGTGAATGTCGGGATAATTCAATTAAGCTGTCGTCAGTACGTTATCAATTGTGGTGAAAACAAAGCGGCAATACAATCCAGGCTATTTGAGTCAAAAATGACTCAAATATAAATCCGGAGGTTCTTTTTTTGACCCAAATATATTTCCCGGCCGCCACTCTTTTTGTGAAATACTTAGCCGAGCTGGGTGCAAATTGCGCAATAGCCCTAAGGGCCTGCGTTCTTGTTAGTTTGACCTTGTTAACAGTATGATTTTAATAGCGGTGGTAGGCTGTTTATTATTCTGTAGGATAAAGCCGAATATGGATATTTCCCCGGCTTTAACGAACGCGTCTGGCAATGAACTTTTTTGTCACAAAGCTCAGCGAGATATTATTTATTCATGTTCTGGTTTTATGAAAACGATCACAAAACGCTGGCAGCGAGAAGGGTATTTCATGACAAAGCGGTCAAATAAACGACAGCGGGGCTGGGGTATTGGACTCTTCCTCAGTTTGCTGATGGTCTTTAGCGTTGAGGCCAAAAAGAATGAGCTGGTGATTGCCACCACTTTCTCACCTGATGCGACCGCCTATATCATCAGCCGCTGGCAGACTCAGCCGCAATCGGTGATCATCCGTACTCTGAATCGCACCAGCGCCTCGCTGGAACAACTGCTGGACGGCGCCGGAGGCGAGAATATCGATCTGGTGCTGACTTCATCGCCCATGCTGTTGCAGCACCTGCAGGAGCATCAGCGACTGGCCGCCTACCCGGACGCGCCGGCCCAGTCGCAGCAGCGGGTACCGGCTTCGATCCGCGGTACCGCAGTCGCGGTGGCCATCTCCGGGTTTGGTCTGCTCATTAACCAGCGTAATCTCCGCGAGCGCCAGCTGCCGCTGCCCGCCAGCTGGGACGATCTGATGCAGGCGCGCTATCAGGGCACCTTATTAATGAGCAGCCCCTCGCGTTCGGATACTAACCATCTGATGGTGGAATCGCTGCTGCAACAGGAGGGCTGGAACCACGGATGGGAAATCATTTTGAGCATGGCGGGGAACCTGATCACCATCTCCAGCCGCAGTTTTGGCGTGGCGGATAAAATCAAAAGCGGCTTAGGCTCGGTCGGCCCGGTGATTGATAACTACGCCAATCTGTTGCTCGACGATCCAAACCTGACGTTTCACTATTTTCCGCACTCGGCGGCGTCACCTACCTATGTGGCGATGATTGGTCATAACCCGTACCCGGCGGATGCCCGGCGCTTTATTCAGTTTTTGCTTAGTCCGGAAGGCCAGCAGGCGCTCTCGGATACCAACACCGGAAAATACTCGATTATCCCCGATCCGGGAAATACACCGCGCGCGCGCCAGCAGCGCCAGCTACTGAGCGAACCCTCACTCAACTATCAGCTGATCCTGCAACGTCAGCGTCTGGTACAAAAGTTGTTTGATACTGCGATAAGCTTTCGTCTGTCGCAGCTGAAGGATGCCTGGCGAGCGTTGCACAATGCAGAAGCCCGGCTAAAAACGCCGCTACCGGAGGTCCGCGCGTTGCTGACCGCCATGCCGGTCAGCGAGCAGCAGAGTCGCGATGAGGACTATCTCCGACAGCTGGATAATAAAGATCGGGCCGAACAGCTCATGATGGAGTGGCAGCTCTTTTTCCAGGAACAACAGCGGCAGGCGATCGTTAAACTGGAGAACCTGAAATGAGGTTGCCCGGCTTTATCAGGAACCTGACCATCAGCGCCAGCCTGCGCGGCGCGTTCCTGACCGGCGCGCTGCTGACCCTCGTCGTCAGCGGCGTCAGCCTCTACTCCTGGCACGAGCAGAGCTCGCAAATTCGCTATGCGCTCAACGACTATTTCCCGCGGATTCAGACCTCGTTCCTGATTGAAAACAGCCTGAATACGCTGGTCGATCAGCTTAATGAGTTTTTACTGGCGGCCAATACCACCTCGCGCCTGCAATTACGCAACCAGATCCTGCAACACCTGGATGACATCGACAGGTTAAGCCAGCGTCTTGATATGCCGGAACGCCAGCAAATTGAGCTGACGCTTCGCGACAGCCGTCAGCTGCTCGCCAGGCTCGATCGTTCGCTCTACAACATGTTTATCGCGAGGGAAAAGGTCAATGAAATCACCGCGCGGATTAACTGGCTGCATGATGACTTTACCTCAGAGATGAACTCTCTGGTGCAGGACTTCAGCTGGCAGCAGGGCGCCTTGCTAGATCAGATGGAGGACAAGCAGGGACACGCCGTTCATCGTCTGCAGGCCAATCTGCGGGCGGTGCAGGGGGAACAGCAGCAGGTCTACACCCTGGCGCGTATTGAGAGCCAGATTATCAGCGACCTGCGCGACAGACTCACCGAGGTGCAGTCCAGCACGGAGGGCGACGGTAACGTAGAAGGGCATATTCGCTACCTGACCTACCTTAAAAACACCGCGGATGAAAATATGCATCTGCTGGAAGGCTATCCCAGCACGATAACCCTGCGGCAAACCATTGACGAGCTGCTCGATACCGGGATCGCGGAAAACAAAATGCCGGCCGCGATTCGGCAATATATTGAAGCGCAAAAGGCGCTGGCGCAGGTGACGCAAGCCAAAGAGAGCACGCTGGCGCGTTTTCGCGCCCAGCTGGAGTCCCAGCTCAGCGACAGCCACGGAAAAATGCGCGCCTTCAATCAGCGCCTCGAACATACCATGTGGTTCAGCGGCGGTCTGATTCTGATTGCCACGCTGCTGGCGCTGGCGCTGGCATATTTGCTCAACCACTATTTTATCCGTTCGCGGCTGGTTAAACGCTTTATTCAGCTTAATCAGGCGGTGGTGCGTATCGGACTGGGCGATGTTAACGCCGCTATTCCGGTGTATGGCGAAGATGAACTGGGGCGCATCGGGAAACTGCTGCGCCATACCCTGGGACAGCTTACTCAACAACGCCAGCTGCTGGAACAGGAGATCGCTGAGCGCAAGAGGATCGATCTCCATCTGCGTACTACCCAGGATGAGCTGGTTCAGGCGGCCAAGCTGGCGGTCGTCGGGCAGACGATGACGACCCTGGCGCATGAAATCAATCAGCCGCTTAACGCTCTGTCGATGTATCTCTACAGCGCCCGCACCGCCATTAAGCATGAGCAGATGGCCAGCGCCAGCCAGACCCTGGCCAGGGCGGAAGGGCTGATTGGCCGAATCGACGCCATTATCCGCAACCTACGGCAGTTCTCTCGTCGTTCGGAAGCGGATACGCCTGCCAGCGCCGTCAGTCTGCGCCAGGCATTCGTTGCCGCCTGGGAGCTGCTGGCGCTGCGCCATAAACCGCTGTGCGGTGTACTGAACCTGCCGCCTGATGAACCGCAGGTCCTCGGTGACGAGGTGCGCATCCAGCAGGTGCTGGTAAATGTGCTCACCAACGCGCTGGATGCCGCCCAGACGGCGCCCTGCATTAACGTGGCGTGGGAACGTACGGCGGAAGGCTGGACGGTGATGATTGCGGATAATGGCGACGGCTGGCCGCTGGCGCTGGCGGGGTCGCTCCTCAAGCCGTTTGTAACCAGCAAGCAGCTGGGGCTGGGGATCGGCCTGTCGATCAGCGAATCATTAATGATACAGATGGAAGGGCATCTGCGGCTGGCGTCGACGCTGGATCGTCATGCCTGTGTTGTTTTGCAATTTTTAGCTACGGAAATAAGCCATGTTGACCGATCACCACAATATATTGCTGATTGATGATGACAGCGATGTCCTCGACGCCTATACCCAGCTGCTCACCCAGGCCGGGCATCGGGTTTACGCCTGTGGCGATCCGCTGCGCGCGCAGGATCTGGTCAGCGAAGCATGGCCCGGTATCGTGCTCAGCGATGTGTGTATGCCGCACTGTTCCGGCATCGATTTGCTGAAGATACTGCTTAAACACGACCCGCATCTGCCGGTGATATTAATTACCGGCCATGGCGATGTCCCGATGGCGGTTGAGGCGGTTAAGAAAGGCGCATGGGATTTTCTGCAAAAACCGGTTAATCCCGGGCAGCTGCTAGACCTGATCGATAAAGCGCTGGCCCAGCGTCAGTCGCAGGTGGTGCGGCGACAGTGGCAAAAAGAGCAGCTGGAAGACAACCTGATTGGCCGCAGCGAGTGGGTTACCCAGATGCGACAAACGCTTCAGCAGCTGGCCGAAACGGATGTCGCGGTCTATTTTCATGGCGAACGGGGAACGGGGCGAACGCTGGCGGCATGCTACCTGCATCGCCTCAGCACGCGCGGCGACCGGCCGATAATTTTCGGCGATATCCTGCAAGGCCAGGAGGCACCGCTGCAGGCGTGGTGTGAGCAGGCGCAGGGCGGGACGCTGGTTCTGCGGAATATCGAGTTTCTGAGCCAGGCACAGCAGTTGGTACTGGCCCATCAGCAAGCGCAGGATGAACCGCCGTGTCGACTGGTTGCCACGGGGCTGCAGCCGCTCATTGCCCTGGTGGGCAATAACCTTATTCTTCCCGATCTCTATTATTGCTTTGCCATGACCCAGCAGTTTTGCCCGCCGCTGGCGCAGCGTCTCGACGATATCGAGCCCCTGTTTCTGCACTATCTACAGCAGGCCTGTTTACGGCTGAATCATCCGGTACCAGAACTGCCGGCGGCGCTGGCTAAAAAGCTGGTCAATCGCCACTGGCCGAACAACGTGCGCGAACTGGCAAATGCGGCCAAGCTATTTGCCGTCGGGGTGATGCCGCTGGCTGAAATCCCCAATCCGCTGCTGCATCAGGTTGAGCCGATGCAGCTTGACCAGCGGGTTGAGGATTATGAACGGCAGATCATTATTGAGGCCCTGAACATCCATCAGGGCCGGATCAACGATGTCTCAGAGTATTTGCAGATCCCGCGCAAAAAGCTCTACCTGCGAATGAAAAAATTTGGCTTAGACAAACATCATTATCGCTGAGCGGTACGGCCTAATGCTTAAGTCTGACGGCCGCCCGTTTTTCGCTCAGCATAAACAGCGAATTGACGATGATGGCAGTCAGGGTGCCGGCCGCCATACCGTTGCCCAGTACCATCTGTATTCCTGACGGGAAATTCTGATACAGCCCGGGTACAAGTATCGGCAACATCCCCATCGCCAGACCGGCAGCTAAGGCATAGGTTTTCCCCGGCGTATGCAGCGGTTCGCGGGCAATCATACCGATGCCGATGACGCCGATGATGCTGAAAACGATCACCGCCGTACCGCAGACCACCGGGCCTGGCAGGCAGGTGGCAAGGCGAACCAGTGGGGAAAGCAGCGCAATCAGGATCAGCAGCGCTCCCGCCGTCGCCGTGACATAACGGGATCTGACGTTGGTCGTGCGCACGACGCCAATATTTTCGCCGGAGGTAATAATCAGGGAGGTGCCGAACAGTCCTCCCAGCAGCGAAATAATGGCGTCGCCGCGAATCGTCCGGGGAATCGCTTTGTGCACGTTTTGCGGCGAGTTGACGATCTCCGCGGTGGCGATCGTTTGCCCGGCCGCTTCCGCCATTGAGATGACGGCGTAAATTAATAACGGTAGCGAAGCCGTAAGATTAAAAACCGGCCAGCCGAACGGAAACAGCTGTGGCAGGCTGAACAGCGGCCCGTGACTGACCTCGCTGAAATCGGCGCTGCCCAGGGCCACCCCCAGCAGAGTACCGGCCAGTAAACCAAACATCACCGACAGCTGACGCAGGATCCCGGTAAACGCCAGCGCGAAGATAAGCGTAATCAGGATGGTCGTCAGCGCCAGAAGAATGTGGGTTGGCTGGGCAAAATGGCCGCTGCCCGGTGGCCCGATAATCAGTCCGCCGTACAAACGAATCAGGTTAATCGAGACCATCAGCAGCATGATCCCGATGATAAACGGCGGGAAATGGTGCAGAAAACGGCGGAAAACGGGCAGGGCGATAAAGTAAAACAGCGACGTTAAGATTACTGCGCCAATCGCCGTCTGTATCGACGTTTGTAGGGCAATCGCGATAAAAATTGCAATCGGCGCGCCGCCGGGCACCATGATGAAAGGCAGCCGCGCGCCGACGCTCCCGATACCGAGGCTTTGTACGATGGCTCCCAGCCCGCACAGCAAAAAGGTCGCGCTCAGTAGCGACGTGGTGACGGTATCGCTGAAGTGCAGCGCCTGGGCGATGAGGAAAACGGCGGTGATTGGCGTGGCGACCACCACCAGAACATGCTGAAACGCCAGCAACAGCAGAGTTTGCCAGGGCAGGGCTTCGTTATCCGGAATATCCGAGTCAGAACGCGGCATAGATAAATGCCTCCCAAAGAGGTCAAAAGAGAGCCGTCGACACAGGCCGACGGCGGCGAATTATTTCAACCACGGCAGCGCATCGGCAGCATAGCGGTGCGCGCGGAAAGCGCTGTTCTGCAGACCGGGGATAATGCCCTTGCTGAGGTGTTCCGGGTAGGTATTGAAGTAGGGAATGATGTATTCCCATACCGTCTCGCCCTGCGGCGTCACTTCAAACAGACGGCCAAATGCCGATTCGCAAATAAAGGTGTTGCCGTTCGCCAGGCGCTGAGCGCTTCCCATATAGGGCGAGAAAAAAGCAGGGGGGAAAATATCGCGATATTGCCAGGTGATAGCCATGGTGTGTGGATCGAATTCCAGCACCGTTGAGTGCGGAGAGGTTACCCCCTGACGAAGATTGCCGTTATCAAACACCAGAATGGTGCCATTGGCCATCTCGACCGGCGTGTGCTGTTGGGCGACAATATCCGCTCCCGCGTGCCAGACAACGTTGCCACTCTCTTTCTCTACGGCAATGACGCCGGATGTTGTGCGCAGGCTCATCAGCACCAGCCCCTCACGGGTAACCGAGAGGCCGTTGATCATCGGCCAGTGACGGCGATCGAAGATCGTATGTACCGGATAATCCTCCGGCGACAGATGCTCCCAGGCGCGCCATTCCCATACCACTTCGCCGTCGCGGTTAACCTCTTTGACGACATCGCTTTGAATGATGCCATCCGGCGCATCGCGGCGCGGGTCGCCGCCGGTAACCCGGGCGGCTATTTCCGCCGGCAGCGGGGCGGCGGCGGTGTACAGCAGATGACCGTTCGCCAGCCACTGCGCATCGTGATGATGGAAAATATCCTCGTAATGCCAGACCACTTCGTTATCCGGCGTGACTTCATAGAAATCGCCGCCGTGCCACAGGTCCCAGGCCGGATAGAGATTCGCCGAGGTGCGATGGCTGCCGTTATAGCCGAGGTTGCCGTTAGGTAACAGCACCGCATCACGTCCGGCGCGAACCGGGAGCTGCCACTGGTGCGCCACCTCTCCTTGTTCATCAATCAGATAGACCCGACCTTCGGCAGTCTGTGGGGCAAAGAGGGTATAGCCGCCAAAGCTTTTCTCCCTGTTGGCGAGGGTCAATCCGCTCGGACGACGCCCGAGGGTAAAAGCCGGATCCTGAGATAAGTGTGCCACGTAGCCTCCTGAGGAACGATTTGCCGTCAAAATTGTTCATTAAAACGTTTTAATGAAACAACATTAGATAGGAACGACCGTTTCAGAGCTACGGGTGATAGCCACTTTTTTAATATGATTTTGTTATGTCATAGTGCGGAAAATCATACGAGGGAAATGTGCTACCCTGAGCGTAAAAACACAGGGAACGCCAGGTCTATGTCTGTTCACGATAAGAAACGCGCAAAACTGATCGATGTTGCCCGTCACGCTGGCGTGTCGCCGGGTACCGTCTCCAATGCGTTGCATAACACCCGTTTTGTTGAACCTGAGACGCGACAGCGAATCGAAGAGGCGATTCAGGCGCTCAACTACACCCCGAATATTCGCGCGCGCCAGCTACGAACCGGAAAAACAAACACCATTGCACTTCTCTCTTCTCTGCCGCTGACCATTGCGTCCGGGGCGTCGAAGCTGGGTTTTATGATGGAAATTGCGCTTACCGCAGCGATTATGGCGCTGGAGAAGCAGCATGCGCTGATCCTGGTGCCGCCGGGAAAGAACCCGCTGGATATGGTGACCTTTGATGCCGCGATTCTGCTGGAACCCGCGGAAAACGATCCGCAGCTGCGCGCGCTCGAGCAGGCAGGGATCCCCTGTATTACCATTGGCCGCACGCCGGGAACGCCAACTCCGGTTCCGTGGGTGGATCTCCATTCTGCCGCCACGGCCACGCTGCTGCTGACGCACCTGCAGACGCAAGGCGCCGACCGGTGCGCGCTTTTTGTCGGCACAACGCGTCGGGCCTCAACGCTGGAAACGGAAGCCGCTTACCAGCTCTGGTGCGAAGGACGGCAGGCACCGGTCATCTATTACCTCAATGAAGAGGAGGGGGAAACCGCTGGCTATCAGGCCGCGCGCCGGCTGGTGCAGGATAATCCCGATGTGGATGGCCTTCTGGTGCTGGTCGACACCTTTGCCAGCGGGGCGGTTCGCGCCTTTCACGAAACCGCCACCGCGATCCCCCAACGAATGCGCTTAGCCACCCGATACGACGGTATTCGTGCCCGAGAATCCCAGCCGCCGCTGACATCGGTGAACATGCATCTCGATGAGGTCGCCAGGCAGGCGATTACGCTACTGTTTGCCGTGTTGGCCGGGCAAAACGTCGCTGGCAGCCGCGGTCAGATGCCGGAACTGGTGGTCAGAGCCTCAAGCCGTTTGCCTGAATTGAGCTGAGCGCGGTGACGACTACCGTTGCTTTTGAAGCCAGCAAAGCTCTTCCGGCGTCGAGCTCCTGCCGAGCGCCTGATTGCGATACGGATAGCGGCCAAACTGGTCGATCACCCGCTTGTGCTCGGTTTCTGCTCTGAGTGAACGTGTGCTCGCGTAGCGCTGATAGAGCGTGAGCGCAGTATCATGAATGATTGGCGATTCCGAATGCATAAATGGCAGCAGGGCAAAATCGCGTCTTTCAACAGGAAGCTGGTCAAAGTCAGGTTGTTTGACCAGTTCCTGTGCCAGGACCAGCGCCATACCGTCAGCCGCGAATGAAAGGGGGCTATTGCGAAACAGATTGCGTGAAAACTGATCGAGCGCGATGATTTCCGCCAGCCGGCCGTAGAGGCTCTCCCGCCACTCGGCCAGCTCACCGCGCAAGGCTGCCTGATGAACCGCAGAAAAGCGGTGACGAATCTGTTCATCAAAGCCCTCGTCCGAGCGGAACCAGCGTTCAGGCGGGGTTTGATGAAACCAGAACTCCAGAATTTCGTGGGCGTCTCTCATCGTGTTAACCGACATCTTCACTCCTGTTATGAATCCTCAACGGCTGCCTGTGGTTTTACTCCGCATCCATCACCGGCAAACCTGCCAGCGCGTTCCGGCGATCTTGTTCGCCGATCGGTCTGTGCACCCGGCAGGGAACGCCGGCGGCGACAACGTTGGCGGGAATATCTTTTGTTACCACGCTACCGGCGCCTATCACGCTGTTACGGCCAATGGTCACGCCAGGATTAATGATTGCGCCGCTACCGATCCATACATTGTCTTCCAGCGTGACGGTCTGTGAAAACTGCTGACCGCTGATGCGAACCGCGGGGTCAATCGGGTGTCCGGTGGTCGAGATGGTGACGTTAGGGGCAATCATGACATTATTGCCGATAATCACTTTGCCATCGTCGACTACCACCAGATTAAAATTTGCGTAGAAGTTATCGCCGATACTGATTTGGCTGCCGTAGGCCACGTGCAGCGGTGGCTCAATCCATACGTTATTCCCGACGCGGCCCATCATCTGGCGGATCAACGCCACGCGTTTCTCGGGTTCTGCGGGGGACGTATGGTTAAATTCATACGCCAGCATTTTTCCCCGCAGCCGCTCTTCCGGCATCCCCTCATCCATATCGGTATACAGGTAGCCACTGGCGAGTCGTTCCCTTTGCGTCATCATCTTGAGATCCTTTGTATTGCTGAAGTAGAGGGCTTACCGCATCTGGTTTACGTGCCATCGCGCGTCCGCCCGGACCAAGGGCGGGGTGTCGCCAGGGTGATAAGCCGAGACATCCTTGAGGCTATAAAAAATACTTTTTTATACATATCACGGATTTGTGTTAAAAATCGAACCCGGATTGTTGATAGTGTGCTTAGGCCAACAGCCAGCTTTTGGCTTCGGCTTTCATCTTCACTTCCAGTTCGCTGCCGCGGGTAGCAAAAATCCGTCCCAGCGGAAAACCGCTCTGTTCCAGGAGATAGGCCAAAGCAGCGTATTCACGGGGGTAAGCCTGCGCTACCGACGGGTCAATCTCAACCGGACCGAGCGGGAAGGTAAAGGTACCCATATCGTAAATGCTCTGCCGGTGAAACAGCCTCCACACTCCGTCTCTTTTTTCTGCCCGATCGTAAAACCGGTTATGGCATTCACAGCCCAGATTGAGTTTGACGTTTTCAGCGATGATCATGGCGTTGGTCTCAAGGATGGCTTTGTTCCCTCTGGCGTTAAAGGTGATCACGGGTGTGCCGATAAGGTGTTTGGTGCGTAGGTCCGATGCTCCCATCCGCATGGAACCGTCGACAAAATCGCGCGCCAGCCCTTCAAACCACGTGATTTCGATCGTGCCATCAGGGTGAAACAGCTGACGTAGCGCGGCCCATTCACCGAGGTCGCGATGCATCCAGCCATTCACCAGGTCGTTGAGTTGTTGGCGGTCTTGTTGTTGATTGTTCATCGCTTCAGTTCCTGTTAGTTGACAGCCTTCAGTTTGCGTAACGGCAGGGTTAAATTCAAATAGTCAGTTCAGAAAGCGCGACCCGGATGCGGAGGTGACGATCGCGGAGATCGGCCCGCAGCAGCAGGTGACGGCGATGTTTGCCGGGCAGATAGATGTTGGCTACATAGCCGATAATAGTACCACCCGATATCACGGTATATCAGGCGGGGCGCGGGAAGATGATGGTCGCACTGTCGCCACCCCGTTACATCTAACGGACAGGCGATCTTTTCCGTAACCCCAGCCAGAAAATCAGCGCCGCCGCGCTGATGCCGGCACCAGCCAGACACACTGCGTTCCAGCCCCAAAGCGCATAACATTGCGTCGCCACCACGGCCCCCAGCGCGCTGCCGACAGAGTAAAAGCCCATGTACGCTCCGACTAACCGACTTTGCGCGTCGGGCCGTGCGGCAAATATCAGGCTCTGGTTAGTGACATGGACTGCCTGTACGGCGAAATCCAGAATGATGACTCCGATGACCAGCAGCGGCAGGGAGGTTTCGGCCCTGGCGATCGGGGCCCAGGCAAAGAGCAGTAATGCCAAAGAGATGCCGGTAACGCGCTGTGCTGCCCCGCGATCGGCCCAGTGTCCGGCCTTTGACGCGGCCAGGGCGCCGGCGATGCCCGCCAGGCCAAACAACCCGATCTGCGTATGCGAAAGTCCCTGAGCGCTGAGAGGTAAAACCAGAGCCGTCCACAAGACGCTGAAGGCGGCAAAAATCAGCAGCGCAAAGATGCCTCTGACCCGTAGCGTCGGTTCCGTCATCAGCAGGTGGAAAACCGATGCCATCAGCGCCAGATAGCTTCCTGACATGGGTACTTTCCTGGCGGCCGGCATCGTCTGAGAAAGCACCGCGGCCAGCAACAGCATCAGGCTGGCTGCGCTCAGATATACCGCGCGCCATCCGGCAAGATCGGCAATCACCCCTGAGGTTAAGCGGGCGAGAAGAATCCCCAGCACTACGCCGCTGGTGACCCTGCCTACCGCTTTACCGCGCTCGGCAGGGGCGGCCAGCGCGGCGGTACAGGCCACCACGATCTGCACAACGACCGCCATGATCCCGACAAGCGCCATGGCGCCGAGGAACATGAACCAGCGTTGTGACAACCCCGCGACCGTCAGCGCGGTCGCCAGTAGCAACAGCTGGGTGATAACCAGATATTTGCGGTTCACAAGGTCGCCGAGCGGCACAATAAACAGCAGACCGACCGCATAGCCGATCTGCGTCATGGTTACCACCAATCCTACCGTTCCGGGCTGTACGCTGAGACTTGTTGCCATCGATTCAAGCAAAGGCTGGGCAAAATAGACATTGGCGACGGCCAGCGCCGCCGTCAGTGAAAACAGGAAAGTGAGCCACGGCGTTAACCGCTGTTCCTCCCGATCGGACTCGGCTGCGTAGTCCGTTAACGCCGTCTCTTCTTTCAGGCATGGCTTCGTCTTCATGATGTTTTCCCGCGTAAATGGTGGTTTCTTTTTAAAACCATATTGCCCATAATTAATCATAAAGGTTTTTTTTTGCAACTAGTTTCGTTTGCGCTTATTCTGGCGGCAGTGCAATTCGCCCAGTGAAAGAAGGAGATGCCGAATGGCGAAGCAGAAATCACTCACCGACGGTGAATGTCCGGTCGCCAGGACTCTGGAGGCAATCGGCGAACGCTGGTGCATGATGATCATTCGTGAGGCCTTTGACGATGTCCGACGCTTCAGTGAATTTCAAAAGAATCTCGGTCTGGCAAAAAACATCCTCGCCTCGCGCCTGAAGCAGTTGGTTAATCTGGGCGTGTTCGAGATCTGTCCGGCATCTGACGGTAGCGCTTATAAAGAGTACGTGCTGACCGAGCGTGGTCGCGCAGCATTTCCCATCGTGGTGGCCATGCGGCAGTGGGGAGAGCGCTACATGTTTGAACGCGGAGAGGTGCATTCGGTACTGCTGGATAAGGCGTCGAACCGGGCGGTTATGCCGCTGGAGGTGCGCTCTGCTGATGGCAAACCGCTGGCGCCGCAGGATTGCCATCGTCGGCGAGTGGTAAAAGGCGAGTAGCGGCGGAAAGTCAGGCGCCGTCGGTAAGCTATACTCATTCCACTTCCCGGCGCAGGCAACAAGCGCGAATCGCCGGGCAATGTTCATCCCGCGAAATGAGGTCAGCTTTATGAATACTGAAATTAAGGGGGGAATTGATATTGCGATGAAGGTTCCCCCGCACCAGTATCAGCAGACGCTGGATTTCTACCGGCAAACGCTCAGGCTTCCGGAGATTACGGATAAAGCGCCAGCCACCGGCTTCATCCTTGGCCCAAACCGACTGTGGATCGATGAAGCGCCGGGCCTCAGTCAGGCGGAAGTCTGGCTGGAACTGTTCACACCCGATTTTCACGCGGCGGAAAAACATGTTGAACAGCATGGCGTCGTGCGCTGCGACGCGGTTGAGCCCTTACCGGAAGGGTTTAAAGGGGGATGGATCATGAATCCCTGCAATATTGTCCATATGCTGCGGGAACCAGAGGCCTGGTAATCTCTCTTTGCCGATGGGCTACCGACTGGCCACCGGCGATTATTTATCATCCCGGCATCAAGACCCCATCTTGGGTAGAGGTCTTCTGGCCTCTACGCCATGACGGTGCGGTGACTCAATCAGCGCCCGTCTCATTTTTTGCTGCCAGCCAAATCACGGCAGTTTGCTTAACCGCTGCACGTTCAGGCTTGCCAGCTTGCCAGCTAAAATCTCGAGAAAGTCATCATGGTAAGGCATCGCCACGTGTTCTCTCAGATCGTCCTCAGATTTCCAACGTTCGATAAAGACAAACGACACGTTACCCCGCTGACTGAGATCGCGGACATCGGGAATGGCATGACTTTCATGCAGGTCGTATTGCAGGCAGCCCGCTTCCTTGTGGGTCGGGGCAACCATAGCCCTGGCAGCGTGGCGGATAGTATCGATAAATTCAGGAAAGGGCGTAAGGGTGGCAATAATATTGACTTCACTCATTGGGGCGCCTTTTGTTCAGCGGGGATAAGCCTGGGTTATCTGAGCCAGGGACCAACTATTCAGAGTAGTCGCGTGCGGGGGCTTGATCCAGCCCGGGCCACCATCGCGTCAGGCTGCCAGAGCTGAGGCGATGATGGAGGGCGTCGTGGCAGAAAGCAAACGCCATAGCCCTGTACCCCATTGAATCAAGTCGATACCAGGGCCAGGAATAGCATGTTACCTGGCAAATTTTCGCGAGCCGATCACGCATAATATAACGCCCAGCGTGATCAGCATCATCAGCGGGCTGACGGTTTCATGCAGGAGCGTAGCCGATAGCGTCAGCCCGAGGAACGGCTGTAACAGCTGTAGCTGACCAACGGCGGCAATCCCCCCGATAGCTAGCCCTTTGTACCAGAAGATAAAGCCGATCAGCATGCTGAAGAGTGAAACATAGCCTAGCGCCAGCCAGGCGGAAGCAGAGATCTGGCTTAATGAGGCCGGCAGAGTCAGAATGGATGCCATCAGCATAAAGGGCAGGGAAATAATCAGCGCCCAGCTGATGACCTGCCAGCCGCCCAGCACGCGAGTTAGTTTCGCCCCTTCCGCGTACCCCAGACCGCAGACAATCACGGCGGCCAGCATCAGCAGATCCCCGGTCAGTGAAACGGCGGCGCTCTGGGATAACGCAAATCCCATGACCAGCAGACTCCCCAGCAGAGAGAAGATCCAGAAAATGGGTTTTGGCCGCTCGCCGCCTCTAATTACGCCGAAAATCGCCGTGGCGAGCGGCAGCAACCCTAAAAAGACGATGGAATGCGCCGACGTCACGTGCTGCAACGCCATTGCGGTCAGTAAAGGGAAACCGACGATCACACCGAGTGATACCACAACCAGCGGTAACAGCTGGCCCGCCTGCGGGCGTTTTTCCCTGAAACCAAAAATGAGTATCATCGCCAACGCCCCGGCAATAGTTGCCCGCAGGAAGGTCAGAAAAAACGGGTCCATATCGAGCACGGCGACCCGCGTGGCGGGTAAAGATCCGCTGAATATCACGACGCCGAGCAGACCATTTAGCCAGCCGGAAACTGAACCTGGTGCGGCTTTATATGCTGTAGAATTTACCACTATGACCTCACGTTGCGGGGACACTCATCATCTTGAGCATCGGGTGCGCCGATGGTAATCTCACGAATCTGATACAATCAAATTATTGTCATGGATACATTGGATGAAAGCCCGTTATAAAGCCATCGTCGATCGGTTTGCGGCGTTGATTCGCCGCGGTGACATCACGTCGGGGACGCGTTTGCCAACTCATCGCGATCTTGCGGCAAAGGAGCATATTTCTCTGGCAACGGCGACGCGGGTCTATGCAGAGCTGGAAGCGATGGGGCTGGTCAGCGGGGAGACCGGGCGTGGGACGTTCGTCAGAGAGATTGCGCTGCCGCCAGGCCACGGCGTCGATCAGCATGCTGTGGCCAGCGATGTCCTTGATTTGAATTTTAACTATCCGACCTTAGCTGGGCAGGGCGATGCCCTACGTGACGCTCTGCGACGGGTTGCCGCCGCCGGTGATATTGAATCACATTTACGCTATCAGCCTCATGCCGGCAGGCTTAGCGAACGCGAGATCATTGCCGGGCATCTTGCCGGGAACCGCTTTCAACCTTCAGCGGAGAATGTGATTATCGTCAACGGCGCCCAGCATGGACTGGCTATCGCGGTGATGGGCCTGCTCAGACCCGGCGATGTGGTGGCCGTTGATGCGCTGACCTATCCCGGCTTTAAAGCCCTGGCCGCGCTATACCATCTCGAACTTATCGCGATACCTTCTCTGTCCGACGGTCCGGACTTCGCCGCCTTGCAGCAACTTTGCCAAAAAAGAGATGTGCGCGCCGTGTATACCATGCCGACGTTACATAATCCGCTGGGCTGGGTGCTGAGCCAACGGCAACGTAAAACACTGGCCGACATCGCCCGCGCTCATGATCTTGTGATCATTGAAGATGCCGCTTATGCCTATCTGGCTAATCGTCCGCCTCCGCCGGTCGCCGTTTTTGCACCAGAACGTACTCTCTACATCAACGGATTTTCCAAAAATGTCGCCACCGGACTGAGAGTCGGCGCCGTTATCTGCCCTGACGCTTACCGAGGGGCACTGGAACGAGCGGTCCGCGCAACGAGCTGGAATACGCCGTCTATTATGACGACCCTGGTATGCAACTGGATACAGGATGGGACCGTCTCCCGTTTTGAAATGCTGAAGCGACGGGACGCGCGCCAGCGGCAATCCATGTTGAGAGAAGCGCTCGGGGATATGGCTTGTATCACCCATCCGGGGTCCTATTTTGCCTGGCTCCCGCTGCCGGATGAGTCCAGGGCCGACCGGGTAGCCAACCACCTGATGAATAACAATATTTCCGTTTCAACGGCTGAGCCATTCTCTACATCACTGGCGGTACCACAGGCTATCCGGATTGCGCTTGGTTCGGTGAATATCACCCATTTACGTACGGCGCTGCTTCAGGTCCGCGAGGCTATCGAATCAGAACAATATCGTTAGCATGAAAAAACGCAGGGAAGGGAGGTCCGGACTCGGTATCCGCGGCAGAAGACAGAATACGCGCCAGAAAGTTCATCGTCTGCTGACCTGCGAATGAATATTTATCACACATATAAATTTCAACCGTTCCCTGCTATAAACGATCGCTAATATCTGCGGTTTTAAAGGGCACCACCATGATGACGCTGCAAGGTAAAGAGGGGCTTAACTCGGTTGACTGGCGGGCATTAGCTGAACTTATCGCGGCTTCCGGGCTGGGGCAACGCGATATATCGTTGCTTGAACAGGCCTTTCGCCACAGTACGTTCTGCTGGTTTGGTTTTCACAATGGCCAGCTGGTTGCGGTAGCCAGAGCGATAAGCGATCTCACCTGGTGTAGCTATCTGGCTGATGTGGCCGTAGATCCGCGCTATCAGGGGCAAGGCTATGGCCGTCAGTTAATGCAGGCAATATGTGATGTGCTGTTACCCTACGGGAAAATTTTTATTTATTCGGTGCCGGATAAAACCGGATTTTATCAGCGTCACGGATTTGAATTACTCACGACGGGTATGGTCTGCCTGAACGATGAAGGTTTAGTGAAAATGCGTGAGCAGGGTTATATCAGATAAGCCGCCAGTTTGCCGACTTGCAGAATTATCTGCGGTAGACATCGACAATATATTCAAATAGTCTGACATCGCTCAGCGTGAGCAATGCGGATTATCCGAAACACACATAGATTATTGAACGGGATTATTCAGTGCATATCAACATAAAACCATGCTTATTGACATTGCTGCTGGCGACGGCAGCAATCCCCGTCTGTGCGAAACAACCGGTTTCCCTTTACTCGCCGGAAGCACAGGTCCTGTGTGATAAGTACATCTGCGCCACGGCGACAGACGGCGTTTCTCACGCCATGACTGAGAAATATCTGGGCAAAGAAGCGGCGAAACGACTGAGTTCACAGGGTAAATTTGACCCGAGTTCGTTTACCTTTGCCAGCGGCACGTTCTGCGACATTAAGGAGAAGCTGTGCCGTGAAGACCGATATTACGGCGCAGAGGGTAAACACAGCGGGGCAATTTCGACAAAATATACCCGGCTGCTGTTCGGGAAGTAAGGCCTTTACGCTCACCCGTGGTGAAGGGCAGGGAAGTCACTTGCGGCTTTGCGATCCCTGTCCTGAACCCGTTTTATTATCTGCCGGACGCGTCCCGCGCCGGTGTTGTCAACATTCGCTCGCCGACCACGCTCCTCCATCCGGTCCGGTGTTAGGGCCAATGAGGCTCCGTTCGCCCTGCGCGCTGTCGTTCCGTCTCGATCGCCCGACGTCGCTGTTTTCCTGAACATACCGGCTTCCTTTCATAAGGATAGCCAGCCAATCCGGGTACCTTTAGCTATATTCTTAATACAGAACAACCGCTTTTCTCTTTCAGGAATGCAACTTATCTTATGGGTGTCCTATGAATAAGAAGGATATTTTCCGCTTTCATCGACCATTATCCCGCTACTCGCATACGTTTGGTGATGAGTGGTTTGCCCTGAAAGCTGAAGCATTCGCCCGTTTTTTTGGCACACCGACGTTTTTGGTGGCACAGACGGTCATTGTCGTTGTCTGGATCCTTATCAATACTATTGGATGGACCCGGTTTGACCCTTATCCCTTTATTTTGCTTAATCTGGCATTCAGTTTACAGGCAGCCTACGCGGCGCCGCTGATCCTGCTGGCGCAAACCCGACAGGCAGAGCGCGATGGGGCGCACGCGTTAGCCGATGCACAGCACCGTGAGGAGCTGGCGGAAGATATAAGCCAGAGACAGGGGCTCGCACAGCGGCAATCTGAACAGTTGATGATTTTATTGCAGCAAAATACCGAATTAACGGACCTGACGCGGCAAATGGCTGAACGCATTGAGAAATTAACGCTACAGCTCACCCAACATCAGAATATTAAATAAAACAAGCAGATGGACGGGGAATCATGGACAATAATCACTCAGCGAACCACAGGACATCAGGAAAGCTCATACTGGCAGGAGGCGCGCTGGGGGTGGTTTTTGGTGATATCGGCACCAGCCCACTGTATACGTTAAAAACGATACTTCTGTTATCCGGCGATAGTCCCACTCCCGACGTCATTCTGGGTTTATTATCGCTTATCATCTGGACGCTTATTCTGGTTACTTCAGTTAAATATGCCATCTTCGCCATGCGTATGGATAATAATGGCGAGGGCGGAATCATGGCCCTGATGTCATTGCTGGTACATAAAGGTAAAGATAGTAAGTGGGTGACATTTTCTGCGTTGACTGGTGCGGCGCTGATATACGGAGATGGCGCAATTACGCCGGCTATTTCCGTGCTTTCCGCCCTTGAAGGGCTGAATATTATCTTTCCCGAGGCGCACTCTTTTATACTGCCTGCCACGGTAGTGATTCTGGTTACCTTATTCGCCATTCAACCCTTTGGCACCGCTAAAATAGGTAAAATCTTTGGTCCGGTGATGACATTGTGGTTTGTGGCAATTGCCGCGCTGGGAATATCGGGTATCGTCCAGTATCCGGCAGTGCTGCTGGCGATTAATCCGGCTTACGGTGTCTCCTTTTTACTTTCAAATGGTTTCAGCAGCTTCCTGGTATTAGGCGGTGTCTTTCTGTGTGTCACTGGAGCTGAAGCACTTTATGCGGATATGGGCCATTTCGGCAAAAAACCAATCTGGATGGCCTGGTTTGGCCTGGCGTTTCCGGCGTTATTACTCAACTATGCAGGCCAGTCAGCGATAATTCTTGCTGGTGCGGACATTTCACAGAATATCTTCTTCCGTCTTTGTCCACCGTTCCTGCAAATTCCACTGGTTATTCTTGCCACTCTGGCCACCATCATTGCCAGTCAGGCCATTATTACCGGGGCGTTTTCAATGACCCGACAGGCAATTCAGCTGGGTTGGTTTCCGCGCTTGCATATCAAACAAACCACCGCGGAGAGCTACGGGCAAATCTATATCGGCACGATTAACTGGCTGCTGATGGTCGTTACCGTTGGTCTCGCAATTGCGTTTAAGTCATCGGAGAACCTCGCCGCAGCCTATGGGATCGCAGTGTCGTTGACGATGTTGATGACCTCCGGACTGCTGTTCATGGCTATGCGGCAAATCTGGGGCTGGAATCTGCTTGCCAGCACTCTGGTTGCCGTCAGTTTTCTGCTGATCGACAGCAGTTTTCTGATTGCCAATCTGGTGAAAGTGATGGAGGGCGGTTATATCCCGCTTATGCTGGCGGCGATCGTTTGCGGCGTTATGCTTATCTGGAACCGTGGTGTGAAGGCCACGTCTCGCGCGATTAATGAGAAAGTGATGGCTGTCGATGAGTTCTTCAATAAAATCAACCGGCTGAAGGTTCCTCGCGTACAGGGTACTGCGGTGTTTTTAACGCGTAGTCAGAATGGTGTGCCGCCGGTCATGCGCTGGCACGTTGCGCGCAATCGCGCTCTGCAACAGCAAGTCATCTCGTTGACCATTGAAGTACAGAACATCCCTTATGTGGAAGCGGGGAGGCGACTGGTGCTTACCGAGCGGGCACCGGGTTATCTGCAGGGCGTTGCGCATTATGGCTTTATGGAGCAACCGCATATTCCAGAGCTTCTTCATAGCGTCCCAGGACTGGCGGTTCCGTTTGTTCCTGAAGAGATCACCTGGTATCTGGGGCACGAGACAATCATTGCGCTCGAGGGGCATGGCATGGTCGCGTGGCAGCGTAACTGTTTTGCGTTTATGGTAAGAAACAGTACCCACATTACCAATTACTATCGCTTGCCGGGCGATCAGGTGGTGGAAATTGGTCGGCGGGTAGCAATTTAGCGCGGTAGTAGAGAAATGGCGTTCATCCGGCGGCGGTTTTATCGGCTTCGGAGTCAGCGTTGGAGCAAAACTAGCATATTGTCAAAGCTCAGTAAAATTGTCTAATCCGTGGCTCATTAGAAATGTAGCCATAATGTTCAGTACTTTAGTCAATGTGAGGGTGTATGGATAATGCGCAATATAAACCGGATGGCCGTAAACGATATACCACATGGTGGTGGTGCGGAAGTTTGTATTTGGTTACATGGTACTGTTCTGCGGATGAAATAAACCTGTACTCAATAAATACGGGCTCATATGTTTATCATTTAACGCACAATCACGGGCAGTATACTGAGAATTTTGAAAATAACTTCATCTCCGTGGAGCGAAAATTCTCGGATGATTCAAAATATAGTTTTGTGCTAGGCACGATGAAAAACAGCTTTGATGACAGATGCCTGGCTGCCGGCGTAAGAAGGGATTGGGCAGGTTGGGATAACGGCTGGGTTTTTAAGGGAATATATGGATATGTAGGTGAGTTTTTCTTTGATGCTTTCAGTGATTGCGGCGATCATGGTTCATACCATGATTTTAAGAAAGCGACAGGAATAGGCTTTTCCCCCTATATCTATCATGGGTTTCAGTATAATTTTACGTCTTATTTTGGGATGGATGTTGGCATTATCATACCGTCAGTATTTGTCATTACGGCACAGTGGAGTTTTAGATAAATTCGACAGCAGTGACAGGAGATAAGGAAACGAAGATGCGAGATGCTGCATCGGAGATTTAATATCCAATGACATCTCCGGTAAGGCAGCACCGTGGACGTGGCGGATGTACACGCGGTGGCAGTTTTCTGGGGATCCGTGAATCGTCCCGGGTCATAAAGTTTACGTGCGGTCTCATTGGCCAGATAGAGATCATGATTTCTGCGAATATCTCGCAGGACAGCATCGGATGCAAAATCTGCGTAGCGATATGGATCCGCTCACCACAACAGGCACGTCGATAGCGCGGTTGCTGAAGTTTTGGTGCTCGTTATTTGCGGGGAACCCAGAGACTGGCTTTAACCATAAGCGACTGGACAGTTTCTTTCGACTGATAGACATCGTGACCAGCGTCGATCCAAAGTCGGTATAACGTTCACGGATTAGGTTGAGTGCATATCGGGCAAGACCAACAGGCAGCTCATTATTGCTTGGTTTTCCGCGACGACGGCTAGCCATACCCAGTGGACCAGATTCACAATAACGCGAAAGAAGACGACATCGACACTGACGATCGGAGATACTCAGGCGCTGCGCGGCCGTCTGTGTTGTCAAACGCCGGTCGACAACATCCTGACTGGTTTTGAGTCGGTTAACTTCATCCAACGTGAAAAACTCGCCGTCATCAGAATCCCTTGATGGTTAACTTAGTCCTGGTCGGAGACTACAACTGTGCTATCACATCATCGGTGCGCATAATGTATATTATGTTAAATGGTATCTGGAGGACACTGAGTGCATCACCACACGTAGACCTGCCTCGGTCATATACATCCCCTTCCTTCAATTAGTTATCACAGGTTTCCATTATCTTCAGGAGCTCAGGCGCCAGCATGCTTTGCTGCCGGGCACCTGAAACGAAATCTTTGCCGCGGTGTTCACGTACCTGGCTTAAAACCGTTAAGAGAGTTAACGCTTCAGATGTTTCTCGAGAAACTGGAAAACTTGATCCAAATTCTCTTTCGCCTCAAATTCGGCTGTACCGTGTCCTGCTCCCTGGAGCTGAACGTAGGTAACTTTATCTTCACCAATCACGGCTTGTAACGCTTTCGCAAAATTTTCGCTTTGTTGGGTTGGCACGATTGGATCTTCCGAACCGTTCATCAGGAAAAATGGCACGCTATCCTTTGAAATATAGCTTTGTGGATTAGCAAATCTAACTAAATGAGGAATTTTACTGATTTGCATCCCCATATATTGTGACTCGCCCGAATCCGCAGCATTGTGAATTTGCAACGACTTTTTACCACTTTCCTTGAATTGGGCGTCCATAGCACTAAAGTCGGTCGGGCCAAAGAAACTGACTACGGCATTCACGCGGCTGCTTTGCTTTGCATTGCCCAGGCTTAAATCTTCCAGCACAGGGATGCCTGCCGTTGTACCAAGCATTGAGGCTAAATTGGCCCCTGCAGAATCGCCCCACGCCACCACCCGATGAGGATCTAAGCCATATTTTTCCGCATTCGCTTTTATAAAACGCACCGCGGCCTTAACATCGTATACTGCCGCAGGGAAAGTCGCCTCGCCAGCCAGGCGATAGTTGATTGACACGACGGCGTAGCCGCGTTTTAGCCCTGTCATCGGAGCATCTACTTCGCTAGTGCCTTTATCGCCGAAAATGAAACCACCGCCGTGAATGGCGATGATAACCGGATATGGCGCCTTGCCTTCACTGGGTAAGTAAATATCTAACTTTTGTGCGTTTGACTGAGTCGCATAAGGTATATCAAGCCATTTATAAGTAACCCCCTGCGTGTTCACCCGAGGCATTTTGCTCATCATTTCACGCAATGAATCCATATTGGCAGACTGTTCTCTTGCCATAACATTCATACTCCCAAACGCTAATATCCCAACGGTAAACAAGGTCGCTAACTTTTTCATTGCATTGTTTCTCAATTTTACCACCTGTAATCGTTGTTCCATGTTGCCTCCTTTTTTATATTTGGAGCTGGTCATCAGGATAATCAGCTGTTGGCAACCGGTAATTTTTTTGGAAAAGTCAGAGGGAGGCGCCCAAATACGGACTTCGAGTCGTGTATTACCAGTGACATTCAAACAATAAAAAAAGGCGTGCAGAACACGCCTGAAAATAAAATTAAAGCGCTGCTTTTACCGCTACGGCTAAATCTTGTGTTGGGCGACCGAGCAAACGAGAAAGTGTTTTGTCGGTTGAGAATAAGGCCCCTTTTGAGGCATCAACATCCGCCTGAGCAAGTAAGTGTGCCAGTCCTTCTGGCAAACCTGCATTTAACAACGCGCTTTCGTAATCTGCAGCGGGAATATCCACGTAAGGGATCTCTTTACCCGCTTGTTTGCTGATTTCTGCTGCTAATTCTGTAAGGGTGTAAGCGTTGTCACCTGCCAGTTCGTAAGTTTGGTTATCGTGCCCTTCGCCGAATGCCACATTTGCTGCGGCTTCCGCATAATCAGCACGCAATGCTGAAGCAATTTTTCCATCTTTTGCCGAACCGTAAAATGCATTTAATGCTAATGCCGCTGGCACAGAAGCGGTATAGTTTTCGGTGTACCAGCCGTTACGTAAAATAGTATAGGTTAACCCTGATGCTTTTAAGGCCTGCTCGGTAGCAATGTGTTCATCTGCTAATAAGCCAACGGTATTTCCACTGGTTGCACCGAGCAAACTGGTGTAGATAATATGCCTTACACCCGCTTTTTTCGCCGATTCGATCACGTTTTTATGTTGTACTTCACGCTGGCCTACCTCGCTACTTGAGACTAAAAGTAGTGTGTCCACACCCTGCAGGGCCTCTACTTGACCTTCAACTTTTGAATAATCAAATGCCCGCGCTTCCGCCCCTGAAATTTTTGCCGGGTTACGTACCAGGGCGATCGCATTTGCCCCTTTTTCTTGCAGTTTTGCCAGAGCGATTGCGCCGAATTGACCTGTTGCACCTGTTACTGCGATAGTTTTCATTATGTATTCCTTTGAAAAGTATGTTGAATTTCGACCATGGTTGCCGAATCGTTCGGCCTTGATGTGATTCATTATAGGTTAAAACTTACTTTTAGGAAGTACGTACAAAAATGTAAGTATGTGATTAAGTTATCATTATTTTTTAACTTATTGATTTTTAAATAAAATAAAAGTGAGTTTGTTTTATATGAAGCGGAGAAATAGCATCATCAACAGCCCGATCTGGCAATTTTTTTGCATTTTTGGTTGTAGGAGAGACTTAAATTCACTAAACTTACTTTTAGTAAGTGTTTATGTTAAATAGGTTCTATAAATGCACGATCGGCTGGATCAAACTGCGTTGCGCGAGAAAATTCCTGAAGAATTTTTTGTAGAAGACAGAATGCTGGGCAATGTGTTGCTTTCACAATGTCCTTCCCGTGAAATTTTGCACCAAATAACGGGCAAATGGGGATTGCTTGTAATGTTAGTGCTGAAAAATGGCACGAAACGCTTTGGCGAACTTCGCCGGGAGGTGCAAGGCGTGAGCGAACGAATGTTGACCCAAACGCTACAACAGCTTGAAGAAAATAAAATGTTGCTGCGAAAATCGTTCAACACCGTCCCGCCCCACGTTGAATATACCCTCACGCCACTTGGCGAAGAGGCTGCGGGTAAAATTAAAGAACTCGTGGATTGGCTACAATTTAATATTGGAGATATTCTGGTTAATAAAATGACATTAGAGAAGCAGTAAGATCTGCAATGCTTCCCGGCGAGGCCTTGATTTGGCGTCATTCTGTTAAGGCCCCCTCACCGCTATTTTTTCACGGCGGCTTCAAATTATTCGGCAAAGATTAATCCTTGAGTAACGCGTCGGCCGTCGCTGGAAAGAACCGCTTCCGGCAGCGTCACACCGCCGGACTTGAACGCGATATGCGCTGATATTGCTCAGGGAACGCCAGGGCTCCCGTTCTAACACTAGCCAGAAAAATTAACCGAGCATGATCCCGCCATCCACCGCTAGCTGCTGTCCGGTCACAAAATCATTTTTCATCAGGAACAAATAGGCAGACGCCAGCTCGTCAATTTCAGCCGTACGCCCCAGTGGAATAACGCTGGCGAAATGCTGGCGGGTATTATCCACTTGCTCTCTGGACTGTTCTCGCCAGAAAGGGGTAACGGTCCAGGTGGGCGCGACCGCATTAACCCTCCCCTCAGGCGCCATTTCCGCTGCCAGCCCCTGCACCAGTGCCTGGATACCGAGATTACCAACATAGCTCGCACAGGCATGCTGCGCCCGGCCACCGGTACCGGATGTAAAGATCAGCGAACCACCGGAACGGAGCTTCTTGGCAGCCAGCTTCCCGATCACTACGTTGGTAAGAAATTTAGAGTGAATGACATGCTCGATAGTCTCCATGCTTGCTGCCAGAAAACCGCCGCCCATGGCGTCTCCAACCATCGAAACCAGATGATCAAATGGCGCAAGCTTAGCGAAGCAGGCTTGCAATGCATCATGATCGTGGGCATCGCAAGCTAGCGTTTCACACACCTTTATATTCTGCGCTTTCAGCATAGCGCGCGCCTCATCCAGCCGTTGTTGGCTACGCCCCATCAGAGTCAGTCTGGCTCCTTCCAGGCCAGCGCGCTGTGCTATCGCAAAGCCGATACCAGAACTTCCGCCAACGATCAGCAAATGTTTATTCTGCAATTCCGCCATGTTTATTCCTTTTCATTCGTTAATGCTTCGACAGCAGCCTGCTGCTATCAGCGTATCATTCGCGCCATGAGCGCCGTTGACGCCCACCGCCCCAATCACTTCATGACCAGACCCTTTCGTGCGTACAGGTTGTCATCCGCTCTCCTCTCTAATTTGCTGATGAAGAGGGATCGCCGTCGCGTCGCCAGGACAGTTTTTTGCCGAAGCCAAGCCTATTATCAGTGAATTTCATCTCATCAATGTCGATGGCCCACACCGGGGCGGACATGACGCGTGCTGCCGGAAAGCGTTGGTAATAGCGTTTACGGGCGTCCTCGCCCTCCTGACTTTGCAACAGGCGAAGTTCGCCACGAAATTGCAGGCCGCGAATGTGGATAACCGTCTGCGACTGGTCGCTGACGGTACCCGCGACCAGAGTCCGTTTACCCGCCATCCGACCATGTCGTGACGCGGGACTGGTTAAAAGGTAAAAAGCGACTGCGGCGGGGTCAAAGACATAGAAAGCGTTGGCGCACCACAGCGATACGCCGTCGCTAACGCAGTACGCCACGACATGCTGAACCTTCAGCCACTCGCTGATGCGAGAGAATATCTCCATGGCTTTTCCTTATGCCGTTAGCACCGGCGAGTAAGCGGACAGCTGCGAAGCATATTGCCTGAACCGGTCAATATTCCCAGGCGCACACAGTTGCATCACCAGCCATGGACTAAACAGTTCAGGGAGGCTGTCCACGGCCGCGCTAAGTGCCGCAAGCGGCACCCAACGAGCATCCATAACTTCGCTCTGACGAAGCGTAAGCGATGTGGTGACCCGGGCGGCATAGACCGGACAATATTCATTTTCAACAATGCCTGACGGATCGGTCGCACAGTAACCGAAGGTCTCGTCAACGAGCGTAATCCCCTCCACCTCTACCCCAACTTCATAGCGGCAGCGTCGGCGAATTGCGCTCTCGAATGACTCCTGCCACTGCGGGTGGCCGCAGACTGAGTTGGTCCATACGCCAGGCCAGGCTTTCTTATCAAGCGAACGTCGCGTCAGCAGGCAGTCGCCGTCGGAGTTGAATAGCCATGTTGAGAACGCGAGATGCCGCGGGGTGTGCTCATGATGAGCGACCCGTTTCTGTAACGTGCCGACAGGGTTCTGTTCCTCGTCCAGCAATACAACATGTTCATAAGCAGAGCGTAATGTCATTGTTTCACCTCAAGCAGCACAATGCCCGGCATACGCCGGGCAACGGCAGGCGCTAACCAATGAGATGGGCCCATAGCCAGGAGAATGGCATCACCAACACCAGCGCGGGTAGCATGTTGGCGACCGGGAACATCTTGATATTGCAGATACGTAAACCGGTCGCAACCATTAACAGGCCGCCGGCACAGGAGAAATCCGCCATCATATCCGCCGAGAGCAGCGGCAGGATCATCGTGGCCAGCATCGCGAGCGCCACCTGGATAACTATCAGCGGTAAACCGATAGTCATCACCGCAAACCCCAGCATGGTGGCGAAAATCCCGGCGGTGAAGAGATCGAGGACCGTCTTGATATAGAGAATCGACGGGTCGCCGGTCATGCCTTCATGCATAGCGCCGAAAATACCCGTACCGCTGGCGCAAAACAGTACAAGGATCGCCACAAACTTCTCGGTGAACGCCTCCTGGGTTAATCCCTTCACCGGCGGTAAAAAAGCGTTGATAACTGAACGGGTGGAACCGGCCACCTTGCCGATGCCTCTTTCGACATAAAGGATTTCACCAATAGCGGTGCCGATGATCATCGCCAGTACGACGGCAGGCATAAACGTCACTTTAATGACCAGATTGATCCCAAGGCCAACCGAACATAGCCCAAAAATAAGCGGTAGCGAGGTTTTTACCCTCTCCGAAATAGCACTGCTGGCAAGGGCGCCGAGCAGGCCGCCCACGATGACAGCGCCACCGTTAACATAGGGTCCAATTAACATATTATTTCCTCAGAGCGTGACAGGAACGACGCTCTCCGGCTGTGCGGGTAGCCCCTCTTCCCCCCAACGAGGAATGGCGCGGACATCCAGGCCGAACAGATCCAGCGCGCGCGCCACGCTATGAGTGATAATCTCATCCGGGGTCTGCGGGCGTTGATAGAGCGCGGGCACCGGTGGAAAGATGATCCCTCCCATCTCCGTCACCAGCTGCATATTACGTATGTGGCTCAGGTTGAGCGGCGTCTCACGCGCCATCAGCACCAGTCGGCGGCGCTCCTTGAGGACCACATCTGCCGCGCGCGTAAGCAGATTGTCCGTCATACTGTGGGCAATACAGCCAAGCGAGCGCATGGAACAAGGAGCTACGAGCATGCCAAGCGTCTTAAACGAGCCGCTGGAGATCGCGGCGCCCAGATTACCAGGAGAATGGACCACATCCGCCATCGCCGTGACATCCGCAAGCCGATAGTCCGTTTCCAGTTCGCAGGTTTTTTCCGCGCCTTTCGACATGACAAGATGCACTTCAAGCCCGCGGCCCTGAAGTAACTCCAGCGCCCTGACGCCATACTGAAAACCCGACGCGCCGCTGATGCCGACGATAATGCGTTGTGTGGCCATGCTTTACTCCTTTATTCGAAATCCGGCAGAAAACGTTTCACGTCCACTTCTTTAAAATGAGAACGTTCAAAATGCGCTTTCAGATGGAACGGCACGGTACAGTCGAAAATCGTTTTGCATGACATACCGTCCTGGGTAATTGACGGGCTGTAACCTGCCGCCTGGGACGGGTCGAGCGGATGACAACGTACGCCAGGAATAAAGAGAGTATCCACATCCCCCTGATACCGGGTCTGCATTGCCCACATCACGTCATCGCTGTCAAAAATGTCCACATCCTCGTCGACCAGAATCACATGCTTGAGCTCCGGGAAAGCGGAGAAAGCAAGTAGCGCAGCCTGGCGCTGGCGCCCTTCGTCAGTAGGCGCTGATTTTTTAAACTGCATGATCGCCAGCAGCTTACCGCCGCCTGCCGAGTGGGCGAAAACGTTCAGCAGTTTGCCCGGCATTGCGCGCTCAACCATTTCCAGAATGCTCGCTTCGGTCGGGATACCGGCCATGTTGACGTGCTCTTCGCCGGGACCCACTGTCGTCCGCCAGATTGGATTGCGGCGATGAGTGACGGCTTTGACCTTGATAACAGGCAGCGCCGCTTTGGCTTCGCCGGTATAGCCCGGGAATTCCGGCATGGCTTTACCGGTGTTGGTATTCTGATCTTCACGTACCCGAACATGGGGCAATAGTTCACCTTCAATAACAATTTCCGCATGGGCGATAGCGCGTTCATTGATGGTTTTACACTTCACCATTTCCACCGCATGACCGCGCAGGGAGCCTGCGATACTCAGTTCATCAAAACCCAGCGGCGTGGTAGGCGGTTCAAAACAGGCGGCTACTTCAATTGCCGGGTCAACGCCGATGCTGATAGAGATCGGCAATGGCTTGCCTGCGGCTTCCGCTTTCATGCGGAACGCGTCTATATGGCGTCCCGGCGTCAGCCACATGGATAGCTCATCCCGGCTCTGAATACACAGGCGGTGAATGGTAATATCCGACTCACCGGTTTGTGGATCGGAGGCGTAACATAACCCCATGGTAATATACGGGCCGGCATCCTCTTCGGTATTGGTCGGCGCGGGAAGCAGCGTACGAAGGTCAAAGTCAGGTTGGTCAGCATAGTGCACCACTTCCTGACAGATGGCGTTCCCCTCGACCAGAATCGGATCGATTGGCGTCTGTACCGAGTTTTTCAGCAGCTGGCCCAGTTTTTCCGGCGCGCAGTTCAGAAATTGGCCGACGCGTTTACGTGAGCCGTTGATACCGATAGCCACCCGGGTCTGTGGAAAACCTTTAATGGTATTGAACATCATTACCGGGCCGTTTTTACGCGTCGGACGCTCGCAGGTGCCGCCCGCGCCCACATAGCGATAAACCCCGGACAACTCCGCCTGCGGATCGACTTCGACGCTGGTTTCGACATATTCACCTGGCGTACGCTGCAGCAGTTCCAGCGCGGAGCGCAAATCATGGATGGTGTTTTCTTTTTCTGGAGGGATATTTTCCATCAGTAAAACCTCTTATGTATAATAAATGTTGCGGTGCAAAAAATATAAGACATTAATAATATGATGGACAAATACCGTTTATGTCATAACGGCCACACTAAAATGGTATGCATTATTTTAATTAACATTAAATGGATATTTGTTTAACAAAAAAGACAATGGCATACGCTCTGTAATTATATCCCTGTGCGACTTAAGTTTATTGACATCCCGCCCTAACCCTCCTATAACTCGCAAAGCAGTGACTATCAAGGTAAGTATCAGATGGACTTAAAACGCATAAAGTATTTCTGCAAAGTCATCGAGCACGGCTCGATCAGCGAGGCTGCGCGCCAGTTGAATATGGCCCAGCCGCCGCTCAGTAAGCGCATTCAGGAGCTGGAGGACGAGCTTGGCGCGCAGCTGCTGGTCCGCAGCAGAAACGGCGTGGAAATAACCACTGCCGGTAATTACTTTTATCACCGCGCATGCCAGATCCTCAATCAGCTTGAAGATACCGTTCGGGAGACGGTAAAAATAGCCCAGCGGGAAAACGCTTTTATCCGTATAGGACTGACTCATTTATTTCAATCTTATTTCCAGCCGCTTATTCTGGAGTTATATCGCCGCAATCCAGATATTGAATTACGTATTACCGTTTCGGACTCCAGTAATTTAGAATCTTTTCTTCATGATGGTCTCATTGATATCGCTTTTATGCAGCGGCCGCACCCGGATGACGCTTTTCAGTGCCATGAATTTCCTCCGGTAGCAACGGTGGCGGTGATTAATAAAAAAATATTACCGGTTGCGCCGCACGAACCGCTGGCGTTATCGCAGCTGGCGTCAATGCCGCTGGTTCTGCTAAGGCGCTACGAGGGGACAGGAATATACGAGAAATTTGTCGACCTGTTTTCGGAAAACGGGAAATATCCTAACATTATCATGCATATCACCCAGCCTAAAGCGATCATTGATTGTCTGGAATCGGGTCTGGAGGCGGTCTCGCTGTTACCCGCTTCCGAGGTGGATGCCCGACGTCTGGAAAAGTGTTTCGTCATTCCACTGGCCCCTTCCCCTGATATTTTCTTTCCGGCAATGGTCAAAATGTCGGCAATGTCAGAGATTAGCGAGATAACGGATATCCTGCGTGACGGCCTGATCATGGGTCAGCCCACCGCCTAAGCCGTTTCGCGGAAAAATATTCTTCACCCGTCCGCAGCGCCTATAACCGCCGGACAAGCGATGGTCCCTTTATGCTGACCCTCGGGTTGATTTTCCCTGGTTTTACCGGCCTCGGGATTAGCATCTGGCCAAATATGGCTCCGCCGTCGATCTCTGTCTGGCTGGCCGCCTCTCCGCGCTGATGAGGCTACCATTGAGGCATACATTAACGGAGAACACGGCTATGAACAGCGAAAACGAGACGCCTCGCCCGTTCTGGAAAAAGCGGATGTGGATGGTCATTATCAGGGCGGCCAGCGTGCTGGCGCCAGGAGTAGTGGCGACGCTGTAAGCTGCTGATGGCCGCCACCGGCATGAGAATGCACTAAGAACAGACCGGGCTACCCAGCTGGCCCGGTCTTTTTACCCGCCGCGCTTAACCGCGTTTAAACAGGCTGGCGGCCTGGAACAAGCCGAAAGAACTCACCAGCATCTCAATCCCCACTATTGCGGTAACCAGCGTCACCGAAGCTTCCGGCCCTGAACCGATCAGCGTCCAGGCGATGACCAGATCGAGAATACCGATGACAAACTGCAGCCAGTTTCCCGGTAGCCCGCGATGTACATACCCCGCGACCAGGCGCGCGATACCGCCAAAAGCAAACAGCACCGCCAGATAAACGGCCAGCGCCAGAATCCCCGCCAGCGGGCTGGTGATAAAAACATAGCCAAAGAGTAGATAGGCGATACCGAGCAGAATACCGCCGATCGTGGGCCAGGTGTTTTGCGCACGGTTGGCAAACATACCAACAATTAATCCCGCGCCGCTCAGCATTAGCAGGACGCCGACGAAAATGCTCAGTACGGTCCCGGTGGCAAATGGATTGATCAGGCACATCAGTCCGCCAACCAGTAACAGGAAGGCAACGACCAGCAAAACCCCGCGCTGTTTTTTGAGGATCTCTTCACTCAGAAGTTGAGGAGTACGACGGTCAAAATTTAGCATAATGTATCTCCATGATTGGCTCTCCCTATCCGCTGGCCGCCTCGGAATGAGGGGCCGAAGAGCGTGGTTATGTCAGATTAAAATAACGATCGGGTTGATATGTATCGGTGGTAAAGGTTTCTGTCGGGTCATATGCAAAAAATTACGTTCGATGGCGTTGCTGATAGCGTTGAGCGGCAGGTCGTTAGGATCGATGCCAAAATTTTTTAACGTCCTTAAACAAGACTTCTTTTTATATTACTGACCCGATGACCGGTGCGCCGGGCCTGTTTTGCGCGCCCGGCAAGCGGGCATTTCACCCTCCTGACTTGCCGCAGGTGAAATCAGCTTTAAGCGTAGCAGAAGGAGTAATAACGGGATGCTATGCGCTCATGAAAGCTGATGGATCTTCAGATCAAACAACGAGATGATGCCCATCAGGTGAGAAAAGATCTCACTCTGTAGTTGCTCATAGGCGACCCACTCGGTTTGGCTGGCAAAGGCATAGAACTCGACCGGCAAACCGTAGGTGGTGGACGGTAGCTGTCTGACCATCAGCGTCATGTCCGTTCTGATAGCTGGATGCTGCGCCAGCCAGGCTTTAGCGTATTCCTGAAACAGTTCGATATTGGTTTTCGCCGCTGAGTCAGCGGCCATCAGCGACGCTAATGCGTCATGATTAACGATTGCCTGTTTCCCCTCAGGGGTCAGGATGCGTACCGTGGCGATATCGACATTAATCGTACGCTGGATGCGCCTGGCGCCATGCTCCACCATATAGCGCCAGTTTTTAAACGAGCCGGAAACCAGGGTATAGGTCGGAATAGTGGTGATGGTATTGTCAAAATTAAGCACCTTGACCGTCGTCAGCCCGATATCCTGGACGGAGCCATTGGCGCCGAGGGAATCCAGTTCAATCCAGTCCCCCGGCTGCAGCATATCATTCGCGGCAAGCTGTATCCCGGCGACCAGCCCCAGGAGCGGGTCTTTAAAGACCAATAACAGCACTGCCGCAATGGCGCTTAAGCCACTGAACAGAATGAGCGGTGATTTATCAACCAGCAGCGAAATAAGTAAAATACTATAAATCACCGCCCCCGCCAGCTTGAGGCTTTGCTGAAGGCCGTGATAAGGCAAGCCCTTAAACTGAAGGTTTGTTTTGAGTAAATCGCAGATAACATCAATAAAGGCATAAAATGCGAGCAGCGCAAATGTCAGGGTCCAGATCCGCGCGCCGGTCAGGATCCACGCCAGTATTTCATGGTGTGGGTTGGCAATGAATGACAGCTGGGCGGCCAGCACTGCCCCTTGCAGGGTTAATACCATACGATGAAAGAAGTGATGATGGGTAACGATCGTCAGTTTTGATGTTTTTTTCTTCGCGACTTTGCGATCGAGATATGGCAAAACCAGGTAGTGGGCCACGCAGTGTAAAAGAATAAAGATGGCAATTACCCGCAGCACCGGTATATCGCTATTCAATACCATGTCGTGCAAATGCTGGTATAAATCATTATCCCTAAAATAGTACATCATAATTTTCTGCTTATTTCCGACTATATATTTTGCTAGTGGCGTGATTTTAGCGCAAGGCCACGCCCGGCGAAACCGGCCCGTCTCCGCGACCATCGCAGATGGCAAACGGAAGGCAACATCGGGCTGATGAAAGCCGTACGCCGCTTCGACCCGGACGTCGGGGTCAGGCTGGTGTCGTTCGCCGTACACTGGATCAAGGCCGAGATCCACGAGTACGTGCTGCGTAACTGGCGCATCGTCAAAGTGGCGACGACTAAAGCCCAGCGCAAACTTTTCTTTAATCTGAGAAAAGCCAGGCAGCGCCCTGGCAGGTTCAATCATGATGAAATAGAGATGGTCGCCCGGGAGCTGGGTGTCTCAGCGAAAGATGTCCAGGAGATTATCCGCGCGCGCTGGCTGGATGAGGACAATAAAGCCACGCTGCACGAACTGGCGGAACGCTACGGGATATCGGCGGAACGGGGGCGTCAGCTGGAGCAAAATGCGATGAAAAAGTTACGCATCGCCGTTGAAGCATGACGAGGCGGGCACAGGCGCGCCGGCCCTGCCCGTCGCTGAGGCACCGGCCGCCCGCGAAAAATCGGCGGCAGGCGCCTGCTCAGTCAGCGACGACAACAGCCCCGTCGCAGATTGCCCTTTAAGCCAGCGGATTATTTAAAGTGAAAACTTTCCGGATGGTTATCCAGACTGCCGCTCAGCGCGGCAAACAGCACCGTTTTACCGTCTATCGATAGCTCATCGGGAACATTCAGCCAGCTGAGTTTCTGCTCGGCGCCGTCCTCAGCGCTCACGGAAAAGACGCCGGTCATTTTTTTTGCCTCCTGAGAATAGAGCACCGCAATACTTTGTGACGCACAGTCATGCGGTTTGCAGGACTGGAGAACGACATAGCGGACGCCGCCAATGGTCACGTTCTGCGGCTGCGATGAGGTTCCCCCCTGGGTAACCCACTCTGGTAGCGAGTGGTGCTGCGTCATCTGCGCAAACAGGGCCTGAGTCTGCGTATTTTTCGCCAGATCGCTGACCGTTAATTCACTCCCGGCGCAGGCGGAAAAAGCCATGACGGACAGTAACGAGATAATCAGATTGTTCTTCATTCAATGAACTCCATTTCTGTTCAATACGATGCGATTACCGCAACCACGGTAATTAAAGCATATCCCGCGCCGGGGACAAGTCCGCTTAACTTTCGTATAAACACCGGCGCAAACGAACAGGCGTCATCTCCCCTCTCAACCGTTGTATCTTCTGGCCTCTGAGATCCCGCCGACATCATATGTGGACCATTCGGTTAACTGAAGCTGGTTTCAGGTTTTTTCCCAGCGATCCGATGGTTTGAAAAAAGCTTTTTAACGACGATTGTACAAATTTGTTAAAAAAATGGTTTAAAAAGCATGAGTAGTTAACATTGGCCTGAACCAGGTGGTACAATTGCCTGCTGAATGATTATGCTGAGGTCGTTGTACTTCTTTCTACAGAAGAGATCTGCCCGCATGACCCTGTAACAACTATCACGCTTTTTTCGGAGAGTTCCTGCATGTCTGAATTACACGACCGGCCGAGCCCTGTGCTCAGGATATGGTGCTGTATATTAGGGGTGGCGCTAAGTCTTAGCGGCCTGTTCTTTGCCATTGAAGGGGGAAAACTGATTTCTCTCGGCGGTAGCTGGTATTTTCTTATTGCCGGCATAGTGATGCTCTTCTCTGCCGTCCAGTATTTCCGCAGTAAATCCTCTGCTGTGGTGTGGTTCATTCTGGTTTTTTTGGGGACGCTGATTTGGGCGTTGTTTGATGCCGGCTGGGATTTCTGGCCGCTGGTCTCCCGTCTGATGGTCCCCACCGGCTTTATGCTGTTTGGCTTTGCCACCTGGCCCGCGCTGCGTCAGCGCGAAGGCAAGAGCAGCTTCAGCAAACTGTCTTATGCCCTCGCGGTCGTATTAGCCGCCGGCATGCTGGGCGCCTTCGTACAAATGTTCCAGCCGCACCCGACCGTCGCCTTCAAAGGGGAAGAGCTGCCGCTGATCCCGGTTGAGCCAAATAAAGCGCAAAAAAACTGGGAAAACTACGGTAATACCCCCGGCGGTGACCGCTTCGTCGCACTCGATCAGATTAACCGTAACAACGTCAAAGACCTGAAGGTCGCCTGGACTTTCCATACCGGCGATATTCCGATCAGCCCTGGCGGGAACGGCGCGGAAGATCAGCAAACGCCGCTGCAGGTGGGTGATAAAGTTTTCCTTTGTACTCCGCATAACAACGTGATTGCCGTTGATGCAAACAGCGGTAAGCAGATCTGGAAACGTGAAATCAACGCCCAATCTCAGGTATGGAACCGCTGCCGCGGTCTGGCTTATTTCGATGCCACCAAACCTATCGTTCAGCCTGACGTACCGGGTTCCACCCCGGTACCCCTGCCGACTTTGGCCGCCGGTGACACCTGTCAGCGTCGTATCCTGATGAACACCATCGATGCCCGCCTGGTCGCTATTAACGCGGATAACGGTGAGTTTTGCTCCGCCTTTGGTAATAACGGCATCGTTGACCTGAAAGCCGGTCTGGGTGACGCCAGCGATCCGAAATATCAGCTGACCTCTGCCCCGACCCTCGCCGGAACCACCGTTGTGGTGGGCGGCCGTGTCGCCGATAACGTGCAAACCGATATGCCTGGCGGCGTTATTCGTGGCTTCGACGTCATCACCGGTCAGATGCGTTGGGCTTTCGACCCGGGCAACCAGGATCCTACGGCCAAATTGCAGGAAGGCCAGACCTACGTCCGCAGTACGCCTAACTCATGGGCCCCGATGTCTTACGATCCGGCGATGAATACCGTGTTCATGCCGATGGGGAGCTCATCCGTTGACCTGTGGGGGGCCAACCGTACTGCGCTCAACCACAAATACGGCGCGTCCGTGCTGGCCGTCGATGCGACTACCGGTAAAGAGAAGTGGGTTTACCAGACGGTTCATAACGACCTGTGGGACTTCGACCTGCCGATGCAGCCCAGCCTGATCGACTTCCCGATGAAGGATGGCACCACCAAACCGGCGGTGGTGATTGGCGCGAAAACCGGACAGATCTTTGTGCTCGACCGTCTGACCGGTAAGCCGCTGACCGAAGTCAAAGAACTGCCGGTCAAAACCCGCACGATTCCGAACGAACAGTATTCTAAAACGCAGCCGTTCTCCGTCGGCATGCCATCGATTGGCAATGAAAAGCTGAGCGAATCGGATATGTGGGGCGCAACGCCGTTCGACCAGCTGATGTGCCGTATCAGCTTTAAATCGATGCGTTATGATGGTCTGTTCACCGCACCGGATACCGATAAGTCCCTGAGCTTCCCGGGCTCATTGGGTGGCATGAACTGGGGCAGTATGTCTATTGACCCCAATAATCAGTACCTGTTCGTCAACGACATGCGTCTTGGCCTGTGGGTGCAGATGATCAAGCAGGACAACAACCGGGCGGCAGCCAGTAACGGCGGCGAGTCGGTCAACACCGGGATGGGTGCCGTACCGCTGAAAGGCACGCCGTATGGCGTGAATAAAGACCGCTTCATGTCTCCGCTGGGGATCCCATGCCAGAAACCGCCTTTCGGTACGCTGTCGGCTATCGATCTGAAGACCCAGAAAATCGTCTGGCAGGTTCCGGCCGGTACGGTACAGGATACCGGACCGTTTGGTATCAAAATGCGTGTTCAGATGCCGGTTGGCATGCCTACGCTGGGCGGTACGCTGGCGACTCAGGGCGGACTGGTGTTCATTGCCGGGACTCAGGACTATTACCTGCGCGCCTTCGATACCTCGAGCGGCAAAGAAGTGTGGAAAGCCCGTCTGCCGGTAGGCAGCGGCGGTACGCCGATGAGCTATGTCTCACCGACAACCGGTAAACAGTACATTCTGATCTCGGCAGGCGGCGCCCGCCAGTCTCCGGATCGTGGGGATTACGTGATTGCCTACGCGCTGGACAATAAATAAGTTTCAGTCTGGCGTAAATTGATACCCGCTCCGGCGCTATCCGCCGGAGCTTTTTTTACCCGTCTCACCGGATGCGTCCCGTTGGTTGTGACATTTCGGCGGGTGGAAAATAAATCAGGCAGGTTATTTAACCTGCCTGAATGCTTTGCTAAGGCGCCAGCAGACTGACTTGCCGACCCAGGTCATCGGTGCGCCCTGCCCACCAACCGGTAGACGGCCCTTTAACCCTATTGTTATCAAAGGCGCGCGAAGTGAGTATTACGCCAGATACTGGTCAAACTCGAGACGTTCGCCATCCGGTCCACGAATCAGCAGGAACCGGACCTTCTCTTCCTCGACCGGCCCTTCATCCAGCGGATAACCTAACGTCGTGAGCATCGTCATGACCGCAGCAAGATCGCTGACTTCCAGCGCAATATGGTCTATCCCGCAGCGAGCGCGATCGAAGGCGAGGCCATTGGGTAGCTGGTACAGCTCCAGTACCACCCCACCCATTTCGATAAACGCGACTTCAATATTCCCGCTCGCCGAGGGTTTGCTAAAACGGCGCTGCAGCACAAAGCCGAGGGACTGATAAAAGGCCAACGAGCGCACGATATCCTGCACCTGGTAGCCGATATGAGCTAAATTACGTATCAGGTCACGCATTTTATACTCCTTTACGCACGCACCAGAAGCCATAGAAAGCGACATACACAAAGCATAACAACGGCACCATAAAGGCGATTTGCATATTGCCGCCGTTGAGATCGGAGATAATTCCCATCGCTAACGGAATCACCGCCCCGCCGATGATCGACATCACCACAATGGAACCGGCGGTTTGCGTATCTTTGCCCATCCCTTTAATCACCAGACCAAAGTTGGTTGGCCAGCACGGTGCCATGCAGAAGCTCACCAGTATCAGCGCATAGACCGCTAACATCGAGTGGCTGAAGACCGCAACCAGCAGCAGCACCGTCGCCACCGATGCAAACGCTCCCAGCAGCGCCGCGGGATTCAGACGATTCATCAGCCAGGTGGCGATACCTTTACCGATGGCATAGATAACCAGTGAGGCCAGCAGCCAGTAGGTGGCGGAGTGCTCGCTGGTCCCATGCTGAACAAGCTGCACGAAACGAATAGTGAAACTCCAGACGCCAACCTGCGCCCCGACGTAGAGAAACTGCGACAGGACACCCAGCCGAAAACGCGGCAGCGCAAAGAGACGTTTCAGCGTCGGTCCCATACTCTCGCCTGGCGTCTGCTGCTGCTGAGATTGTTCCCCCTTGCAGGACGGGAACTTAATAAAGACAAAAACCAGCGCCAGCACAACCAGCACCGAACCAATAATCAGATAAGGTCCGACGACCTGACTCACCATCTGATGCCGCGCCGCTTCTGCCATCTCAGCGGGCATGGCCAGCAGTTGTTCGTGACTCGGATCGTGTTCGCCGAAGACCATCACCTGACCGATAAGGACGCCGGAAATTACCCCCAGAGAGTTAAAAATCTGCGAGAAGTTAATGCGCTGCGTTGAAGACTGTATCGGTCCCAGCAGACTGGAATAGGTATTGGCGGATGTTTCAAGAAAAGAGAGGCCGCAGGCAATCACACCCAGGCAGGCAAGGAAAGCGCCATACGTCATAATTTGAGCCGCGGGCACAAACAGAAAGCAGCCCAGCGCGTACAGGCATAAGCCAATCACGATCGCCACTTTATAGGAGTAGCGTTTGATCAGCGCGGCGGCGGGCAGCGCCACAAAGAAGTAGCCAAGGAAAAAAATCGACTGTACCAACGCCGTTTGGGTATCGGTCAGATCGAAGCCCTTTTTAAACTGGGCAATCAGAATGTCATTCAGGTTACCTGCCATACCCCAGAGGGCAAACAGGCAGCATACCAGTAAAAACTGTAGCCAGGGGGTATGCGCCAGATAGGCGCTGGTATCCAGCTTTTCGTGGTGAACCGCATCTTTCTCCACTTTGTCAGTAATCAGCGTACTCATGGTCTATCCTCGTTATCGTTTTTTTACAGTAGGGTTTCAGGCCACTTCAACATCAGAAGTGGCATGGACAAGACGTTCCAGAGCTTCTTCATAATCGGGCAAAGATGAGGCGCCGCGCCTTTCGACGCTGACCGCGGCATAGGCCGCCGCAAACCGGGTGGCCTCATGGAGCGCATCGCCGCAGGCAAGGCGGGCAGCAAGTGCCCCATTGAAGGCATCGCCTGCTCCCGTGGTATCACAGGGCTGAGAGGGGAAACACGGGATATGGGTTTTCACGCCCTGTTCACTCAGTAAAGCGCCGTTCGCCCCGAGGGTGATGATGACGTTTTTCGCTCCGCGCGAGTGCAACACCTCGGCCGCCTGTTCGGCGCCAGGCAGATCGTCTACCCGACATCCGGTCATCAGCCAGGCTTCCGTGGCATTGGGGGTCAGTAAATCCACGTTGCTGAGAAAGACATCGTCGACCTGTTGCCAGGGGGCGGGATTGAGTACCACGAAGGCGCCGGAGGCCCTGCCTGCGGCAACCACCTGTTCAATTGCAGAGAGATTATTCTCCAGCTGAACCAGCACCACATCGGCGCAGCCGATCGCCGGAATGCAACCGGCAATTTCATCATCGGTCACCGTCATGTTGGCGCCAGGATCGACGGCAATCATGTTTTCAGCATCATCGCCTGCGACATAGATAAGCGCGTTACCGGTGGGGACCTCATCGGTCACCAGTAAGGTGACGGCATTAAATCCCACTGTCTTGAGATGCCGGCGCGCGAAGTGGCCAAAAGTATCTTCACCAATCTTGCCGATATAGTGGACATTGGCACCGGCCTTCAGCGCCGCCGTCGCCTGATTTGCGCCTTTGCCACCGGCGCTGGTCATACTCCCGGAAGCGACCAGGGATTCGCCAGGAACCGGAAAGCGTTCAACCCGGGCAACCATATCGCAGTTAAATGAACCAAATACACAGACTTTGCCTGACATTGCTCTCTCCTTTATGCGTGGGCCGGGGAATGACTCGCCTCGTCAAGATCCTGGATCAGCGTGTCCCAGGCCTGTGCAAGTGGTACATCCGGGCGGAATAAACCGCTGCTTCCCAAAATCAGCACCTGGGCGCCTGCCTCAAGCAATTTCCGGTAGGTCTGGCGGTTACATGAGCCATCAACCTCGATAAGAAAGCTGAGTCCACGCTGTTGCTTGATCTGCTGAAGCCGGGCGATTTTTTCGACCATTTCAGGAATAAAAGGCTGACCGGCATAGCCGGGATCCACGGTCATGATGGTGACTTTATCGAGCAGGTGTAGGTAGTGGCTGAGCGTTTCCAGCGGCGTGGCGGGATTCAGCACCATACCGACCTGTTTGCCGGCCTGGCGCACGGTATTGATCACGCGGAAGGCTTCACGACTGATGGTTTCAGGGTGAACGGAGATGGCGTCCGCTCCGGCGTCCAACAGGGCCGGGATAAACGCCATCGGCTCTTCGACCATCAGATGAACATCGACAGGTAAAGTGGTCCAGGGGCGAATTTGTGCCACGAAGCTGGTTGAGAGCGCCAGGTTTTTGACATAGTGGCCATCCATCACATCAACATGCAATCTGTCCGCTTTGCTGTTCAAAAAGTTCAGCTGGTCGCTCAGCTGCATCATGTCCATACACATGAGTGAGGGGGAAATGTAATAACGCATAATGCCTCTCTGTTTCGGTATTAATTCCGGTCATTCGCTGATTTCAGGCAAAGTCTGGCCCCACCGCACGGTGCGGTGTGTCGACAATGCATAGATTCACCGTCACGACGTGACGGTACACTCAGGCAATTTGTGTGCTGACGTTATGCCAGGTCATCTCTTTTTCGAGCAGCGGATCATCAAATGCTTCGGTTATCAAGCAATCCAGTTCTCCCAGACCGCCGATCCTTGCCACCCCCAGCCGTCCCAGCTTGCTGCTGTCGATCAGCGCCACGACCCGACGGGCTGCCATCATCATTTGCTTTACCTGGGCGGCATGAGCGTCCGTTCCGGCATACAGACCGCTGTCGCGCTCCAGCCCCTGACACGAGAAGAAAAACGTATCGATGGCATATTCGCGCAGCATGCGTCCCGTCATTTCGCCGAAGAAAGCCTCCTCGGTCGGTGAAAAATCACCGCCTAGACCAATCAGGTGTAAGGAGCGACGGCTCATCAGCGCCTGCAGAATAGCGACAGACGGCGTGATAACCGTTAACGCCATCTCGGGTATCTGGCGTGCCATAAACCAGCTGGTACTGCTGCTGTCCAGGAGAATGGTGTCCCCAGGCTGTAGCAGCTGCAGCGCTTTGCGGCCAAGACGCATTTTGGCTTCGCTATGCCGCAATGTACGTTGCTGAAAGCTCCCTTGCCCATCCTGGATCGGTAGACCAGACGGGAGCCCCCTGGGAGTGGGCGGTGGGTTTTCGACCAACAGCGCCCCGCCGTGACTGCGGTTTAAAACACCTTTTCGCTCCAGTTCACTGAGATCCCGACGTACCGTTTCACGAGAAACCCGGGTTGCTTGCGCAATCTCATCGACCCGCATGACACCATGTTGGCCTAACAACTCGACAATTAAGCGATGACGTTCCAGCGGTAACATAACTCTCTCTCCTGCAGTGCCTGATAAGATTACCTTGCCCGTCGATGGGGTGCTGCGACCGTGAAAACGTCCAGCAAAGATGGCGGTGCCCTCGTCACTTCATGTGATGAAAATCACATTTCTCCCCCTTCCAGCGACGTTTTTTCCCTCTTTTGACCGCTATCCGGTCACAAACAAAAGCAAACAAAAACCCATCCCCCTTTGCTTTTGTGCCCGTTTATGACCGTTTGTGACTGTGTGATCATCGTGTCTTCCTGTACCGCCCTGTTAATTAAAAGCAAATGAAAATAAAAAAATGCTTATTTGATCACATTATTTTCATTTAATGCGTTTTCTAATGTAAAAACGTGAGTATAAATCGTTAAATGAAAACAACTGAAAACAGATAACAGGATCAGACTATGAATGAGACCACTCGCCGTTTTGCCCGCTTAATTGACCTCAGCGCCGTCCAGGCGACCAGTACGGAAGCAGATATTCGTGCCTGTGCGGAACTGGCTACCCGCTACAACATCATTTCGGTGCATGTGCTGCCCTGCTGGACACGCTTTCTCAGTACGCTACTGCCGCAACAGGGACGGGGCGATATCATGATTGGCGGCCCGGTTGGCTTCCCTGGCGGTGGCCACGCAACCGATATTAAGGTCCAGGAAGTCCGCCAGCTTATTGCTGACGGTGCCCGGGAAGTGGATATGGTGGTGAATATCGGCAAAGTATTGTCCGGGGATTATGACTACGTGCGCCAGGATTTGCGGCGGGTTGTTGAAGCCGCGGCGCCGGTACCGGCAAAAGTGATCCTCGAAACCCACTATCTCAATGAGGAACAGATCTGTCGGGTTTGCGATATTGCCGTTGAGGTGGGGATGAAGTGGGTGAAAACGTCCACCGGCTGGGCCCCTACCGGTGCGACCCCGGAAAAGGTCAGCATCATCGCCGGACAGCTGAAAGGTTGCATCGACATCAAAGGCGCGGGGGGAATTCGCGATCTGGATACCGTGCGCGAGCTCTACCGGCTTGGCGTCCGCCGCTTCGGCATGAGTCTGGGGGCGGTGACCACCGTGCTGGCCCAACTGGAACAAAATCCGGACCTCTTCCCTGAACTGAACGCCTGTTAAAACCTGCGCCTGCGGGCCTGAGGGCCCGCCTTATGATGTCACCGGAGTCAGTGATGAAAAATAAAATATTAACCATTGATGTCGGCACCGGGAGTACCCGCGCCGCCATCCTGAGGGCCGATGGTTCTCTCGTGGGGTTTGCGCAGCGGGAATATGAGCAAACGACTCCTCGTGCAGGCTGGTCGGAACAGGCACCTTCTTTGTGGTGGCAATCTGTCTGCGACTGCATCCGCGAAGTTCTGTATCGTTTCCCCGATGTCCGCTCGCAGATCGCCGCGATAGGCGCCTGCGGACAAATGCATGGCACCGTACTGCTGGATAGCGCGGGTCAACTCGTCGAAGACAAAGCGCTGTTGTGGAATGACAAACGGAGCCAGCCGCAGGTCGACGCTTTTATTGTTCGCGAAGATGCGGAACGTTGGCTGCGCCATCTGAATAATCCCCCGGCAGCCGCCTGGCCTGCCTTTAAGCTGGCGTGGTGGCGGGAACATTATCCTCAGAGCGCGGCTCGCATCGCGAAGATATTAATGCCGAAGGATTTCATTAACTTCATGCTGACCGGCGCCATCGCCACCGATTACAGCGAGGCTTCCTGCTACTTTCTGATGGACAGCGAAAGCCGCAGCTGGTCGCCACAGGCGCTGGAATTGTTTGGCCTGAGACGGGAGCAGTTACCGGATCTGAAACTGTCCAGCGAGGTGATCGGCGAGGTTACCCGTGAGGCTTCGACGCTGACCGGCCTGCCCGCAGGGATCCCGGTGGTCGCCGGGACGTCAGATATGGCGGCCACCCTGCTGGGTTCCGGCGTATATCAGCCTGGAACGGCATCCGATTCTACGGGAACCTCCACGCTGATCACGGTAGTATCGCCGCAACCGTTGTTGCATTCACGAGTCAATAACCTGCATCTGGCAAACCAGGTCTGGGGCGGGTTTACCCTCCTCGATGCCGGCGGCGATGCGGTACGCTGGGCGCGCCAGGCTCTGGCAGAAAACCATATTACACACCCCGAACTGCTGCAGCTGGCGGCCGAAGTCCCCGCCGGTGCGGAAGGATTATTGTTTTTGCCCTACTTAACCGGTGAACGCATGGCGGATCACACCAATTCGCGCGCGCAGTTCTTCGGCCTGCAGCGTAAGCATGGTCGCGGACATTTATTGCGGGCGGTTCTGGAAGGGGTCGCGTTCGCTTCGGCGCGTAATCTTCGCCAGTTACGCCAGTGCGGGCAGCATCCCGAGCAGATGATCGCCTCAGGGGGCGGCGCACGCAGTCGGCTGTGGCTGGAAATCAAAGCGGCTGCGTACAATCTTCCCATTATATCGACGCGCAATCCGGAGAATGGCGTCACCGGATGCGCTATTATTGCCGGCGTTGGCATCGGGATGTATGCGGATTTTGCCGATGGCGTTCGGCATACGGTGCAGTTCGACGAACCGGTGATGCCTGACCGGCGTCTGCAGGAATATTATCAGTCCTGTAGCGAACTTTTTGATACGCTTTACCAACAATCCGCGCCATTATACGATCGCCTGGATGCGTTAAGTCGCGGGCCAGCCTGAAGGTGAGCCTTGCGGCCGCGGCCGGAATTTTCTCGCTGAAGGTGACATCGTCCGTAAGAGAGGCACAATGTTTGCAGAAGAACGACAGGAAAAGTTACTCAGTATTCTCCGGGAAAAACGCAAGGTTGCGGTTTCCGAGATGTGTGAAGTGTTCAATGTGTCTGGCGCAACCATTCGTGCCGATCTCCGTCAGTTGGAAGAGGCCGGGATGCTGACCCGCACCCACGGCGGCGCCGTGCTGCGCACCCGGGCCAGTTTTGAGCAAGCCTCCGATATGCGGGAAGTCGTCAATCTGACCGCGAAAGAGCGTATTGGCCAACGCGCCGCGGCGCTGGTAGAAGATGGCGATATCATCGTGCTGGATACCGGCACCACCACGCTGCATATCGCCCGTCATATCCGCGATCGGCAGAATGTCACCGTAGTGACGAATGATTATCAGATTGCCCGTGAACTGGAGGCCAGCCCCACTATTCAGATCATCCTGCTGGGGGGGATCGTCAAAAAAGGCTACCACTGCGTGGTGTCCATCAACGGACGTTCTATTCTCGATACGCTAAATGTGGATAAGGCCTTTATGGGGGCCAACTCGCTCTCCGTCAAGCGCGGCGCCTGTGTGGCCGATATTATGCTGGCGGAAACGAAACGCGGCATGGTGGAACATGCCAGTCAGGTGATTGTGGTGTGTGACTCCAGCAAGCTCAATAATACCTCGCTGGCGCAGTTCGCCCCGGCGGAACGTATCGATACTCTGGTAATTGACCGTCTCCCTGACGATGCGCAAGCGTATCAGACCGCCGGGATCCAGATTATTACACTGGATGAAGATGCCCTTCCCTGAACATCCCTCCACTGGGCCTACGTTAAGAGCGCGGCAGTATCACGCCACCTTCACGTCGACCTCTGCACTTCGCGCTTAGTACCCGCTTGTCGGCTGTCCCGCCAGCCAGGCATACACCGATGCCAGGTCACGATCGGCATACCCCTCATCGGCGGCTTCATCCCAGCAGTCGGCGATAGTGGCCAGGATCGGCAACGGCGTATCTTCCGCCGCGTCGAGCGCCAGCCGGGCATCTTTCAGCGCATGGCTGAGCTGCATCTGCGGAGTAAAATCATTCGCCGCGATCATCTCCAGCTTGGCTTTCACATAAGGTGCCGCCAGCGGGCCACCGTCAAGCGCGCCCCAGAATGCTTCTGGAGTAAAACCTAATTTCGCCGCCAGTAACGTACTTTCTGCCACCCCTTCCATCATGGTGATCAGCCAGGCGTTCAGTACCAGCTTCATTTTCTGACTGTTGCCGGCGTCGCCAAACCATTGTGTGCCGCGCGCAATCGCGGCAAAGACGCTCTCGGCCTTCACGCCTCGCTGACGATCCCCGCTGGCAAGCACCAGAATTTGCGCATTCTCCGCCGGTTTTTTGGTTCCCGACACCGGCGCATCAAGGTAGACCATCGATGGGCGAAGCGATGCCAGCAGGTCAACGGCCTCCCGTGTTTCTTCGACGCCAATTGTCCCCATCTGGCAAAAAACGGCGTCTGGCTGGCAAACCGGAGCCATTTCGCGGATCGCATTCCGGGTTGCTTCACCATCGGTCAGTACCGACAGAATCACCTCCGCCGACGCCGCGGCCTGTTGAGGGGTCGCGTGACGGATTAATCCGCTGGCTATCAAATCCTCACCCCGCTCAGGGGTACGGTTCCAGCCATGAACGGTGAAGCCTTTTTTTAACAGATTGCTGGCAAAAGCATGCCCCATAGCGCCGAGCCCAATAACGGCAACAACCGGTAAGTTCATTCCATTTCTCCCGCGTTAATTTCGCACCTGCATAGCGTCCCGGGCGGCAAACCGTCCGTCCAGGTGACGTCGGTAGCGCGCTAACCGGGTAAAGTGCATTCAGTATGCCCGTATCGGCGGAATAAAGGCCAGCACGTTTATCGTCTTTATCCTGCAGAAATCAGTGGCTTGCCCTGGCGAGAAAAACAAACGCCGGCGGGAAATGGCCGGCGGATGGGAACGGGTTGCTTTTAATGATTAAACAGTGACACTGTCACTTATCAAGCCACGCCGAGATAGGCATTTCTCACCTCCGGGTTGTTCAGCAGCTCCCTGCCCGTTCCGCTTAATTGAATCTGGCCATTCACCATGACATAGGCGCGGTCAGACAACTTCAGCGCATGATGCGCATTTTGTTCCACCAGAAACAGCGTCATGCCCTGCTGCGTCAGCTCTCGCAGGATCTGGAATATCTGTTTGACCACCAGCGGCGCCAGTCCAAGACTGGGCTCATCCAGCAGTAACAGTTTTGGCCGGCTCATCAAGGCGCGGGCAATGGCCAGCATCTGCTGCTCGCCTCCCGATAACGTCATGGCGCGTTGCGCCCGTCGCTCTTCAAGACGAGGAAAAAGCTGATACATTCGCGCTTTGTCCTCATTCTGATAGCGGCTGCCCACGGGAATGGTCCCCATCAGCAGGTTTTCTTCCACCGTCATATCGGCAAAAATCCGTCGCCCTTCCGGCGCCTGGGCAATACCGTTACTGGCAATAAAATGGGTAGACCGTCGGCTGATATCCTCGCCGCGATAGCGAATCTCTCCTGCGGCGATGCGTGGCTGGCCAAAAATAGACATTAACAGCGTGGACTTCCCGGCGCCGTTGGCGCCGATCAGCGCCACCGTCTCTCCTTCATTCACCGTTAAGGAGACCTGTTTCAACGCCTGGATCTGGCCATAGAACACATCCACCTGACGAAATTCAAGCAACGGTTGGCTCATTCGGCAAGCTCCTCTTCATCCGTCCCCAGATAGGCCGCGATCACGCTGGTATTTGACTGAATCTCCTTCGGTTCGCCGCGGGCGATCACATCGCCATGATCGAGCACGATCACGTGATCGGAAATCTCCATCACCATCCCCATGTCGTGTTCAATCAACAATACCGTCACGCCGTGATACTGGCGCAGGAAGCGGATAATCTTGCTCAGCGCCTGGGTCTCAACGGGATTAAGCCCCGCCGCCGGTTCATCCAGACAGATCATCTCTGGCCCGGTACACATCGCGCGGGCAATCTCCAGCCGCCGCTGCTGCCCGTAGGAGAGCGTTCCCGCCAGCAGGTTAGCGCAATCCGCCATACCGACCACCTCCAGCCAGTAGAAGGCTCGATCCAGCGCCCGGTTTTCGGCGTTTCGATACCCGCGGGTATTTATGATCCCGGCGAGTAAATTACGATTTACCTGCATATGCTGGGCCACCAGCAGATTTTCAATCACCGACATCTCACGAAACAGCCGGATATTCTGAAAGGTTCGTGCCAGCCCCGCCCGGTTAACCAGATGCGTCCCACCGAACATTTTGTAATACAGCCGCGATCCCAGCGCGGCTGGATGGAGAAAATCCGTCGGATGAAGCTTTTGTCCCAGTACCTGAATCACGTCGGTGATCCGCGAACGGGCATGCAGCCTGATCGCCCCGCCGGTTGCCCGATAAAACCCGGTCAGACAGTTAAACACCGTGGTTTTCCCCGCGCCATTAGGGCCAATCAGCGCGGTAATCGACCCTCTTTTGACCTCAAGATTGACATCATTGAGCGCTTTAATGCCGCCAAAATGCATCATCAGATGCTCAACCTGCAAAATATTGTCATTCATGGCGCCACTCCCTTCCGTACCGCCACCCCCGTACGACTGGTACGCACCAGCCCACGCGGCCGCCAGATCATCATCAGCACCATCAATACGCCAAACAGCAGCACCCGATATTCGTCGAACCCCCTGAGCAGTTCCGGGGCCACCGTCAGGACAAACGCTGCCAGCACCACCCCCAGCGTCGAGCCCATTCCCCCCAATACCACGATGGCCAGAATCAGCGCCGACTCAAAAAAGGTAAACGAGGTCGGGTTAACAAACCCCTGATAGGTGGCAAAAAAGACCCCGGCAATTCCTGCCGTAGAGGCTCCCAGCATAAACGCCGAGAGCTTCACCAGCACATGGTTCAGCCCCATAGCCCGACAGGCTATCTCATCTTCACGCAGCGCCTCCCATGCGCGGCCGATAGGCATTCGCGTCAGCCGGTGCTTAATAAACAGCACCAGCAGGACCACCAGGCAAAGCACGGCGTAGATAAAGATAAATTTGAGGTTGGGGTTATAGCTGATGTGCAGAAACTCGTGGATCGGCACCCCGCCGTCTTTTGCCCGCCGGCCAAACTCGAGTCCGAACAGCGTCGGCGCCGGGACGGATACCCCATTCGGTCCGCCGGTAAAACTGACCCAGTTATTCAGCACCAGACGGATAATTTCACCAAAGCCGAGGGTGACAATCGCCAGATAATCGCCATGCATTCGCAGCACCGGAAATCCCAGCAGCGCACCGGCCAGCGCCGCCATAATGGCGCCTGTCGGCAGCATTGCCCAGAATCCCAGCCCCAGATACTGATAACCCAACGCCAGCCCGTAGGCGCCAATGGCATAAAAGGCCACATAGCCCAGATCGAGCAGGCCCGCCAGCCCGACCACAATATTCAGCCCCAGTCCCAGCAGGACATAAATCAGCCCAAGAATCGCGACCGTCAGCAGATATTTCGTGGCGATGATCGGGAACAGGATGGCGAGGAGCGCCAGCAGCGGAATGACCCAGCGCAGCCGCGATCGATAACCGGCGGGTCTCACGTATACGCCATCATTCGTTCCTTCAAAGCGGGCGAGGAACTGGCGACCGCTGCGACTTTGCAGCATCAGACTGAGCAGCAGTCGCCCGATCATCACGATGCCAACCAGTATCAACACCCGCTGGGTTGACAGATTGTAACTGTAACCTTTCAGCACAATGCCCACGATCGGGCCAAATACGATCAGCGCACACAATCCGGCCAGGATGCTGTCGATCAGGCAGCGCCTGATATCCACTCCTGGCTTACGGGACACTTCAGCCATGTTTGACCCCTTAAACCTTGGCAACCATCGGGCGACCCAGCAGCCCTTGCGGGCGGAAAATAAGGATCGCCACCAGCAGCGCGAAGGAAAAAACATCTTTATAATCCGAGTTCACCAGCCCGGCGAACTGCGCTTCGGCTACCCCCAGCAGTAAACCGCCGAGCATCGCGCCGGGTAGCGAGCCGATCCCCCCCAGCACGGCGGCAGTAAAGGCTTTGATGCCGATGATAAAACCGATATAGAAATCAAAAGTGCCGTAGTTCATGGTCACCAGCACTCCAGCCAGACCGGCCATCGCCGCGCCTATGACAAAAACCAGCGAGATCACCCGATCGGTATTAATCCCAAGGATGGCGGCCATTCGTCGATCCTGCTGCGTCGCCCGGCAGATACGACCGAGCCGGGTATGCTGGATTATCCAGGTCAGGACGATCATGCCTACCAGCGCCGCGACGAGGATAAAGATTTTGGTCCAGGTGATTTGCACGATGCCGTCGCCAACCTCAAAACGCAGTACGCCGGAGAGCAGCGTCGGGATCCCCTGTTGATTGGGACCCTGGCTGATTTGTACGTAGTTCTGCAGAATAAGCGACATACCGATAGCCGAAATCAGCGGTGCCAGGCGGGTTGAGTTGCGCAACGGCCGGTAGGCGATACGTTCGATAGTCCAGCCGTAGACCCCGGTCACCACAATGGTGAAGATCAGCGTGCCGAAGATCAGCAAAGGAAAGGAGTGAATCCCAAATCCGGAGAGCAACGCCAGCCCGATAGCGCACAGATAGGCGGAAATCATGTACACCTCGCCGTGAGCGAAGTTAATCATGCCGATGATGCCGTACACCATGGTATAGCCGATGGCGATTAATCCATATACGGCGCCTAGCGTCAGCCCATTGATCAATTGTTGTAGAAAGAACGCTTCCATAGACACCATCCTGCCGGTAAACGGGCAGCGAACAGCCTGGCGCACCGCCGCTGCCTTTTCGCGAATAGCCCCTTGTGAAGGGGCGGAAAGTTCTGGCGGTTAGAGCTGGTGATATTTGCCTTTATCATCCCACTTATAAACCACGTAATCCGATACCTTCAGATCGCCCTTGCCATCCCAGGCTTTTTTGCCCATCACGGTATCGACGCTGTGGTTTTTCAGCCATTCGCTGGCTTTGGTGTTATCGGCTCCGACGGCATTATAGGCTGCGGCGATCGCCTGGATCGACGCGTAGGCATACAGGGTATAGCCTTCCGGTTCGAAACCGCTGGCGCGGAATTTTTCAATGACGGCTTTCCCTTCCGCAATGGTGCGCGGATCCTGACCGAAGGTCATCAGCACGCCGTCAGTGAACTGCGGGCCGCCGGCAGCGGTCACCAGCTCTTCCGTCACAATACAATCGCCGGAGAAGAATTTCGCCTGTACCCCCTGTTCCCTCATCTGACGAACCAGCGGGCCGGCTTCCGGATGGCAGCCGCCGAAATAGACCACGTCAGGCTTCAGCGCGCCAATTTTGGTCACCAGCGCGTTGAAGTCCTTCTCGCCTCGGGATAGCCCCTCGTACAGCACCTCTTTCGTCCCGCGTTTCGCCAGCGCGGCGCGGGTGGCATCCGCCAGCCCCTGGCCATAGGTATCTTTATCGTGGATCACGGCGATTTTCTTCGCCTTTAGCACATCCAGCATATAGTTCGCCGCAATAGCCCCCTGCTGGTCGTCGCGACCGCACATGCGGAACATATCTTTCATCCCGCGTTCGGTGATTTGCGGGTTCGTCGAGCCCGGGGTGATCGTCAGAATACCGGCCTCGTCATAGACCTCTGAGGCAGGCATGGTGGATGACGAACAGAAATGCCCCACCACGGCGGAGACGCCGGACTCATCGACCAGACGGTTCGCCACGGCGACCGCCTGTTTGGGTTCACAGGCATCGTCCCCCTGAACCAGCACAATTTTTTCGCCTTTAATTCCTCCCGCCGCATTAATATCCGCCGCCGCTTGCGAGGCCCCTTTCCAGTACTGGGCGCCATAAGTCGCATTCGGCCCGGTAAACGGTCCGGCAACACCAATCTTCACATCCGCCTGTGCGTAAAATGCCATGCTCATACAACCCGCAATCGCAAAATGAAGAGTCAACTTTTTAAGTTTCAGAGACATTCGATATTCCTCAGCGATTTATAGCCTTGCGCCCTGTAATGGCGCGGAAAATATCAATTACTGTTTGGTTTGCCGAAGGCTGACACTGTGCCGTCACGGCCGGGGTGGAAGAAGCAAAAATCCCGCCAGGGAGAAATGGCGCGTCAGATCGCTTAGTGATGGATGGCAATAACGCGTGATAACAACGTTACCGCCTCCGGCTGACGTGCATTTCTGTACGAGTCAGGAGGTCTGTTGCCATCACGTGGCGAGTCGGGAACTGCGGCGTCCATATCGACCAGCGAGCTAAACATAGTTGCTCTTTGCACTCGTTGCGCACTGCCCTGGTGCAAAAGTGCGAAAATGATCATGAGAGTGAATAATTTTGTTGCGGTATTGTGAACAATATAACAAGACGTGCGAGAAGCGGCGCGTTAACGGGGATTCCGCGCTATGGACTCATAGCCCACTCTTATGATTCCCATCGTGCAGGCGGAGCTCACTTCCGGGAAAAGGAGGCGATAACGACCCGACGCTGTCGCGGCGTAGTTAACCGCCAGGGCCCGCCCTGCCAACATAACAGCAGGTCAGACGCGGGGAATACACACACTGATTGACTTGAATTCGAATCGTAGGAGAATGCATCTTCACGCAACGGCCTATAACGATGACGAATATGATTTTCTGCTCTCGTAGCGTCCCTGTTTTCTTTAAAGCGACCCTGTCCGCCGCGGCGGTGGCCGCCGCGCTGCTGTTGGTTAGCTGTTCCGGCAAACCGCCCGCCTCTCTGGTGACCCCGCTTCCCCCGGCGCTGAAACAGCCCCATTTACCCAAAACCCATGAGCCGGTACGCGGCGTCTGGCTGACAACGGTGTCTCGTCTTGACTGGCCGCCTGTCGCTTCGGTGACGATTGGCGACCCAGCGGTTCGTATCCGCCAGCAGCAGCAAGCGTTGACCGATAAACTGGATAAGCTGCAAAGCCTCGGCATCAATACCGTCTTCTTCCAGGTCAAACCGGATGGCACCGCGCTGTGGCCGTCAAAAATTTTGCCCTGGTCCGATATGCTGACCGGCCATATCGGCCAGGATCCGGGCTACGACCCGCTCCAGTTTATGCTCGATGAGGCCCATAAACGCGGTATGCGGGTCCATGCCTGGTTTAACCCCTATCGCGTTTCTGTGAATACCCGGCCAAAAACCGTCAGCGAACTCAACGGGACTCTCTCGCAGATCCCCGCCAGCGTTTTCGTGCTGCATCGTGACTGGATTCGTACCGCCGGCGACCGCTTTGTCCTCGACCCGGGGATTCCGGAAGTGCGCGACTGGATAACCAGCATCGTTGCCGAAGTGGTGGAACACTACCCGGTTGACGGCGTGCAGTTTGATGATTATTTCTACACCGAATCGCCGGGTTCAGCGCTGAACGACACCCAGACCTACCGGAGATATGGCCAGGGATACGCCTCCAAAGCGGACTGGCGGCGACACAATACCCAGCAGCTGATTGCCCAGGTGTCACGCACCATCAAACAGCTCAATCCCGATATTGAGTTTGGCGTCAGTCCTGCGGGCGTCTGGCGTAACCGATCACACGATCCGGCAGGTTCCGATACCCGCGGCGCGGCGGCGTATGATGAGTCTTACGCCGACACCCGCAGCTGGGTTCAACAGGGCCTGCTTGACTACATCGCCCCCCAGCTGTACTGGCCCTTTGCCCGTGATGCGGCCCGCTATGATGTGCTCGCTAAATGGTGGGCCGACGTGGTGAAACCGACCGGTACCCGGCTGTATATCGGCGTGGCGCTGTATAAAATTGGCGAGCCGTCGAAAAATGAGCCCGACTGGATGGTCAACGGCGGCGTTCCGGAACTGAAGAAGCAGCTGGATTTGAACGAATCGATGCCGCAAATCCAGGGGACGATTCTGTTCCGGGAGAACTATCTCAACCAGCCGCAAACTCAGCAGGCGGTGAACTACCTGAAAAGCCGCTGGGGAAGTCGCGCCGGGCCTTCGCTCAGCCCGACGCTAACGCCGCCATTGCGTTCTGCAAGCGTGAATGGACCCACAGTAAGCGATCGGTGATCGCCTCATACACCGGTGGTGAAAAGTCATGCGGTAAAGTTTCCTTTACCGCAGCAACCGCGTGGGGAACGTTATCGACAAAATAGCGCAGAATCTCCAGCATCTGCTCCTCGGCAAACCCCACCTCTTTCGCCGTGGCGAGGAAGTGACGCGGATAGAGCGTCTGGATCTCCGTTTTGCGCCCTTTACTGGCCTTCAGGCTCATTGACAGCCGGAGATCGCTCAGGTGCAGCCCCTTCCCGCCAAGCAGCGGAAACGCGGAGATAATGTCGTAGAATGGGGTTAAGCGATAGCTGCCGCCTGGCTGGAGGAAAATCGAGAAGTTTTTCGCGTGGCCATCGGTTGCGCCAATCAGCCACTGGAACACCATAAACTTCATAAAGTTATAGCGATCCTCGAGCGCCTCGCTGGATCCAACCAGAAAAGCCATAATCGCCCGAATGCCCGGCCCGCCGTCGGACTCATACTTAATCGATGACGGAATGCCGAAGGCCTGACACAGATCTTCCTGCGGTAAACGCAGCAGCACCGTCTTCTCCTGCGCCCAACGACGGTCGAAACGCTCAACCGCCAGCGCCCTGATGCTGGCGGTCTGGATAATGCTGGCGCGCGGAACGGCAAAACCCAGCGCCCGGGCCAGCGCCAGACACAAATATTCGTTATCTACGCTTTCGCTGAGATCCAGCACCGCATCCGGCTGTTTGATCTCGCCGATAGGCAGTTTAATGATATGGGTGGTCGGCGTGGTCCCCGTCGGTATACACCACTGCTCGCCGATTTTCAGCAGCGCGGTTTTCTCCTGGGCCCCGGCCACCGAGATCCTGAAATCATCGTGTTCGTTGACCATCCCGAGCGGTATATCCGACTGGTAGGCCGTCAGCAGCGCATCCAGGGCGTGGCTATCCAGCGCCTCCCAGCTCAACGCCCCCCGGGTTGCGTTTTCCCCTGGCGGGAGTAACGTGACCGCCCCGACGCTGTCGCGTCCGATCTCGGCCAGCAGATCAAAAGGCTGCTTTGAACGCGCCTGATAGCGCTTAACAATGCGGTCCCGCACCCGCGGGCTGTCCGGCAGCAGGTTGTCAAAATAGTTAAACACCGCATCGTCGGTGATGTTACCGTACTGCAGCGGGAGCGACAGAGAGAGCGGCCTGGCGCGAGGATTGCGCATCCACGCCTCTTCATAGCGAAAGAGATGGGCGCCGTTCGCCTGCTTGATAAGTTCGCCGACTCGCTCATTGTTCATCCATGTCACGAGAGTAGCCATTACCAGTCCAGATCCTGTGGGTTATCACTGCTATCGTTGGTATCCGGCGCATTTTTTTCGCAAATCGCCATCGACAGTTCCAGTGACTGTAAAATTTTAAACACCGTGGTTAACGTCGTTTTCTCGGGATGATTTTCAAAGTTAGAGACGGTAGCCTGTTTAATCCCCATACGCTGAGCCAGGTCGCTCTGCGTCCACTGGTTTTTCTGGCGCACCAGCTTGAGATAGTTTGCCAGCTGAACCGGGCTGTATATTCCTGGTGAAGGGCTCATCGTGTCTCCTTATCCTCTTCTGCGGATAAAACACTATTTATACCCTGTCGGGGATAATGTCAACCCGGTCACTCGCCGGCAACGTCATGTTATCCCCACCAAGGGATAAATATAAAAATATCCCCTAATGGGGATATTTCAGCTGTGTTTTGCTTTGATCAGACGAGCAGCAGCACGGTACCGGACGGCGGGCTCAGCCGTCGACCAGCTCATCGTAGAAGGTCCGCAGACGCGAACGAAGATAGAGAACGGCTTTATGTTTGCGCGAGAGCAGCGCCTGTTCGCTGGCACCGCACTCTTCAGCCAGCTCCCTGTAGCTGTAGCCTTGCAGTTCGGTCTTCTCAAAGACCTCGCGCTGGGCGGCCGGCAGTTCGGAGAGCGCCTGATTCAGCGCATCCCAGAGCAGCGCTTTCAGATACTCCTCTTCCGGCGTTTGCGGTACGCCAAACAGCGTTTCTGAGAGCTCATCCTCCGGCAGATCGTCGTCCGGGTTCACGTAGCCCGATAAGGGCAGCTCGCGCTTTTTTCGCGCCCGATCGGTCATCTCGTTACGTGCCGCACGAAACAGCCAGGCCGCCACGTTCTCTACCGGCTGTTCCACGGTCATCAACTGACAGGTGACTTCCTGCAGAATATCATCCGCATCGTCGCGCACCGGCGTCCGCCCGCGGATAAACGCTCTCAGCCGTGAGCGACAGGCGTTGATTGCCGATAGCAACAGCGACTCCCCGCCTGGCCCTGTTTTCATCTGACTCACTCGTCTGGCGTCGTTTTGACCGCGTCGTTTTGCGGCGGGGTGTTCTCCTCCCGACGTTCGCGCCAGCCGCAAGGCCCACGCGGGTCGCGAGGCGCGCGATGGTGGAAGCGCTGAATAAACTCTTCGCGCTGTTCCGGGCTCATCTTCATCCAGCGTTCATGCATCCGGCGACGCATCCCGAACATGCCGGGGCGAAAACCCAGGCCACCAAACAGAATACGCGATAGCGCCAGAATACCTAACGCCTGCCAGAAACCGATACTCTTGACGCCAAGAATGGCCGGCAGCAGCGCATTCCACAGCGACATCACCAGCAGCCCAAGAATCGCGATCAGCACCACGCCGATAATCAGCGGTTTAGCCATTCGATGATGGCCGAACCGGCGATCGCGCGCATAGCCGTGCATTCCAAAATCTCTCATCTGTGTGACCTCATTAACGTAGTAAAAAGTAACCTTGTGCCGAGGTAGACGAATGAGCGGCGGGAATATTGCTAAAAAAATAAAAAAAAGCGGCATGTTGCGCAGTTCGATGGCAGTCAGCGCAAACGCGGTTAAAAGCTCATTGCTAAACCGACGCCATAGCCCCGGGTATTATCCCCGAACATATAGCGGGCGACGAGACGCGTGCGGCTGATGAACACGGGATACTGGCTGCTGTCGAGCTCCAGCCCGACCCCCAGAGAACTAAGACCGTTAAACCCAAGCTGCCCGCGCTGATCGCCCAGATATTCGGTATGCGCGCCTTCCAGCACGTAGCGCACCGGGCTTTTCAACAGCGTCCAGTCGGAAATGGGCGCGCGGCGGCGCAGATACAGCCCAATGTTTTCGGCGCTGGACTGTCCGCTGACGGCTTCCGGCGTGCTGCCAAAGGTTTGCAGGCTCATGCCGGAATAGCGCAGTTCAACATCGATATCCTGCTCTTTGGAGAACAGTTCGTAATCCAGCATCAGCGAACCGCCGAGCCCGTAGGCATTGAGCCGTCCGCCGTCAAGAAATTTAAAATCCGCATTCCGCTTCTGCTCAATCAGCCGGCTGCCGATCCGCACGTCGCTGGCCATGGTCCCCAGCATAAAGTTAAAAATGGGCCGCAGGACCAGCGTACCGCCCCACCTATCGGTATACAGATTGAAGTCCCAGCCGATGCCGCCGGTACCGGTCAGACTGTTCCACTTCGCCGGAATATTGCGGCTGTCATCGCCGTTGCTCAGCACAAACTGCGGATCGTAGCGACTGTAGCCCAGCGTCCCTTCTAAATAGATCGGATAACGTTTACTCAGGGTCGCACCGCCGCCGAACTGGGTAATCGACAGCTGATTTTTCTCGTTGCTGCCGGAACCGATATTGAGGTCGCTGGCGGTGACATCGGGGACGACGGTGTAGCTCATCAGCATCAGCACGGCATCGGCGCGCTGTTTTAAATGGCTACCGTCAAGGGCAAAACAGGCCGGACTGACCAGCAATAAGGTCGCAGACAGAGTGCAGGCACATGGCAAAGAAACCGTCATTTCTTATTTGAAACCTCACCCGAAGATCAAAGGGTTACCCGAAACGCCCGGGCTGATAATGAAATACTGACCTGACGAAAACAGCGGATCGGTATGATAGTTCAGTATAGTGATAGTTTGATATCCATCCTGACGCGTCAACGCGCGGATCGACGCATTTTCTGGCCCGACCATCAGTCGCCCGCGCTCTCAGGCGCGCGTTGCAGGACAGCGGTTCAGGCGCTTTTTTCCGCCAGCCAGACCGTGCGACCACCGCAGTGCGGGTCGTTGACAACATGCTTCAGTAGTGCAAAACCGTGGGTTTCCAGCTGTCGGCGATACGCTTCCGGCGCCAGACTGGCGTGATAGAGCGCCTCCCCCTCAAACTGCCCGATAGCTTCCCCATCGTGGTTACCACTGGTAAACATCAGCGGCGCGTGCGCACGGGCATGGGCCGCAAAGCGGGCAAACATCGCGCGCTGGGCGTCGCGGGTCAGATGGAAGAAGCTGTCCCACGCCAGCAGCGCGTCAAACTGCTGACCCAGCGCCAGGGTGCGCATATCCGCCACCGTCCACTGCTGATGCGCAAAATCCTGGCGGCAGCGGGCAATCATCGCCGGAGAGGAATCGATGCCGGTCAGCCGATACCCCCGGCGGATAAAGTAGGCCGCGACAGGCGTTCCGTTGCCGCAGCCAATATCGAGAATATGGCCGCCGGGTCTCACCCGCGCAAGAAACGTATCCAGCCAGGGTTGTTCAAACAAGTGGGTTGAACGCAGTTCCGCCCAGCGTCGGGCATGGCGCTCATACAGATCGATGATCTTCTCAGCGCACGGATTATCGAGGGGGGAAGATTCCGGGGATAGCATAGGTTGTGGCTCCAGGTTTTAATATTTTTCGACCAGATGAAGCTTTACCTGGTTTCGCCCTTCTTTCTTCGCGGCATACAGCGCCTTATCGACGCGATTAAACAGCTGATCGATCTCTTCACCCTCCTGATGTTCCGCGACGCCGATACTGACCGTCACCGTCCCGGCGTGCTCGGGGATATGATAACAGCTGACCGCGTGGCGAATCGCTTCCGCCATCGCCAGTGCCGGCGCGATTGTCGCACCGGGGAGAAATAATAAAAATTCCTCCCCTCCCCAGCGATAGATCTGGTCCTGAATTCTGGCGGCGGATTCAAGAATTCGGGAAATAGCCAGCAGCACCTCATCGCCTTTTTGGTGTCCGTAGCTATCATTAATCGCTTTAAAATTATCGACATCAACCAGTAGCAGGCAAAAACCGTCAGCATGAAATAACGAGGAATCAACAATACGATAAAACTCGCGTCGGTTAAGTAATCCGGTTAAAGGATCGTGAGTGGCCGCAAATTCAAGTTCTTCCTTCAGATTCACCTCTTCAGTAATGTCATGAATAATACACAGCATCAACCGTATATGGTTCAGCACCACCGGCCCGGCATAGGTCTGAACATAGCGGAGAGAACCATCGGACAGAATATGGGTAAAATTAAGCGGCTTGTGGCCGCCGGGCAAGCTTGCCACGCTGCGCATAACGGGAAGCACGTCCCTTCCCAGGGTATTGATCTGCCAGGTATGGCGAGTGCGCATCTCATCGGCCGTGTAGTTATAAAACCGCAGCGCGGCGATATTCGCATCAATAATTCGCCCGTCCTGTTCAGGGTCGATCAACAGCATCGGGGCGGAACTGGTCATAAAAAAGCGCGAAAAGAAACTATTGCTGCGCCGTTTGTAGGTATGCGCGGGGAGCGCCTTAAACGAGTCATTTTGCTGCAGGATCTTTACGGCTTCGAACAGAATTAATGTGTCATATTCTTCGGATTTAATCAGCGTGGTTTTACAATAAATCGGACTCAGACCTTCCGGGGTTTGAATGGTCCACACTTCAAATACTTCAGCAATATTTTTGAAGTAATACAGATAATTCTGCAGGCTGCGTTGCGGACAGCTGGAGAGCGTGCCTTTGCGCATTTCATCCAGCGACATCGCTCCACTCAGGGTTCTGGAGGCCTGATTACTGTAGACGACGACTTCTTTAAAAGGATGAACCACCCAGACAGGGGTGCTTAATAAATCAAAAATCATTAACTCTTTTAATAACATGCGGCCCTCCAGCGAACAGGCACCCCGCTTCTGAACGACGCTCTCATCGCCAATCTGGCCCAACGGCGTAAGCTAATGAAATGATGTCGAAAGTTCAGGCATGAGATCAAGACGCCGGAAGTATAGTTCCTTTTTGATTATGGAAAGTGTACCGGGAAAGCAAAACGGCGCTGCCGCGGACAGAAGCCAGGCATTCTCCCCGGCGCTCGCCGTTGCTGAATTATTTCTCGATACGCTCAAGCTGGGTTTGATCCGCCCGTTCGGCGCGATTGGCCAGTCCCTGGAACTGCCCGGGAGTATAGAAGGTCTCCGGTACCGGCAGCATCTGCATGTCCTGCCCCGGATGAATTTGCAACTGTCCAAGCGCGGGGAGCGAAAAGCCGTCCACCGTCTGCGGCAGGGTTAACCGCCAGGGCGTCGTCCTCTCGAACGGGACCGGCGTCGGCAGCCGATCGTCGCTCATATCGTAATTGCGTTTGAGCACCAGAAATTTATCCGGAACCCGCCGCTGGCTATTCCACCAGTCGCCATCCAGCTTGCGGAACATGCTTTCCGTTTCGCTGCGCGGAGCCACCATCAGTTTTACCAGCACCTTTTTCAGCGCGGCTTCCATTGCCTGGTTATAGTCGTCAACCGAACCGGCATGGCCGTGCAAAATGACGCTGATGGCCAGCCGGGCGCCCAGCAGATTAGAGTAGAGATCTTCCGGGGAAAAGGCGGAGATTTCCTCCGAAAACCCCGGAACTGACTGGAAGCCATTCCACTGCGCAATTTCATGCCATTGCGCAAGCTCATAGGCCAGACGGCCTGCGAGCCAGGCGGCAATCTCATAGCGCCGGGACAGGGCGGCCGGCGGCATAAAAGCATTGAGCTGGATCCGTCTGATGCCCAGCTCCTCGCTGTAGAAAATGCGCCCCGCTTGTCCAAGATGCGGGTAAATACGGGAGAAGAGATAAAAAGTATTATCCGCGGTATCGCGCACGTGGGCGATATCGATAAACCCGCCGCGACGGGTATAGATCAGCCCGTTTTCTTCTTCACTCAGTCCGACGAGGTTTTTTACCGCCCCCAGCGCGCTGTCGTTGTAGCGATGTTTACCCAGCGTATCGAGCGTCAGGACATTACCAATTTGATAGACCGGGATCGGCACCCCAATCGCTCTGACATGCAGGTCATAGCCAAACGCACAGCACGGACGCAGCGATTCCGGCGGCGCCAGATGGCTGACCACCGGTTTGACCCGGGGAGCGGGAACGACCGGTAAGAGCGGATCCTTCGCGCACACCGAGAACGCGGCCGCCAGTAAAAATAACAAGCCATGACGCATCAACATTGTCTCCAGGACATAAACGGACGCTCGCAGGCGGCATCTTGCGAGGTTAAAAACGGTATTCTCCGGCGACAAAGAAGCTATTACGTTCGTTAAAACCAAACTCGGTTAACACGTTAAAGTTCTGTGTAATTTCATATTGCGCCCCCACCAGCATGTTCCACGGTGAAGAGAGCCGCTGCTTCACGTCAAACTTGCCCTGATCGTCTTTATTGACCGCGGCAATGAGCGGCTGGAGTTCCGGCGGCATATGCAGATCGGAGAGATTGCCTTTGAACTCCTGCTGCACGTTCTGGTACATACTGCCCACCCAGATACTTAAGTTTGACGGGCCGGCGATGCCTTGTAAATTAAAGCGATAGCCAATGCGCGGCGACACGGTGGTGGCCGAGATTTTACCGTCAAGAATATCGAAGTCGGTACGGGTATAGTTGGTATCGATCAGGCCGAACCAGTTGCCATAGCCGCCGGCGAGGGTAAACCCGGTTCCCCAGGTGGTGCCTTTAAAATCGAGCGCAAAATCAATATCCTGCAGCTGTCCGTTTTCATGGAGTCGATGTACGGATCCGGCAATTATTCGGTCGATCCCGGTATATTTTGAGGGATCGGCGTCAACCGACACTTTTGATAGCGACGATCCGCTGGTATGCCCGGCGATGCCGTAGATATTTAAAAAAGGAAACACCCACATATCCAGACGCAGGTTCTCGGTCTTGCTCTTCTGTCGCGTATGTCCCGCATCGATGGCGAACATATCGCCCGGTATCGGATGATTTCCGAGCTTCAGTCCGGAAAAAGAGATACTGTCGACCAGGATATCCTGGCGAATATTCATATAGCTTAAATTAACCCCGAACGGCAGCGGGATCGAGTATCCACGCGCCCTTGCCTCATCACCCCAAATCGGAAAATAGCTGTCGTTACTGCTGCCGGAACTGTCGGTCGTGCTGGCCCCCCAGGCGGTGCCCGACGTTAACAACAACGTAAGTACGATTTTAGTCCATCTCATTTTTTTCTCATCTGACCTTAAAGTCCGGAACCCACATTAAAATAAAGCGCCTGTTCATGTTCGCTGAAGGCGATATCAATCCCCGTCTGTAATCCATACTGGCGCGCTATCAGGTAGCGAAACCCGGTCCCCCACGCCACCTCGGTTTGCTCCCACAGAGAATGGGCTTCGTCAGCGGCGCTGCCGATACCGACAAACCCTTGCAGGATCCAGCGCGGCTGAAATTCCCAGGCAAGCTGAGTCTGCGCCGTACTGACATAATCACCCTGATAGCGGTAACGAGAAATCCCGCGTAATTCGATATACGGGCGAGCCATTGGCGTCAGGCGCTTATCATGGTGGGTCAACGACTGGTAGTTGCCAGCCACGGCGAGCGTCAGCGTGCGGCTCAGTGGGATGTAGTATTTCCCATCTACAGAAAACTGATCGTAATGATAGTCGCCACCAAGCAATGAACGGAAAAATCGATACTCGCTTTGTACCGATAACCCCTTCTTAGGGTAGAAAAAATTATCCGTAGTGTCATATTCCGCCACCACGCCCAGCGCCGATGATGCGCTCTCCTGACCCAGCACCTGCCGCCAGACCCGATTAACGACCGCGTTATCGGCGGAAACCTCGGTTTTCGCATACACCTGAGAGGCGCCGACAAATATCGGCGTGTCGCCGATGCGAAACAGCAGTTTTTGCAGACCGCCATAGCCGCGGGTCTGCGAGTGGATAGCGGTATTTTTATTAAAACTGCTCAATCCGTCGGAATAGATATCCAGTTTAATATTGGCGTAGCCCAGCAGCACCAGATAGCGAATACGGTCATTATTCCAGGTATGCCGGTGGCCGCCGCCGACAAACCAGGTCCCGTTCTGCGTTCCGCCGCCGCCAAAAGCGGTGATCGGCGGCGGAATAAAATTATCGCCATCCCGCGTCCCTTTACCGTGCAAAAAGAGACCAAACAGCCCCCCGCCATAGCCCACCGCCGGCTCGGTTATCGCCATCGGCACCGGCAGGAATCCGTACGGGTTATCCTGCAGATAGCGGCTCATATCCAGCATGCCATCTTCGGGATCGAACAGTTCGGCGCAAGCGGCGGGAAGGGAAAGTGGCACGAGGAGCGCCAGCAATATGGTCGGTAGCGAAAACGTCATGCACTCTCCGGCGTCGTGATGGGTTCTGAATGCCCATGTAGCTGAAGAATAATGGGTTTCATGGTAATAAAAAATATATCCTATGGTGCCATGAACGACCAATTTTCGGTCGGCGGTTTTTTTTAATTCTGGACAAATTAGCCAGCGAAAAGGGCATAGAAAGCCAATTATCCGCAGCAAAATTATGCCGGCGCTGAGTATTTAGCCACCTGGATGAGTGACAGTGTCACATAATCTGGCGCGAATTCGCCCGCGGCCGGGATTGTAATCAAAAAGTGAATGCCGTATAACATGGCGCAACCGAGGGGTGTCCCGTGAGGGCTGAGATGGCGTAAGCCGAACCCTTTGAACCTGATCTGGGTCATGCCAGCGAAGGGACGGGTCGGCAATTTTGCCAGTTTACCGCCATTGCCTGTTCATACTTCCGCACACCCGGATCTCCCCCGCAATCAGGAGGTCCTGTGATTCTGCCGATCTTTACCCAGGGTATTTATGGTCGTCTGCGCCAGCAGGCGGGATGCGACTGGGAACAATACGTTGCCCATCCTTTTCTCCGCCAGCTTGCCGAGGGTACCCTGCCCGAACGCGCCTTCCGCCGCTATCTGACTCAGGACTACCTGTTCCTGATCCACTTTGCCCGTAGCTATGCCCTGTTGGTCAGCAAACTGCGCACGCTCCCGGAGATGCGCGCCGCGGCCGCCTCAATGAACGCGATTCTTGGCGAACTGCCGCTGCACGTCGGCTATTGCGCGGGCTGGGGGCTGGACGAAGCGACAATGGCCGCCGAAAGCGAAGCGCCGGAGACGGTGAACTATACCCGCTACGTGCTGGATATCGGTCACTCCGGCGATGCGCTCGATCTGCTGGTGGCGCTGATGCCCTGCGTGGCAGGCTATGCGGAAATCGGCCTCGGATTGCTCGACAATCCGGCCACCCGACTCACCGACAACCCCTATGCCTCCTGGATCCGTAACTACGGCGATGCGGGCTACCTTGACGGCGTCACGGCGGCAATCGATCTGCTGGAGCGCGTCTGGCAGCAGCGCGGCGCCGAATCGCGCGTCGCAGAGCTGAGCGCCATCTTCACCACGGCCACCCGTCTGGAAGCCAACTTCTGGCAGATGGGACTGAATGCCGCGGCGGTCGCTCAGTGACGGCTCCGACTATTGCGGTGCGGGAATTAAGCCTGCGCTTCGGCTCGCGGGTCATTTTTGACAAGTTGTCGTTTGATATTCCCGCTGGAGAGTGGGTTTCGCTGCTGGGAGCCAGCGGTGCCGGAAAAACCAGCCTGCTGCGAATTATCGCCGGACTGGCCGCCCCCACCCACGGTCAGGTTCAGGCCAGCGACGGTCTCCCGCTGGCCCCTCGTCTGGCCTGGATGGGGCAAAAGGATCTGCTCTATCCGTGGCTAAGCGTGCGCGACAACGTGGCGCTTGGCGCCCGCCTGCGCGGAGAGCGCGTCGATCGGCAGCGGGTTGCGACGCTATTAGAGCAGGTGGGTCTCAGCCACTGCGCCGACGATCGTCCGGCGTCGCTCTCCGGCGGCATGCGTCAGCGGGCGGCGCTGGCGCGCACGCTGTATGAAGATCGGCCGATCGTGTTAATGGATGAGCCTTTTTCTGCGCTGGACACCCTCACCCGCACGCGTATCCAGACCCTGGCAGCGGAACTGTTGACTCAGCGTACGGTGGTGCTGATTACCCACGACCCGATGGAAGCCTGCCGGCTCAGCCATCGCCTGCTGGTGCTCTCGCCGCCGCCAGGCGGCATTGATGACTCCCATCATCTGACGGGGATACCGCCGCGGGCGCCGGACGATCCGGCGCTGCTGAAGGGACAAGCCGCGCTGCTGCAACAGCTGATGAGGGCCAACGGATGAGAGGGAAACTTTTCCGCGGCGGCGTCGTGTTCTGCGGCCTGCTGATATTTTGGTGGCTGCTCAGTCGCAGCGGTATCCCTGCATTCCTGCTGCCGTCGCCATCGGCGGTGGCTGCCGCCCTGTGGAACAACCGCAGCTGGCTGGGCTGGCACACGCTGGTTACCTTGAGCGAGATCCTCAGTGGCCTGACGCTCGGGGTGCTGCTCGGCGTGGTGTTGGCCCTGTGCATGATGATCTCGCCGCGCCTACAGCGCTGGCTGATGCCGCTGGTGCTGACCAGCCAGGCGATTCCGGTTTTCGCCCTCGCCCCGCTGCTGGTGCTGTGGTTTGGCTTCGGGATGAGCGCCAAAGTGATGATGGCGGTTCTGGTGATTTTCTTCCCCGTGACCTCGACATTTTTTGACGGCCTGCGGCGGGTCAATCACGACTACCTCGATCTGGCCCGTACGATGGGCGCCTCGTCAGGAGCGCAGCTCCGACATGTTCGCCTGATGGCCGCCCTGCCGGCGCTGGGTTCCGGCCTGCGCATGGCCGCTGCCGTGGCGCCAATCGGCGCGATCATCGGCGAATGGGTCGGTTCCGCCGAAGGACTGGGCTATGTGATGCTCAATGCGAACGCGCGCATGCAAACCGATGTCTGCTTTGCGGCGCTGTTTATTTTAGTACTGCTGACCATTCTGCTATGGCTGGCAGTGGATGCTCTATTACACCGGCTGATCAACTGGACACCGGAATAAGGAATAATCATGCGTAAACCCGTTTTCACCGCCATCACATTAACCGCGCTTATCAGCGGACAGGCGATGGCCAACGAGAAGCTGACCCTGGTGCTGGACTGGTACATTAACCCGGACCATGCGCCGATTATGGTGGCGGAACAGATTGGCGCCTTTAAAGCGCAAGGACTGGACGTTAAGATCGTCCCGCCGTCTGACCCGGCCCTGCCGCCGCGTCTGGTGGCCGCCGGTCAGGCGGATCTGGCTATCACCTATCAGCCGCAGGTGCACTTTTTCGCCGATGAGGGTCTGCCGCTGGTGCGGGTCGGTACCTTGATTAACTCGCCGTTGAACACGGTCATCGCCCTGGATAAAAGCATCAAAACCCCTGCTGACCTGAAAGGCAAAAAAGTCGGCTATTCGGTCAGCGGTATCGAGCAGGCTACGCTGGCGACGATGGCGCAACATGCCCATATCGATCCGCAAAGCATCAAGCTGATTAACGTCAATTTCCAGTTGACCAGCGCCCTGTTGGCCGGCCAGGTTGACGCGGTGATTGGCGGCTATCGTAATATTGAAGCGCTGGAGCTCAAGCTGCAGGGTAAAGACCCGCAGGTGATGAATGTCGAAGATTTCGGCGTTCCGGCCTACGACGAGCTGGTGATTGTCGCCAATCGCGATGAAATTCACGCGGCCAAAATCAAAAAGTTCCTCGTCGCGCTGCAGGAGGGAGTGACCTATCTGCGAGCGCATCCGCAGGAAACCTGGCAGGCTTTTGCCGCCGCTCATCCGGAGCTGAATACCGAACTGAACCAGCAGGCCTGGCAGCAGACGGCCCCCCTGTTTGCCGGCAATCCCGCGGCGCTGGATAAGGCCCGCTACGAGGCTTATGAACAGTTTTTATATAACAACAAGTTGGTTAAAAAAATCACACCTTTAACTCATTATGCGGTCGAACTGCATTGAGTAACCATACTGCTGACGGAAGAATTTCCGTCAGCTACTTTAGCGAAGCGGTAATAAATCCCGGCGGTTTCCCTCACTAAGAATTACACTTTTAATGGTTTTATAACACTTTAAATAAATCATATAAATCAATGCATTACCATTGATTTGCGTTGTGTAAAAATAACGTAAAAATACCTCAATAAATAAAACATTGAATGACGATTTAAAAAGCCATATATTGTGCGCGCTTTATGAATGGCGATTCATTTTCTAAAACCAATTATTCAACCAGTGTTCAACCGTAACGCTGGTTGTGGGAGTGATATGATGACGGATAAAGTCCGTATTGATACTTTAAGTGCAGATTTATTGGACGCGAACAACGAAACCTTTTTGGCCCGTCAGGCTGAATTCGAATCGAACGTCAGGAGTTACCCGCGCAAGCTGCCTCTGGCTATCGCAAAAGCGGAAGGCGTGTGGTTAACCGATGCGGATAACAAACAGTACCTGGATTGCCTTGCCGGCGCGGGTACCCTCGCTCTTGGTCACAACCACCCTGATGTGCTGCAAAGCATCCAAAGTGTCATTACCAGCGGCTTGCCGTTACATACCCTCGATCTGACTACCCCGTTAAAAGATCGCTTCTCCGAATACCTGCTCTCATTACTGCCGGGAGAAGGTAAAGAATATTGCCTGCAGTTCACCGGCCCGTCCGGCGCTGACGCCGTAGAAGCGGCGTTGAAGCTGGCGAAAAAATACACCGGCCGTTCTTCGGTTATTAGCTTCTCCGGTGGCTACCACGGTATGACCCACGGCGCGCTGTCGGTAACCGGCAACCTGTCACCGAAAGAAGCGGTCAATGGCATGATGCCAGAAGTGCAGTTTATGCCGTATCCGCATCAGTACCGCTGCCCGCTGGGTATCGGCGGCGAAGCGGGCGTGAAAGCGCTGACCTACTACTTCGAAAACCTGATCAACGACGTGGAAAGCGGCGTGCGTAAACCGGCGGCGGTGATCCTCGAAGCCGTTCAGGGCGAAGGCGGCGTGAACCCGGCTCCGGTTGAGTGGTTGCAGCGCATCCGCAAAGTGACTCAGGAACACGGCATTCTGCTGATCATCGACGAAGTTCAGGCTGGCTTTGCCCGTACCGGTAAGCTGTTTGCCTTCGAACACGCCGGCATTGAGCCGGACATTATCGTGATGTCGAAAGCCGTCGGCGGCGGTCTGCCGCTGGCCGTTCTGGGTATCAAGAAGCAGTTTGATGCCTGGGAACCGGGCCACCATACCGGCACCTTCCGCGGCAACCAGCTGGCGATGGCCACCGGCTTGACCACCCTGCGTCACCTGAAAGATAACGATATTGCTGGCAAAGTGGCCGCGCAGGGCGAATGGCTGAAAGGCAAACTGGCCGATATGCAGAAGCGTTTCCCGGTCATGGGTCACATTCGCGGTCTGGGTCTGATGATCGGGATTGAGATCGTCAACCCGAACGGCGAGCAGGATCATATGGGCTGCTACCCGGCTGACGGCGCGCTGTCCGCCCTGCTGCAGAAGAAATGTTTCGAAGCCGGCCTGATCCTCGAACGCGGTGGCCGCGGCGGCTGCGTCCTGCGTCTGCTGCCGTCGCTGCTGATCAGCAACGCCGAGCTGGAAATTTTCCTCGACAAATTTGAACAGGCCATGCTGGCCGCCGGTGTCAAACCGGTCTGAGTGGAGCGAGTGACCGCAATGTCCAAATTGAATCCGATTCTTGCTGGTTCGCCGCAAAGTATTGAGGCTTATCAGCAGGCGATCGCCCAGACCAGCCAGGCCGTCTCGCAATGGTTGCAGCAGCCTGAGATGTATCAAGGTAAAAGCGTCGCCGAACTGCGCGAGCGCATTACCCTTGAGTTCACCGAGCAGGGTCTGGGTAACCAGGCGGCGATTGAACGTGCGATCGAGTACTTCCTGAAAGACAGCCTGTCGGTACATCACCCGCAGTGCGTGGCGCATCTGCACTGCCCGAGCCTGGTGGTTAGCCAGGCGGCGGAAGTGCTGATTAACGCCACCAACCAGAGCATGGACTCCTGGGACCAAAGCCCGTCGGCGACCATCATTGAGATGAAGCTGATCGAATGGCTGCGTGCTCAGGTCGGTTACCCGGCAGGCGACGCCGGCGTCTTCACCAGCGGCGGCACCCAAAGCAACCTGATGGGGCTGATGCTGGCGCGCGATGCCTTCTTCGCTCGTCAGGGGCACTCCATCCAGCAGGACGGTCTGCCGGGTGACGTGCGTCAGTATAAAGTGCTGTGCTCTGAAAATGCCCACTTCTCAGTGCAGAAGAACATGGCGCTGATGGGCCTCGGCTACCGCGCCGTGACGCTGGTGAAAACCGACGAATTTGCGCGGATGGACGTCGCTGACCTGAAAGCGAAAATTGCCGAAGCGCAGGCTAACGGCGAGCAGATCATGGCGATCGTCGCCACCGCCGGCACTACCGACGCAGGCGCTATCGACCCACTGCGTGCTATCGCCGGCGTGGCGGCGGAACATCAGATCTGGCTGCACGTGGATGCGGCATGGGGCGGCGCGCTGCTGCTCTCTGAGCAGTACCGCGACTATCTGGACGGCATTGAGTGCGTGGACTCCATTACCCTGGACTTCCACAAACAGTTCTTCCAGACCATCAGCTGCGGCGCGTTCCTGTTAAAAGACGCGCGCCACTACGAGCTGATGCGCTACCAGGCGGCCTATCTGAACTCCGAGTTCGATGAAGAACACGGCGTGCCGAATCTGGTCTCCAAATCGCTGCAGACCACCCGCCGTTTCGATGCCCTGAAGCTGTGGATGGGTCTGGAAGCGCTGGGTCAGAAACAGTACGCGGAGATCATCGATCATGGCGTGACCATGGCGAAAAACGTCGCGCAATACGTTACATCTCAGCCGACGCTGGAGCTGGTCATGCAGCCGCAGCTGGCGAGCGTGCTGTTCCGTTCTCGTCCAGCGCAGATGGCCGGCAGCGATGATGCCGCTATCGCCCTGCTCAACCAACGCGTCGGGGATGCGCTGCTCGATTCCGGTCGGGCAAACGTCGGGGTGACCGAGCACAACGGCATGACCTGCCTGAAGCTGACGCTGCTGAACCCGATCGTGACGCTTGAGGACGTGAAGGTGCTGCTGAATCTGGTGGAGCGCACCGCGCAGGAATTGCTGGCGAAGTAACATCCTTGAGCGGGACGGTAGTTGACTGCCGCCCCGCTCAACACTCTTTGTGGCGAAACTTGCTGAAAAAAGCCGATAACTGACCTTATCGGCTTTTTTATCTCGCTCTGCGGACCAGAAATAAGTGACACTGTCACGATTAAATTACTGACCGGGCTACTGATGACCTGTCAGGCCATCCTCTGACCGCTGCAACGCAGCGCCAGCGTGACTTTACCCCACTCAGGCTCTCGCCTCTTGTAACAACTGCTGGATCATCTTCTCCTGCTGCACATAGTCCCCTTCGCCAAAAGCGGTGTAGCGCAGCTTGCCCTTTGCATCAAACAGATAATGCGCAGGCCAATACTGGTTGCCAAAGGCATTCCAGATTGCGTAACCGTTATCCGCGACAACCGGATACGGCAGCCGCCATTTCGCCACCGCCTCACGCAGTGCCGGCAGCGAACGTTCCCACGGGTATTCCGGCGTATGTACCCCCACAACCAGCAGCCCAGCGGCGCGATATTTGTTTGCCCACGCGCGTACATACGGCAAGGTGTGCTGGCAGTTAATACAATCCCGGGTCCAGAAGTCGATCAGAACCACCTTCCCCTGCAGATCGGCCGGGCGCAACGGCGGGCTGTTGATCCACGCGTTACCGCCGAGAAGCGCGGGCAGGTCGCGGGTTGGCTGTGGCGCGACAAGCGGTTGCAGCCGCGTTGTTTGTGCCCGCTGCGGTAAACTGGCGCTCAGACGTTGCTCCAGCGACTGCGTCAGACCATTTGCGCCTTGCAAGTAACGATCCGCTCCGCTGGCAATCAATGTCACCGAGGCGAGGATCGCCACCCCCGCCAGCTGACGCAACCGCTGGCTAAAGGCCAACCCGTGCTGCAGACGCACCACCAGCTGTGAGCCCAACCACCACAGTAGCGCCAGCATCAGGGCGCAACCGCTGCCGTAGGCGGCCAGCAGCAGGCCCGTGGTCACCGACTGGCCGTTAAGAAACGCAAAGCTCAGGATCGCCCCCAGCACCGGCCCGGCGCAGGGGGCCCACAGCAACCCGATGGCAAGCCCCGCCAGCAGCGCCGGGAATCCACCGGCATGGCGATAGCTGCGATCGTTGATACGGTTGCCCAGCGCCACCAGCGGTGAAGTCAGCCGTTGGGCTACGCGTTGCGAGAGCAGGCTCAGCCCCACCAGCGCCAGAAAAATCAGCGCCAGCCAGCGCCCGGTTAGCGTCAGACTGACGATGCCGCTGCTGGCCAGCGTCACCAGCAGCGATACCCCGGTAAACATCAGCACCATCCCAGCAAGCAGGAGCAGCAGATGGCTGCGTTTACCGTGAAGGTTAGCAAAGATGAGTGGGATTACCGGTAAAGTACACGGGCTTAGCAGCGTCAACATACCGCCGAAAAAAGCTATCAGAAGAGACATCATATTCACCTCGTTATCAACCTGCGGCCGGTCATGGCAGCAGGCGTATTACAACAGGCGAATGTCGTTATAAAGTGTCTGAATTTACGGATTTTTGTCTGTTTAGTTGTCTGTCTCAGCGGGAGATACAGACGGATACAAAACCGCGGCGTCGAGACGAATAATCGCTTCTAATCCCCCTTCCGGGCGGTTAGCCAGACGAAGCGTTCCCGGCATTTGGCTGGTCAGTTGGGCGGCGATCGCCAGCCCGAGTCCGGTACCGCCGGTTTCGCGGTTGCGCGAATTCTCCAGGCGAAAGAACGGTTGCAGCACCTCTTCCAGGCTCGTTTCCGGGATCCCCGGACCGTTATCCATCACCTGGATGATGGGATCGCCATTCGTTGCATAACTCAACCGAATATCGACCCGTTCAGCGAACTTTAAGCCATTGTCGATCAGATTGGTCATGATTCGGCGCAGCGCCTGGGGCTGTGTCAGCACCACGCGCCCTTCTTCGGCGGCAGTGAAGGCGACCGGTCTGCCGACATCGGCATAATCCAGGACGATGCTGTCGAGGAAGGCGTTCAGATCGAGGCGTTGGCGCTTCTCTTCCAGCGGCTGCGCCGAGCGGGCAAAGGCAATCCCTTCCCTGACCAGACGACTCATATTGTCGAGGTCCTGCAACAGCTTATCGCGTAGTTCCGGCGCGTCGGTCATTTCCAGCCGCAGCTTCATGCGCGTAATCGGCGTCTGGAGATCGTGGGAGATCGCCGCGAGGATCCGCGCGCGTTCCTGCAGATGGTCGCGAATGCGCGTCTGCATCGCGTTGAACGCCCGGGCGGCGTGCTGTACTTCCACCGGCCCCTGTTCCGCCATCATCCCCGGGTCGCTGTTCGCCGGTTGCAGGGCGTCAATCGCGTGGGTAAAGCGAGTCATCGGATGCACCACCTGGCGCACAGCATACCAGGCGCACGCCAGCAGTAGCAGGAACTGGACAATCAGCACCGCCGGGAGCCAGCGGGCAATCGCCGGCAGCCGCGGCCATAAATCAATGCTCAGCGGCGCTCCGTCATGCAGGGTGATATGTGCCTGAATATGTTCACGCGGACCGGGTACCGCAATAATGCTGACCGGATAGCTGCCGCTCAGCGCTTGCTGCAGAGAACGCACCGCGTCGCGGGAACGCCAGCTGTCAGGATAGTGTCCGCTGGCGCCGGCGGACAACCGGTAGCGATAGTTGCCACGCGCCAGTCGCGCCAGCCACTGCGGACGCTCGGCGGCGGGAAGTCGGTCAAGGATCGCCACGCTGGTCGCCACGTCGTACTCCAGGTTTCCCAGCATCACGCTGCGGGCGCTGCTCATCCGCTCATACAGCAGCAGCGAAAGCGTCAGGGCATTAGCCAGCAGTAAGGTGAAGAAAATCATCAGCATCAGCCGTGAGCGCAGAGATGCGGGCCACAGCCTCATTCGCGGGCCTCGCGAATGGCGACCGGGACGGAGAGGACATACCCTTCGCTACGCACGGTTTTGATATAGGCCGGTTCGCGGGCATCTTCCCGCAATCGCTGGCGTAAGCGGCTCACCAGCAGATCGATGGAACGCTCAAACAGCTCGGCATCACGTCCCTGGGTCAGGTTCAGCAGCTGGTCGCGGTTGAGCACCCGCTGGGGATGGTCGAGAAAGACTCGTAGCAGTCGGTATTCTGCCCCACTCAGCGCGACGATAGTGCCGTCGTTATCCAGCAGATGGCGCGCGGAAGTATCCAGTTGCCAGTCGCCAAACGCAATCAGCCTGCCGGCTTCGGTAATTTGCAGATTGGGTGGCAGCGCACGCGTGCGCCGCAGGATTGCTTTAATCCGCGCCAGCAGTTCCCGGGCGACGAAGGGTTTGACCAGGTAGTCATCGGCGCCCATTTCCAGACCCAGAATGCGGTCGCTGTCGTCGGTACGTGCGGTTAACATCAGTACCGAGATATTTTGCTGACCGTGGCTACGCAGCTGACGACAGAGAATCAGACCATCATCGCCGGGGAGCATAATATCGAGGACAATCAGATCCACATGCTGCCCCTGCAGCACTGACCACATCGCTTTACCGTTTGCGGCGCCCGTGGCGCGGTATCCCGACTTATTCAGATAATCGGTCACCAGTTCACGAATATCGTGGTCGTCATCGACAACCAGAATATGGTCAATATGTTCCACTGCAGGCTCCGTGGTGAATGAAGGCAACTCAACAAGAATATGCGCTGTTGCCGGAAGCGCAAATCGCCACCTCCGACGCACGCGCTACAGACGGTCGGCATCGACCACCGCTTTAACAAAGTCGGCGGGATCTTCCTGCGGCGGATTGTGGCCGATGTTGCCGGTTAACGTCCGGTGCTCATACTTGCCGCTAAATTTCGCCCGATAGCTTTCTGGCGTCGGGTGCGGCGCGCCGTTGTTGTCGCCCTCAAGGGTGATAGTCGGGACGCCAATCGTCGGCAGCAGCGCCAGTTTCTGTTCATAGGCGGCATATTTCGGTTCGCCTTTATCGATGCCCAGCCGCCAGCGATAGTTACTGATGGTCACGGCAACATGGTCCGGGTTTGTCAGCGCTTTGGCGCTTTGTGCGAATTCGGCATCGCTGAAGGCCCAGCCCGGCGAGGCCTGATGCCAGATCAGCTGCGCAAAATCGCGCGTATTCTGCCGATAGCCCGCCTCGCCGCGGGCGGTGGCGAAATAAAACTGATACCACCAGGAGAGTTCCGCCTGCGGCGGCAGCGGTTTGGCGCCGATGTGCTGGCTGCCAATCAGATACCCGCTCACCGAAACCAGTGATTTAACCCGCTCCGGCCACAGCGCCGCCATGATATCGGCCGTACGCGCCCCCCAGTCAAACCCGGCCACATCGGCCCGTTTTATCTGCAAGGCGTCCATCAGGTGAAGAATATCTGCCGCCATGGCCGAGGGCTGTCCGTTGCGCGGCGTATTTGCAGAGAGAAAACGGGTGGTACCATAGCCACGCAGATACGGCACGATGACGCGGAATCCTTGCTTTGCTAACGCTGGCGCGACCGCCGCATAGCTATGAATGTCATATGGCCAGCCGTGCAGCAGGATAACCGGCTGACCGTCACGCGGACCGATATCGACATAGCCGATATTCAGGTCGCCGGCCTGAATCTGTTGAACATGATCGAATGCACTGGCATCGTCCGCCGCGCAAACGCCGGCTGACCACAGAGCTGACAGCGCCAGCATCAGCGCGCTACCGTTACGGACCCGAGATAATCTGTTCATAAAGCCACCTGTTAACTGAAAGAGAAGAGATGACGCAGACAGTTAACCAGCGTTTTGTATACGGCATATGCGCAGAAAGGCGGGGTTTTGTATCGCGATGTATTGCTCCCCCGGCAGATACATTGGGATACAGACGGAAGGACCACTGTGCGGGCTAACGCCTACCTTCAGCCCTCAGCGGCCTGTTAGGCGTGTGGAACGTCCGGCTCCAGATAGTTGGCCACGAAGCGGGTTAATATTCCCGCCGCGACCGGACATGCCTCCACCTGATCCAGCAGTTGCCGGGGATCGATTCCCTCTCTCCGTAGTACCTCATCACGATAGTGGATCAATGAACGCGCAATTTCAGGGGTAAATTCCGGATGGAACTGCGTGGACAGCGCATGGCGGGTATAGCGCACTATCTGGTGGGGATCGTGCGCTGATGCGGCCAGCACCGTCGCATCCGGCGGCAGCCTGACGACCGTTTGCAGATGGCTGAGGTGCGCAGGGAAATGGGCCGGCCGGTCGCTTAACAGCGGGTCCGTTCGTCCGGCAGCGGAAAGCGTAATCGCCTTGCATCCCGTTTCGCGTCCTGCCGGATGATACGCCACCTCGCCGCCGAGCGCGTCGGCCATCAGCTGATGACCGTAGCAGATACCAAATAATGGCATCTCCACCGCCATCGCCGAACGGATCCACGCGGCGGTTTTCTCGCTCCACGCCAGCCGATCGGTGACCATCGCCCACGAGCCGGTCATCACCGCCACGGTCTGGCTATCCGGAGCGGGCAGCGTTTCCCCCGCATAGACACGCACGGTGGCGATCTGCTGACGCCAGGGCGCAAGCAGCCGACCAAACCACCGCGGAAGATCGCCATGTTCGGCCTCAATTTCCGCCGGCGGCGCGCCGGTCTGCACAATAAGAAGTTTGTTTCTCAACGCCATACCGTTACCCTTCGATGCTTTCTACAGTCCTTTCACTATGGAGAAAGGCGGCTGTTTCGACAAATAACCAATCTCTATGAGTGACACCCTGCGGGAATAAGCGCTGCAAAGCAAAGAAGTGCAAAAGTAAACCTCGCCCGGCCAGCACAACGCCGGGCGATACTCTCCTGCTCTACTGCGCGTCGGCGCTGTCTATCTGCGGAACGCTGGCTTCAGCCCCTTGCGCAATATCAGGCGCGTTGGCCGGATCAAAGATGTGGTCAAGGATAGCGCGCGCCGTTGGCCCGGCGACAACGCCGTCGCCGCCGCCGTTTTCCAGAATCAGCGCCATCGCCACCTTTGGATGCTGATACGGAGCAAACAAGGTATAGAAGATATGATCGCGTAATCTGACCGGGATCATCTTCGCATTGTAGGTCTGATTCTCCTTCAGACTGAAGACCTGCGAAGTACCGGACTTCGCGGCAATCTGATACGGCGCGGTATGAAACAGTTTATAACCGGTGCCGTTAGGCAAGTTAGCCATGCCGTACATCCCGTTGCGCACGATGCCCCAGTACGGCGATTTCGGATCGCCCACCTGCGGCGTATTGTTCGGCGGCTGATAGCGCTCAACCTTATTGCCGCGCTTCATGGAATAGAGCAGATGGGGATTTTTTACCTTGCCGTTGTTGAGCAGCGTCGTCAGCGCCTTCACCATCTGGACAGGCGTAGCGATCCAGTAGCCCTGGCCGATCCCGACCGAAATGGTGTCCCCCTGATACCACGGCTTTTTATGCACCTTCTGCTTCCACTCGCGGCTCGGCAACACCCCGGCATACTCTTCATTCAAATCAATCCCGGTCAACTGCCCGTAGCCAAACTTGCTCAGCCAGCTGTGAATGCGGTCAATGCCCATTTCAAAGGCCACCTGATAGAAGAAGGTGTCCGCCGACTCCTCAATCGCCTTGGTCACGTTCAGCATCCCATGCCCGGTTTTCAGCCAGTCGCGGTAGCGGCGCTGGGTACCGGGTAGCGTCCAGGTCGGCGCACCGAAAAAGGTCGTGGTAGGGGTAATCACGCCAGCGGAAAGTGCCGACAACGCCATATAGGGTTTCACCGTCGATGCCGGCGGATAGAGCCCCTGGGTCACGCGGTTAATCAGCGGGCGGTCCGGGTTATCGAGCAGAGAACGGTAGGCCTTATAGCCAATCCCTTTCACAAACGGATTCGGGTCATAGCTGGGACTGGAGACCATCGCCAGCACCCCGCCGTCGCGCGGATCGACCGCCACCACCGCCGCACGCTGCCCCTTCAGCACCCCTTCAATGTACTGCTGCAGGTGCAGATCCAGCGTCAGGTAGATATCCTTCCCGGCCACCGGCGGCACCTCTTTCAGCAAACGCACCACGCGACCATGGTTATCGACTTCCACCTCCTGATAGCCGGTGGTGCCGTGGAGCTCTTTTTCGTAATAGCCTTCAATACCCTGCTTGCCGATATTATGGTCGGCGGCATAGTTCTCCGCCTCGCCGTTTTTGGCCAGCCGTTGCAGGTCGCTGTCGTTGATTTTCGATACATAGCCGACCACGTGCGCCAGCTGGGCACCGTAGGGGTAGTCGCGCTGCTGGTAGCTCTCCACCGTTACGCCTGGAAAACGAAACTCGTTCACCGCAAAGCGTGCCACTTCAACATCGCTCAGGGCCGACTTCAGGGTCACCTGCTTGTAGCGACCGTTGTGGTGCATATCATCGCGGAAACTGGCGATATCATCGGGGGTCAAATCCACTATCGGGGTCAATGCGTTCAGCAACGCGGTCATATCGGCAATTTTGCTCGGGATCACCTGCAGGCGGTAGAGGGTGATGTTCTGTACCAGCGGGATACCGTTACGATCGAAAATAAGCCCACGGTCTGGCGCGATAGGCAGCATTTTAATGTCATTCTGATTCGATCGGGTCTGATAGAAATCGTGCTGCTTAACCTGTAAACGGTAGAGGTTAAAAATCAGCACGCCAAAGCAGACCACCACCAGTAGAAACGCGATCGCGGCACGACGAATAAACAACATCTCTTCCGCTGAGTGATCGCGAATTTCATCTCTCAATAGGGTCATTAGCGGCAATTCACTTGAGTTTGAATAAAGGGCGAAAAAAAGAAAAAGCGCAGCAGAATAGCGTTATCGAGGCGCCAGCCCTACAGAAAGGTTGCTAATGATTTAGCAGAAATGTTTCAGCATGTTAGATGCCGGACAGGCGCGAGCCCCCACCAGGGGATGAAACGGGTGTGACATTGTCACAAAATGGCCTCTGCCCGCTGAAGACAGAGGCCCCGGGGTCAGCCGCGGGTTAGCCAGGCCCGCCAGCCTCCGTAGGCGGTAATGTCGGTGGCCCCCTGCAGACCGTATCCTTCGCAGATAAAACCGCTCAACCAGCGTCCGTCGGACAGTTCGACTTTGCCTAGCCCCAGCGGTGCGGGAATATCTGCCAGCAGTGAGCCCAGCTCAGACGAAGGCAGCTCCCAGACCTCCACGGCGATGGCCGCGCCGTCGTTGTCGTCACGCACCATCCCCGGACGGCGCCCGTCGGCCAGCGCATACAGCCGATAGCGCGGGGCGCTGTGCATGGCCGTCAGCAGACGCCCGCCCCGCTCCCGCAGTTGCCCGTTCAACGCCAGGCCGTCAAGATGGGCGCCGCAGACCACCAGCGGCATGCGATCGTGGCTGCCGGTGGCCGCAGGCAAGACAGCGTCCAGCTGGCTCCCGCCAACCAGCGGTAGTGGCTGCACGCGCTGGAAAGCGTCGGCCACTCCGAGAAGGTACTGGTCGGTGAAGGCCCGGCCGAACAGGGTGACGCCGGAGGGCAAACCGTTTGCCAGAAAACCGACCGGCACATTCACCGCCGCATAATCCAGCAGGTTCATAAAGTTGGTGTAGTAGCCGAGATCGGCATTGCGCTGCACCGGCTCGGCCTCCAGTTCAGCCAGCGTTACCGGACGCGGACAGGTCGGGGTCAGGACGCAATCCAGCGTTTCAAGGATCGCGTCACACTGCGCCTTATACGCCTGCAGCTGGTACATTGCCCTGAAGGTCGCCACCGCGTCGGTACCCGGCGCTTTCGCCAGCACGTCGCGAATCACCGGCAATACCGCCTCCGGCTGCTGCTCGATTAGCGCGCCCACCACCGCATACCGTTCCGCCACCCACGGGCCGTCGTACAGCAGGCGCGCGGCGGCAAGAAACGGCGTCATATCGAGGTTGACCGGTACGCCGCCAAGGGCAATGAGCCGCGCTTTGGCCTGCATAAACAGCGCCTCGCTCTGCGCACAGCCAAGGAAATTCAGCGTCTGCGGCACGCCGAAGCGAAATCCCGGCGTCGGGACGCCGAAGGCCTGACGGCTGTTCCACTGCGGGTTGCGGCGACTGTAGGCGTCTCGCGGATCCGGCCGTGCGGTCAGGGCCAGCAGCCGGCTGGCCTCATCGGCGGTGGCAGTAAAGAATGTCGTACAGTCGAGGGTCCGACAGGCCGGCACCACCCCGGCGGTAGAGATCAGCCCCTTGCTGGCCTTCAGCCCCATCAGGTTATTCAGTGAAGCCGGGACTCGTCCGCTGCCGGCGGTGTCCGTTCCGAGGGCGAAGCTGGCCACCCCGAGCGCCACAGCCAGCGCTGAACCGGCGCTGGATCCGCCGGAAGGATAATCCGCATGATAAGCGTTACGACAGCGGCCGTAGGGCGAACGCGTTCCGTTCAGGCCGGTGGCAAACTGATCGAGATTGGTTTTGCCGACCGGAATAGCGCCGAGGGCAATCAGCTGGGCCACGACAGTGGCATCCTCAGTCGCGGTGCGGGCAAAGGCCGGACAGGCAGCGGTGGTGGCAATGCCCGCAAGATCGATATTATCTTTGATGGCGAACGGCACGCCGTACAGCGGTAGCGTCTCCGGCGCAACCGTATCCAGCGCCGCCAGCCAGGGCTCCTGCTCCTCCGCCGTCAGTATATGAATAAACAGCTGATACTCCGGATTCAGCGCCAGCGCCTTCTGGCGGAGATCGGCCAGCAGCGCCCGCGGGGTCAATTCGCCGCGGCGGTAAGCCTCTGCGAGGGTCGCAAGGCGTAAATCAAAGGTTGGCTGACTCATACGTTCTCCTCCAGGATCACCGCCACACGTTGCCCGGCGCGTACCGACGCCCCTGGCTGAACATTCATCTGTTGCACCACGCCGTCGCACGGCGCCAACAGCGGGATCTCCATTTTCATTGACTCCAGCACCACCAGAACGTCGCCAGCGCGAACATGACTCCCCGCGGCGGCCTGCACTTGCCACAGATTGCCGGAGATCGGACTCTCCACGCCCTGCTGTCCGCGCTGCAGCGGCGCCTCGTCACCCGCGTCAGCCACTACCTCCTGGCTATCGAAATGCGCCTGGCCACTGGCTATCCAGCGCTCGCGTTCCTCATTGAAGGCGCGCTGCTGATGCTGGCGAAAAGCGTCGATACTTACCGCTTCCCGCTGCAGAAACTGCTGGTACTCCGCCAGCCTCAGGGTACTGTGCTCAATGCGCAGCGGATAGCGGCCAAGCGGGAAATCGCGGCGGATCTGTTGCAGTTCATCGGCAGAAACCGGGTAGAAACGCAGCTGGTCGAAGACGCGCAGCAGCCAGGGTTTACCGGCGAAGTCGGCGACCTCGTGATAGCGATTCCACATCTGCAGCGTACGGCCGACAAACTGGTAACCCCCGGGACCTTCCATACCATAGACGCACAGATAGGCTCCGCCGATCCCCACCGAGTTTTCCGCCGTCCAGGTACGCGCCGGATTGTATTTGGTGGTCACCAGTCGATGACGCGGATCGAGCGGCGTCGCCACCGGCGCGCCAAGATAGACATCGCCCAGCCCCATCACCAGATAGCTGGCGTCGAACACCGTCTGCCATACCGCCTGTTCGTCCGGTAAGTCGTTAATCCGGCGGATAAATTCGAGGTTGCTCGGGCACCATGGCGCGTCGCGCCGCACGGTCGTCATGTATTTATCGATAGCCGTGCGGCAGGCCGGGTCGTCCCACGACAGCGGTAGATGTACCACCCGGGTCGGAACCTGCAGATCGTCGCTGACGCACACCGCCGCCCACTCCACGCTCACCCAACTCAACAGCGCGTCAAGCGTCAGGGTTTCCGGCTGGAAATGAATTTGCAAAGAACGAATACCCGGCGTCAGGTCAATTACCCCCGGTCGGGAGCGGCTCTCCAGCGCCTGCATCAGAGCATGAATGCGAAAACGCAGCACCAGATCGAGCTCCGCCTCTCCCGCTTCCAGCAGCAGATGGGTATCGCCGGAAAGACGGGCCACCAGACGCTTATCTGCTTCTGCGCAGCTCATCACCACGGGGGAAGTTAACGGCGCGGGCTGCCACGCAACAGGCATCGCCTCAAGCGTCGCCAGCTCATCCCGGTAGCCTGCCGCCAGTCGACGGGCCGTAGACAGATCCACGGCAACAAAACGCACCTTGTCGCCGGCTTTCAGTTGCCCCAGCTGCCAGAGATCGGCTTCAATCACCGTCACCGGGCAGACGAAACCGCCGAGGCTCGGGCCGTCCGGGCCAAGAATAACCGGCATATCGCCGGTAAAATCAACCGCGCCGACGGCATAAGGGTTATCGTGAATATTCGACGGATGCAGCCCCGCGTCGCCGCCGCTCTCGCGGGCCCACAGCGGTTTAGGACCTATCAGCCGCACGCCGGTACGGCTGGAGTTGAAATGTACCTCCCAGTCGGTGGCAAAAAACGTATCAATGTAGTCCGCGGCAAAAAATTCCGGCGCGCCGTGCGGGCCGTAAATCACCCGCAGGGTACGTACGGCCGCCAGCGGCGGTACCAGCACAGCAGGCAGCGCGGCGCCGGTGTCCCCCCTGCCGTCTGGCGCCAGATGCAGAACATCCCCGCTGCGCAACGCGCGTCCGCCATGGCCGCCAAACTGTCCAAGCGTAAAGGTACTTTTGCTGCCCAGATAATCCGGCACCTGAATGCCGCCGCGCAGACAGAGGTAGCTCCTGACCCCCGCCCCTTCGATGGCGCCGATTTTCAGCGTCGCCCCGGCCGGGATACGGAATACACGGTTCATCTCTTGCGCGATACCGTCAAGGGTAACCGGAACGCCGGCGCCGCTCACCACCGCCAGGGCTGCACAATGAAACTTCAGCGCTGGCCCGCTGAGGGTAATTTCCAGCGCCGCTTCTCCCGGCGGGTTATCCAGCAGCCGGTTGCCGAGGCGCAGCGCCCGATCGTCCATCGGCCCTGACGGCGGGACGCCCACCGCCCAATAGCCCAGCCGTCCGGGATAATCCTGGACGCTGGTCTGCGTCCCGGCGCTGAGCACCTCGACGGTTGCGGCCCGATAGCTCAGCTGTTCCAGGCAACGGGTCCAGGGCTCACCCTGTACAAAGGGTTCAAAGGCCAGAATCTGCTGGAGGTAGATGCGGTTAGTTTCCACGCCATACAGGCGGGTGTTCGCCAGCGCCTGGGTCAGTTCAGCGATCGCCTCTTCGCGGGTTGGCCGCCAGGCGATCATTTTAGCCAGCATCGGGTCAAAAAAGGGCGGCACGTCGCAGCCGGCCTCCACCCAACGGTCGATACGAAGCGTTTCGCCGTCCGCCGGCGGAAAGACCACCTCGGTCAGCAAACCTGGCGAAGGCTGAAACTGACGGCCCGGATCTTCGGCATAAATACGCGCCTGGATAGCGTGGCCCCGTGGTGTCAGGTCGGCCAGCAGCGCAGTGAGCGGCGGTAAATCCCCGGCCGCCAGCGCCACCATCCAGCGTACCAGGTCGACGCCCCACACCTGCTCGGTGACGCCGTGCTCAACCTGCAGACGGGTATTGACCTCGAGAAAATAGAAGCGCTGCGCCGCGCTGTCATAGACAAATTCGACCGTCCCGGCGCTGCGATAGCTGACCGCTTTGCCCAGCGCGACCGCCGCCGCGCACAGCGCATCCGCCATCCCCGCCGGTAGGTTCGGCGCCGGGGTTTCTTCCAGCACTTTCTGGTTCCGACGCTGTATTGAGCAGTCGCGCACCCCAAGGGCGATGACCTCGCCCTGCCCGTCGCCGAATATCTGCACTTCCAGATGGCGCGCGCGTTCAATGTATTTTTCGATAAACACGCCCGCATCGCTAAAGTTATTCTGCCCCAGCCGTTGTACGGTCTCAAAGGCGTCCGACAGCTCGCGGGCGTCGCGACAGACGCGCATCCCGATACCGCCGCCCCCGGCGGTGCTTTTTAACATCACCGGGTAGCCGATGGTGTCCGCCGCCCGACACGCTTCGCCGCTGTCGGCCAGCAGACCGGTCCCCTCCAGCAGCGGCACGCCCTGCGCTTTGGCCAGCGCCCGGGCGGTGTGCTTCAGGCCAAACGTGCGTAGCTGAGCGGGAGTCGGGCCGACAAACGCCAGCCCGGCAGCTTCACAAGCCTCGGCGAAGGCAGCGTTTTCCGATAAGAAACCGTAGCCGGGATGAATAGCTTCGGCCCCGCTTTTTAAGGCAGCGGCGATGATTTTTTCCGTCACCAGGTAAGTTTGCGCCGCCGGGCCGTCGCCGAGGCCGATTGCCTCATCGGCTTCGCGAATATGCAGGCTGCTGAGATCCGCGTCGGAATAGACCGCCACGCCCTTCACCTGCATCGCGCGCAGGGTGCGCAGAATTCGACAGGCGATGGCGCCGCGGTTAGCAATCAGTAAGGTTTTGAACATACAAGGGACTCACGTCGTGGCGGGTCGTCCCGCAAAAAAATTCGACGTCCCCGGGGCCGTCCCCGAGGCGCGCAGGCGTTCAGGGCTTACGCGATGGTGTGCTTAACAGGCGGTCGGCGCGAACGGCAAACAGACGCCAGGCCAGCAGGCGCCAGCGCTGCCAACGGGTCAGTTCCATACCAGTACCTCCGCCGGTGTCGGATTCCAGCCGTTGCAGGGGTTATTCAGCTGCGGGCAGTTGGAGATCAGGACGATAACGTTGCGCTCCGCGCGCAGCTCGACGTACTTCCCGGCGCCAGAGATCCCGTCTTCAAAGGTCAGGCCGCCGGCTTCGGTCACCGGGACGTTCATAAAAAAGTTGATATTGGCGCCAATATCGCGCTTATGCAGCCGACCGTCATGCAGACAGGCGCAGAGAAAATTGTCCCGACAGCTGTGCATGTAGCGTTTATCCAGCGCATAGCGCACGGTGTTGCTCTCCTGCGCGCAGGCCCCGCCGAGGGTATCGTGGCGTCCACAGGTATCGGCCACGATGGTCAACAGCGGATTTCCGAGGTTGGAGTACAGCACGCTGCCGGTCGTCAGGTAGGCATTGCCCTGGCGGCGCAGCGTACGCTGCGGATCGTAACGTTCGCGCGGGTTGTCAGCACAATAAAACAGGGTGTCGACAGCCTGATTGCCTTCAAGATCGAGCAGGCGCAGGGTCTGCCCCGTTTTGATTTCGAACAGCCAGGGTTCGCCCGCAGGAATCACGTGGCGATAGACGGCATCGGCGGGGTTACGGGTACTGGTCACAAGGCTCATCTCGGGCTCCTCAAAGGGCGAACAGGTGGGTGTTGGTGAAGGCGCGCTGGTTTTCATCGCGGGTAAACAGCGATTCGACCGCCGCCTGCTCATCGTCGGCCTGATACCAGCTCAGCTGGACCGGACGGGGGGCATAGTCGCCCGACGGGTTCATCGGATGCGGCAGCGCGGTCAGAACCATCAGTACGTCCATCGGCGCAAACAGTTCGACGTAGTTACCCGGGGTGGAATGGCCCGCACAAAACTGAAAGCGCCCTGCGCTGTCGACGGTGACTTTGCTGAAGAAGTTGACCACCATCAGCAGATCCTCGAGGCCAAGATCCCATTTCCCCATTTCGACCAGCAGATTATCGGCGCCATTGCGATGGAAGGTGTTGCGCAGCTCCTGGTAGCGGCCCGCGCCATATTTTTCTTCCGTCTCTTGCGCATTGAGCACACCGCCGAACGGATCGTGCCAGCCGCAGCTATCGGCGATGATGCCAGCCAGCACCCGCCCCATATCGGAATAGAAACAGTGTCCGGCCGTCAGCCGCGCGGTGTGCTGTCCCTTGAGGGTATCCGGCAGGTTCAGGCGCTCGCTTTTCTCATGCGGGTTGAGCATCATCATGCTGACGTTTGCACCGCCGTCGATATCGGTCAGACGCAGGATCTGCCCACGGCGTAAAATGAACGAGGTATGGCCCCCGCCCGGCAAAAATTCTTCGCGCAGAGCTGGTGAGGTATGAAAAAGCGCTGTCATCGGGCTATCTCCTTAAGGCATAGACATTGTTATCGGTGCCGGCGCCGAGCATCTGCGACATCCGGGTCTCATTAAGCGGAATATCGTAGGTAATGCGCGCGCCATAGGCGTTGGGGGCCTGCGGGTCGTGGCGTACCTTATCGAAGACCAGCAGACGGGTGCCGAGATTGAATCCTTCGGCCAAATCGTGGGTGACCATAAAGACCGTCATTCGCGTTTCGCTCCATAGCTGAAGCAGCAGGGCGTGCATATCTTTGCGGATACCGGGGTCGAGCGCGCCGAAAGGCTCGTCGAGCAGCAGAACCCGCGGCTGCATCACAAAGGCCTGGGCGATCGCCAGCCGCTGCTGCATCCCGCCGGACAGTTGTGCCGGATAGCGGTCAAGGGCGTGGGCGAGCCCCACTTTGTCCAGCATCTGCGCCGCCTGTTCGCGGGCAGCGCGCTTGCGGGCACCGAACAGACGGCCAAAGCACGGCGAAGACGGCAGCTCCAGACCGACGGTCACGTTATCCAGCACGCTCAGGTGCGGGAAGACCGAATAACGTTGGAACACCACGCCGCGGCTGCGGTCCGGCTCGGGAGCCAGCGGCTGACCGTCGAGCGTAATCGTGCCCCGGGTCGGTTTCTCCTGCCCCAGCAGCAGGCGCAAGAAGGTGGATTTCCCGCAGCCGGAGGCCCCGACCATGGAACAAAACTCCCCTTCTTTGACCGCTAAGTTAATGCGCTCCAGCACCACATGGTCGCCGTACTCCTGCCAGATATTGTTGATGCGGATAAAACTCATGTCCGGCCTCCTTCGGCCCACGGGAAGCAGACTTTATGCAGCTGACGCAGCCCCAGATCCATCAGCCAGGCCAGCAGGGTTATCCAGATGACATAGGGGATTATCACATCCATCGCCATGTAGCGCCGGACGAGGAAAATGCGGTAGCCCAGCCCGGCGGTGGCGGAAATAGCCTCCGCCGAAATCAGAAACAGCCACGCCGATCCCAGCAGCAAACGCAGCGAGGTAAGCAGGCGGGACAGCAGCTGAGGCAGGACCACCCGCAGGACCACCGTCCAGCTGTTGGCGCCGAGGGTTTGCGCTTTGATAAACAGTTCCGCCGGGATTTCCCGCGCCCGCTGTTCAAGGTCGCGCGCCAGCATCGGCGTGATGCCAATCACGATCAGCATCACCTTAGAGAGTTCATCGAGACCGAAGACGATAAACAGCACCGGCAGGATCGCCAGCGGCGGCACCATCGAGACCACGGTCATCAACGGCGACAGCGCCGCGCGATAAACCGGAAATACGCCGGCCACGATCCCGATGCTCAGGCCAATCAGCGCGGACACCGCCAGCCCGATGAGCAGGCGCGTCAGGCTGATCAGCGTATCGCCCCACAGCAGGTATTCGCCGCTGCGTTTGTCCGGCGTAAACGCCATCCGTTCGATGGCCGCCGCCATCTGCGACAGGCCGGGCAACAGCTTGTCCTGGGGATTAGCTTCAAGGCGAATAGCGGAGCCGATAAACCAGGCGGCGATCAGCAACACAAAGGGCAGCAGTAATAGCATCAGCCGCATGCCCTGCTGGGGATGGCGGTTAATTTGGCGCATGGCGTTCACTCCCGTCATCAATGATTACAGCTGGCCGGCGGCGGCCATTTTCAGGAAGCTATCGTCAAAGCGCAGTCGGGTATTTGCGTTATCACCCACTGTGACGTTGCCGGGGAAGCGCATGCCAATGAAGTCGGCGCTTTGCGCGCCTTCACCTAACAGCCCTTTATCAAACGAAAACTGCGCCACGCGCTGCATGGTTTTTGCCAGCTCCGGGCTGGAGATGAACGTCAGCGTCTCGGCGGCGGTCCAGAACAGGTGGGTCGTTTTCAGCTGCGCCTGGTAGCCCGCAAGGTCGGTGCCGGAATCTGCCGCCATGGCGCTCAGCGCCTGGGCGTCTCCGGCCTGCATTTTGGCCATCATTTCAAACCATGCGCCGGTCAGGGCTTTCCCCAGCGCGGGGTTATCTTTCAGGGTTTGCGTGTTGACCACCATCATGTCGATAAGCTCGCCGGGAACCTGCGCTGAGCTAAAGACTTCGCTGGTCTGCGGGGTCTTTTTAATCGCCGACAGCTGCGGGTTCCATGCTACGGCGGCGCGGACGCTGCTGGTGCCAAAAGCGGAAACGATATCGGCATCGGAGGTATTCACCACTTTGACATCTTTCTCCTGCAGACCGGCCTTCTCCAGGCCACGGACCAGCAGATAGTGCGAAACCGACAGCTCAGGGAGATAGACCGACATACCTTTCAGATCGGCCAACGTTTTAGCGCTGCCTTTGAGCACCACGCCGTCGTTGCCGTCGGAATAGCTGCCGGTAATCAGCGCAGTGGTATCGACCCCGCCCGCGGCGGGGATCGTCAGCGCGTCCATGTTGGTCATGGTGCAGCCATCAAACTGACCCGCGGTGTACTGATTAATCGACTCGATATAGTCGTTGAGCTGGACGATATTGATTTTGATGCCGTATTTCGCGGCCCATTTATCAATGATTTTTTCGTTGCTGATGGCGCCCCAGGGCATCCAGCCGGCATAGATCGTCCAGCAGACGTTGAACTCTTTTTTTACGGCGGCAAAGGAAGGGAAACTGGCCAGTAGCGCCAGCGACAGCATGAGTGAGCGGATGACACGGGATGTCTTCATTATGAACCTCTGGTTGGCACAAAAACAGGAGCAGCGCGACACCTGACGGTGCTGCTGTCTCCCGGGCTTTTGTCCCGCCGTGTAACCTCGCAGAGGTCGCCAGCTCTCGGACCAGACATTCACCTGCGTGAACCGGAACCCTAGCCAGCTATTGGATCATCTTGATTGTCTGTTGCGCTGCCTTCTGGTTTATTGTTTGCAAAGGGCATGCCAGAAAATTGTTCTTTTTAATTCAGTAAGATAGATGGTGGTCACGGGGCGTCACACCACAATGGGGAGTGGTTTTGGGGCAATGCATAAATTTGGTGCAGACAACCTGCCCGCACGTAATAAAGCGCACTCGGCGCGAAAACAGACGCCGGGCACATTCTGCGAGCACCGCCGGGTTATATAAACGGAGGATCTTAACCGCGATAATCTTATTTATCGTCGTCGCGACGATAGCCAGTAAATGACCAGAATTCACCTGCTTAGCTTTTTTTGCAACCGCTTATTTTATCGCCAAAGGCCTCGCTACAGTGTCCTATACTGATTAGCAAACGGCAACGTACGTAAGCGGCTTTACGTATTTTGGCTTTAATCCACATTTATTTCATGGATTTCTTTATCGCTTGTTGTTAAAAGGATATAACTATTAATTCCGTAGATTCTTTCAAGTATCACTTATTGGTTGCAGTGTATATCGTAATGGCATTCACAAAAGCAAACGGAGCCTGATATGAGCACGTCTAACGATTCATCTAACAACGCATCCGCCGGGAAGTGCCCTTTTCACGCAGGGAAGCCCGTACAAAGTGCCGGTGGCGGCACCGCCAACCGCGACTGGTGGCCTAATCAACTTCGCGTGGATCTGCTGAACCAGCATTCCAACCGCTCAAATCCCCTCGGCGAAGACTTTAACTACCGCGAAGAGTTCAAAAAACTCGACTATGCCGCGCTGAAGGCAGACCTGAGAGCGCTGCTGACCGATTCACAAGAGTGGTGGCCGGCAGACTGGGGCAGCTACATCGGGCTGTTTATTCGTATGGCCTGGCACGGTGCAGGCACCTATCGTACCGTTGACGGTCGCGGTGGCGCAGGCCGTGGACAGCAGCGCTTTGCGCCGCTGAACTCCTGGCCGGATAACGTCAGCCTCGATAAAGCCCGTCGCCTGCTGTGGCCGATAAAACAAAAATACGGCCAGAAAATCTCCTGGGCTGACCTCTATATGCTGGCCGGTAACGTCGCGCTGGAAAACGCCGGTTTCCGCACCTTCGGCTTCGGCGCCGGTCGTGAAGATGTCTGGGAACCGGATCTGGACGTTGACTGGGGCCATGAAAAAGCCTGGCTCGAACATCGTCACCCGGAAAGCCTGGCGCAACAGCCGCTGGGTGCCACCGAAATGGGTCTGATCTACGTTAACCCGGAAGGCCCGAACGCCAGCGGCGACCCGCTCTCCGCTGCCGCTGCCATTCGTGCCACCTTCGGCAACATGGCCATGAACGATGAAGAGATCGTCGCGCTGATCGCCGGCGGCCATACCCTCGGTAAAACGCACGGCGCAGCGGTAACCACTCACGTCGGCGCAGAACCTGAAGCCGCACCGATTGAAGCGCAGGGCCTCGGCTGGGCGAACAGCTACGGCAGCGGAGCCGGTCCCGATGCGATCACCTCAGGTCTGGAAGTGGTCTGGACACAGACCCCGACCCAGTGGAGCAACTACTTCTTCGAGAACCTGTTCAAATACGAATGGGTCCAGACCCGCAGCCCGGCTGGCGCCATTCAGTTTGAAGCCAAAGATGCCCCGGACCTGATCCCCGATCCGTTCGATCCGGAGAAAAAACGCAAGCCGACCATGCTGGTAACCGACCTGACGCTGCGCTTCGACCCGGAATTCGGCAAGATTTCCCGTCGCTTCCTCAACGATCCGCAGGCCTTTAATGAAGCCTTTGCCCGCGCCTGGTTCAAACTGATCCACCGTGATATGGGGCCAAAATCACGCTACCTCGGGCCGGAAGTGCCGAAAGAAGACCTGATCTGGCAAGATCCGTTACCGGCCGCCATCCACAACCCAACGCCGGCGGATATTGCGACCCTGAAGACCGCTATCGCCGATGCCGGACTGTCGGTCAGCGAACTGGTGTCGGTGGCCTGGGCTTCTGCCTCCACCTTCCGCGGCGGAGACAAACGCGGCGGAGCTAACGGCGCGCGTCTGGCGCTGGAGCCGCAGAAATCGTGGCCGGTGAACGCCGTGGCTGCAAAAGTGCTGCCGACGCTGCAGGCCATTCAGAAAGCCTCGGGTAAAGCATCGCTGGCCGATATCATCGTGCTGGCGGGCGTCGTGGGTGTCGAACAGGCCGCTGCGGCTGCCGGTGTGCAGGTCAGCGTACCGTTCGCGCCGGGCCGGGTGGATGCCCGTCAGGATCAGACGGATATCGAGTCTTTCGATCTGCTGGAACCGCTGGCGGATGGTTTCCGTAACTATCGCCGGATCGAAGGTGGCGTCTCGACAGAAACGCTGCTGCTGGATAAAGCTCAGCAGCTGACGCTGACCGCGCCGGAAATGACCGTGCTGGTGGGCGGCCTGCGGGTGCTGGGCGCCAACTATGATGGCAGCCAGCACGGGGTCTTCACCGACCACGTCGGCGTCCTGAGCAATGACTTCTTCGTCAACTTACTCAGCATGGCCACCGTCTGGAACGCCACCGACGAGCAGGGCGAACTGTTCGAAGGCCGCGATCGTCAGAGCGGTGAGAGCAAGTACACCGCCACCCGCGCCGACCTGGTCTTCGGTTCGAACTCAGTACTGCGGGCGCTGGCGGAAGTGTACGCCTGCCAGGATGCTCAGGAGAAACTGGTTAAAGACTTTGTCGCGGCCTGGACCAAGGTGATGAACCTCGACCGTTACGATCTGTAATCTCCCTCCCCGGCGGGCGCTATGTCCGCCGGGGCTTTTCCCCTTCCCCTCTCATGTTTGTCGCAGCTGTAATAACCGGCTGTAGGTACGCTGAATATCTTCCTGTTCGACATCCGCCACCAGTTCGCCCAGTCCGCAGGCGGCCACCACGATCAGCTGACACTGCTTTTCATACAGCACATCCACCAGATTAATAAAGCGCTGCTGGGCCGCCGGGCCTGCCTGACGCAAAGGCGGAACCGCATCCAGCAGCCAGCGCTCATGCTGTTCACAGAGCGCCAGATAATCCATTACCGACGTTGCCGCCATGCACAGCTGGCTAAAGGTGAAATGCAACAAATGCGTCGGCGCGGAGGCGGCGTGTAGCGTACGATAGCCCACCTGCAGCGGCTGCGCAGTGGCGCAGGGATCCGGCAGTTCAAGTCGCTGACGGGTTTGGGCAGAGGGTTGCACCAGAAACCTCCCGCGGCAGAATGGATTTTCCGCCGGCGTATGGCGCGCCCGGTAATCCTCTTCACCATTGAGCGCCGCTACCGTCATGTGCTGTTTTATCAGCGCAATCGACGGCACAAAACGGTCGTGATACAGCGGGTTAGCCAGTAATTGATCCGGGGGGTAGTTGGAGGTAGCCAACAAAATGATACCGCGTTGAAACAGCAGCGTAAGCAGCGCTTTCACCAACATGGCGTCGCCCGGATCGTGGAGATGAAACTCATCAAAACACAATAGCCGGCAGCCGTCGGTCATCTGTACCAGCACCTCGGGCAGGGTTGGCGTTGGCTGCGCGTTCAGCCGCTGATGCAGTTCGCGAAAGAAATAGTGGAAATGCACCCGGCGCTTTTCCGCCAGCGGCAGGCTGGCAAAGAAATGATCGATAATAAAACTTTTGCCGCGCCCGGTACGCCCCCAGACGTACAGCCCTTTAACACGCGTGGCCTTGCCTGCGGCCAGCCCGTGCCCCAGCGCGTCCAGTTGAGTAATCAGCGCCTGCTGGTCCGCATCGAGGGTCAACGCCAGCGCCTCGGCCCGCTGTGCCATAAACGAGGCAAAACTAAATTCGGTCATTCCTTGCGTCATTTTCGCTCTTCGTGGTGTCACCGGCGCAGCTGCCCCGGAAAAAAGATGAGGAATTCTCACCAATTACACCTTCACTGAACGACAATAACAAGCTTATCTGCAGCACAAAGGCTGTATGCCTCCCCCGGACCTGAAAAAAAACCATTGTTCTCTTCCGGGGTATACCAACACATTATAACCAGCAAAAACAGATGGATAGTGTGGTTGATTCCGTACCAGGTTGACGGTGCCGACGTACAAAAAACATCGTTATATATTGACATATACAGCGATGTTTTTTATCTTTTTGTCATACAAATAAAAACCGTACCCTTCAGACAGAGACGAGCTTTTCCCCGCCTCATTCCACTTTCATCCGTCTGAACTAAAAATTAATGCGCTCATATAAACTCGTTTTATTAACCGGGATGATTCCCTGTTCTCCCATTCTGCCGGCGATGCCTGTATATGCAGCAGAAACCATGGTTGTCACCGCAGAACCGCATACCCAATCCCTCGATGATGTCACGCCTGCTGCGGAACAGCAGGCTACGGCAGGCAACCTCGGCAAGCAGAAGTTGATTAACGTTCCGTGGTCCGTGCAGACGCTCTCCGACTCTCTGACCCGTCAGGTACAGGCCAGCAGCGTCAAAGATGTCTACCGCTATCTGCCCTCCGTCCAGGGCGACGGCGTTCGTCCGCAAACCCGCGGTATGCAGGGCAGCGTGGTGCAGAACAGCATGATTGATGGCCTGAACGTGGTGTCGACCACCGAGTATCCCGCTGAACAGTTTCAACGCATTGAGGTACTGAACGGTATGGCCGGCGCGCTTTACGGCCCGGCAAACCCGGCGGGCATGTTTAACCTGGTCTCGAAACGGCCTACCGATGTGCCGCTACGCAGGGTGACCGTTGGCGGCGGGACGGCGTCCGGCGCGAATGCCGCACTGGACCTCAGCGGCCCGCTTGACGCGGCCGACAGAGTAAAATATCGCCTCAATCTGTTGGATCAGGACGGCAGCAGCTATACCCACGGTAGCCGTCAGCGCAACCAGTATGCCGGTCTGGCGCTCGACTTCCAGCTGACCGACCAGACGGTGCTGGAGAGCAACTTCAGCTACTACCACTTCTATCAAAAAGGGCTGCCCGGCTCGTTCGCTCTGGCAAAAGGGACCCATTTCCCGTCGCCGCTGGATCCCACTAAAAGCCAATATGGTCAGTACTACGCCGGCAACGACGACACCACCACCACCGGCAGCCTGCATATTAAGCATGATTTTGACGGTAACTGGCTGCTGGACGTCGGCGTGCTGCGCCAGATAGCCGACCGTGAATCGACCACCGTCACCAATACGCTGACCGATAATCAAGGTCATTACGCCACCACGACCGCCAACTCCGCCGCCAGCCGATTTACCATCAACAGCTACCTGGTTAACCTCACCGGCAGCGTTGATAGCGGCTGGTTACAGCATGACCTGGCGGTTGGCATGCGCGGTTTCGTGTGGAAAAACAACAACCCACGCGATGGCGGTACGCAAACGCTGGGCAGTTCTTCGCTGGAGGAGAGCCCGGATTACGCCCGCCCCGCCTATCCGGATTTTACCGACCGTTACCATTCCGCCACCACCACGCAGCACGTCTTTCTGCTGAGCGATACGCTGACCTTTAATCCCCGGTGGAGCCTGCTGCTCTCCGGTAGCGAAAATCTGTTTACCGTAGACAACTACAGCAAAACCGGCAGTCGTAGCAGCAATCATGACGATCGGGGGGCCAGCGGTTCCGCCAGCCTGATGTACAAGCCGGTGGAGAATGTGACGCTCTATACGACCTGGGCCAATAGTATGCAGCAGGGAGATACCGCGCCTGCCGGAGCCAATAACGCCGGCGAGGTCCTTGACCCCTACCGCAGCCATCAGGTGGAGGTCGGCGCAAAATACGCCCCGCATAAGGATCTGCTGCTCACCGCGGCGCTGTTCCAGGCCGAACGCCCGTTCGCCTATACCAATGCCAGCGGTGATTTTGCCCAGGACGGAACGCAGAAAAACCGCGGGCTGGAGCTGATGGCCGATGGTCACGTCACCCCGAACCTGCGCCTGTTCGGCGGCGGCAGCTGGCTCGACCCGCGTTTGCACAACACTTCGAGCGCCGATGCTGACGATAAGCAGGTAGTCGGTCTGCCGCGCTTCACCGCCAGTATGCTGGCGATTTACAGCATCGATCCGCTCCCTGGGCTTGATGTTAACGGTACGCTTCGCTACGTCGGTCGTCGCCCGACCGATAACGCCAACGATAGCTGGGTGGGCAGCTATACCACGGTGGATATCGGCAGCAACTACCGCACCCGGCTGTTTGGCACCGATACCACATTTAGGTTAGCAGTGACTAACCTCACTAACCGCCGCTACTGGAGCAACGTCGTTCCTGGCGCGCTGACCGGTTACACCGGCGCCGGGTACGCCAGTGCGCAGCTGGGGGCACCGCGCGAAGCGACTGCCTCGGTGCAGTTTGATTTCTGAGGACGATGATGAACAAGATTGCCGCTGGCTTACTTACCCTTTGCCTCGCCATTCCGGCGCTGGCCGACCGCCAGGTCACCGATGACGCCGGACATCGCGTCACCCTACCGGACACGGTGACGCGGGTGGCTGAAGGATGGTTCGCCCACCACTCGCTGCTGATGACCCTCGGGGCCGGCGGCGATATCGTGGCGACGGTCAACCGCCCGGACAGCCGCCCGTGGATGTTCCGCCTCGATCCGCGGCTGAATCACGCGCTGATCGGCCGCGGCCCGCACTTTACCAGCGAAGCGCTGCTGGCGCGCGGCGCTCAGGTGGTCTTTGTCGCTCAGGGAGACGGTGATGCCGATGCCTATCGCCAGGCCGGTCTGCCGGTGATGGAGATGCGTTTTAGCGACTATCCGTCGCTGGCCCGCGCGGTGGAAACCACCGCAGAGGTTATCGCTACGCCGCAGGCGCGGGCCCGCGCCCAGGCGTATAACCAGTACCTGCAACAGGTCATTGCGCGCGTCGGCCAGCGAAACGCCGCGCTCACCGACGCGGAACGCCCGCGGGTGCTGCATATCCAATCGCTGAAGCCGCTGAAGGTTGACGGCAGCCATACGCTGATCGATACCTGGATCCAGCTGGCGGGAGGACGTAACGCGGCGCAGGGCATCAGCGGCAATATGCAGGAGATCTCTGCGGAGAAAGTGCTGGCCTGGCAGCCGGACGTCATTATCCTCGGTGCGGGGTGCGGTGACCTGCAGCACTCGGCTTATGGTGAACTTTTCTCAGCGCTGCGGGCGGTTAAACAAGGCCGGGTGCTACAAAACCCGGCGGGCGTTTTTCCGTGGGATCGCTACGGCAGCGAAAGCGCGCTGCAGATTCAATGGGCGGCAAAACAGCTTCAGCCGCAGCGCTTTGCCGATGTCGATATGATCGCCGTCACCCGCGACTTTTATCAGCGCTTTTTTGCTTATTCGCTGAGTGAACCGGAGGCCAGGCGGATTTTGCAGGCGCTCCCCCCGCAGGAAAAATAGCGGCCGGAGCCAGTCACAATGGCCCCGCTATACGCCGGGGCCATTTTATACGTTCTTACTTCATGATTGCCGTCCCCACCGCCACGCTAAGCGTCCCCCTTAGCAGCTTCGCCAGCCCCTCCTTTCACCCACTCATGAAGAGCGTGCCTGGTTGTTTACTTCAAATCCGTCGGCGGCCTGGCGCAGAAAGCAGTGAGTTCCTCATGTCTATGACTTAAGCACGATATTTTTACCTGTAGAACCCCGACAGGGAGAGGAATTAAAAATTTAAAACCATTAACAATCCAATAACATTAGCAGGCAAACATTTCATCTGAGGAAAATAATAATATGTCTACCACCCAGGTTCTGGGGGATGCGCCCTTTGCCCCCGCAGAACAACCCCACGCCAGCTTAACCCGCCGCATCGATGCCCTGCCTGCCTCTGTCGGCCTGTGGTCGTTTATTACTTTGCTGGCGCTGGGCGGCTTCTTTGAGCTCTACGATCTTTTTCAAACCGGTTATATCAGTACCGGACTGCTGGCAGAACATATTTTCCATACCGACCAACAGGGCATTTTTGGCATCTCCGATCAGGCCTCATTTGCCTCGGCCACCTTCTTCGGATTGTTTATCGGCGCCAGTCTGCTGGCGCCGCTGGCGGACAAGCTGGGCCGCCGATTGACCTTTATGTTTGCGCTGGCCTGGTATGGCGCATTTTCACTGCTGATGGCTTTCCAGAACAGCGCCGAAGGGGTCATCTTGTGCCGCTTTCTGGTCGGTATTGGGCTGGGAATTGAACTGGTGACCATCGACACCTATCTGAGCGAATGGGTCCCGACCCATCTGCGCAACAAAGCGTTCGCCTTTGCCTTTTTTATCCAGTTTCTCTCGGTTCCCGCCGTGGCGCTGATGTCATGGATGCTGGTCCCGACGACGCTGTTCGGCCTGACCGGCTGGCGCTGGGTGATTATCTTTGGCGCGCTGTGTTCGCTGATCATTTGGGTGATTCGCAAAAAACTGCCGGAATCGGCCCGCTGGCTGGAGGTGAAAGGTCGCCATGCGGATGCGCACGCGGTGATGTGTGAGATGGAGCGGCGCTGTGGCGTCACGCCTTCGCCGCAGCATGTCCCGGACACCCGGGAAGCGCAGCGTAAAAGCGGCAGCTTTAAAGAGATCTGGGCGCCGGAATACCGCAGACGGACCATCATGCTGATGGTGATGAACTTCTTCCAGGCGATCGGTTTTTTCGGCTTCGGCAACTGGCTGCCGGCGCTGCTCTCCGGCCAGGGCGCAAGCATTACCCACAGTCTGCTGTACGCCTTTTTTATCACTCTCGCCTACCCGCTGGGCTGCTTGTTCTGCACCCGCTTTGTCCACCGGTTTGAGAATAAGTGGCAGATCGTGCTCTCCGCGCTGATGACGGTGGTGTTCGGCACCCTGTTTGCGCTGCAGAATAACCCGGTGATGCTGGTTGTCTGCGGGTTTATGATTACCTGGTCCAACGCCTGGTTGACCATCAGCTATCACGCCTACCAGGCGGAAATCTTCCCGACCCGGATTCGCGCCAGAGCCGTGGGCTTTTGCTACTCCTTCAGCCGCCTGTCAACGGCGCTCACCAGCATTCTGATCGGTCTGATTTTACAATACGCCGGCACCCCGGGGGTAATTAGCTTTATCGTGGCCAGCATGCTGATGGTGATGCTCTCGGTGGGTATTTACGGCCCGAAAACCCGCGGTATCGAGCTGGAAAATATCTGACTGTCCTCTGCGCCGCCGGGTTATTTTCGGCGGCGCCGTCCGACATGGCGGTCAATCGTCATCGCTCAGCGCAGTAAGGCGTTTTCTGCAAAAAGAATGCGCTATTGAGACCCAGTAACGCCCTCCCATCCCCCGGCCCGGTTAATTAAAAATCACCTGCGCATCGGCAAAACATTTTTCCGCCAGCGACGAGACCGGCTGCTGGTTGCGCATGATCAGCGCCAGCATTGACTCCACTTCGGTTTCGGCGATGGGGATAATCTCCAGATTGTCGCTTAACGCCTCCAGACCATTGTTAAGCGGCATAATGGCGCAGCAAATTCCTGCCTGCACTGCCTGGATAATCTGGAAGGTCGAATCGCTCTCAAAAACATATTTCGGCGTTAACCCTTTGCTCTTAAAACTCATCTCAATGGATTCACGGTAATGCATTCCTTTGGTGAGAAAACCAAGCGGTAATGCGGCCAGCGTTTCCCAGCCCGGTGTACCTTCGGCAAACTGAAAATGGCGTTTATCATGCAGCAACCCCATTCGCGTTGCCGGCAGCCGCTTAACGTTGAAAAGCTGGCTATCGACGTGGTGAAGGTAGCAGATGCCCAGATCGAGCTGATTACGGCTGACGCCATCGATAATCTGCTCCGAGGTGAGAGAAAGCAGGCTGAACTGCAGCTCCGGGTACTTCCCGGCCAGCGGTTTAATCAGCTGCATCGGGTTAAGGCTTGCCAGCGGCACCATCCCTACCCGCAGTTGCCCCACCATCTGACCGCGACAAATCGCCGCTTCCGCCTCCAGCCCGTCATGAGCCGCCAGCAGCGCCCGAGCCCAGGCCAGAATGCGTTCGCCTTCGGCGGTAAACCCCTCAAACCGCTGCCCGCGCTGAATCAGAACAAGATTGAGCTCCTCTTCCAGATTGCGGATGCGCATCGAAAGCGTCGGCTGAGTGATATGGCACAGCGCCGCGGCCTGGCCAAAATGACGCGTTTGATCGAGTGCGATCAGGTATTTGAGCTGTTTAATATCCATGGTTAATCCAGTGTGTTGCCATTCGCTATAGGCGAACGCCGGCGCGATGCAGACACCCCTCGCCCGGTCAAAAAATATGTTAGTTAAATGTTACGTTCAGCATCGGACAAATACAAGCCGGTGCGGCGCTTGCGGAAATGACGATCGCCGGACTACACTCGCACAGAACCCCTTCGGGAGGAGCACATGGCGCCCCGCATCCATCACGTCCAGCAGCATCACTTGCCTCTCCCCGGCCTCGAGGCCATGTCGTTGCTGACCGAACAGCACTTCTCACGCCATGCCCACGAGCAGTTTGGCCTCGGTATTTTTACGCGCGGCGCCCAGCGCTCGTGGAGCCATCTTGGCCAGGTTGACGCCTCGGCCGGGCAGATCATTATGGTCAACCCGGGAGAAATGCACGATGGCGTACCGCTGAACGGTCCCCGCAGCTGGCAGATGCTCTACCTCGATCCGCAGCTCATCGCCGATGAATTTCAGGGCGAGGTCAAAAGTGAGGATATTCTGCTGCGCCCGGTGGTCGATGACCCGCCGCTGCGCCTGCTTATGCAGCGACTGTTCGCTGAAATCACCGCCCGCACGGGCGATGAGACGGCGCTTGAAGAGGTGCTGCTGCTCTGTCTGTTGCGGGCAACCGGCTGCCATCGTCTCGTGCGGACGGCGCCAGTACGTTATTCCCCAACCATCGCGCGGGCTAAAGAGTATCTTGACGATGCGCCGGAGGAAAAAACCTCCCTCGACATGCTCGCGGCGCTGTGCGGCATGAGTCGTTTTCAGCTGATCCGCGGCTTTGCCCGCGAAACCGGCATTACTCCGCATGCCTATCTGGTACAGTCCCGGGTACGGCTGGCGCGTCGGCTGTTAAGCGCCGGGCATGCCCCCGCCGACGCCGCACAGATGGCTGGCTTCGCCGATCAAAGCCATCTGACGCGCGCCTTTCAAAAACAGTTCGGCACCACCCCGGGCAGCTATCACTCCGTCCGCTAACCTCCCCTGCAATTTTATTCAAGACGCGCCCGCGGTGTGGCGAAATACTCAGTGCGACCGATTTCTCTCACAGGAACACCGCCATGTCGTTCATCAGCCCTGAATTTCTACTGACCTCTTTGCTGGTTGTGCTCGCCCCCGGCACCGGGACGCTCTACACCATCGCCACCGGCCTCAGTGCCGGAAGAAGCAGGAGCTTCGCGGCCGCTTTCGGCTGTACCCTTGGTATCATTCCGCATCTGCTTGCTGCCGTCACCGGCCTGGCGGCGCTGCTCCACCGCACCCCGGAACTCTTCGGCGCGATCAAATATCTCGGTGTGGCCTGGCTGCTGTACATGGCATGGACCACATTTGCTCAACGGGGCGCGCTAACGCCAGAGCGCCGTGATGAGGCCGGTTCACCGCTGAAAATCATCACCCATGCCGTGCTGATTAACCTTCTCAACCCGAAACTGCCGCTCTTTTTTTTCGCCTTTCTGCCGCAGTTTATCCGCAGCGATGTCGCCTCCCCGGCGCAAGCGATGCTGACGCTGAGCGGGATTTTTATGCTGATGACGCTTCTGGTCTTTATGTTGTACGGCGCCTGCGCGGCCGCGATGCGCGGCTATGTGCTGACCCGTCCCAGGGTGTTACAGGGGCTGCGGGTCGCTTTTGCCGCCGGTTTCGTCGGCCTTGGCATCAAGCTGGTACTGACCCCAGAATAGAGAAAGTTCGCTGCCGGCGCTGAGGCCGGCAGCGGGCGCGGGCAGATTAGCGCAGGCCGGAGACCGGCAGAATCTCTTTCGAGCGCAGGGTCAGGCGAATCGGCACGGATTTATAAGAAGGCGTGCCGCTCTCTTCGTCAATGTAGTCCAGCGGAACCAGGACATTGGCTTCCGGATAATAGGCGCCAACGGTGCCTGGCGCGATGTTGTAGGCCACCAGAGTAATATCCTGCAGACGCAGGTTGCTGTCCGGCAGCGCGGTGGTGATATCCACCCGATCACCGTGCTCGAATCCCTGACTGGCCATATCCTGCTCGTTCATAAACAGCACGTCGCGACGGCCAAAAATACCGCGGTAGCGGTCATCCATGGCATAGATGGTGGTGTTGTATTGATCGTGACTGCGCAGGGTGACCAGCCGCAGCACCTCCTCGCCCGCAACATGAACGTTCTCATGTACGCCGTGGAACACCGAGAACATGGCTTTACCGGTTGGCGTTGGCCAGATGCGCTCCGTCGGCGGCAACGGCATGCGAAAACCGCCCGGGTGACGAATACGCGCGTTGTAGTTATCAAAACCGGGAACGGTGCGTTCGATCAGATCGCGGATACGGTCGTAATCCGCCACCAGTGAGAGCCAGTCGACTTTAGTGTTGGCCAGGGTCGCCATCGCCATTCCGGCGACAATCGCCGGTTCTGAACGCAGCAGCGGCGAGGCCGGCTTCAGTTTCCCTGACGAGGCGTGCACCATCGACATGGAATCTTCCACGGTGATCGACTGCCGCCCGCTCTCCTGCAGATCCAGTTCGGTGCGGCCCAGACACGGCAGAATAAACGTCTCTTTCGCCACCAGCAGATGCGAGCGGTTGAGTTTCGTCCCGACGTGCACGCTGAGATCCAGCCCGCGCATCGCCGGGAACGCGCGCTCAGGGTCGGGCATCGCGACTGCAAAGTTACCACCAAGACACAGCAGAGCCTTCGATTTGCCCTCGATCATCGCCTGCAGCGCTTTTACCGCATCATGGCCATGTTTCTGCGGCGGCGCGAAACCAAACACCTCCTGCAGCTTCGCCAGGAAGGCAGCGCCCGGCTTCTCGGTAATCCCGACGGTGCGGTTGCCCTGGACGTTGGAGTGACCGCGCAGCGGACAGATCCCGGCGCCGGGTTTGCCGATATTCCCGCGCATCAGCAGCAGGTCGGCGATCAGCCGCACATTTGACGTCCCCTTATTATGCTGGGTGATCCCCATACCATAGGTCACGATCGTGGCGTTCGATTTGGCGTAAGCCTCGGCAACTCGCTGCAGGTCAGCGCGGGTAAGACCGGATTCGCGTTCGATATCTTGCCAGGAGGTCTTCTGCAAATCGTCGGCAAACGCCGGGAAGTTCTGCGTATGCTCGGTAATAAATGGGCGATCGAGAACGTCACCCTGCTCTTCTTCCATCTGAAGCAGCGCTTTGGCAATGCCTTTCAGCGCCGCCGCATCGCCGCCGGCCTTCACCTGAAAATAGGTGGAGGCGATATTCGTCGAGCGCAAGGTCGCCATCTCGATAACATTCTGCGGGTCGGCAAAACGCTCCAGCGCCCGCTCTTTCAAAGGGTTAAACACGATAATCGGTACGCCACGACGAGCCAGTTCGTGCAGCGTCCCCATCATACGCGGGTGGTTGGTTCCCGGATTATGGCCGATGGAAATCACCAGCTCGGTTTTGTCAAAATCATCCAGCGACACCGTTCCCTTCCCGATGCCGATCGACTGCGGCAGCCCGACGCTGGTCGATTCATGACACATATTGGAACAGTCCGGGAAATTGTTGGTGCCCAGTTCACGGGCAAACAGCTGGAACAGCCACGCCGCTTCGTTGGAGGCGCGCCCGGAAGTATAGAACTCGACCTCGTCCGGCTGCATGCCGCTGACCACTTCGCCGATACGCGCAAAAGCGCTTTCCCAGCTGGTCGGGCGCAGCGTGTCGCTGGCGCGATCGTAGACCAGCGGATGGGTTAACCGACCGTAGCCTTCGAGCTCAAAGTCGCTTTTGGCCAGCAGCGAGGTGACCGTGTTCGCCGCCAGAAATTTCGGCGTAACGCGTTTGCTGGTTGCTTCCCAGGTCACCGCTTTGGCGCCATTCTCGCAAAACTGGAAGGTGGATTTGTGCTCTTTATCCGGCCAGGCGCAGCCGGGGCAATCAAAGCCGTCAGGCTGATTGGTGCGCAGCAGAGTGACGGGCGCTTCCAGGGCATCCATTTGTGTCCGCACGGCGATGGCCGTTGCTTTCAATGCGCCCCAGCCGCCGGCAGGGCCATCATAAGGATGCACGCCAGGTACTGAGCGTCTTTTCATATTCATATCTACTCCAGAATGCGCCGTCGATAAGCGAGAACGACATGCCAAATCACCTTATCCGGGCGATCCGCAACGTGAAAAAGTTCGTCCGCCGGAGAAAGCCGCGGCGGACGTTTTTGTTAACGAAAGCATAACAATCAGGATCGGAACTGTATAATCAATGTTATCTATCACGCGTTAGATTTAACTTATTTAACAGTTACGCAGAGAGAATCATCAGGTCAGATTGTAGTAGCGGTCAGGCTGCAGCGTTTCCGGCAGCGGGTGCTGTCCGGTCATATCCAGCAGGTTGCGTTCGATGGTGTTGCACATGGCGTTGAGGGGCAAATCGTTCGCCGCGGTACCAAACGGATCTTCCAGCTCTTCCGCCAAAGAATCCCACGAGAGAAAGGTGTACGAGATAAAGACCGACACAAACGGCGTCATGTAGTGCAGATCGCCGACCAGCGCAAAAGGCAGCAAGGTGCAGAACAGATAGACCGTGCGCTGCAGAATCAAGGTGTATGCAAACGGTACCGGCGTGCTGGCCAAGCGTTCACATCCGCCCAACACGTGGGCCAGCTCGTCGAGCTTATTGTCCATCAGCCCATAGGTGATATCGCTCACCTTCCCCGCTTCGCGCAGCTGGCCCAGCTCATGGCCGACCAACAGCAGAATACGGTTGGTCGGCATCGAGCTGCCGAGGATCTCCGCGACGGTATCGGGGGGCAGCAGCCGGTTAAGGTCATCCCCGGGATGGGTTTTACGTAACTGATGTTTCAGGCTCCAGCTAAAAGCAATCAGGTAGCTGGCGATTTTTTGATGCGTTTGGTGCTCCGTCGGAAGAATATTTTTCAGCTGACGCATCAAGGTGCGCTCGGCAATCAGTACCGTCCCCCAGAGATTACGGGCCTCGACAAAGCGGTTGTAGCTGGCGCTGTTGCGAAAACCGAGGAAAATCGCGATGGCTATCCCCAGTAAACTAAAGGGCGCCACGGTGAGATGGATACCCAGCTGCTCATACCATTGATAGCTGATGATGGCGACAATCGACATCAGGACGTTAAGCAGCAGGCGAAAAATGATTTTTGACAGCACGGAGCCGTGCCAGTCAAACAGACGAAGGAACCAGTGTTGTTCTGGCCGGATGATCATGGTATTACTTCCTGAACGCCCATTCTGGTTATATACCCGTCATATTTCAAACTGCTTGTGCGGTGGCTGCATTCGATCATCCCAGTCACTTACCTGGGCTGCTCTCACCTGCCGCTTTCCTGCAACTCGAACTATTCAGGATATAGAGAATATCTATTAACCGAGTGGATTATTTTATTGGACATACGCGCGACAATGCGGTTGCTATTGACCATTAATTAGCGATGAAATAATGGCCGCGGAATTATGTTCCCTTTTTATTTATCAGGCAATATGCCAGCCGGGCGCGGCGATGAAATAATGTGCGGGGAAATTGCTTTCCCCGAATTTCAGCAGGGTTATTCTGTTACTGCCGTGGCTGATTGCCGCTGCGGGAGGATAACGACGCCATCAGCGTGGCCGACGGTACAAAGAACAGGCTACCGGTCACCGGGCGGCTGTAGTCGAGCAGACGGTCGTAATTGCCAGCCGGGCGGCCGACAAACATGTTTTCCAGCATCTGTTCAATCGGCGCTGGCGAACGGGCGTAGCCGATAAAATAGGTACCAAACTCCCCCATCCCGGGCTTACCGAACGGCATATTGTCACGCAGGATTTTCACCTCCTCGCCGTTCTCCTCAAGCGTGGTTAACGAGCTGTGCGAACAGGAGGGTTTCACGTCGGCGTCCAGTTCAATGTTGCTCATTTTTTTGCGGCCGATAATGCGCTCCTGTTGCTCGACGGTCAGGGCGTTCCAGCCGGCCATATCATGCAAATACTTCTGAACAATCACATAGCTGCCGCCAGAAAAATCGGCATCTTCATCGCCGATGAGGGTGAAATCCGCCGCCGCCCGCCCCTGCGGGTTCTCGCTGCCGTCGACGAAGCCAATCATCGCGCGTCGGTCGAAATAGCGAAAGCCGTGGACTTCATCCACTACCGTCACCGCGCTGCCCAGTTTTTCCATCAGCTGCGCGGCCAGCTCGAAGCTTAGCCCCATATCGTCTGAACGGATGTGCAGTAGCAGATCGCCCGGCGTTGAGACGGCCACGCGTTCGCCGCTGCCGACGCTGCGAAACGGATGCAGCTGCTTCGGCACCGGCTGACCAAACAGCTGAGGCCAGATATCGGCGCCGAAACCGCAGATGCAGGACAACCCGGCCTGGGGCATGCGGGTACCGACCGAGCGTACCACGGCGGCAAAATCATCGCACCAGTCGCGAACCCGCGCGAGACTTTCCGCCGAGCGCGCAACCGTGGCGACGATAAAAATCGCCGTGCGCGGCAGCGGTAAGGTTATAGCCTGAGGTTCATTAATCTGCATGGAGTCCCACCCTATTTGCGAAAATGAAAACGCGCGGCGGATTTAACGCTGCGCCGTTGCTGCATATAACCTATAAATAATGAGGGAATGTCAAGAAATAGAAAAAATTAATCGATATGGCGTCGATAAGCAGGCTGGAAATATAAGCGGAGTGGGTATTTTCGCGCTGAATAATGGCCGGGACGGTTTCCGACCAGCGTCGCCGTGGGTTAATTGGCCGCCATCCGCCGCATCGCGCAATGATAGGCGCCGTTGCGCACCGAAGCGCGCAGCACTCTCGCCACGCCGTGGACCGCCAGACGGGCGGTATGCCGTTGTAGAGGGCTCAGCGACAGAGACAGCATCGCTTGCGCCCAGGGCGGCAGCAGATCAATCCCGGCGCGCATCATCAGATGCCCGACGGGCCGGCTCAACCGACCCGGTAAACGGGTCGTCAGCAGCACGGTCGCCACCTCCCGCGTGCGGTCATCGCAGCGCAGACGCGGGCGCATATCGTGTAAATACTCCGCAATCTGCTGCGGGGTTACGGGGATATCCCGCGCCCCCAGACGACGGGCGATCTCCCCCGCCTCGTGGAAATATTGTTCCTGTCGGGCCTGAGTCACTACCGTGCGCTTATAGCGCAGATGTGAAGCCATAAAGCTGCTGCATTCGGCCACGTGAACCCAGGTGAGCAGCTCCGGATCGCTGGCCGCATAAGGCGTGCCGTCCCTATCCTGCCCGCTGACCCGTAAGTGAATCCCCTGCACTTTGGCAATCAGACGCTCGGCGTCGACGGTGGTGCCAAAGGTGGTGGCGGAAATAAACTGGCTGGTGCGCCGCAGGCGGCCAAAGATATCTTCACGGAAGTTGGAGTGGTCCCAGACGCCAGCCAGCGCCAGCGGATGCAGCATCTGCAAGAGCAGCGCGCTCACGCCGCCGCAGAGCATCGAGGTGAAATCGCCATGCACCTGCCAGATGGCTGACTGTGGGCCAAACAGTCCCGGCTCCCCTTTCGGATGTTCAAAGTCTATCTCTTTCAGCGCCATGCCGGTTAAGCCCAGTACCTGAGCTTCTATCATTCCACGTATGCGGGTCATTGCTGTGCCTGATTCTGTCCGTGACAGCAAAACATACCATTATTCGGCGCCGGACTCATGTGCCAGAGGTGACTTTATCGCTATAAACGGCGGATGGGAGTGCCCGTCGTTAACGGGCACCGGACGATCAAGGATTAAGCTGATAATCGAGGCTAATATCGGCTTTTAACACCTGCGAAACCGGGCAACCGGCTTTGGCTTTCTGAATGATGCCGTCAAAGACATCGGCATCGATGCCCGGAAGCACAATCTGACTCTGCAATGCCACTTTGGTGATCGCAAACCCGCCGCCGGATTTGTCCAGGGTGACAACGGCCACCGTATCAATCGACGTTGCCGTGTAGCCCTCTTCGCTGAGCATCAGCGACAGCGCCATGGAAAAGCAGGCGGCGTGGGCGGCGCCGATCAGCTCTTCCGGGTTGGTGCCCTTCACCCCTTCAAAACGGGTATTGAAACCGTAGGGCTGCTGGCTCAGCGCCCCGCTCTCCGTCGAAACCGTCCCCTTACCGCTTTTGAGATCGCCTTCCCAGTGCGCCTGACCTTTCTTATGGATTGCCATGTAATCGCTCCTGTTGGTATGTCGAACCCAGAGTATAGATGGTGAGGCGCCTTTCGGCGGTGGATTAGGAAAATCCCCTATAAAACAAAAAATTATCAGACGGCGTCGCCTGTCGTTATTTTTAACACGAAAATGACAATGATTAACATTCGCGCAACAGATCACATTTTCATCATCGCGGCATAGCGAATTTTTTCCGCTCATCTACTATCACTCCATAACACGATATATCGTGATAAAAGATATATCTCAATTGAGCTTTGTCATGATCAGAACAGACGGCCGCAGAGCCGCCACGTATCCGATACCTGTAGCGATGACTGAAAGAGAGAACCCTACAATGCAACAAATCAATGAGATAGTCGGCCAGCCTCCTTTTAACGTGACCCGGGCCAGCCATGTCGTCCTGAACGTACGGGACCTCGAGGCAAGCAAACATTTCTATCGCGAACTGGTGGGCCTGATCGTCAGCGACGAAGATGCCTCCACCGTCTGGCTGCGAGGTCTGGAAGAGCGCGGTCACCACAGTCTGGTGCTACGTAAAAGCGCACAGCCTGGCTGCGCACGCATCGGTATGCGGGTCCACAGTGAAGACGACGTCAAACGGGCACGGGATTATTTCGCCGCCCAGGGAGCGAACGCCGAACTGGTGGAGGTCCCCTGGCAGGGTCTGACGCTGCACGTCAGCGACAGCATCGGCGTGCCGCTGGAGTTCTGCGCGACCATGGAACCGCGCGAAAGAATGTTTAAACAGTACCATCGCTATCGCGGCGCCTGTGCTCAGCGTCTCGATCATTACCAGCTGCAGGCCAGTAACGTGCGCACCGCTTTTGACTTCTATCAGCGGCTGGGATTTCGCACCAGTGAATACACCTGGTCTGAACTGGATGGAGAAGAGCAGCTGTGGGGCGTGTGGATGCAGCGCAAAGGCAATCCTCACGATATCGTTTTTACAAACGGCGTCGGTCCGCGTCTGCACCACTTCGCCTATACCATCCCGGATACTAACGACATGATTCGCGCCTGCGATGTCGCCGGAGCCCTGGGCTATGCGCCACAGCTGGAACGAGGCCCCGGACGCCACGGCATCAGCGGCGCGCTGTTTATCTATTTCCGCGATCCGGACGGTCATCGCATCGAATTGTTCAACACCCATTACCAGCATATCGATCCCGAACCTGCCGTCGGTTGGGATCTTGCCGATCCGAAACGGGCCGATCAGTGGGGGCTGCCGGCACAAAATAAGTGGTTTACCGAAGCCACTCCCTTCGTCGGCGTGACGCCGCAGCCGCCCGCGCTGCGGGTCGATCCGCCGGACCTTGAACGCTTCCTGGCCATGGCGAACGACGCCTGATATTGCACATCGTTACGCGCTGTACCTCATCGCCCCCGGTACCGGCTACGGTCCGCGAGCAAATTTAACAGCATTCAGGAGTACGATTGTGGCTACATTTTTACAAAATGCTTACCTCAGAATTCTGGTGACCTACGCCCTTGGCGTCATGGCGGCGATGACCGTCAGTGAAGCGGTTACCGAACTGGGGGCCATTGCCAGAGATTTTCATATTACCGGCCACGGCCAGGTGGGACTGGTGATGTCACTCCCTTCGTTGATGGTTGCCCTCGGCGCGCTGCTGGCCGGATATACCGTCGACCGCATCGGCGATCGGGTGGTGCTGCTGATTGGCGCGATAATCATCGTCTCTGGCGATCTGCTGGTGATTGCCGCGCCAACCTTTAAGCTACTGCTCATCTGCCGCGCCATTACCGGCGTGGGCTATGTTCTGACGGCCGTCGCCGCCGTCACCCTGCTTATTCGCATCACCACCGGTAAGCAGCGCACGATGGCGATGGCGCTGTGGTCGACCTTTGTTCCCGCCAGTTTTTTGCTGCCGTTCCTGTCGGCCGGTCTCGCCGACCACTTTGCCGACTGGCGGGCGGCATTCCTCGCCCACTCCGTATTGACTCTGCTGCTGGTGGTACTGGCGCAGCTGTGCCTGCCGCGGCGGAGCGCGGAGGAAAAAGTCATGTTCTCCCGCACCCGTGGCCTGCGTGACGTGCTGAAAAGCCCGCTACCGTGGCTGCTGGGTATCTCCTTCGGCGCCGATGCTTTTCTGCAAACCGGCGTCATCACCACCCTCGCCCCATGGCTGGCAAAAAGCTACGGCGTGGATGCGCTGGTGGTTTCGCGCTGGAACGTGGTGGCGATGGTCTGTAACGGCATTGGCTGTCTGATGGTGGGCGCCCTGCTCAACCGCGGCGTCAGGGCGACATGGATCGGGGCCTCAGGCATCGTCCTCACCGGGATTCCCGCGCTGGTTATTTTTAGCCTGCAAATAGGGCTGTGGCCGTCACTTGTTGCGTCGTGGATCTTCACCTTCGGCAGCGGATTGCTGGTGGGAATGTGGGCGCTGGCTCCGATCGTCGCTCCCTCTCGTGACAGCATCGGCGCCACCAGCGGGCTGATCACCCAACTGACGCTGATTGGCGTCTTTCTTGGACCGCCGCTGTTTTTCCATGCATTGCAAAACCACACCGGCCACTCGCTCTCTCTGCTGGTGCTGGCGGGGCTGGCGGTCTGTCTGGTCGGCATTCCAGTCTGGCTACGGGATCCGAACCATAAACCGGCGGTTGAACAGCGCGCCCCGGACGGCGCAGCATCAACAAATCGTCCGTGAACTAAGCATGACAGGCCATCGGGCCTGCCGATAAAACAATCTGAGGAAGTCATTATGTTGGATATCGTCATTATTGGTGCCGGTCCGGCAGGGCTGGCTGCGGCCCTGCGACTGCACCAGCAGGGATTTAAACCACGTTTATTCGAAGCCGTTCAGGAAATTAAGCCTCTTGGCGTCGGGGTAGATATCAAACCTTACGCGGTGAAAGAGCTGACCGAACTCGGTCTGTACGACGCCTTCTGCGAGATCTCCGTCGAAGCGCAGGAATCTATTTTTTATACCGGCTACGGCCAGCAGATTTTCGCCGAACAGTGCGGCCGTCACATGGGCTATGAACATGACCAGCGCTTCGTACATCGCGGTCATCTGCAAATGATGCTCTACCGTGCCGTTCAGGAGCGTTTGGGTCCCGATGCCATCACCCTCGGCTGTCGCTGCCTGAGCGTCAGCCAGGACGATCATGGGGTAACCGTCACGTTTGATAACAGCCTGAACCCGGCGGCCCCGCAGCAGGTACGGGCCGACGTGATGGTTGGCGTTGACGGCATTCGCTCCGTGGTGCGCAGTCAGCTGCTCCCGGCCTCTCAGCGTAGTCACTTTTCCGGCCTGACGCTGTATCGCGGCGTCACCGTAATGCCGCCGATCAAAACCGGCGGCTCGATTTTGCACATCGGCGATCCGATTCGTCAGGGCACCCTGATCGTCTACCCCATCCAGGACAACGTCGATGGCCAGGGAAATCAGCTGGTCAACTGGGTGATTGAGCAGGCCGAAAAACCGCAAAGCGAAGAGGACTGGAATCAGGAAACCGGCGTCAAAGAGATTGAGCATGTTTTCGATGATTGCCAGCTCGGTTTCCTGGATGTCAGCGACATGATCCGCCGCGCCCGCGAATGCTATCTCTTCCCGCTGATCGATCACGATCCGCTCGAACGGTGGTCTTTTGGCCGTATCACCCTGTTGGGCGACGCCGCGCACGCCATGTATCCGCGCGGCGGCAACAGCGTTTGTCAGGCCTTTGTCGACGCCCGCGTGCTGGCTGAGAAGCTCAGCACAGTGGCCGATCCGGTTGCGGCGCTGCGGGCCTACGAGGAAGAACGACGCGAGAAGGTGAACTGGCTGGTGCTGGCTTCACGCGGCGAAGGCCCTGAGGTGGTGCGCCGGATTGTCGAAGAGCGCAGCGGCGGGAAACCGTTCGACGATATCGAGGCCATTTTCCCCCACGAAGAGGCGCTGGCTATCTTCAGCGAATACCACGCCAAAGCCGGGATGCGGATTCCCGGAAATAAGGAGAGCGTAGCGCCCGGTAAATATAAGTCCGTTTTTGCCACCGAACAGAAATAGCCCCACACAAACCAACATGACACCAAAAACAAAAGGAAAGAACGCATGAGTAAAATTATCGATGCCAACATGCACTGGCTGCCAGGCGACCTGTTCTCTGACGCCAAACTGTTGAATGCATTTCTGGATTGCGTGCCGAAACAGTACGGGGTCCACACCCGGGTGGAGCAGATTGAAGGCAAACCGCTGCGCCAGCTGATCATCGAACAGCCGAAAGGCTATGTGAACCTCAACTACGCCGAAGGTCAGTACACGCTGGAAAGCCAGCTGGCAGACATGGAAAAAGCCGGCGTCGACCACGCCATTTTCCGTCTTCCGGTATGGCAGGAATGGCTGGATCTGGAGACCTGCAAAAAGGTCAACGACCGCATGGCCGAATACGTTAAGCGCAGCGGCGGAAAAATGTCGGCGCTGGCGGTCGTTCCGCCGTGGGGAACCGAAGAGTGTCTGCGCGAAGTCGACCGCTGCCTGAATCAGCTCGGCTTCCGCGGCGCGCAGATTGTCGCCCATTACGGGCAGATCTATCTCGACGATCCGGCCTTCCGCCCTTACCTCAACTACCTGAACTCGCTGGAAGTTCCGGTTGTGGTTCACCATACGCCGCTGCCGGTGGATTTTAACTCCGTGCTGCCGTACACCAACCAGCGCCGCCAGTTCGGGCGCTGCATCGACCAGGCCACCGCCGTCGGACGCGAATTGTTCAGCGGCATGTTTGACGAGCTGCCGAACCTGCGCTTTATCCACTCCATGCTAGGCGGCGCGTTTTACGCCTTCGCCGATATGCTGGTACCGCCGCAGCATCAGTTCAACGATGCGGTCGACCGTTTCCAGACCGGCACCGGCAATCTGCGCGCGCAGTTAAGCAACAACATCTTCTTCGATACTTCCGGCGCGCCGCAATGGGGTAAAGCTCAGCTGGAGGCCGCGGTGAAGGTGATCGGCGGGAAAAATATTCTCTACGGTAGCTCCTACCCGATTCGCAAGGACTGGTTCTTCCAGGGGGTGGACACCATTCAGAGTCTGGATATTTCAGCGGAAGATAAGGCCAATATTCTCGGCGGCAACGCCGCACGGATGTTCCATCTCGATTAACGATATCGGCCCCGCTAAACGTCAGATTACCGGGGCCAAAAGCGATAAACCGGCAGCCCTCTGCCGGTTTTTTTACGTCCGCTGCCAGCGGATATCTAACGTTTCACGTACCGCTGCTTCCGCCAGATGGCGCTCCACAATGGTTTCCATCTCGGCCAGATCGTCGGTTTCCGTGGCGCTCAACGTAACCTGCAACAGATTATCCTGCACATCCAGCCGGACCTCACCGATGCTCAGTCGAAACTGCCCGCTGTGCTCATCGCTGACAACCGGCGTGCGATGTTGGAAATGGCTGCACAGGCGGCGCATAAATCGCGAAGCATTGGGCGTACTGATGCAGGCGATACTGGTGTGCACGCCCTCTGCCGGAGCCGGCGTGGTCAGCAGATGTTCAATGCGTTCGGCGGCGAGATGAATCGCCTGCGCCAGGCTAACGACCATACCGGCAGGCAGCGGTTCATATTTCAGCCGCAGGCTCAGCGCCCGCTTCAGGTGGTCCATTGCTTCTACCAGCACCGCCGGCGATTCCCGGTTAGCCTGCGGCGCGACCCGCGACTTGAGCATATCCATGACCGCCTGATTAGCCGTCAGCCATGCCCGGCCCTCTTCGGTAATGCTGTAGCGCTTGCGGCCGCCCTTTTCCAGATCGATAACCGCATAGTTGCGGTCATACAGCCAGGTCAGGGTCGGATAGATTACCCCCGGGCTGGGCTTATACAACCCGCCAAAACGTTCTTTAATGTCATGAATGAGTTCGTACCCATGGCTCGGCTGTTCAGACAGCATCGCCAGGAGCAGCACGCGTAGCTCACCGTAATCGAATACCCGCCCACGACGCCCGGACTGACCCGCATTCTGCGGGACAGCCGTCGCGTTGTCGTTACCGGCGGATTTTTTTCCGGAGCGTTGTGTTTGTTCCATCGTCGACTCCTTTATCATCCACTGCAACATAACTAAACTTTAAATATATCTTAAAGAGATGGCGCAGGCCTGAATTTTGTTCGCCAACGGAATAAGCGCGGGAAAGCGGAGAAACGATCGCGAAAAGTGGGTTAAAGGACGGCGATAAAATCACACTGTATGCGAATATTGCCGCTCAGTTTAGCATCGATGGCGTACCTGGCCGGACGCGATGCCGGATCAGGGAAATAGCGGATCCAGTGGCGGTTCACCGTTTCGCGTTCGTTTCTGTCCGCCATCAACAGCGTCAGTCGGGCAATGTTGTCCAGCGTCCCGCCGGCGTCCTCAATCAGCGTTTTGATATGGGCAAACATCAGCGCGCACTGGCCATCAAGATCGTCCGGTACCTGCCGGGTCTGCGGATCGCGGCCATAAATCACACCGGAAAAGACCATATTGCCAATCCGACAGGCGGCAGGCACGGGATTGGCGTGAACAAAGGCCTCGCTGTAAATACTTTTTCTGTTACTCATATTTGTCTCCAGTCAGGATCTACCGCCGGCAGACCCTGATACTCATAAAATGACAATATCGTCACGATTAATATTCACTGTCCGGCATCATCGCGCCGAATTTATAAACCAGGCGTAGACGTTCCGCATGATAATCACCGGTTACCGGTGACGGCGAGTCAATATAGTCAAATTCAAATTCAGCATGTAATCGCGGGGTCAGGTTATAACCCAATATCATAAATCCGGCATTAATATCCTTAGCGGCAATCGGATAATAAATCCCGCTGGAGTCTTTTAAATTCAGACGCGTATAGCCTAATACCGCCAGCGCGTTTTGATTATGATAAACATAGCGCAGCGCCAGCGCGTCGCCGGGCTGATTGCTGGTGATCATCGATGCCAGCGGTTGCCCGGCCTCAATCGGCGTGGTGTCATAAATACCGAAATTATATGGCGCGAAATAGGCGCCATTTAAAAACGCCCCGTCCTTGCTGGGAACATGAGTGGCAATCACCGAGAAACTATGATTACGTGAGCGCACACCCACTCGCGCAGAATAAAGATCGGTGTCGATATTTTTATACGGCCAGGACTGATCCGATGTATCCCATTCATGCAAATACTGTGCGCCGAAAAATGGCGTCCAGTGTCCCACGCTTAGCCCATGTACCGGCAGTTCGCCGCCGACAAAAGCCATCTGCGCACGTTTATCAAAGTGATAATACCAGGCCTCGGCCTGGGCATCGTACAGCTGGCCATAGCGCAGACCGAAGGTGGAGAAACCATCGCTGTCGACCGAGGGAATCGTCGTATCATCGACCTCGGGCGCCCCGGTATCTCCCTTATCAAAGGTATCGGAACTGAAGGGTTTGAAACGATAGATTCGGTAGCCATACAGCTTTAACGGCTGCTTATCCAGCAAAGAGTAATCGCCGCCAAACCCCTCATATAAGGCAGGAATCATGGTACGACCTTCGCCGCCGTTGGCGAAAGGCGTATCGAGCGCAATTCGTCCCCCCTGCAAATTAAATCCATAGCCCCGATAGCGCAGATAAGCCTTGCCTAGGACATTGATATTATCCGCCGGCAGATAAATTTCCGTCTTTTCACTGTTATCGGGATTGAGGCCTAAATTCCACGAAGCATAATCTGCGACACCAAAACTAAAACCATAAAGTTCCGGGCTGACGTATTGAATATCACCGCCAAAGGCGTGCGTTTGTTTATCCGCGACGGTACCGTTAAATTCTTTAAAAAAATGCATGGTTTTGACTTCGCCGTAAATATTCCCTTGCGAAAGCCAGTCGTTGAATGAATCAGAGTCGCCACCCGTGGATACCGTATTTGCGTAACAACTGCCGCACATCAACGCCAGCGGAAATAACGCCAGCGGAAATAACGCCAGCGTTGAGACTCTGAATGAACAGTTTAATTCCATTGCCAGATAACCTCATTGTAGGAGACAGAGATATTTTTTTATTTACCGCCCGGAGCCTGTTCAGGCAGGCTCATAGAGAATGGCGCGTCAATGCGCCCACCCGCGCTACGCCCCAGGGTTCGCGACGGGTGATATCAACAGAAATTAAAACCAACTGATTTATTTGCGCGTTTGCGCCAATAAGGCCTTGCCGTAATCATTGCCATTCGGAATCCGCGTAATCGTGTGAATATGAAAACGCGCCGGCTGCTCATTGGTCAGCCACATGCCGCTATGGTGATCGAACTCCAGCATAACCACCGGACTTTGAATACGGTAATAAAAGACATCGTCATCGCCGCAGCCGCCAATCCAACACCACCAGGTTTCCTCAAGATGCTGTTCAATGCACGCCAGCCGCCGCTGTCGCGGAGCATCGGGCAAAAAATCGAGGAAGCAGGCAATCGTCGCCATTAACATCTTGCGCTGCGCCGGACTGAACTCCGCCACACAAATTCCCTCATAAGGAATCATGCGGTTATCCTGAAACGCCCCGCCCAGGTGGCGCTGATCGGCAAAGTTAAAGCGCTCTGGCGGCATGGCCGGATCTTCCATCTGCTGGAAAATCGTTGCTCGTTTTTGCTGACGCGGAGTCAACGCCTGCATTAACGCCAGACCGCAGCGCTCTTCGTCGCTAAACAACGTCGCGTCACTGTCATCGCCGCGATCGATAACGTTTGGCTCCACGCCCATAAACGTGGGGGCGATAGTCAACTGACGTCCGACGATAAAGCAGCAAAACGCGACATGATGGCCGTAGATACTCCACCCCCAGGGCCGATCTGAAGAAGGCTCGCCGAACAGCATAAAATGGAAGCTCCAGCGGTTCATGATGTTATTCAGGTCATACAGCTCACCAAGGAAATGGTTGGCATCCATCAGGCGCGACACTTTGCGAAATCCCTGCTCGCTGGTGCAGGCCCTCAGTAACCCGAGAAACGCGTCGCGCGTCGCCGGAGAGGTCGCTTCAAGGCGCACGCCGTAGTCATTGAACGGAATTTCCGGGTTATACCAGGCTCGCCACTGCGGCGCATCTATCGGCTGGCAGACGCGCTGGCGCTGCGACGGCTCCAGCGTCAGCAGCAGCGCCCTGGCGACGGCGACCGCCTCGTCGACGGCGAACCCTTCATCGGCTAACGCGAAAAGCCCATCGCGTACCCTGCCGTCAGTGGTGATCCCGCGAAACGTTTCATCCAGGCTGGCCTGCCACTGGGCCTGTAGGTCACGCGCCTTTTCCGTCGCCAGCATCCGGGCGCCATAGGTGGCGACATCCACGTTGCGCGCGGCCAGAATACGTGGCGCGTCGGCGGGCAGAAGATAATCACGAAAAGAGTTACTGCTCATCACGCCTCCCACGCTATAGCGTCGTCTTCTGCCACCACGCGATGTTCTATCGCCCCGAGGCCGTCGATGGTCAGATGCAGCAGATCGCCCGGTTGCAGGAAGCGCCCGGTCGGCGCGCCAATCCCGGACGGTGTTCCGGTAGCGAGCACGTCGCCCGGCTCCAGGGTCATCACCGATGAGAGGTACTCAATCTGTTGATATATGTTGTAAATCATATCGCCGGTAGAGGCGTGCTGACGTTGTTCACCGTTCACCGTTAGCGTCATCTGTAGCGCCAACGGGTCGGCAATTTCATCGCAGGTCGTCAGCCACGGTCCCAGCGGCCCGTGCGTATCGAATGATTTACCGAGCGTAAAGGTCGGCGATTTTTTCAGCCAGTCGCGCGCGGAGAGATCGTTGACGATCAGATAGCCGGCAATCACCGCGGGGGCATCGCCGGCACAGACGTGGCGACAGCGGCGACCGATAACCACACCGAGCTCGATTTCATAATCCATCTGCTCGCTGATGCGCGGCTTAACAACCGGATCAAAGGGCCCGCTGATGCAGGAAACCTGCTTGTTAAACCACATTTGCGATGACGGGATCGCGATCCCCGCCCGGCGTGCCTCCTCGGCATGCTGGCGATAGTTCATACCAATGCCGAGAAACTTCTGCGGGTCGTGAATCGGGGCCTCCAGGCGAACCTCCTCTAGCGCAATGGCCGGCCCGGCGACCCGCTCAAGTCGTTCGCGAAGCGCCGGCAGATCGTTGAGCAACTGGCGCATGGAGTGGTCGATGCCGGTGATTTCTGATAAATCAATGACCGTAGAATCAACCACTTTGCCAAGCCGGGTACGTCCGTGGTGGGTGTAGCGCACGAGCTTCATAGCACTCCTTCTACGCCGCAAAGGGCGTCATTTGTGACAATATAATTTGCCAGCCCTGTGGGGAACGACGCAGAACCAGCGTGGAAAAACCGTGGCGAACCCTTTCGGCGCCATCGTGCAGTGAACGGACCACGTTGCGCGTTTCGCCGCTGATGAGGGCAATATCGCCCAGCAGACGAATGTCAGGCGTTGGCCGTTCGATAGCCACAAAGCCGCCCATTTTCACCACGTGTTCGAGAAACCCGGCTTTACCCTGTACCATTCCGGTGCTGTGAATATGAACAAGATCGTCGGCCAGGAGCGCCGCCAGACGCACGCTATCACCGGCCACCAGTGCCTGCTGACGCTGCGTCTCAAGCGTCAATAGCGCCAGGACATCCGCATTCATAGCAGCCCCTCATAGGAACCGCCGTCGAGCTGCAGGTTTTGTCCGGAAATATAGGAAGCCTGCTGGCTACAGAGAAAGGCGCAGGCCGCAGCGAACTCCTCCGGGCGGCCAAAGCGCCCGGCGGCGATTGTCGCCTCATTGCGTCGGCGCGCCTCTTGCAGACTGATACCCTCTTTATCCATCAGCCGCTGCAGCATAAATGCCTGGCGTGGCGTATCGATCCGCTCCGGAAGCAGATTGTTGATAGTCACATTGTCGGCCACCACCTCACGGCCGATCGCTTTGCTGATGGCCGTCAGCGCCGTCCGCGCCGAGGTGGATAGCCCCATCATGTAGTGCGGCGCTTTGACCATGGCCGAAGTGATATTGACGATCCGCCCGAAGCGCTGCTGCTGCATCGCCGGCAGCCAGGCGCGAATCAGCTGTACCGCTGGAACAAAATTGGCCGCCATCGCCCCCAGCAGCGCCTCCTCGTGCCAGTCGGCGAGTACGCCGGGCTGAGGCCCGGCGTTATTCGTCACCAGAATGTCGATTTTCGGCCAGGCTGCCAGGATCGCCGCGCGCCCCGCCGGCTGCGTCAGATCGGCAGTGACGGTCGTGACGGCAACCTGAGGAAAGCGCTGACGCAGCGCCGATGCCGCCTGCGCCAGCTTCTGTTCATAACGCCCGTTTAGCGTGACGTTCACGCCTTCTGCCGCCAGTGCCGTCGCACAGGCCAGACCGAGCCCTTGCGATGATGCGCAGACGAAAGCCTGTTTTCCGCCAATCCCCAGATCCATTCTCCGCTCCTGAATGTTAATTATTGGTAAAATAATGTACATATATTGATATATCTCAAATTACGATATGTCTAGATATCAACCAGAGGATTAGATGAAAGTCGGAGATGGCTCACGAAAGCGGCCGCTGTCGGCGGGAACCAGAAATCGACGTGCGGGCGCCGCCCTGTATCAGGTAGCGAGGGGGGAGATGGCAGGAGCACGCGCGCCCACAAGGCGCGACGCAGGATCAGCGGGACGAAAGTGCGCTAGCTAAGCTGCGCCAGCTGCTGTTGAATCTCATCGAGGAACAGCGGTAGCGCGCTGGGCTGATAGTCGCGCGATAAATAGATGCCGTATACGCTGAGCGCTTTCGGCGTCCAGCCCGGCAACACCGGCTTCAACGCCCCGCTGTTGAGCGCGCGCTGCGCTTCCAGTTCCGGCAACATCGCGATACCGCATCCGGCTACCGCCGCTTCCAGCAGTAATGAGGAGATCCCGGCGCTGAGGTTGCCGGAGACCGCCACGGAGACGGCTTCGCCCTGCGAATCGCTGAACTGCCAGGTCGGCGTGGCGAAATGGCTGTAGTGCAGACAGTTATGTGCGCTGAGCTCCGCCGGCGTCTGCGGCTGGCCATGTAACTGTAGCCAGCGCGGCGATGCGCACAGCACCGAACGGCAGACCCCCAGCCGACGGGCAATCGCTCCTGGCTCCGGGTTATCGGTGATACGAATCGCCACGTCAATACGCTCGCCGATCAGGCTCACCGGATGGTTATTGATATCCAGTTCCAGACGCAGCTGGGGATAACGGGCGAGAAAATCGGGTAACAGCGGCGAAATCAGCTGCATGGCCGTAAAGTGAGCGCAGGCGACGCGTAGCGTGCCGCTGGGCACCGCCCGCTCGGTCTGCCCGGCAATTTCATCCGACAGTTGCGTCAGGCTGCGGGTTTTTTGCAGCACCTTCTCCCCGGCGGCGGTTAAGGTTAATTTACGCGTCGAACGGTGAATCAGGCGGGTACCCGCCCAGTGTTCCATCTGTTCCAGATAGCGACTGACCATCGGGCGCGACATCCCCAGCGCGCGGGCCGCGGCGCTCAGGCTCCCCAGTTCGCAGATCCGCATGTAGACCTGCGCGGCAATAATTCTGTCCATCTTTCACTTCCATCTGCACGTTTTATGAAACTCAGCATCTCTTTTTTCAGGAATTTTCGCAAATCAGGAAATCCGTAAAATAGCGTTATTGATCAGACACAGAGAAAACCACCATGAAATTATCCGCCCTTGCCGTTGCCACCGCACTGTTCAGCTCCGCTGCCTTTGCCGCACCTTTAACATTGCAGACCTATAACCCGCAGGATAAAGGTATCTTCGCCGTCAACTCGACGCTGGCCTCCGGTCCGCATGAGGCGGTGCTGTTTGACGCGCAATTTAGCGTTAAAGACGGCGAGAAGCTGGTGGAGATGATCCGTAAAAGCGGCAAAAAGCTGACCCGCATCGTCATCACCTCCGGCGACCCGGACTTTTACTTTGGCCTTGAGCCGCTGGTGAAGGCCTTCCCGCAGGCAAAAATCGTGGCGACCTCCGAGGTGGTTAAGCATATTGAGGCGACCAAATCGGCAAAACTGGCCTTCTGGGGCCCGCAGATGAAAGACGGCGCGCCAAAGCAGCTTTATACACCGCAGGTCATTGAAGCTAACACCTTTACCATCGACGGCGAGAAAGTCCGCATCCTCCAGCCGCAGCACTACGCGGCCTTCGTGTGGATCCCGGCGAATAAAGCGATCCTCGGCGGCACCGGCGTGGCCTGGGGCATGCACGTGTGGACCGCCGATACCCAGAGCGCGGAAAGTCGTCAGCAGTGGCGCACCACGCTCGACGATATGGCCGCCCTGCACCCGCAGCAGGTGATTCCGGGTCACTATCTCGGGACGCCGCCGGCCGGCGATCGCGCGATTACTTTCACCCGCGACTATCTGCAGCAGTTTGAGCAGGCGCTGAAAGCCCATAAAGATTCCGCCGGAGTGATTGCCGAAATGAAGCAGCGCTGGCCAAATCTGGCGGAAGAGAGTTCTCTCGAGCTCAGCGCGAAAGTGAATACCGGCGAGATGAAGTGGTAACAAGCGTCGCCTGCAACTGAACCGGGGCCTGACGATGTTCAGGCCCCGGGTTGAGGCACGGGGTTACTGAATTTTCACGTTTCGGGCGTTAATCACCTTAATACCGCGATCGTCGTCGTGAAAATGTCCTTCCGTGGGTTCCGTATTCCAGGTCTCCAGCAGCCGTTCTTCAGGCGCCAGCGCATAGCTAAAGTTTCGGATGCTCACATTGTCGATCGGCGCTTCCGGTAGCCCGACAATAAACGCGGCGCTGGAGAGCACGTTGGTCGCCAGCACATTCTCAATCAGGATATCGCGGATGTGCGGCGTCATTGCGCTCAGCGGCTGCGGCTGTTCGGAAAGCGTTACGTCGCGTTCATGCGCCAGCACGCCAGGGGCAAAATATTGACCGATCACAATCGGACACCAGCAGCCATCCATCGTCAAATCGCGCAAAGTGATGTTTTTAATCGTACCGCCCCGCCCACGCCGCGATTTCAGGCGAATCGCCCGCTGGGTGCCTTCGAAAACGCAATCGCTCACCGACACATTTTCAATGCCCCCTGCCGTTTCCGAACCAATGGCGATGCCGCCATGGCTGGCGAGGATACGACAGCGGCGCGCCGTGACGTTGCGGGTGGGTCTGTTGATGCGCAGGCCGTCCGCCCCCGAGCCGGATTTTAAGGTAATCGCATCGTCACCCACATCAAACAGACAATCCTCGATAGTAATATTCTCGGAAGAATCCAGATCGATGGCATCGGTATTGATGGCATCGGCCGGATTGAGGATTGTCACTCCGCTGATGACGATATCACGGGAATAGACGGTATGCAGGGTCCAGAACGGTGAGTTCTGCAAGGTGATCCCCTGCAGGTGAATCGCCGAGCATTTCCAGAACTGAACCAGCGGCGGGCGCAGGAACTGGGTCTGAGGACGCCCGCCGCCGCCGGGGCGAGAACGATAATCCGGATTCAGCGCCGCCAGCTGCCGCTCCCAGCTTTCCCGCGGCGCCTGACGGTCCTCCTCTTCAATCTGACGGAACGTATCCCACCACCACTGGCCCGCCCCCTCAATCACCCCCGCCCCGCGAAGGGTAATGTTGCAGGCATCCGCGGCGTACAAAAGCGGGTGCAGCGCATAGCATTCGATCCCCTCCCAGCGTGTCCAGACCGGCGGGTAGAGCTGCGGGTCGGCAATAAAGCGGATCGTTGCCCCTTCTTCCAGGGTCAGCGTCATATGGCTGTACAGAGTCAACGGCCCCGTCAACCAGGTGCCCGGCGGAAAGATAATCTCTGCGCGATGTTCCTCGCTGGCCGTACGGGCAGCCTCGTTAATCAGGGTCTGCAGGTCGGTATTGTCGCTGGCAATATAGGTGGTCATTTTTTTACATCCCAAATTTCATCATAAGCGTAGCCGGTGAGATCCTCGACGATGGCCCGGGTTTTCGGGTCCACATCCTCTTTGGCGCCCCCCTGCTGCAGGCGGTCCATCTCGGCCTTAACGACCTTGTGGGTTTGCGGGTTCAAATTGAAGGTGCGAATCAGATACAGGGAGTAAATCAGGCAAATGAGCGGAATAAAAATAAATGCGATCATGATAGCGATTTGTGCCGCAGGTATTTGTACCGCCAGCGATTTATCAAATCCGCCGAAGGCGAGGATCCAGCCAATAATCGCCGAGCCAATCGCGCCAGTTAATTTTCGGGTAAAGGTCTGGCAGGCGGCAAAGGTTCCTGCCCGCAGTTTGGTGGAAACCAGAGTATCGACATCCGGCACCAGCGGAATCACGTTCCACACCGTATATTCCATCGTCTGGCGGCCAATCTGGAATAAGGCTGACAATATCAGAATGGTCACAAATGCCGCGCTATCGGAGAGCTGAATATGAAAGACATATAACCCCAGATAATAAATGAGGACGGCGATCATCAGTGAAAATGCCATTGACCACAGCCATTTCGGCCCAAATTTAAACATAAAAAAGGTGGCGATCGGCACCACGATCAATCCAATAATAGAGAGCGACGAAGCGGTCTGCGCCATCCCCTGCGACAGACCCAGGATAAATACGACGTAGAAGAAAAAGGCGGTATTGAAACAGTCCTTCGCGAAGTAGGAGACAAAATAGATAACACAGGTTCGGCGGCAGGCTTTCGTTCTCATCACATGAAGATATTCATTGATAGAGTAAATAATATTTTTCGGCCGCTGCTCTTTAGCGCTGTTCTCAAACGCGTCAACATATCCCGGGGAAAACTCCCAGGTTGTCAGCCACGTAATGATGGTACCGGCAAACAGCACAATGCCAAACACAATCCCGGAAATGGTATAGGCCTGGGGGCTATCGCTGCCCAGCATCACCAGCAGCAGCGCCGGTAAACCGGTGACGGCGAAGGTCCCGAAGGCGGAGACGAACATCCGCACGGAGCTCAGCTTCACCCGCTCGTGCGCCTTATCGGTCATTTCCGTGGCAAGCGTTTCATAGGCAATATTATTAAACGACTGGGCGGTATCAAGCAGGAACAGCACCACGAAATACCACAGCCAGGAACCGACATGGACCGTAAACAGCAGCGGAAAACAGATTAAGGTGAGCGTCGCGCCGATCAAAAATAAAATATGTCGCCGCCCTAATCTGCGCCCAATTGCCGTGCGGAAGAGTTGATCGGAAACGCCGCCAATCACGCCACAGACGATCATATCCAGTATTTTCAGCGCGAATAACATGGTACCCACCACCCCGGCATTTAACCCCGCCCAGGTGCTGAGGAATATCATCAGGTAAGAGCCGACCAACGTTCCCCATGCCGACCCGTTGAGATCGTTCATGGCATAACCTAAGGAACGCAGCAGCGTAATCGGTCTTTTTCTATATACGCGCAACTCCTCATAATTAATTTTTTTCAATTTATTGTCCTTTTTATTATATTCCCCATTAAATAGCGCCCGGCAAGCGCGCTCGATACAACACTCATCAAGGTAATATTTATGCGCATTATCACAATTACGTAATTTCACTAACTGGTTGTGAAAATTAATAATTGTGCGGGAGATAACAAAAAGCCGGAGCGGAGAATGGTGATAAATTTCGTCGGGTTAAGGGCAGCCGCGGGCCTTATTTCTCGCTCGATAATGGCGGTCCCGGCATAATATTTTGCCGCATAAGGTTGCCATTGGCGGAAAAATAGACCACGATAGATAGCACGGTCGCGCTAGCGCGCCGTTCTTAGGGTTACATTTCGTCCGGCCACGCCGGGCTTGTCCTTGAAACAGAACTGGATTAAGGAGTAAGAATGAAATCGAACCACCAGGCACGTCATCTTCTCGGTCTGAACTATAAACTGTCGCAGCAGAAAAAAGTGGTGCTGGACGGCGATGTGGAAACGACAATTAACCACGCTCATGCCACCGGCCGTAAGCGCCGCGCGGGTTAATTTCTCAGCTGAATGATGATAAAAACACCGTCCTTTCGTCAGGATGGTGTTTTTTTAATACAATTTCCCCTCTTTGATAACATCTGCTCTATACTGCTCCCGCTGCATTCCCTGCCAGCCCGCACGCTTATCGCCGCGCACGGTCTGAAGTGAACATCAAGGAGTTAGTGCGATGCAATTCACCCATAAGAAAAACCGTTCCCTGTATATCCCCTACGCTGGCCCCGTTCTGCTCGAATTTCCCCTTCTCAACAAAGGTAGCGCCTTCAGCATGGAAGAGCGCAGCAGCTTTAACCTGCTCGGCCTGCTGCCAGAAGTTGTTGAAACAATTGAGGAACAAGCTGAACGTGCATGGATCCAGTACCAGGGGTTTAAAACTGAGATCGACAAACATATTTACCTGCGCAACATTCAGGACACCAACGAAACCCTCTTTTATCGCCTGATTGGCAACCATCTCGATGAGATGATGCCGGTCATCTATACGCCGACCGTTGGCGCCGCCTGCGAGCGCTTCTCTGAGATCTACCGTCGCTCGCGCGGGGTGTTTATCTCCTATCAGAACCGGCACAACCTCGACGATATCCTGCAAAACGTCCCGAATCACAACGTTAAAGTGATCGTCGTCACCGACGGAGAGCGTATTCTGGGTCTCGGCGACCAGGGCATCGGCGGTATGGGGATCCCGATCGGTAAGCTTTCGCTGTACACCACCTGCGGCGGTATCAGCCCGGCCTATACGCTGCCGATCGTGCTGGACGTCGGGACTAACAACCAGCAGCTGCTCGACGATCCGCTGTATATGGGCTGGCGCCATCCGCGTATTACCGACGATGAGTATTATCAGTTTGTCGATGATGTTATCCAGGCCATTAAGCACCGCTGGCCGGACGTTCTGCTGCAGTTCGAAGACTTCGCGCAGAAAAACGCCATGCCGCTGCTCAACCGCTATCGCAATGAGATTTGTTCATTCAATGATGATATCCAGGGCACCGCCTCGGTGACCGTAGGCACGCTGATTGCCGCCAGCCGCGGTGCGGGCAGCCAGCTGAGCGAGCAGAAAATCGTCTTCCTCGGCGCCGGCTCCGCCGGTTGCGGGATTGCCGAACAGATTATCGCCCAGATCCAACGCGAAGGATTAAGCGAAGAAGAAGCGCGCCAGCGCGTGTTCATGGTTGACCGTTTCGGCCTGCTGACCGACGCCATGCCGAACCTGCTGCCGTTCCAGAACAAACTGGTGCAGAAGCGTGAAAATCTCCAGCAGTGGGATACCACCAACGAAGTGCTCTCCCTGCTTGACGTTGTGCGAAATGTGAAACCGAATATCCTGATCGGTGTTTCCGGCCAGCCGGGTCTGTTCACCGAAGAGATTATTCGCGAGATGCATAAGCACTGCCCGCGTCCCATCGTAATGCCGCTGTCGAACCCGACCTCTCGCGTCGAAGCCACGCCGCAGAACATCCTCAGCTGGACCGACGGCGAAGCGCTGGTTGCCACCGGCAGCCCGTTCGCGCCGGTCACGCTGAAAGGTAAGCAGTACGTCATTGCCCAGTGCAATAACTCCTATATCTTCCCCGGTATCGGCCTCGGCGTAATCGCCTCCGGCGCATCGCGAGTCACCGATGAGATGCTGATGGCGGCCAGTGAGACGCTGGCGAAGCACTCACCGCTGGTCAACAACGGCGAAGGCCCGGTTCTGCCGGAACTGAAAGATATCCAGACCGTATCGCGCGCGATCGCTTTCGCGGTCGGTAAAGTCGCTCAGGAGCAAGGCGTGGCGGTGAAGACCTCCGCCGAGGCACTGTTGCAGGCGATTAGCGATAACTTCTGGCTGCCGGAGTATCGCAACTACCGCCGCACCTCGATCTGATTAACCGGCATCGCAAACGGGCCTGACAACGGGCCCGTTTTTTTGCTGCCGCCCCACTATCTTTAGTCGCTAGCCAAATCGCCGCTCACCTCCTACACTGCTTTCACCTGTCAACTCACTCAATGAAAGGAGGACCCCATGCTGTTATGTGAAATATCTATATTTTCACTGACATTTGGTAATCGTCCCTGCTCAAGCGTTATCGGTATCGTGCTGCGATAACTTCAGCTTGAGCGAAGACACCCCAGACTAATTCCCTTCCCTCGGGCTTACCGGGTTATCGTCAGCGATGTTTGACGAGGCGTTTTTACGCCTGTAACTCTTGAGTAAGTTCACGATGAGTACATTATTTAGCGCGCAATCTCTGCATGTTGAAACGGCATTCGGGCCGCTTTTCACCGACCTCTCCTTTACCCTGAAAAAAGGCGATCGCATCGGCCTGATCGGCCATAACGGCTGCGGCAAAAGTACCCTGCTGCAGGTGCTGGACGGCACGCTGACGCCCGGTGCCGGCAGCGTGGCGCTGGCGCACCATTGCCTGATGGCGCGGGTTGAACAACACCTGCCGGATACCCTGCTACAACAATCGCTGATCGAGGTGGTTCTGGCGCGGCTTGCCGCCAGCGGGCGTGAACAACAGCGCTGGCAGGCAGAACGTCTGCTGGCGGAAATGGGGTTTACGACGGCGGAATTCACGCAGCGTGCGGCAACGCTAAGCGGCGGCCAACATACCCGACTGCTGCTGGCCAGAGCGTTAATTCAGCAGCCGGATCTCCTGCTGCTGGACGAACCCGGCAACCATCTCGATCTGCCGACCCTGCTGTGGCTGGAAAGCTTCTTGCAAACCTGGCAGGGGAGCTTCGTGCTGGTGTCACATGACCCCCTTTTACTGGATGCTGTAACTAATGCCAGTTGGATCCTGCGCGACAAAACCCTGCACGCCTTCTCCCTTCCCTGTAGCGCGGCGCGTCAGGCGCTGGCGGAACGGGACGAAAGCGATGCCCTGCGTCATAAAGCCGAGCAGCGAGAAATCGACCGCGTCACCACCAGCGCTAAACGGCTGGCGACCTGGGGACAGGTGTACGACAACGAAGATCTTTCGCGCAAAGCCAAACAGATGGAGAAACAGGTCGCACGCCTGAAGGAGAGTCAAACCGAGCTGACCGCCGGCACGCCGTGGCGGCTGGCGCTGAACGGTGACGCCCTACGGGCCGATCGTTTACTCGAAATTGAACAACTGCCGGTTCCCCCGGCTCCGGGATTACCAGCCCTGTTCACCGCCGGGCTGGCGCGTCTGCGCAGCGGCGATCGGGTGGCGATAATGGGGCGCAACGGCGGCGGGAAATCATCGTTGCTGCGCCTGCTGTGGCGGCAGATGCAGCAGGCGGCGCCGGATGTCGGACTGCGTCTGCATCCGCGATTACATCCGGGCTACTACGACCAGTCGCTGCGTCAACTGGCGGATAACGCCACGCTGCTGGAGGCGCTGGAGAGCTTCGAACCCGCCGCAGAGCGCCGTAAGCGGGCGCTGATTTCCGCCGGTTTCGGCTGGAGCCGTCACGGGCAAAAGGTCAGCACCCTCAGCGGGGGTGAACGTTCCCGACTGCTGTTTGTCGGGCTGTCGCTGGCGAGCTATAGCCTGCTTCTGCTGGATGAGCCCACCAACCATCTGGATATGGAAGGCAAAGAGGCGCTGGCTGCCTCGCTGCGCGAGTATTCCGGTGGTCTGCTGCTGGTCAGTCATGACCGTCAGCTGATAAGCCAGAGCTGCAACCGCTTCTGGCTGATTGATGATAACGGGCTGAGCGAGTGGCATACCGCCGATGAAGTCTACACCCGCCTGCGCAGCGGGGCGCCCCAGGCCGGGAGGCGCGCCGAAGTTGATGCGACGGCCACCGCCGCCGATGACCATGACGCCCTGCTGGAACGGCTGATCGATCTGGAACAACGGCTGGCGGATGATATATCGCGTAAACCTAAGCACCAGAAACCCCACCTGCAGGCGCAGTGGCGCGAGGAGATCGCCGCCATTACTGCCAGACTGAGTTAAAGGAGACTAAATCCCCGCGAAGGTGGCGACACCTTAGCGGGGTGTCCGCGAGCAAGGACCGCGGTTATGTCGAAGCAGAATCCGCCGGGTATCGGCTGAACTGCTGTTCGGTCATCATCATCCCCCACTGATCGCCCTGCCACTCTTTATGCAGCGTAAAGCCGAATGATTCATACAGCGCGCGCGCGGCGTGCAGCCCGCTGAAGGTCCACAGCTGGACGGCAGAAAAAGCGCGACGGTCGCAAAAAGCCATCGCCTCGGCCAGCAGGCGTCGGCCAACGCCGCTGCCCCGACAGCGGTCGTCGAGAATAAACCAGCGTAGATGCGCTTCGTTATTGCCCAGATCTTCACCATCGATGGCCACGGAGCCGACGATGTTGCCCTCCAGCACGGCCAGCCAGATGTGATTGCACTCGGCGTCAAGTCGGGCAGAAAACTCCGCCAGCCCGCTGGCGACCTTACCTTCGAAAAAGTGGCCGAACCCGTGGTGCCGGGCATAATATTCGCCGTGCATCTGCGCGATGCGGCCAATCATACCCGGCCGGTATCCGCTCACAATCGTCACGTTGTTTGCCGCGGCGGGCCTGGGGACATCGCGGCATTTCGCCAGCGCCTGCGCGTACGCGGTCAGCCCCAGCGCCACGTTTTGTTGTTCTCCAGCATCGAGATGCGTGAGCGCATCAACGACCCGCATCGCCCCGTAATCGTTAATCCGGCTGACCGTCCCCCGTCCCTGTTCCGTCAGTTCGAGTCGCTTGAAGCGGGCATCTTCGCCGTCGGGTTTTTCCTGCAGCTCGCCGGCGGCCAGCAGACGGGACAACATACGGCTGACGCTCGATTTCTCCAGCCCCAGGATCTGAACCAGCTGTGCGGCGGTCATCGCCCCGTTGGCGGAAATCTCCAGCAGCGTATGCACGGCGGAGGGTGAATAGTCGGTGGCTGCCAGGGTGGAATTCATGAAGCCGAGTTCACGAACCATCAGGCGGGAAGCGCGGCGTATTTCATTGATCAGCGATTCGTTAATAAGCGATGGATGCGTCATGGCGATCGGTGCAGGTGAGTTAATAGTTGTACAATACAACCATTATTGCGTTCTCTCTGTCAATCCGCGCCGCCCTTCGGCCCGCTGGCCCGGATGATATTTCCTGCCGGCTAACCCGCTCTTTGCCAGGATTAAAAACGGCCTCAGCGGCTCATTACCCGGCTAAAAAAGCACAGGCGCCGTGCAGCGCCTGTTTTTATCTTATTGTGGATTTTTTGCTTTCCAGGCATCCCATGCCTGCTTGATCTCTTGTTTCGCCGCGTCGGCATCGTTAAAGCCGTTCAGCTCGACCTTTTTACGTCCATCAGGCAGCTGCTTATAGACGCGGAAAAAGGCCTGCAGCCGCTCCTGCTCAATATGAGGCAGGTCGCTGATATTCTTGATGTCATCATAGGTCGGGTCGATTTTGCTCGCCGGCACGGCAATAATCTTATCGTCCTTTTCCCCACCATCGATCATTTTCAGGACGCCGATCGCCCGCAGCTTAATCAGCGTCCCCGGCGCCATCGGTGCGCGGGTGTAGAACACCACATCCAGCGGATCGCCGTCTCCCGCCAGCGACTGGGTCAGCGAACCGTAGTTAGCCGGATAGGCGACCGGCATCGACTGGAAACGATCGGCTATAATAAATCCCGTTTTGGCGTCAGTTTCATATTTGATGATACCGCCCGTCGGAATTTCCGTGACCGCGTAAAACTCTTGCGGATTGTTCTCCGGCTGCGGAAAGTCCAGTACGTTATGGGCCTGAGCGGCGGCAGACAGAAACAGCGATGCGGCGAGAACAGTTTTTACCAGATGCATTGTAGTATCACTCTGTTGTTATAAGAAATTTGCCTGTAACAGCCTGCCGGTTAGCAATGAACAGAATATGACGACCTCATTTCATAATTATTAACAGCCAAAATTCACATAAATGTTCGAATTTTGCGCCATTAGTGCTGCTTCAGACCACATATTTCACTAGCACCCTTGCATTCCTGACTATTAGGGTTAATCCTTAATGAGTATTATTTAAGAGTAAACACCCCCTTTTTTCTTCAAAATTCAAGGAGTAAACATGAAGGCAGCCGTTGTTACCCACGATCATCAGGTTGATGTGACGGAAAAAACACTGCGTCCCCTGCAACATGGAGAGGCGTTGTTGAAAATGGAGTGCTGTGGCGTATGCCATACCGACCTGCACGTGAAAAACGGCGATTTTGGCGATAAAACCGGTGTAATTCTGGGCCATGAAGGCGTGGGCGTGGTACAGCAGGTCGGTCCGGGGGTCACCTCCCTGAAACCGGGCGACCGCGCCAGCGTGGCGTGGTTCTTCGAAGGCTGCGGGCACTGCGATTACTGTAACAGCGGCAACGAAACGCTCTGCCGTTCGGTAAAAAATGCCGGTTACAGCGTAGACGGCGGCATGGCTGAAGAGTGCATCGTCACCGCTAACTATGCGGTCAAAGTGCCGGACGGCCTCGACTCTGCCGCCGCCAGCAGCATCACCTGCGCGGGTGTGACCACCTATAAAGCGGTGAAAGTCTCTCATATTAAACCGGGTCAATGGATTGCCATCTACGGTCTTGGTGGTCTCGGCAACCTGGCGCTGCAGTATGCGAAAAACGTGTTCAATGCCAAAGTCATCGCCATCGACGTTAACGATGCGCAGCTGGCGCTGGCGGCCGAGATGGGCGCAGACCTGACCATTAACTCCCGCAACGAAGATGCGGCGAAAGTGATTCAGGAAAAAACCGGCGGTGCTCACGCAGCCGTCGTCACCGCGGTGGCCAAAGCGGCGTTTAACTCCGCCGTTGACGCCGTACGCGCCGGTGGCCGCGTGGTGGCCGTTGGCCTGCCTCCGGAAGCCATGAGCCTCGATATTCCGCGTCTGGTGCTGGATGGCATCGAAGTGGTGGGCTCCCTGGTCGGCACCCGTCAGGATCTGACCGAAGCCTTCCAGTTCGCGGCCGAAGGGAAAGTGGTTCCTAAAGTGACGCTGCGTCCGCTGGGCGATATCAACGCCATCTTTAAAGAGATGGAACAGGGGCAAATTCGCGGCCGTATGGTTATCGATTTCCGCCGCTAAGCCTCGCGCCTCTCCCGCTCCGGGAGAGGCCGTTTCATTACGCTGGCCGCCCGGCATGCTCCCGTTTCGCCAGCTATCTCCCGCATAGAATATTTCCCCGTCGCGGCAAATGCCTTTTCCGCAAATGCTTAGCGCAATTCGTTGGTTCCTTTGTTTATATCCGCGCCCGATGATGGCAACACAATAGATAACAAAGGAATTCACCATGCAAAGCCGTTTTCGTCTGCCCGCGTTGGCAGCCCTTTTTTTAACCGGCGCTTTTTCCGCCTGGGCCGCCGATACGCCGGTGAAAGGCGGGACATTAATCTATCTGGAGCAGCAGCCGCACACCAATCTCTATCCACCGGCCGGAGGGTTCTATCCCAACGGCGGCATTCTCAATCAAATAACCGATAAATTAACCTGGCAAAACCCGAAGACGCTGGCGGTTGAACCGTGGATTGCAGAGAGCTGGGTAACGAACGCCGACAAAACCGAATACACCTTTACGCTGCGTCCAGGCATCACCTTCTCCGACGGCACCCCGCTGGATGCCAACGCGGTGGCCAAAAATTTTGATACCTACGGTCTCGGCAATAAAGCCCATCGGCTGCCGGTCTCTGAAGTGATCAACAACTACGACCATAGCGAAGTCATCAATCCGCTGACGGTGAAGTTTTACTTCAAAAAACCGTCGCCCGGTTTTCTGCAGGGCACCGCGACCATTGGCTCCGGGCTGGTCTCTCTCAGCACCTTGCAGCGTAATTTCGACGAACTCGGCGACGCGCGCAATATTATCGGCTCCGGGCCCTTTGTCGTTAAAGATGAAAAGCCGGGTCGCGAGCTGACGCTGGTCGCCCGTAAGGATTACCAGTGGGGGCCGAAAAACCTGGCTCAACAGGGGCCGGCCAACCTCGACGGTATTACCTTTATCGTCACCCCGGAAGACAGCGTGCGTATCGGGGCGTTACTGGCGGGTCAGGCCGATTTTATCCGCCAGGTTCAGGCCTACGATGAAAAACAGGCGACCGACCAGGGATTCAGGATTTATGCCGCCCCTACTCGCGGCGTCAATGACAGCCTGAGTTTCCGCCCGGATAACCCGCTGGTGTCCGACCTGCGCGTCCGCCAGGCGCTGCTGCATGCCACCAACGCAAAACAGGTGGTGGATACGCTGTTCTCCGCCAATTACCCGCAGGCGACCTCGGCTATCGCCAGCACGGCGGCAGGTTACGTCAATCTGAGCGACAAGCTGACCTTCGATCAAGCCCAGGCCAGGCAGTTGCTCGATGAAGCCGGGTGGAAACCGGCCGCCGACGGGATCAGAGAGAAAGAGGGCCAGCGCCTGGCGCTGACGGTCTATGAATCGCTGCCGCAGCCGCAAAACAAAGAGGTGCTCCAGCTGATTGCTCAGCAGTGGCGCCAGGTGGGGGCGGCGCTGAGCGTAAAAGCGGGCGATGCCGGTAGCCGGGTTATTGATAACCTCGATCCGCTGAAGACCCCGCTGACCGTTTCAGAAGTGGGACGCGCCGACCCGGACGTGGTGAAAAGCATGTTCTTCCCGACCAACCGCGACGCTCTGCTGCAACAGGGCGGTTCCAGCGACAAAGTGCAGCACTTTCGCGACGATAAGCTTAACGATCTGCTGACTGCGATTTCCGCCGAAGTCGATCCGCAAAAACGCCTGCAGCTGACCGGCGATGCCCAGCGTTATTTGCTGGATAACGCCTACGTGATCCCGATCTTTGAAGAGCCGCAGGTCTTTGCCGGTGCGCCGTGGGTGAAGGGCGTGAGCTTTGAAGCCGTCGGTCGTCCGTCGTTCTACGGCACCTGGCTGGAAAAGCACTAAGGAGCATGGGATGAGCCATAACCTTCTGCGACGTCTGGGCCAGAGTTTACTGGTGCTGTGGGCGGCCTTCACCCTCTCCTTCGTGCTGCTGCAGGTGCTGCCGGGGGACGCGGTGCTGATCAAGTTCCAGAACCCGGATCTGGGTCTCAGTCCGGCGCAAATCGCCGATATGCGTATCGCCTACGGCGCAGACAGCCCGATCTGGAAGCAGTATTTCCACACCTTAGCAGCGATGCTGCAGGGGGATTTTGGCTACTCGTTACAGGCAGGTATTGCGGTCAGTACGCTGCTGTCCAGCAACCTGCCGGATACCCTCAGCCTCGCGATCCCGGCGTTTATACTGGCTATCGCGCTGGCCTTTAGCCTGGCCTTCGCCTCGCGCCTGCCGGGGCTGCGCTGGCTGAGCAATACCTTACAGTCTTTACCGGTGCTGTTTATCTCGCTGCCGACGTTCTGGTTAGGCATTGCGCTGATTCAACTCTTCTCCTTCCAGCTGCGCTGGATCCCGGTGATCAACCCTGGCCCGCTCCAGGGGCTGATACTGCCGATCATCGCCGTCGCGGTGCCCATTTCCGCCCCGCTGGCGCAGATCCTGATGCGCAGCATGGACCAGGTGGCGGCCCTGCCGTTTGTCGCCGTTGCCCGCGCCAAGGGGATGAGTGAAACCGGCGTCCTGTGGCGACACGTCACCGGCAACGCCCTGCTACCGGCGTTGAATATCGCCGGGCTGCTGCTGGGAGAGCTGATCGCCGGCGCACTGATTACCGAAACCGTCTTCGGTCGCGGCGGTCTGGGTCAGCTGACCCAGCAGGCGGTCAACAATCAGGATATTGCCGTATTACAGGCGGTGGTGATGATCTCCGCCCTCGCATTTGTGTTGATTAACCTGCTGGTGGATCTGTTGATGCCGCTGTTCGATCCACGCCTGAAAACAGTGACCGGAGGCGTGGTATGAGTCTCGTTGATTACGCCACCGCCGCTCGCCGACGGGCGCCCGGTCGTCGACCGCTGCGTTTCCAGCCGGGGCTATGGCTCGCCTGGAGCATCATGATCACCGCGCTGTTGATGGCGCTCGCCCCGCAGCTGTTCAGCGGCTATAACCCGCTCGAAGGTACCGCCGGCGCACAGCGTCTGGCGCCGCAGGCCGGCCACTGGCTGGGAACCGACCAGCTGGGACGCGACCTGTGGACGCGGATCGTCTATGGCGCGGTCCACTCTCTTTCCGCCGCGCTGGCGGCCGTCGCTATCGGACTGTTGGTCGGCACCGCGCTCGGCACGCTGGCCGGCGCCGTTGCCGGACGCGTCGAGTCGCTGGTGATGCGCCTGGTTGACGTCCTGCTGGCCATCCCGTCGCTGCTGCTGTCATTAACGGTGATTATCCTGCTCGGTTTCGGCACCGTGAACGCCGCGGTGGCCGTGGGCGTCGCCGCCATTGCCAGCTTTGCCCGCCTGGCGCGAGCGGAAGTGGTCCGCGTGCGGCACAGCGACTACGTCGAAGCGGCCTTTGGCAGCGGCGGCACTTTCTTCGCCGTCTTCTGGCGGCATATTTTACCTAACTCACTCACCGCCGTACTGGCCTTCGCCACGCTGCAGTTTGGCCAGGCGATTCTCGCCCTCTCTACCCTGAGTTTTCTCGGCTACGGTACGCCGCCGCCGGTGCCGGAATGGGGGCTGCTGATCGCCGAGGGACGTAACTATCTCTCAACCGCCTGGTGGCTGACCACCTTTCCCGGCGTGGCGGTCGTCGCGGTAGTGCTGGCGGCCAACCGCATCAGCCGTCAATTTAGCGGAGAGCGCTCATGAACGTATTACGGGTGGAAAACCTGCGCATCAGCTACCGCTCGCAGCACCGCTGGCAGGAAGTGGTACATAACGTCAGTTTCAGCCTGCAACGCGGCGAAATGCTGGCATTTGTCGGGGAGTCCGGATCCGGCAAAACCACCACCGCCCAGGCCATTATCGGCCTGCTGGCGAACAATGCCCGACGCGACAGCGGACGCGTGGAGATTAACGGCGAGGATATCAGCGGCTGGTCGGGGAAACGACTTGATAGTCTGCGCGGCACGCGTATCAGTCTGGTCCCGCAGGACCCGGGCAACTCCCTGAACCCGGTACAAACGATCGGCGCCCAGGTTGGCGAAATTCTGCGTCTGCACCAGAAAGCGCGCGCTGCCATACGCAAGCAGCAGGTACTGGCCCTGCTGAGCAAAGTTGGCCTCAGCCACCCCGAACAGCGCTTTTATCAGTATCCGCATCAGCTCTCCGGCGGCATGAAGCAGCGGGTGTTAATTGCTATCGCCATTGCCCTGAAGCCGGACCTGATCATTGCCGACGAGCCGACCAGCGCCCTCGATGTCACCGTACAAAAACGCATTCTCGACCTCCTCGATACCCTGCGCCGGGAGTCCGGAACGGCGGTACTGCTCGTCACCCACGATCTGGCGCTGGCGGCGCAGCGTGCCGACCGGCTGCTGGTTTTTCGCCACGGAGAAATTCAGGAACAGGGCATCACGGCGGATCTCATCCGCGCGCCGCAACACGCCTACACTCGTCAGCTGCTGAGCGATCTGCAGGGAACCCAGCCCACAATAGGGGCAGCGCCGCGCCACCATCCGGCGACGGCCGCTATCCGGGTCGCGGATATCAGTAAACGTTTTTCGCTGGGCGACGCCGGGCTGCAGGCGCTTGACGCCGTCAGCTTTGAGGTGAAACGCGGCACGACCCATGCGTTAGTTGGCGAGTCAGGTTCGGGCAAAACCACGCTGGCGCGGATTCTGCTCGGATTTGAACAGGCCGATAGCGGCCATATCGCCATCGATGGTATCGATGCCGGTCATTTAAGTCGCGAGGCGCAGCGTCAGCTGCGGCGTAAAATTCAGTTCGTCTATCAGAACCCGTTCGCCTCGCTCGACCCGCGTCAGACCCTGTTTGAGATTATCGAAGAGCCGCTGAAAAATTTCGAACCGCTGAGTCCGCTCACCCGCCGTGCCCGCGTCGAGGCGGTTGCCGCCCGGGTCGCGCTGGCTCCGGAGCTGCTGACGCGGACCGCTCGCGAGCTTTCCGGCGGCCAGCGCCAGCGGGTCGCCATTGCCCGGGCGCTGGTGCTGGAGCCGACGATTCTGGTTCTTGACGAAGCCACTTCCGCGCTGGATGTCACGGTGCAGGCGCAGATTCTCGCCCTGCTTCAGCAGCTGCAGCAACAGCTGGGGCTGACCTATCTGTTTATCACCCACGACCTGGCGACGGTGCGCCGCATCGCGCAGAGCGTCACGGTACTGCGCGCCGGTCAGGTTGTGGAATACGGCGAGGTCAACCGCCTGTTTAACCAGCCGCAGCACGCCTATACCCGTGAACTCATCGCCGCCATTCCCCACCTGTCCACCCTGAGCAAGGAGATCGCATGACGCGTAAACGCCTGGGTTTTTTCACCCGCCTGCTGGACTCTGCCCCTGCGCAGCAGCGCTACCGGCTGGCAACCGAACAGATTCGCCACGCCGAACGACTCGGTTTTGACAGCGCGTGGATTGCCCAGCATCACTTCCACGAGCATGAAGGCGGGTTGCCGTCACCGCTGGTCTTTCTCGCCCACGTGGCGGCACAGACCGAACGGATTCGCCTCGGTACCGCCATTATTACGCTGCCGATGGAGAACGCACTGCGGGTCGCCGAAGATGCGGCGGTGCTGGATCTCCTGGCCAACGGGCGTCTTGAAGTCGGCTTTGGCTCCGGCGGTACGCCAACCTCATTTCTGCCGTTTGGCCTAACCAGCGAACAGCGGGGAGCCGCCTTTGCCGATAATCTGCATGTGATCCAGAGTGCCTGGCGCGGTGATTCACTGGCCCATCCTGACAACCATCTCTACCCGCCGGCGCCGCAGCTGGCTGAACGGATCTGGATAGCGACGTTTTCAATTGATGGTGCCGTTCGCGCCGGCCAGGCCGGTCACGGCCTGATGCTCTCCCGGACGCAGCCGCGCCCGCACGGTCAGCCGTATTTAGCGCTTGATGCCATCCAGAATCCGCTGATCGATGCCTACCTCGCGGCGCTGCCCGCCGGCACAGCACCAAGGATCCTCGCTTCGCGCACCGCTTTTATTGCCGACAGCCAGGAGTACGCCCTGCAGGTCGCCGCCCCCGGATTACGCCAGCAGGCGGCGGCACATCGCGCCGCCGGGCATGACATAATCGGTGACACTGTCACCGATCATCTACTGCAACTGGATGCCCACGTCGGTGATGTCGAACACGTGCAGGCCTCTCTGGCGCGGGACAGCGTGCTGGCCCGCGTCACCGATATTTCGTTCCAGGTACACTCCGTTGAGCCCTCGCACCGTGACACGCTGCGTTCCCTTGAGCTGATCGCTCAGCATATCGCCCCGCAACTAAGGTAGGAGTCACCATGACACTGAGTCAGGATATTTTGGCAGAGCTGGCAGAGATTTCCCCGGATTCCCCGTTAGCCGAGGCCCGGGCCGTGCGCGACGCGGCGACCCGCCACGCACAGGGCAGCTATGAGGTGCTGTTCAGCCAGCAGGATGAGGATTTCCCCCCCGATGAGCGTTTTGCCGTCGCCGCCAAAGTGGCGAAGCTGCATCAGGCCGATGCGCTGGCCGCCCACTATGCCGGTTTTGGCCTGGCCGACCCGACCTCCGCGCGGCTGACCCCGGCGCTGGCGTTTGCCCGTCTGTTAACCTTCAGCCCGGTAGAGGCCACCCCTTCGGCGCTGCAGGCGCTCACCCGCGCCGGCTGGACCCCGCGCGGGATAGTCACCCTCGCCCAGCTGATAGCCTTCGTCAGCTTCCAGAGCCGGTTACTCAACGGCCTGCGGTTATTGAACGGAAAACCCTTTGCCAGCGCCGATACGCCGGTGGCGGCCGGTTTCTGGCATACCACCCGGCAGACCGTAAGCGGTAAGCCGGCCCCAGGGCATTTCACCCGTGATGAACTGAACTGGGAGCCCTGGCTTGAAGCCAAAGCGCTGGACGCCTTCAACGACGATGAACGGGCGATTCTGGCAAAATTTGGCCATACGGATTCCCCCTATTTTCGGCTGCTGGCGCGCAATCAGCCGGTACTGGAGCAGCGTACGCTGACCGACAAAGGCATCTTCTACACCCCCGGCGGTCTGCCGCGCGCGGAACGAGAGCTGGCCGCTACGGTCGCCAGTAAGGTCAACGGCTGTATTTATTGCGCATCGGTGCATGCCCGCAAGGCGGCGCAGCTGGCAAAAGATGAGAGTGCGATAGAAACGCTGCTGGCGGTGACGCCGGGGGAAATCTTGAGCGACGGCCAGTCGCCGCGCTGGCGGGCGGAAATAGACTTTGCCGCCGCCCTTTCCGTCACGCCGCCTGCCCTGACCGCCGCGCATCTTGATCGCCTTGAAGAGCAGGGTCTGGACACCCTGGCCCAGCTCGATTTACTGCAATCGGCGGCCTTTTTTGCATGGGCTAACCGCCTGATGTTGACCCTTGGCGAACCGTGGGAAACGGATTAATCCACCGCGCCCGCGGCGATGCGGTTCCGCTGGCCGCGGGCGTAAATCAACAGGGATGTCATCGCCAGGAAGGAGAGCAGCGCCGCCGGGAGCGCAATCGCATTCCAGCCAAAGCCGGAGGTAATCATCATCCCGCCGCAAAATGCACCGATCGCGCTGCCGAGGTTGAAGGCTATCTGCCCGCCAGCCGCCCCCAGCATCTCTCCGCCCCGGGCATTCTGGAGCAATAAGATTTGCAGCGGCGCCGCCAGCGCAAAGAGTCCGGCACAGCACAAAAACGCCAGCAGCAGCGATGCCGTTTTGTGCTCGCCAAAGAGAAAGATCAGCAGCATCACTACCACAATGGCGCCGTCGGTGGCGGCCGCAATGCGCAGCGGACTGTAGCGAGCGGAGATTTTTCCGCTCAGCAGATTACCGATAACCATCCCTAGCCCTACCAGCATCATGATGGCGATCATCGCGCTTTCGGAAAATCCGGAGACATGGATCATAAACGGTTTGATGTAGCTGAACCACGTAAATACCCCGGCGTTGCCAAACAGGGTCGCGGCAAAAATCAGCCACGGCGCAGGCGACGATAAGAAGTGAAACTGCTCCCGCAGCCGCGTCGTGGATCGATCAAAGACGGTCGGAACCCACCAGAGAATCGACATCAGCACCGCCACGTTGAAGATAGCAATCCCCAGAAAGGTATAGCGCCAGCTGAACTGATGCCCAAGCCAGGTCCCGGCGGGGACGCCGACCAGATTGGCCACCGTCATACCGGCAATCATCCCCGCCACCGCCGCGGTCACTTTACCCGGCGGCGCCACCTTCGACAAAATAATCGCCCCGACGCCGAAAAAGGCGCCATGCGGGAAGCCGGACACCAGTCGCCCGGTCGCCAGCATGAAATAGCTGGAAGAAAAGGTAAACAAGGTATTCCCGACAATACAGAGCGCCGCGAGGAACAGCATCACCGACTTTAATGAAAAGCGGCTGGAAAACAGTGCCATTACCGGCGCGCCAATCACCACCCCGAAGGCATACCAGGCGATCATGTTGCCGGCGACGGGAATGGAGACCCCGACATCGCGAGCAATTTCCGGCAGTACGCCCATAATGCCAAATTCCGCCATGCCCAGGCCAAACGTGCCCAGCGCGAGCGAAAAAATCGTCTTTTTCATTCAGTTAATCACGTATTTTGCATTTTCGGCCGGCATTATTGACCATTCAGGATCGGCAAACCAGACAAAAACGCCCGCTGACCCGTTTGTCCATAAAATAGCGCGATCCGTTTATGTGAGCCAGGGGCCGGGAGGGATGAATCAGAGAGGAAGAGCGCAGCGTCGGCGTGACGCAGAGGCAGTCAGCCGTATCGCAGCGCAATACGGCTGGAGAAGTGTTAGCGGCTGGCTTTCCCGATCATGCCGCCCGCCCCGGCGCCCAGCGCCGCGCCCTGCAGCACGCTGTTGCCGGTAACGGCTGCGGCACCCGCTCCGACTGCGGCGCCGATGGCCCCGCCGGTACGCGCGGCTTTGCCTTTGTCGCCGTGTTCAGTCATGGCGCCGATACCGCCACCGACGACCGCGCCTTGTACCGTAGAGCGCACGCTTTTTCCGCTTAACGCGCCCACGGCGGCCCCCGCCACGGCGCCACCGGCCGTTTTATCCATCGCGCTAACGGAAAAGGTCAGTGCGCAGCCCAAAAAAATGGCCATACCGTTCGCAGTTTTCATCGGTCAATTCCTTTTTATTTCGCTCCCGCAGGTGTTAACGCCAGCTACACGGGCAATCCTCGGGAGCCAGACCTGGCGGTCTGATGGTAAAGAGTCCGCACACGGTATGCGCTCGCTGGCGCAATGAAAAGAGCAAACCTGTCCAAATCTGGACAAGTTTTTTTCCTCATGGCGCGTGACGCCTCGTCGACTTCGCCTGTTAACCCGCGGAATTGTCATAATGTCCGCCACTCTTGCCCGGGATGATTACACTTTACGGTACACAAGTTCCCTTTCCCCTCTCAGAACGGAGCGATAGCCATGGGAAACAACAAGAAGGTCAAGGGTGTAGCGGGTTCGAGCAAAATGAAGCAGCTTGGCGATAAAGAGTATGAAAAAGCGCTGCGCAAACTCCACGTCGAGCTGGTTAAATTGCAGCAGTGGGTAGTCAGTCAGGGACTGAAGGTGTGCATTGTGTTTGAAGGTCGCGATGGCGCCGGTAAAGGCGGCACCATCAAAGCGATCACCGAGCGGGTCAGCCCGCGCGTATTCCGGGTGATCGCCCTGCCGGCCCCGACCGACAAGGAGAAGACCCAGCTCTATTTTCAACGCTATATCCCGCATCTGCCGGCCGCTGGCGAAATCGTTATTTTCGACCGCAGCTGGTATAACCGGGCGGGCGTTGAACGGGTGATGGGATTTTGCAGCGCCGACGACGTGGAAAAATTCCTTGCCGGGGCGCCGCTGGTAGAGCGGTCGATGGTGGAGTCCGGCATCATCCTGCTCAAATACTGGCTCGAGGTGACGCCGGAAGAACAGGAGCGCCGGCTGCGCGATCGTATCGATGACGGGCGCAAAATCTGGAAACTGTCACCGATGGATATCAAGTCGTTTAACCGCTGGGATGAGTACACTCAGGCCAGGGATGCGATGTTTGCCGCCACCGACACCTCCTGGGCGCCGTGGTTTGTCGCCCGTTCGGAAGAGAAGAAGCGCGTGCGCCTGAATATCATTACTCATCTGCTGTCGCAGATCCCCTATAAGAGCGTCCATACCGAACCGGTAAAATTACCCAAACGTAAAATCGGCAAAGTGAAAACTGCCGATTACCCTTTCCGTTTTATTGCCGAGCGCTTCTGAGCGCGAACTGCGCCTTGCCCGCCTCGGGCCCTTCTGCCGGAGCGGGAAAGGTCCCCCCCTTTTCTGGGGAGCTCAAATCGACAAATCCGCCGTTTACCTCAAGTTAACCTCAGGTATTACGCTTAACGCATACCCGTCAGGCCACAATAAGGACATGATATGCATGAGATTGACAGCGGTTTTACCCACGTTGCCTTTATGGTGCGGGATCTCGACAGGAGCATCGATTTTTATACCCGCTATACCGCTATGCAGGTGATTCACCAGCGCTCGCCGAATCTCCCCTCCGCTCGCCACGTGGCGTGGTTAAGCGATCGTACCCGCTTATTCGCCCTGGTGCTGGTGCAGGCCGATGAGCCGACCGATACCCCGCTGGGGCCGTTTGGTCATTTAGGTGTCGCCTGCGCGACAAAAGAGGAGATCGACGCCAAAACCGCGATGGCGCGGCGGGAAGGCGTGCTGAGAAAGGAGCCGGAGCAGTCTGGGGAGCCGGTGGGCTATTACGTTTTCTTCAGCGACCCGGATGGCAATACGCTGGAACTCTCTTACGGTCAGCGCGTTGGGCTGGAAGTCCTGCGTAGCGAGAAGTGAAAACACATGGCGCGACCGGGTCGCGCCATGAAACGGTCAGGGACGGCGTGATGTGATGCCTTCCAGACTCTCTTTTTTCGCTTCCAGACGCTCAACCTCACGGTACCAGCGCGGGTGATGTTTGCTGGCCCAGCGACGGCTGACTTTGCCTTCGACCATCCCCTTAATCGACCCTTTCACCCAGAATGCCATATACATATGGATCAGGATGGCGTGAATCAAAATAATCGCCGAGGTGGCGTGAATCAGCAGGCTGTAGCGAATGACCTGGATCGGGAAGAAAGGGGCAAACCAGGGACGCCAGATGATCACCCCGGTTACCAGCAGCACGAAAATCATGCTCATGATGGTCCAGAACATCATCTTCTGCCCGGCGTTATATTTGCCGACGCGGGCCACTTTATGTTCATTGCCCTTCAGCACTTCAACAATGCCCTTCAGCCACGGGATGTCCTGCTTGTCCGGAATGTTATGGTGGACAAAGCGTACAAACATAAACATCAGCGCAATGAAGATAGCCACGCCGAAGAACGGATGCAAAATGCGTCCCATCTGCGGCGTACCGAAGGTTTCCGTCAGCCACTGCAGCGTCGGGAAAAAGAACGAGATCCCGGAGAGCGCCACCAGAAAGAAGCAGATAACCACCGTCCAGTGACAGGCGCGGTCGATAAACTTCGTGCGCACAATCATTTTCGACTTATTCATCATGCTCCTCCTCGTCGTCATCCACTTCCTTGTTCGGCCCGATGCCGATGTAGTGATAAATCAAGCCGGCAAAGGTAGCGATAAAGCCGGCCGCTGACAGCGGCTTCAGCGCCCCCTTCCACAGATTAATACTGGTATCAATCTGCGGCTGTTTCGGCAGATTGTGGTACAGCTCCGGCTGGTCAGCATGGTGCAGGACGTACATCACATGGGTACCGCCCACTCCCTGCGGGTTGTACACCCCGGCCTGTAAATAGCCGCGCGCTTTCAGCTTGTTGACCCGCTCCTGCGCCACCTCCAGCATCTCTTTCTTGCTGCCAAAATGGATGGCGCCAGTCGGGCAGGTTTTCACGCACGCCGGTTCCTGGCCGACGCTAACGCGATCCACGCAGAGGGTACATTTATAGACCCGGTTATCCTCTTTATTGAGACGCGGGACATTAAACGGACAGCCGGCAATGCAGTAGCCGCAGCCGATGCAGTTCTCCTGCTGAAAATCGACGATACCGTTGGCGTACTGAATAATCGCCCCGGCGGAGGGGCAGGCTTTCAGACAGCCTGGCTCCTCGCAGTGCATACAGCCATCTTTACGGATCAGCCACTCCAGCTTGCCGTTTTGCTCGGTTTCGCTAAAGCGCATCACCGTCCAGGATTTAGCGCTCAGGTCCGCCGGGTTATCGTACACCCCGACACAGTGCCCCACCTCATCGCGGATATCGTTCCACTCGGAACAGGCCACCTGGCAGGCTTTGCAGCCCACGCAGGAGGAGACATCAATCAGCTTAGCCACTTCCGCCTTGTAGTCCCGTGCACGCGGCGCGGGGGTTATCGGGTTGGTTGCGGAGCGCTTAATAATGTCTTGTGTTTCCATCGCCATTGAATCGCTCCTTACGCTTTCTCGATGTTGACCAGAAACGCTTTATACTCCGGCGTTTGCGAGTTGGAATCGCCGACGTTTGGCGTCAGGGTATTGGCGATATAGCCTTTCTGCGCCACCCCTTCAAAGCCCCAGTGCAACGGGATCCCGACGGTTTCCACCTGCTGGCCGTGAACGTTGAGGGTCCGCAGACGGCGAGTCACCACCGCCACCGCGCGAATAAAGCCGCGCTGGCTGCTCACCGTCACCCGATCGCCGTTGGTAATGCCTTTCGCCTGCGCCAGACCTTCGCTGATTTCCACAAACTGTTCCGGCTGGGCGATGGCGTTAAGCCGCGCATGCTTGGTCCAGGTGTGGAAATGCTCGGTCAGACGATAGGTGGTGCCGACGTAAGGGAACCGATCTTTTTTCCCTAAGCGCAGGGCGTCGTCTTCATACAGACGCACCACCGGACTGGAGATCACGTTCGGGTGCAGCGGGTTGGTACCCAGCGGCGTTTCCATGGGCTCGTAATGTTCCGGGAACGGCCCTTCCGCCAGCTTATCGAGCGCAAACAGACGCCCCAGCCCTTCCGGCTGCATGATAAACGGCCCGGTGTTACTGCCCGGCGCGGCGGTATTGAAGTCAGGGATATCGTTCCCCGTCCACTTGCTGCCGTTCCACTGGATCAGCATCCGCTTCGGATCCCACGGCTTGCCGTTAATATCCGCCGATGCCCGGTTGTACAGCACGCGTCGGTTCAGCGGCCACGCCCAGGCCCAGCCCAGCGTATTGCCCAGTCCTGACGGATCGGCGTTATCGCGGTTGGCCATCTGGTTACCCTGCTCCGTCCAGCTACCGGCGTAGATCCAGCAGGACGACGCCGTGGTGCCGTCATCACGCAACAGTGCGAAACTGCTCAGCAGCTGGCCTTTTTTCGCCAGCAGGACGCCGTTGCTGTCATAGAGATCCGCCAGCGCATAGCCGTTGTTCTCTTTCGCCACCTCTTCCGACTCCGGATGATCCGGCTGCCTGTAGCTCCAGCTCATCTTCAGCAGCGGTTCGGCGCCTTTCCCGCCTTCACGGCGATACATCTCGCGCAGACGGTGGTAAATCCCGGCCAGAATTTCACCGTCGTTACGCGCTTCGCCCGGCGCATCCTGGCCTTTCCAGTGCCACTGCAGCCAGCGCCCGGAGTTAGCAATCGACCCGTCCTCTTCAGCAAAGCAGGTGGAGGGCAAACGGAACACTTCGGTCTGAATCGCCGCCGGGTCAACATCGTTCGACTCGCCGTGGTTTTGCCAGAAGGTCGAGGTTTCAGTCACCAGCGGGTCGATAACCACCATGTACTTCAGCTTGCTCAGGCTGCGGACCACCTTGTTTTTGTCCGGGAACGAGGCCACCGGGTTGAAGCCCTGGCAGATATAGCCCGTGACCTGTCCTTTATCCATCATGTTGAAATACTTGATGACGTCGTAAGACTGATCCCATTTCGGCAGCCAGTTAAAGCCCCAGTCGTTCTCTTTCTGCGCCGCATCGCCGTAAAACGCTTTCATCAGGCTGACCGCAAACTTCGGATAGTTGCTCCAGTAATTCACCTGATCCGCTCGCGTGGCTTTTGGCGTATTCGCCGCCAGCCAGCTGTGCAGATCGGTCTGTTTTTCAGACGGCAGCGTCAGATAGCCCGGCAGGCTGGTCGACAGCAGACCGAGGTCGGTTAAGCCCTGAATATTGGAGTGGCCGCGCAGGGCGTTGACGCCGCCGCCGGCCATCCCCATATTGCCAAGCAGTAGCTGGATCATCGCCATGGTGCGGATGTTCTGCGCGCCGACGGTATGCTGCGTCCAGCCCAATGCGTACAGGAAAGTGGTGGTCCGGTCCGCGGCGCTGGTGGAGGCCAGCACCTCGCACACTTTGAGGAAATCGGCTTTTGGCGTTCCGCAGATGTTCTCCACCACTTCCGGCGTATAGCGGGAGACGTGCTGCTTCAGCAGGTTCCATACGCAGCGCGGATGTTGTAGGGTCTCATCGCGCAGAGCGTAGCCGTTTTCGTCGAACTGATAGTTCCACGATGTTTTATCGTACTGCCGTTTTTCAGCGTCATAGCCGCTGAACAGGCCATCTTCGAAGGCAAAATCGTCGCGCACCAGCAGGTTGGCGTTAGTGTAGTGTTTAACGTACTCCGCGTTGATTTTGTTGTTTTCAATCAGGTACCGCAGCACGCCCGACAGGAAGGTAATGTCGGTACCGGAACGAATCGGCGCATAGATATCGGCGACCGAAGCCGTACGCGTAAAGCGCGGGTCAACGACGATAAGCAGAGCATCGTTGTTGTTTTTCGCCTCCATCGCCCAGCGGAATCCCACCGGATGGGCCTCAGCGGCATTGCCGCCCATCACCACCACCACGTTAGCGTTTTTGATATCAACCCAGTGGTTGGTCATCGCACCGCGACCAAATGTTGGAGCAAGACTTGCTACCGTTGGTCCGTGTCAGACGCGCGCCTGGTTATCCACTGCCAGCATGCCGAGCGAACGCACGAACTTCTGCGTCAGCATGCCGGTTTCATTACTTGCCGCCGAGGCGCACAGCATCCCGGTTGAAAGCCAGCGGTTAACCACGGTGCCCTGCTCGTTTTTCTCAATAAAGTTGGCATCACGGTCGGCTTTCATCAGTCTGGCGATACGGGTGAAGGCATCGTCCCAGGAGATGCGCTGCCATTTGTCAGAGCCCGGCGCGCGGTATTGCGGATAACGCAGACGATTCTCGCTGTGAACATAATCCAGCAGCCCCGCCCCTTTCGGGCATAACGCGCCCCGGCTGACCGGGTGATCGGGATCCCCTTCAATATGATAAATGGCTTCTTTCGCGTTCTTCGCGCCGTCGCCCAGGCTATACATTAATAGCCCGCAGCCCACGGAACAGTATGTGCAGGTGTTGCGGATCTCTTTGGCGCGCAATAATTTGTAATTACGCGCCTGAGCCAGCGCCATTTTGGGTGCGAAACCCAGTGCAGCAGCTGTTGTTCCGGCCATACCGCCTGCGCAGATTTTAAAAAACTTTCTGCGGCTGACGTCCATTGATTTTCTCCATGCAGGATGCGTGTTCATCGCGGGGGAAACTAACAGCAATGCCCCTTATTTTTTTGCGTCAAATCAATGTCGAAAACCATCGCCCCCTTAATAGTCAAGGTCAGCGGATTTCATTACTCCCTTTGTATTAAGCGCGAAGGAAAACAGGGGCCAGAAGGAATGAAAAAGTGTTATAAATCGTCTCTTGATGAATATCGGTGTCAGGTTTGACATGGAAAAGAAAAAAGCAACGTTGACCGGTCTGGCTGCCATTGTGCTGTGGAGCACGATGGTCGGATTAATTCGTGGCGTCAGTGAAGGGTTAGGTCCGGTCGGCGGCGCGGCAATGATCTATACGCTGAGCGGCTTATTACTGCTGGCCACCGTCGGGTTTCCCCGACTGCGGCAAATGCCGCGCGACTATCTGCTGGCCGGCAGTCTGCTGTTCGTCAGCTATGAAATTTGTCTGGCGCTGTCGCTGGGCTTTGCCGGGAGTCGCCAGCAGGCGATTGAAGTCGGGATGGTCAATTATCTGTGGCCCAGCCTGACGATTCTCTTTGCCATTCTCTTTAATGGTCAGAAAACCAGCTGGCTGGTCATTCCCGGCTTATTTCTCGCGCTGCTTGGCGTCACCTGGGTATTAGGCGGTGAGCATGGCCTGAATATCGATGGAATTACCCGCAACGTCGTCTCCAGCCCGCTGAGCTATATTCTGGCCTTTGTCGGCGCATTTATCTGGGCGACCTATTGCACGGTCACCGCAAAATATGCGCGCGGCAAAAACGGCATCACCTTGTTTGTTTTATTAACCGCTCTGACCCTGTGGCTGAAGTTTATGCTCAGCGATCAACCGCCGATGATTTTCAGCTGGCCGGTGGTCATTAAGCTGGTGATGTGCGCGGTGGCGCTGGGGTTTGGCTATGCGGCCTGGAACGTGGGGATTCTCCACGGTAACGTCAGCCTGCTGGCGGCCGCCTCTTACTTTACCCCGGTGCTCTCTTCGGCGCTGGCGGCGGTGTTGCTCAGCGCGGTCCTCTCCTGGCCATTCTGGCAGGGCGCCGGCATGGTTTGCGCCGGCTCCCTGCTCTGCTGGTACGCCACCCGACGTTAGCCGAGGTCGCCACCGGCCACCGGCAGCGTAACGCCGGTGATATAGCTTGCTTCATCGCTGGCGAGAAACAGGATCGCGTTCGCCTGTTCCGCCAGCGTGCCGTAGCGATGCATCAGGCTGCTCTCCACGGTTTGCGCGACCACCTGCTGATACCACGCCTGCTCCTGCGCCGTGGGCGTTTCATGATTCCGTGGGGTTAAGCGCGCCGGGGCCTCGGTTCCGCCCGGCGCCACGGCGTTGATGCGAATCCCGCTGCCGCTGTACTCCATGGCAATCGAACGGGTCAGCGCGTTGACCCCGCCCTTCGCCGCCGAGTAGGGCACCCGGTTAATCCCCGCGGTGGCGACGGACGAGACGTTAACGATGCTGCCCTTGCCCTGTTTGAGCATCCACGGTAGCGCCGCGCGGCAGCCCCATAGCGTCGGAAACAGCGAACGACGAATCTCTTTTTCAATCTGATCCGGCTGATATTCGGCAAACGGACGCGCCCAGATCGTCCCACCGATGTTATTAATCACCACGTCCAGTCGGCCAAAATGGGCGACCCCGGCGGCAAAAGCCTGCTCGGTGCTCTCCCACTGTTCGAGGTCCGCCTCCAGCGCCAGCACCTCGCTGCCCCCCTCGGCCAGCGTCGCCGCCAGCTCATGGACATAGCGCGAACGGTCGATCAGCAGCAAACGGGCGCCTTCGCGGGCGACCTGTTCTGCCGTCTGACGGCCAATACCCTGGGCGGCGCCGGTAATGGCCACCACTTGATGTTGAAAACGCATCGCTCCTCCTATGCCGCCGCACTCTGGCTGGCGAGAAATTTTTCGTACCAGAAACCTGCCGGGTTAATTCCCCGCTCGCGAAGCGCGCCGGAGACCGCGTTGACCATCGGCGGTGGGCCGCACAGATAGATGTCGACATCGCCATCGTTAAGCATCGCCTCATCAAGATGCCCGGTGACAAACCCGCGCTGCGGGCAGGCGCTCTGTTCATCGGCGACCACCGGCAGCCAGCGATAGTCGGAAAGCTGGCCGACAAACGCATCCAGCGCCTCGGTTTTCACCAGATCGCCATCGCGGGTGACGCCGTAGAGCAGCGTGATCGGCCGGGTGCTGCCCTGGCGGGCAAGGGTGTGCAGCATCGACAGCAGCGGCGCCAGCCCGGTTCCGCCCGCCAGCATCAGCAGCGGGCGTTCCCCGTTGCGCAGGTAGAAGCTGCCCATCGGGCCGCTGAGGGTGAGACGATCGCCCGGCGCCGCCTGGCGTGTCAGCCATTGGCTCATTACCCCGCCGGGCACGTTGCGGATCAGAAACCGGCCTTCGCGCTCGCCCGGAAGCGAGCTGAAAGAGTAAGCGCGCACCTGCGGCGTGCCCGGGACCTGAATGTTGATGTATTGTCCTGGCAGAAAAGCCAGCGGCTCATCCAACTGGAGCACCAGCTCAATGGCGCTCTCCGACAGGTGATTCACCTGCATCACCGCCGCACCGGTGCTGGCCAGCGCGGTTTTGCACTGCGCCGCAGCAACCGGGACGTCAATCACGCAATCGCTGGTCGGGATCATCTGACAGGTCAGCACCTGACGGGCATCGGCCTCTTCTTCGCTCAACGCCTCCTCCAGATACTCTTCCCCCATGCCATAGTCGCCGCTGGCGCAATGGCATTTGCAGGTCCCGCAGACGCCGTCCGAGCAATCCATCGGCAGGTTGACCTTCTGTCGGTAGGCGGCGTCCAGCACTTTTTCTCCCGCATTGCACTGGATAAAACGGGTAATACCATCCTCAAAATTGAGTGCGATAGTAAACATATCCACCTCTTAAATATGGTAAACGTCGATCACCTGACGGATATAATCGTTATTCAGGCGCACCGTTTTACGCAGGATCTGCGGCTTGCCGTCGCAGGCCGTCAAGGTGACGCAGGTCGAGCCAAACCACGCATCGGTGTGCTGATAACGGTGGTTGTAAGTCACCCAGTTGTAGCGCACCTCCACCCCCTGCTCATTTTCGCCAAGCAGCTCAACGTTGCTAATCATGTGGGTGGTGCGCGGCTCCGGCGTACTGGCGCCAGAACGTTCCGTTTTGATGCGGTAGACGCGGTCTTCCAGTCCCTCGCGGTTGGGGTAATAGATCAGCGATATTTCGCGCTGCGGATCGCGGGTCAGCTTGTCGTCATCGCCCCATGCCGGCATCCAGAACACCACTTTGGGGCTGTAGCACGTCAGCCATTCATCCCACTGGCGGTCGTCCAGCAGGCGGGCTTCGTAATAGAGAAACTGGCGAACCTGCTCAAGCGTCAGCATCACGCCACCTCCACACGTTGGGTTATGGACTGTTCATAGCGCTGCTGCTCTTTTTCCAGCGCGGCCAGCATGACCTTTTGCCAGTGATGGTGATGGGCGATGTACAGCGCTTCATCCTCCGATTTCACCCCGCTAAGCAGCGGCGTAAATCCGCCATGCCGCGCGTGCTCATCCGGACCATCAACCCAGTGCAGCGCGCCGCGACTGAGATCGCTCCACGCCAGGTTCTCGCCGAGATAGCCGCGCTGACAGGCGCTGAACTCTTCCAGATCGTCCGGCGTTCCCATGCCGCTGACGTTAAAGAAATCCTCGTACTGACGAATGCGCAGCGCGCGGGCCTGGTCCGGCTCACCTTTCGGGGCAAAGCACCAGATGGTGACTTCGGTTTTATCTACTGCGAGTGGGCGAATGACGCGGATCTGCGTGGAAAACTGGTCCATCAAATAGACGTTGGGATAGAGACAAAGATTGCGCGTTTCATTGACCATCTGGTCGGCGCGCAGCTCGCCAAACTCGGCCTGTAATCGGGCCTGATGGGCGAAAACCGGGCGCACTTCCGGGTTCAGCGCCCGGGTCCACAGCAGCATATGGCCGTTTTCGAAACCGTAACCGCCGCCGAGACTTTTCGACCAGCCGTTGGCATCGACGGAATGCGTCCCTTCGGCTTCGTAGTTGCGGCGCGACATCGTGGAAGCGTAGTTCCAGTGCACCACGCTGACGTGATAGCCGTCGGCGCCGTTTTCCGCGCCCAGCTTCCAGTTGCCCTCGTAGACATAGCTGGAGGAGCCTTTCAACACTTCCAGCCCTTCCGGCGCCTGATCGACCATCAGATCGATAATTTTGCAGGTTTCGCCGAGATAGGTTTCCAGCGGCTGCACGTCCTCATTGAGGCTGCCGAATAAGAAGCCGCGATAAGAGGCAAAGCGCGGCAGTTTTTTCAGGTCGTGCGACCCTTCATGTTTAAAGGTCTCCGGATATCCGCCGGTACTTTCATCTTTGGCTTTCAGTAAGTTACCGTTGTTGCCGAAGGTCCAGCCGTGGAACGGACAGGTAAACGAGTTTTTATTGCCGGTTTTACGCCGGCAGAGCATGGCGCCGCGATGGGCGCAGCTGTTAATTAACGCGTGCAAGGCATGCTTTTTATCGCGGGTGATAATGACCGGCTGACGCCCCAGGGTCAGGGTGAAATAATCGCCGGGCTCAGGGATCTGACTTTCATGGGCGAGGAATACCCAGTTCCCTTCAAATATATGCTTAATCTCAAATTCAAATAACTGAGCATCGGTAAAAATCGAACGGTGGCAGCGGTAAATATGTTTTTGCCGGTCAACAATTAATGCATTGCTGATTTTATCTTTTAATAGCGAGAGTGTTTTTTGCATGAGCTTAGCCCTCCTGCAGAATTCAGGAATTAATGAAATCAGAGAGAATAATCAATTCGGCAATATCCCCGGCCGCGCGTGGCAGGCCGGGTAACAGCATGGCTCACCGCCCCGGGCGCACCGGCCCGGGAGGTGCGCCGATCATGACTCTTGCGCGCGCAGGCGGGAAATACGCTGTTCTTCTTCGGCGTTCAGGGCCGTACACAAAGTAAAGTCGAAGCGAACTTCGGTGTGTTCGCCGTCAAGCTTACGCTGCTGAATCAGTTCACGATCGGTGATTTTAACCGGGTCGGCAATCAGGCCATCGCGGGTCGCGAAGGCAAAGTCATCCCACAGATACTTATCGCCGTTAAGGTTAATCTGGCTGGTTAAGTGCTTGTGGCCCGGCGCGGAGACAAAGAAGTGAATATGTGCCGGACGATTGCCGTGACGACCCAACTGGTTAAGCAGCTTTTGGGTCGGGCCATCCGGCGGGCAGCCGTAGCCAGAAGGCATGATGCTACGCACGCTGTAGCGGCCATCTGCGCCGGTGCGGATGCGGCGTCGCAGGTTATAGTCGCTCTGACTCCGATCGAAGAACGAGTAGTTCCCCAGGGTGTTGGCATGCCAGATATCAACAATCGCATTGGCAACCGGACGGCCCTGGGTATCGCAAACCTGGCCGTGCAGCCACATCACCTCGCCGGCGTCACGACCGTCATCCATCCGCGCATACCCTTCTGCAAGCGGCGCATTGGCGACATACAGCGGCCCTTCAATGGTGCGCGGCGTGCCGGTTTCGCGATGCTGCGCGGCATCGATCGCATCATGACGCAGATCGAGGAAGTGTTCCAGCCCGAGACCTGCTGCCAGCAGCGCCGCTTCCTGACGCCCGCCCAGTTCATGCAGATAGTTCACCGCATGCCAGAACTCTTCCTCGGTAATATTATAATCGTCGATCAGGGTGCACATATTTTCCAGTAAACGATGCACAATGGCTTTAAAGCGTTCATTACCGCCGGGAACATTTAACCCGGCACTTTCACGTAATAATTTCTGCACGGCTTCTTGTTGTACGAAAGAATTTTTCATTGTGATTCTCACTTATTGCTTGCAGGTGGCTTGTAGGGTTAACGCCGGAATATCCGGCGCGAGGTTTCTTATTATTTTTAGCTATCGTCTTCACGAATCGAGGAGGGATGACGACACAAGGCCTCGACGCGGATTTCCATAAACGGGTATAACGGCAGAGCCATTAATATCTGGTGCAACTGGTCGGCATCACGCACATCAAAAATACTGACATTGGCGTACAGTCCGGCGACGCGCCAGATATGTCGCCAGGTGCCTTCACGCTGTAATTGCTGCGAATAGGCTTTTTCTCGTTGTTTAATATCCTCAAGCTCGTCGGCGGGATATCCCAGCGGGATCTTGACAGTCATATCCACTTTAAACAGCATATTTTTCTCCTGTCATGTCCTACGCTTTACGGGCATAGAACTGCAATTTATCTTCATCGAGTTCGACACCTAAACCCGGGGTCTGCGGCAGGACCACGCTGCCGTTAGCGAACGTTAGCGGTACGCTGACGATGTCATCTTTGAGCAGCAGCGGGCCAAACATTTCGCTGCCCCATTGCAGCGGCAGCGTCGACCAGGCGTGCAGCGATGCGACGGTGCCCACGGTCCCTTCCAGCATGGTGCCGCCATACAATCCGATGCCCGCCGCCTGCGCGACGTGCGCCAGGGCTAAAACGCTGGCCGGACCGCCCGCTTTGGCAATTTTCAAGGCAAAGGCGCCGCTGAAGCCTTGCTGCGCCAGGCGATAGCCATCGAAGTACGTCGCCACCGCTTCATCCGCCAGAATCGCGGTTTCAATGTGATGGCTGAGGCGAACCAGCGCCGCGTTGTCCTGCGCGCTGACCGGTTGTTCAATTAAGTCGATGCCCATCGCCGCCAGTTCACGACATCCTTTAGCCGCCGCGGTGGCGTCCCAGGCCTGGTTGACATCGACACGAATGCTCGCCCGATCGCCCAGCGCTTCGACAATCGCCCGGGTGTGGCGTAAATCGCTAGCCAGTTCGCTGGCGCCAATTTTCAACTTAAATGCCTGATGGCGACCTTCGGCCAGCAGCCTTTCCCCTTCGGTGATGTCCTTGTGGGTATCCCCGCTCGCCAGGGTCCACAGCACCGGCAGCGAGGTCTGCAGCGCACCGCCAAGCAGCGCCGAAACCGGTAGCCCCAGCGCCTTGCCCTGCGCATCCAACAGCGCGGTTTCAATCGCGGATTTGGCGAAGGTGTTACCTTTGATGGCGCTGTTGATACGCTGCGTCAGCGCATTGAGGTTATCGGCGGGCTGCCCTTTGAGCAGCGGCGTCAGGTAATGGTTAATGGCGCTGGAGATAGCTTCCGGACTCTCGACGCCATAGCTCAGCCCGCCGATGGTGGTCGACTCGCCGATACCGCAAATACCGTCAGAGCGCGTAATGCGGACAATCACCAGCGTCTGGCAGCCCATGGTTGTCATTGAGAGTTTGTGCGGGCGGATGGTCGGGACGTCAACCAGCCAGCTTTCAATGCGTTCTACGGTCGCGGTCATGTTTTCTTCCTGATCGTTAAATTCATAACTTTTTGTGACGCCAACCATAACGAGGGGTGACGATGACTTTGACAATAGGGGGGAGCCGGTGAAATGGTCAACGGCGATAATCGAAATGTTGTGCGATTATCGACGCGCTTGTTAAAATGAGGTTAATAGTGTGATCCGGGTGGTAAAACAGGCACATTCCGTCGCCGCCCTTTTTCCCCACGGTATAGTGGTGTCCCGTGAGCTTTTGTTTTCGAATGGAGAGGAATTCAATGAGCGCGACACCACCAACCCCCCTCAGCGCCAGGCAGGCCGAACACGACCCGAACTTCATGCTGTCGCTGGCGCGCGGGCTGGAGGTTCTCAACGCCTTTACTCCCCAGCGCCAGCGGCTGACTATCTCGCAGCTCAGCCAGAAAACGCAGATTTCTCGCGCCGCCGTCCGCCGCTGCCTGTATACCCTGGCCGCGCTCGGCATGGTGCACAGCCCTGACGGACGCTGCTATGAACTGCTGCCGCGAGTGTTGGCCGTCGGCCACGCCTACCTGGCCGGGACGCCGCTGGCGAAAGTGGCCCAGACCGCGCTGGATAACCTCGGTAAGAGTCTCGGCGAGTCCTGCTCCGCCGCCACCCTCGATGGCGATAACGTGCTCTATATCGCCAGAGCCGCAGTCAACAATCTGCTGAGCGTCGACATCGGTCGCGGCAGCCGTCTCCCCGCATGGGCGACCTCAATGGGCCGCGTACTGCTTAGCGCCCTGCCGGAAGATCAGCTTGACGTGACATTGTCACGCGCAAATTTAATTCGCTATACCCCGCATACGCTGTGTGATCTAGCGGGATTGCGGGAGGAAATAGCCAGAGTACGTATGCAGGGATATGCCATCGCCGATCGGCAAATTGAGGTGGGATTATGTTCGCTGGCGGTACCGCTGCTGTCACGCAGCGGCCAGGTGGTAGCGGCGCTCAACGTCGGCGTGCCCGCCAGCGCCATGAGCGCCGTCGCGCTGAGAGAGAAAGCGCTGGCCCCGCTGCGACGGGCGGCCATGGAGCTTTCTCTCCAGCTGTAGGGCTAGTTCATTTTCGGCGCCTGCGCCAGACTGCGCCAGATCCCGGCGGCCAGCAGCAGTAGCAGCACCCCGGCGGTGGCCAGCACGATGCTGTGGGCGCTGATAAATGCGGTTTTCGCCGCTGCAATCAGCGAATGCGCCGGAACAGCAGGCAGCGATTGCGCCAGGGCGATCGCTTCGCTGATGGACGATGAGGCCTGCGCTGCGACCTGACCGTCCATCCCGCCAGGCAGCACAATCGATGAACTGTAGCTGCGGGTCAGAATCAGGCCGAACAGCGCGATCCCCAGACCGGCCCCCAGCTCGTAGGCCATCGTTTCAATGGCGCCGGCCGCCGCCGCTTTCTCTTTCGGCGCTGCCGCCATAATGGCGGCGCCGGAAGCCAACAACGCGCTGGCGACGCTGAAGCCTAAAAGAGTCATCAATCCCCACGCCAGCCACTGCTGGGAGCTGAAGTCAGTCATCGACAGGCCGAGGAAACTGAACGCGCTCAGCAGCATACCGCCAGTTGCGACCTGCCGCAGGCCCAGGCGGGAAACCATCACCCCGGCAACAGGTCCGCTAAATCCGCTCGCCAGCATCAGCGGCAGCATAAACAGCCCGGCTTCAAACGGCGTTTTGCCGTGGACGAACTGTAGCTCCTGCGCCATCAGTAGCTCAAAGCCCACCAGGGTGATCAGTGCGGTCATCGCCATCATCACGCCGCTTAAGATAATGCGATGCGTAAACAGGCGCATATCGACCATCGGGGTCGCGGCGGAAAGCTGCTGGCGAACAAAGCGCACCAGCAGCGCCAGGCCCACCAGCGCGATCAACCCGGTCATCCATAATGCCATCTGCCCTTTCAGCGCCGATTTTGCGCTGAACACCAGCATCAGGATCGCCACAATAAGCATCAATGCCTGGGTCAGATTAAGCGGCTGTTCGCGGCGCGCCGGCTGGCGCGGTACCATCCGGGCGCTGAAGGCGATAACCGCCAGCACGATGGGCACGTTGATCAGGAACACCGATCCCCAGTAAAAATGTTCCAGCAGGATGCCGCCTACCAGTGGGCCGAAAGCGGCGCCGCCAGAGCCAATCGCCGCCCACAGACCAAGCGCCATGTTGCGATGCCGCGCCTGCGAAAAAGTGTTACGGATGCCGGCAAGCGTCGCCGGGACGATCATCGCCGCACCAATGGCCAGCAGCGCGCGGGAGGCGATCAGCGCCAGCGCGGTGGGTGAAAATGCCGCCGCCAGCGACGAAACGCCGAAAATAGCGCTGCCGAGCAGCAGCAGCCGTTTAAAGCCAATTTTATCGCCGAGCGCCCCCATCGGCAGCACCATGCCGGCCATGACTAATGAATAAATATCAATGATCCACAGCAGCTCATTGCTGCTGGTCCCCAACGACATACTAAGCGTTGGCGCGGCGACATGCAGCACCGTGGCATCAATCGCCACCGGTAAATACACCAACAAAATCGCCACCAGCGTTAACCATTGCCGAGACATACTTTTTTTCCTCAACTTTACAAATTGGACACGTGTCCAGGATTGCGATCCTGCCGGATTGTTGAACAACTGTCCAACTTTTTGTTACTATCGAGGAAAACCACGGCTCAGCGGGGAAATATGCACTACTTAAATCGGGAAGCTCGTCGGGAGGTGATCATGCTGGCGGCGATGCGCGTCGCGCTGCAGGGTGGCTTAGGTGCCATGACCGTACGGCAAATCGCCGCCGAAGCCGGAGTCTCTACCGGGCAACTGCATCACCATTTCACCTCTATCGGCGAACTTAAGGCCCAGGCCTTCGTTCGGTTAATTCGTGAGATGCTGGATATCCAGCTGGTAGCGGAAGACGCCAGCTGGCGCGAGCGTCTGTTTTCCATGCTCGGCAGCGAAGATGGCCGCCTGGATCCCTATATCCGTCTGTGGCGCGAGGGGCAACTGCTCTGCGGGAGCGATAGCGACATCAAAGAGGCCTACCTGCTCACCATGTCGATGTGGCACGAAGAGACGGTCAATATTATTGGTCTCGGTAGTGCAAGCGGTGAATTTCATCCCGCTGACAGCGCGGAGAATATCGCCTGGCGTTTAATTGCCCTGGTCTGCGGACTGGATGGGATTTATGCGCTGGGAATGGAAGCGATCGACGACAGCGCATTTACACGCTATATAAATCATTATATAGCGTTAGAGCTGCTATGCCCGCCAACCATTTAGCCCCCAGACCTTCAGATGTCCCGGGACGGCATGGTCTGTCGGCCCGACAGAACCTGTCGCCGCTGCCAACAGTTTACATATACTAAAATGTCGTCTCTTGAAAAGCGCTGACTCAACCGGATGATACGGATGTGAGGGAACCATGGGTAAATACGTCATTTTTATCAGCAGCCGCGGCGGGAAAGCCGTACCAAAAGAGGCAGTGACATCCTCTTTGATTAAAGAGATGAAACGACAGGGGTTCAGAAAGCATCACGTTGCGGTAGAAGCTGAAAACGAAAAAGATGCCGTTAACGCGTTAAATAAATTTAATGACGATTATCTGACGGAGGTAAAGGAGTACACCGCAAGCGTTATATTTATGTGCCTGTGTGCAATTCTGATGTTCATCGTTTATCTTTTTGCAAACAGATAGCAAATTTACGCCGCCAGGCGCCAAAAACAGCTTAACAGACCGGGTTCAGCGCTCAGCGGAATTATCCGTCGGCGGTATATGCAGCGCAAAACAGGCGGTAATGGTATTCAGCAGCAGTTTCGCCGGCCCGGTAAGCCGATGTTCATCGCCATATAACCCCACCCCGATGTCACCCGCCGCGGGCAATTTTGCGCAATCAACGACCTGCAGCGAAGCAGGCATGCCAATCGTGGTGCGTAGCGCCACCCCCAGTCCTGCGGATGCGGCGGCCCAGATACCGTTCAGGCTGCGGCTGGTAAAGGCAATCCGCCAGGGTATTCCGGCGTTGTCTAACGCCGCGGTGGCGGCGGTGCGCATGACGCACGGCGCTTCAAAAGCCAGCAGCGGCAGCGGCTGGTTTCTGTCGAGGTAACGGGCAGGATCGAACTCCGCCGCCGCGATCCACTGCAGCGGCAGTCTCCCCAGCAGATGATCAAAAACCGGTTGATCGCGCCCTTCCCAGCTCAGGGCCAGATCGAGCTCCTGGCGCATCATCGCCTCGCGCAGCGGCGCATTGCGCGTGACGGTAACCGCAATCTCCACTTCGGGACAGGCGCGGGAAAACTGCCCGAGGACCGCCGGCAGTAACACCTCGCCAAAGTCCTCCTGCAGTCCGAGGCGAACCTCGCCGCTCACTCCTCTGGCCTTAAGCGCAGCCCAGGCTTCGTCGTTCAGGCTAAGCATTCGCCGCGCGTAGCTCAGCATAATCTCCCCTTCCGCCGTCAACGCCAGATGACGCCCGGCCTTTTGTACCAGCGCCGTGCCGCTCTGCTGCTCAAGCTTTTTAAGCTGAGCGCTGATCGCCGACGTTGAACGCCCCAGGCGTTCGGCGGCAAGGGCAAAACTGCCCAGTTCCATGCCGGTCACGAAAGCGCGCAGCGCATCGGCATCAAAGGTCAGTGGTCGTCTGGTCATCATTAATCATCCCGCTTTTCAGGATTGTTGATCACAAATTATATGATTATCGAAACCATCATAACCGGATATCGTCTCCGTGACATCCACCTATGAGGTTGCAAATGGACAAAGTTAATCTGACCCGGGAAAACCTGGCGGCGCTGGCGCCAAAGCTGGCATCACTGAGTGAAGAGGTTCTGTTTGGCGATATCTGGCAGCGCCCGGCGCTGTCACCGCGCGACAGAAGTCTCATCACTCTCAGCGCGCTGGTCGCCATGTATCGCCCTGAACAGCTTGCCTGGCACCTGAAATTGGCCCGCAAAAACGGCGTAACGGAGAGCGAAATCACGGAGCTTTTTACCCACCTGTCGTTTTACGCCGGATGGCCAGCGGCGGTTTCGGCGCTCAATGTGTTTAGCCAGCTCGATACCGAATGAGGGGATGCTTATGCCCATGACCCGCATCGCCATTTCTGCGCAGCATTTCGAGAAATGGCACGTTCAAATCTCCAGGGATTTGCAGCAGGCGCTTGAAGAGCATTTTTCGGTACCGCCTGGCGACTGTTTTCAGCTTTTTGACTGCTACAGCCCACAACAGCGCGTGTTTGACCCTGACTATCTCTGCGGCGCAGAGGGCAGCCGCAGCGACGATTATCTGCTGTTTCAGATAACGGCTGGCAAAGCGCGCAGCCCTCATCAGAAACAGGCTTTTTATCAAAATTTAGTCGCCAGACTGGAACGTTCGTTGGGGATCGGCCCGCAGAATATCATGGTGGTCATTGGATTTACCGGGCCGGAGGACTGGTCGTTCGGCAGCGGCAAAATATTCAGCTTAACGGATATTCCTGCGCCGCGGTGACCCACGCGAGGATAACGGAGGCGGAGACCTGCCAGGGGCCGGAAGCAGACTGTCGTCCCGGCGGCCGTGCGGGTCTACCGATGCGATACAGGCGGTCTGCCTCCACGGCCGACCGCCTCTCTGTCTGGACGGAGCAACCCTTACTTCCCCGCCTCCGGGTGGGTATCAAACGCCGCCATGACCGCTGCGAGCTCGCCTTCCGTAAAGCCATATCTGGCATCATCGACGCCAATACCGAAGCGGGTTTGCAGCGCTTCATACAGCGCCGGAACATCCGGTAAATCAATCTTCTCGACCACATGGGCGTTATCCCAATGGGTGAAGTGGAAGTTGGTTAAAGTCATTTTCCCGCCGTCCGGTAAATGACGGCACATCAGCAGATGGTGGCGGAAATGCGACTGCGGCCAGTGCGCCGACCAAAAATTCCCCATGACATAGTCAGCGGCATACTGGCGCCCGAGGTCGAAAACGTACATCGACTGCCAGTGGCCGTGATGGCTGTACTGCAACGTCCACTCATCCCCTTCGCAAATCAGTCGGTAGACACCGTGCGGGGTTGACTGTTCCGCATCCGCCAGCAGCCGGACAGGCGCGGTCAGGGTCTGGCCGCCGAAGCCGACATCGGCAATCCAGCGCTCACCGTCGACCTCGATCAACAGCAGACGATGGGTTCGCGGCGGCATCTGCGCCGGATTGGCCAGCACTACGCGCCCCAGCAGACTACGGACGTGAAAACACAGCTCGCGAAGTACCCGCTCCAGCAGCCCATTTTGCTCAAAGCAGTAACCGCCGCGACGGCCATGAATCAGCTTCTCTTCCAGCGTTCGATCGTCGAGATGGATCTCTCTGGGCAGCAGGACATCCAGATTTTCAAACGGGATCGCGCCATTGTGGTGAATATGCAGTTCGCGCAAGGTGTTAAGCGATACATCAGGGGTTCCCGTCCAGCCCAGACGAGAAAAATAAGCGCTTAAAAATCGACTCATCAATGCCTCCAGCAATCGGTGTCCGACATTTATAGCCTGGTTTTCCCCGCCGATTGCATTTTTTGTGCGGTCACCATTAACCGCGCGTGCTGCGTTGCATCAGGGCCAGCGCGCCGAGCATCAGCGCCAGGCCGCTCAACAGCGTCAGCGAAGCCATGGCCATCCCCTGGCCGATTGACCCCTGCTCAAACTGACGCCAGATAAATACCGCCACGGTTTGCGTCCCCGCCGGCGCCAGCAGCAGCGACGTCACCAGTTCGCGCGAAGCGACGGCAAACACCATCAGCATCGCCGCCAGCAGCGCCGGAAAGACCAGCGGCAGCACAATCAGCCGCAGCGCCCGCAGCGGCGATGCGCCGTGGACCCGCGCCGCCGGTTCGAGATTACTCCCCAGCTGGCGCAGGGCGCTGCCAACATAGCGCACCGGCCACGGCAGCAGCAGACAACAGTATGACAATAGCAACATCCATCCGCTGTTATAGGGCGAAACCGGCCAGAACGGCTGGTTCCACAGCAGAATCAACCCGACGCCCACGACAACCCCGGGCAGCGCCGCCGGCATCAGCGATAGCGCATCGACGATGCCACGGCCTTTGATTTTCTGCACCAGCACCAGCCACGCGACAATCAGCCCCACCAGGCCGACGATCAGCGCCGACGCCAGCGCCAGAGAAAGGCTGGTGCCCAGAGCCGACAGCGCATCCCCCTGGCTGGCAAACAGCGCGGCAAAATGGCGGAAGGTAAAATTATCGGCATGAATGCCGCCTGATAAGGTCCCCATCAGGCCGGTCAGGACCATCGCCGCCCCCGGCAGCACCACCGCGATGCCTCCGATACCCAGCATCAGTAGAACAGCGGGCAACGCCAGCCACCCCAGTTCCGCCCCGCTATTTTCCCCCGGCTTACCGGTCACGCTGGTGACCTCAGTATCCCCCACCAACCGCTTTTGCAGCCACCAGGCCAGCAGCGCAACCCCAATCAGCAGCAGCGACAGCAGCGACGCGCCGGGCAGATCGATGGGCCAGTCGGCCAGCTTTTTCTCAATACCGACGGTAAGCATCACCAGTCCGGCCCGCGATCCCAACGCCGCCGGGACGCCAAACTCCTCAATTGCCAGGGTAAACGCCAGCAGCATCCCTGCCGCCAGCGCCGGGGAAAGCATCGGCAGCGTAATATGCCAGAAGGCTCGCCAGGCGCTGGCGCCATGAACGCGCGCGACAATCGCCAGCCGCTGACCGCTCGCCAGCAGGCTGCGGGAAACGGCAAAATAGACCACCGGGAAGATATTAAAGGTCATCACCAGCACGATCCCGCCGCGGCTGAACAGCAGATCGTTCAGATCCCAACCGGTTAACTGTTGCAGATAGCCGTTGCTTTGCAGCACCAGCATCCACGACAGCGCCGCGATATACGGCGGCGTGAGGAACGGGATCAGGAACAGCAGATCCCACAGGCGCGGCAGCGGAACATTAAACAGGCCGCGCAGCACCCCCAGCGGCAGGCCGATAACCACGCTCATCAGCGCGACGCCGCTGGCCACCCACAGGGTACCGCGGAGCATCGGCAGGAGCTGAGGATCGGCTAACAGCATCGGTACGCCCGTCAGCGCCCCGCTCAGGGAACCGGCGCTAAAATGAGGGAAAATGGCCTGCAAGACGATGAATAAAAGCGGTAACGCCACCAGCACCAGTAGCACCGTCAGGGTGACGCTGGAAATCAGTTTCTGTTTCACGGTAGAGTCCTGGATACGATCTTACCCGGCTCGCGCTGCGCTTAGCCGGGCTACAGGTTCACAGCCGTCTGCGGTCCAGTAGCCCGGACAGGCGCGCCAGCGCCGCCTCCGGGAAATGTGCCCGAGCAAACTTTCGCAACCCGGGAAAAGTTGGCTTACTGGGCGAAAAGCGTATTAAAGCGGGAAAGCACCGCGCTGCGTTCGCTGCTGCCATCGCCGGTGGTCGGCAGAATTTTCAGTTCATTAAGCAGCGGACGTTTAGCCGGAATATCGCTACGGGCGGGCATCAGCCACGCGCCGGCGACCAGCGCCTGGCCTTCCGGCGACAGGACATAGTCGACGAAGGCTTTGGCATCGTCAGCATGCGCCGTGGTTTTGAGGATCATCATCGGCCGCGGGGCAATCACCGTACCGCTGGCGGGGAAAATCACCTTCAGGGACTCCCCCTGGTCGATATTACCGTAAGAGACATAGTCCACCGCGCCGAACACCGCCGCTTTCGCCCCCTGCATCACCGGCGTCACCGCCTGAGCGTTCGGCCCGCTGACCACCATACCGTTCTTTTTCAGATCGTCGAACAATGCCCAGGCCTTGTCGCCCATGCCATTTTGTAACCCGATCAGCAAATCCAGCGATGCGCCGGAGAGCGCCGGATCTGGCGTGGTGACCTTATCTTTAAACGCCGCTTCGGTCAGGTCGCGCCACTCTTTCGGCTCCGGGGTTCCGCTTTTGCTGTTCCAGACGATCCCCAGTGCGGATATCCCCTGCGCAACATAATCCGCAGATTTCAGGTTCGCCGGGACCTTATCGGCATTGGCGCTTTCGTACGGCAGCAGCCAGCCGCGTTGATGCAAATCTTCCGCGGTATCCCAGGAGGCGGAGATCAGCACATCCGCCTGCGGATTGGCCTGCTCCGCGTCGAGACGCGCCATCACCTTACCGGTTGTGGCCTGGAAAATATTGACCTTCACCCCGGTTTTCTTTTCATAGCCGCTGGCGAGACTTTTCGCCAGCGAACCCGGCCCGGCGGTATATACGGTCAGCGCGTGGGCGCTGGACATCATGGTGGCAGACAACAACATCGCGAGCACAGCTCCTTTCTTAACGGTCATAACGGTTTTCATGCGAGTTCCCCGGAGGATGAAGTGATGGTGCGAACGGCGGCAACAGTGCCGGCAGATAAATGAACAATTCGGTCGGCCAACAGCTCGGCTTCGCGGCGGTCGTGAGTCACATACACCGCGGTGATCCCCAGCTGACGCAGCAGACGGCTCATCTCAACGCACAGCGATTCGCGCAGTTCGCTATCGAGGTTGGAGAGCGGTTCGTCAAACAACAGCACGCGCGGTTCGGCAACAATGGCGCGAGCCAACGCGACGCGCTGCTGCTGACCGCCGGAAAGGCCGGAGGGCTTCCTATCGGCAAAGCCGTTGAGGCCAACCATCGCCAGCGCGTCATTCACCCGCTGTTGTCGTGCAGCGCGCGCTACGCCGCGCATACGCAGAGGAAAGGCGATATTCTGCGCCGCCGTCATATGCGGCCACAGGGCGTAGTCCTGAAAAACCATGCCGATGTCGCGCTGCTCCGGCGCCATCCCCCAGCCGGGTTTCGCCACCAGACGATCGCCAAAGCGTATCTCGCCTGCTGCCGGGACGCTGAGACCCGCCAACAGACGCAACAGGGTACTTTTGCCGCAGCCAGATGGCCCCAGCAGCGCCACGATGCTGCCAGCATCGATATGCAGGTCTATTTGATTCAGTACGGTATGAGTGCCGAAGGCGAATGAAACGCCGTCGAGTTTGATGCCGGTAAGCGCACGCATTATCGCCCTCCCCGCCGGGAAAGCGTTGCTCCGCCCGCCGTCAACAGCCGACGGGCCGCACTCACCTGTGATAAAGACAGGAGAGCTAACATATTGTTATCCTCTTTGGGATTTAGTGGTGCCGACTATAGGCAGCCTGTATGACGTATTGATTACAATTTCATTGCGGATTAACGTGTTGTCTGGCACCAGACCCATTTACCAAGGAACGCTTATGAGCCGTTTTCGCCACGTGGAACTCCAGTACGCCAGTCGTCTGCTCAATCATGGCCCGACCATTCTGATAACCAGTTACGATGCCGCATCTCAGCGCCGTAACGTCATGGCCGCTGCGTGGTCGATGCCGGTGGAGTTTGCCCCGCCCCGGCTCGCCATCGTGGTGGATAAAAGTGCCTGGACAAGGGAGATCATTGAGCGCAACGGGACCTTCGGCATCGTGGTCCCCGGCGTAGAAGCTGCCAGCTGGACCTACGCGGTCGGCAGCATCAGCGGACGCGATGAGGATAAATTTAACGCTTACGGCATTCCCGTTGTGCAGGGGCCGGAACTGGGATTACCGCTGATTGAAGAGAAGTGTCTGGCGTGGATGGAGTGCCGACTGCTGCCGCCAACGGCAGCGCAGGAGCAGTACGATACGCTGTTTGGCGAGGTGGTTTCCGCCGCCGCCGATGAGCGCGCTTTCGTCACCGGACGCTGGCAATTCGACGACGATAAGATCAATACGCTGCATCATCTCGGCACCGGCAACTTTGTCGCCAGCGGCCGACATGTGCGGGCCAATACCCCGGAGGAGTAGTCAACGAGCACTACAGGGGCGAACGGCCCGCCGCCGGAGGGGGTGAAAAATAGGCCTTCGGTAGCGGGCCGGGCGATTGACCGCAGGGTGCTCAATGCTCCGTCGATCCTGAGTGCGGATACAGAGCCTTTACGCCTATACTGCAGCGCCAAACTTTGTTATCACCCTTTATCCATGAGCGCGTATTCATGTCGTTGTTCTGTTTTTATTTCAAGGTGTAGCAGTCAATGAAAATCCCCGCGAAATGCACCAGGCTCAGCGCATAAAAAATATAGCACACGATGAATATGGGGGATTTTTTGATTATCACTACAGGAGATACCCTATTTTTTTCAACGGATGCTAGCTCATAGAGTCTGGCCATTCTGGTATCCCCGGAAAGAGATGACTCAATTTTATTCTCTATATCTTTTTTTATTTGTCTGAATGTTCGCTTGTCACAATCCTCATCATTAATGAGAAAAAAGAAAATAAGTAACAATGAAAGAGAGGCTATCATCTGAATCCAGGGGATGTTAACGCTCCAACAGCCGAGTGTTGCGGTAAACAACCATATCCCCTGAATATTAGACTGATATCTAAAGTTATTAATGTTTTTATTATACGACGCAATATCCGTTGCTATACTTTCATTTTCAATTGACATGTTTACCATTCCTTTTTATAAGATGAAAAACCAAACCAATAACCACCAAAATATACTCACTATTGTTTTTTAAATCCATATTATTTTGTGTTACTTATATTTAAATTTATTTAATTTATTTTAAATGGCGTTAAGCGGGAGGCGTCTGAGAGATACACGGAGTGGCGGAGGCAGTGTTCAGATTATAGCGCGATCCGGAGGGTGGTCTTTACGATTCAGCCCTCCGGGACAGGCATTACGACATACTGTAACCCGGCGTCTTAATCAGCCTCTCCATCTGCGGGGCGATTTCGCTATCCCAGACTTTTTGCCAGTCGCTTTGCGCAACCTGATTGAGGGCGACGCTCACCGCCCCGTCTTTACTGTTCAGATGGCGGATCAGCACCTCGGTAATGTCGGCGGCCAGGGCGCTTTTTTGTTCATCGGTCAGTTCGCGGGGAAAACATTTAATATCAACATGTGGCATAGCAGGCTCCTTATTGTCAGATCGATAAACTAGCATAGCGGTGGTCAGTCGGTTCGCCTTTTGTGCTTTAAATCAACTCGTTGTCACGCAGAACCTGCTGTAGCTCCGGCCGCTGGTACACTTTGTCCGCCACGGCGACAAACTTTGGCGTGTGCGTCATAAACCACGCCCGCCGCGGCCCCCAGCTGCACATCGCCGCGATATAACAGTCGAGCAGCGACATGTCGGCCCCCAACGCATAAGGCGCCGCCGTTAGCTGCTGTTCCAGCCACAGATACAGCGATTGGCGATAGCGGATGCAGTTCTCCCGCAGCTGTTCAGGCGCATCGGCGGTCCAGCGCTGCGGATAATCGGCATAGGTGAACGTAGGGTAGACATTGGCCACCAGCCAGATCAACAGACGCTGAAACTGCTGGCGCTGCGGTGTGCCCGGCGCCGGTGCCAGATCCGGACGGCTATCGAGGATCATCAGGGCAATCGCGGCGGATTCGGTCATCACGCTGCCATCGTCCAGCCGCAGGGTCGGCACCTGACACAACGGATTTATCTGCATCAGGCTGTCGCGCTGCGGGCCCGGCTGGTCGAAGCCTGCCACGTTAACGAAATGGTAAGGAATGTTGGCCAGGGTCAGCATCAGCTCACTAATCGCCGATCCCCAGCCGGGTACGCCATAGACGGTCATCATCATCGGCCTCCACGATAAAGCTTAAGTTTAGGCACAAAATCGGACTGACATGCTGGCGGTACCGGGCGCTGCGCTTGTTCCCTTCGGCGCGCTGTCGCTACGCCGATTCGCGCGCCACCAGGTGAAAGCCGATATCAATAATCACACCGCCTTCACCATGGCCTTCTATCCTATCGGCCAGCAGCGTCGCCGCCTGTTCGCCGATGGCGTGGCGATCGACGCTGACGGTCGTTAACGCCGGACGATTGCTGCCGGCGAAATCAAGATCGCCGAAACCAATCACCGCCAAATCCTCAGGCACGCGCAGACCGCGGCTTTCAGCTTCCATAATCGCCCCTTGCGCAAGCGTATCGGAGCTACAAACGATGACATCAAACTCGCCGGAATCCAGTAACTGCGCCAGTCCACTGCGCCCCAACGCCAGAGATGCCGGCAGCGGCACTTCAACCTGAGGCACCGCCGGCAGACCGTTTTTGCTCAATACAGCGCACAACCCCTGCTTACGCAGCGCTGCGCGGGAATCTCCTGCCCACAGTAATCCCGGGCGGCGGTAGCCTTTTTGCCACAGAAATTCACCAATGGTTTCACCCACCTTCTCGTGAGAAAAACCCACCAGCATATCCAGCGGCGTAGGGGTCAGATCCCAGATTTCTACTACCGGCGTGGCGGCGTTAAGGATCGTTTTTTTCAGCGCCGGAGTATGCTGAATCCCGGTCAGGACCACACCATCCGGGCGCCGTGAAAGCAAGGTTGCGACCAGCTCAGCTTCGGTCTGACGGCTATAGCCTGCCACACAGAGCAGCATGTGATAGCCGCGCGCGGCGAGGGTATCGCTGAGAGCCTGAATCGTATCGACGAACATATTGTTGTTAATCTGCGGTACGACGACGGCCACCAGTTTGCTGCGCCGCGATGCCAGACCGCCCGCCAGCGCATTGGGGATATAGCCGGTGGCCTGTACCGCCTGCATGACTTTCTCCACCGTTTTCGGCCGCACCAGCTGCGGGGTATTTAGCGCGCGGCTGACCGTCATCGATGACAACCCGGCGCTGCGGGCGACATCATCCAGCGTTGGTGCACGCGACGGTTTTCTGCTTTTCACGACGAAGCCCCTGTATTGAATCGTTTTCCTGCGGGCATTATTGATGATGACCCACGCAATTGCCAGTCTCCTTCGACATATCCCCAATGGAATCAATTACCTGAAAAACAAAATGTTATCGCTATCATTTTTGTTTGTTCTTTTTCACAAATCTGATTGGATCGTGATATCTAATACACAATTTTACCATTAATAACCGCTAATTGTGATCATTTGTACAAATTAACGCCATCACCGTAGCGGCGATTTAAAATCAGGATTAAAAATGTTAGCGCAAACATTTTTAACTTTAAGGAACTAATCATGACCTTCAGCGCTAACTCTGAGTCCGTAACCTACGCGAAAACCCTCGGCGTCAAAACCGCTGCCGAAACCGGCGATCGCATTGAGCACGTCAAACTGTCGCTGGCCTTTTTACCGCTGGCCACGCCGGTCAGCGACGCCAAGGTGCTGACCGGTCGGCAAAAGCCGCTGACCGAAGTGGCGATTATCATCGCCGAAATTCGCTCCCGCGATGGCTTCGAAGGCGTCGGTTTTAGCTACTCGAAACGCGCGGGCGGCCAGGGGATCTACGCGCACGCGAAAGAAATTGCCGATAACCTGCTCGGCGAAGACCCGAACGATATCGATAAGCTCTATACCAAACTGCTGTGGGCCGGCGCATCCGTTGGCCGCAGCGGCATGGCGGTGCAGGCCATCTCCCCTATCGATATCGCGCTGTGGGATATGAAAGCCAAACGTGCCGGGCTGCCGCTGGCCAAACTCTTCGGCTCGCACCGGGATTCCGTGCAGTGCTACAACACCTCGGGCGGTTTCCTGCATACACCGCTGGATCAGGTGTTGAAGAACGTGGCTATTTCGCGGGAAAACGGCATCGGCGGAATCAAACTGAAGGTCGGTCAGCCTGATACCGCTGAAGATATCCGCCGACTGACGGCAGTGCGCGAGGTGTTGGGCGACGATTTCCCGCTGATGGTCGATGCCAACCAGCAGTGGGATCGCGAAACGGCCATCCGCATGGGACGGAAAATGGAATCGTTTAATCTTGTCTGGATTGAAGAGCCCCTCGATGCCTACGACGTTGAAGGCCATGCCCAGCTTGCCGCTGCGCTGGATACTCCCATCGCGACCGGCGAAATGCTGACCAGCTTTCGCGAGCATGAACAGCTGATTCTCGGTAACGCCAGCGACTTTGTGCAGCCGGATGCCCCGCGTGTGGGCGGCATCTCGCCGTTCCTCAAAATTATGGACCTCGCCGCAAAGCATGGTCGCAAACTGGCGCCGCATTTTGCCATGGAGGTGCATCTGCATCTGGCCGCCGCCTATCCTCTGGAGCCGTGGCTGGAGCACTTCGAATGGTTAAATCCGCTGTTTAATGAACAGCTTGAATTGCGCGACGGGCGGATGTGGGTATCTGAACGCCACGGTCTGGGCTTTACGCTGAGCGAGCAGGCCCGCCGCTGGACCCAACAGAGCTGCGAGTTTGGCAAACGCCCCTGATAAATGCGCCCCGGATGACGCTACCAATCGGTTTATCCGGGCTGCCACGTCATCACATCGCCGGAAAAGGTGACGATACCACCGGATTTGCTGATAACGACAAGCGGGAGCGCCTGGTCTTTATCTCGTGCTCCTGACAGACAGTATTTACATCAACAACCCTGCAAAGGAGTTGACTCATGACCACCACCGCAAAGCGCAGCAATGTGCGCTATGGTATTTTATTATTCCTTTTTTTGGCTACCGTATTTAATTATGCCGATCGCGCAACGTTATCCGTCGTTGCCCCGATGATGAGTAAAGAGTTAGGTTTTGATCCGGAAGCCATGGGGTTGGCTTTTTCGGTTTTCGGCATCTCGTATGTGGTGATGCAAATACCCGGCGGCTGGCTTCTGGATAAATACGGTTCACGACTGGTCTACGGCTGCGCGCTAATTGGCTGGTCGCTGGTGACCATGCTGCAGGGCACCATCTATCTGTATGCCAGCCCGCTTATCGTGCTGATTATCCTGCGCTTGATGATGGGAGCGATTGAAGCACCGGCGTTCCCGGCCAACAGTCGCCTCAGCGTCCAGTGGTTCCCGAATAAAGAACGTGGCTTCGTCACCTCGGTTTATCAGGCCGCGCAATATATTTCATTGGGTATTGTTACGCCATTGATGACGATTATTTTGCATAACCTCAGCTGGCACTATGTCTTTTATTATATTGGCGCCATTGGGGTCGTGCTGGGGATATTCTGGCTGATCAAAGTCAAAGATCCTCTGCACCATCCGGCAATTAATCAACAGGAACTTGATTATATTCGCGACGGCGGCGGCGAACCGGAACTGGGCAGCCGAAAAACGCAGTCGAAGCTTACGCTCGCGCAGGTCAAAAGCGTCTGCGTGAACCGGATGATGATCGGGGTCTATATTGGCCAGTTTTGCGTAACCTCGATCACCTGGTTCTTCCTCACCTGGTTTCCTACCTATCTTTATCAGGCCAAAGGCATGTCGATTCTGAAGGTTGGCTTCGTCGCCAGTATCCCGGCGATTGCCGGGTTTATCGGCGGCCTGCTCGGCGGCGTCTTCTCCGACTGGTTACTCAGGCAGGGCTATAGCCTGACTACCGCCCGCAAGCTGCCGGTGATCTGCGGAATGCTGCTTTCCTGCGTCATTGTTGTCGCCAATTATACCGGTTCGGAAGTGGTGGTGATCGCCGCCATGAGTCTGGCCTTTTTCGCGAAAGGCTTTGGCAACCTTGGCTGGTGTATCCTCAGCGACACATCGCCGAAAGAGATGCTCGGCATTGCTGGCGGCGTCTTCAATATGTGCGGCAACCTGGCAAGTATTATCACCCCGCTGGTGATTGGCGTCATCATTGCCAACACCCACTCATTTGATTACGCCATTTTGTATGTCGGTTCGATGGGAATAATAGGTCTGCTCTCGTATCTGTTTATCGTCGGCCCGCTGGATCGCATTACGCTCACACCGCGCGACGCCTGATTTAATACCGCTGGCGAAGATTCGCCCCCGCTGTTTCGCCCCGTACTCCGGCGAAACAGCGGTTTTTTAGTAGGTGATCCCCGGGGGATTCACCTGAGACTGTGCTACCGCCTCGCCCTGCTCTCCCCAGCGCGCCAGCACCTGCTGATATTCGCCGCGCGCAATGGCGCCATCGAGCGCCGCCTGCAACGCAAACACCAGGCCATTGCCCTTTTTGGTGGTGGTGGCGACCCAGGCTTTTTTCGGCCCCAGCCCGACAACTTTGGTGGTCCCGGTCAGCGCCGCTTTGTAGGCCGCCACCGACTGGGGGCCAAAGAAGACATCGGCGCGCCCGGACTGGATGTACAGATTGCCGGAGGCGTCGTCGGTTAAATAGATCGGCAAAGCCAGCTGGCGCCCCGCCGCTTCATTCTCCCCGTTCCAGCCAAGCAAAATACGCTCCTGATTGGTGCCGGATCCGACGATCACCTTCCGCCCGGAGAGATCCGCCGCGCCGCTGATTTTCTCAATGGCGCTGGTGGATTTAACCGAAAATGCCAGCGAATCGACGCGATAGGTGGCGAAATCGAATTTCTCCTTACGCTGTTCGGTGACCGCGATATTGACCAGCGCCACGTCGTAACGCCCGGAGGTGATCCCCAGCGGCCAGTCTTCCCAGGCCGTCGGCACCAGTTTCAGCTTGAGGCCTAAACTGCCGGCCAGTAGACGGGCAATATCCGGGTCGCTGCCGATGCGCGTCCGGTTGTCGCTGGCCAGCAGCGCCAGCGGCGGTGAATTAAGCGCTGAAATCGCCACCGTCAGCGTACCGGGTTCAACAAAGCGATAGCTGGCCGGGATCCTGGCGATCGCGGCGTTGTCCACCGTTACCGGCAGCGGCTGTTCGTTCGCCCGGAGATCAATTTCCGCCTGCGCCCCCGCCGAGAGCGTGCCCAGCGCCAGGGCAACTATCCTTTTTCTCATGCCAGCACCTTTGATAAAAATTGCCGCGTACGCTGATGCTGCGGATGATTAAGCACCGCGTCGCTGCTGCCCTGCTCAATAATTTTCCCCTCGACCATAAACACCACCTGATCGGCCACTTCGCGGGCAAACCCTATCTCATGCGTCACCACCACCAGCGTGGTACCGGAGCGGGCCAGCTTCTTAATCACATCGAGCACTTCGCCCACCAGCTCCGGGTCCAGCGCCGACGTCGGTTCATCGAACAGCAGCACTCGCGGCTTGAGGGCCAGCGCCCTGGCGATGGCAATCCGCTGCTGCTGGCCGCCGGAGAGATGGCGCGACCAGGCATCGGCCTTGTGGCGCAGCCCCACCACATCCAGCAGCTCATAGGCGCGTTCGACCGCTTCCTTACGGCTGACCTGCTTGTGGGCAATCGGTGCTTCAATCAGGTTTTCCAGCACCGTCAGATGCGGGAACAGGTTGAAGTTCTGAAACACGTAGCCCACGTTAACGCGCTGGCGCAGAATCTCTCTCTCCTTCAGCTCATAGAGCTTATCGCCCTGGCGCCGATAGCCAATGTAGTCGCCATCAATCTGAATAAACCCTTCATCCACTCGCTCAAGATGGTTTATGGCGCGCAGCAGGGTTGATTTCCCCGAACCGGATGGCCCGAGGATCACCGTCACCGTGCCGGGCGGAATTTCCAGCGAGACATCATCCAGTGCTTTATGGCGGCCGAAATACTTACTGACGCCGGTAATCGAGATATGACCGTTATGAGAGTTGGGCATGAATGGCCTCCTGCGGTTTCTGCGGCTGACGTGCGGAGTCATCGGCGCGCGCGCGGCGCGGCGAGTTGACCGCCGAACGGCGTTCGCTGCGCGCGAGGGCGCGTTCCACCAGATATTGAATCAGCGACAGGACGCTGGTGATCGCCAGATACCAGACGGCGCCCACCATCAGCAGCGGAATCACTTCCTGGGTACGGTTGTAAATCATCTGGATGGTGTAAAACAGCTCGGGCATCGCCAGCACATAAACCATCGCCGTCCCTTTGGCGAGGCTGATAATTTCATTAAAACCAGAAGGCAAAATCGTGCGCAGCGCCTGAGGCAGAATAATCCGCAGCGTACGCCGCCACGCCGGTAGCCCCAGCGCCGCGGCCGCCTCATACTGACCGTGGTCAACGCCGAGGAAGCCGCCGCGAATGATCTCCGCAGTATAGGCGCTCTGCACCAGCGTCAGCCCCACAACCGCCGTGGAAAACTGCCCCAGCACGTTGATGGTCTGATAACTGCCCCAGCTGATCCCGGTAAACGGAATACCGAGCGATAGCGTGTCATAGAGATAAGAGAAGTTGTAGAGGATTATCAACACCACAATCAGCGGCAGCGAGCGAAACAGCCAGATATAGCCCCAGGCCAGGCTGCTCAGCAGCCATGAGGAAGAGAGTCTGGCCAGCGCCAGCAGGCCGCCAAAAATCACGCTCAGTACCGTACCCAGCAGCGTCAGCAGCAGCGTTTGTCCCAGCCCTTCAAGAATGACCGGGTCAAAGAACCAGCGGGCGAAGACCGCCCACTCCCAGCGCGGGTTAAAGGCCACCGACTGCACGACGGCCGCCAGCACCAACAGCGCCACCACTGCGCCGACGGCGCGCAGCGGGTAGCGTGCCGGGACCACTTTAATCGTTTCCGATCTGTTCATGTTCTCTCCTCAGGCGCTGTGGCTTAGGGCGCTTACCGCCAGCGCTTTGGTGAACCGTAGCCGGCCGTCAAATGGCGGCTGGCTGTACTCTTCCGGGTTGCGAGCCAGGTCAAACTGCGCGTCGTAGCCCTGGCTCAGATAGAGCCTGACCGCTTCCGGCTGGCGAAAGCCGGTGGTCAGGTAGATATGGCTGTAGCCTGCCAAAACCGCCCGCCGCTCCAGCTCCTGTACCACTTTCGCCGCCAGTCCCTGCTGGCGCAGGGCCGGATGGGTCCAGATACGTTTAATTTCCGCCGTGTGGCTGTCCTTCGGCTTATAGGCGCCGGTGGCGATAATTTCCCCCTCCCGCTCCAGCACGATAAACAGCCCCTGCGGCGCCAGATACCATTCGGTCAGTTCGACTTCCGCATCGCGGGAAAAATAGTCGCCGTAGCGCGACGCGTATTCGGCGAACAGGCCGTTGATAATCGGCTGGAGTTCAGGCGCTTCGGGTGAGATATCGCGGAATGCTGCACTCATATTGCCTCCTGTTAATCGCCCAGCCCGGCCGGGTTAATTTCTGATTGCGGGATGCTCTCCACGCCTTCGCCCCAGCGGGTAAGCACTTTGGCATAGTCACCGTTCTGAATGGCGCCGTTTAACGCGGTCTGCACCGGTTCAACCAATCCGCTGCCTTTTTTCAGCGTGACGGCGATGTGCGCCGCTTTCGGCCAGCCGCCATCCACGCTGCCCACCAGTTTGGTTTTCCCGGTCAGCGCAGCCTTCCAGGCGCCAATCACGTTCGGGCCAAAGAAGGCGTCGGCACGTCCGGACTGGATCGCCAGCGTCTGGGCGGCATCATCTTTGGTGTAGACCGGGGTAAACGGCTTCAGCCCCTTCTTCAGGTTTTCCGCATTCCACGCCAGCAGAATGGCTTCCTGGTTGGTGCCTGAGCCGACGATAATGCGCAGCCCGGCAATGTCTTCGGCCTGCTCAATTTTGCTCAGCGGGCTGCTACTCTTGACGTAAAAGCCCAGCGAGTCCTTACGATAGGTGGCAAAGTCGAACTTCTCTTTGCGCTCTTTGGTGACGGTAATATTGCTGATCGCGGCATCATATTTGCCGGAGGAGACGCCCAGCGGCCAGTCCTCCCATGACGTCGGCACCACGTTCAGCTCCAGCCCGAGGCTATCGGCGACCAGGCGGGCGATATCAACTTCGCTGCCAAGCAGGGTCTTGTTGTCATCGGAAAATACGGTCAGCGGCGGCGAATTCAGCGCCGCCACCGCCACGGTGAATTTCCCCGGTACCGCGAAGTGATAGTTAGCCGGCAACAGGGCAATGGCCTGCGGATTTTTCGCCGTGTGCACCGGGGCTTTATTGGCCTCCACGCTGACGCCGGTACCGTTAATGTTGACGTCCTGGGCCCATAATGGCGCGCTGAAACCCAGCGCAAGGGCCAGTAAAAGTGACTTTTTCTGCATAGCGAGCGTTCTCTGTTGTTATTGTTGTTGGAATTGATTAACCGGCGGCGTCAGCCCCAGGCTTTCGCGCAGCGTCGTTCCCGGATACTCCCGACGGAACAGCCCGCGCTGCTGCAAAATCGGCACCACCCGATCGACAAAGCGCGGGAAGGTATCCGGCGTGCCGCCCTGGATAATAAAACCGTCGGCCCCTCGTTGTTCAAACCAGTGCTGCAAACCGTCGGCGACCTCCTGCGGCGTCCCGGCGAAAAGCGGGCGCGGGCTGGCGGCTTCCAGCGCGACCTGGCGCAGGGTCAGTCCGCGCTCGCGCGCGTTGCGCTTAATTTCGTCGGTGGTGCTGCGGAAGCTGTTTTTGCCGAGGTCGCCGATATCCGGGAACGGTTCATCCAGCGGATACTGCGCAAAGTCGTGGTGTTCGAAATAGCGTCCGAGGTAGTTGAGGGCGTCCTCAATCGATACCAGCGCGGCGGTGGTCTGGTATTGCTGTTCGACATCGTCGGCATCGTCACCGACAATCACGCTGACGCCCTGGAAGATATGTAATTGGTTATCCTGACGACCATAGGCCGCCAGCTGGTTCTTCACATCGCGATAAAACGCCTGCGCTTCTGCCAGCGACGCCTGATGGGTAAAAATGGCATCGGCATGACGCGCCGCCAGCTTTTTGCCGTCATCGGAGGCCCCGGCCTGAAAAATAATCGGCCGCCCCTGCGGCGTGCGGGAAATATTGAGCGGGCCGGCAACCTGGAAAAAATCACCGTGATGGTCGAGAGTGTGCAGTTTATTTTTATCGAAGAATTGGCCGCTCGCTTTATTACGCACGAAGGCGTCCTCTTCCCAGGAATCCCATAATCCTTTCACCACCTGCAAATATTCATCGGCAATCCGGTAGCGCAGCGCGTGGTCAGGATGTTGGGCGCGGGAAAAGTTCTTCGCCGACCCTTCCAGCGGCGAGGTCACCACGTTCCAGCCTGCGCGTCCCTGGCTCAGATGGTCAAGGCTGGCAAACTGTCTCGCGGTGGTAAAAGGCTCGCTGTAGGAGGTGGATAAGGTGCCCACCAGCCCGAGATTGCGGGTGACCGCCGCCAGCGTCGAGAGCACGGTCAGCGGTTCAAAGCGGTTTAAAAAATGCGGGATCGATTTCTCGTTAATATATAAACCATCGGCAACAAATAAAAAGTCCAGCTTGCCCTCTTCGGCTTTTAAGGCCGTCTGCTTGACGAACTCAAAATTAATACTGGCATCCGCCTGCGCGGCCGGATGACGCCAGGCGGACATATTTCCCGATGCGCCGTGTAATATTGTGCCCAGACGCAATTGTCGTTTTTCAGACATAGCAACCCCTTTCCTTGCCGAAAATGAAAACAGAAGCCCGAACGCTCAGGCGTCAGATCTGGCGTAAAGCCTGCTCCGCCAGCGCCGCAAAATAGCGGGCCGCCGGGGCAATTAAGTTGTCATCCGGGTTGTAGGCCGGGTGGTGAAGACCGAATTCGCTGGCGCTGCCGATGCTGACAAACGCGCCGGGAATATGCTGCAGGTAGACGGCGAAATCTTCGCCGCCCATATGCAGATCCGCATGACGGGTGCGGTAGCCGGACTGCGCGGCAACCTCGCTGGCAAATGCCGCCCAGCGTGGGTCATTGACCAACGCCGTAGGACCGGCGTACCAGAAGACGTCGATTTGCGCGCCAAAGGCGCTGGCGAAACCGGCGGCAATGTCGCTGACCCGCGCCTTGACCCGCTGCTGCACCTCGCTGCTGTGGGTACGCAGGGTTCCTTCGAGCTCCACGCTTTCCGGCAGCACGTTCCAGGTATTGCCGCCCTGGATCCGCGTCACGCTCAGGACCACCGAATCGAGGGTATTGACCTCGCGGCTGGCCACGCTCTGCAGGACGGTGACCAGCTGGCTGGCCAGTAAAATCGCATCTTTGCCTTCGTGCGGGCGGGCGGCATGCGCCCCTTTGCCGGTAACTTTAAAGACGAAGCGATCGACGTTGGCGTAAAACGCCCCGCCGCGGGTAGCAAACTCGCCCAGCGGCAGACCGGGTTCATTATGCATACCGAAGATCGCCGCGACCCCCTCCAGCGCCCCGGCGCGAATCAGGGTTTTCGCCCCGCCAAAGTTCTCTTCCGCCGGCTGGAACAGAATCCGTACCCGCCCCGGGAGTGTCGCTTCGCGTTCTTTCAGCAGCAGCGCCGCCCCCAGCATCACGCTGGTGTGAATATCATGGCCGCAGGCGTGCATCACCCCCTCGTTTTGCGAGCGATACGGCAAACCGGTGGCCTCCGCAATCGGCAGCGCGTCGATATCGGCACGCAGGGCGATAATCTTATCGCCGCTGCCCACTTCGACCACCAGGCCGGTTTTCAGCTCATAGGGCAGCACCCGCAGGCCGCCGCTCTCAAGCCAGTCACGGATGCGCGCGGTGGTCGCCACCTCCTGCAAGGAGAGTTCCGGGTACTGATGCAGCTCGCGCCGCCAGGTAATCAGCTGTTGTTCAAAGCTCATGACAGCGCCTCCGCACCAAGATGGGCCTGGGCCAGCAGGCGCAATGAGTCGAGACGCGTCTGCCCTTCGCTGAGCGGCGTGTCGATAATGAATTCGTCAATATTCCAGGCGCTATGCAGGGCGTCGAGCTGCGCTTTAACCTCGTCTGCGGTTCCTGCCAACAGCGAGGCGTCGCGGCGGGCGATGCGAACCGGCGGACTTCCGGCCTGACGGGCAAAGGTGGCCGCCTGGGCTTCGCTACCTACCGTTACCCGCTGGCCGTTTTCCAGTTCGACTCCCCAGATTTCAACCTGTTTCGCCAGCTCAATCGCCGTGGCGCTATCCTCCGCCACGATGACCTGCACTGCGACGATGGCGTCCCGGCGGCTGAGGGCGCGCCAGCGGGTCAGGACATCACGCAGCAGGGTTTTATCGCCATTAAGATGGGCGGCAAAGACAAAGTTCCAGTCCAGCTGAGCGGCCAGCTGGGCGCTTTCGAGGCTGGCGCCGAGCAGGAACCCGTCGGCGCGGCGTGGGGGGATTGGCGTGGCGCGCAGGCTCTCTTCCCCTGCGGCATCGGTGAGCGACAGCCAGTTATCCAGCTGCGCGAGGCGGTCGGCAAAGGTTCCCCCTTCTTCAGGATGCAATCCCTGTTGCAGAGCGCGGGTGGACAGCGGCAGGCCGCCCGGGGCTTTACCGACGCCCAGATCGACGCGTCCAGGCGCTATCGAGGCCAGCAGGTTGAAGTTTTCCGCCACTTTATACGGGCTGTAGTGCTGTAGCATGACGCCGCCGGAACCGACGCGAATCTGCCGGGTCTGGCCGAGGATCCAGGCGATCACCACTTCCGGCGACGGGCTGGCTAATTGATCGGTATTATGGTGCTCGGCAATCCAGAAACGGTGATAGCCCCAGGCCTCCGCCTGTTGCGCCAACGTTAATGTACGCGTCAGCGCCTGAGCGGCCGTTTCTCCCGCCGCCAGCGGACTTTTATCCAGGATACTGATTCGATAAGACATTTCGCAGGCTCGTATTAATTAACATGCCTGCATTATTAGAATCTGCCGCGGCCACTGAGAAACAATTTATTTACATGTACTCTGCCGGAAAATAGATATACGCCCTCAACCCGGCGCCACCTGCCGCTGTAGCTGGCGGATAAAATCCTCGGTCTGCCGCGGGTGACCCAGGCGTACGAAGCGAATATGTCGATACGCCGGGTCGGCCATATCAGACTGATAACGCTGGCGATTTTTCTTCCAGGTTTTGAGGGTCCACCAGATAATGGAGTCGCGGCTGAGGAAGGCGCGACGGAAGCTTTCACGGTTGCCGGTTCCCGGCCACAGCTCCTGACCGCGGCTTGCCCGGGAGATGGCCCGCCAGACGGCCTGGCGCAGAGTTCGGGCGAACCCATAATCCACCCACACCACCAGATCGACATTGCGCCACTTAACCGGGCGGCTGCGGTTATAATTGCCGTCCAGCACCCAGCCGGAGGCCTCGGTGGCCGCAGCCACCCTGGCGAAGAATACCTCATCCGGCTCGCCCTGCCACTCCGCGCGCCAGTAAAGCCTGTCCATCTCAATATAGGGAACGGACAGGATCTGCGCGAGCCTTCGCGCCAGCGTCGATTTGCCGACGCCGCTGGTACCCACTACGTTGATATTCATCGCTGTCTCTCAGCCGTTGCGCCGCTGAGAATCATAGCCCGAAAAACCGCGACGGCGCTACCGGCAGGCCGCAAAGGCGGGCGTCGGGGTATCCCGCCTGCCGGCAAACGGCGACGATTAGTTTGCCGGATATTGCTCGTCGGTCACTTTTTCCAGCCAGGTGACCGGGCTGCCGTTTTCGGCTTCGGCAATCGCAATATGCGCCATTGCAGTATCGCTGCTGGCACCGTGCCAGTGCTTAACCCCCGGTGGAATCCAGGCAATATCGCCCTGATTCAGCGCCTGCGCCTCCTTGCCCCACTCCTGTAGCCAGCCGCGACCCTGGGTGACGATCAGCGTCTGACCCAGCGGATGGGTGTGCCAGGCGGTACGCGCGCCGGGCTCAAAGGTGACCGTCGCACCGCCCACTTTTGCCGGCTCGCTGGCCTGGAACGGCGCATCAATACGAACATCGCCGGTAAACCAGCTGTCCGGACCTTTTCTCGAAGGCTGTGAGCCGCTACGAATAATGTTCATTTCTGTTCCTCTCAACATGACGTGTCTGTTCAAAGTAGCGCAATCTGGCAACGAGGATTAGACTGCAAAATCAGAAAAGAACCATGAGCGAAATTCATTAATCCGGAAAAGTGATGTTAAAAGATAACGTTAACGACCTGCTATCATTTATGGTGGTCGCCCGCGAGCGCAGTTTCACCCGCGCGGCCGCTCAGCTTGGCGTCTCTCAGTCCGCCCTCAGCCACGCGATGCGTAACCTCGAGGCCCGGCTCGACGTGCGGCTGCTGACCCGCACCACCCGCAGCGTGGCGCCTACCGAAGCGGGCGAAAAGCTGTTCCAGCGCCTGAGTCCGCACCTGCAAGAGATAGAACAGGAGCTTCACGCTCTGCGCGATACCCGCGACCGTCCGGCGGGTAACATTCGCCTGACCGCCAGCGAGCATGCCACCGGCGCCGTGCTCTGGCCGGCGCTGAAAAACTTCATGTTGCAATACCCGGAGATCAATATCGAAGTCACCGTGGACAACGGCCTGACCGATATTGTCGACGGCCGCTATGACGCCGGCATTCGTCTGGGTGAACAGGTTGCCAGAGATATGATTGCCGTGCGCATCGGCCCCGATATGCGCATGGCGGTGATCGGCTCTGCGACCTATTTTCAGCGCTACGGTATCCCGCAAACGCCCTACGATCTCGCACAACATCGCTGTATTAATCTGCGCCTGCCGACCCTCGGCGGTATCTATGCCTGGGAGTTTGCGCAGGACAATCGCGAAGTCCGCGTGCGGGTTGAAGGACAAATTACCTTAAACAGCCTGCCGCAGCGGATTGATGCCGCGGAGTCCGGGCTGGGTCTGGCCTATGTCCCGGAAGATAGCGTGCAACAGGCGCTGGCGGAAGGACGACTCATTCGGGTCCTCGAAGCCTGGACTCCCTCCTTCCCCGGCTATCACCTCTATTACCCCAGCCGCCGCCAGCATACGACGGCCTTCAGCCTGCTGGTGGACGCCCTCCGTCGTTGAACTCATTGATATTTAAGCAAGTGCGGTCGAGAAATGTTTTACGTGCGTGACTATCTCGATACGTGTAGGATGCTGCGCCATGCTCTGCTTATCTCCTACGTCAGAATGATGGGAAAGCCAGCATAACGTGCTGCTACTCAGCGGTGCGATGAACCACTCATGGACATTGACAGGAAAATGGGTACATCAATGAATACAAAGCAACACTCGACGGCGGAACACCATGCCGCCAGACGTCACTGGCTCAACTCTCAGGAATCGGGCTATCACAAAGCGATGGGCAACCGTCAGGTGCAGATGATTGCCATCGGCGGCGCCATCGGTACCGGTCTGTTCCTCGGCGCAGGCGCGCGTTTACAGATGGCTGGCCCCGCGCTGGCGCTGGTTTATCTGGTCTGCGGCCTGTTCTCGTTCTTTATCTTACGCGCCCTCGGCGAACTGGTGCTGCATCGTCCTTCCAGCGGCAGTTTCGTCTCCTACGCCCGCGAGTTTTTGGGTGAAAAAGCGGCCTACGTCGCCGGCTGGATGTACTTCGTTAACTGGGCGATGACCGGGATAGTCGATATCACCGCCGTGGCGCTGTATATGCACTACTGGGGCGCCTTTGGCGACGTCCCGCAGTGGGTCTTCGCGCTCGGGGCGCTGGCGATCGTCGGTACCATGAACATGATAGGCGTGAAGTGGTTCGCCGAAATGGAGTTCTGGTTCGCCCTGATCAAGGTGCTGGCGATTGTCGCCTTCCTGGTGGTAGGGACCATTTTCCTCGGCAGCGGTAAACCGCTGGACGGGAATGCCACCGGCTTCCACCTGATTACCGATAACGGCGGTCTGTTCCCGCACGGGCTGATGCCTGCACTGGTGCTGGTTCAGGGGGTGGTATTCGCCTTTGCCTCCATCGAACTGGTCGGGACCGCCGCCGGTGAGTGTAAAGAGCCGCAGACGATGGTGCCGCGCGCGATCAACAGCGTAATCTGGCGTATCGGCCTGTTCTACGTCGGCTCGGTGCTGCTGCTGGTGCTGCTGCTGCCGTGGAATGCCTATCAGGCCGGGCAAAGCCCGTTTGTGACCTTCTTCTCGAAGCTGGGCGTGCCGTACATCGGTAGCGTGATGAATATCGTGGTGCTCACCGCCGCGCTCTCCAGCCTCAACTCTGGCCTGTACTGCACCGGACGTATTCTGCGTTCGATGTCGATGGGCGGCTCCGCGCCGAAGTTTATGTCGAAGATGAGCCGTCATCAGGTGCCCTATGCCGGGATTCTGGCCACGATGGCGGTGTATGTCGTCGGGGTGTTCCTGAACTATCTGGTGCCGTCGCAGGTCTTCGAAATCGTCTTAAACGTGGCTTCGCTGGGGATTATCGCGTCGTGGGGCTTTATCGTGGTCTGCCAGATGCGCCTGCGTAAAGCGATTAAGGAAGGTAAAGCGGCGGACGTGAGCTTTAAAATGCCGGGCGCGCCGTTCACCTCCTGGCTGACCCTGTTGTTCCTGCTCAGCGTGCTGGTGCTGATGGCCTTCGATTACCCGAACGGTACCTATACCATCGGTTCAATTCCGCTGATTGCGGTACTGCTGGTGGCCGGCTGGTTCGGCGTACGTAAACGCGTTCACGCGGTGCATAGCACGGCGCCTGGCGCACAACCTACGCAAAAATAACGTTATCGCGGTTTGTCCGTCACCGGGCAAACCGCCGCTTGCTGCTTAGTTATCTTCCACCAGCTGCGACACATCGCTGCTGTTAATCTGGCGACGGTTGCCGGATTCATCCACATAGCTGGTCATACCGGTGTCTTTATCCAGTCGCGGCTTACCCTGAGTCACAATGGTCTGCCCGCTTTTCGTCGTCATGACATAGTTTGAAGTACAACCCGCAAGCAGTGCCAGCATCGCGCCAGCGCACAGAACCATAAATGGCTTATTCATACATCCTCCAGAATGATTAATTCCGCCAGGCAGCAGGCGGCAAAACGATGATTGTAAAACCATAACGGCTATCGGGCCAATAAGTGTTTGTAACAGAGGGTGATTCCGGCGGGCGGGAGGGGTTTCCCCCTCCTCAATCATGACTTACAGCGCGATACGGATAACGTCATCCGGCTGGGTCGCTTCTTTCTGACGGGTGGATTCCTGCTTCACGCTGACGTACAGCGTTTTACCGTCGGCGGAGAGCGCCAGGCTGTTCGGGAAGGTTGGCGTTTTGAAGGTTTTAACCACTTTGTAAGTTTTACCATCAATCACGCTGACTTCACCGGCTTTACGATGCGTCACGTAGGCTTCATTGCGCGTCGGGTTGAACAGCACCGCCAGGGATTCCGGCGCGGCGATTTTCTCCAGCACTTTCCCGTCACGCAGGTCAACAACCAGCACTTCCGGCTGTTTGCTGTCGGTGATGAAGGCGCGGTGACCGGCGGTATCGAGGCTCAGGTTCAGATAGAAGTGCTCTTTACCGTCATCCTGCAGCTTTTTACGGCTCAGAATTTTGTTGCTCTCGCTGTCGATGGTCAGCAGTTCGCCATCGGCGTTGGTCGTGTAGATTCGCTTCGCGTCAGCATCCACCGCCAGGCCGGTCGCCATGGCGCCGGTATTGGTGATCGTGTCTTTCAGCGTCAGCTTTTCACCATCCACAACCCAGATCACGCTCTCTTTACCCAGCCCGGTGATATAGACCGTGTTGGTTTTTTCATTGACCGCCAGCTCACGCGGCGCCAGCGGACGCACGGTTTCACTGCGCTGACGATTGTCGAGCACCAGACGGCCTTTCACCGCGCCGGTTTTCGCGTCAATGGCAGTAACGGTGCTATCAGTGGTGTTACCAAACCACAGCGTTTGCGTCGCGTTATTGATCGTCGCACCGAACGGTTTCAGATCGTTATGAATAACCTGCGTCACCTCCAGCGTGGTCGGGTCGAGACGATAAACAATCCCGCCTTTGTCCAGTGAACGGCTTTGAGAAGTTGCGACCCACAGCGCATTTTCCTGCTGGCTGTAAGCCATTTCGTATGCGCCCTTACCGACCGCCTTGCGCAACATTTCTTCTGCCGCGTGAGCGCTGAAGCTCCCTGCCAGCAGTAAAGAGGTTAATAACAGTGAACGACGCAGACGCGGCGCGGACAGATGACGTAATGACATGACGACTCCCTTGAATAAAACACTATGTGCCTGCTCGACATTGCTTCCCTGACGCAAAGTCCTGGCTTTGCGTTCATTTTCAAATGCGAATAGTAATCATTATTTGGCATGAAGTGGAGCGTTATTTATTAAAACCGACGGCGAAAATAATCATTCGGTGCCATTATTTAACGAAAATAACGTTAATAATTTTCAAAAAATTACAAAAGGGTTAACATATGGACATATGTTCCGTTTGGTTCGTTTTACGAGTAGCTTTATGAAAATCCATTCCGTGCGCACGGCTGCGCTACCTGCCCTCCTTTTCCCGCTGATCGCAGTGGCCCAGACCAGCGCCAGCGATGAACAAACAATGGTTGTGACCGCCGCTCCGACCGCGGTCTCCGAACTCGATACCCCCGCGGCGGTCAGCGTCGTTAACGGGGATGAGATGCGCCAGGCGGCGCCACGAGTCAATCTCTCTGAATCGCTGGGCGCCGTACCGGGGCTGCAGGTTCAGAACCGACAGAACTATGCTCAGGATCTGCAGCTATCGATTCGCGGCTTTGGTTCCCGTTCCACCTACGGCGTGCGCGGGCTGCGCATTTACGTTGACGGCATTCCGGCCACCATGCCCGATGGCCAGGGACAAACCTCGAATATTGATATCGGCAGCGTCGAGAGTATCGACGTCCTGCGCGGGCCGTTCTCCGCGCTGTACGGCAACTCCTCAGGCGGCGTGATTAACGTGACCAGCCAGACCGGCAGCCAACCGCCGACCATCGAGGCCAGTAGCTATTACGGTAGCTTCGGCACCTGGCACTACGGTCTGAAGGCCACCGGCGCCGTCGGCGACGGCACCCACGCCGGTGACGTCGATTACACCGTGTCGACCAACCGCTTTACCACCCACGGCTATCGCGATCACAGCGGCGCGCGTAAAAATCTTGCCAACGCCAAACTCGGCGTGCGCATCAATGACGTCAGTAAGCTAACCCTGCTGTTTAACAGCGTGGATATCAAAGCCAATGACGCCGGCGGCCTGACCTACGATGAATGGCAGAATAACCCGCGCCAGTCGCCGCGCGGCGATCAGTACAATACCCGCAAATCGACGAAGCAGACCCAGGCGGGATTACGCTATGAGCGTCAGCTGAGCGAGCAGGACGACCTGAGCGTGATGATGTACGCCGGCGAGCGTGAAACCACGCAATATCAGTCAATCCCCCGCGCGCCGCAGCTCAATCCTGGCCATGCCGGCGGCGTGATTGACCTGACCCGCCACTATCAGGGGATCGATACCCGCTGGACCCACCGCGGCGAGCTGCTGGTGCCGGTCACCTTCACCACCGGCCTCGACTATGAAAACATGAGCGAGCGCCGCAAAGGCTTTGAAAACTTCGTGATGGTCAACGGCGCGCCGCAGTACGGCGAAGAGGGGAACCTGCGCCGTAACGAACGCAACCTGATGTGGAACATCGACCCCTATCTGCAGACCCAGTGGCAGCTGACGGACAAACTCTCCCTTGATGCCGGGGTGCGCTACAGCTCGGTATGGTTCGACTCCAACGACTATTACATTACGCCAGGCAACGGCGATGACAGCGGCGACGCCAGCTACCATAAATGGCTGCCGGCCGGGTCGTTGAAGTACGCGGTCACCGAGGCATGGAACGTCTATCTCTCCGCCGGTCGCGGTTTTGAAACGCCGACCATTAACGAGCTCTCCTATCGTTCAGGCGACCAGAGCGGCCTCAATTTCGGCCTGCAGCCGTCGACCAATGAAACGGTCGAGATCGGCAGTAAGACGCGGGTCGGCAATGGCCTGTTTACCGCCGCCCTGTTCCAGACCAATACCGATAACGAGATTGTGGTGGATGCCAGCAGCGGCGGACGCACCAGCTACAAGAATGCCGGTAAAACCCGCCGTCAGGGGATGGAGCTGGGACTGGATCAACAGTTTGGCGAAAGCTGGCGTCTGAAAGCCGCGTGGACCTGGCTGGATGCCACCTACCGGACCAACGTCTGCGACGACGCCAGCTGCAATGGCAACCGTATTCCGGGGATCGCCCGTAATATGGGCTACGCATCGTTCGGCTATCAGCCGGATCGCGGCTGGTACGCCGGCAGCGATATCCGCTATATGAGCGATATTATGGCTAACGATGAGAACACCGCCAAAGCGCCGTCCTGGACGGTGGTCGGCCTGACCACCGGCTATAAGTGGAGCTATGGCAAGATGGACATGGATCTGTTTGGCCGCGTCGATAATCTCTTCGATCGCCGCTACGTCGGCTCGGTGATTGTCAACGAGTCCAACGGTCGTTACTACGAGCCGGCGCCGGGACGTAACTACGGCGTCGGGCTGAACCTCGCCTGGCGTTTTGAGTAACCCCCGGCATCAGACCGTATAAACCTGACTCCCCGGTAGGTACCGCGCCACCGGGGAAACGGCCCGCATAACCTTGTCGCCCCGCGAAGCACAGCGCCAGCGGGGAAACAGACCGCATAACCTCGTCGCCCCGCGAAGCGCAGCGCCAGCGGGGAATCATCCCCTCCACCATCATAATGCGGCATACTTCACGCTTTGATTTATCCTTTCTCGTCTGTTGTGCCCCAGAGCGTTACCCTTATCACAAATAACGCCCATAAAAAGGAGCCGCTATGGCACTGCCAATCATCCTTGATTGCGACCCGGGTCATGATGACGCCATCGCTATCGTTCTCGCCCTCGCCTCACCCGAACTTGACGTCAAAGCCATCACCTCCTCCGCCGGTAACCAGACGCCGGAGAAAACCCTGCGTAACGTGCTGCGCATGCTGACGCTGCTGCAACGCCAGGATATTCCGGTGGCCGGCGGCGCGCGTAAGCCGCTGATGCGGGAGCTGATCATCGCTGATAACGTTCACGGCGAAAGCGGGCTCGACGGCCCGGCGCTGCCGGGGCCTGATTTTGCCCCGCAGAGCGTTACCGCCGTGGAGCTGATGGCGAAAACGCTGCGCGAAAGCCCGCAGCCGGTGACGATTGTCGCCACCGGCCCGCAAACCAACGTCGCCCTGCTGCTCAACAGCCACCCGGAACTGCATGACAAGATCGCGCGTATCGTGATGATGGGCGGCGCGATGGTGCTCGGCAACTGGCAGCCCGCCGCCGAGTTTAATATCTACGTCGACCCGGAAGCGGCGGAGATCGTTTTCCAGTCGGGTATTCCGGTGGTGATGGCCGGGCTGGATGTCACGCATCGGGCGCAGATTCATGGCCTGGATATCGAACGTTTCCGCCAGCTCGGCAACCCGGTAGCCACCATTGTTGCCGAACTGCTCGACTTCTTTATGGAGTATCACAAGGATGCTAAATGGGGCTTCACCGGCGCCCCGCTGCACGATCCCTGCACCATCGCCTGGCTACTGAAGCCGGAGCTGTTTACCAGCGTTGAGCGCTGGGTCGGCGTGGAAACCCAGGGGAAATATACCCAGGGCATGACGGTGGTCGATTATTACTTCCTCACCGGCAATCAGCCAAATACCACGGTCTTGCTGGATGTCGACCGGGAGGGGTTTGTCGACCTGTTAGCCGAGCGGCTGGCGTTTTATGGCTGACTTTAGATTCTGCGAGACGTTAAAGGCTGCGATACTGCCTTCTGGATAAAGACGAGCCGACCGGAAGCGTCGGCAGTTTGCAGAGTATCAGGCGACGAGTTTGTGAGGCGCTGGTTCTATCTGTCGTTAGTCAATGACCCTGCCTTTGGTCTGTCCGGGTTGGACCTATCAGAGGCAGGCAGTACCGTTAATTTCAGTATCATGGCCGACAAACAGCGTTGACATGGGAAAGATATTCAAGGATAACGGCTTCGAAGAGCCGTTATGACTAGTGGTGTATCAGGTCCAGTATTCATATCCATCGCCATGGATCCAGACAATCCCACCCGGACATTCCTCAAATGTGAACCACAAGCCAGAGTATAAGTCCTCTTCACATGTAGGTAGCGCCTTTCTATATCGTTCTATTTTCTCCTCGATAGTTCCATCCAGAAATTTATCGTGCTTTCCTAATTTCACTCGTCCTTCAGAAAGTAGGCATTTAATTAACTTTAGAAAAATATCAATCCTTTCTTCATACGATAGCTCTATGTCCTCAAAGTTTTCTGAAACAATTGCCGACCATATAGTACTTATAGATGAATCTTCCAACGACTGGACAAGTAAATTATATTTTTCTTTATTATAAAGCATACGACCTCACCTAAATTTAATTTCAATTTTTTTCTTTACCTTCCCCTGAATCTCACTTAGTTTTTGATTCCCAATAATATCTATCGTCCAGCGAGCCTTTGTTTTATCCGAGCTTTCAGAATAGTTCCTCAGATTTATAGTACTACCGTCATCTAACTTTGCATAGAACCTACCTGGAGCTGTGGGTATTTCTATTAAAGGTTTCCCCCCGGTTAGTGATTGGGCATAATCGAATATTTGTTGTTGCGAAAGTCCCTCAGTTGCAAACACTTTAGTATTCCCCTGTATGTTACTCCCTCCATCACCCAACACCTGCGCAAACTCCTTCCCGAACACATTGAGCTTATCGCTACTCTGTTTTGGATCAAACACTTTAACTAACTGGTCAGTATTGGTTTTCTGAATATCGCGGACATAATCTGCCGTTTTCGTAGAAAGATTCGTCCCGGCGGCTGTTTCTCCTTTGATAAAACTAGCAACAGACTGAGTATTCGCCAGAACCAGCTCGGGGGCCGCACCTACCAAGGTCATTCCACCTGCGGTCAGTGCCATACCTCCGCCGCTGGCAGCAGCCACGATAATCGCCGCTTCCCTCCGGGCCTGAACGCGTTTAGCTGCTTCCTTATCCCCTTTATCTGCCGCCAGAATATCCCGCTGATTATCCAGGGCATACTGTTGCAACATATGCTCCGTCATATTGTAGCGGTAAACATTTTGCGCACTGTCTGCACCGCTATACGCGCCTTCGGGCGTATGCGTGGTCAACACACCGGTCAACGCGCCAATCACGCGGGCCGTTTGCTCTTTTGCCTCGTTACCGTTTAGTGCTTCCTGCAGACGCTGCAACTGGCGCTCTTGCTCATTCAGATTAGCGGGTTCGAACAACGAACTTTGCATGATGACGCCGGCCAACTCCGTCGCCAGGGCACCAGCGGCCGCTCCTTTCCCGTCTCCCCGCCCGATTTCCGCGCTGATGCCCGCCAGCACAGCATGGCTGACCGATTTCCCGGCCACTGACGTTCAGGTCTGTCTGCGCTTTAACATTGCTGAGGGTGATTTTTCCGGCCGTCGTCAGGGAAATATCCTGTTGGGTGGCGGTAACGCTGTTCAGGTTGACTCCCACCCCGTCTTCGGTGGCAACAAGGCGGATTTTTCCGGCATACATCCCGCCCAGCGCCTTAGTGTCGACGGCAAGCGGAGGCTTTGCTCCCTCGCCGGTAATCGGTTTTACCGTGCCATCTGAGTTGATTCAGGGACAGTTGATAGGGGGATGCGATAAGGGAAAGCGCGGATAGCGCGCTTGCGCGTGATGCGGGCTAGCGATCGGGGCGTAGGCCCCGGTCAGCGCAGCGAGACCGGGGCAGCGTTTGTTATTCGTCAGGCGAAACGCGGATGACCACTTTGCCGAAGTTTTCGCCCTTCAGCAGGCCAATCAGCGTCTGTGGCGCATTTTCGAGGCCCTCAACGAGCTGCTCGCGGTATTTGATTTTTCCTTCCTGCACCCAGCGCCCCATCTCCTGCTGGAATTCGGCAATACGATGCCCGTAGTCCTGGCCGATAATAAAGCCCTGCATCCGGATCCGTTTTTTCAGCAGCGTCGCCATCAATAGCGGCAGACGATCCGGCCCTTCCGGCAGTTCGGTCGCATTATAGCCGCTCACCAGGCCGCACACCGGTACCCGCGCCGAGGTATTGAGCAGCGGCAGCACGGCATCAAACACCTTGCCGCCGACGTTTTCATAGTAAACGTCAATGCCCTGCGGGCAAGCCTGCGCCAGCTGTTCGGCAAAATCAGGCGCGCGGTGATCGAGGCAGACGTCAAAGCCCAGCGTCTCGACGGCATAACGGCATTTCTCGCTGCCGCCGGCAATCCCCACCGTCCGACATCCCTTCAGCTTCGCGATCTGGCCGACCGTACCGCCCACCGGCCCGGTGGCCGCGGCCACCACCAGCGTTTCTCCCGCCTTCGGCTGACCGATATCCAGCAGCCCCATATAGGCCGTAAAACCGGGCATCCCGAGGATGCCGAGCGCCCACGACGGGTGTTGCGGATGTTCGCCCAGCTTCACCAGCCCGTTGCCATCGGAGAGTTCAAAATCCTGCCAGCCGCCGTAGCTCAGCACCCACTCTCCCGGTTTAAAGTCAGCGTGGTGAGACGCTTCAACGCGACTCACCGTTCCACCGACCATCACGGCGCCGATGGCAACCGGCGGCGAGTAGGACGGTGCATCGCTCATGCGCCCGCGCATGTAGGGGTCTAACGAGAGATAAACCGTGCGCAGAAGCACTTGCCCGGGACCGGGCGTCGGGGCATCGCTCTCTTCCAGACGGAAATTATCCCCTGTCGGCTCGCCGTGCGGGCGAGAAGCCAGTACCCAGCGGCGGTGACGTTGCGGATGAAAAGCCATAGCAAACTCCTCTTGTTTAGGACCTGTACTGAGGCTAGTCGCAATTGCCGCCGCGCACATTGGCATTATGAGGCAGATTGATTTAATCGCACCACCAGATAGGTGCAGGAGGTGCTGGACTCATTGATAAAACGGCAGTCGTTAGGCGGCCCCAACTCGAGGCAATCACCGGCCCGCATCTCATGCCGGGTCGTGCCCTCGACAAACACCAGCTCCCCCTGTTGCAGCCAGATCAGCTGACGCGCCAGCGCGTAGGAGGCGGCGGGCATCGGCACATCGCTCCCCGCCGGCAGCTCCACCTGCACCAGGTCGATGGGCAGATCGCTACGCGGCGACACGTGACGCCGTAAATAGTGGCTTTGCGGATCGCGCCAGACCGGCTGCTGGGCAAAGCGCAGCAGTTTACCTTCCTGCATCTCCGCTCGGGCAATCAGAGTCGACATACTGATGCCGAAAGCACCGGACAGCCGCCCGAGCATCGATGCCGTCGGGCTACTCTCGCCGCGCTCGATCTTGTGGATCATAGCGCGTGAGGCGCCGGCGCGTTCGGCCAGTTCGCTGAGCGACCAGCCGCGAGATTCGCGTTCGATACGGATACGGGCACTAATGCGCTGATTCATATTGTCTTCAATAGTATTCATAGCGTAGTACTATAGTGTATGAATCAATCTCAGACAAGGCGAGCGCGGGCAAAGCCAGCTCCATACCCTCTGGCCACGCTGCCCCTGCTATACCTGCCCACGGACGACAGCTCTTGATAAATTTCTTGCTAAAACAGATGACAGCATTGCGTACATTATTGTAATAATATCGTACTACTATAGTGTACAGAGATTGAGTTGAGGTTTGCTATGACCATTCGTTATGCCTGCAAAGAAGATTGCGCGGCGATTGCCGAAATTTACAACCACGCGGTGCTGCACACCGCCGCCATCTGGAATGACAAAACCGTCGATACCGATAACCGCATCGCCTGGTTTGAAGCGCGTCAGCTGGCAGGCTACCCGGTTCTGGTGAGCGAAGAAAACGGCGTGGTGACCGGCTATTCTTCGTTTGGCGACTGGCGCGCATTTGACGGCTTTCGCCATACCGTCGAACATTCAGTCTACGTCCACCCCGACCATCAGGGTAAAGGATTAGGCCGCAGCCTGCTGGTGGCGCTGATTAAGGAGGCCCGTCGCCTGAACAAACATGTCATGGTGGCCGGTATCGAAGCGCAAAACCAGGCCTCTTTGCATCTGCATGAAACGCTCGGGTTTGTGACCACCGGGCAGATGCCGCAGGTCGGCACAAAATTTGGCCGCTGGCTGGATCTGACCTTTATGCAGCTCCAGCTCGACGATCGTCGCGATCCGGACGCCAGCGCATGAACGCTTCGCTGACCCTCGCCTGTCTGATTGCCGCAGGCGTCGGACTGGTGGTGCAAAATACGCTGATGGTGCGCATTACGCAGTCCGCCTCCACAATACTCATTGCGATGCTGCTGAACTCGCTGGTGGGGATTGTGATTTTCGTTACCATCCTGCTGTTGCGCCACGGTGCGGCGGGCTTTCAGGAGCTGGCGCTCAGCATAAAATGGTGGACGCTCATTCCAGGATTACTGGGATCGTTTTTTGTCTTCGCCAGCATCAGTGGCTATCAGAACGTTGGCGCCGCCACCACCATCGCGGTGCTGATTGCCAGCCAGCTGGTGGGGGGACTAGCGATGGATATCATTCGCGCTCACGGCGTGCCGTGGCGGGCGTTGCTGGGGCCGCTGTGCGGCGCGGTGATGCTGGTGGCAGGCGCCTGGCTGGTGGCCAGACGCCAGTTTTAGCGCGCAATATCAGAGAATGGCGCCGCCTTTATTCAACTGCTCGCGGCGCGTTTCCTGCTCTTCATGCTGCTGACGGCCGTGGTGGGCAATCGCGGTGCGTAAACGCTGCTGCTGGGTATAGCGTTCGTCGCGGCTCAGCTCAGCATCGTCACTCAGCGCCACCAGCAGTTCATTCATGTGAGTAATCACCCCTTCGGCGATCGCCGCATCGACACGGGCGATAACGTCATCCAGATGTGCCATATGTGCTCCTTTCGGCTTAGTTCAATTTAACCTTCGAAAAATCGCTCCCCATCAGGCTCACACTATACCCGCTAACGTTGCTGCGCGTGGCGTAGAAGGTTTTCCCGGTCGCCAGGGTAATCCATGGCGCCTGCTGATAAAAGATCTCTTGCGCCTGACCATATAGCGCGGCGCGTTGTTGCGGATCGCTGACCAGGATCGCTTTTTTGACCAGCGCGTCATACGACTTATCGCACCAGCGGGCAACGTTGGAGCCGCTCTTGATATTATCACAGCTCAGCAACGTCCCGGCAAAGTTGTCCGGGTCGCCATTGTCCGACATCCAGCCAAACAGGGCGCTGTCGTGTTCGCCTTTACGCATGCCGGAGAGATATTCCCCCCACTCATAGGTGACGATTTTGGCCTTGATGCCCACTTTGCTCCAGTCGTTCTGAATCATTTCAGCAATGCGGCGCGAATTGGGGTTGTAGGGGCGCTGTACCGGCATCGACCACAAGGTCACCTCCGCCCCTTTTTCCAGCCCGGCCTGCTTCAGCAACGCTTTAGCCTTTTGCGGATCGTAGGCGTAATCTGGCAGATCTTTCTTATAACCGAGCATATTCGCCGGCAGTGGAGATTTGGCCACCACGCCCGAATCCATAAACACCGCTTTGACGATTGCCTGTTTGTCGGTGGCGTAGTTCAGCGCCTGACGTACCAGCACGTTATCAAACGGTTTTTTCTCGGTATTAAACGCCAGATAGCCGACGTTCAGCGCTTCAACAGCATGCAGCGCCAGATCTTTATTGCCCTTGATCGCGGCAAACTGCACCGGCGACGGCGCCGGGATAATCTGACATTCGTTGGTTTGCAGCTTCGCCAGGCGAGTCTCGACATTCGGGGTGATGGAGAAAATCAGATGCTTTGTCGGCACCTCGCCTTCCCAATAATGCGGATTGGCAATGTAGCGGATAAGCGAATCGACTTTATACTGCTGAAGCGCATACGGACCGGTCCCGACAGGCCAGGTATCAACATACTCCGGCGTGCCTTTCTTCATCATGGCATCGGCGTATTCCGCGGAGAGTATTGAGGCAAAATCCATTCCCCAGTCGGCGAGGAAGGCGGCATTCGGCTCCGTCAGTACAAACTGAACATGATAATCATCGACCTTTTTCACCTCTTTAATCAGCTTATCCAGCCCGACATCGTGAAAATATTCATAGTTGCCTTGCGAAACGTTATGGTACGGATGTTTCGCATCCTGTTGACGCAGGACGGAGAACAGCACGTCATCGGCGTTGAAATCGCGGGTCGGAGTAAAGTACTTATTGCTGTTGAACTTCACTCCTTTACGCAGGGTAAAGGTCCAGGTTTTGCCATCTGGCGACACGGTCCACGCAGTGGCCAGCGAAGGGATCGGCGTGTTTTTAACCGGATCAAAGGTGATCAGACGGTTGTAGAGCACCTGTGAGCTGGCCACAAACGAGGGGCCGGAGCTGGCAATCTGTGGGTTAAATGATTCCGGCGAGGCTTCGGAGCAATAGATCAGCGTATCGTTACCGGCCGCCCATGCGGCGCCAGCCGGCAGCCATGCGCTTAACGCCAGCGCAATCAACGTTTTCCCTGTAGACATGGTTATAAACCTTATCAATTTGTTATAAGTGCTCTAATAACAGCACAGCGGCATGCAACCGGCAAATAATCAATCGGTATCAGGTTATGCTGAAAGCGCTGTTTTCGCCGGTTTATTGTCCAGTCCGGGCCAGCCTGCTGAAGTTGTGAACTGCCTATAAAACCCGAAAAAAAACGTGCGATAACCGCCCTGCCTGCTCCACGCGGTCTCGTCGCCCGATACACTCGGAAAACCGCAGAACGCCGCACAACGAGGTTTTCCCATGACAATAACCTGCAACTTATATACCCAAGGCCAGTGGCATGATGCTGAAGGCCAGGCCACCTTTATCCGTGCCAATCCGCTCAGCGAACAGCCCGCGTCCATCGCATCGGCGGCAAGCCTGGCCGATGCCCGACGCAGCGTCGAAGCCGCCGCTGCCGCCTTCCCGCAATGGCGCGATACGCCCCCCGCCGAACGTCGTCGCCTGCTGCTGGAGGCGGCGGAGCAAATGCAGCATCGTGAAGCAAAATTCATCGCCGCCATGTCAGCTGAGACGGGCGCGACGGCGCACTGGGCGGGTTTTAACGTTCATCTTGCCGCCGACATTTTGCGTGAGGCCGCCGCCCTCACCACCCAGATCGAAGGGCAGATTATTCCGTCGAATGTACCGGGCAATCTGGCCATGGCCGTGCGTCAGGGGGCTGGGGTGGTACTGGGGATGGCGCCGTGGAATGCGCCGCTGATCCTCGCCACGCGCGCGATTGCGACGCCGTTAGCCTGCGGGAATACGGTGATCCTGAAAGGGGCGGAGATGTCGCCCGCCAGTCAGGCGCTGATTATTGATGCGCTGGCTGCGGCGGGATTACCGGACGGCGTTGTGAACTATCTCACCTGCGCGCCGGCGGATGCGCCCGCGCTGGTGGAGTCGCTTATCGCCCATCCGGCAGTGCGCCGCGTCAACTTTACCGGCTCCACGCCGGTCGGACGCATTATCGCCCGCACCTGCGGAGAGCACCTGAAACCGGCAGTGCTTGAACTCGGCGGCAAAGCGCCGCTGCTGGTCCTCGACGATGCCGATCTCGAACAAGCGGCGGCCGGCGCCCTCTTTGGCGCATTCGCTAACGCCGGGCAGATCTGTATGTCGACCGAGCGCATTATCGTCGACCAATCAATAGCCGACGCCTTTATCGCTCTGCTCAGTCGCCGCGCGGCAACGTTGCCCGCCGGGCTGATGGGGCCGGTTGTCGATATGAAGACCGTCACACGCTGCAATGAGTTGATTGACGACGCGCTGGCCAAAGGGGCCCGGCTGTTAACCGGTGGTAAAGCCGACACCACCCAGATGCGCGCCACCCTGCTTGATGGAGTGACCCGCAGCATGCGGATATGGCAGGAGGAATCCTTTGGCCCGGTAAAAGCCATTATCCGGGTGCAGGGTGAGCAGGAAGCGCTGACGGTAGCCAACGAAAGCGAATACGGGCTCTCCTCGGCGGTATACAGTCGCGACACCGCCAGGGCGTGGAATGTAGCCCAGAGATTGCAAACCGGCATTTGCCACATTAATGGCCCCACCGTGCACGATGAAGCGCAAATGCCGTTTGGCGGCTGCAAAGCTTCCGGCTACGGACGCTTCGGCGGCCGCGCAGGTATTGCCGAGTTTACTGAACTACGCTGGATAACGCTGCAGACCAGTCCGCGCGAACTGCCGTTTTAACCCCCGGTTCTGCCGGTTAGCCCGTTCTCCTAACCGGTTTAAACCGCGCCAGTGAGCAGCCGTTGTGCGGAAGGCTGACCGCGGAACGGTCGCAATGCCATTGCGACCGCACGCCACGGCGAAAGGTTGCGGGTCCCTAACCAGCGCATCTCCTGCCAACCGGGCAGAAAAGGCGTTCCCGCTGAACGCCAGCGTCTACGCACGCCACGGCTGGCGGTTCCGTCCTCCGCGCGGTCGGGCAAACTAATCACCCCGGCGATATTTCGCCGTCCGCCTGAGCACGGCTGAAGAATTGCGCCATACAATCGGCCAGGGCAACGGGATTCTCCCAGGCCATAGAGTGGCCCGCATCCGGCACCACCAGCAGCGGAATACCGGCGGCGACAACATCGTCAGCCTCCTGAGCAGGAAGCGACAGTTCACCATAAATCAGCGCCTTGCGGCAGGATAATTGCTGAAAGCGCGCGAACCAGGACGGCGACACCCCATCAACCAGGCTGCTGGCCCCTCGCCATACCGCCCAGGGTGCGCTGTTTTGCAGACACCCGGCCCAGGGAGAGGTTTCCGCTGCCAGCAGATCGGCAAAGCCGCGCGCCACAAACCCGGCTTCCGGTTGGGCGGCGATAGCCCGACTGTACATGCCACCACCGGCATAAAGATTGGGTTCGGAGACCAGCAGAGCCTGGACGCGGCGGCCCAGAAGCTCAGCCGCTTCAATAGCAATACTGCCGCCCATGCTGTGCCCGAACAGTGAGCAGCGAGTCAGTTGCAGACTGTCAAGCAGCTCCACAACAACCCGCGCCTGTTCAGCGGTGCCGTAACCAAAGGATCCAGGCTTGTCGCTATAGCCAAAGCCTGGCAGGTCGATCAGCAGGGCCCGCTGACCGGAAAAAGCCGGATCGGTCACCACGCCTGGATAATCATAAGAGGATGCACAACCCAACCCGTGAATAAAGACCACCGGGTCGCCGTGCCCTGGGAAATCAAACCAGCGCACGGTCGCGCCAGCGAATGAGGAAAAATAGCTCTTCATAAGGTTACCCCGCCAACAGTTACTGTATTTTTATACAGTAACATTATGACGGTTGCCATCGCTTTATGCTGTCAGAATAACGAGACCAGCAGCGCCATCGGAAAGCTAAACGGCCAGGTGGCGCCAATCAACAGTGCGGCCAGCAGGCGAATCAACCGGCTTTCTTTTGTCAGAAACCAGCTAATGATCGCACAAATACATCCCATAACTGCATAAAAAACCAGCATTTTCTGGTATAAGGTCATTCTTCTTCCTTCCCTGATAAGCCTCATTATGATACGGAGATGAGCGGCACCAGGAGTGCGACACAGTCCGCAAAATCACACAATGAATAGCGCGCTTAATCAGCGGAAAACAGCCAATTCATCCTTGTCTGATAGCACTTCCTTTCGCCTCGTACTATACCTGTAGAGGCTTACTCATAAAGGTGGCGTTATGGATGTTTCCAGCAAAACCGTAATTCTGATTAATGTCGGCGTAGCTTTCGCGCTTATCAGCCTGTTATCTGTTCGTTTTGGTTGGTTTTACTGATTTTATTCAGCAAAGAAACCTAAAAAAGCAGCCTCTGCGGGCTGCTTTTTTACGCTTTAATCGCGACGGTTTTATCCGCGCGGGTCTGAGCCTGAAGCTCGGCATTAGCCTTTATATATTCAGGGTTATAGTCAGGCAGCAGATTAATTTTTTCATTATCCCATTCAGCCGCTGCGCAGATGGACTCGCTGACCCCCTGCTGTTCACAAAGGCTAATATGCCGGGCAGGTAAATTGCCATACACCATTGCCGTGGCGCAGGCCACTGACAGAAAAAAAGCTATTTTTTTCAAAACAAGATCAACGTCAAAGTAACAAATTATGACAAATGTTCGCATGAGCCTGCCTGTAAAGTCAAACCTCAAACATCCTTTTACCCCCTGGCCGCCGCGGCCGGACAGTGTTTTTTAACATTTGATCTACACAATGTAGTAGAACAAGTAGTAGAACAAAATGTAGTGGAACCCAAAGAGGCCTCTGTCGATCCCCTTTCATTCTCCAGCGTCCATCTCTGCAGCTTACTGGACAATATGAACAATTTGTCCTCATTGCCTCCATGAAAGTAATCTGCTCAGGTGAAATTAAAAGGGAATAACTGTCTGATGTCTTACATGACGTCGCGAAAGGTTCGACGAATAATAAAAATAGTGTATAAGAACAAACCTAAAAAACATCATAAATCATACGGTAAATTAATGAAGGATAATAAAAAAATCTCCGGAAATTGACTAAAAATGCGGAAGAACTTACACAATCCGTTCAAGAAAACCAGTAAACAAAACACCACAACACACTGTTTTATAACAAATAAACAAATCAACCGTCTATTTTAGATACTGACTGACAATGCACTTATCAGTAAATATCATTTGCGTTCTCATCTTTTAGAAATTACATTCTTAATTGCATATTTTGACCTTTTTTGCTTTTACTCATTTATTTTGGGGTGGTACATGTCTGGAATTATTGTGCTTATTGTGGCACTGCTTTTGCTGGTAATTGCAGCGTATAATCTGGTTTCTTACATTCGCGATCGTCGCCAGTCTGGTTTACCGACAAAAAAATCAAAGCGATAGCTCGACGCGCGCGTGACAACATCCTGCGGATACGCCAGAAAACATTTTACTCACTGCGACTTCATGGGTGACAAATAACACCACAGTTCATGCGGAAAATAGAACATTCCGGCATCTCTGCGTCCCTCTCTAACCTATTGTGCCGACGTTATAGCCACCAACAAAAAACCCCTGTATTGAATACAGGGGTTTTATTGTGGATTGCCGCAGCGATGGAAATGTTATCTGATGAGTTTTCTGTCTGTCCGCGCTGAAAGGCAGATTACACGCCCCACCCGGCGCTTATCTCCGGCACTCATTGGCTTAGCTCTTGAAGGGGCATAAGAATCCTCTCATATTTCACTGCTTCTGTTTTAGCAATAACTGCCATTGTGACTATTAGCAAGCTAATGCACGCAGAGAGTGACTATCCCGGCCGTAACAAGCTCACGATCGCCCAGGCATAGCCTCATACTTATAGCCGGCCCCTGAAGGTTGCCCCATTCGCAGCAGCAGGCATAAAAAAGGCCGCCCCGGCGACCTTTATCTTTCACATCAGCTTGATCCTGACGTCGTATCCGTCAAGACCCGACATGGTTTCGTGAGCAACAAACTCAATTTCAGAGACTTCTTGCCCCGTTTTCTTGCGCAGTTCTGCAACCTTTTTGCTAATCAGCGCCGAGATCTCTTCTTCAGCTTTACGAGTCAGCTCTTCGCTTTTCATTGGTCAACTCTCCTTGAATTTCACGATGTCGTTTAGCGTAAGGGTTGTCCCGCGTTAGCCGAAAGCCAACCCTAATCCATTATAAACAATAGGTTATCTTCATTGAAGCTGTTTTTTGTCATCGGTTGTTAGTGATATCGAGCCCCGTATCACAACGCCATTTTTTAAGCATAGTACGCCCACCCTGCAGAGGAAAGAACATGGCGGTCAGACCGTTTTTCCGCTTGAAGAGCCTCCCGGATTTGCCCAGGTCTTTGGCATAGATTGTCTCTTCTGCATCGGTAAAATTGCCTGCGGCATAGGCGCTCATGTGCCAGCCCTCTAGTGCTATTGATGCAAATTGCTGCCATGTCGTGTCAATTCGACGCACTCCCTGCCGAATACTATTCCACGCCATCAGATACCGCCTACAGAACGGCGATGTATTGCGATAAACAGGGATACTGAGAGCCATGTTCCGGCTTTGCTACTGTATTTTCTTTAACTGCACGCGAAAATACGCAATATTTAGCAGCAGATCGGCGGAGAGTATTTCATCAGCCCCCTTCAGATTGTCACTATAAGGAAGAATGAATAATGGCGAGGACTTATTATCTCGGTTGTGTTCTGCTGCTGGCCTCCTCATCCGCCAGTGCGGGATGCTGGGTTATTGAAAACTTGCGGGGTTCTGGCGCCTATGAGTACAACCAATTTGCCATTAAAAACGATGGTTTCGCCGAGAAAGTAGTGGTGGTAAATATTGATAAAAAATCCCCTTCCGTGACCGACAGCATCATGAACTACACCGTGTTAAGCCCAACGGCCATGACCGGAACCTATGCCACGGAGCTGGGGCTGACTATCCAGACATGGCAAATTTCCACCGATGAGACCAAAGCGATGATGACGCTTAACCGAACCAACAAAAATAACGTTTTACAAGATGCCGTCGCATCTTTTATCGGCGATGTTAAAGCCAGATGTGACCATTAATCTCTCCTGTTGCTGCGCTCCTTGGACAATTCAGGCAGCCATAGCGCGGCGACGATCTCCGAACGGCACCTTCGCCGTTCACGGTTTAGCGGCTTCCCCATCATGGCGGCAACAGACATTCGGCTTCTGTCGGCATTTAATGTTTTATCATCATGGTCTCTCACCTCCGTTTATCGCCGGGTGCGGTGTGTTATAACTAAGTACCCCCGGAAAGCAGGGCCACGGAAAAGTCTAAAACATAACTTTGGAGAGTGTTGACAGGTGCACGCGATAAGAAAGTTCAGTCTGATTTGGTGTATTGGTTTAACCGGTTGTGTTGTCGCCGATATGGATTCAAGTAACTATGACTATTTTCCATATGTTCAGACGTTCCAGAATCCGCAGATGATGGGCCATACTAACGTGCAAAAACGCCGAAATGATTTGTACGAGTGCGGCGTGGACAGAAAGTTTTCGCTCAATTCATGGGATAACAAATTCATTCGTAACGGTGTGCCGCCCGGTGAAACAATAGCAGAGCACGACGCCAGAACTAAAAAAATCGAGGACTGTATGAAGTCAAAAGGATATGTACTTCTGGATTTCTCGGAATGCGGACCACGAAAAAAACCGAGCGGTTTGTGTAATTAGCGCTGGTTCGATAAAGTCAGGCCCCCCGGACTGGATTAACAACCACGCCCCTGATGGTGTGGATTATGAGCCTGTCACCAGCTCAGGTCATTGTCTGGCGGAAGATGGAGGCGTCGCTCCCCTACCGTTACCAGCGCCAGCGGGTTCAAACACCGGAAAGCGCATGAGTCTCGACATGCATTTGCATTCCGGGCAATAAACGCCGGGGCAAACCCACGTTTTATCACCTACCAGTACACCTCTGCACAAATGGTTTTCAGCGTTTACGGGAAAGGGATATGCGCCCAAAATGGCGATCAGATTGCCCTGTTGAACAGTCATGCTGACCTCAATGTCCCACAGATGCCCCATAAAAAAGTGGCTGGAATATAAAAACAATTTATTACAGCCACTTAACATCACATCAATGCTTTATCATCACATGGCGCACGACGGTGTAGTCTTCCAGGCCGTACATCGACATATCCTTACCATAGCCGGAAAGTTTCTGCCCACCGTGCGGCATCTCGCTGACCAGCATAAAGTGCGTATTGACCCAGGTACAGCCGTACTGCAGACGCGCGCTCAGACGATGAGCCCTGCCCACATCGCGAGTCCATACCGACGAAGCCAGGCCGTACTGCGAGTCGTTGGCCCATGCCAGCACCTGATCTTCATCGCTGAACGACGTCACGCTGACCACCGGGCCAAACACCTCACGCTGAACAATATCATCCTCTTGCTTTGCGCCAGCCAGCAGCGTCGGCTGATAGAAATATCCCTTGCCAGCCACCTGACTTCCTCCGGTCACCACCTGGATATGCGGTAACGCGCGTGCAGCTTCAACCGCTGCGCTGACCCGCTCCAGATGCGCCTGCGAACTCAGCGGCCCCAGTTCAGTTGCGGGATCGTCCGGCTGGCCAATTTTCAGCGTGGCCACGGCCGCGCCCAGTTTCTCCACCAGCCGATCGTAGATCCCCTGCTGGGCGTAAATGCGACAGGCAGCGGTACAATCCTGCCCGGCATTATAAAAACCGAAGGTTCTCACCCCTTCCACCACGGCATCGATATCCGCATCGTCAAACACGATCACCGGCGCTTTGCCGCCCAGTTCCATATGCGTGCGTTTTATCGATGAAGCCGTATGGCCGATAATATGGGCGCCGGTGGCAATCGACCCGGTGAGCGACACCATGCGCACTTTCGGATGGCCGGTCAGCGGATCGCCCACGGTTTTACCTCGGCCAAACAGCACGTTCAGCACGCCGGCAGGGAGAATCTCTCTGGCCAGCTCAGCCAGCTTCAGCGCCGTCAGCGGCGTAATCTCTGACGGCTTGATGACCACGCAGTTGCCGGCCGCCAGCGCCGGCGCCAGCTTCCACGCCGCCATCATTAACGGATAGTTCCACGGCGCGATAGAGGCCACCACGCCAACCGGATCCCGGCGAATCATCGAGGTGTGCCCCTCCAGGTATTCGCCCGCCGCCATGCCCGGCAGACAGCGTACCGCGCCGGCAAAGAAGCGGAACACATCGGCGACGGCGGGCAGCTCATCGTTCATCACGCAGTGCAGCGGTTTGCCGCAGTTTAAGGACTCCAGCTTCGCCAGCGCTTCAGCGTGGTCGGTAATCGCCTCCGCCAGCTTTAACAGAGAGTCCGCGCGGGTTTTCGGCGTCGTCTGGCTCCAGCTGACAAAGGCCCGATCCGCTGCCTCAACCGCCGCGTTGACCTGGGCCTCCGTGGCTTCCGCAATCTCCAGAATGACCTCACCATTAGCAGGATTGAATACTGGCACCATTTCGCCTTCACCCGCCACTAACTCACCGTTAATCAAAAGGTTATGTTGCATAGCATTATCCTGTAGAAATAAATTATTTACTGTTTTCAGCGCTCATGTCGCTATCACGGGTAAGCCACCAGGCACCCAAAATGGGTATCGTCGTCACCAGCATCACCAGCAACGCGACCACGTTGGTCACCGGTACATCGCGCGGGCGCCCCAGCTGATTCAACAACCACAGCGGCAAGGTCCGCTCATGTCCGGCGGTAAACGTCGTAACGATAATTTCATCAAACGATAACGCGAACGCCAGCATTCCTCCCGCCAGCAGCGCCGATCCCAGATTCGGCAGCACCACATAGCGAAAGGTCTGCCAGCCCGTTGCGCCTAAATCCATTGATGCCTCCACCAGACTCCACGACGTCCGGCGAAAACGGGCGATGACATTATTGAACACCACCACCACGCAAAACGTGGCATGCCCCACGACGATAGTGAGCAGGCCAGGTTCCAGATTGATCGCCTTAAAGGCCGTCAACAGCGCAAGTCCGGTAATAATCCCCGGCAGCGCGATCGGCAACAGCAGCAGTAACGACACGGCGTTTTTGCCAAAAAACGTACTGCGCCATAATGCGCCTGCAGCCAACGTGCCAAGTACCAGCGCAATCGCCGTCGACATCGCGGCGATTTTAAGTGACAACGTCACGGCTTCGATAATATCGCTGCGCCCTGCCGCCTCGCTGAACCAGCGGAGCGTCAGCCCCTGAGGTGGAAAGCTAAAGGCGGCATCTTCGGTATTGAACGCATACAGCGCGATAATCAGCAGCGGAAAATGGAGGAAAATCACTCCGCCCCAGGTGGCGACTTTGAGGAACAGCGGTGCCCGTTCAGAGTGCATCGAACGCTCCCAGGCGCTTCACGAACGCCAGATAGAGGGCAATCAGCACAATCGGTACCAGGGTAAATGCGGCTGCCATCGGCATGTTGCCGATCGCCCCCTGTTGGGAATAGACCATATTGCCAATAAAGAAGCCGGGCGGCCCCACCAGCTGCGGAACGATAAAGTCCCCCAGCGTCAGGGAGAAGGTAAAAATCGACCCGGCGGCAATGCCAGGGATCGCCAGCGGCAGAACCACGTGGCGGAACGTCTGCCGCGGGCGGGCGCCAAGATCGGCGGAAGCCTGAAGCAGCGAAGGCGGCAAGCGTTCCAGCGCCGCCTGTACCGGCAGGATCATAAACGGCAGCCAGATATAGACGAACACCAGAAAACGGCCGAGGCCTGAGGTCGACAGCGTATTTCCGCCGACCGCCGGAATCGTCAGTACCAGGTTCAACACCCCCTCCAGCCCGAGATGCCCGAGAAACCATTGCGCCACGCCATCTTTCGCCAGCAGTAACGTCCAGGCGTAGGCCTTCACGATATAGCTCGCCCACATGGGCAGCATGACGGCAATATAGAAGAATGCTTTCATTTTGCCGCGGGTATAGCGAGCCATATACCACGACATCGGCAAAGCCAGCACCGCGCTGGCAATCGTCACCGACAGCGCCATCACCAGCGTGCGGACAATGATGTCGTAGTTCGCCGGATTAAACAGCGCTTTAAGGTTAGCGAGCGTCAGATCCGTGGTGACCGACATGGTGAAATCATCAAAGGTATAGACGCTTTGCCACAGTAAAGTCAGCAGCGATCCCAGATAGACAATGCCGAACCACATTAACGGACCCAGCAGGAGTAAGAACAGGCCCAGCGATGGCCTGCGCCAGAAGAGTCCGGACAGACGCCCGGACGGCGCGCGTGGAATGACCATCGTCATCTCAGCCCCCTTGTTCCAAAGGCACCATCGCCGAACGTGACCACGAAGCCAGCACCGTTTGTCCGGTCTGCGGCGCGCTGGATGCCATCCCGCCATCGCTGTTCGCCTGGCTGACCAGCAGCTTGTCGCCATTCGCCAGCTTCAGTTCGATACGCGTTGCGGCCCCCTGGTACTGAACCGCCTGCACCACGCCCTGAACCTGCACTTCTCCGCCGCTGTTCAGGCGAATATGTTCCGGTCGCAGTGACCAGACCCCGCGCATCCCGCACAGGCGGGCGGCAAGATCGCTATCAAATACGTTAGCGGTACCGACGAAGCCGGCGACAAACGCGGTTTTGGGACGCAGATAGAGATCGTGCGGGGCATCAACCTGCTCGATACGCCCGTTATTAAAGACCGCCACCCGGTCGGACATCGACAGCGCTTCGCCCTGGTCGTGAGTGACGAAGATAAAGGTGATCCCCAGCGTCTGCTGGAGCTTTTTTAGTTCGACCTGCATCTGCTCGCGCAGCTTTAGGTCCAGCGCGCCGAGCGGCTCATCAAGCAGCAGCACCCGCGGTTCATTCACCAGCGCACGGGCAATCGCCACCCGCTGCCGCTGTCCGCCGGAGAGCTGTGACGGTTTGCGGGTGTGCACAAAGCCGAGGGCCACCTTTTCCAGCGCCTCCTGCGCGCGAAAATGGCGCTCCTTTTTACCGATGCCTTTGACCATCAGCCCGTAGGCAACGTTATCGAGGATCGACATATGCGGAAACAGCGCATAGTCCTGAAAGACGGTATTCACGTCGCGCTGCCACGGCGGCAGCTCACTGGCCTTGTGCCCGTAAATTGAAATCGCCCCGCCGGAGAGCTGCTCAAATCCGGCGATCAGCCGCAGGCAGGTGGTTTTGCCGGAGCCGGACGGCCCCAGCATGGAGAAAAATTCGCCATCACGGATCCCCATGTTGACGCCGTCCACTGCGCGAACGTCACCATAGAAACGTGAGACGTTGTGAAACTCTACCGCGTACGTCATGTTCTGCCTCCGGCCGATTACCGGCCGCCCATAATCGCGATATAGTCCTGTGTCCAGCGGCTGTAAGGTACGTATTTACCCCCTTCGGCTACCGGCGTTTTCCAGAATGCAATTTTAGAGAACTCGTTGTAGCCATTGGTTTCGCAACCTTTGTCACCCAGTAGCGCGCTCGCCTTACAGCCTTGCGGTACCACCGGCAACGAGCCGAACCACGCCGCCACGTCGCCCTGTACCTTCGGCGTCAGCGACCAGTTCATCCATTTATAGGCGCACACCGGGTGTCTGGCGTCGCTATGTAACATCGTGGTATCCGCCCAGCCGGTCACCCCCTCTTTCGGGAAGACGGTGGCAACCGGCTGGCCGTCGGCTTTTAAGCCGTTGGCCTGGTATGGCCACGCGCTCGAGGCCACCACGCCTTCGTTTTTGAAGTCGCTCATCTGAACGGTGGTGTCATGCCAGTAGCGGTGGATTAACCCATGCTGAGCGCGCAGCACCTTCAGCACCGCCTGATACTGTGCTTCGGTCAACTGGTAGGGATCGGTGATACCCAGCTGCGGCTGGGTGGCTTTCACGAACAGCGCCGCATCGGCAATATAGATAGGCCCGTCGTAGGCCTGGACGCGCCCTTGATTACTTTTACCATCGGAGAGTTTTTGCTCGACAAAGACCACGTTCCAGCTATCTGGCGGCGTCGGGAATATTTTGGTGTTGTACATCAGCAGGTTTGGTCCCCACTGGTACGGGGTGCCGTAAACTTTACCACCGACGTTAAACCAGGCGCCTTTTTCAACGCGGGGGTCGAGGGTAGACCAGTTGCTAATCAGGGCCGTATTAATGGGCTGCACCCGCTTGCCCATAATTAAGCGCAAGGAGGCGTCACCCGAGGCGGTGACCAGATCGTACCCTCCTTTCGCCATCAGGCTGACCATCTCATCGGAAGTGGCGGCCGTTTTCACATTCACCTGACATCCGCTCTCTTTTTCAAACTGGGTGACCCAGTCATAATTTTTATCCGTCTGGCCACGCTCGATATAGCCCGGCCAGGCGATAATATCGAGCCGGCCTTCTCCTTTATCCAGCGAAGCGGGCGGTTCAGCGGCCTGCGCGGTCAGGATCGCCATACCCAGCGCACAGAGGCTGCCACGGGCAATTTTTTTGCTCATCGGGTGTTACTCCTGTCACAATAAAATTAGCGGCAGCCGTGCCGTAAAAATATCTCCCTTAATAACCATAGACGGCGCACTTACGCCCCCCGGAGAAATTTATTCAGGTTGTGACAAGGGGCGCATTCCACAAAAATCGATGAATACCTGGCAACAATATGGATTATAGACAAGGAGTTAGAGGCAGGATACGACTATGCGTATTTCCTATGACCACGGCCGGTAAAATATTAACCGGCCGGGCTTGATAATAATATTTAGTTATTTCATCAGCGGCTGTTTAGCCGTATAAAAAATCAGATCTTCAGCTCAGCTGCTCACGAATAAGTTCGCCGAGTCGTTTAACCCCTTGTTCTTCTCTTTCTCCCCAGCCCCACGCGGTATTAAAGCGGAAAAAAGAGGTCCAGCTGGCGGTGGTAGAAAACATTTTCCCGGGGGCAATACTGATGTTATCGCGCAATGCCCTGGCGCTCAGCTCTCCGGCATCAGCCCCTTCCGGCAGTTCGAGCCACAAAAAGTAGCCGCTGTCGCTGTGATGGATTTTCACCTCGGCGGGCAGATGGCGCAGCAGCGCCTGCCAGGCCTGCTGTTTACGCTCAGCCAGCTGGCGACGCAGGCGGCGGAGATGGGCGTCATAGCGCCGGGTAGAGAGGTAATCGACCAGCGCCATCTGCATCGGCGAACTGGTGGAGAGCGTGCTCATTAACTGCAGCTGCTGAATACGTCGGGCATGTTTACCGGCCGCCACCCAGCCGATCCGAAAACCGGGCACCAGGCATTTTGAGAACGAACTGCAGTGCAGCGTCATCTCCTGCCGGTCCCAGAATTTGGCGGGGAGGGGTTTTTCGCGGCCAAAATAGAGTTCGCTGTAGACATCATCTTCAATCAGCACCACGTTATAGCGCGCCAGCAGATCCACCAGCTGCGCCTTTTTCGCCGCACTCAGCGTAAAGCCGAGCGGATTCTGTCCGTTGGTCATCAGCCAGCAGGCCTTAACCGGGTAACTCTGCAAGGCCTGCTCCAGCGCGGCTAAATCAATCCCCTCTTTGACATCCGTCGCCACCGACAGCGCTTTCAGCCGCAGCCTTTCCAGCGCCTGCAGCGCGCCGTAAAAACAGGGGTTTTCCACCACTACCCAGTCTCCCGGCTCCGTCACCGCCTGCAGGCTGAGATTCAGTGCTTCCAGGGCACCCGCGGTAATAACGATTTCGTCCGGCGAGATATTCATCCCCTGCAGCGCGTAGCGCCGGGCAATCGCGTGGCGCAGCTCATCATTACCCGGCGGCAGATTCTCAATGACGCTCATGGCGGTCGCAGTTTTGCTCACCTGCGCCAGCGATCGATTAAGCTGCTGGAGCGGAAACAGTCGCGGGTCGGGAAATGCCGAGGCGAAGGGCAGCATCGAAGCCCGGCGGCTGGCCTGCAGCACCTCAAAAATGTAGGTGTTGATATCCACCGCTTCATCACGGGTCACCTGCGCAGGCGGTGGCGGCTGGCGGAGTCTGACTGGTTTTGGCGCCACGTAGTAGCCGGACTGCGGACGGGCAATAATCCGGCCCTGACTTTCCAGCAGCTGGTAGGCATGGCTGACGGTCATAAAACTCATCCCGCTGCTAACTACCTGCTCGCGTAGCGAAGGCAGCCGATCGCCGGGTTGCCAGACGCCGAGCGCAATCTGTTCGGTCAACTGCTGCGCAAGCTGCTGATACTTTTTCATGAGGAGTCTCGCGGTTCAGGTTTGCGCCTATAGTATATCAGCAATGAAAAAATAGCCGTTTATAAAAACTGTTATAGCTCTGGCAATAAACCGATGCCCGGGTCTTGCTGTGCGTCAATGACGTGGTGCCCTCGGAAAGGAGAGGACGATGGCATAAAGTACACAGTCGAAAAATAAGAGATTATTGCTATCCGATGTCCTGGCAACGACGTCCACATCGGCTATTTTATTTATTTCCTGAAAAACTACTGAGAAAAGCCTCAGGGTCGGCACGATCGCTGCAGATGAAAAAATCATGCAAAACAATCGCCCCCCGGCTCCCCTTTTTTGAATTTACTGTCTGTGCGCCATGGAGAAAGAGATCCACCGAATCTCTTGCCAATGTTCTTATCAGACAAAGGCTGATGTGCCGATTCCCGTTGAGCAACAGATTGATCTCAATAATATTATTGATTAGTGAAAAATACTGACATGCCAACAGAGCGGGGTCTGCAAAACGAATTTCACGGCGCTGCATGGCGGTATCAATAACATCCGTCAGCATTTCCTGCACCTGCCTCAGGCCGGCCGCATAAAGGAGTTCCGTTAACCCTCTGGATCGAAGATCGCTCAATGTGCGACGAAAGATCCCCAACACAAACTCCTCTTCGCGCAAAATCATCAGCGCTTGCACAGCAAAACGCATTAATCGCCTTTTGATTGTACAGACATCAGGTTTTAATAACACGGATGTTGCCTTGTGAAAATGCCTGTAACCATAAGTACGGAGGATTTCAGTCAGGAGCGTTTTACGATCGCGGAAATCATGGTAAAGCGTAGCCTGCGCACAGCGCATCTCCCACGCTAACCTATTGAAAGATAATGCATCGTATCCAGCGAGACAAAAAATTCTTCCGGCCTCACGAAGAACATGTTCGCGATCTCTCTTCTCAGATTCCATCTCGCCTCCGGCCACTGCTCAGCCCATATGCACTGTCACATTGAGAAACATTTTCTTGACATCGCAATCTTAGTGGATCAAAACTATACCGTACAGTTCAGAAATAAACAAAACCAGGCTTGACAGCTTGCTTTCGCGATAAGGCCGGATTTCTGTGGTACCGACAGTCTTACTCAAGGCTTAAGTCATAAACGTCTTAATTAAAGGATTCTGCAGATGAGCATTTTCTCTCAGGCAATGCGCCTGACATGTATGGCTGTGCTGCCAGGGCTGATCGCTGGGTGCTCGGGTCATGATCCCGTCCGTTATTCTGGACTTGACTCAGCGTCAGTCCTGAAACCCAACACCGGTGTTAAGGCCGATCGCATCCCTTTTCGCTACAGCCCTCAGACAGACTGGAAAAAATTTAACAGCATCATTATTGACCCTGTCCTGATTTATCAGGGGCCTGACAATCAGTTTGGTGATATGCCTCAATACGACCGACAAAAACTGGCCAGTTATATGCAGGAGAAATTTTCTTCCGCCTTACGCCCCCGTTTTGGTGAAGCGACAAGCCCCTCACCAACGACTCTGCGGCTAAGACTGACATTGACAGGTGCAGACACAACGACTCAGTTCGTGGGAACGTTTACGAAATTTGACCTCGCAGGTGGTCCGTACAATATCGTTCAGTCGATCCGTGGCGGACAAGGCATGCTCAGTGGCTATGTCAACTATGCCGTTGAAATCTATGACTCCTCAACAAATAAGCTGCTGCATGCCTATGTGGCAAAACAGTACCCAAACGCCATGAATATCTCTGCAACAATCGGCTCTCTTAGTGCGGCAGAGGTGGGAATTGATAAAGGTGCGCAAGAGCTGGCAGAAATCGTGAAATAAACGTCAATTGCTCAACGTATCTGCGAGGAAGGTAAAGACTGATGGCAGGTTTGTTCCAATACACGGCCGGCTCGCTGGACTTGCCTTCACTGCTGTTTCCTCCGACAGCTCAGATGACCAGATCCTGGATGAAAGGCGGCAGATGAACACATCTGCCGCCACCCGATAACTTAACGTTACTGATGCACCCAATGAAAATCTACCCTGAGCTGATTGTTTGCCCGCAATGTAACACCCTGTACCGCTACCACATCGATATCACGGGCAGCACAGCATGTTGTGTGCGCTGTCACTCCGTACTCTGGCGAAACAGAAGTCCTGACACGGCTTTTATGCTGCCGCTTACCCTATCAGCACTTATCACTTTTTCCCTCGCCTGCATTTACCCGGTCATGGTGGTTAATTTCAATGGAATCAGCAACGACATCACTCTCTGGCAGACGGCGTGGGCGCTGGCAGATGATGAGATCTTTCCATTGATGGCAATGTTAACGGCATTTCTCCTTATTGTTGCGCCGCTAATACAAATTGTCCTTCTGCTCTGGATACTCGTATTTGCGCATTTCAAACGGCGCGCGCCTGGTTTTGTCATCATGATGAAAACGCTAAGTTGGCTGTGGCCCTGGGGTATGGCGGAGGTCGGTGTACTGGGCTTTCTGGTTGCCGCAATTAAGCTCTCTACCCTGCTGGAGGTAGCTCCCGGCACCGGCGGTTGGGCGCTGGTCGCGTCCGTGGCACTGATGATTATCGTAACCAGTCGCGATCTACAGTCTTTGTGGATATTTTGCCCGTTCGGTTTACAAGCAGAGGGTGAACATGCGTAGGCCGCTGCTTGCCCATAAAGTTGGAGTGACGGGCTGCCAATTTTGTCATCTGGTATTTCAGTCCGCTCCGGGCACCTCACAACGCTGTCCCCGCTGTCACTCACGGCTAAATCCTCCTGACAGAAAAAGTCTCGGTCGTTCATGCGCCCTTCTCATCGCCGCCGTTATTGCCTACATACCGGCAAATCTGTCACCCGTGATGTTCACCAGTCTGTTCGGCCGCGGGAAAGAAAGTACGATTATGGAAGGGATTGTCGATTTCTGGAACACAGGTTCGTACGGTATCGCCGTGCTTATCTTTACTGCCAGCGTGGTAATCCCGTGTTTGAAGTTCTTTTCCATTGCGGTACTGCTGGCCAGTTCCGCAGTCCGGAGCCAGTGGGCGCAAAGAGAACGCACCAGGCTTTATCACATTACCGAATGGATTGGCTGCTGGTCCATGCTGGATGTCATTGTCGTCGGTGTCGTCAGCGGACTGGTTCAATTTCATTCCCTTAGTGAAGCTGAACCCAGGGCGGGGATCTTTTATTTTGGTCTGGTCGTTGTTCTGACAATGCTCTCCGCACTCAGTTTTGACCCAAGATTGATCTGGGAAGATGATGAATGAAGCAAACACTGCCTGGTAACCCAAAGTTTATCCGCACCAACTGGCGCAATATTTTGCTATGGCTTGTGCCGGTGATTGCCCTGCTGACCAGCCTTTCCATACTGGTGCAAACGAAACTGACCAAAGGACCGGAGATAACCATTTCTTTTCGCAGTGCTGCCGGACTGGAGGCAGGGAAAACAACGGTAAAATATAAAGATGTTACCGTGGGAATCGTCAAAGAAATCATTCTCAGCGCCGATAATTCTGCAGTACTGGCACGAGTTCAACTGGCAAAAAGTGCAGAGAGCCTTATCCGTAAAGATACCCGCTTCTGGGTGGTCAGACCGCGTGTCGGTATCAGCGGGGTCAGCGGCATCGATACGCTCCTCTCCGGCCCATATATTGGTATGGACAAAGGGAAATCAGTCGAAAGCAGGCGCGAATTTTACGGGCTGGAAACGCCCCCGACGCTCATTGGTGATGTACATGGCAGTCAGTTCACTATAGAAGCCGCCGATCTGGGATCGCTCGATATTGGTTCTCCGATTTATTACCGTCGGGTACAGGTAGGCCGGGTAGCGTCGTACCATCTCAGAGAGGACGGTGCTGGTATCATTCTTAAGGTTTTTATTGATGCTCCCTACGATCGGTTAGTGACATCTGAGACACGCTTCTGGAATGTCAGCGGAATTGATCTGTCGGTCGGGGCCGACGGCGTTCGCCTGAAGACGCAGACGGTTGCGACTATTCTTGCCGGAGGTATTGCATTCGCCTCCACTGCTCACGGTAATCCACAACGCAACGGTGAAAACATCCGTTATACGCTAGCGTCTGACGAGGCCAGCGCTCTGGCTCAACCCGATGGCCCAGCCATCTCATTCAGGTTGCGCTTTGAACGCTCGCTACGCGGGCTTGTCATTGGCGCACCGGTTCAGTTTTCCAGTGTGGTGATTGGACGGGTGACATCCATTAATCTTGATTACAACCCAGCTGGCTATCGCTTCCCTACAATCGTTGAAATTAACGTCTATCCATCCCGTATTGGTCAGGTTCTGGCAAAGTTACCCCATCCAACGAAAACCGATGACGAGGAACAGATCGCGGCGCTTTTTGTCCGCGATCTTGTCTCTCAGGGCCTGCGTGCCCAGGCTGTTCCCAGCAATTTGCTGACGGGACAGCTTTTTATTACATTCGATTTTATACCCGATGCTCCGAAAGTCCCTTTTGATCTGGCCGCTCGCCCCCTGCAACTTCCCACCGTTAACAGCGGACTGGATAAAATTCAGGATCAAATCGCCGGGATAGCGACAAAGGTTAATAAATTGCCCCTGGAGTCTATAGGCAACAATCTGGATAACACCCTGGCTGAACTGAGTAAAACGCTCAGGATGGTTAACGGGCAGACGCTACCTGCAGCCAACCAGTTAATAAAACAAACACAAAAAACGACTGAAGGCGTACAAGATTTGATGGCGGAAGACTCCCCCCTGATTGCCAGTATCATGCAGGTACTCGAGGAATCCCGCCGGACCTTCAGGTCATTACGAGGTCTTTCAGACCAGCTCGACCGCCATCCTGAATCTTTATTGCGAGGAGCGCCACAGGATCCTACACCTGAATTTCCGGCGCAGCCCGCTCATTCCCCCCAGGAAAAACGCTAATGAAACTACTGTCGTTTTTTTCCCTACTACTGGCGATTTTTGCCATTGATGGCTGTACCTCACCACAAATAAGGAATCACACATTACTGCCGCCCGCACCTCTTTCTGGCTCATCAAATAAAGTGCCTTTTGTCATTGAGCTGCTGCCGATCGGCGTGCCAGAACAGCTGGATATAACGCAGGTAGTCCTGCGTCAGGATGGCAATACGATGCTGGTACTTAATAACGATCGGTGGCTGAGCCCCCCCTCAGAAGAAATGCATTCAGCCCTTTCACCCCAGATAGCGCAGCGGCTAGGGACTCAAGATATATCGGGTTTACCTAAGGTGGAGGAAAAACAGGTCATGAGGATACAGATACAACTCCGACGTTTTGACCTCTGGCCTGGGAATCAAGTCCGACTCGATGCAGACTGGAGCCTCTCAACAAGGAACGGTGGTCAACGCCAGAGGCTCCTCTGCCAGAGCCGGCTTTCCATGAGCGCACCCGCCGACTATCTACAGGTTTTCCCGGTCGCTCAGCGCCTGGTTACTCTGCTCGCGATCGAGATTGCAGACACCGCTGCATACTGGCACTCTTCTGAGTCAGCCAGTTGTACACAACAAAAATGACAATGTAACCTACTGATATTATATCGAAACATGAAATGACGAAAGAATGAAAAACCCTTCGGCCTGACGCTCAATCGTCTCTTATGTAAACGAACCGCCGCAATACCAGTTGCTGACAGGCAAGGTGCCTGTTTTCTTATTCGCTCCGGGGAAGCGCGCCATAAAGAAACAAATGCACCCCTTTTCTGGCCATTAAATTGATCTGGGCGGATGTATAGCGCGGTAAATCGCGTTTGAGGATCATTGCATCGGCCTCTGCTTTCACCAGAGCGGTAAACTGGGCCGCTCTTATCACAGGATCGCCTTCGGTCAACTCTCCTTTACGCATCGCTTCTGCCATCAACATGGAGAGTGTCCCCATACTTTCACTTATTCCTGATTCGATGAATAGTGAACCAATATCAGAATGTCCGGCCTCACCGATAACAACGCGATAAATTTGTAGCGCCTGGTTATCCCCGGCAAGTACCTGCAGCATTCTCTCGCCAAATCGGATGAGTTTTTGCTCCAGGGTCAAACTGGCATTTTTCACATCGAGGAGATCGCTTGCTGCTTCGCTCAAAAAACGAGTGCTGTAGGTACGAACGACTGTTTCAAATAACTCTTCTTTCGAAGAGAAGTAGTTGTAAAGCGTCGCCTTGGAACCACCCACGCGCTTTGCCACTTCATTCATCGAGGCGCGTTCGTACCCCATCTCCTGGAAAATGCGTGATGCGGCATCAATTATGGCTTTTCTGCGCTCTTCGGTAAGCGTTCTCATCTCTTTGCCTCACATAAGTAAACCAATATGTACAGTTATTAAAGTGAACATAACATAAATTATACTGTTATGAAATTTTTCATAGCGCACCGATTATTATAAAATCACTTTATTATTTATCCGAACGACTGCCGAGCTACCTTGTTGCTTTCTCTCCCCCTCTCCGTTTCGTGACCTGTTGACAACGTCGCTTCTCTTTGCGCGCCCGTAGCCACGAGATATCGGCCTATCCCCTTGAACAGCGCTTTTCACAACAGACCGGCCCGTTTGCCTGACTCCCCCGATAAAAGCCATAACAGTCAGGCAACTGTTATCACAAAAAATAGCCTTTCTGCCTCTGCAACCCGAAACTCTCGCCGCCTAGAATTGCGCTGAATCAATTTTCTTGCGGAGTTCTGCATGTTCGGTCTTGATGCATTCCACCTGGCGCGAATTCAATTCGCCTTTACCGTCTCATTTCACATTATCTTTCCCGCCATAACCATCGGCCTGGCCAGCTATCTGGCGATACTGGAAGGGTTGTGGCTGAAGACAAAAAATCCTGTCTGGCGCTCGCTTTACCACTTCTGGTCAAAGATTTTCGCCGTTAACTTCGGCATGGGCGTCGTCTCCGGTCTGGTGATGGCCTACCAGTTCGGCACCAACTGGAGCGGTTTTTCCGAGTTTGCCGGCAGTATTACCGGCCCGCTGCTGACTTATGAAGTCCTGACCGCCTTCTTCCTTGAGGCCGGGTTCCTCGGGGTCATGCTCTTTGGCTGGAACCGCGTCAGCCCCGGCATGCACTTTTTCGCCACCTGCATGGTCGCGCTGGGGACCATCATCTCGACCTTCTGGATCCTCGCCTCCAACAGCTGGATGCAGACGCCGCAGGGGTTTGAAATCGTTAACGGCCAGGTGGTTCCCGTCGACTGGTTCGCGGTTATCTTCAACCCGTCGTTCCCGTATCGTCTGCTTCATATGACGGTAGCGGCTTTTCTTAGCAGCGCGCTGTTCGTCGGCGCCTCGGCGGCGTGGCATCTCCTGCGCGGTAATAACACGCCGGCAATTCGCGCAATGTTTTCAATGGCGCTGTGGATGACGCTTATCGTTGCCCCCATTCAGGCGATGATTGGCGATATGCACGGCCTGAACACCCTGAAACATCAGCCGGCAAAAATTGCCGCCATCGAGGGACACTGGGAAAACCGGCCGGGGGAACCGACGCCCCTGCTGCTGTTCGGCTGGCCGGATATGGCGCAGGAGCGCACCCGCTATGGCCTTGAGATCCCGGCACTCGGTAGCCTGATCCTGACGCATAGTCTGGATAAACAGGTTCCTGCCCTGAAAGAATTCGCGCCGCAGGACCGCCCCAACTCGACTATTGTCTTCTGGTCATTTCGCCTGATGGCCGGGCTCGGCATGCTGATGATCCTGCTTGGAGCGCTGGCGCTGTGGCTGCGCTACCGCCAGCGCCTGTATCAGTCGAAACCCTTTCTGCGCTTTGCCCTGTGGATGGGCCCTTCCGGGCTGATTGCCATTCTCGCCGGTTGGGTCACCACCGAGGTGGGCCGTCAGCCCTGGGTGGTCTATGGCGTACAGCGCACTGCCGATGCCGTCTCCGCCCATGGCGACCTGCATATGACTATCAGTCTGCTGACCTTTTTCATCGTCTATAGCTCGGTATTTGGCGTCGGCTACAGCTATATGCTGCGCCTGATCCGCAAAGGACCGCAGACCTTCAATCCACCGCTATCCGGTACCCCGGCCCGCCCGCTCTCCGCGGCAACGGAAGGTTTTCAGCATAAGGAGTCCCGCTAATGGGGATCGATCTCTCAGTTATCTGGTTCGTCATTATCGTCTTCGCCACCCTGATGTACATCGTGATGGATGGCTTCGATTTAGGGATCGGCATTTTGTTCTCGACCACCCGCGATGCTGAAGACCGTAACGTCATGGTTAACAGCGTGGCGCCGGTCTGGGACGGCAACGAAACCTGGCTGGTGCTTGGCGGCGCCGGGCTGTTCGGCGCGTTTCCCCTCGCCTATGCGGTGATTATCGATGCGCTGGCGATCCCGCTAACGTTAATGCTCATCGGCCTGATTTTTCGCGGCGTGGCTTTTGAGTTTCGCTTTCAGGCAACGCCGTCACACCGCCCGTTCTGGGATCGCGCTTTTCTTGGCGGCTCGCTGCTGGCCACCTTTTCCCAGGGGGTGGTTGTTGGGGCGGTCATTAATGGCTTTTCGGTGAGCGGACGCGCGTTTAGCGGCGGGATGCTCGACTGGCTGACGCCGTTTACCCTGTTCTGCGGTCTCGGATTGACTATTGCCTATGCGCTGCTGGGCGCCACCTGGCTGGTCATGAAGAGCGAAAACCCGCTGCAGGACAAAATGCGCCATACCTCGCGGACGCTGCTGCTGGCGCTGCTGATCGCAATCGCCGTCATCAGCCTGTGGACACCGCTGGCGCAGCCGGCCATCGCCGCCCGTTGGTTCACTCTGCCGAACCTCTTTTTCCTGCTGCCGGTTCCCCTGCTGGTTGTGGCGTTAGGGGCCTGGCTGTGGCGGGACCTGCGCAACCCACACCGCCATGCGCTGCCCTTTATTCTGACGCTGGGCCTGGTGTTTCTCGGCTTCAGCGGTCTGGGGATCAGTATCTGGCCACACATTATTCCGCCGGGCATTACGCTGTGGCAGGCCGCCGCGCCGCCGCAGAGCCAGGGTTTCATGCTGGTAGGCGCCCTGCTGATTATTCCGGTGATCCTCGGCTATACCTTCTGGAGCTATTACGTGTTTCGCGGCAAAGTCCAACATGGTGAGGGGTATCATTGATGAATCAGTCACGGCTGAAGCAATTATTATGGATGGTCGCGCTGTGGGGGACCAGCGTGCTGGCGCTGGGGGCAGTCAGTATGCTTTTTCGCTTTTTAATGACCGCGGCCGGGCTGAAAGTTTAATCCCCGGCGCTGCGGATTACTCTGATTAGCAAGAACTCCATTGTCTCTCCATTTTTATTTGCTGAAATCTCAAAGCACATAAAAATAAAGGATGTAGCGATGAAAAAGATTGTCTTGTTATCTGCGGCGATGTCGTTGGCGCTCTCTTCCCTGACCTTTGCGGCCGATAATCCCCCGCCGCCTCCGGGGAAAGCGGCCGCAGGCCAACAGCATAACGGCCACAATAAGAACCTGCAGCAGCACAGCGCTAAACGGCCAGCGCAGAGCGCACAGCATAACGGCAAACCGTCGTCGAAAGGCAAGTCGCCCGCACACGGCAACCAACAGCCGCCGAAAGACAGCCAGCACGATGGCAAACCGTTGCCACCGAAAAAATAATCCTGCTGTGGCCCGACGCGTGCATCGCGCCGGGCTTTTTTTCGCCATTCGTCAGGAAAGACTGACGCAGACTTTGCTCTTCTTTGATAACCCGATAATAAAGCTCAAGAAATTCAGAGCATAGTAGCCCCACTCGTCTGTCACTGGAAATAGATATGCTCAAGAGATGCGTTTCGGCGTTAGTGCTGATGTGTGCGTTATTTTCCGGCCATCTGCTGGCCCGCAAACAAGGACATGAATACTTCCCGGTACAAAGCCTCGAACAGCAGCTGCTGCACGAGGCCGACAGTGATGAGCTGCGCAGCCAGCGGAACGAGGCCGCCGCCGATCTGCGCGAACGTCACCACTGGCAGAATGCGCGCAAACCAAAAATGGACTTCCGCCAGTAGCGTCTGCCGTCGATCAGGCGCCTTTACGCTTTGGCAGGGTCTTCAACAGCTCATCCGGACTGACCGAGGCGACAACGCTCCCCGGAAGCGGCATTTTCAAAATATGATTTTTCATTTTGCCGATGACGTGCATTTCGCACGGACGGCAGTCGAATTTCAGCGTCAGCACTTCATCACCGTGAATGAGCTGCATCGGCGTCGCTTTCCAGCTCTTAATCGACCCCTTGGCCTGCTTCGGACATAAATTGAAGGCAAAACGCAGACAGTGTTTAGTGATCATCACCGGCACGTCGCCCTTCTCTTCATGCGCTTCATAGGCCGCATCGATCAGCTTTACGCCATAGCGCTGGTAAAACGCACGCGCCTTATGGTTATAGACGTTGGCAAGGAACGACAGATGGGTTTCAGGGTAAACCGGCGGCGGCACGGAAACCGCTTTACGCTGGCCGCGCGGCGCGGCATTCACCCGCGCCTCGTCCAGGCGTTCTACCGTTTCCCGACGCAGTTGGTTCAGCAGGCTATTCGGCACAAACAGCGCCCCGGGGAGATTGATCTGCACATCGCGGGCAAAATAGATAGTCTGCCCCAGCTTGGCCACGCCGTCCCGCAGGTTCGCCAGCGCTTTCTCCGCCTGGGTCGCTTCGGCAAACTCGCCGTCCAGGGTGTGGGTGACGCTGACGCCATCTTCGCAGGTCATCGTCAGCACCAGCTGCTCCTGCCAGCCGCTGAGGTTGATGTCGACCGCAATCCGCCGCTCGCTGGAGGTCTTTTGCAAAGCCTGCTGCCAGTTATGGTCGAGGTTACGGTTCAACACCTGGTGCGGCCGAACTTTATGCAGATCGGCCGGCATCTCGTTCGGCCATACGCGATAGCGATTTTCGCCGGTTTTTTCCACCGTGTTGGCGCGGAAACCGACGATTTCGCGCTTAATCATCACGTTGAGGCCATCGCCATTGGTCAGCGCCTCGGTCACTTCAACATCCAGGTGGTCTTTAGCCACTTTCAGCACTTCACCCACCGGCAGGCCGATAAATTTCGGTGAATCAAACGCGCCGATGTCGCCTTTGCGCGCATTGACAAAGTAGTCGGTGCTGCCGCGATGGAAGGTTTTATCCGTCGAGGGGACGAAAAAGTGTTCGGTGCGCCCGGCGGACGAACGCATCAGATCGCCGCGATCTTCAATAATCGCGTCGAGCATCTGACGATAGTGCGCGGTGATGTTCTTCACGTAGCTCATATCTTTGTAGCGACCTTCAATTTTGAAGGAGCGCACGCCGGCATCGATCAACTGGGCCAGGTTGGCGGTCTGATCGTTGTCTTTCATCGACAGAAGGTGTTTCTCATAGGCCACCACGCGGCCCTGGTCATCTTTCAGGGTATACGGCAAACGGCACGCCTGGGAGCAGTCGCCGCGGTTGGCGCTGCGCCCGGTCTGGGCATGAGAGATATTGCACTGCCCGGAATAGGCCACGCACAGGGCGCCGTGAATAAAGAACTCGATCGTCGCGTCGGTATTATCGTAAATCGCTTTAATCTGTTGCAGGTTCAGCTCGCGCGCCAGCACGATTTGGCTAAAGCCGACGTCGGAGAGGAATTTTGCCTTCTCCACGCTGCGGATATCGCACTGGGTGCTGGCGTGCAGCTCAATCGGCGGAATATCCAGCTCCATCACCCCCATATCCTGCACGATCAGCGCATCAACGCCGGTTTCATACAGGTCGGTAATCAGTCGCTGCGCCGGTTCCAGCTCATCATCGTGCAGGATCGTATTCAGCGTCACAAAGATTTTCGCGCCGTAGCGATGGGCGAAAGGCACCAGTCCGGCGATATCGCTGAGGCTGTTGCTGGCGTTGTGGCGTGCGCCGAAACCCGGTCCGCCGATATAAACCGCGTCTGCGCCGTGTAAAATCGCTTCACGGGCGATCCCGACATCGCGGGCGGGGCTAAGAAGTTCAAGATGATGGTTGTGCAGGCGCATACGCTCGTCGTTATCCGTTATAGGGGGTCGAAATGGCGGCTATTGTAGTCAGAAGTGGGCACAGACGAAATCATTTTCCATCACGGGGAATGGGTGAATTTTCAGTTTCCAGCAAAGCATTGAAGGAAAAGGTATTTCCTTCGCAAAACGTCTACGGTTACAGTCATCACGTATTCCGGATTTTCCTCGTCACGTTGTGAGTGGTTACATTAATCATTTGATTGGCCGCAGGTTAAATCTCTGCGGCTTTTTCTTTGGGATAATGAATCAGCGAGTGAAAATGGGCCGTTTGCGCGCCGCTGTTACGATAGGCATGCGCCAGATCTCCGGCAAACCGCCGCCCTTCTCCGCTCGTTAGCGTCAGCCACTCCCCCTGCAGACACAGATCCAGCACGCCGCTTATCACCACCACATGTTCAATCACCCCTTTCTCGTGCGGCGTGGATTCGCTGAGCGCGCCGGGGGCGAGAGTAATCGAGAAGTGGTCAAAACGCAGCTCCGGGTCCCACGGGAAAATGGGCGTCACCACCATCGCCTGCTGCTGCGGGTCAAAGGCGGTCGGCGCGGTCGATTCATCGGCGACGATAAACGCCGAGAAAGGCACGTTCAGACCGGTGGCGATTTTCCACAAGGTCGCTACCGTCGGGCTGGATTCATTTCGCTCAACCTGCCCGAGCATCGCTTTTGACACCCCGGTCTCTTCCGCCAGTCGCGACAGACTCCAGCCGCGCTGTTGACGCAGCGTTTTCAGGGTCGTCGCCAGATGTTGCGCAATATTCATTCCACCTCCTGATATGCTCAGCAGAAATTATACGCGCATTCGTATGATTCTACAGGGAGTTTCGTCGGGAAACGTGTCTGGAACTGCCGGGACGACGATAACGGCGGCATGGAAAGAGGGAAAAGATGGTTGTGCGTTATAGCGCACGGTGCTACATTTTGTCGGATGTTATAACGCACAAGAGGTCACTATGCGCTCGTTCTCACTCCCGCTGCCAACGCTGCTCGCCGGGTTTATCGCCGTCCTGGTCGGCTACGCCAGCTCAGCCGCCATTATCTGGCAAGCCGCCGCCAGCGCAGGTGCCAATGCGGATCAGATAGCCGGCTGGATGACGGCCCTCGGCCTGGGGATGGGGATCAGCACGCTGGCCCTCACGCTATGGCGCAAAGTGCCGATCCTCACCGCCTGGTCAACCCCCGGCGCCGCGCTACTGGTCAGCGGCTTACCGGGCGCGACGCTGAACCAGGCGGTCGGCGTGTTTATCTTTGCCAATGGTCTAATGGTGCTATGCGGGCTGACCGGCCTTTTTGCCCGGCTGATGAAAATTATCCCCCACTCGCTCGCCGCCGCCATGCTGGCAGGGATTTTACTGCGCTTCGGCCTGCAGGCCTTCGCCACCCTTGAAGACCATCTCCTGCTGTGCGGCGCAATGCTGGCAGCCTGGCTGCTGTGTAAAGCGCTGTATCCACGCTTTGCGGTGGTGGCTGCGCTGCTGGTCGGCGGCGCCATCGCCGTGTTCTCCGGCAATGTCGCCGGGAACCACATCAGCCTTGCTTTTGTCGCCCCGGAATATATCGCGCCGCAGTTTACCCCGTCACTGCTGCTCAGCGTCGGCGTGCCGTTCTTCCTGGTCACCATGGCCTCGCAAAACGCCCCCGGGTTCGCCACGATGCAGGCTTCCGGTTATCGGGTGCCCGTGTCGCCGCTGATTGTCGCGACCGCCGGACTGGCGCTGATACTGTCCCCTTTTGGCGTCTACTCCATCTGTATTGCCGCCATTACCGCCGCCATCTGCCAAAGTCCGGAGGCCCATCCTGACCCGCAGCGGCGCTGGCTGGCCGCTGCCGCCGCGGGCGGTTTTTATCTGCTGGCCGGGCTGTTCGGCGGTTCGATTACCGCCTTGATGTCCGCGCTGCCGACGGCGTGGATTCAGATGCTGGCAGGGCTGGCGCTGCTCGGGACGCTTGGCGGGAGTCTGTTTCAGGCGCTGAATCAGGAGAATGAACGCGATGCGGCGGGGGTGACGTTTCTGGTCACCGCCAGCGGCGTGACCTTAGCGGGAATCGGCTCGGCATTCTGGGGGCTGGTGCTCGGCGGCGTGAGTTTCGCCCTGCTGTCAGCGCTGCGCCGCACGTAACTGAGAAGGCGTCAGACCGGTGGCGCTTTTCACCCGGTTGCTGAAATGGCTGGCGGAGCTGAAACCGCAGGCCATCGCGATATCGGTCAACGGCCGGGCGCTGCGGCAGATAAGCTCCTGTGCTTTGACCATCCGCCTCTGCATCACATACTGGTGCGGCGCCATGTTCATTGACTGCCGGAACATCCGCGCGAAGTGATATTCGCTGAGCGCCGCCTCCTGCGCCAGATCGGCCAGCGTCAGCGGTTGATCCAGGTTCTCCTCAACCCACGCCAGCAGATTACGCAGAACGTGCGGCGCCAGGCCACCGGAGACCGTGGGCAACCGCCACTGAACGTTCGAGTAGTGCTGAATAAGATGGGTCAGCAGCAGCGTGCTGGCGGAGCTTAAGGTCAGCTGGTTGGCCTGCTGCTGCCAGTCGTAATCGAGAAGAAACTGGCGATAGACGGCGGTAATTTTATCATCCCGGGAAAAGGTCTGTTCCTGCAGACTAAACGAGGCCGGGCTGCGGTCCCAGATCTGCTCGCCGACCCGACGCAGATGGTCGTCGGTACAGTACAGATGCACGAACGAGAGGTCGCCGCGAATATCCCATGTGCTCTCAGCCCCCTTTGGCATCAGGCAAAAACGGTCCGGACCCCCGCCGTTTTTCCAGCCAGCGGGGGTTTTCTGATAACTTTCGTAGCCATCCGCGACGTACAGACTCAGGGTATGGTGGTCGCTGCGCACCGTCACCGTATCGCGATTGTTATACCACGCCGCCAGTTGAATACCGGAGTTAAGCTCCACCGTCTCTCGCAGGACGGCTTTTTGTCGGCGTAATGTTTCGAACGTCCCGTAAGCCATGGCCTTCACACATCTGATTTCGTAAACCCCTAGTCTATGAAGAGTCGGCAGCGGATACCAGATCTCTCCGGTCATTCGGTAAAAATAAGCGCAAGAATTTGCAAGTCCAGCCCGCAAGGATGACAGCGGCGGCGCTCAATAACCGCCACACTGCGTCTTTGGTGTGCTTATGGGAGAAATATTTTGAACGCAATACTGTACGGGCTGGTGGTCGTTATCTGGGGAACGACATGGATTGCCATCTTTTTACAACAGGGTCCGGTCTCCGCGCCGGTCTCCATTTTCTGGCGTTTCGCGGTCGCCAGCGTCACGATGCTGGCGATACTGCTGGCAACCCGTCGTCTGCGTCCGCTGGCGCTGCGCGATCATCTGTTCTGTGTCGTGCAGGGCTGCTGCGTCTTCTGTTTCAACTTCTGGTGCTTTTATACCGCCGCCGCGCACATCAACACCGGTCTTGAATCGGTTATTTTTTCCATGGCGGTCCTGTTTAACGCCATCAACGGGTTTATTTTCTTCCGTCAGCAGCCGCCCGCTCGTTTCTGGCTTGCCGCCGCGCTTGGCCTCGTGGGGATTATCACGCTGTTCTGGGACGATCTGCTCAGTAACGGGCTCAACGCCTCCCTGCTGTGGGGAATTGGTCTCAGCGCGCTGGGAACCTACGGTTTTTCTCTCGGCAATATGCTCAGTATGCGCCACCAGCGCCGTGGTCTGGAAACCCTGACCACCAACAGCTGGGCGATGCTCTACGGCACCCTGGTGATGGGAGCTATCGCTCTGGTGCGCGGCGATGATTTCACGCCCCAGTGGACGCTGAGCTATATGGGCGCGCTGCTATACCTGGCGCTGTTCGGATCGGTGATTGCGTTCGGCGCTTACTTTACGCTGGTTGGCCGGATTGGCGCCGGAAAAGCCGCCTACAGTACCCTGCTGTTCCCGCTGGTGGCCCTGACGATTTCGACCTTTTACGAAGGCTACGTCTGGCACAGCAACGCGGTTATCGGGCTGGCGCTGATTCTGGTGGGGAATCTGGTGATGTTTGCCCGTCCCGAGCAGTGGTTCCTGCGCCGCAGACTGGCTTAATTCCTGCCGGCTGACATAAAACAGGCGCCCTCGTGAAGGGCACCTGAGACTTGTGACAAGCCTGTTTTGAACATCGTGCCCACATTTTGCCGGGTGGCGGCTGACGCCTGACCCGGCCTACAAAACCCGTCATCGCTAAGATTTGCACAAGCTCTGTAGGCCCGTACAAGCGCAGCGCCATCGGGCAATTTAAGAGGCTTGCTCTGTCAACAATCCAGTGCGCTATCCCGAAGGGTGCCTGAGATTCATGACAGGCCCGTTTTAAACATCGTGCCCACGTTTTGCCGGGTGGCGGCTGACGCCTGACCCGGCCTACAAAACCCGTCATCGCTAAGATTTGCACAAGCTCTGGAGGCCCGTACAAGCGCAGCGCCGTCGGGCAATTTAAGAGGCTTGCTCTGTCAACAATCCAGTGCGCTATCCCGAAGGGTGCCTGAGATTCATGACAGGCCCGTTTTAAACATCGTGCCCACGTTTTGCCGGGTGGCGGCTGACGCCTGACCCGGCCTACAAAACCCGTCATTGCTAAGATTTGCACAAGCTCTGGAGGCCCGTACAAGCGCAGCGCCGTCGGGCAATTTAAGAGGCTTGCTCTGTCGACAATCCAGTGCGCTATCCCGAAGGGTGCCTGAGATTCATGACAGGCCCGTTTTAAACATCGTGCCCACGTTTTGCCGGGTGGCGGCTGACGCCTGACCCGGCCTACAAAACCCGTCACCGCTAAGATTTGCACAAGCTCTGTAGGCCCGTACAAGCGCAGCGCCGTCGGGCAATTTAAGAGGCTTGCTCTGTCGACAATCCAGTGCGCTATCCCGAAGGGTGCCTGAGATTCATGACAGGCCCGTTTTAAACATCGTGCCCACATTTTGCCGGGTGGCGGCTGACGCCTGACCCGGCCTACAAAACCCGTCATCGCTAAGATTTGCACAAGCTCTGTAGGCCCGTACAAGCGCAGCGCCGTCGGGCAATGTGATTTGCCAACAATCTGAGACGCCCTTCAGGAGGCGCCTTTTGCGTTGTCGCAGGATTATTTCTGCGTTGGGTCAAATTTCACGGCATCGATCGCCATGTCATCAATCACCTGTTTCAGGGTATCAATGGTCATCGGCGTACTTTCGTTCGCCAGCGCTTTGCCTTCGCCCTTACGCACCACTTTGACCACCGGTTTATTGGTCGCCGGGTCAATCAACTCCCCTTCAAAGTAGAGGTTGGTATCCATTGTCCGGTGCCCGGTCGCCATCTGCGTTCCTGCCACCACCATCGCGACCGGAACCACTTCATAGAATTGCAGCCCCTCTTTACTGGAATCCACGCCGGTGATCGCGCCGCGGAAAATCAGGCTGCGCGGGCCGGGTTTCGCTACCAGCGGTTTACGCTCGGCTATCGCCTGCTTCATCTGTTTGTTGGTATAAGTGAGAATATCGCTCAGCGCTTTTTCCCCGACCTGGGTAGAGGGTTTTGGCACCGGGTAATAGGTAATCGGGTTATAGACGATGCTATCGTAGTTTTGCGGATTGTAATCCGCAGCGATCCAGCGCAGTTCTGGCTTACCAGAAGCCGACGTCGTTTCTTTTAAGTTCGAATAGTCTTTTAAGAAACCAGAATATTTTTCCGGGGCGGCAATTTTTGAGGCACAGCCCGCGAGTGCTAACAGACCAGCAAGTGCTGCCACTTTAAAAATGAAATGAGTACGCATGAGTGAATCCCTGTAAATGCAGTTGTCGGCGCGATTTATAGCAAAATACCAAGGTAAGTTTTGTGACAAAAAAAGGGGAACGTCAAACGTTTGAAAAAATAAATCCGCCACGGTGGGCGGATTGACATTTATTGTTTACTTTATGTCGACCTGATAGAAAATATGCTTGCCAAAAGGATCAATTTCATAGTCAGAAATTTCTTTGCGTACCGGTTCAAAAATAGTCGAATGCGCAATCATCACCGCCGGCATTTGGTCATGCATCATCTGCTGCGCCTGTTTATACAGCGCTTCGCGTTTTGGACGATCGGTAATCGATTTTGCCTCGGCGATAATTTTATCAAATGGCTGATAGCACCATTTCGCCGAGTTAGAGCCGCCGTTCGCCGACTGACAGGTAAATAGCGGCCCGAAGAAGTTGTCGGGATCGCCGGTCGCCGTGGTCCAGCCCATCAACGCCGCCTGATGCTCGCCATCTTTTACCCGCTTCAGATATTCACCCCATTCATAGGTGGTGATTTTGGTCTGTACGCCGATTTTAGCCCAGTCGGCCTGAATCATTTCCGCCATCCGCTTAGCGTTGGGGTTATAAGGACGCTGCACCGGCATCGCCCACAGATCGATCGTTAACGGACCGCTAATACCCGCCTCCTGCAGCAGCGTTTTGGCTTTCTGCGGGTCATAGTCATAATCTTTCAGTTCCGCGTCCGCGCTCCATACCCCCGGCGGCAGCAGGTTTTTCGCCTGCGTGCCGGTACCGTGGAACACCGCTTCAATAATCGCCGGCTTATTAATCGCCATCGCCAGGGCCTGACGCACTTTGACATTGTCCAGCGGCGGTTTTTGCGTATTAAAAGCAAGGAACCCGGTATTCAAGCCAGCTTTATTCAGCAGATGAATGTTTTTATTTTCCTTCATCCTGGGCAAATCGGCCGGATTAGGAAATGGCATCACCTGGCATTCATTCTTTTCCAGTTTGGCATAGCGCACCGAAGCGTCCGGGGTAATGCTAAAAACCAGCCGATCGATTTTTGCTTTCCCCTGCCAGTAGTCCGGGAAGGCGGTATAAAGAATGCGGGAATCTTTCTGATACTGCGCTAGCTTAAAGGGACCGGTGCCAATCGGGTCGGAATCGACGCGCTGCGGGGTACCGGCTTTGAGCATCGCATCCGCATATTCCGCCGATAACACAGAGGCAAAATACCACGCCAGGTCTGCCACAAACGGCGCTTCGGCGCGGGCCAACGTAAAGCGCACCGTATACTCATCAGGCTTATCAATAGCGGTAATTAACTGGCCAAACTCCAGGCTTTCAAAGTTAGAGTAGCTGCCGCCGGAGACGTTGTGATAAGGATGCTGCGGATCTTTTTGCCGCATAAAGGAGAAAATCACATCGTCGGCATTAAAATCGCGGGTGGGCGTGAAATATTTATTACTTTGAAACTTCACCCCTTTGCGTAAATGGAAGGTATAGACTTTTCCGTCGTCGCTGACCTCCCAGCTTTCCGCGAGGCTCGGCTGCAGTTCGGTGGTGCCCACCTTAAAGTCAACCAGCCGGTTATAAACCGGAACCGCGCTGGCGTCCACGCTGGTACCGGAGGTGTAGAGCTGAGGATTGAAATTCTCCGGCGATCCTTCGGAGCAGTAAACCAGCGTTTTTGCGCTCACGGCGGAACCAAACGTGAGTGCCGTTATTGTCAGAGCAAGCGTGGTGAGTTTGCGTTGCATAACGTTTTCCTTTTTTAATTTGTCAGCTAATGAATAGCTTGTTGTTTTCCTGCCCATACATAACACTAAAGCCAGATTGCAAACACCTGAAAAAATAAATAAAGAAGGAATCACTATGCCATCTCCACTTGCCAGTCAATTGACCCAGCGCTTCTTCCGCTACCTGGCCATCAGCAGCCAAAGCGACCCGCGCGCTACCACGCTGCCAACCACGCCGGGACAACATGAGATGGCCCGCGAGCTTGCCGACGAGTTACGCCGCCTTGGGCTGGACGATATCGTGATTGATGACCATGCCACCGTCACCGCGGTAAAAAGAGGGAATGTCCCGGGCGCGCCGCGGATTGGCTTTATCACCCACATCGACACCGTGGACGTCGGGCTGTCCCCGGACATTCATCCACAAATTTTGCGTTTTACCGGCGAGGATCTGTGCCTGAATAGTGAAAAGCAGATCTGGCTGCGGGTTGCCGAGCATCCGGAGATTCTCGCCTACCCGGACGAAGAGATTATTTTCAGCGATGGCACCAGTGTGCTCGGCGCCGACAACAAATCGGCGGTCACGGTGGTGATGACGGTGCTGGAAAACCTGACGCCGGAACATCGTCACGGTGATATCGTGGTGGCCTTCGTCCCCGATGAAGAGGTGGGCCTGCGGGGGGCGAAAGCGCTGGATCTCAGCCGTTTTGCCGTCGATTTTGCCTGGACTATCGACTGCTGCGAACTGGGCGAGATCGTGTATGAGAACTTTAACGCCGCGGCGGCGGAGATTCGCTTCACCGGGGTGACCGCCCATCCGATGTCCGCCAAAGGCGTGCTGGTCAACCCGCTACTGATGGCCGCCGATTACATCAGCCATTTCGATCGCCTGCAGACGCCAGAGCACACCGCTGGACGCGAAGGTTACGTCTGGTTTAACGGCATTCAGGGCGATCAAAACAGCACCCTGCTGCAGGCCAGCATTCGCGATTTCGACAGCGAGAGCTTTTTACGCCGCAAACAGCAGATTGGCGACGTCGCTGAACACATTGCCGCACAATACCCGACGGCCAGCGTCGAATTTTCGATTAGCGACACCTACAGCAACATCAGCAATGCCATTGGCGACGATCGCCGGGCCATTGACCTGATGTTCGAAGCCATGGAGAGCATTGGCGTGACGCCAAAACCTACGCCGATGCGTGGCGGTACCGATGGTGCGGCGCTCTCGGCAAAAGGCCTGCTAACGCCCAACTTCTTCACCGGCGCGCACAACTTCCACTCGAAATTTGAGTTTTTGCCGCTGCGCGCCTTTGAGGCCTCGTATCATACGGCGTTACAGCTCTGCCTGCTGGCGGCCCGTTAAACCGGCTTTTGCGCCAGCATGGTGGCAAAACGCAGTTTGATACGGTTGCCGTTGGCATCGGTGCGGTGCAGCTCGCCCACCTCTTCGTTGTACCTGAGGAACGACCAGCCGGCGTAGTAGCGCCGCAGTTCCTCAGGTTTAAAGGCAAACGGGAAGCCGACGGTGCAGGGATAATCGTCGGTGTCCATTGCCGCAACGATCAGGTTGTAGCCGCCCGGTCTGGTGCAACGCTGCATGTTCGCGATGAGTCCCGGAATGGTTTTTGCTTCAAGGAACATCAGTACCACGGTGGAGAGAATAAAGTCATATTCACCGTCGAAGCTTAAGCTATTCAGATCCTTGACCGCCGCCTGGAGATTGCTCAGCTCTTCCTGCGCACGAATGCTCTCCAGATTATTGATGCTCATCGGGTTTTTATCCCACGCCGTCACATCAAAGCCGTTTGCCGCCAGATAGAGGCTATTGCGCCCGTTGCCACACCCCAGATCCAGCGCTTTTCCCGGCGGCACCTGGGTCGCGGCATAGACCACTTCCGAGTGGGTACGGGTCAGCCCGTATTTATCAGTAAAGTAGTTTTCGTCACGGATAGTCATGATAAGTCCTTATTGTTTAATAATGTGGCCCGGTCGACGCGAATCAGCAATTTCCCCCGCAGCAACAGCAGAAACGTGCGTAGCAACAGCAGTCCAATAATCAGATTGGTAAAGATAAACAACGGAATCGATAAGTAATGGAACAAGCCGCTCGGCTGGCTGTGTCCAAGATGCAATCCGGTGCTGGCCAATGCGGAAATACCAAAAGAAAAGCTCCAGAAGGACGCATTGAACGGCTGCCGCAGGTACCACGGCATCAGACGTAGCATAAACAGCAGTTGTAAAAGGCCATAGCCAAACAGCAGTTTGGCGAACGTATCCGCCTCTGCGCCGTTGACGCTGAGCCAGGCGCTGCACGCCACCAGCGCTGGCGCCAGCTGGATACCCAGCGAGGTGCGCATCGCGGCGGGCAGTTCGCCATGGCTGCGTAGTCGTTGCAGAATCACCGGCTCCAGGCTCAGCCACGAGAAGATCCCGGCGCCAAGAAACACCAGCCCGGCGTCGTTAAAGCCGAGCGCCCCGCAGGCCATCGCGCTGATGAAATTGTTTGCCACCGTCGGTAAATAGAGTCCCGGCGTGGTGGCGTCGCTCGGGTGTTTTCCGCGCCATAGCCCGGCGCTCTGCCAGGCGGAATAGCTCAGCTGGAGCACCACGCCAAGGCTGAACAGCAGCAGCGAGAGCGGACGAAACCACGGTACGAAGCCGATAGCCACTAACATCGTGGTGGCGGGAAACAGGCTGACAAAGCTGCTGGCAACCGGATGGCGCATCTCCTGCAGCACGCTCCACGGGAAGCGAATGGCCCGGGAGATAAACGCTATCGTCAGTAGCGCCCAAATCATTGCCGCCAGCGCCACCAGACCATCGCCGATAGCCCGACTCACCGGCCAGAGGGTGCTGGCATAGCGCCACGCGAAGCCCATACCGATCGTGCCCAGCACCATGCCAAAATAACCTGCAGGTAAATTCAGGACCTGCCGTTCAAGCGTTTTTTTATTCATTTTATTTATTTTTTCAATTTATCTTTAAGTTGCATTTTAAAAGAACCTTATAAAACACGCTACGGAGATTTTTGCTATGTTTGTGTTAACCAAAAGTAAAAAGAAGCCTTGATAAGAGAAATCTTGATGAACAAATATCGTCTGAGCGACAAGGTTCGCCTGTTTCACTATGAAGAGGACGGGATTAAACATAGCGTAAATCTGCGGCAAATTGTGGCCCTGCGTGATTTCGCCGATGTGCGGGCCGGCAGCGAAGGCGGCTGGCTGGACGATGAGGCGGCGCTGAGTCAGGCGGGCACCTGCTGGATCTACGACCCCAACAGCGCGGTGTTTGCCGGTGCGCGGATCGAAGGTAATGCGCGGCTGACCGGGACCTGCATCGTCAGCCACTTCGCTATCATCCGCGACGAGGCATGGATCGACCACGGTACCATCAGTCATCATGCACTTATTTGTGACAACGTCACGCTTCAGAACTCCCGCGTTCGTGGCTTCTGCCGCCTTGCCGACCAGGCGCGCATTCTCCCCCACTGCCTGATTATCGCCGCCCAGGGACTGACCGCCGACCGCGACAAATATCTGCAAATCTACCAGCGGGCGACGGTCAGCGCTTCGCGCATCGTTCATCAGGCGCAGATTTACGGGGATGCCTTCGTGGAGCACGCCTTTGTTGAGCACCGGGCGGAAATATTTGACTATGCCCGGCTGGAAGGCAATGAAGAAAACGATGTCTGGGTCTGCGATAACGCCAGAGTCTACGACCATGCGCGCCTGATTGCTGGACGCGCTGAGGATGCGATACCGACGCTACGCTACAGTTCGCAGGTGGCAGAGAACGCCGTGATTGAGGGCAACTGCGTGCTCAAACATCGGGTGATGGTGGGCGGTCACGCCCGGCTGTGCGGCGGCCCGATCCTGCTGGATGACGATGTGCTGGTGCAAGGACATGCCCACATCAGTGGCGATGTGGTGATCGAACATCGGGTTGAAATTACCGACAACGCGCGGATTGAGGCGCTGAACGGCGATGCGATTCATCTGCGCGGTCGCAAAGTGATCAATGGCGCGCAGCAGATTACCCGCACGCCGCTGCTGGGATCGCTGTAGCGCTGTATCCCGGCTAAGGCGTCACGCCGCGCGCCGGGAACCCCTATCATCAGGAGGCGGGGCTATCGATAATCCGCCCGTAGATATTCTGATCGTCATAAGCGCCGTTCAGATACTCGGCCTGTTTCAGACAGCCTTCGAGGGTAAAGCCATTGCGCAGCGCCACCTGGTTGCTCTTGTGGTTAGCCACCCGGCATTTAATCACGAAGCGCCGGACTTCGCCGCGGCGAGCGTAGTAGTGCATAAAGGCCTGCAGCGCCTGGGAAAGCAGCCCTTGTCCCTGGTGATGTTCATCAATCCAGTAGCCGATGTAGCCGGTTTTATTCAGCGGTTCAATCTGGTTGAACGACAGCACGCCCACCATCTCATCGCGCAAAAACAGTAAAAACATTTTCGCGTAACCGCGCTGGTGCAGCATCACGTTTCCCTGGACATGGCGACGGGTTTCATCTTCGCTGTCGACCGCGGCGGGCCAGCTAAGCGAATGCTGTAACCAGTGTTTATTCTTCTCCACCAGCAGGTGTAAGTCGGTAACGTAACGCTCGTCCACCGCGCGCAGCGTCAGCTGGTCGGTGACCGGGATCGTTTCAGGAACGGGGGTTTTTTCTGCGGACATGACTCTCTCTCACTGCGGGAAAACCCGTCTACGGCACGCAGACGGGCAACCGCGACGGTTACTTCATAACCCGGTCATCAACGTAGTTGCGTTTATCCGGAGCCGGCGGGAAATACTGGTACAGCCAGGTCTCACTGATGGCCTCGCCCTGGCAGCGCAGGAACATGCGCATTTCCACCGGGTCGGTGGAATCGTTGGTCGGGTACCAGTCAAACTGGATGCGATAGCCGTCGAACGGCTCAACGTACAGAATCTCGATCTGCTTCGCTTCACCGTTAGACAGGGTAATCACCGGTTCGATGCCTTTTGGCGCCGCGGCCTTCAGGTCCCCACCGACGAAATCAATGGCAAAACGGCGCGCCCATTTGTCCGGGTAGTGTTCGCCCGGCGCCCAGCCTTCCGGGAAACCGCCCATCCCGGTGCGGGTGGCCATCACCCTGGCCAGCGGAGAACGCACCGGCGGCTGCGCGCTCCAGTACAGGCGATAGCTAAAGTCCAGCTCATCACCGGCCTTGATCGCTTTTTCCGGCTGCCAGAAGCAGACGATGTTATCCAGCGTCTCACCGGTAGTGGGGATCTCCATCAGGCTGACCGCCCCTTTCCCCCACTGGTTACGCGGCTCGACCCACAGGCTCGGACGCTTGTTGTACCAGCCCATGATGTCCTGGTAATGGCTGAAATCGCGGTCAAGCTGCAGCAGACCAAAGCCGCGCGGGTTCTTGTCCTGGAAGGCGTTGAACTGCAGTTTTTGCGGGTTGTTCAGCGGCCGGCAGACCCACTCGCCGTTACCGAGCCACATGGCGAGGCGGTCGGAGTCGTGAATTTGCGGGTGGATGGTGTCGCACATCCGGCGCTCGTTGTTGCCGCAGCTGAACATACTGGTCATCGGCGCGATGCCCAGCTGTTTGATATCTTTGCGGGCGTAGATGTGGTTTTCCACATCCATAATCACCTGCGTCTCCTGGCAGTTGATCACAAATTTATAGGCGCCGGTGACGCTCGGGCTGTCGAGCAGCGCATAGACGGTAAAGACCGTCGCCCCCGGCTTAACCGTCTCAAACCAGAACGAGGTAAAGTCCGGGAACTCTTCCGGGGTATCGGTGAAGGTATCGACCGCCAGACCACGAGCGGAAAGTCCATACTGATAGGTACTGTCTACCGCGCGGAAATAGCTCGCGCCGAGGAAGGCGACGATATCGCGGCGCGCCAGCTCCGGCGCTTTAAACGCGCGGAACCCGGCAAAGCCGAGGTCGGTTTGCCCTACCAGCTGTTTGGTGTCTACGCCGGCGTTGTTGTAGTTAAACAGTTCCGGGCGGAAGTGAATCTCCCGCGCCTGCTGGGTTTGTGAATCCAGCGAGAACATGCGCACGCGGCGGCGAAAACCCATGCCGACGTGGAAGAACTGGATGTCCAGCTTGCGGTCGTCAATGTTATTCCACAGCGAATGTCCCGCATCGTACTGAATACTGTTGTAGGCCTGCGGAGTCAGATTAGCCAGCGTTGGCGGCAGGTCGCGCGGGGCGCCGCCCCACGGCTGACGCGACAGGTCGTGGGCCATCGATTGCAAAACGGTAAAGTCAAAACGGCGCGTCATCCCATCAGCAATGCCCGATTCCTCGGCAAGCGCGGCGTTAGAAAAAAGTGAAGCGACTCCTGACGTTCCGCATACGGCGGCAACAGCCATGGAAGATTTGAGAAAACGTCTGCGATTCATGCCTGAGAAAGCGTCCTTCTGTTATGCCAATTGGTCGGCAACGCGACAAACAGATGCGTCGTGAATTTCGCCCACTCTAGACAAAAACGATTGATAATCCAATTGTTGGCGACAGAAAAAGCGTGAAAAAATTCTCTCCACCGAAGCGGACTGGATCCCCCCGCAGGTTTGCCCTGCGGAGGAAAGCGGGTTATTTGACGCTGACGTCGATACCCGGGAAGTATTTCGCCGCCAGACGGGTGATGGTGCCGTCAGCGCGAACTTTGTCGATTGCCGCATCGAGCTGTTTTTTGGTCGCCTCGTCGCCTTTGCGCAGGCCGTAGCCGATCCCGCTGCCGAGAATAGTATCGTCAGCCACCGGTTTGCCGATAAAGCCAAAGCCTTTGCCCTGCGGCTTGCTGAGGAAACCGGCCTGCCCGGCGGCAGACATCACCAGCGAAGCATCGATACGGCCGTTCAGCAGATCTGCCCACGCCATATTTTGATCTTTGTAGGACACCACCGTTACGCCATGCTTCTCCCAGTGCTCTTTGGCAAAGGTTTCCTGAATCGAACCTTGCAGCACGCCGATGGTTTTGCCTTTCAGCCCTTCCGGGGTGGTCTCCATGCCGCTATCGGCTTTACCGACCAGCTGCGAGGGGATGCGATAAATCGGCTGAGTAAAATCAATGCTTTTGCGTCGCTGTTCGGTGATATTCATCGCCGAGTTAATGGCGTCGAATTTCTTCGCCACCAGCCCCGGGATCAACGCATCAAACGAGGTCTCCACCCAGCTGCATTTCAGCTGAGCCGCCTTGCAAATGGCGTTTCCGAGGTCGATATCAAAACCTTCCAGCTCCCCTGCCGTATTGCGGCTTTCAAACGGCGGGTATTCCGCTTCCACGCCGTAGCGCAGTTCGCCGGAGGCAAACGCAGAGAAGGTACACATCATCCCCAAAGCAAGGGTAAGGGCTGTTATTTTCATCTTCATCGTGGGGCTCCTTAACGCGGCTTAACGTGACACAGTGCCTGCGCACCGGCCCGCAACGTGGCTTCATCTTTAGCAAAAGAGAGGCGAATCAGTTTGTTATCCGTACCATCCGTATAAAACGCCGACAGCGGGATCGTCGCCACGCCGTAGTCGGTTATCAGCCGCTTCACCATTTCGCTGTCGCTTTCGTCGCTGAAATGGCTGTAGTCCGCCAGCATGAAGAAAGAGCCGGCGCTCGGCAACAGACGGAACGGCGAGTCAGCCAGCAGCTGACGGAGTAAATCCCGCTTCTGCTGGTAGAACGGTGCCAGCGCAAGCCAGGACTGAGGATCGGTCATATGCTCAGCAAAGGCATATTGCATCGGCGTGTCGGCGGAGAACATCAGGAACTGGTGCACCTTGCAGATCTCATCCATCAGCGCCGCCGGCGCAACGCAATAGCCGACGCGCCAGCCGGTCACGTGGTAGGTCTTGCCGAACGATGAGATGATGACGCTGCGCTCAGCCAGCTGGGGATGGGTCGCCATCCCGTGGTGGTGTTCAGCGTCAAAAACCACGTGTTCATACACTTCGTCCGACAAAATCACGATATCGGTATTGCGCGTCAGCGCCGCCAGCTGGTCTAAATCAGCGCGGGAAAATACCTGGCCGCTGGGGTTATGCGGCGTATTGACAATAATCATCCGCGTACGCGGGGTGATGGCGGCGCGGACTTCATCCCAGTTGACGCTAAAATCAGGCACCGTCAGCTTGATAGCCACCGGCGTCGCCCCCTGCAAGCGGACAATCGGCGCATAGCTGTCGAAAGAGGGTTCAAAGTAGATAACCTCATCGCCCGGATGCACCAGCCCACCGATAGCCGAGTAGATCCCCTGGCTGGCGCTGGCGGTAATCAGGACTTCGTGGTCGACGTCATAACGCGTGCCGTACAGGGCCGCAATCTTCCCGGCAATTCGCTCCTTCAGCGCTGGCAGGCCGGTCATCGGCGCATACTGGTTATGCCCCTCCTCCATCGCCCGCGTGACCCCGGCAACCAGCCGGGCATCGCAGGCAAAATTCGGCGCGCCCTGAGAAAGGTTGATGGCATTATGCTGAGCGGAAAGTTGACCGATCACGGTAAAAATTGTCGTGCCGACATCCGGCAGTTTGGAGCGCGTGGTCACCGGGGAACTGAGACTCATAGTTAATCCTTTCTCATTTTATTTGCATAACCATTCAATCCAATGCGCTACCCGGCGACAACCGAATTGTTGTCATAGTAGCCATGCATTTTGATCATACCTTGAGAAAAGAGACGGCCAGCCAGGGCTGGCCGGACGAGAAAACTACTTGCGGGTTAAGGTGTTAAAGCTGGTCATCAGATTGCGGTAATCGGGAATATGGTTGGAAAACAGCGTCCCCAGCCCCTCAACATCATTGCGCCAGTCGCGATGCAGCTCACACGCGGCGCCAAACCATGACATTAACTGCACGCCGGCCTGTGACATGCGATCCCAGGCAGCATCGCGGGTCATCGGGTTAAAGGTGCCGGAGGCATCGGTGATCACGAAGACCTCATATCCCTCTTCAATCGCCGACAGCGCCGGAAACGCCACGCAGACCTCGGTCACCACCCCGGCGATAATCAGCTGCTTTTTCCCCGTGGCTTTCACCGCGTTTACAAAGTCTTCGTTATCCCAGGCATTGATATTCCCCGGACGAGCAATATAGGGCGCATCCGGGAACTGCGCTTTGAGTTCCGGCACCAGCGGGCCGTTGGGTCCGTTCTCAAAGCTGGTGGTCAGGATGGTCGGCAGACCAAAATATTTCGCCATATCCCCCAGCGCCAGCACGTTGTTCTTGAATTTATCCGGGTCGATGTCGCGAACCAGAGACAACAGTCCTGCCTGATGATCCACCAGCAGCACCGCCGCCTCGTTCTTATCCAGACGTACGTAGGGTTTTGCCATGATTGACTCCTCATTTAAACATCAGGTTATCCCGCCAGCCTTTCCGCGCCGGCAGAGGTTTACTGCACAGGTCAAATCATAGTTTACTGGCGGGCTGAGGATTAGCCGGCAAAAGTGGGACGCAGTGTCCCATTCGCTGAACAAAGCGGGCATACTGTCCATGATCAAAATGCATAGCTGGAGATGAGATGTCGCGAAGCGCCCTGCCTTTTCATGCCGTGGAAACCTTTCTGGTCACCGCCAGGCACCTTAACTTAACCCATGCCGCGCGCGAACTCTGCCTGACTCAGGGCGCCGTCAGCCGCCAGATTGCGGCGCTGGAGGCGTGGTTTGGTTTCCCGCTTTTTGCCCGCCATGCGCGCGGCCTGCATCTTTCGCCGCAGGGCAGCGCCCTCTACCCGGAGCTCCAGTCGGCGTTTGGCCGTCTGATCGCAGTGGCAGAACAGGCTCGTCAGCAGCAGACCGTGGTACGCCTGAAGGCGCCGACCTGCGCCATTCGCTGGCTGGTTCCCCGGCTGGTGGCTATCGAGCGGCGCCACCCGGAACTGCAAATCGCCCTGACCACCACCACGGAACATAGCGTCAATTTCAGGACCGAACCCTATGACGCCGCCATCGTCTTCGGGACTCACCACAGCGTCGGCGATCTGCTGTTTGAAGAGGCGCTGACGCCGGTCTGTAACGGTGCCCTGGCGGGGGACAACATGCTAAACGACGTCACGTTTTTGCACCCGACCCGGGATAAGACCGACTGGTCGCTATGGCTGGCGGCATTCTCACCCGAGGCCCCGCTACTGATGCGTAAAAACCAGCACTTCGACACCATGGATCTGGCGATCACCGCGGCCATGCAGGGGCTGGGCGTCGCCATGGCTGACGCCACCCTGGTGGCTGAAGATGTCCGCGCCGGCCGCCTGGCGCGCCCTTTCACCCTAAGCGTAAAAACCGGCGCCAGCTACCGGCTGGTGGTCCGTAGCTCGCAGAGCAAAGCCGACGGTCTGGCGCGATTTCGAGAGGAGCTGGTTAATCCAGCGTAACGTGGTGGCGCATGACCCGGCGAAACAGCGCCAGCCGGGCGCGCATAAAGCGGTTTTCCAGCTTAAATCCGACCCGCTTATGCAGCCCGATGCGCAGCAGACGATCGCGCCCGCGCAGGCTGGCGGGCCAGCGTACCGCCCCCGGCAGTTCGCTACAGCGATGCCCGGCAAGGCGGGCGAAGTTCGCCCAGTAATCGGCGACCTGGGCGGCAAACGCGCGGTCTTCCTCGTCGGCATAGGTGCGCACCGGCTCGGCCAGGGTGAGCGTGTCAAACACATAGGGCACTTCATCGCCGTGCCACGCCCCGTGCGGACAGGTTTCATCGGCGGCACGGGGAACATAGTCAAACCAGTAGCGCCAGCACGGCTGCCCTACCCGCTGCTGGGCCTGCATCACCACATAGCCCAGCGTGGTGAAGGCCATATCGCGGCACACTTCGCGTCCCAGATTCTCATCCCCCTTGACGCCGGGATAGAGCAGTTTGATCAGGCCGAGGCCAAACCGCCGCTCGCGGCGCAGTTTCTGGATCTGCCCGGCGATATCGACGCCGAATACCGCCATCACGCTGGCCTCGTCGCTGTTAGAGCCAACCATCACCGGCATCGGGTGCTGGCGGCCGGCAAAAAACGCCTCCAGCATCGGCTGCGGTAACACCGCATCGCCGACGATCGGTACCGGCCCGGTATTCAGCGGCGCGGTCAGCGACCAGAATGCCTCCGCGGGAATCGCCCGCAGCTGTGCGGCGCTGGCCTGTGGCAGCGAGAAGTGTTCCGCCAGCAAACGCCCTTTCTCCAGCGCGTTTTCTCGCGGCAGATCCGGCAGCGTATAGCCGCTCTGGATGATGGCCTTATGGAACAGTCCGCGGGATTTCGGCGATACCATTAGCGAGAGCACGCTGCGCGCCCCGGCCGACTCGCCAAACAGGGTGACGTTGGTGGCGTCGCCGCCAAAAGCGTGAATATTATCCTGCACCCATTGCAGCGCGGCAATTTGGTCAAGGAGGGCGAAATTATAGACTCGTTCGCCGTCTTCCCCTTCCAGCGCCGGATGGGCGAAGAACCCCAGATGCCCCAGCCGATAGTTGACGGTCACCACCACCACGTCGCGGGCCGCCAGCGCTTTACCATCGTAAGGGGGCAGGCTGCCGGCGCCAATGGTAAACCCGCCGCCGTGCAGCCAGACCATGACCGGCAGCGGCTGAGTGCGTCCGGCGGGTGCCCAGACGTTAAGGTAGAGACAATCTTCTGAGAAGCGACCGGGATCGCCGCCGCCCAGCTCGCGGCAGTACTCAATATCTTGCCAGCTGGCGGCGGAGAAGGTGTCGGCCTGGCGGACGCCCTGCCAGCGCGCGGGCGGTTGCGGCGCGCGCCAGCGGAGTTCGCCGACCGGCGGCGCGGCAAAGGGAATGCCGCGCCAGAGATGAATGCCCTGTTCAGTGATGCCGGATAACGTCCCCTGCCGGGTTTTGACCAGTGGGGTAGACGGGTTCTGCATGACCTGCTTCCTTTTACTGACTGTCGTCAATGATTCATGTCAGCAGAGTACCGGTTTCAGAGCAGACCGCAACGACGTTTACTGCGCTCCTCCGCCTGTTGATAGAGAGCAAACTCGTCCAGCACCGGGCAACCCAACGCCGTTTCAAAGGCGTCACGGCTGGCATTGCCATGGCTGCGGGCCTGAATGTCATTGCCAAGATTTGACTGGAAAATCCCTGCCGCGCTCACCGGTAAAAAATCTTCATAAATAATCGGTTGCGCCACCACCCAGCCGCGTTCGATTAACGGCTGCGGATCGTCGCCGGGGCCAAAGGCATGACGATGGGCTTCCCCGGCGGGGGTCAGGCGATAGCGGAACCACGCCAGCCCCTGCTGACGCAGCAGGAATTCGCTGTCCGGGAACTGGCTGAACACCTCCTGCAGATGGCGCTGATGGTGGAGGTTGTCTTTCCCGACGCCAGCTTCGTTCAGCAAGCGATCGTACAGCGCCCGGCCTTTCGGCGTCAGCGCAATCCCGCGTTGCTCTATCTCGCCAAAACGCGCGCTGTGGGTCCCCTGGTGCTCCCCGGCAAACACCACCGGTTCTTCGAGGGCCTTAAAACTGGTCTGGCGCAGCAGAATCGGCACCTCACGACGCGGCGGCCCTTCAATTAATGCCTTCGGTACCATCCCGCACTCCGGCATCAGCGCCTGAACCCGGTCGATATCCAGCGTGCGCGGCGTCAGGTGGTTGATATGGCAGCCGGGGAAGCAGACCACATCGGCAATCAGCCGGTGCTCATTATGCAGCGCATAATAGGTGTCGGCGTCCACCGTTGCGTGGCTGTGCCAGCGGAACGTCTCCAGCGCCTGGTGGACAAATTCCCGAGCCTGCGCCGGCGAAAAGTGGCCCTGCTCTTCGTGCACAGCGAGGAGCTCACGACAGCGGGGAGTAAAAATATCGCGCCGGGCGAGGATCGCCGCCGCACGCTGGCGCAGCTCGACGTTGGCAATCAGTTCCAGACGCAGCAGCGAGGTAAAAATACGAAACGGATTGCGCGCCAGCGCCGCGTCATCAATCGGGCGAAACGCGGTAGAGTGCACCGGCACGCCGGCCTGCGACAGATCGTAATAGCTGACGGGGAACATCCCCATAATGGCAAACATACGCCGCAGCGTCGCCAGTTCTTCCGCCGTGCCAACGCGGATCGCGCCGTGGCGCTCGACGTTAAGTCGCGACAGCTCATCGGCATTCGCCAGTTGCTCATGCAGTTTAGGATTATGCTCCAGCACCGCCAGATTTACGTCCGCCACCAGCTCCAGTAACGTCCCGTACTGTGGAACTTCCTGCTGGTACATCGCCGACATTGCCTGCGAAAAGTTTTCCCGAATCTCATCAGCCGTGATGGTGTTCGCCATGATGCCTTACCTCCAGTGAATACTTCCTGGAGTGTAGAAAAGGCCCATGGCAACGGCGGGAAGAATTTACAAATTGTGATGCGGATAACCTGCCTCACTCCTCGGTGCCGTCCTGAGCATAACCGAGGGTTATGCAAAACGACCATTAATTTCACTTTAAATTAACAAAGCATTTACACACACTGTTTCTGGCGATATGACAATAAAAAGCCCTCTACCGATAAAAACGGAGCCACTACCCTATGAATGATAAATGGTCACCGCGCGAGGTTGTGCATCGCGACTATAGCAGTCACCCGCCCGCCTTTGCGCCGGGCTACAAAACCAGCGTCCTGCGCTCACCGCGCAATGCACTGATCTCGCTACAGAATTCCCTGTCTGAAATTACCGGCCCGGTATTCGGTCACGACGATCTCGGGCCGCTGGATCATGACCTGATCCTTAATTACGCCAAAGAAGGTCTGCCTATTGGCGAGCGCATTATTGTCCACGGCTACGTGCGCGACGGCTTCGGCCGGCCGATGAAAAACACGCTGGTCGAGGTGTGGCAGGCCAACGCCGGCGGCCGCTATCGGCATAAAAAGGATCAGTATCTGGCGCCCATCGACCCCAATTTCGGCGGCTGCGGTCGGGTACTGACGGATGAAAACGGCTATTACTGCTTCCGCACCATTAAGCCAGGCCCCTATCCGTGGCGTAATCAGGTCAGCGACTGGCGCCCGGCACATATTCACTTTTCCCTCTCCGGGGAGGCGTGGGCGCAGCGCCTGATTACGCAAATGTATTTCGAGGGCGACCCGTTAATTAAACAGTGTCCGATCGTCAAAACCATTAATAACGACGATGCGGTTCGCACGCTGATTGCCGAACTCGACACCCATGCCGCCGTACCGCTGGATTGCCTCGCCTATCGCTTTGATCTTGTGCTGCGCGGCCATCGCGCCACGCTGTTTGAAAATCGTACCCAGGGGGCCGCCCGATGAAAGACTATTTAGCCGAAACCGCCTCGCAGACCGCCGGGCCCTATGTGCATATCGGCCTCGCCCCCGACGCCGCCGGTTTTCATATCTTTGAAAACAATTTCGGCCCGCAGCTCACCACGCCGGACACCGAAGGTGAGCGCATTACTATCGAAGGCCGGGTAATCGATGGTTCCGGAACGCCGGTGCGAGATGTGCTGCTGGAGCTCTGGCAGGCCAACGCCGCCGGGCGCTATCACCACCCCGACGATCGTCAGCAGCACAAAAAAATCGATCCGACCTTTCGCGGCTGGGGCCGCAGCTGCTCGGACTTTTCCTCGGGCATCTGGCGCTTTGAGACCATCAAGCCAGGAGCCGTCGTCGGCCGCGATGGCCGGATGATGGCGCCGCACGTCAATTTGTGGGTGGTGGCGCGAGGCATCAATATTGGTCTCAACACGCGGATGTACTTTTGCGACGAGCAGGAGGCGAACCTGACCGATCCGGTGCTGAATCTGATTGAGTGGGAGGTGCGTCGCCAGACGTTGATTGCCCAACGCGAAGTGCGCGGCAATGAAATCGTCTACCGTTTTGATATTCACCTGCAGGGTGAGAACGAAACCGTCTTCTTTGATATCTGAGTGACTTTCCGCCTGATTTTGCCCCGACCCGGTTCGGGGCGTCTGTTTTTTCAGCAAAATAAAAAATTTGTAATACAAGAGAGTGAAATGTTAATAATATTTTGCTATCAGGTTATCAAATTTCAATAACTTCGCTTGTCACCCACAGCGCTCTGTTTTTAACATCAACTATGGAAAAAAATGGTCTTTTTAGTCAGCGCATTCGCTTGCGCCATCTACACACCTTCGTGGCCGTCGCTCAACAGGGAACGCTGGGGCGTGCGGCTGAAACACTCAATCTAAGCCAACCTGCCTTATCCAAAACGCTCAATGAGCTGGAGCAGTTGACCGGTACGCGACTGTTTGAACGCGGGCGGCTGGGCGCCCAGCTGACGCTGGTCGGCGAACAGTTTCTCACCCATGCGGTTAAGGTCCTCGACGCGCTGAATACGGCAGGCCAGGCGCTCAACCGCAAAGAGGGGCTGAATAACGATGTGGTACGCATCGGCGCACTCCCGACCGCCGCCTTAGGTATTTTGCCCACCGTCATCGGCCAGTTTCACAAGCAGCAAAAAGATATCACCCTGCAGGTGGCGACCATGAACAACACCATGCTGCTGGCGGGCTTAAAATCGGGAGAAATCGATATAGGGATCGGCCGCATGTCTGACCCGGAGCTGATGAGCGGACTCAACTACGAGCTGCTGTTCCTCGAATCTCTGAAGCTGGTGGTGCGTCCCGGCCATCCGCTATTGCAGGAAACCGTAACCCTCAGCCGGGTGATGGAGTGGCCGGTCGTCGTCTCCCCTAAAGGCACCATTCCGCGGCAGAATGCGGAAACGCTGCTGCAAAGTCAGGGGTGTAAAATCCCCGCCGGCTGTATCGAAACCCTCTCCGCGTCGCTCTCGCGTCAGCTGACCGTGGATTATGACTACATCTGGTTCGTCCCTTCCGGCGCGGTCAAAGACGACCTGCGCCGCGGGCTGCTGACCGCTCTGCCGGTGCCCACCCAGGGCGCGGGCGAACCGATCGGCATTTTGACGCGCGTCGATGCCACATTCTCCTCCGGCGCACAAACTTTACTCAGCGCCATTCGCAAATCCATGCCGGCATAATGAACGCCGGACAGGGCATCTGATGCCCTCTCCGGCATTTGTCGCAGTTAGGTATTCCGTGCCAGAAACCGCCGTACGGTACCCTGTCCGCGGTGGATCTGAAGAGCGGTAAACGGGTGCGGCAGATGCCGATAGGCACCGTAGTACCTTTATCATCAACGCCGGCGGTGCTCATCAGTCTCCGGATCGCGGCGATGGCCTCATCGCCTGCGCGTTACCGGAACAGAAGTAAGCATCAGGGCCCCGGACGAGGTCCTGACGGCTGGCAACGCATGCGCTTCTGCAATTTGCCCGGCGGCGCTACGCTTGCACGGGCCTACCCGGAACAGCGCTTACGCGGGCCTGCCGCGAACAACGCTTACGCGGACTACCGGAACAGCGCTTTTGTAGGTCGGGTCAGGCGTCAGCCGCCACCCGACGCGGGGGCGTCGCGAACCGCCGCGATGGCTGAGCGGGTATGAAAATCTGCGGCAGAGTCATCTCTGTTTAGCAATAACCCGGGCATGCCCGGGTTATGTTTGGTCTGAAAATCAATTCTCGCCGAAATGAATGACGGTACGAATTGATTTCCCTTCATGCATCAAATCAAAAGCCTCGTTAATCTGCTCCAGCGGCAGGCGGTGGGTGATAAACGGATCGAGGTCGATTTTACCGGCCATCGCGTCTTCAACCATCCCCGGCAGCTGGGTGCGCCCTTTCACCCCGCCGAATGCCGAACCGCGCCATACGCGCCCGGTCACCAGCTGGAACGGACGGGTTTTGATCTCCTGGCCCGCACCGGCAACGCCGATAATCACGCTCTCACCCCAGCCTTTATGGCAGCACTCGAGCGCCGCACGCATCACGTTCACGTTGCCGATACATTCGAAGCTGAAGTCCACGCCGCCATCGGTGAGCTCAACGATCACATCCTGAACCGGCTTATCATAATCCTTCGGGTTGATAAAATCGGTCGCCCCCATCTCTTTGGCGAGGGTGAATTTTTCCGGGTTGGTATCCACCGCCAGAATGCGTCCGGCTTTCGCCTGCACCGCCCCCTGGATGACCGCCAGACCAATCCCGCCGAGGCCAAAGACCGCCACGGTATCGCCCTCTTTAACTTTCGCGGTGTTGTGAACGGCGCCGATACCGGTGGTCACGCCGCAGCCCAGCAGACAAACTTTATCCAGCGGCGCCTGCGGGTTCACCTTCGCCAGTGAAATTTCGGCGACCACGGTGTATTCGCTGAAGGTGCTGGTGCCCATGTAGTGGTACACCGGCTCGCCGTTATAGGAAAAACGGGTGGTGCCATCCGGCATCAGTCCTTTCCCCTGGGTGGCTCGTACCGCCTGGCAGAGGTTAGTTTTACCGGATTTACAGAATTTGCACTCGCGGCACTCTGCGGTATACAGCGGGATAACGTGATCGCCAGGCTGCAGGCTGGTGACGCCTTCGCCAACTTCGACCACGATACCGCCACCTTCGTGACCCAGCACGGCCGGGAACACCCCTTCAGGATCGTCACCGGAGAGCGTAAACGCATCGGTATGACAGACGCCGGTGTGGGTAATTTTGACCAGCACTTCACCTTTTTTCGGCGGAGCAACGTCAATTTCAACAATCTTCAGCGGCTGGCCTGGGCCAAACGCGACAGCTGCACGTGATTTCATAACCGTCTCTTCCTTCGTGATGATTTATTTTAAATAGGATCGTAGCAGATGACCGACTTCCGCCATTCTGGCCGCTCGCTGATCCGGGGTCGTTTCGCCGCTGACCAGCTCGTCCTGGAGGTGGATTTCCACCATTTCGCCCATCAGGCCGTTGGTCGCCCCGCGGATGGAGGCAATCTGCTGCAGAATCGACATGCAGGATTCGCCGGACTCCAGCGCCCTTTCCAGGGCTTCAACCTGCCCGCGAATGCGACGTACGCGGCTGAGCGCGCGTTTTTTGTCTTCAGGTGAATGTGGCACGATGACGCCCTCAATATTGTATAGGGGGGTATACTATATTTTATTAAGCAAAGTGGCAAACTAAAACGCCGCTTTAAACCGTAGCACAGCGGCGAGCCGTTGAGGTTAGTTGAGCCGGAGCACCATCTCCACGCAGCGTAAATCCGCCTTCGCCAGCTTAGACGGCAGCAGCTTTTCGCGCACGGCGACAAAACCATGGCGCAGATAAAAACCGGCCGCATTCGGCGTCAGGCACTGGAGATTCCGCCGCCGCGCTTCGGCGATGATGGTCGTCAAAATCATTCCGGCGCAGCCTTTTCCGCCCCATACGGGCAAGGTAAAGATGGCTTCCACGCTGGCTGTGCGCAGATCAAGATAGCCGGTCGCCACCGGGCGCCCACTCTCTTCCTCAACGACAAAAAAGGGGTTGTCGCGCACCGCATGGCGATACCCTTCCGGCATCGTATCCGGCGTCCAGGCCTCGAGGACCGCGGCTGCGTAGCTCTCACGACAACCGTTGCGAATGGCCTGATTGCGGATGATCCATAGCGCAGGTGCCTCATCCGGCACGGCAAGTCTGACCTTCATGTTGGGCTCCTTTTTCCTCAGTCCGTCTCAGATCTACCACAGCCAGCGGCGAAAGAATAAAAAAACCCCGCTTGGCAGCGGGGTCAGGGGGTCGAGGTGATTAGCGCTTACGCGGCATCATCCGCAGCAGCGTATTATCTTTCCACAGATAGTGGTGCAGCAGCGCGGCCAGCGCGTGCGCGCCAATGATAAAGTAGCCGGTATTCGCCAGCAGGCTATGTACGCCCTTCAGCGTATCCACCAGCTCGAACTGACTTTGCGCCGCAAACGGCATGGTCAGGCCGAAGGCAAACCACGGATTACCACGGTAATACATCATCACCAGACCGACGATCGGCTGGGCGATAAACAGCAGATAGATAATCAGATGCCCCAGATGGGCAAAACCGGTCATCATCGGCGACGGTTTCGGTACAATCGGCGGCGCCGGGTACTTCAGGCGGACCAGCAGGCGCGCGACCATCAACACGAGGATAGCCACCCCGCAGGAAACGTGAATCATATTAATGACCGGACGGTCGCTGCGGGGGAAAAAACCGCGAAGTTCCATGGTGGCATAGGCGCCAACCACCAATAAAAAGACCAGCCAGTGGATACCTGTTTGCAGGCCAGTGTATTTATCGCGCATGGTAAACCCTTAACAAAACTGTGATGCCGACAACATAACGACCTTTCCTGAGAAATTCATTAACTTTTACGTACTTATAAGAAACAATTGCCGGTAAGCATCTATTTTCAACAAAAGCAATGAGTTACTCGTGTTGCCCGTGGCCTGTTCAAGGTCCTTTGCCGCCATTCAACCGCGCCAAAACCGGCTCCCACTCCCGCTGTTATCGCCACATCTCCCCCATGAATAGCGCCGCGCTCTTTTACTTTATTCCGTAACATATTGATGTACCGACGGATTTATCCTTTTCAGGTCATGTTCTTGCCGCCAGCCCTGCCCCTTTGACGTGACAACGTCACACATCACGTCACCGTCCGGCTGCTGATGTTACGGTTTTTGCTTGCGATAACGGTCCGCACGGCGGCAATCGAGGAGATGAAAAACAATGCCTAAAGCAAAATCGGCTGCAGAGATGATCCCTACAGGATGGGGGCACACATTAAACAGATTAAATTTTAGCCATACGTGGTACACTGGCGCACATTCATTGAAGGGTTAATCATCATGTCTTTTCTCGATTACGCAATGAAGTTCATCGGTAGCGCATCCACATCCACCATCACCTGTCCCGTCTGTGGCTTATCATCAACCCAGTCCACCTCTAAGATTCGCTTAAAACAGGCCATGCTGTGCCCCGGATGCAAGGCCATTTTTGTCTCGACACGCTAGCCAGCTTCTTACGCCGACCCACTTAAACCCTGTGTTCTATACTGAATAAAGACCGGCAGCTGTTAAATCCCTGATGCCTCACGCCCATCCTGAGAGAACGTTTCTGAACTGATTTCGCAACTGCTCCTGCGCGTTAATGTCGCATCAGAGCAACGCTATGAAAATGAATCCCCGAGCATGGTTTAGCCGCGCTCACCCCTTTACGAAAATCCCTGGACGGGCGCCATTCCCGGCCAACGACCCGAGTGGTGAAAATAGTCTGCGGCCAGAGCTGTTTTCGGCCCTCCAGATGGAACGTTACGGCCAAAAACTGGCGCATACACATAAGCTGTCGCCGGACAAACTGCCTTACTATCTTCTCAAACGGCTTGGCGATAACGAGGCCGTGATCACCCATAACTGTTATGCGCTCAATGCCGGGAAAAAATCGAGTATTATGCCCGCAGGCGAGTGGCTTCTTGATAATTATTACCTGATTGAGGAGCAGATTCGTATTGTCCGCCAGCACCTGCCGAAAAGCTTTGGCAAAGGTCTCCCCGCCCTGATATCGCCACACCAGTGCCCGCGTATTTACGATATCGCCTCTGAAGCGATTGCCCACGGGGACGGACGCTGGGACGTAGCCAGCCTCACCAGTTATATCGCCGCCTATCAGCAGGTGACGCCGCTGACTTTAGGCGAGGTCTGGGCTTTACCTGGCATGCTGCGTCTGTCGCTGATCGAAAACCTGCGTCGTGTCAGTATCGAAGTGGTAAAAGCCCAGCAAGAGCGCAGCCTGGCGGACACATGGCTCACACGGATTTTCGAATGTGCGGAGAATACGCCCGCCGATTTAATCATGGTGGTTGCCGACATGGCGCGCGCGCGACCGCCGCTCAGCAGCGCGTTTGTCGCGGAACTGGTACGTCGCCTGCAGGGGCATGGCAATGCGCTGGCGCTGCCGTTGACCTGGGTGGACCAACGTCTTGCTGAACAGGGCGTGACGACCGAGGTTCTCATTCACCGCTTCAATCAACAGCTTGCCGCCAGCCAGCTTTCTGTCAGCAACAGCATCGCGGGTTTACGTTTGCTGAGCGAAACAAACTGGGCCGATTTTGCCGAGACGATCAGCGTCGTGGAGCAGACATTGCGTCTTGACCCAGCCGATACCTATTCCCGGATGCACTTTGATACCCGGGATCATTACCGCCATGTCATCGAGATTCTGGCCAGAGACAGTCGGTTCAGCGAGCCCGAAGTCGCCAGGCGGGTGCTGGCGCTTTCTCAGGAAAACGCGCCCGCCACGCCGGGACATCATGTGGGTTATTATCTGGCAGGTGAAGGCCGCGAACAGCTGGAAGTGCAACTCTGCGCTGACACTCCAGGACTTATCCGGCTGCGGCACAGTTTCAACAAAATCCCCTTGTTGTCATGGCTCGGCAGTCTCAGTTTGTTAACGACGGCCGTAACGACCGGAATCCTGCACGCCACTGCGCAACAGGGAATGGGCTGGATACTGATCCTTTTGGCGGTGCCGCTGATTGTGGCGGTGAGCCAGTTAATCAGCGATCTGCTCAGCGAAGCGACCACCCGTTTTCGCACTCCCCGGCCTTTGCCACGAATGGATTTTTCCGCGGGAATTCCCGCTGACTGTGCGACGATGGTGGTTATTCCCTGTATGCTGACCAGCCACGCAAGCATCAGTCAGCTCCTCACCAGTCTTGAAGTGTGCTGGCTGGGCAATCAGAATGAACACCTCCGCTTCGCTCTTCTCACTGATTTTGCTGATTCAACGGTTGAAAATCCGCCGGGAAACGCCCTGCTGCTCAGGCAGGCCATCACGGAAACAGAGGCGCTTAACCGACGCTATCCCGGCAACCGCCCACGCTTTTATCTTCTGCACCGTCAGCCTGAATGGATCCCGGCACAGGAAACATGGATGGGACATGAACGTAAGCGGGGAAAACTGGCATTGTTGAACCACTGGTTGCGCCACCCGGCAAACCAGTTTTCCAGTGTCGCCGGGCTGCCTGCGCACCAGCTGCCGGGCCCGATTAAATATGTCATCACCCTAGACAGCGATACGCTTTTGCCACGCGACACCGCGCATAAACTGGTCGCAACCATGGCGCACCCGCTCAACCAGCCAGTGTATGATCCGCTGCGACAGAGGGTCGTCAAAGGGTATGGTATTTTACAGCCCGGACTGGCAGAGGAGATGCCGCGTAACGGACAGGGGCGCTATGCTGCCCTACGCAGCAGCGTACCGGGTAATAATCCCTATTCGATGATGTCTTCGGATATCTATCAGGATCTCTTCGGCGAAGGGTCGTTCGTTGGTAAAGGGATTTATGACGTCGATATCTTTGTCCAGGCCACAGCCAACGCCTGCCCGGAAAATCTGGTTCTCAGCCATGATTTACTCGAAGGGTGCTATGCCCGCTCCGGGCTACTCAGTGAAGTCTTACTCTACGAACAATACCCAAACAACTATCTGTCAGACGTTGCGCGCCGTACGCGCTGGATCCGTGGCGACTGGCAGCTGCTTAACTGGCTCAGCCCATACGTCAGAAAAGCGGATGGAACGCGGGATAAAAATCCGTTATCTCCGCTCTCCTGGTGGAAGTTATTTGATAATTTACGCCGCAGCCTGGTCGCCCCGTCGTTACTGGTACTTCTTTTTTGTTCCCTGCTCTGGGTTCCCAACCCGCTCTACTGGCTTGGCGCGCTGACGCTGGTGTGGTTATTGCCGGCGGCTCTGAGTATCCTTCACGACCTTCTTCATAAACCCCCTCGTCGCCCGTTGCGGCTACATCTTCCGCTGGTCGCCGCCGGCGCGCTGAAGCGGCTCTCCCGGATCGCACTCAATTTTGTTCTCCTGCCGCACGAGGCCGGATATTCATGCTATGCCATTACGGTGACGCTCTGGCGTCTTGCTATCAGTCAGCGCAATCTCATCCAGTGGGCTAGCCACGCGCCGGACAGCCAGCGGTCCCACCTTTCGGTGCGGCGTTTTTATCGGGCGATGTGGCTTAATGTGGTCTCCGGGGTCGCCCTGGCGATGATGACGTATCATTTTGCCCCACCGCTGCTGGCTATCGCCCTGCCCGTTGCAATGCTGTGGTGTCTGGCGCCGCTACTGATGAGCGGGTTAAGCCGCCAGCCTGTGCGTAAGACGATAGCACTGAATCCGGACCAGAAGCAGCTGCTGCGTCAGACGAGCCGCGAAATCTGGGCCTTCTTTGAGACCTTTGCCACGGCAAAAGAAAACTGGCTTCCCCCGGATAATTATCAGGAAATACCGCAGCCCACCGTCGCACATCGCACCTCCCCCACCAATATCGGGCTCTCCCTGATGGCCAACCTGACCGCCTGGGATTTTGGCTACCTGCCCGGGGGCGAGGTGTTGCAACGCGTGACGCTGACGCTCGACTCGCTGGATAAAATGGAACACTTCCGCGGCCACCTCTTTAACTGGTATGACACCCGCACGCTCGCCCCGCTCAACCCACGCTATGTCTCAAGCGTTGACAGCGGCAATATGGCGGGTCATTTACTGACATTACGCGAAGGCCTGTCCGCGATGCGTTATCAGCCGGTGTTGAACAGCGAGCAGCTGCTGGCCGGGCTGAACGACACGTTGATTATTCTGGAAAAATACTGGGGGCAAAACGCGCCAACCGGTCTGCGGCTGCTGCGCAAGCACTGTCTGAACGCGGTGTCGTTGCCTGCGGGCCAGCTGTTCGGCGAACTGAAGAAAATGCGCGCCCAATGTAACCATCTGACGACGCAGTGTGCTCAGGAAAACCCGCGGGTGGTGCGCTGGACAGCGCATCTTGAACATCAGCTGGTGCAACTGTGCCATGAATGGTCGCATCTACTGGGCTGGTTGCCCCAGACGTATAATGAACCGCAGCTACCGACGCTGAGCTGGCTCGCCAGCGCGAGCTATAGCGGCGAAGGAACGCCTCCGGCATCGGTTACGGCGCTGGCCCGCATGCGGCTGAAGATTCTCACTGAACTTGAACAGCGGTTGAACGATCATGCGAGAATGGATTTTGCCTTTCTGTACAGCGAAGCGACCTGTCTGCTCAGCGTCGGCTATAACTGTGATACCAATACTGCGGATAAAAGCCATTACGATCTGCTGCCCTCTGAAATCCGCCTGACCAGTTTTCTCGCCATCGCGACGAATCAGTTACCGTTAAAAAGCTGGTATGCCCTGGGGCGGCTGTTCACCACCATTGATCATGACACCGCGCTGATGTCATGGAGCGGTTCGATGTTTGAATACCTGATGCCGAATCTGGTGATGCCCACCTGGCCCGGCTGCCTGCTGGATGAAATGAGCCAGTCAGCGGTGAAACGTCAGATACACTGGGGCAAAGAGCGTGGCGTGCCATGGGGGGTCTCGGAGTCCGGCTATCATGCTTTTGATGTTCAGCACAATTATCAGTACCAGGCATTTGGCGTACCGGGCCTCGGTCTGCGGCGAGGACTGGCCGACGATATGGTGATCGCCCCGTACGCCACGCTGCTGGCACTGATGGTCTCCCCGTACAAGGCCTGCGACAATTTGCTCAGCCTGGAAAAAAACGGCGCGCGCGGCGAATACGGTTTTTATGAGGCGCTGGACTATACCCCCTCCCGCCTCGCGACCGGACAACTGTATGCTGTCGTCCAGTCCTGGATGGCGCATCATCAGGGGATGGCATTTCAGGCGCTGGCTCACGTGCTGCTTAACGCCCCGATGACCGAGCGATTCATGTCCAGTACCGCCTTCCGCTCGGCGAGCCTGTTGCTGCAGGAACGCGTCCCGGATGCGGTCGATCTCTACAGCCCGCGCCGTCATTTCGAATCCCATGAAGGGAGAGTCAAACCGGTTCGCTATGAACCGCGTATTTTCAGCGGAGCAGATACCCCGGTCCCTGAAGTGCAGCTGTTGTCCAACGGCCATTACCATCTGATGCTGACCCCTGGCGGCGGCGGTTACAGCCGCTGGAACAATCTTGCCCTCACGCGCTGGCGCAGCGATACGACCCGCGATAACTGGGGAGCATTCTGCTATATCCGCGATTCGCAAACGGAGGAAGTCTGGAGCAACACCTGGCATCCCATCGGCACAGATGCCGATAGCGGCGACGAAGCGATCTTTACCGATGCCGGCGCTGAGTTCCGGCGGACTTTCGGATCGCTGAGCGTCAGAACTCAGATTGTGGTCTCCCCGGAAGATGACATTGAACTGCGGCGGCTCACCCTGGTACACAGAGGACGGCTGCCCCGTGACCTTGAACTGACGACCTATTGCGAAGTGGTGCTGGCACCCGACGCCAGCGACCGGGCGCATCCGGCATTCAGCAATTTGTTCATTCAGACGGAGATTAACCCCGATCGTGAGGCGATCCTCTGTCATCGCCGCCCGCGCTCGCCGGATGAACAAACCCCCTGCATGCTGCACATGGTGGTCGTGCATGGTAACAGCAGTAAAAGTATCTCGTTTGAAACGGACAGAGCCCGGTTTCTGGGTCGCGGCAGAACCCCTTCAGATGCGCAGACAGCCGGGAAAAATGGCGCGCTCAGCAACACCTCTGGGGCGGTACTGGATCCGATACTGGCGATACGCCACGCGATTACGCTGCTGCCGGGACAACCGGTTACGATTGATATCGTCTATGGCATCGGCGAAAGCCGCCAGCAAAGTCTGGCGTTACTGGAAAAATATCGGGATCACCCCATCGCTGACCGTATCTTTGAGCTGGCGTGGTCCCATAGCCTGGTGGTATTACGCCAGATGAATGCCAGTGAAGATGATGCCACGCTGTTTAACCGTCTTGCCAGTGCGGTGCTTTATCCCTGTCAGGAACTGCGGGCCGACGGCCAGATTATCAGCCGTAACCGACGAGGCCAGTCCGGCCTGTGGGGTTGGGCTATATCTGGCGATCTGCCGATAGTGCTGCTCAGCATCACCAGCGAAGAGAGCATCGCCTCGGTCACTACCCTTGTGCAGGCGCACCGATACTGGCGGCAGAAAGGACTGGAGGTCGACCTTGTGATCCTCAATGAGAGTCCCGGCGGCTATCAACAGATACTGCAAAACCAGATTATGGATTTGATTTATGCCCGCTCTGGAGCCAGCCTGCTGGATAAGTCGGGCGGTATTTTTGTCCGCAATGGCGAACATCTCTCCGCCGAAGATAAGCAGCTTCTGATGAGCGTGGCCTGTTTGTATCTTGATGATCGCGCCGGCGGACTCAGTGAACAGCTTAACCAGCGCATTCATACGTTGACCCCGCCGACCAGGCGATTCATTGTGCACGCAGCGGCACAGAGAAACCAACATGTCGACTGGACACCGGATAGCGGTAAGTTACGCCACTTCAACGGCTACGGAGGCTTTTCAGAGGACGGGCGGGAGTATCAGATTGTCCTCAGCGAAAACCAGCCGACGCCAGCGCCCTGGTCAAATATCCTGGCTAATCCCGGTTTTGGCAGCGTTATCTCGGAGGCGGGACAAGCCTACAGCTGGTATGAGAATGCGCATGAGTACCGGTTGACGCCGTGGGAAAACGATCCGGTAAGCGATCGCAGCGGCGAAGCCTTTTATCTGCGCGATGAAGAGAGCGGCGCATGCTGGTCGCCGACGGTATTGCCGGTGCGCGGACACGGTGATTATCTCACCCGCCACGGGTTTGGCTACAGCGTGTTTTCCCATCGTGAAAGCGGGATAGACAGTGAACTGACGGTACTGGTCGCCGAACAGGCGGCGGTTAAACTGGCGATCCTGACGCTCAGTAACAACTCCGGGCGAACACGGAAACTGTCGGTCACCGGCTATGCTGAATGGACCCTCGGAGATTTACGCACCCGCACCGCCTCCCATATCGTGACGTATCCCGTCACCCTTTCCGCGGGTTGCGGGGTGCTGGCCAATAATTTTTACGCTGCTAACGGCGGCGAGCGCACGGCATTCTTTGCCGTCAGCGGTTCTTACTGCTCGCTGACGGGCGACCGCCGCGAGTTTATTGGACGCAATGGCTCATTGCAAAATCCGCAGGCGATGGCACTGCGCAGGCTCTCGGGTAAAACAGGCGCCGGCCAGGATCCCTGCGCCGCAGTACAATCCGCGGCAACCTTAATTGATGGCGATCAGCGGACCTTTATCTTCGTCCTTGGCGCGGAAGAAAACCATAGCCGCGCTCAGGAGACGCTTGCCCGCTATCTCAATGAAGATACCGTCCGCCAGGAACTGAATAATGTTCACCGCTACTGGCATAACGCGCTCGATAAAATCGTGGTGACGACCCCGGATACCACCGTGAATTTACTGGTCAACGGCTGGCTGCTGTATCAGACGATGGCCTGTCGCCTGATGGCGCGTAGCGGATACTATCAATCCGGCGGCGCATTTGGTTTTCGCGATCAGCTGCAGGATACACTGGCTCTCAGCCACGCCGCCCCGGAAAAAATGCGCGAACAAATTGTACTCTGCGCCTCCCGGCAGTTTATTGAAGGAGATGTGCAGCACTGGTGGCATCCCCCGCACGGTAACGGCGTACGGACACGTTGTTCTGATGACTACCTCTGGCTGCCGTTTGCCGTCTGTCACTATGTCGAAACGATCGGTGACCCAGAAATACTGGACCTGAATATCCCTTATCTGCAGGGGCGTCCGCTCTCCGCTGGCGAAGAGTCGGTTTACGATACCCCGGTCCAGAGCAGTAGCGAAGAGACGCTCTGGTTACACTGCGTCAAAGCCATTGAGCACGGATTACAGTCCGGACAGCACGGTCTCCCGCTAATGGGCGCGGGTGACTGGAATGACGGGATGAACCGGGTTGGCATTGAGGGTAAAGGTGAAAGCGTCTGGCTGGGCTTCTTCCTGTACGATATTTTACAACGCTTCGCTTCACTTGCCGATCGGCGCCAGGATGACGCAGTCGCGTCCCTGTGTCGTCGCGAGGCGCTGCGTTTGCAAAACAATCTCGAAGCCTCCGCCTGGGACGGCGAATGGTACCGGCGAGGATATTTTGACGATGGCACTCCCCTCGGGTCAAAAGCTTCGCAGGACTGCCGAATTGATGCGATTGCCCAGAGCTGGTCGGTGCTCTCCGGCGCGGTCAGCCGGGAGCGCAGCGAGCTGGCGATGCAGGCGCTGGATAAGTACCTGGTGGATAACGAGGGCGGATTAATAAAACTATTAACCCCGCCGTTCGACGGCCACGGCCCTAATCCGGGCTATATCCAGGGCTATCTGCCCGGCGTGCGGGAAAACGGCGGGCAGTATACTCACGGCGCCATCTGGGCGGTCATGGCGTTTGCCCGCATGGGGAACGCGGAACGCGCGTGGCAGCTATGGTCGATGATCAATCCGATAAACCACGCGCTGGATGCCGATGGCGTGGAAAAATATATGACGGAGCCCTATGTGATGAGTGCGGATGTCTACAGTGTCGCCCCGCATAGCGGCCGGGCCGGGTGGAGCTGGTATACCGGTTCAGCGGGCTGGGCATATCGTCTGCTGACAGAGGAGCTGCTGGGAATAAAACGCGGCGCGACGTCCTTCACCGTTCACCCGCTGCTGCCGACCAGCTGGCCCTCTTTTGCCCTGACTTATCAATACCGCGATAGTCAGTATCGCATTACCGTCTCACGTGGCGACGGGCAATACCAGGCCACCCTGGATGGCCTGCTCCTCGCCGACGATACCATTCCGCTGCTGGATGACGGACAGCCCCATAGCCTCGATATCATTCAGAACTGATGGCAAACAACCCGCGCATTAACGCCAGTCGTTAATGCGCGAATTATTTTGGCCAATATTCATTGGCGCGCTGCATCGAGAAATTATCCAAATTTTATTTGGCTTAGCTATTTGGCTTAGCCGGTTAACTGCGGTGAGACAATATGATTTCGTTATCAATTTCTCCCCGCCGCGTGCAATTGCGCGAGGATCCGTTAACGGCTCGTCTTTAGCCTCTTCAGCGCAGAAATATAATAAAAAGAATAACCGTCAAGAAAGGCGTATAATAAATAACACCCCCCTCAGAGAATAAATTTATGTCTTACACCAGTGGAATCAGACAGTTCAAAGAAAGACCTGTCCATGTCACTTGCCCCGCCTGTTCCTGCATAGCAGACCAGAAGGCCGGTAAATTACGCAAAGATGCGATTCTGCACTGCCCGCAATGCGGATTACACTTCCGCCCCTCAGAATGCTGGTGTATTGGCGGCTGAGCAGCAAGTCAATCTCAACCCTTTAAAAACAGCAACATACCTGTTTTACCACGGCGATAAAGGAAAGGCTTATGAAAACCAGAAAAGATGTTTTTATTGAAGGCGATATTCTTGCCAGCCGTCATCCTGGAGAAGCGAACCAGCCTTTCTGCATCCATAGGGTAAGGTTTAGCAATGGTAAATATGCGATTATTCGGGCAGCAACAGGGCGATGCTTCATTCCAGGAGAAATGATCCAACGACAGGGTAACGAATGGTTTTACAACCATGTAAAAATTCGTTTGCTCGGCTTTGAATATCTTGATGAAAAAGAATCCGCCAGACAATTTATTGAGTGTTTTTGATATTCATGAACGCGTTATCAGAAATAACATCTGCGCTGTAAACTCACGTCATTAAACCGACGCTGCGTCCGGCGTTTTTGCCACCCGGCCCCCTGGCCTGCTAATGCGCATAAACCGTTTGAAGCACCTTAACGCGTTAGTGGAAAGGATGAGTCCTGCTTGTCGCGCTGATTTATGTCCGAGGCACAACGGGCGGCGAAGGCCATCAGCAGATTTTTCTTCCGGTCGCATGGTGAGTATAATTCGCCCTCTACATTCACCGATCGCTGCTGGCTAATGGTATGAATCTCAATCGCTTCTGTTATTTACTCCTCGTTTGCGCGGCGACCGCGAGCCTGTTGACTCCGCATCCTTATGTTACGTGGTTCCTGCTCGTCAGCGTACTGACGCTGGTGATTTACGGCATGGATAAAATGGCGGCGCGCAAGGCCTGGCGTCGGGTGCCGGAATCGACCTTGCTGGTATTCGGGTTTGTCGGCGGATGGCCTGGTGCGATTGTCGGTCAACAGATCTTCCGCCATAAAACGCAAAAACAGCCCTTTAAAACCTACTTCATCATCAGCGTGATAGTGAGTATTCTCGCGACGCTGGCGGTTTATCAGTTCTCTTCGCACTCTGCTTCGACCGTTTCCCGTTCGGTTTTCCCCAACGCGAATGTCTCGCCTTCAGATATTGCCCGTAATGTCAGGCAGTAAGGATTCGATGGCGCTGATAATGCTTCTGACCCTCTGGGGGATAAAGCGGGCGTCGGGATAGACGGCGTAGAGGAAGCGGTCAGGTAAGCGCCACGCGGGTAACACCGGTACCAGCCTGCCGGATTGCACCGCCCTGGCCGCAAGCGGGAGCTGCATACCGCCGATACCGAGGCCGGATTCAATCGCCTGGCGCAGAGCCTCACTGGTATTGGCCCGGAAAACGGTATTCACCTTCACATCGAGAGTATTCTGACCCGAAACCAGGCGGAGCGGTGCTTCCAGCGGGATAGCGCTGAAGCGCACGTGCGGATGCATCGCCAGCTCGCTGACGGAGTGCAGCGGTGTAAAATCAGGTGCCGCAAAGAGCGCCGTTTCAATACGCGCCAGCACGCGCGCCGCGTGCGTTTGCGGTGGCTCATGGCTCAGCCGCAGCGCGACATCGACCCCTTCAGTAACCAGATCGGCGATGCGGTCATCCAGTGACAGCATCAGATGCAAGCCGGGATTCCTTTTCTGCAGCGCCAGCAGGTGGGGCATAAAAATCTGCCCCAGACCGCTCGGCAACTGCACATGTACCCGGCCCTGAAACTGATGATCGGCAGGGTTCAACCGCCTTTCCGCTTCCCTCATGGCCTCGAGCAAAAGCTGCATATCACGCCGGTAGCTTTCCCCCTGTTCAGTCAGCGCCATCACCCGCGTAGTACGATGCAGCAATACCACGCCGAGCTCCTCTTCAAGCGCCGCAATCTGTTGACTGACGGCAGATTGCTTCATCCCGCTCTGGCGAGCGGCCGCAGAAAAAGAACCCGCCTCGGCGACGCGTAAAAAAGTGGCTATCGCATTAAGCTTATTATTCATTTAATGATTCTGCTTATAAGTGCCATCAGTTTCAGGGGATATGTGTGAAAAAAATAATATATCACACTGTTTCTGTCACCTTCCCTGGAGAAACACGATGAATAAGATACAGCAACAGAAAGTCGCGCTGGTCGCCGGCGCCAGCGGTATTATCGGCAGCCAGCTTGTCAAAACGCTTCTGCGTAATGGCTGGGAGGTCATCGGACTGAGCCGCCATGCCCTCTCCCACCCTGACGGCATTCCGCTGGTCGAGGTTGATTTACTCGATGCCGAGGACAGCGCGCGGGCGCTGCGGCCCCTTAGCAATATCACCCATATTTTTTACAGCGCCTGGGTGAATGCCGCAAACTGGACGGAGATGGTTGCCCCGAACGTTACCATGCTGCGTAATCTGGTCAGTCAAATCGAGGACCGGGCTCCGCTGCAAACGGTCAGTCTGATGCAAGGATACAAGGTCTATGGCGCGCATCTTGGGCCGTTCAAAACCCCGGCGCGTGAAAGCGATCCTGGCGTCCCGGGCTCTGAATTTAACGCCGCCCAGCTCACGTGGCTCAGCCATTTTCAGCGTGGAAAAACGTGGCACTGGAATGCCATCCGCCCTGGCGTAGTGGGTAGCGCGGTGGCGGGCAATACCATGAATCTCGCCCTGAGCATCGCCCTGTACGCCTCGCTGTGCCGGGCGTTGAATCTGCCGCTGCGTTTTCCCGGTTCACCACAGACCTGGCACAGCATCGTCGATTTCACGGATGCCGGATTGCTGGCAGAGGCGACCCTGTGGGCGGCAACCTCGCCCGTGGCGCAGAATCAGGCTTTCAATGTCAATAACGGTGACGTCTGGCGCTGGAGCGAACTATGGCCGCAGATCGCACGCTGGTTTGGGCTGGAGGTTGCCCCGCCGGTCAGGCTCTCCTTTCAGCAGTTATTTAAGGACTATCGCGCGCAATGGCGCGACCTTGCCGGGCAGCGGCTGGTGGAGCCGGAACTTTTACGGCTCAGCGACGGCAATTTTGCCGATTTCGTCTTTGGCTGGCATTACGACATGTTTGGCGATGGCAGCAAACTGCGTCGGGCGGGCTTCTCCCGAATGCAGGCAACCGACGAAATGTTTTTCAGTCTGTTCGCGCAGCTGAGAGAGGCACGCATTATCCCCCGATAGCGTGTGGCGCTGAAATACAAGCCGGAACGCGCCGGCGTGTTCCGGAGAACGGCCACCGGGGGAGGTTGCGCGCGACGCTCTCCCGGCATGACCCAGTGAGGGGGCAGATTACCGGCTCAGTCCCGATGTTTTCCTGGCATCATTCGGAGTAAGGTGTTGTCACGCCATATATAGTGGTGCATCAGGGCGGCCGCGGCATGCAAACCAACGATAAAATAACCGGTATTGGCCAGGAATTCATGAACGTCTTTCAGGCTGCTTTGCAGCAGACTGTTTTTCACTGCTGAAATCGGCATATTAATAAAAATAAAGCTCCATTCTTTTTGGCCAAAATAGAGCGACAGACCCCCCAGCGCCGGAAGGATAATAAAAAGGCAATATAAAATAAAATGCATCAACGAGGCGCTGAGTTTCTGCCACTGGGGGAGCGCCGGGACCACCGGTGGTTGCGGAGAAAAAAGCCTGACGACCATTCTGACTAACATCAGAATAAATACGCTGACCCCACAACTGTAATGCGCGGTCGCCATCCAGTAACGACCTGGGGAATTTTTAGGGAAGATCCCCTTAAACTCCATCGCCGCGTAAGTGATGACGATGAGCAGCAGCACCAGCCAGTGCAGCGCTATCTGACTCCCTGAATATTTTTTCAATTTTATGTTTCCTTATCGCTTAACGGTCATTCAGGCCATCGCCTGACCGGCGAGAGAACCGGCCCCCATGGATAAAGCCATAGCCATTGCGCTCCAGAACGTGATTCTTATTATTGCCTTCAGCGGTGACGCATTCCCCGCAACCGAGGAGATATAGCCAAGAATGACCAGCGAAAAAAGCGTGGCGAGAATCACGAACGGAAAAACCCGCGTTGCCGGCGCTAGCCAGGCGATGATGACAGGCAGCAGCGCGCCGGCGGAAAAGCTAAACGCTGAAAATATCGCGGCCTGCAGCGGCTGCGCCGAATTGGTCTGCGTCAGCCCCAGCTCTTCCCGGGCATGAGCGTCCAGCGCATCCTTCGCCATAAGCTGTTCCGCGACCCGCTGCGCCAGGGCCGGCTCCAGGCCGCGCTGCCTGTACAGCGAAGCCAGTTCCTGCACCTCTTCCTCGTAATTTGCCGCCAGCTCTCTTTTTTCCTGACTGAGCGCCGCGTGTTCGCTATCCGCCTGCGATGAAACGGAAACATATTCGCCGGTTGCCATCGACATGGCGCCCGCAACCAGCCCGGCCACCCCGGCCAGTAAAATACCCGACGGCGAAGTGCCCGCCGCGGCGACCCCGAGAACCAGACTGGCGGTCGACACGATGCCATCATTCGCGCCCAGCACTGCCGCTCTCAGCCACCCTACTTTGCCGATACTGTGTCGTTCCAGATGCATAGTGGTTTTCCTTGTGATCAGGAAATGAGTCATCCTGGCATGACGGATATATATAAATCAGCTCACCCGTAACTTATTCTTTTATCATTAACCTTACATTAAGATTACGCCAGTATAATCCAGTGCCTGATGTTAATTATTTAAACGGACTGTTTTATGCGAAATGATAATGGGTATCATGAACGTTCAGCTATCGCACAAAAAAGCACATTAATCAGCGCCGCGGTTAATATTATCTTGTCATTCATGCAAATTCTTAGCGGTATATTTTCTGGCTCTCAGGGTTTAATTGCTGATGGTATTCATTCTCTTTCTGATTTAGTGGCAGATGCGGTGGTGCTGCTGGCAAATAAAAAAAGCCGTAAACCCTCGGACAACGATCACCATTACGGCCACTGGCGATACGAGAACGGCGCGTCATTGATTCTCGGAATAATGCTGGTTGCCGTGGGCGTCGGTATGCTGTGGTCGGCTGCCGGGAAATTGCTGCACCCTGAGTCACTCTCCGAGGTACATGTTACCGCGCTGTGGGTCGCGCTTACCGCTCTCGCGATCAAGGAAACGCTGTTCCGCTATATGCGCAGGGTGGCGATCCGTCTCCAGTCCTCTCTGCTGATGGCCAATGCATGGCATGCCCGTTCTGATGCCGCTTCATCGGTGGTTGTCGCTATCGGTATTACCGGGACGCTGGCCGGCTACCCGTGGTTTGATTCGGCGGCGGCTTTGGTGGTCGGGCTGCTGATCCTGCGCATGGGCTACGCATTCGCGGCTGACGCGATGCACGATCTGATGGACCGCGCGGCGGATAGCGATAAAGAACATGAAATCAAAGCGCTGCTTCTGTCAACACCGGGGGTCGCCGGGCTTCATGATCTGAAAACGCGTAAAGCGGGAGATCTTATCCTTGTCGATGTGCATCTGGAGGTGCCGGAACATCTCTCCGTCCGCGATAGCCATGACATCGCCGTCGCGGCGCGGGAAAGAGTGTTGCAAACAAACGGCATTCTCAATGTCATGGTGCATATCGATCCCTTTTCAGCAAACGCGCCAAATCAGTGCCTGTAGTCCGCTGTTGGGTCTGCTCTTCGCTCGAGGCCGCCGCCGATGGCGCCAGAATGTGCATCGGCGTGATGAGAATGCGGCCAGGACATGGCCTGCGCATGCAGCATAAAACGCATTGTCGTTAGCCCAGGGGAAAGGATCGGTAAAACCTGGCGGGCAGAGCGGGCGATATCTGCCCGCTCCGATCACTCAGCGTGATAATGCAAATTCAATGGCCCGCCGGACGGTGACAACCTGCGCCCGGGTACACTCCTGCGGGGAAGTTTTCGCGCTATCGGGATAGACTTCGGTTGTGGTGGTAAACGGCGCGCCGGTTATGGTCGAGCACAGGTGCCAGGCATTATTGTCATACTCAACAATGCCATGACCGATGACCGGATAACCGAGCACGGTCTCCCCAGGCACCGACGGAGCAATGTGCGTCACCTGCGCAACCGCAGAAATCAACGCGCTCTGGAAATCCAGTCTTGAATTGCGCTCGTCGCTGACCAGATAGAAACCGTCAGGAATATTCTCCGGTTTATAGGCCACGCCGTCCCTGGCAGCCCGCGCGGGGCTGAACTCACTTTCGTCCGTATCGGTCGTTTCATGCAAATCAACGTGCACGGCAAAGCGGCCTTGGAGCGGCGAAATGAGCCTCATCAAGGCCTGGGACTCCTCCGCTGCGCCCCCGGGGAAAAATTGCCGGTTAGGGTCGACGGCATCGTAGTTCCAACGGGAAATACGCTCATAGGCCCAGGGGCTGACGCAGGGCGCCACCAGTAGATTGATTTTTCCCGCATACTCATCCTGATATTCAGTCAAAAACGTCAGGGCGCCCATCACGCCGCTGGTTTCATAACCGTGGACGCCGCCGGTAACGAGAGCCGCCGGCAGAGTATCGTCCCAGTTTTTTGATTTTGCCGCCCTCAACGGATAAACATCATCGGCGTAACGCAATTCGCCATACTGAATGACATCGAAGCGCTGCTTCAGGCCATCAAGTACAGCAGACACATCGCGCTGATAGCTCCGGGATCGCCTCTGATTCTGCCGCCAGCGTTGTATTTCGACTGCTGTCCAGGGTTGCCCCGGGGTACCGATTGGATAAAACTGATTCAGGGTCATATTTCACTCAGAGAATAAAAGAGAGTATCGGGTGCGGGAAGAGAGGGATGCAGCGCAACTCCCGGAACCGTCGATAAAAACATGTCGGCAATCAGGCCGTTGGCCAATTGCGCCATCTCTGAATTAAAGCACAGATCGCCGCAAGGACAACAGCGACTGAAGGCAGGTCAATACGCGATTCCCGTCGAAGCAGGATGGTAGATGGGGGCGGACAGGGTTTCTGCCGCCCGAGGCGGCAGCGACCTGGGGCAATCCGCCCTCGTGGCAACGGCAGGCAAACTAACCGTGGAGGGAAAGTCCCTTGATCACCTTATCCACCATTTTTTTCGGGCCACGGATCCCGAGCCCGACCAGATCCAGATTCTCCGCATCGGCGCTGATAAACACCTCACGATTGGCCTCATCGTACCCGGTGGCAAACATGGCGTGAATGTAGGGAATAATGGTCACTTCCCGCTCAAGCGCTTTGCGATGCACAACCTGTAATTTTTCCAGCCCGCCCTCAAATATCAGCATGGGCTGGCCAGACATATTGCCATACTGCCGGCCCAGTGAATCGATATAGGGTTGGCCGAGGATCTCGGGAGCCGCAGAGGCAATCCCCGTCGCCAGAAACGCCACCACGTTCAGTCGCTGCCATGTCGCTAAATCATCGCGCACGATATAGGCAATCTTCGTGTCAAAGGTCATCAAAATACTCCTGTCTGTACCGCGAAAATATTATCTTCACGTAAGCCCGGGGCATCAGTATAGAACGTTTGAGCAGCGGCTCTGAAAGGCCACCGGCGAGATCCGGTAAGCGCGCCGGAACCAGCGACCCAGATGGCTCTGATCGGCAAAACCGGTCTCTGCCGCAACCTGCGACACCGCGAGGCCTCCGGCCAGCAGCCGTCGCGCGGTGCGCAGGCGCAGCCTGACCAGATAGGCATGGGGCGTCTGCCCGAAGGCCGCCTTGAATTGCCGGCTCAGGCGGAACCGGTCGATACCGCTGATCTCAGCCAGCTCATCGAGGCCGGTATTCCAGGCGAGATGGTCGTGCAGATACTCGCGGACCCGGTTCATCCTGACCAGTGAATCGGTCATCGCCGTCGCCGGCTTCACGGCAACGTGAGGAGTCAGATGCGCCACCAGACGATCGAGGCTCTCATCACACGCCAACCGACCTTCCCCATGATGAATGGCCGCAAACGCCTGCGAGATGGCCATGATCAAGTCGCGATCGTCGGTCAGCGTATGGCGAAAGGCGGCTTCCACCAGAGAAATATCGCCCATGCCGCGCTGACGCAGACTGTCGGACATCCAGCGCTGCGGGATGTAGAGCATGGCATAGGTGAATCCGCTGGGCTGCGGGGCGTGGCCATCATGCACGGCTCCCGGTTCGATAAGGATCGCTTTCCCCGGCGTACTGGTATGCACCGCGCGGTGACAGCTGAAGCGCTGTGAACCCTGTAAAGTGACTCCCAGCAGCAGCTCCTCGTGGTCGTGGCTGTCGTAAGCATGGCCTTTAAAGTGCGCGTTGACACTTTCAATACCCGTAGCGGCATCCCGGCGAAAGTCGACCCAATCGCCGGATGTCGCCGGCGGCGTTTTTTCTGACATCATCACACTCTGACAACGTTGACGGGACAATAAGCTTAACAGGGAACTGAGCGACGAATTGGCCTAAAATGCGCCACATATTATCGGGGTTCAGCGGCGCATCGCCCCTGCCACTCTCTCCCGGACGGCACTACCGGCGCCCCGTTTCAATCAATTTATTTGATGCATTATGTTAAACAAACGTTATTTATTCTCCTCAGGGAATACGTAAAGTAGTGATTATGCCAAACGAGAACCGGCCGGCTTCACCGAGGCCGGCCCCCGTCTACTGAACATATCCCTGCAAACCAGGATAAAGACGTCATGAAAAAGATTGGATTTTTGTCATTCGGACACTGGACGCCATCGCCGCAGTCCGCTACCCGCTCTGCCGCTGACGCATTGCTGCAATCCATCGATCTGGCGGTGGCCGCTGAAGAGCTGGGCGCTGACGGCGCCTGGTTCAGAGTGCATCACTTTGCCCGTCAGCTCAGCTCGCCGTTTCCCCTGCTGGCGGCGATCGGCGCCAGAACCCGGCGTATTGAGATAGGTACCGGCGTTATCGATATGCGCTATGAAAACCCGCTGTACATGGCTGAAGATGCCGGCGCCGCGGACTTGATCTCCGGCGGACGCCTGCAGCTGGGTATCAGCCGGGGCTCCCCGGAGCAGGTGATCGACGGCTGGCGCTATTTCGGTTACGTCCCTGGCGAAGGGGAAAATGAATCCGATATGGCGCGCCGGCATTCTGAGGTGTTGCTGGACGTCCTGCGCGGCGAAGGCTTTGCGAAACCCAATCCGCAGCCGATGTTCCCGAACCCGCCGGGTCTGCTGCGCCCGGAACCCTATTCCGCAGGCCTGCGCGAGCGCATCTGGTGGGGCGCCGGTTCGAATGCAACGGCGGAGTGGGCCGCCAGACTGGGAATGAACCTGCAAAGCTCGACCTTAAAAGACGATGAAACCGGCGAACCGTTCCATATTCAGCAGGCGAAACAGATCCGGGCCTATCGCGACGCCTGGGCGCAAGCCGGGCATACGTGGACGCCGCGCGTCTCCGTTAGCCGCAGCATTTTTGCCCTGATGGACGATCGGGACCGGCGCTATTTTGGCTCCAGCCATGACGACAGCGATAAAGTCGGTTTCCTCGACGAGAAGACCCGCGCAATTTTCGGTCGCAGCTATGCCGCCGAACCGGACAAGCTGATTGCGCAGCTGCAGCAGGATGAGGCGATTGCCGAGGCGGATACGCTGCTACTGACCGTGCCAAACCAGCTCGGCGTCGATTACAACGTGCACGTCATCGAGTCCATCCTGCAACATGTTGCGCCGGCGATGGGCTGGCGCGACAAATAAGTTTGCCACGTCCACGCCCTGCCCGCCGCCGGGCGGAGCACATGGCCTGGAGCAGCCCGCCGGGATGCGTTATCGGCGGGCTGGCGGCTGAAGCTGATAGATCCACGCGGTCACGCGTTGCTCCTCTGCCATCGTCACCTCCACCGCCACCCGGTCGTAGCCCTCTTCGAACTCATCCAGCATCAGCCAGTGCGCGGCAAGTTTATCCGATATAAAGAGATAACCGTCGACCCGGGGCCCCTGTTTATCGAGGACGATACCCGGGAAATCGGCAGCGGCCCCCCAGCCGCGCGCATAAAACGTGCCGTGCACCCAACCCGGCAGCCACTCGCCGCCGATATTTTCCAGAATGGGGGCATTTTCATGGCCCGGACGCAGCGTGCCGTAAACAAATAAACGTTCCATGATTCCTCGTCGCAAAGTCACTCATGCCCGACGGGCGGTGAAAAGGTTCAAAATACGAGGGAACACCGCGCTTAGCAAGATGCGGGAAACGCGACTAGCCCGCGGCAGAGAATACATTAATTTTTCTGTAGTGTTTTTCAACCGCTTAGCGGATGGCGAGACTTTCCGGGTTGCCGATTCGCCATGAGTAGAGTATGCCTGGAGTGTCTTATACCCTCAACCTCACTCACTATCCTACCGGAGGCTTTAGATGAGCAAACTAGGGATTAATGGCTTTGGTCGTATCGGACGTCTGGTATTACGCCGTTTACTGGAAGTGAACAGCCCGCTTGAAGTGGTGGCGATCAACGATCTTACCTCGCCGAAAGTGCTGGCCTATTTGTTAAAACATGACTCAAACTACGGGCCGTTCCCGTGGAGCGTTGATTTTACGGAAGATGCGCTCATCGTGAATGGCAAAAAAATTACCGTCTATGCCGAGAAAGAGGCCCGGCATATTCCGTGGACAGCGGTGGGTGCGGAACTGATTGTCGAGTGTACCGGCTTCTACATATCCACCGAGAAGGCGCAGGCGCATCTCGATGCCGGGGCGAAAAAAGTCCTGATCTCCGCCCCTGCCGGTGACATGAAGACCATCGTCTATAACGTCAACGACGATACCCTGACCGCCGATGACACCATCATTTCCGTCGCCTCCTGTACCACCAACTGCCTGGCGCCGATGGCCAAAGTCCTCAACGATGCTTTCGGCATTAAGCTCGGCACCATGACCACCATTCATGCCTACACCGGCACCCAGTCGCTGGTTGACGGCCCGCGGGGGAAAGATTTACGCGCCTCGCGCGCGGCGGCGGAAAACATCATCCCGCACACCACCGGGGCGGCGAAAGCCATCGGGCTGGTTATTCCTGCGCTCAGCGGCAAGCTGAAGGGTCACGCCCAGCGCGTGCCGACCAAAACCGGCTCAGTCACCGAACTGGTCTCCATCCTGGAGAAAAAAGTCACCGCCGATGAGGTCAATCAGGCGATGAAGAAAGCGGCGGAGAACAACGAATCCTTCGGCTACACCGAAGAAGAGATCGTCTCTTCTGACATTATCGGCAGCCATTTCGGCTCGATTTACGATGCCACCCAGCTTGAAGTCGCCGAAGCCGGCGACGTTCAGCTGGTCAAAACCGTTGCCTGGTACGATAACGAGTACGGTTTTGTCACCCAGCTAATCCGCGTGCTGGATAAATTTGCCCACTAGCCATCGCGGCGACGCAAAAAAGCGGATAGCCTGGCTATCCGCTTGTTGGTCAGCCGAAACCGGCGCTTAAGACTGTAAATAGACGACCTGGGTTTGCAGATACTCATTCAACCCATGACGACCGTCGGCACCGCCGATACCCGATTTTCGCCATCCGGCATGAAAGCCCTGCATCGCTTCAAAGTTCTCACGGTTAATGTAGGTTTCACCGAACTTCAGCCCCTTTATCGCCTTCATCGCCACGTTCAGATCCCGGGTATAGATCGAGGAGGTCAGGCCATAGTCGCTGTCATTGGCCATCGCCAGCGCCTCATCCAGGGTGTCAAACGCCACCACCGGCAGCACCGGACCAAAGGTCTCTTCATGAATGATGTCCATCTCCTGACGCACGTCCAGCAGCAGAGTCGGCGGATAAAAATAGCCCTGGCCCGCTACCGCGCTGCCGCCCAGCGCCAGACGCGCCCCCTGCGCTAACGCCCTGGCCACTTTCTGTTCGACGCGTTCCCGCGCGGCGGCGTTGATCAACGGCCCCATGGCGATATCGTCGCGGGTAGCCGGGTCGCCAAACTGTACCGCCTTTAAGGCTTCGCCCAGGCGATTCACAAATCGATCGTAAATGCCTTTTTGCACGTAGACCCGCTCCACGCAGTTACATACCTGCCCGCTGTTAATGACCCGGGAATCCACCACCGCTTTTACCGCCAGCTCAAGGTCGGCATCATCCATCACGATAGCCGGCGCCTTACCGCCCAGTTCAAGGCACACTTTGGTGATGTTCTTCGCCGCGGCGGCCATAATCTTCTCGCCCGCGCCGACGCTGCCGGTCATACTGACCATCGCCACTTTGGCATTTGCCGCCAGCTCGTGACCAACGGTTTCGCCGCGGCCCAGCACCAGATTAAACACCCCTTTCGGCAGGCCGATGTCATCGACAATCTGCGCAAATGCGACGGCGTTGTTGGGGGTAAACTCGCTGGGTTTAATGACGATGGTGTTGCCGGTAATTAGCGCTGGCGCCAGCTTGCGGGCGATGAGGAAGAACGGGAAGTTCCACGGCAGAATTCCGGTGGTGACGCCCAGCGCGCGTTTGAAGACGAGGATATTTTCCCCTGGCCGATCGCTCTGGACGATTTCGCCTTCATAGCGACGCGCCCACTCGGCCATATAGTCAAGATAATCGGCGGTAAATGAGACCTCCACCGCCGCCAGCTGCTGGATTTTGCCCCCTTCCGCCACGATCAGCGCGGCAATCTCCTGCGCGCGCTGGCGAATGCCGGCGGCAATTTTCCGCAGCCAGCCCGCGCGCTCAATCGCCGGCAGCGCCTCCCAGGCCGGCTGCGCACGCTCTGCCGCCTCAATAGCCCGCCGGGCATCGTCAGCCGTACCATCGGGGATACGGGAAAGCAGCGCTTCCGTTGCCGGGTTGAGTACATCGATCCAGGCGTCGCCGCGCCCAACCACAAACTGACCATCAATATACATCGGGTGCTGAACGGGTGCTGTCATGGCCTGCTCCTGTAGATTTAGTGTTTTTAACAAGTAACTTATTTGTTAAAAATCTACCCACGCGCAGCGCCAGAAGCAGACGGTCAGCATGATTTTGTGAAACAGCTCATGAAAACGCGCCGACATCACGGCGATAAAGTTACATACTGGCAACAAAAACTGCCCGTTTGCGAAAAACGCGCCGCAAACGGGCAACACTTATCCGGGAGCGCGGGCGTTCAGCGCTTCACCCAGCAGGTTGTCCTCACTCAACCGTTGTCCGGCTTCGAGGATCCGGGCGGGGATATCTACATGGACGATAAAATCTTTTCCGCGCGGGCCGTATCCCTGGGGGGCATCCAGCAACCGCGGCAGCTCTCCCAGAATCAGCGACAGATAGCGTCCGACCGACCACAGCCCGGCAGAGTCACCGCGAAAAGCCAGCCCGTTCGCCGTATTGCCCAGCAGCGGCGCACAGCCCGGCGTACTGTACCACTGCGGCGCGACCGTCTCGTCCTGCCAGACGCGGGCAAAGGTCGCCATGGTCCGCCGCTGCATCGTCGGATCCTGGAGCACCACGCCGGCGCGGGGAGCGATTCCCGTCGCCGCCAGCATCTCGCGGGTAAAGCGCGCGTTCTCGCCGCAGTTGGTGGAACGATCCTCAACCACGATCCTGTCGCGGGGGATATGCCAGAAACGGTGGGCGATATCGGCGAGGATATGCGCCTCCGGGCGCCCGTCGACCGGCAGCGACCGATAGCGCGGCTCGTTGCGTATTGCGTCGTAAAGAAAGGCCGTGGAGTGGCCAACCCCGCCGCTAATCAGCAGCGGCACCCCGGCGTCAGCCGCCAGCCGACAGGCGGCGTCAATGGTCGGGATCACCGCGTTGCCCGCCAGCACCACAATATCCACCGCCGGCGTCGGCGCCTGCGCGGTAAAATCATCCAGCGCCAGCCACTGGCCGAGGCAGTTGGCCGCCGCCAGCGTGGCATCCGGCAGGGATGGAAACTGCTCACTCATACTCGCTCCTTTCGTGCCATCTCATCCGTCAAGGACGTCCGGCCATATCATAAACCGCCGCCCACGGTGGCGGCGAATAAACGGCAATACGTCACTAAAAAAGAACCCACAATAGCGAAAAACGCTGGCCTGCGCCCGAATCATGGCCGCAATGATGCCATTAACGCGCAGAGGCTCGCTAATAATCATGTTGGCCACGCGAAGATCGATAACAGGCGCGGAGGACGGTCGCGGGGGTATCTGGCAGGAACGGCGGGCTTGTCGGCAGCCGCCCTCTTCTGTGGCAGCAGACGGAATCCGATGCCTGCGGGCAGGTCATGATTGGCTAAGACCACGCCGACAGCAGACTCGCTGCTGTCGGCGTCAGGTCAGGCGTTCAGCTTCTCCAGCTGCGTTTGCCCTTCCCGCTTCTGTTTTATCTTCCAGAACAGCCACAGCGCCACAAACCACAGCGGCGTCGCCATCAGCGCTTTCAGCGTATCCGGATCGAAGATCATGATAAAAATCGAGAAGGCGAAAAACAGCAGGCTGATCCAGCTCATGACAACCCCCGCCGGCATCTTAAACATCGATTGCTGATGCAGATCCGGACGCTTGTGGCGGTACACCAGATAAGCCACCAGAATCATCCCCCAGCTGAATACCACCATAATCGCCGCCAGCGTCGAGACAATGGTGAACAGCGTCATCACGTTCGGCACCAGGAACAGCAGCAGCGTACCGCTGAGCATGCAGAAGCAGGAGAACAGCAGGCTACGCACCGGAATACGCGTGGTGCGCGACAAAATGCGGAACTGGCCGTGGGCATGTTTCTCTACCGACAGGCCGTACAGCATGCGGGTACTGGAGTAGACGCCGCTGTTGGCCGATGACATCGCCGAGGTCAGCGCGACAAAGTTAATCACCGCCGCCGCCGCAGGCAGTCCGGCATTAGCAAACAGCGTCACGAAGGGGCTGGCATCCGGCGAGACGCCAGGCCAGGAAGCCACGGCAATAATCACCACCATCGAGAGCAGATAAAAAATGATAATCCGCAGCGGCAGCGCGTTAATCGCCTTCGGTAAAATCTTCTGCGGGTCACGGGTTTCGGCGGTCATCGTTCCGAGCAGCTCAATTCCGGTAAAGGAGAAGATAGCTATCTGGAAACCGGCAAAGAAGCCGGTGACGCCATGCGGCATAAACACCGTCGGGTCGGTGATGTGGCTCAGCGAAGCTTTCACGCCATCAGGCGAGGTCCAGCCGGTCGACACCATCCACGCGCCGGTGACGATCAGCGCAATAATCGTAATGACCTTGATCAGCGCAAACCAGAATTCGGCCTCGCCGAACATTTTTACCGACAGCAAATTGAACAGGAACAGAATGCCGAGGGTGCTGAGCGCCGGCATCCAGGCTGACATCTCCGGAAACCAGTACTGCATATAGCTGCCGCACACCACCACATCGGCGATGCAGGTCACCACCCAGCTCAGCCAGTAGGTCCAGCCTAAATAGAAGCTGGCCTGCGGACCGAGATAATCGCCGACGAAATCGGCGAAAGAACGGTAATCAAGCCGGGTGAGCAGCACCTCGCCCATAGCCCGCATTACCATATAGGTAAAAAAACCCACCAGTAGATAAATCACGAGGATTGACGTCCCCGCCACCGCAATATTTCTTCCCGCCCCCATGAACAGGCCGGTGCCGATAGCGCCGCCCAGCGCAATCATCTGAATGTGCCGGGCGCCAAGGCCGCGTTTGAGTTGCGACGGGCACTCCCCGTCGATGGCAGGATTCACCTGCCCCTCGCGTTGATGTTGAGTCATGTCGATTCCTTCAAGCAGGCAAAGAAAGGCATGGCGCGGCTGACTTCAGCAACAAACCGGCGCGTTGCCCGGTTGCCACTCCCGCATTCGGAAATAAGATGTACGGCGCGTGAGCCGGAACAACCCACGTTTTATCCGGCTGGCGGGCAATTTCATACCCGGCAGGCAGCGCGGTGAAGTTGTCAATTTTCGGGTCAAGGTTGAGCGTAAAATCGCTGTCGCTCTTGATGATGCTCTCCTGCACCAGAAAATAGTCCGCCGGCGCTTTGGTCCGCGCAGGTAGCGCAGCGTCGGCAATCAGCGCGCGCACCGTGGCGTCGGTCCCGGCAAACAGACGGAGGTCGTTTTCGCCAAAAGCCAGCACCTTGCCCAGCTCCAGGGTGGCACTTTGCGCGCCGAATTTTTCGCTGGTGTAGTGCGTAAAGGTGCCGCCCGGTTCAGTATGACGCACTATGGCATCCATATCGCTGGCCTGCAGCAGCGCGTAAAACCCGGCGTCATACTCGCCCTCGCGGGCCGGGAGCAGCGCAAACTGGCGGTAGCGCGAACCGCGTATCGCGGTATGCAAATCCAGATGCAGACGGCGCACCTGGCCCTGGCGATCCGCGGTCGCAAAGAAGGCCGCGACCGCCCCCTCCAGCTCCGCCGCACGCCGGGACTCATTCCCCGGCGCCACCGCGAGATGCCGCCCGCCGAACAGACGGTTCAGGTCGTTATGTAAATAGCGGCGACCGGCGCGAATGGCCGGCAGATTGCCGAACACCAGCAGCAGCGCATGGCTGAGTGGCTGTTTACCCTCGCTCAGCGCCTGCATGATCTGCAGCAGGATCTCAATCGGCGCGGTTTCGTTGCCATGAATCCCCGCCGACACTACCGTAGCCTGCGTCCAGGGCGTCTGCGGCAGCAGTTGCAGCACGCCATCGGCTAACCAACTGGCCTCCATCGCCGCCGGAAAAGGCCAACTGCTCAGCTTGCAGTGGAGTAAATCATTGACTGTATTTTCCATTCCCGGCCCCTTAGCGCTGGAAGTCATAGACCGAACCCAGACCTAAAATCTGCGTCAGTTCATCAAGGGCCTGGTAAACCTCGCTCAACAGCTGCGGGTCGCCGAGGTCGCTGGCATGCAGACGGTCGCGGTAATGTTTTTCAACCCAGCCGGTCAACTGCTGATAGCGTTCGTCATTCATCAGGCTACGTGGATTCACCGCCGCCAGTTCGTCATGATTCAGCACGACGCGCAGGCGCAGGCACGCCGGGCCGCCGCCGTTACGCATGCTTTCTCGCAGATCAAAGACCGCCACTTCGTTGATCGGCGAAGCGCCGCTGCTGACCAGTTCATTCAGGTACTGCCAGACATTACTGCGCTGGCGACACTCTTCCGGCACCACGATCAGCATCGAACCATCCGCTTTACTGAGCAACTGACTGTTGAACAGATAGGAGGCCACGGTATCGTCGAGACTGACCTGCGCCTGGGGCACTTCGACGCTGGTAAACGGGATATCCAGCCGTGCGGTTTTCTCCCGCAGCGTGTCCAGCACCGCCTGCTGATTTAAAAAAGCATGCTGATGATGGAACAGCACGTGGCGGTTGCTGACCGAAATCACATCGTTATGGAACACGCCGTGGTCGATGGCCGCCGGATCCTGCTGGGCGAATACGGTATATTCCGGGTTCAGCCGATGCAGACGCGCAATCGCCTGGCTGGCTTCGAGGGTCTGGCGGGCCGGATATCTCGACGGCGCCACGCCGCCGCTGGCGCGCTTACCGTAGACAAAAAACTGTACCCCCTGGCGGCCATAGTCGGTGCAAAAGCGGTTATGGTTCGCCGCCCCTTCGTCGCCTAAATCGCCATGCTGCGCCAGCGCGTCGTGGTGGCTAAAACAGGTCTCATCGGCAAAGGTGGCGCGCAGAATCGACGCTGTGGTCGGCGCCTCCTGAGAACGATGCAGCTTGTTGTTCAGGTTGGCGACCGTGAAATGCAGCTTCCCGTCGGCGCTGTCGGCGGAAGGCGATACCGTGGCGGCGTTAGCGGTCCACATCGACGACGCAGAGCTAAATGCGGACAGCAGATGCGGCGCTTCGACTGCGGCCTGCTGAATCACCTGCGCATCGCTCCCCTGAAAACCCAGTCCGCGCAGAGCGGAAATATTCGGCCGCGGCTGCGGCGGTAAAATACCCTGAACGAAGCCTTTATCGGCCAGGGTTTTCATTTTAAACAGCCCCTGCAGCGCCGCTTTCTTCGGGTTGGATAAGCCGTCGCGGTTGTTTTGCGAGGCTTCGTTGCCGACCGAGAGACCGGCGTAATGGTGCGTCGGCCCAACCAGGCCATCAAAATTAGCTTCAAAACCAGACATGGTGTCCTCACAGAATCCGTTATCAGAATGACAGGCCAGGCGAGAGGGTCGCCGGTAGCGTCAGCGTTTCGCTGACCAGGGAGGCCATTGGCCACGCGCAGTAATCGGCGGCATACCACGCCGAAGCGCGATGGTTGCCGGAAGCCCCCACGCCGCCAAAAGGCGCTTTACTGGAGGCGCCGGTCAGCGGCTTGTTCCAGTTAACGATCCCGGCGCGTGCCTCGTCGGCAAGCTGCGCAAACAGCGCCGGATCGGCGGAAATGAGCCCTGCGGCCAGCCCATAACGGGTGCGGTTAGCAATGCGGATCGCCTCATCAAAGGTGTCATAGCGGATCACGGTCAACAGCGGGCCGAAGTACTCTTCATCGGGAACATCCAGGCCGGTGACGTCGATAATGCCCGGCGTTAAGACCGTGGAGCGCGGATCCGGCTGACGCAGGCGCAGCAGGATATTGCCGCCCAGTTCTTCCAGTTTGTCCTGCGCCGCCAGCATCCCCTGCGCCGCCTGAAGCGAGATCACTCCGCCCATAAACGGCTGTGGTTCGTCGTCCCATTTTCCGCTGCGAATCCTCGCGCTGGCCTCAACCAGCCGCTGCAGCAGCGCATCGCCTTCGGCGCCGCGTTTGACCAGCAGCCGACGCGCGCAGGTGCAGCGCTGTCCGGCAGAGATAAAGGCGGATTGAATAATCACGTTCAGCGCCGCGTCGCTGTCGGTCACGTCGGCGACGATCAGCGCGTTGTTGCCGCCCATCTCCAGCGCCAGCATTTTCTCCGGCTGGCCGCTGAGGTAGCGATGGAAATGGAACCCGGTAGAAGCGCTGCCGGTAAACAGCACGCCGTCGATATCCCGGTTTTCCAGCAACGCCTGGCCGGTCTCTTTCCCCCCTTGAATCAGGTTGATAACGCCGTCCGGGATCCCGGCCTGCAGCCACAGCTGCACCGTCAGTTCGGCGGTGGCGGGGGTCAATTCGCTCGGCTTAAACACCACGGTATTCCCGGCAATCAGCGCCGGAATAATGTGTCCGTTCGGCAGGTGACCGGGGAAATTGTAGGGGCCGAAAACGGCCATCACGCCGTGCGGCTTGTGGCGCAGCAGCGCTTTACCGTCCGGCATCGCCGTTTCGCGCTGGCCGGTACGCTCGCTGTAGGCTTCAATCGAGATGCCCGCTTTGCCAATCATCGCCTGCACTTCGGTCCGGGTTTCCCACAGCGGCTTGCTGGTTTCCCGGGAGATAAGCGTCGCCAGCGCCTCTTTTTGCGCTTCCAGCAGGGCCGCAAATCGCTGAACGCAGGCGATGCGCTCCGTCAGCGGTCGGTGGGACCAGGCATAGAATGCGCCGCGCGCCGCCGCGCAGGCCGCCTGCACCTCTGCCGCACCGGCGCTGGCCGCCTGCCACAGGACGGATTGATCTTCCGGAGCCAGTTTGGTCAGCGTTGCGCCGCTCCCCTGCTGCCACTGCCCTGCGATTAACTGTGCATTTATCGCCATGATGTTCTTGCCTCCGGATGTAAAGTCACCGCATGAACCCGGTCGGTTTCATTCACCGCCAGTGCGTCCAGCGCGGCCTGATTAAGTTGCGGTTGATCGTCCGGCGATATCAATACCGCGCGGAACTGTTCGAACTGGTTGTTGGCGACGATAAGCGGCGTCGAGCGCTCCGTCATCAGCTGCATGGCCGGAATATACTGGCTCTCGCTGATGGCCCTGATGGCGTCAGTTTCGGCTTCCAGTACCGGGCCGGCATCAAAAATGTCGACCGAACCGCGCCAGCTGAATCCCTCTTTCTCGAGAATCGCCCGCGCCGGCGAGGTATTGGCATGCACCTGGCCTATCGCTTCGCGGGCGTCATCCGGCAGCAGCGACACGTAAATCGGGTACGCCGGCATCAGTTCGGCAATAAAGGTTTTCATTCCCGTACCGGTCAGCCGGTCGGCATCGGCAAACGGAATGTCGAAAAAGTGATGGCCCAGCGCGTCCCAGAAGGGGGAATTGCCCTGCTCATCGCTACGCCCGCGCAATTCAGCAAACAGATGCGGTGAAAACAGCTCTCTGAAGGCGGCGATAAACAGGAAGCGCGCCTTCGACAAAAACAGACCATTACGGTTTTTCTGATATTCCGGGTCAAGGAACAGCGTGCACAGCTCGCTGTGTCCGGTATGGTCGTAGCTGAGGTTCAGCAACTCCTGATTTTTATATACCCCCAGCTCTTTCGAGGCGCGGACGGTACGCTGCAGGCGGAAATTATAAAACGGCTCATCGAGGCCCACGGCGACTTCAATGGCGCTGACCCCCACGACCCGCGCCAGGCGGGTATCTTCCAGCACAAAGAGGAAGCCCTGCTGGCCGCGCGGCAGCTTACCGGCAAAGGTCTCGACGCTGCGCTGGATCCGCGCGGCCAGCCGCGCGGGGTCGTTGGGTAACGAGGTCATGCCGACCCCCGCCCGCGACGCGAGGCGGATAATATCGTCGAGGTCATTTTGCCGAACGGGACGAAATAGCATCATAAACCGTCTCCCGATTAGCGCGTCAGGCGGGCGACGGCGCGTTCAAGGCGCACGAAAGCGTCCTCAATGTCCGCCAGCGGAATATTGAGCGCCGGTGCAAAGCGCAGAACATCGGGACCGGCAATCAGCGCAATGAGACCCTCTTCCGCTGCCAGATTGGTCAGGGTTTTGGCCTGGCCGCGCAGATGGCTGGCCAGCTCCGCGCCGATCAGCAGCCCCATACCGCGTACCGCACTAAAGAGATCGTAGCGGGCGTTCAGCGCATTCAGCTTCTCGACGATAAGGTCATGCCGCCGGGCGACGCCGGCCAGCAGCTGGTCATCCAGCTGTGCCAGAACGGTATTGGCGACCGTCGCCGCCAGCGGATTGCCGCCGAAGGTGGTGCCGTGGGTGCCTGGCTGGAAAACCTGAGCCCAGGCCTCTTTGGCCAGCATCGCCCCGATCGGGAAACCGCCGCCGAGTCCTTTAGCGCTGGTGAGAATATCCGGCACCACGTTGTAGTGCTGGTAGGCATACAGCGTGCCGGTACGTCCGGCGCCGGTCTGGACCTCGTCAAAAATTAGCGCCGCATCGTGCTGGTCGCACAGTTCGCGCAGCGCCTGCAGGAACGCCGGGTCGGCAGGCATCACGCCGCCTTCGCCGATAATCGGCTCGACGATCACCGCGCAGGTGCGGTCCGATATTGCCGCTTTGACCGCCGCGATATCGTTATAGGGCAGATGGGTAATATCCTGCGGCAGCGGCGCATAATCGCATGAGTATTTCGGCTGCCCGCCGACCGTCACGGTAAACAGCGTGCGGCCGTGGAAAGCGTTCTGGAAGGCGATGATTTCGCTTTTTTCGCCGCCGGACTTATCGTGGGCATATTTTCGCGCCAGTTTCAGCGCCGCTTCATTGGCTTCCGCCCCGGAGTTACAGAAGAACACCTTATCGGCAAAGGTCGACTCCACCAGCGTTTTCGCCAGCTGCAGCACCGGTTCATTGGTATAGCCGTTGCCGATATGCCAGAGGTTATCAAGCTGAGATTTCAGCGCCGCAACCAGCGCCGGATGGGTGTGCCCGAGAGAGTTAACGGCAATACCGCCCGCTAAATCGATATATTCTTTACCCTGCTGATCCCAGACTTTCGAGCCCGCCGCCTTCACTGGAATAAAGGGCGCAGGGGCAAAACAGGGAACCATGTAAGAATTAAAATCTTCACGAGTCATAGAGCCTGACATAACAATTCTCCGGAACGAATATTGGCATTATTCAGTGGGCCAATCATGGTGAGTCGACATTAACAATTCCCCGCTCCTTGTTTTACGGGCGAACGAGCCCGTTGCGATGAAGGCAAATTCACCACAATAAAACAAAGCCTTTTTATATTTATGGGTATTTGTTAACTCTCAGTTAATACCTTGTGTATTGCGTGCCCTCATGCTGGGCCCTGTCGCGTAACAAAGTCAATACCGGCACTGTCATTTTATTCACTTTTTGAAGATCATCAAGATAATGATAAATATGAAAAAATTATTTTACCATTCACTAAAGTGCATAAAATATGCATACAAATGCACAACATGACCGCGTTTTTCGGTGCGTAGTTATGCAATCAAAAAACCAAATTTCTAACAAAAATTTAAAATTCTGAATGCCCGTCAAATACCGGTTTATAAAATTGGTGATAACATTCATTGCACAGAGTTTACTGCTGTACCTATTCCACGGTTTCACACGACATAAATAACATTGAGAACAGGACTCTTATGGAAAAGTTATCTTACGCATCTGAAAGTAGTACATCTCCATGGACAACCTACCTGCGCCAGATCGACCGCGTCGCGCCTTATCTGGGCGATCTCGCCTACTGGGTGGAAACTCTGCGTCACCCCAAACGCGCGCTGATTGTCGACATTCCGGTGCAGATGGATGATGGCACCATCCGCCACTTTGAAGGTTACCGCGTACAGCACAATCTATCGCGTGGACCGGGTAAAGGTGGTGTTCGCTACCATCCAGACGTTGACCTGAACGAAGTGATGGCACTTTCTGCCTGGATGACCATTAAGTGCGCCGCGGTCAATATTCCTTACGGCGGCGCCAAAGGCGGCGTTCGCGTCGACCCGTTCAGCCTGTCAGAAGGCGAGCTGGAACGTCTGACCCGCCGCTATACCAGCGAAATCGGTCTGATTATCGGGCCGCAGAAAGATATTCCGGCCCCGGACGTCGGCACCAACGGTAAAGTGATGGCGTGGATGATGGATACCTACTCCATGAACCATGGCACCACCATTACCGGCGTGGTGACCGGCAAGCCGATTCACCTCGGCGGTTCGCTGGGACGTGAAAAAGCGACCGGGCGCGGCGTCTTTATTACCGGCCGTGAAGTCGCCGGTCGTTCCGGAATTGAAATTGAAGGCGCGAAAGTGGCGCTGCAAGGTTTCGGTAACGTCGGTAGCGAAGCCGCACGCCTGTTCGCCGAAGTGGGCGCGCGGATCGTGGTGATTCAGGACCACACCGCCACCCTGTATAACGAAGGGGGCATTGATATGGCCGCCCTGACCGCATGGCAGGCTGAGAAGAAACAGATTGCCGGTTTCCCGGGCGCCCGTGAAATCGACAAAGATGCCTTCTGGACCACCCAGATGGACATTCTGATCCCTGCCGCGCTGGAGGGCCAGATCACTCGCGAGCGCGCGGAAAAACTGACCTGTAAGCTGGTGCTGGAAGGAGCGAACGGTCCGACCTATCCGGAAGCGGATGATGTCCTTGCCGAACGCGGCGTCGTCGTGGTTCCTGACGTTATCTGTAACGCCGGCGGCGTGACCGTCAGCTACTTCGAATGGGTCCAGGACATGGCGAGCTTCTTCTGGAGCGAAGAAGAGATCAACGCCAAGATGGACCGCATCATGACTGACGCGATCATTCACGTTTGCGAGAAGGCCGCGGACAAAGAGTGCTCTCTGCGTACCGCAGCCTATATCGTCGCCTGTGAACGCATTCTGATGGCGCGTAAAGACCGCGGTATCTATCCAGGTTAAGGATGCCGCAATCACCGCCCGGGCTATAGCCCGGGCTTTTTTTTGCCCGCGCCCGGGCATGCCACCAGCCGCGCCCTTTCCCGGTCCGTGCCTCCCCCACCTGCGTGTCTGGTTGTGACGTCTCCCCCCCTGATAAGCGCAGGTAGTGTTAACAACTTTTTAGCATCTGCCCTTGAATTTGGTTTTCCATCAGGAATAGAATCGTTAGAGCTCTAATGATTTTGTCAGGATCGGATACGAAGAAGACTATGGATAACCGCCAGCTTACCTTTTCCCATTTGCTGTATCTCACGGCCCACCACTGGCGGCTGGCGGTCAATCGCCGCCTGAAAGACCTCGGAATGAGTCAGGCCAGCTGGGTCGCGGTGGCGGCCATTGCCCGCAACGCCGAGCCGCTGTCGCAAATTGAGCTGGCCCAGGAACTGGGCGTGGAAAGCGCCACCATCGTTCCACTGGTCAATCGCCTTGTCGGGCTGGGGCTGGTCGAACGCGTTATCACCGAGCGCGATAAACGCAAACGGCTGCTGGTCGCCACCGAGAAGGGGCTTGAGGTCTATCAACAGGTCAAAACCGTGGCCGACGCCCTGCGCGAAGAGATCCTCAGTTCCATCAGCGCCGAGGAGCGTGAGCACACTCAGCGGGTGCTGGAAAAACTGCTGCGCGAGCTGGAGAAAAAATAATGCCGCGCCGCGAGAGTAATCCCTATCGCCCTCATGACTGGGCGCCGCATGAGAAACCCGCGCTGCTCGGCTCGCCGTCCACGCCGATTCACAGTCCTCCGAAACGCATCGCCTATGGCATCGTCGGGCTGCTGGTGTGCCTGACCGGCGCGCTGGGTAATGCGGTCGTGACCGCCAACCTGCAAAACCTGCAGGGGACCTTTGCCGCGTGGTCCACCGAAATCGCCTGGCTGCCCGCAGTGTACGTGATGACCAACGTGTCGATTAACCTGCTGCTGGTGAAATTCCGCCAGCAGTTTGGCCTGCGCGCCTTTACCGAAGGCTTCCTCGTGCTCTACGTGCTGGTGACCTTTTTCCACCTCTTCGTCAACGATCTCAGCTCGGCGATGATGGTCCGCGCCGCCCACGGCATGGTGGCGGCAGCGCTCAGTTCTTTGGGTATCTATTATCAGGTGCAGGCGTGGCCCGCTCGCCATCGTTTGAAAGCGTTGACGATTGGTATTACCGGCTCTTCTCTGGCGATCCCCATTGCCCGCCTGTTCTCCACCGAACTGTTACAGCTTGACGAATGGCGCGGACTCTACTTCTTCGAACTGGGGCTGGCGCTGATCTCCCTTGCCTGCGTTATCGTGCTCAAGCTGCCGCCCAGCGATCGGAAAAAGGTGTTCGAGAAAAAGGATTTCATTACCTTCATGTTGCTGGCGCCTGGGATGGCGCTGGTCTGCGCGGTCCTGTCGCTTGGCCGTCTCGACTGGTGGTTTGAAGCCCCGTGGATTGGCTGGTCGCTGGCGGGCGCGGTGGTGTTAATTGTCTCGGCCATTGTTTTTGAGCACAACCGCAGCAACCCGCTGCTCAATACGCATTGGCTTTCCAGCGGCAGTATCCTGCGCCTGGGGCTGATTATGCTGCTTATTCGCATCGTCCTGGCGGAGCAAAATACCGGGGTTATCGGCTGGCTACAGTATGCGGGGCTGCAAAACGAACAGATGGGCACCCTGGCCTGGTCGATTTTCGCCGGCATCCTCAGCGGGATTGTCGCCAGCTGTCTGACCCTCAATCCGCAGCGGCTCTACTGGCCGATCGCCACCGCGCTGGCCTGCATTATGATAGCCTCGCTGCTCGACAGTCAGTCCACCATCCTGACTCGCCCGGAGCAGCTGATGTTCAGCCAGTTCTTACTCGGCTTCGGCAGCGCCTTTTTCCTCGCTCCGGCAATGCTCGCCGGGATCGGCGGCGTCATTGCCGACCCGCGCAACCTGGTCAGTTTTTCGGTGCTGTTTGGCATGAGCCAGAATATCGGCGGCCTGCTGGGTTCGGCTATTCTCGGCACCTTCCAGACCTGGCGTGAGAAGTTCCACTCCAGTCAGTTGGCCGATCAGCTCACCACCCTGAACCCGTTAATTACCGAGCGCCTGCAGCAGTACAGCCAGCTGTACCAAAGCCAGATTGGCGACAGCACCCTGCTGAACGTGCAGGCCAGCACGCTACTGCAAAACGCCGCGACGCTGCAGGCCAATATTCTTGCCTACAATGACACCTATCTTCTGACCGCGGCGATTTCCGCCGGGACGCTGATCTGGGTGTTCTGGCGGTTGATAAGACTGCGTGTTACCGCCCGTATCGCGCTGAAACGCGCGACGGGCAGCAAATAACATTGATAATTTTTACTCTGGAGTCGTTATGAGTCAGCAGGATGCGGCCAGGCAACAGGCCAACACCCGCAATAATATCCGCGTGGTATCTATTTTTACCGCCGCCGCCATCGGCCTTATCGGCGTACTGGCGATTTTGTACGCCTGGCAACTGCCGCCGTTTACCCGGCACAGTCAGTTCACCGATAACGCCTATGTGCGCGGACAGACCACCTTTATCAGTCCGCAGGTCAGTGGCTATGTCACCGCCGTCAACGTGCAGGATTTTGATAATGTCAAACCGGGACAGGTACTGTTCCAGATTGATGACCGTATCTATAAACAGCGCGTTCACCAGGCGCAGGCGACGCTGGCGATGAAACAGGCGGCGCTGAAAAATAACCTGCAGCAGCGCAAAAGTGCCGAGGCGGTCATTCAGCGTAACGAAGCGGCGCTGCAAAACGCCCGCGCGCAGAACCAGAAAAACCAGGCGGATTTAAAACGCGTGCAGGATTTGACCGCCGACGGTTCACTGTCCATTCGCGAACGCGATTCTGCCCGGGCCAGCGCGGCGCAAGGTTCCGCCGATATCGAACAGGCAAAAGCAACGCTGGAAATGTCGCGCCAGGATCTGCAATCAACCATCGTAAACCGCGATGCGCTGGCCGCCGACGTCGCCAGCGCCGGCGCGGCGCTGGAGCTGGCGGAAATCGATCTGAACAACACGCGCATTGTCGCCCCCACCGCCGGTCAGCTCGGACAAATATCCGTGCGCCTCGGCGCCTACGTTAGCGCCGGTACCCACTTAACCTCGCTGGTGCCGCCGCAGCATTGGGTGATCGCCAATATGAAAGAGACCCAGCTGGCACAAATTCGCATCGGCCAGCCCACCACCTTTAGCGTTGATGCGCTGAACGGCGAAACATTCAGCGGTACCGTACAGAGCATCTCGCCGGCGACCGGCGTTGAGTTCAGCGCCATCTCCCCGGATAACGCCACCGGCAACTTCGTCAAAATCGCCCAGCGCATTCCGGTACGCATTGCCGTGAATGACGGACAGAAGAACAGTTCGCGACTGCGCCCGGGGATGTCGGTGCAGGTCACCATCGATACACGCGAGGGAGCGCAGCCATGATCCGCCCGCTGACTCTCGCGCTGGCCCTGGTCCTGATCGGCTGTCAATCGGCGGACGTTCAGCGGGCCGGGCCGTCATTACAGATCCCGGCCGCCTGGCGTGCCGCTGTCGGGCCGACCAGCCCGGTGGAAGGCGTATGGTGGCGCAACTTTCACGACAGCCAGCTCAATCGCTATGTCGACCAGGCGCTACGCTACAACAGCGATGTCCTGATCGCCCGTGAACGGGTCAATGAGTATCAGGCCCGGGCCTACGCCGCCGACAGCACCCTCTTTCCAGCGCTGGATGCCTCATTGACCGGCTCCCGCGCGCGGGCGCAGTCCGCCGCAACCGGCCTGCCCGTGCACAGCACGGTCTACAAAGGCGGATTAACCGCCAGCTATGATGTGGATATCTGGGGCGCCAACCGCAGCGCGGCCAGCGCCGCGCAGGCGAGTCTGGAGGCGCAAAAAGCCGCCGCCGCCGCCGCCGATCTCACCGTCGCCACTTCGGTGGCCGCGGGGTATCTGACGCTGCTCTCGCTGGATGAACAGCTGCGGGTCACCCGGCAGACGCTGAAATCGCGCCAGGACGCGTACAACCTGGCTAAACGTCAGTTTGAGACCGGCTATACTTCGCGCCTGGAGCTGATGCAGGCAGATTCCGAACTGCGTTCAACGCGCTCGCAGATCCCGCCGCTTCAGCACCAGATAGCTCAGCAAGAGAACGCCCTGAGCGTCCTGACCGGCAGCAACCCTGGCAGCATTCAGCGTCAGGATTTCGCCCGACTGACGCCGCTCGCACTGCCGTCCCAGCTGCCCTCCACGCTGCTGAACCGCCGTCCGGATATCGTTCAGGCCCAGCGGCAGCTGATTGCCGCCGATGCCACGCTCGCCTCATCGCAGGCGCAGCTCCTGCCGTCGATCAATTTGACCGCCACCGGGAGCCTGCAGGATCGGACGCTGCCGGACCTGCTCGATAATCCGCTGCGGCTGTGGAGCCTTGGCGGCAGTATTCTCGCCCCGTTGCTCAACCGCCAGGCGCTCAATGCGCAGGTGGATGTGTCGATGGCGCAGCGCAACCAGGCGCTGTACGGTTATGAGAAGACGGTGCGCGGCGCGTTTCAGGAAGTGAATGACAGTCTTGATGCCATCGCCCGCTATGGCGAGCAGTTAAATGAACTCCTCAGCCAGCAGGAGGTGGCGCAGGAAACCTTGCGCATTGCGCAGAATCGCTACCGTAACGGCTACTCCTCCTATCTTGACGTACTGGACGCCCAGCGCACGCTGTTCGCTACGCAGATTAGCGTTGTGCAGGTGAAAAACAATCTGCTGCTGGCGCAGGTGGATTTATACCGGTCGCTGGGAGGCGGCTGGTCTGACTCATCAGGGACGTAACGCGGGAAATCGCCTATGCAGCAACAATGGTCTGCCGTAGACAGTTATCTGATTGATACTTTAATTCCCCACGATCCGCTGCTCAGCCAGGTGCTGGCGAACAATCAGCGCGCCGGGCTGCCCGCTTTTGACGTCGCCGCGAATCAGGGGCAGTTTCTGGCGCTGCTGGTGCGCATGGTGCGGGCGCAGCGGGTGCTGGAAATCGGTACACTCGGCGGATACAGCACCATCTGGATGGCTCGTGAGCTGCCGGAAGATGGAGAGCTGCTGACCCTGGAGGCCGATCCGCACCATGCCGCGGTGGCCCGAGAAAATCTGCGCCTGGCAGGGGTCGATAAGCAGGTCACGCTGCGGGAAGGTCCGGCGCTGCAGACCCTCGAATCCCTCGGCGATCGCCCGCCTTTTGATCTGATTTTTATCGATGCCGACAAACCCAGTAACCCCGACTATTTACGCTGGGCCTTGCGCTATTCCCGAGCGGGAACATTGATTATCGGCGATAACGTGGTGCGCGACGGCGAGGTGGCGAACCCGCACAGCGAGGACGATCGCGTGCAGGGGGTACGACGCTTTATCGAGATGATGGCCGACGATCCGCGCCTGACGGTCACGGCGCTGCAAACGGTAGGCAGTAAAGGTTGGGATGGGTTTACGCTGGCGTGGGTGAACGGCTAGTCATCCGCGCCGCTGCCCGGACAGCGGCGCGACGCCGTTATCCGGGTAAGCAGGTCAAGCGATTGCTTAAACCCCGTCGCCCGCGCCAGCGGGAACGTCCGCAGCTTGCAAATCGTCGCTTACGCGACGATTTGTTCCATAGCCTGCAGCACCCGCTTGTCGGAGATGGGATATGGCGTTCCGAGCTGCTGGGCGAAGAAGCTGACGCGCAGCTCCTCAATCATCCAGCGAATCTCCTGCACATCCGCATCCCCACGCCGCCCCGGCGGTAGCTTATTCAGCCACTGCTGCCAGGCCTGCTGGATACTCTCCACTTTGAGCATCTGCACCCGGTCGCGGTGCGGATCGATGGCCATTTTCTCCAGTCGTTTTTCAATCGCCTGCAGATAGCGCAGGGTATCCCCCAGCCGGCGGAAACCGTTGCCGGTCACGAAGCCGCGATAGACCAGCCCGCCCATCTGCGCCTTAATATCCGACAGCCCCAGCGCCATGCTCATGTCGACGCGCCCTTTCAACCGCTTATTGATGTTAAACACCGCGGTCAGAATCTGTTCGACCTGTTTGGCTATCTCCACCACCGTCTCATTCAGTTCGGCGCGCACCTTATCGTGCAGTTTCGCGAAATCCTCCTCGCTCCACACCGGGCCGCCCGCCTCATCGATAAGTTTATCGACGCCACAGGAGATACAGTCATCAATCAGATCCAGCACTTTGCCGTAAGGGTTAAAATAGAGCCCCAGCTTGGCTTTATTCGGCAGCTTCTCATGCAGATACTTAATCGGCGACGGGATATTGAGCAGCAGCAGACGGCGCAGCCCCTGCCACATCGCCTGCTGCTGCTCCAGCGGATTATCAAACAGCTTAATCGCCACGCTGTCGCGTTCATCCACCAGCGCCGGCCAGGCTTTCACCTTATAGTTGCCGCGTTTTTGCTCGTAGCTCTCCGGCAGTTGACCGAAACTCCAGATATGCAGCCCGCTCTGCTCGATACCATCGTCGGCAACGGCAGAAAGCGTCTCCTGCACTTTGCCCTTCAAGGCCTCTTTTAACTCCTGCAGCGAGCGCCCTTCCGCGAGCTTTTTGTTCTGGTCATCCACCACCCGGAAGGTGATTTTCAGATGATCGGGCACCTGTTCCCACTGCCAGGCTTCGCGGTCGATGGTCACGCCGCTCATACGCCGCAGCTCGCGCTCCAGCGAATCCAGCAGCGGCAGCTCCAGCGGCGTCGCGCGGCCTAAAAACGCCTCGGCGTAGTTCGGCGCCGGCACGAAATTACGCCGCACCGGTTTTGGCAGCGATTTAATCAGCGCGATAATCAGCTCACGGCGCAGACCGGGAATCTGCCACTCAAATCCGGCCTCTTCGACCTGGTTGAGCAACGGCAGCGGAATATGTACCGTCACCCCATCGGCATCAGCGCCCGGTTCAAACTGATAGGTCAACCGCAGCTTCAGGTTGCCCTGATGCCAGAAGTTCGGATAGTCCAGCTTGCTGACCTGCTCCGCCCCCTCTTTGATCAGCATACTCTTTTCAAAGTTGAGCAGATCCGGCATGTCGCGGCTGGCCGCTTTCCACCACTTATCGAAGTGACGCGCGGAAATAACGTCATGGCTGATACGCTGGTCATAGAAATCGAACAGCGTATCGTCATCCACCAGAATGTCGCGGCGGCGCGATTTATGCTCCAGCTCTTCAATTTCCGTGCGCAGCCTGTTGTTGTCGCGGAAGAAGGCGTGACGCGTCTGCCAGTCCCCTTCGACCAGCGCATGGCGGATAAACAGCTCGCGGCACAACGCCGGGTCTATCTGGCTATAGTTCACTTTGCGGGCGGCGACGATCGGCAGACCGTAGACGGTCACTTTCTCCGTCGCCATCACCGCCCCCTGCGCCCGCTCCCAGTGCGGTTCGCTGTATGACCGTTTAAGCAGGTGCTGCGCCACCGGTTCTATCCATTCCGGATCGATGCGGGCGGCAATCCGTCCCCACAGGCGGCTGGTCTCCACCAGTTCGGCGACCATCGTCCACTTCGGCGGTTTCTTGAACAAACCGGATCCCGGGAAGATAGAGAAACGCGCATTGCGCGCCCCGGTAAACTCCTGCTTATCGTTATCTTTCATCCCGATGTGCGACAGCAGACCGGTCAGCAGCGCGGTATGGATTTCGCGATATTCCGCCGGCTCGCTGTTAATCGGCAGCCCCAGCTCTTTCACCACCTGGCGCAGCTGGGTGTAGATATCCTGCCATTCACGCACCCGCAGATAGTTGAGAAAATCGGTGCGGCACTGGCGACGGAACTGGTTCGAGGAGAGCGCCTTTTGCTGCTCGCCGAGGTAGTTCCACAGGTTCACAAACGCCAGGAAGTCGGACTCTTTATCGTGGAAACGGCGATGTTTCTCATCGGAGGCCTGCTGCTTGTCCATCGGGCGCTCGCGCGGGTCCTGAATCGACAGCGCCGAGGTGATGATCATCGCCTCGCGCACGCAGCCGTGTTTTTGTGCTTCCAGCACCATCCGCGCCAGGCGCGGGTCAACCGGCAGCTGGCTGAGCTGGCGGCCCATCGGCGTCAGCTTATAGGCGGTCTGCTGCTCGTCGGTGGTAATCGCCCCCAGCTCCTCGAGCAGACGCACGCCGTCCTGGATATTGCGCTTATCCGGCGCTTCAACGAACGGGAACGCGGCAATATCACCGAGGCCCAGCGCGGTCATTTGCAGGATCACCGACGCCAGGTTAGTACGCAGAATTTCCGGGTCGGTAAATTCCGGGCGCGAGAGGAAATCGTCTTCCGAATAGAGACGAATACAGATCCCTTCAGACACACGGCCGCAGCGGCCTTTACGCTGGTTAGCAGAGGCCTGAGAAACCGGCTCAATCGGCAGACGCTGCACCTTGGTACGATAGCTATAGCGGCTGATGCGCGCGGTACCGGGATCGATAACGTACTTAATGCCCGGAACGGTCAACGAGGTTTCAGCGACGTTGGTCGCCAGCACGATCCGCCGCCCGCTGTGGGACTGGAAGACGCGGTTCTGTTCGCTGTTCGACAGCCGCGCATACAGCGGCAGGACTTCGGTATGGCGCAGATTGAGCTTATTGAGCGCATCGGCGGTATCGCGAATTTCGCGCTCGCCGCTCATAAAGATCAGGATATCGCCGGGACTTTCACGTCCCAGTTCATCAACGGCATCGAAGATCGCCTGCAGCTGATCGCGTTCGGTATCGTCGGCATCTTCAACGATTGGCCGGTAGCGCACTTCCACCGGGTAAGTTCGGCCGGACACTTCGATAATCGGCGCGTGGTTAAAGTGGCGCGAAAATCGTTCCGGGTCGATGGTTGCCGAGGTGATGATAATTTTCAGGTCCGGGCGACGCGGCAGCAGTTCCCGTAAATAGCCGAGCAGGAAGTCGATGTTCAGGCTACGTTCGTGCGCTTCATCGATGATGATGGTGTCGTACTGCATCAACAGCCGATCCTGCTGGATTTCCGCCAGCAGAATACCGTCGGTCATCAGCTTGACCATGGTGTTGTCGCTAACGTGGTCGCTAAAACGGACTTTATAGCCGATGCAGCCGCCCGGTTCGCTTTGCAGCTCTTCGGCAATACGGTTGGCCACGGTGCGCGCCGCCAGACGACGCGGCTGCGTATGGCCAATCAGCCCCTTCACCCCGCGCCCCAGCTCCATGCAGATTTTCGGCAGCTGGGTGGTTTTACCGGAGCCGGTCTCCCCTGCCACGATAACCACCTGATGGTCGCGAACCGCCTGCAAAATCTCCTCTTTTTTCTGGCTGACCGGCAGATTTTCCGGGTAGGTAATCGTTGGGCGCGAGGCTTCACGCAGCAGGACTCTCCCTGCGGCTTGTTCGATCTCCTGTGCCATCTCCTGAAGAATGGCCTGCTGGGCTTCAGGATTTTTAACCTTCTTCACGCCATGCAGGCGACGGGAAAAGCGTGACTTATCACGCAGCATCAGGCCATCAAGCCGTTGGAATAGCTGAGAGAAGGTGAACTTTTGTTGTTCTGTCATAGCGTTATCGGGCAGTGCACTGCCGGGAAAAATCTCTTGTGATGTATTGCTGTATATTACCACATCTGCGAATCGCATGCCTTGTTCAAAAAAATTGAATACAGGGTTCGATTTATTGCGCTTTCTCTGTGGCATGATTGTGAATACAGTGTCAACAAGCACCAGGGCATCGACCCGTCAATCTCATATAAGGAAACACCCATGAGCAAAGTATTAGTACTGAAATCCAGTATTCTGGCAGGGTACTCACAATCCGGTCAGCTGTCCGACTATTTTGTTGAACAATGGCGCGAACAGCACGCTGATGATGTTATCACCGTGCGTGACCTGGCAGCCAATCCGATTCCGGTACTGGATGGTGAACTGGTTGGCGCGCTGCGTCCGAGCGATGCCCCGCTGACGCCGCGTCAGCAGGAAGCGCTGGCGCTGTCCGACGAACTGATCGCCGAGCTGAAAGCGAATGACGTGATTGTCATCGCGGCGCCGATGTATAACTTCAACATCCCGACCCAGCTGAAAAACTACTTCGACCTGGTGGCTCGCGCCGGTGTGACCTTCCGCTACACCGAAAAAGGACCAGAAGGTCTGGTTACCGGTAAACGTGCGGTTGTGCTGACCAGCCGTGGCGGTATCCATAAAGACACCCCGACCGACCTGGTCACGCCGTACCTGTCTACCTTCCTCGGCTTCATCGGTATCACCGACGTGAACTTTGTCTTCGCAGAAGGCATTGCTTATGGTCCGGAAGTCGCAGCCAAAGCGCAGTCCGATGCCAAAGCGGCCATCGACAGCGTGGTTGCAGCATAAGATTTCCACTCCCACCGCCCGGTGGGAGTGTTTTTTTCGCCCTCTCCCCATTCCCCTTACGCACCGCCTCGTAGAATGCAGCTGAAGGCGTCTTCGACTAAAATGGCGCAAGCGCTGGAAAGCAGCGTGGATAGCATTAAAGCCGGTAATCCAGGCGACGTAACCCCATGGAACTCGCGGCAAAAGTGCTGGCGGCGATTCAGGCGCACCCGGCACTCTTTCGCGAGCGGACTAAATATGAGGCCCCCGATGCCCGAGGGCTCTTGTTCAGGATGATGATTTCGGCCGCAGGTTCTCGTCAAACTCCAGCCGTTTTCTCTCCGGCTCGGCTTCTTTTAACGGCTCCACCTGATGCAGCGACTGCTTGCAGCGCTCCACCAGCACCTGGTATTCCCGCGTCCCCTGCTTTTTCCACGCGATTTCCTGCTCGCTCAAGGTGCGGATCGCTTTTGCCGGACTGCCGACAATCAGATGGTTGGCCGGCATCTCCGCTTTCGCCTTCACAAACGCCGATGCGCCGACAATGCTGTTCTCACCGATGGTCGCGCCGTCGATAATCACCGCGCTCATTCCCACCAGCGCGTTGCGGCCAATGACGCAGCCATGAAGAATTGCCCCGTGGCCGATATGCCCGTCCTCCTCCACCACCGTATCCTGACCGGGGAAGCCGTGCATCACGCAGTTATCCTGAATGTTAGCGCCGTCTTTAACCACAATCCGCCCAAAATCGCCGCGCAGGCTGGCATTAGGGCCAACGTACACGCCTTTCCCGAGGATCACATCGCCAATCAGTACCGCCGTGGGATGCACGTAGCTTTCATCCGGCACAACGGGAGTCATACCGTCAATCTGATAAATCGGCATCAAGCCTCCTTAGGCGCCTGGCAAACCGCCAAAACGCTGATAATAGAGCGGCCCCGGCGCAGGCAGTTCCCCCACCGAGCTTTCCCCTTTTTCGCCGACGAAGGTCAGCGCGCCGGGAGCGACCCGCTGGTAAATATTGATGCACAGCTGGCGCGCGGTTTGTCCGGCCCAGTGCGCAGGCAGTAGCTCCTCCGGCAACAGCGGATCTTTGAGCACCACGCGACGATAGAAATGGATCAGCAGCAGCTGGATCTGGAAGCAACGTTGCGGCGTTAACTCGTCGGCATCGGCATCGCGCAGCAGCGGTAGCAGCGGGCGAAACAGTGCAATAAAGGTGTCGTACATCGTGTTCTGCTCGGTCAAATGCCAGCACTCTTCCACACGGGCGCGCAGCGCCGCCTGGGAGAGCGCCAATGGCGAATGGGCTTCAAAACAGATCACGTTTTCCGCCACGCCCGCTTCGTGCAGCAGCGACTGGACATCGGCCATTTTTTGCGACGGCGAGGCAAGCAGACTCGGTGCCAGGGCGCCAAAGCCTTGCCACAGCAGCTGCTTTTTCACTTCCGCCAGCTGATTTTTCTCCAGCCCTTCCGACAGCAGCAGCAGCCAGGTCCCGTCCCATTCCGGCGCGCTGGCGCGGTAGATTTTATGCTCCGCCCGGCGCGTCAGACGCAGCCCTTTGTCGCTCAGACGATAGAAACTGCGTCGGCCGATGCGTACCACATCCAGCCACTCCTCTTTGTTCAGCCGGAACAGCGCCGTGCGCACGAACCGTTCGCCAAAGCCCAGCCCTTCCAGCAGCGCGGCCACGCTGCCGAGCCACACTTCTCCACCGCGCTGTAGCAAGGAATCGCCGTACAGCGAGGCGATCAGCGAAGTGCCGCTGATTGGCATCGCTTCGACCGCCTGTTGAATAAAAGTATCGAGTTTACTCATTTGATTCATTCTGTTGTTATTGTTGTCCTTTCTGAATCATAGCACAGGAAAATCCCCGGTAGCGCAGGCTTACCGGGGATCGGGTCTGGTGCCCGGGTCGGGCGCAAGCCGCCACCCGGGAAGACTCGGCTTAACCGTTGGCGACGATTTTGCGCAGGTCGGAGACGCGGCAGGCCTTGCCTTCCGAGCGAGGGATACTTCCGCAGTTGACGATGCTAATATCCGTCGAGATCCCGACCATCGACTTAATTCGGTGACGCAGCTGATGGCAGATCTGGCAGCGCTGCTCATGACTCAGCGACAAGCTGCTCTCTTTCAACTCGACGCGGACCGAAAGTGAATCAAGATGGCCGCGACGATTGACTTCCAGCTGATAGTGCGGCGACAGATGCTCGACTTTCAGAATCTCCTCTTCCAGTTGCGACGGGAAGACGTTGACCCCGCGAATAATCAGCATATCGTCACTGCGCCCGCTGATGCGATCCATCCGGCGCATGGTGCGCGCGGTGCCCGGCAGCAGGCGGGTCAGATCGCGAGTACGGTAGCGAATCACCGGCAGCGCCTCTTTGGTCAGTGTGGTAAACAGCAGCTCGCCGTGTTCGCCATCCGCCAGCGGCGTACCGTCGTTGGGGTTAACCACTTCCGGGAAGAAGTGATCTTCCCAGATAGTCGGACCGTCGGCGGTTTCCAGACACTCCATCGCTACCCCCGGCCCCATCACTTCCGACAGGCCGTAAATATCCAGCGCGGAGATCCCCAGCCGACGCTCAATCTCCCCCCGCATCGCCAGCGTCCACGGCTCGGCGCCGAAGACGCCGACCCGCAGCGAGCAGCGGCTGGCGTCGCCGCCCATCTGGCGCTCCAGCTCTTCAATCAGGTTCAGGCAGTAGGAAGGCGTCACCATAATCATGTCCGGCTGGAAATCGCGGATCAGCTGCGCCTGTTTTTCCGTCTGGCCGCCGGACATCGGGATCACCGTGGCCCCCAGGCGCTCTGCGCCGTAGTGCGCGCCGAGACCGCCGGTGAACAGCCCGTAGCCGTAGGCAACATGAATTTTATCTTTTGCCGTACCGCCGGCGGCGCGCAGCGAACGGGCAACGATATTGGCCCAGGTGTCGATGTCATTCTGCGTATAGCCCACCACCGTCGGTTTGCCGGTGGTGCCGGAAGAGGCATGAATACGCACAATTTGTTCCATCGGTACCGCAAAGGTATCAAACGGATAGTTATCGCGCAGATCCTGTTTGGTGGTACACGGGAATTTGCTCAGGTCGCTCAGTTCGCGAAAATCCTCAGGATGGACGCCCGCCGCGTCAAATTTACGCCGGTACATCGGCACATTGTCATAGGCATGTTTCAGCGTCCATTTCAGGCGCTGGGTTTGCAAAGCTTGTAATTCGTCACGAGAAGCAGTTTCAATCGGATCTAATTTTGTATTAGTTATCATTTTAGGGTACTCGCAGGTAAAGTCGCTCACACTCGCTCAAGGATCATGGCAATGCCCTGACCCACGCCAATACACATCGTACACAGCGCATAGCGCCCGTTCCGTCGCTGCAGCTCCAGGCTGGCGCTCAATGCCAGCCGCGCGCCGCTCATTCCCAAGGGATGACCTAAGGCGATAGCACCGCCGTTGGGGTTAACATGCTCCGCATCGTCCGCCAGCCCCAGCTGTCTGAGCACGCCTAAGGCCTGCGCAGCAAAGGCTTCGTTCAGTTCGATAACATCCATATCGTTAATATTCAGTCCGGCGCGCTCCAGCACTTTGCGTACCGCCGGCACCGGCCCCAGCCCCATAAACCTGGGCTCCACGCCCGCGGTCGCCATCGCCACAATTCGTGCACGTGGGGTTAACCCCTGCGCCCGCGCCTGCTGTTCGCTGGCGATAATCAGCGCGGCGGCGCCATCGTTCACCCCGGAGGCGTTTCCGGCGGTAACCACGCCGCCTTTGCGAAACGGCGTTTTTAGCCCGGCCAGCTGTTCAAGGGTGGTCTCCGCCCGCGGGTGTTCGTCCTCGCGAACCGCGCTCACCGCCCCTTTCTTGCCAATAATTTGCACCGGCACGATTTCCTGCGCCAGAATCCCCGCCCGCTGCGCTTTCGCCGTCAGCTGCTGGCTGCGAAAAGCGAAGGCATCCTGATCGGCCCGGCTGATGTTTAACAATTCAGCTACATTCTCTGCCGTTTCCGGCATACTGTCAGTGCCAAATTGCTGCTGCATGAGCGGGTTCACAAAACGCCAGCCGATGGTGGTATCAAACAGCTCGGCCTGGCGCTGGAACGGCGCGCTGGCTTTACCCATCACAAACGGCGCCCGCGACATCGATTCCACGCCGCCGGCAATCAGCAGATCCGCCTCGCCGGCTTTGATGGCGCGTGCGGCAAAGCCGATCGCATCCAGGCCGGAACCACACAGCCGGTTGATGGTGGTGCCGGAGACCGTCTGCGGATATCCCGCCAGCAAGGTCGCCATATGCGCCACGTTGCGGTTATCTTCCCCGGCCTGGTTCGCACAGCCGAAAATCACATCATCGATGACCGAGGGATCGAGACCCGGGTTACGGCTCAGCAACTCTCGCAGTGGAATGGCGGCTAAATCATCGGCGCGGACGCTGGCCAGCGCCCCGCCGTAACGACCAATCGGCGTACGAATCCCATCACAGATAAAGGCGTCACGCATCAGACTTCTCCCGTTATTGTGCCGCCGATGCGGTGCGATTTGCCGCGAAACAGGGCCACAATCTTTTGTTGTTGATTAACAATTTCAATGTCGTAGACGCCGGTCAGTTTCCCCTGCTGCTTCACCCGCGCCGTGGCGACCAGCCGGTCGCCGGCAAACGCCGGACGCAGGAAGTCGATACTGGCGGCAGATGCTACCGCCGCCAGCCCCTGGCTGTTGCAGGCGTAGGCAAAGGCGGTATCGGCCAGCGAAAACAGCTGTCCGCCGTGACAGGTCTGATGGCCGTTAAGCATGGCTGGCGAGACGGTCATGCTCATCTGCGCGTAGCCGTCATCCATTTCAATCATCTCGATGCCCAGGGTTCTGGCGCAGGTATCTTTTTCGTACATCGCGCGCGCGTTGCGCCAGGCCTCATTGTTCATTACGCTGCTCCACAAGCGCCTTCTGGCGCAGTAAGGAACCGGGGCGATAACGCTCTTCGCCATAGTGCTGTTGCAGGTTCTCCAGCAGGCGCAGCACGCGCTGCCAGCCCACCGATTCGCCCCACGCCAGCGGGCCGTGCGGGTAGTTGACGCCCAGGCGCATCGCGGTATCGATATCTTCCGGGCTGGCGACCCCTTTTTGCACCGCGTCGAGCGCTTCATTAATCAGCATGGCGAGGGTACGCCAGACCAGCAGGCCGGGATAATCGGCAATCAGCAGCACTTTCTTGCCCTGCTGCTGGAAATAGCGCACCGCTTTGTCGGTCGCCGACGCCGGGTTCGTCGCCGCCGTTGCCAGAACCACGGTGTCACCCGCGCAATAGTCATATACCACCACCGGGCAGCCATACTGCACGCTCAGCGCCTGGGCGGTTTCGCCTTCCGTTTCCAGCACACGAACGTCGTCCAGGGCGATCGTGACCCTGCTGGTGACACTGTCACCTGTTGTGTGAACTGCTTTGGCCCCGCAGGTTTCAGCCACAGCGGCCAGCGCCGGCACGGATGCGCTCTCAAGGGGCCAGCGATAGACGCCCTGTCCGCTCTTCTTGCCCAGACGCCCGGCCAGCGCCAGCTCCTGCTGGACCAGCGACGGCAGAAAACGGCGGTCCTGCCAGAACGCGTTAAACACCGAACAGGTGACGGCGAAGTTGACGTCCTGACCAATCAGGTCGGTCAACGCCAGCGGCCCCATCGGAAAACCGCCGCCGTCGCGCAGCGCGGCATCAATCACCGCCGGGGGAGCCACCTGCTCCTCCAGCGCCCGCCACGCTTCGGCGTAGAACGGCCGCGCCACGCGGTTAACGATAAACCCCGGCGTCGAACGGCAGCGTACCGGCTGCTTTCCCCATGCCGTAACGCACCGGCACAGCTGTTCAACCACTTCCGGCGATGTCGCCAGACCGCTCACCACCTCCACCAGTTTCATCACCGGCGCGGGGTTAAAGAAGTGCAGACCGGCCACCCGTTCAGGGTGCTTTACATCGGCGGCAATGGCGGTAATGGAGATCGATGAGGTATTGCTGGTCAGCAGCGTTGACGGGGAGCAGATCGCCGCCAGCTGGCTGAAAAGCGCTTTTTTGACATCCGGGCGCTCTGACGCCGCTTCAATCACCAGCCAGGCGTCGGCCAGCGCGGCTAACTCGGTGACCGGAACAAGGCGGGAGACCAGCGCATCCGCCTGGTCCGCCGTCAGCTTGCCTCGCGCCACGCGGGCGGCCAGACGCTGACGAATGCCTTCCACCGCGCGGGTCAGCGCCTCGGTGGCGATATCGTAGAGCAGGACAGGATGTCCGGCCGCGGCGGCCACTTCCGCAATGCCGGCCCCCATCGTGCCGGCGCCGATCACGGCGACGGTTTGCAGTGTTTGGCTCATGGTCTATTTCCCGCTGAACTGTGGAGGACGCTTCGTCAGGAAGGCACTGACGCCTTCCCGATAGTCATCGCTGCGTCCGGCCAGACGCTGATAGTCGCGCTCAAGATCCAGCTGCGCATCGAGGCCGTTGGTCTCCGAGACCTGGAGCGCTTTTTTGATAAGCCCCAGCCCGAAGGTCGGCTGCGTCGCCAGATGGCGGGCCAGCTGACGACTGGTATCGGCCAGCTCGGCGTCCTCCACCAGCTGCCAGATCATCCCCCACTGAGCGGCCTGTTCGGCGCTGAGCTTCTCACCCAAAAGCGCCAGCCCCATTGCCCGAGCGCGTCCGGCCACCCGCGGCAGGAACCAGCTACCGCCGCAGTCGGGTACCAGCCCCAGCTTGCTGAAGGCCATCACAAAATTCGCCGACCGCGCGGCGAGAACAATATCGCAGCCCAGGGCGAGGGTGGCGCCCGCGCCGGCCGCCACGCCGTTCACCGCGGCAATCACCGGCTTCGGCAGCGCCGCCAGACGACGCACCAGCGGGTTATAGAAACGCTCAACGGACAGGCCCAGATCCGGCGCCGGACCGCTGGGGTCGACGTTGCGATCATTTAAATCCTGGCCGGCGCAAAAACCGCGTCCGGCACCGGTAATCAGCAGGCAGCGCACGTTGTCATCGCGCTCGGCCTGAGTCAGACAGGCCGCCAGCTGCTGATGCATAAGGTCGTTAAAGCTGTTAAGACGATCCGGGCGGTTAAGGGTAATCGTCATCACACCCTGTTCTACTTCGCTGAGAATAAAAGCGTCCACGATTAGCGTCCTTTAAATTCCGGGGTTCGTTTTTGTAAGAAGGCGTCAATACCTTCGCGGCGATCGTCGGTGGCGCTCAGCAATGTAAACAGCTGGCGCTCCTGTTGAAGACCGGCCTGAAGGCTCACTTCCTGCGCCTGGCGCAGCGACTGTTTCGCCGCACGCAGCGCCAGCGGTGAATGACCGGCGATGGTCGCCGCCAGCTTCAGGGCATATTCGTCGGTCAACAGCGCCGGGGTTATCTCACTCACCAGACCGGCCTGTTGCGCCCGCTGCGCATCAATACTTTCGCCGCTCAGCACCATCCGGCTGGCCAGCGCTTTCCCTACGCAGCGGATCAGACGCTGGGTGCCTCCGGCGCCAGGCATAATGCCGAGGGTGATCTCCGGCAGGCCGAAGCGCGCGTTATCGCCCGCCACCACCAGGTCGCAGAGCAGCGCCAGCTCGCAGCCCGCCCCAAGGGCGTAGCCGTTCACAGCGGCGATCAGCGGTTTCGGAAAGGCATCAATCCGCGCCCACAGACGCGGGCGAATATCGTCCATCGTGGCGGGCAGGTCTTTTTCCGCCATTTCGTTCAGGTCGGCGCCGGCGGCAAAGAAACGGCGGTTGCCGCCGATCACGCAGGCACGGATATCCGGGTCAGACGCCGCCGCGTCCAGCGCGTCGGCAATCTGCGTCAGCAGCGCGTTATTCAAGGCATTACGCGCCTGCGGACGATTCAGGGTCAGCAGCAGGACCCGCTGGTGACGGGCTATCAGCAGATCGCTCATGCCATTCCCCTTGCGTCAAAGTCGACCACCACGTCGCCGCTGGTCGGCAACGCCTGGCAGCTCAGCACATATCCGGCAGCCAGTTCGTCCGCTTCCAGGCTGTAGTTGGCCGCCATCGCCACTTCGCCGCGCAGCACTTTACATTTGCAGGTGGCGCAGACGCCGCCTTTACAGGCGAAGGGCAAATCCGCCCCCTGGCGCAGCGCCGCATCCAGAATGCTGTCATCTTCCGCGGTGAGGGCAATCTGCCGATCGCGGCCGTCCTGACGAATCGTGACGGTGCGGCCTTCAGCCTGCACGCCAGTGGCGCGTTTAGCGCGACTTCCGGGGGTATTAAAGCGCTCAAGATGAATCTGGTTTTCCGCCATCCCCAGCTCGCGCAGCGCCGCTTCTGCTTCATCCATCATCACCGCCGGACCGCAAATAAAGGCCTCGTCGAAGCGGCTGAAATCGAGCAGTCTGGCAGAGAGCGCGCGCAGTTTGTCGCCATCAATGCGCCCCTGCAGCAAATCGCTGTCCATCGACTCCTGGCTGAACAGATGCACCACCTGCAGCCGCTGCGGGTAGCGGTCTTTTAAATCCGCCAGCGCCTGACGAAACATCATGCTGCTGCTACTGCGGTTGCCATAAATCAGGGTGAAGCGGCTATGCGCTTCGGTGGCGAGCGTGGCGCCAATAATCGCCATCATCGGCGTGATACCGGATCCGGCGGCAATCGCCAGATAGTCAGCCTCGCGCCCGGCCTGCGGCTGGTAGCCGAAATGCCCCTGCGGCACCATCACCTCCAGCACCATGCCCTGGCAGATATCGCTCTGCGCATAGCGGGAAAAACGTCCGCCGTCGATGGCTTTGACCGCCACGCTGATTTCCGCCGGCGAGCGGCTGCGACAGATGGAGTAGCAGCGGCGCAGCTCTTCCCCGCCGAGGCGGGCTTTCACGGTCAGGTGCTGGCCCGGACGGAAGGCATATTCCGCCTGCAGCGCGTCGGGAATCGCAAAGGTAATGGTCACCGCATCGCGGGTTTCCGGCTCCACTTTCGCGACGGTAAGCGAATGAAACGTCGTCATGGCAACCTCAAATACATTTAAAGTAATCAAAGGGTTCACGGCAGCTGTCGCAGCGGTAAAGCGCTTTACAGGCCGTCGAACCGAATTCACTGATCGGCGTGGTGTGTACGCTGCCGCAGCGCGGGCAAACCACCTCATCCGGAAGACCGGCATGGCAGGCGTGTCCCTGCGGCGGGCTGATGCCGTACTGGCGCAGACGCTCGCGGGCATCCTGGTTCATCCAGTCGGTGGTCCACGGCGGGTCAAGCTGCAGGACAATCTGCACCGGCGTATAGCCGTGGCGGGCCATCGTTGCGCGAATCTCCCCTAGCAGATGCTCGGTCGCCGGGCAGCCCGAGTAGGTCGGCGTAAAGCCAATCACCCAGCCTTCACCGTGCGGTGTCACGCTGCGCACCATGCCAAGGTCGGTAATGGTCAGCACCGGTACTTCCGGATCGGGGATCTCACTTAACAGTGCCCAGATAGCGTGGACTTCTGCGGGTGCGATAGCGGCGAGACGTTGCATAGCCACCTCCTGTTACCACTGCTGACCGGGATAAGCGCGTTGCAGATACTGCATTTCCGCCAGCAACGGCCCGAGATGTTCACTGTGCAGTCCCTGTTTTCCGCCGTGGCGAAACGCCGCCTCTTGCGGGATCTGCAGCCCGGCATCAAGCAGCGCGGTGTGAACCGTGCTCTGCCACTCCGCCTGCAGGTCGCGGGGGTCAACAGCGATACCCTGCTCAACAAGGGCAATCTCCAGCGCGTCGGCGAGGAACAACTCCCCGGTAAAACGCCACAGATCGTCGACCGCCTGCTGCATTTTTTGCGCCGATACCTCAGTGCCATTGCCCAGACGTTCCAGCCAGCCGCGGCTGAAGCGCAGGTGATAGCGCACCTCCTTGAGCCCCTTGGCGGCGATGGCGGCAATCTGCGCATCACGACTGTTTACCAGCCGGGTAAACAGCGCCACATGCCAGGCATCGATAAAGAACTGACGGGCGATGGTATCGGCAAAGTTGCCGTTCGGCTGTTCCACCAGCAGGAGATTGCCGTACTGACGTTCATCCCGGCCGTAGGCCAGGGTATCTTCATCGCCGCTCCCCGCCAGCTCAGCCGCATAGCTGAGGAAGTTGCGCGCCTGGCCCAGCAGATCGAGGCCGATATTGGCCAGCGCGAGGTCAATTTCCAGCTCCGGGGCATGGCCGCACCACGCGCCCAAGCGCTGGGCCAGCACCAGGCCGTTATCACCGAGACGCAGCGCATAGGTTGCAACGGGATTGAGGTTGTTCATCGTTGCCTCACATATGTTCCATGCCGTCCGGCACGCTGTAGAAAGTCGGATGGCGATAGACTTTGCTCTCCGCCGGATCAAAAAACTCGCCGCGTTCTTCCGGCTGGGATGCGACTATCTGGCTGGCTTTCACCACCCACAGCGAGCAGCCTTCGCTGCGCCGGGTGTAGACATCGCGGGCATTTTCCAGCGCCATCTGGTCATCGGCGGCGTGCAGACTGCCGACATGACGATGGGATAACCCCTGCTTGCTGCGGACAAATACTTCATATAACGGCCAGTAAACGTTGCTCATCATGCTTCTCCTTATGCCGCGTCGCGGGAGTGTTGTTTTTGCGCATGCGCCAGCGCGGCTTCCCGCACCCATGCCCCCTCTTCCCAGGCTTTACGCTTGGCGGCCAGGCGTTCGTGGTTACAAATGCCGCGCCCGTTGATCACTTCATTCAGTTCCTGCCAGTTGATTTCGCCAAAGCGGTAGTGCCCGGTCGCTTCATCCAGCTGCAAATCGGCGTCCGGCACGGTCATGCCGAGGATCGCGACCTGCGGTACGGTGTTATCGACAAAGCGCTGACGCAGTTCGTCGTTGGAGTGCAGTTTGATTTTCCACGCCATGCTGCGGGCGCTGTTCGGCGAGTTATCGTCGCTCGGGCCAAACATCATCAGGGCCGGCCACCAGAAGCGGTTAATCGCATCCTGCAACATCTGACGCTGCGCTTCGCTGCCCTCGGCCAGCGCCATACAGGCTTCAAACCCCTGACGCTGGTGAAAGCTCTCCTCTTTGCAGATTTTGACCATCGCCCGGGCGTAGGGACCGTAGGAAGTCCGGCACAGCGCCACCTGGTTGACGATAGCGGCGCCGTCGACCAGCCAGCCAATCACGCCGATATCCGCCCAGCTCAGCGTCGGGTAGTTAAAGATCGAGGAGTATTTCATCTGCCCGTCGAGCATCTTCTGATACAGATCTTCCCGGGCGCAGCCGAGCGTCTCCGCCGCGCTATACAGATACAGGCCATGTCCGGCCTCATCCTGCACCTTCGCCAGCAGAATCGCCTTCCGACGCAGCGTCGGCGCGCGGGTAATCCAGTTGCCCTCCGGCAGCATGCCGACAATTTCCGAGTGCGCGTGCTGGCCAATCTGGCGGATCAGCGTCTTGCGGTAGGCATCCGGCATCCAGTCCTGCGGTTCGATGGCCGTATCCTGCGCGATACGCTGGTCAAAGCGTTGTTCTTCTGTCACGTCATCACCTTTATGATTCCAATAAATTCAACAAATACGCATTTGTGAATCACTTTGTTTTATAAAAGTTACACTCAGGTTAAATAAAACCACAAATTTTGTTTGTGTTTTTTGTGATGATGACGACAAAAAATCGCCACCAGACCGCGACACCGCAGGCCGGAAGCGGCAGGACATGACGCGCCCGCGATCACAATGTTAATAAATTATTAAATAGTCGCTTGCATTTCATGATTCATAAAATAACTATTTATAGAGATTTCACGTAACATATTGGAGATTCACCATGCAGCAGTTAGCCAGCTATTTATCCGGCACCTGGCAGAGCGGTCGGGGCCACGCCCGCCCGCTTCGCCACGCCATCAGCGGTGAGACATTATGGGAAGTCACCAGCGAAGGGCTGGATATGGCACAGGCGCGCCGTTTTGCCATCGACCGCGGCGCTAAGGCGTTACAGGCCATGACCTTTATCGAACGCAGCGCGATGCTGAAAGCGGTAGCGAAACACCTGCTGGCAGAAAAAGAGGCGTTTTATGCCATTTCAGCGCAAACCGGGGCGACCCGAGCCGATAGCTGGGTTGATATTGAAGGGGGGATCGGCACGCTGTTTACCTACGCCAGCCTCGGCAGTCGCGAGCTGCCGGACGATACGCTGTGGCCGGAAGATGAACTGATCCCGTTGTCGAAACAGGGGGGCTTTGCCGCCCGCCACGTTCTGACCTCAAAATCCGGCGTCGCGGTGCATATCAACGCCTTTAACTTCCCCTGCTGGGGCATGCTGGAAAAGCTGGCGCCAACCTGGCTTGCCGGCATGCCGGCCATCATCAAACCGGCAACCGCCACCGCTCAGCTGACTCAGGCGATGGTCAGGTCCATCGTCGAGAGCGGACTGGTACCGGACGGGGCCATCAGCCTGATTTGCGGCGGCGCGGGCGATCTGCTTGATCATCTGGATAGCCAGGATGTGGTGACCTTTACCGGCTCCGCCCATACCGGCCAGCAGCTGCGTGTTCACCCTAACCTGGTCGCGAAATCGATCCCCTTCACCATGGAGGCCGATTCGCTGAACTGCTGCGTGCTCGGAGAAGACATTACTCCCGGGCAGCCGGAATTTGCCCTGTTTATCCGCGAAGTGGTGCGCGAGATGACGACCAAAGCCGGGCAGAAATGTACCGCTATCCGCCGCATCATCGTTCCGCAGGCCCAGCTTCATGCGGTCAGCGAAGCGTTGATTGCCCGTCTGCAAAAAGTGACCGTCGGCGATCCGGCGCAGGAAGGGGTGAAAATGGGCGCGCTGGTCAGCCATGACCAGCGCCAGGATGTACAGGACAAGGTGAACGCGCTGATTCAGGCCGGGTGCGAAGTTCTGCTCGGCGGCAAGGCCGATCTTAACGCCGCCGGCGCCTTCTTCCCGCCGACGCTGCTGTTCTGCCCGCAGCCGGATGAAACGCCGGCGGTGCATGCCATCGAAGCCTTCGGCCCGGTTGCCACCCTGATGCCGTATCAACATCGCGAGCACGCGCTGTCGCTGGCGCGCGCCGGGGAAGGCAGTCTGGTCGGAACGCTGGTGACCGCCAGCGGCGAGCTGGCGCGTGAGTTTATCCTCGGCGCCGCCCGTTCACATGGCCGTATCCAGATCCTCAACGAGGCCTCTTCCGTCGAGTCCACCGGTCACGGTTCACCGCTGCCGCAGCTGGTTCATGGCGGGCCGGGTCGTGCCGGCGGCGGCGAAGAGCTCGGCGGTTTGCGCGCGGTAAAACACTATATGCAACGCACTGCGGTTCAGGGCAGCCCGACGATGCTGGCCGCCATCGGTCAGCAGTGGGTTCGCGGCGCCGAAGTCAGCGAGGACCGTATTCATCCGTTCCGTAAATATTTTGAACAGATCCAGCCTGGCGATAGCCTGCTGACCCCGCGTCGCACCCTGACCGAAGCGGATATCGTCAATTTTGCCTGCCTCAGCGGCGATCACTTCTATGCCCATATGGACAAAATTGCCGCCGCGGACTCCATTTTTGGCGAGCGCGTGGTCCACGGTTACTTCCTGATCTCCGCGGCAGCCGGGCTGTTTGTCGATGCCGGCGTCGGGCCGGTCATCGCCAACTATGGCATGGAAAACCTGCGCTTTATCGAACCGGTGAAGCCGGGCGACACCATTCAGGTGCGTCTGACCTGCAAGCGTAAAACGGTGAAGCGCCAGCGTAGAGCCGAGGAGAAAGCGACCGGGGTGGTGGAGTGGGCGGTAGAGATATTCAACCAGCACCAGCAGCCGGTGGCGCTCTATTCCATCCTGACGCTGGTGGCCCGTCAGCACGGCGACTTCGCGGTTTAACCAATGCCTGTCCCCGCCGTTCCGGCTAACGCCGGGCGCGCCGGGCCGGTACCCGATGCCTCTGCGGAGGCATTTTTTGTGCCCCGCCCGCTTGCTCCGGGCATAACTGGCAAATCTGACAAACAACCTGGCAAGAGCACACAAACGCCAACCGGCCAACCGCTGGTAGGTTAAAGCGAGTAAAGCCGGCATTTCGCAGCGGCAAGCGACAACACAACTCGCCGGAATCATTGGCGTTGCAGACAATCAGCAGGGACGCGTGGTCACCGTAGATGCAACCCAAAGCATGACGGGAATATAAATATAAGATGAGGTCACAATGGCAAATAACTCAATTCGTTCCCCGCGTAAAACAGCCTTAGCCCTGGCCGTTGCGCTGTTTTGTGCCTGGCAATCACCGGTGTTCGCGCACGGCGACGAAGCGCATATGGTCCCAATGGACAAAACGCTGCAGGCGTTTGGTGCCGACGTGCAGTGGGATGATTATGCCCAGATGTTTACCCTGATGAAGGATGGCGCCTACGTCAAAGTGAAGCCCGGTGCGAAAACGGCCATCGTCAACGGTAAGTCGCTGGATTTACAGGTTCCGGTGGTGATGAAAGACGGTAAGGCGTGGGTCTCCGATACCTTTATCAACGATGTCTTCCAGTCCGGTCTTGATCAGACCTTCCAGGTCGAGAAACGCCCGCATCCGCTCAACTCGTTATCCGCGGCGGAAATCAGCGAAGCGGTGACGATTGTCAAAGCCTCGCCGCAATTCCGCCCCAACACCCGTTTTACCGAAATCTCACTGCACGAGCCGGATAAAGCGGCGGTGTGGGCCTTCGCGTTAAAAGGAACCGCCGTTGAGGCGCCGCGTACCGCTGACGTGGTGATGCTCGATGGCAAACACGTCATCGAAAGCGTGGTGGATTTACAGAATAAGAAAATACTCTCCTGGCAGCCAATTAAAGACGCCCACGGCATGGTCCTGCTGGATGATTTCGTCAGCGTGCAGAACATTATTAACGCCAGTGCCGAATTCGCCGCAGTGCTCAAAAAACACGGCATCACCGACAGCAAAAAAGTCATCACCACTCCGCTGACCGTCGGTTATTTTGACGGCAAAGATGGCCTGAAGCAGGATTCACGTCTGCTGAAAGTGGTGAGCTATCTGGATACCGGCGACGGCAACTACTGGGCGCACCCGATTGAAAACCTGGTCGCCGTGGTGGATCTTGAGCAGAAGAAAATCATCAAAATTGAAGAGGGTCCGGTGATCCCGGTGCCGATGGAATCGCGCCCTTATGATGGCCGCGACCGCGTGGCTGCCGCGGTTAAACCGCTGGATATCACCGAGCCGGAAGGCAAAAACTACACCATTACCGGCGACACGATTCACTGGCAGAACTGGGATTTCCACCTGCGGCTGAACTCCCGCGTCGGGCCGATTCTCTCCACCGTGACCTACAACGACAACGGGCAGAAACGTCAGGTGATGTATGAAGGCTCGCTGGGCGGGATGATCGTGCCTTATGGTGACCCGGACGTGGGTTGGTACTTCAAAGCCTATCTCGACTCCGGCGACTACGGCATGGGCACCCTGACCTCGCCAATCGTCCGCGGTAAAGATGCGCCGGCGAACTCGGTGCTGCTGGATGAAACCATTGCTGATTATACCGGCGCGCCAACCACTATCCCGCACGCTATCGCAATCTTCGAGCGTTATGCCGGTCCGGAATACAAACACCAGGAGATGGGGCAACCGAACGTCAGCACCGAACGACGCGAGCTGGTGGTCCGCTGGATCAGTACCGTCGGCAACTACGACTATATCTTTGACTGGGTGTTCCACGAGAACGGCACCATCGGCATCGACGCCGGCGCCACCGGAATCGAAGCAGTCAAAGGCGTTATGGCGAAGACCATGCACGATCCGAGCGCGAAAGAAGATACCCGTTACGGGACGCTGATCGACCATAACATCGTCGGCACCACGCACCAGCATATCTACAATTTCCGCCTTGACCTTGACGTTGACGGCGAGAACAACTCGCTGGTGGCCATGGACCCGGAAGTGAAGCCCAATACCGCCGGTGGCCCGCGCACCAGCACCATGCAGATTAACCAGTACACCATCGACAGCGAACAAAAAGCGGCGCAGAAGTTCGACCCGGGCACCATTCGCCTGCTGAGTAATACCACCAAAGAGAACCGGATGGGTAACCCGGTGTCGTATCAGATTATCCCTTACGCGGGCGGCACTCACCCGGCGGCAACCGGCGCCAAATTCGCGCCGGATGAGTGGATTTATCACCGTCTGAGCTTTATGGATAAGCAGCTGTGGGTCACCCGCTATCATCAGTCGGAGCGTTATCCGGAAGGGAAATATCCGAACCGTTCGATCCATGACACTGGCCTTGGCGCCTATGCAAAGGATAACGAGTCGCTGACCAACCACGATGACGTGGTCTGGATAACCACCGGCACCACCCACGTGGCGCGCGCGGAGGAGTGGCCGATTATGCCGACCGAATGGGCGCATGCGCTGTTGAAACCGTGGAACTTCTTTGACGAAACCCCGACGCTGGGCGAAAAGAAAAAGTAGTTTGTCGCAAGGCCTGAGAGAGAAATCTGCCCGCCACCGGGGGTAACCTCGGTGGCGCTATCGCTTTTAGCACGCTTCTCAGTTCCAGAACTGGACGTTAAAACGCAACGCCCCAGAGATCCCCGGCACCGAAGGCCGTTTATTGCCTTTGGTATCGATAGAGACACTTTCTACGGGAATCGTGACCTCACAGGCATTATCGGCGATTTGCTGCGGGTCCAGAATAATATCGGCGTTGGAAACCCCTGAGTCCTGCCAGGCATATTTTATCCGCCAGGGGCTGTCGTCATTTGCCGGAGGAACAATTTCAAGGATCAGAGAGTTGCGGAACAAATACCCCCCTTCATAGTGTTCGTTAAACCAGAATCGCTTTTCTATTTCGTAATCGGGAATTTTCACTCCCAGTACCAGGCTGTAGGCCAGAGAGCGCCGGGCTTTATTCACTCGCGCACGCCTGGACAAGAAGACGCTCGAGAGATATTGCGTAGCATGTCCCTGTGTATTCCACTCTTTTTGCGTCACACAGGCAACGGAATCTTCTTCGGCGACACGTCGGGTTAACGACCAGGGTTTACCCCGGGGAGAGGCAATAGCTTCTATCTGATAGATTGCGTCAATCTTATTCGCCTCTCCACCGGCCGCTTTTAGCGCCGCATCCGGAAGACGAATGTCCTTAAGTTCCAACCATATATCCACGCGGACATCGCCAAAAAGAAAGCGTGCCAGATTCTGGAAAGCTTCTTCGCTATTCACAATACCGAAATAGCCGGAATGGGCGCGATAGGTGAAGGCTTTCGCACAAGGCGCGCCGATTGAGCCATCATCATTAAGACCATTCAGCGTAGCATTCTCAATTTTTACCAGACCATCGCTGCCGTTCCCGACAAAGGTTCTCGAGAGTCCGGCGGCAACGTCATAATCAAGGCGATTGGTCCCTACCATAGTGAAAATGCGCGATGAGGGAAGTCGGGACTCAGGGATCAAATCGACCCGTTTATAACGCTGGTACGCATTCTCGAGGTCGAGATACTGCGCCATACGGTCACGATTAAAGTTAGCGACGCTACTTTGCCAGGGAAGATTCGGGATATTAATCTCCGCAAACTCAATCCCGTTATGTGGCGTAGCGTAGGTGAAAAATTTATCGACGCTTCTGGCCATCTGCTGCGGATCAAGCGCCTGATTTTGTAGAAAAGCCCGGCAAACAAGGCCTCCCATCGAGTGGGCCACCAGATAACAGCGAAAGTCGTCGGGCTCCTGCACGCCGCTGTTGGGGTTTGCCAGCAAAAGCTGCCTGATCGTGGCCAGCAGGCTTGACAGTCCAACTGCCGCCGTTGCTATGTCGGGCGTTTTACCCCTTCCCAGTAGCGTGGACGCATCGTCATAATAGCGATACACAATCACCGATTTATCATCCAGGATGTTTCCGGTAGGTTTACCCTCCGGATCCAGCGCCCAACCAGCGTCCGTGATATCCAGTCCCTGCTCAAAAACATCGCTATAACCAAACTCCGAGGCCAGACGAATAACGGGCGATTCAAAATAAAATTTCTTCGGGCGATCTTTCTGGCTCGCAGAGGCTCGCAGCATCGTTGAGCCAAGATTAAAACCATTAAAAGGATCGGCGGTAGTCTCATTAATATCGTGATCAGTCATCGCATAACCACGAACATAAATAATAGGGTAAAAAGGCATTTTCTTATTGGCCATTTTATTATCCTGTAGAATTTAAATATTATCAGGGATGGCGCGAGAGCCCATACAGTCCCTTAAACTTATCATTAGTTGCTGAAGCAACTAAAACTGACCATGAATAATGGAAGATATTCACTTTTGAGGGGTAAGCTCCACGATTACCTTCAATAGTCCACAAAATGCCATCGGCATAGCCTTGAACAATACCAACATGCCCCATCCAGGCAGTCTCTTGCTGCTTTTTAGGATCGACTCTCAACCAACAAATAATATCACCCGGCTGTGGTGGATTGCTCAATGAAGGAGTGTAAGAATGGCCTAATGACTTCATTTTATTATGCAATGCCTGAGCTGATGTTTGATAGCCGAATACCGCAGTTGCTCCCTGGTTAAAACAGTAACTGACAAAGGCCGCGCACCAGCTTTGCCCCTGGTTTCCGTACCCGGCGAAATATTTTTTAATATCAGGACCGTGATTATCCGAACCTTCTTCACCATGGCCGATCTCCGCCTGAGCGACTTTAAGCGCGGCCAGGCCCGCATGGCTTCCCCCTGACGGGGTGAACGTCGGGAGAGTCGGGTGTTGAAGCACAACGCTGTGTTTACCCAAAGCAGCATCGAGAGCCCAACGGGTGTGTGGTCCTACTTTACCATCGACAATTAACGGTTGGCCTGAGGCATCCACGTTGGCCACCTGGAAAGCTTCTACTGACTTTTTTACTACCTGATCAAATTTATCCGTTGGCGCAAGACCGAATGATAGCTTGCGGAGATCGTCAACCAATTGTGCTACCGCCTTACCTTCATCACCGATTTTTAACATAGAGCCCCCGTAGCATTCAGGTGATTTAATAAACTCAGGTTTGTACAACGCATACAATAATTAGCAGCAACATTAATACTCACCAAAAATAAAATCTGGCCTCTCGATTACCTGCTGAGTCAGACTGTTATTTACAATGTTTGCCCGGAGTCATTTTTAATAAATATAAACAGGTTATCTTTAAAATAAGAGGCAGGTCTTGTCATGTGACACCTCGCTCAACGACACGATGAGTTACAGGCATAAATATCCCGGGCAACAACCAGGTCAGAGAATGAAATGAATATCCAGCATCAGAATGGTGCTACGCAAGAATTGCATTTAAACGCAGCGCTACTTTTTATGGTAGACAGCTCTAACAAGAGATCAAGTTTCTATGCTTCTCTTCGCCAAATATATTGGCAGCTTGCACATAGCAGGCTGAGATCAAACACAATTTTGGTGCGACGGTGGGACAGTGAGCAAGCAGATCTCCGCTTGCCAGCGCTCAAGGGGATAACATACACAGACGGCAACCGCGTTGCCAGCCACAGCGGCCAGACCTCGCGGAATGCCGCCTGCTATCCGGCGGCTGCAAGCGCCGCCGCTTTATCCCGTCAGCCCGGCCCGTCGCTGGCGGCTGCCAGCAGCGGAACGATAAGATCGCTCAGCGGCGTCGGAATGCCGTGCCGACGCCCGCGGCGCTGTATCACGCCGTTACGAATCTCCCACTCCAGCGGCCGCCCGCTTTCGCGGTCAATCTGAATCGAGGTACTGAGATCGGGTGGCGCACGATGAAATCCGTCGATAATTTCCTGCGGTACGCTGTCGCTCAGCCTTGCGCCTTCCGCGCGCGCGACAAGCAGGCATTCACGTAAATAGGCCAGCGCGATGTCGTTGATATCGCCACGGGAGAACATACCGGCACGGCGGCCCGTCAGCACCATCAGGCCAGCCACCGCATTTTGCAGCAGCTTGCGCCAGGCGACGGTGGTGAAATCATCGGCGAGATCCACGGCGCAGCGGGTCCCTTGCAGCGTTTGCTGTACCAACCGGGCCTGCGGCAGATCCGGCAAGGTCAACCGGGGTGTCGCTCGCAGCCAGACGGAGGCATCGGGTTCGCGCTGCGCCGGAAACCACACCACCGCAGGCAACACCGTCGCCCCGGCAACGCGGTCGGCAAACTGCGCCTGCTGTTCGACGCCGTTCTGCAACACACACACCACCGTTTTTTCATCGCACAATGCGCTCAACCACGCTGAAATCGTAGGGTTCTGGGTGGCCTTGACCGCGACGAAAACCAGCGAAAATGGCCGCACAATGGCCGCCGGGTCGGTCAGTATCGGTCCGGGAAGCGTAATCTCTCCGCCATCGAATCTGAGTAACAGCTGTGCATGAGACGTTCGCCCGCACACCACCGGCGTGCGCCCCACTTCATGCAGCGCCGCGGCTATCGTGGTCCCAATCGCGCCGGGCCCGATAAGGGCAACGGTAGGCTCCTCCGACATCATATCCGCCTCCTGATGATAAGCTCCGCCACGATGGCGGGAAGGCATTAACAGTAGCGATAAATACTGTGATTCAGCAAGTCCTGTTCGTGGATAACGACAGGCACGGCGTTCAATGGCGCTTAGCGGGAAATCGTCAGGGAGACGCTGCCACGATTGTTATCATACATTTGCCACGCATCGTTGGCGTAAGCGTAAAAATAGCCGCTTTTAGCCGGTGTGAACCGGCATCCGCTGCCGATAACCACAATCTCATGCCGCGGCTCAGGCGCGTCGGGTGCGGGATCTGCGTGATTGGCAACTACACCAATCAGAGCGAACCACGGTGCCGTACCGACGCGTCGACTCAGCCAAAAATCCACATCCTGGTTTTTAGTCGCCCCCTTCCATAACGCTTCCAGTTTGTCGGAAACGGAGGCCATAATCTGCGCGGCCTCGCCGGGATAAAACTTACCGTCATCAGTCCCGCCCGCCTCGCAGGGCACCGAGCCATCCAGCCATTTCCCCGTGGCCGTAAAGCGATACTCCACTCCCGCTTCCAGCCAGATCCCCGTTGCATTCCAGCGCTCGCGCGCAAAAACGTCAAAGGTCGCCGGGTGTTCTGCCGTCACATCGGTGACCGGTCGGTAGCGACCGTGGAGCAGCATCGGCTGACTTTGCCGCTGTATCACGCTGGCATCAACATCGGGGCTTCCGGCGACAATCCGCGGTACGCTGCGCGGGCAGGTATGCAGCAGTTTAAAAATGCCGGTGACCGAATCATGCAGCAGTCCATGGGGATCGGGGGCCAGCTGGGCGTCGATACCCGGCAGCAGCGTCAGTCCCAGTCCGGCTGCCTCTGCCATCATCCATTGCAGGGTGATATCCGATAATCCGCACTGCGCGTAGCCGCCGCCGACATCAGCATGCACGCCGGCAAACCAGCGCTGTTTCACCTGCGGGTTATCCGCCACATTGTCCCACAGCGTGGGAATGAAACTTTGCCGCTGCTCGTCCAGCGCCAGCGCATGGCGGGCATGTTCGACAATCGGGCTGAGTGACGTATCGTGGAAGGCATACTTTTTGGGATCATCCAGCAGATTGGCTAACGCCATATCGTCGGGAATACCCAGCGCCCCCACCGTTTCCCAGACGCCAATAAAATATATAGGGATGCTCTCCCTGGTCGGATGCCCCGTCGCCACCGAATAAAAAGGTCTACCCACGCTGGCAACGATCGCCGGCGCGCTGCCTGCAGGCTGGCGGTAATAGCTGAAGAGATCGTTGATATCCTCCCAGACTTTATCGTCGCCGGTTCCTGCCTGGCTGGCATTCAATAATCCGCAGCGCGAAATCATTCCGCCTAGACTCCTGACGGTATAAGCTCCGCGGCTAAAGCCAAACAGCCATATTTTATCGCCGGGCTGATAGCGGGTCGCCAGCCAGTAATAGGCGCTGATAATATTCTTATCAAGGCCTTCGCCGATGCCGCCGCCGATATAGCGATCGACCACCCCGCCATCGGTACCGACGCCGGAGTGGTAATAGACTCGCTGCTGGGTGTTTTCCGCCACGGCATTCCTGAGTTTGACCACATTGGTCGGCGCGGGTTTTCCATCATCAAGCTGTTGGGGCGTATTCCAGGTACCGTCGCAAAACACCAGTAAGTTCATAGGAACCTCATCGCAGGCTGCGTGAAAAGCGGTCAGGATTGACAAAGTAAAAATAGCAGACTGTACTCGAAGTAAGAGTTCAATCGATAAAATACCCGTGATATCCGGCATCGACAGTCGCTGGCAGGCATTCGTGGGGATTGTTGGCTAACAGCATAATTAACATAATGTTATTACGGGGATAATCATGGGAACAGAAACTCACTACCTCCTCGCTGTCAACGAGTTAGCTAAATTACATTTAGTACCGGCAGAACAAAAACTGGATACAGTTTTTAAAATTTGCACCATGTACAAAGAAAGCATTACCGGCTGGTATAAAAAAGAGGTCAGAAAAAAACGCGTACTCTCTTTATTATTGCTATCGGCAATCTTAATCATCATGCTAATCATCGGTAGTATTCAGACCCTTAGACTTCCGTTTGCTGCTGATGCAACTGAGAAACTGCAGTTAACTCAATTATCCCTCGCACTATTAACGCTTGCCGTGCTGCTATTTATAGCCGATCGAGCATTTCGTCTCACCGCTGGATGGATAAATTATATCAATACTATTATGGCCATCGAGACACGCTATGCTGAATTTATTACCGAATGGATCAAAAATGATGCCACTTACCTTACGCAAAAAAATAAACATTATAGTCAAGCGGCAGTCATTGCCGCTGCGTTTATTAATACTATTCACCTTGCGCAACAACAGGAGACACACTCATGGTCAACCCAGTTAACGGAAACCATCAAGCAATTAGACTCTTTAATAAATAAGCAACAGCAGGATAAAAAAACAGGTTTCAGCGCCCGGCCCGGAGTTCGAACTCCGGGCGTCAGGCGCTGAGGCGAGAGTCAGTAACGCACGCAGACCGATTTCGTTTCGCACCAGTCGTCCAGCCAGTCCGGGCCAAAGTCGCGCCCGGTTCCGGACTGCTTCATGCCGCCAAACGGCAGGTTGGCATCGATAAGCGTATGGCTGTTGACCCACACCGTCCCGGCCTGCAGGCGCTCGGTGTAGCTCAGTGCCTGTGTCAAATCGCTGGTCCAGACGCTGGCGGTCAGACCAAAATCACTGTCGTTAGCCAGACGCAGCGCCTCTTCGCCATCGGCGACGCGCACCAGGTTGACCACCGGACCAAAGACCTCTTCCCGGCTGAGTCGCAGCCCGGCGTCCGGATTAATCACCAGCGTCGGCGCGATATAATAGCCCTGCGTATCCGGCCCGGCCTGTCCGCTAATCAGTTCCGCATGCTGCTTGCGCGCCTCATCGAGGTAAGCCGCCACTTTCTCGCAGTGCCCTTTTGACACCACCGGGTTAATCTGAGTCGTTTCCAGCATCCCCGGTCCCACCTGCAGCGACTTCACCGCCTGTTCAAAACCGCTCACCAGGTTATCGAACAGCGGGGCTTCAATATAGATACGCGAGCTGGCGGCGCAGACCTGGCCCTGATTGAGGAAACTGCCGGTCATCAGCCCTTCGATTACCCACTCCGGGTTGGCGTCTTTCAGCACGATCGCCGGGTTTTTCCCCCCCAGCTCCAGCGTTACGCGGGTCAGGCGGTCGGCGGCCGTCCTGGCGATATGCTTACCGGTTGCGGTGGAACCGGTGAAGCTGACCTTCGCCACCTGCGGATGAGAGGTTAACGCCGAACCGCATCCGGCGCCGCTGCCGGTCACGACGTTAAATACTCCGTCCGGGATCCCGGCCTCGGTGGCCAGCTCGGCAACCCGCAGCAGGGTCAGCGGCGTGGTCTCCGACGGCTTGATGACGATAGAGCACCCTGCCGCCAGCGCCGGCATCACTTTCCACATCCCGATCATCAGCGGGAAATTCCACGGCACGATCCCGGCGACAACGCCGACCGGCTCTTTTCGCGTCCACGCCTGGTAGCGTGCTCCCTGCGGGAACGGAATCGACACATCGAGCGTACGTCCGCTGATTTTGGTCGTCAGTCCGGCGGTATAACGCATCCAGTTCAGCGTACAGCCCACTTCAAATGCGCGAGAAATCTGGATGGATTTCCCCTGCTCCAGCGTTTCCAGCTGCGCCAGTTCTTCGCCGTGCTGTTCGACCAGATCGGCAAAACGCAGCAGGATACGTTCGCGGTCGGCCGGCGTGCGACCTGCCCAGCTGCGGGCGACGAAGGCGCGCCACGCCGACATCACCGCGCGATCGACATCGGCCGCGTTGGCATCCGCGGTACTGGCGATGGCCTGCCCGGTTGCCGGGTTCCAGACGGTCAGGCGCTGTTCGCTCTGCGACGCCTGCTGGGTGCCGTCGATATATAAGCCATGCTGGCGGTCTAAAAACTGTTGAACGCTGGCAAGCAGCGCTACCTGTGCTGTGGACATATCGCTTCCTTATTGCTCACGGATCGTGAATTCAGTCTACGACGAGGCTGACGATCGCGCTTTTTTCTCTGTGACATTCGTTTGTGCCGCTGTGACAGCCGCCGCAATTCAACATATTGCGGACGCAGAAATGTGCCTCAGGTAATAGTTCTTTCATATACTCCGCGCCTCGCTCTTGTATGCCACCGTGTAAATGCAACAATGCAAAAACATTATGTTTACATGAGACAGACTATGGCGACGGCGGAGCACGGACAGGACTACCAGCGCTGGTTGGCGAAAATCAATCAGGTCTGCGGCCATTTTGCCGCTCGTCCGCTGGAAGGTCGCTTTCATGGGGAGATTGACGCCAGCTATGCCGGCACTCTGAAAGTCAGCACCGTCACCGCCAGCGGCGTCAATCTGTTCCGCACCCGCAACGAAATTAAGCGCAGCAATGACGACTGGTTTTATACCGTTTTCCAGCTCTCCGGCCAGGCGGCTATCGAGCAGGACGATCGCCAGGTGGTCCTCGACGCCGGCGACATCACCCTGATTGACGCATCACGCCCCTGCTCTATTTTCTGGCAGCAGACATCGCGCCAGGCCTCCCTGCTACTCCCCCGACAGCTGCTTGAACAACAGCTGCGCGGCAGTGAGATAAGCATCGCCACGCGGCTGGAAAAATCGCTACCGATGGTCCAGCTCAGCCAGCGGCTGTTGCAGGAGAGCATGTGCAGCCCGGAGCTGTCGGAAAGTGAGAGCGCCGCGGCGCTGGAGGCCATCGTCTGTCTGCTGCGTCCGATGCTGCATCATCACGACCCCCGGCCATCGCGCAGGGAGAAGCAGTTTCAGAAGATTATGGATTTAATTGATGAGTCCATTCAGGCGGAACATCTGCGTCCGGAGTGGCTGGCCAGCGAGACCGGGATGTCGGTTCGCAGTCTGTACCGGTTGTTTGCCGACAAGGGGCTGGTGGTCGCGCAATATATTAAGAACCGGCGTCTCGATCTCTGCGCGCAGGCGCTGCACAGTGCCCGTGATGACGAAAAGCTGGCGGGAATTGGCTATAGCTGGGGATTCAGCGACCACAGCCACTTCTCGACCGCTTTCAAACAGCGTTTTGGCGTGTCGCCTGGGGAATACCGCAAGCGCTGCCGCTGATTTATACGCCAATGGGCCGTAGACTTGCGTTCCCCCCCCCCGGCGCTATCCGGCCGCCGCTCTCCCTGTTGCCCTCTGGTTCGTCTATCCGTCGCCGGGTGCCCGCCTGACGTCCGCTATGTTCCCCCGGCTGGCCTCGTCCCGCGCGTTTCGCCCCGGTTCCCGCCTGACCAGGCTGTGACCCGGAAAAAAAACAAAAGCGTATAAAAAATATAAAATGGAATTTTAATTTCACTAATAATCGTATGGATTTAAAAGCGTGACTCGTATCAAAAATTTAACTTTTAATTCAATAGCTTATTTTTAACACCCTCACAAACCCCATCAAAATTTAACCTTAATTATCAATGATATAAAAACATTATCTTTTCTCACAAAGAGAAATTTGTTTCGTCTCAAACAAAATTAAATGAAATGAAATTTTCAATTTGTGATCTATTTGTGATTTTATTTCATTAGCGGATGTCATATTACCCTTCGATAAAACGCAATCTGTCCACTCTCGGCGGTACGCAAACCCGCAAGCACGGAGGAGACCATGAAGGAAACAGCAAGAAGATTGACCTCGTCGGACGGCAGGGAGCGTTGTCATGCCATTGACTACGTACTGGTCGCGATGGTTTTCCCATTGAAAGGAACGCCGGTGACAAAGAACAACGAGGCGTCGGCAAAACACCTCGTACCGCAGATTGGCTTTCATCGCTGCCCAAACGACGGCCACACGCGGTGGCGGATCCGCACAGTCTGTTCTGTGCAAAAGCGCTGTCGGGTAAGCGTGTGAAGGTCGACAGCAAGCATCACAGATGCCACACACAATCCAGAGACACTGATAACACACCGTCAATCAAAAACACGCCTCATCGCCCGCTGCTCCTCAGCATAGTGTGATGAAGACGAATAATCGCACCACCCATCTCGTCTCCCTCCGTCATCGTTCGACAGGATAAACCTGTCGCCGCGGGCGAAGAGAAACAGAATGACCGGTGCTGTTAATGAAAATAAAAGGTATGAAAATGTCAGCTATCATGAAACTGAACGTACAGCAAAGAAAGCGGCTTCACCAAATAACGCTGGTGGCAACATTTGGCGGCCTGCTATTCGGCTATGACACTGGGGTTATTAATGGTGCATTTTCTTCACTGAAGCAATATATGGGCCTGACGCCGACGACGGAAGGTCTGGTCATGAGCGTATTGCTGGTGGGCGCCGCTATTGGCAGCGTTTTTGGCGGAACCCTCGCCGATTATTTTGGCAGACGAAAATATCTGCTCTGCCTGTCATTTATTTTCCTTGTCGGGGCATTAATGTCAGCCCTCGCGCCGGATATCACCGTATTACTGATATCCCGTTTCCTGCTCGGATACGCCGTTGGCGGCGCTTCCGTCACAGCACCAACGTTCATTTCCGAAGTCGCCCCCACTGAAATGCGCGGTAAACTCACGGGGTTGAATGAAGTCGCCATTGTTATCGGGCAGCTTGCCGCATTCGCCGTCAACGCCGTGATAGGCATCATCTGGGGCCACCTCCCCGATGTCTGGCGATATATGTTAATGGTCCAGGCTCTCCCGGCCATCTGTTTATTTGTCGGGATGTTGCGCTCTCCGGAAAGCCCGCGCTGGCTGGTGAGCAAAAACCGACATCAGGAAGCGCTGGAAGTATTAAAGCAGATCCGCTCACCGGAACGCGCGGCGCAAGAGTTCGCCGATATTTCCACCCTCATCAAAGTCGAAGCCGATCGTAAATTCAGTACGCAAAACGCGTTTGTCACCATTCTCAGTACGCCGTGGATTTTTAAATTACTGCTGGTGGGCATCATCTGGGCCGCGTTACAGCAGACCACCGGGGTCAATGTCATTATGTACTATGGCACCGAAATCCTGAGTACGGCCGGCTTCTCTGAAAGAACCTCCTTAATATGCAATGTGCTCAACGGGGTCTTCTCCGTGGGGGGGATGCTGGTTGGGGTGTTCTTCCTTGTTGATCGCTTTAAACGCAAAACCATCATTATTTACGGCTTTGCCATTATGGCGACGCTGCACCTGATCATTGCCGGCGTCGATTACACGCTGGTTGGCGATATCAAAGCGACGGCCATCTGGCTACTCGGCGCGCTGTTTGTCGGGGTCATGCAGGGGACGATGGGCTTTATTACCTGGGTGGTGCTGGCCGAACTGTTCCCGCTGAAATTCCGCGGCCTGTCCATGGGGATTTCCGTGTTTTTCATGTGGATCATGAATGCCGTTGTCAGCTACCTGTTTCCGCTGCTCCAGGCCAAGCTCGGCCTTGGCCCCGTATTCCTGATTTTTGCGGCTATCAACTATATCGCGATTATCTTTGTGGTCACGGCGCTCCCGGAAACCTCGAACAAATCGCTGGAACAATTAGAAGAAGAGTTATCGTCGAATAAATATGATGCGCGGGTGAATAACGGCGCGGAGGTCGCTCACAATGATCGCTAATATTACGCAAGAGAATCTTCACCTTGGTTACAAGGCGAAAAATAAGACCGAAGTCTTGACCCTGCTTGGTGAGGAATTTAAAAAGAAAGGCTACGTTAGCGAAGACTGCATCGCTTTTCTTGCTGAAAGGGAGCGTCAGGTGTCCACCTTTTTAGGCAATGGCATTACGCTTCCGCACCTGCCGAAATCCGCGACCAATATCATTCTGAAAACCGGGATAGAAATATTTCAGTTCCCGGACGGTGTCATCTGGGACAGAAGCAACGTCATGTTTATCGCCATTGGCGTGATTGCCAAAGAGAAGGAGCATATTGATGTTCTGAAGGACATCGCCTCTATTTTCAGCGATGAAATCATTGCCAATGCGCTGTCATTGATCTCCAGTAAACAGGACTTCTTGACGATTTTACAACAACACCGCTAACCCTGACGCTAATCGCCGTCCGGCCCCGCCGCCGCTGATGAAAGTGAGTCTCATCAGCGGCCGTTTCTGCCAGGCAAAAGCGGCGGCGCTATTTCCGCAGCCATTTGCCATTCAGTCCCTGAACATACTCCCCCGGCTGCGCCCGGGAGACCAGTTTTTGCCCGGCCATTTTCGCCACCTCATCCACCGGCAGGTTATTATCATCCGCCAGCTGCTGATAGCTTTCGCTCCTGGCCGCGTTGATCTGTTTGACCAGCTCCAGCGTTTCTTTGTCCTGACGCAGCGGCGCCAGATATCCATTCAGCGTTTCCCCGACCCGCCCTTGCTCCCGGGCCTCCCCCAACGTCAGCGCCAGCGCCGATGAGCTGAAGAGGCCAAGCGCTAACGCCGCCGTTAACAGTCGTTTTCTCATCGCCACCTCAGAATAGATCGCTACGCGACTTCAGTAACTCTTCAACATCTTTATCCACTTTGATATGAATCTCATGCTCAATTTTGACATTCATATTGATGGTGATCGGCTCTTTTGACGCCGCGATTTCAATTCGTGGCGTACAGCCCGCCAGCAGCATCGTCATCAGCACCGGCGTTAGCAATTTCATCATTGTTGTTCCTTACACTTTTTACTGTCCGTACAGCTGCGCACGGGGAGCACCGCATTTTGCTCAAACCATGCCTGCAAATTGTCGCCAAAACGTAAACTGCGCCACAGGTCAAAAATATTCTCTTCATGAGAATAGTTTAAATGCACCGTATTACTCTGCTCCCCGACGCGGCTGGTTCCGCTGATGGTCGCCTTCAGCGTCAGCATGCCCAGATTATCGAGATCGATGCGCGTCCATGAACGGGAGATCTCCATATAGCGCAGCCAGTTAATCGCCGCACCGGCGGAAATATTGTCGTTGACCATCGCATCCGCCATATCCTTATCAAGACGTAAGGTCATCGGCCCCGGGTTACCCAGCCAGCCATCTTTAATGATCCATTTGTCATTGTTCAGCCACAGCGGCAGCGCGCCGTTGAATGCGCCGGACATGGCAAACTGCTTAATATTTATCGCGCTCACCAGCTCGCTGCTGGAAATTTGCTGCAGACGCAGTAGCGCCGGGTCATGCTGCGGCATCCGCAGCTGCTGCATGGTCACCTTACCACCGAGAATATCCACGCTGACGTTGCTCAGCTGAAGCGGTTCGCTCTCGCTCCACGGCCAGGAGCCCTGCAGATCCGCCGAGAGGTTTTTCGCCGTCACCTGGTTGACGACTTCGCCAATACGCAGCGACACCGGTCGGCGGGTTCCCAGCTGCCAGGTCCCCTGACTAAAGCGGAAAGGCAGAACAAAATCTACGCCATTAATCTGATTGTCAGGCATCCAGGCGCTGCCGCCTTTTAAGACGCCGTGGCCGCCGGCTTCAAACCCCTGATCTGCCGCCGCGGAGAAGGCGACCTGCGCATACAGCATTCCTTCACGCAGATTCATTTTCCAGTCTGGCGGCACCAGCGGCTGAAACACGGTTAACGACTGTTTCGGCCACCAGGCCTGGCCCCGCAGACGTTCACCATCCCAACGCCCGGTGACCCGCACGGGACCGATCTTCCTGGCGTGGAGCGCCCCGCTGAACTGAAACCAGGTGGGATCCCGTCCGTCGATCTTGAACTTTAACGTGGAGGGGGGAAGTTCGCTGCCGCTGCTAAAGCTGGTTTTACCCGCGTCCAGCGACAGCGCGCCGGTCAGTTTAGGGTGCTGTTCGCCGCGCAGCCAGTGCACCGGTTCGTCCAGGGTTAACCGCGGCGTGCTGACCAGCATCGTGCCGTACTGCAGCTTATCGAAGCCCGTCGACAGGCTGTTCAGCACAATCGAATTGTCTATCCACGCCCCCGCCCCTTTGACGTCCCACTTCGCCTGCATCGGCGTGAAGCGGCCCTCGCCCCAGTAACGCCACTGCCAACGGCCGCTGTCGGGCATAAAGTTGTCGGCCTGACCGTCAAGATGCAGCGAGAAGTCGCCCATTTGCTGTTCGTGCGCGCGCAAAATAGCCTGCAGACGGCCGTCCACGCCCTGCTGAGTCACCTTCACGCCAGCCAGCGGCAGACGGACTTCATCAATATTGAGCGAGTCAATGACCCGGCCGCGGGAACGCAGCAGCGCGCCGGGATGGAATGCCAGCGCCGGCGCGGTCAGCGGGCCAGTCAGGTTCGCCGGCAGCACGGCATAAACGATCAGATCGCCGAGCTTGGCCTCGCCGGTTAACTGCAACGGCATGTCGCTGTTGTCCATGCTCAGTTTGCCAGGACCTATCGTCAGTACGGCGTTCCCCTTCCCGCCTTCCCCGTGGGTGAGAACGTTGAGACGACCGCTGACCCGCATCTGCTCGGTGCCCTGTTGCCAGTTGCCAACCGACAAGGCCACGCGGCCGCTCAGCGGATACCCGGCATACTCGGTACTCCAGCGACCATCGCTGATGGCAATACGCTCCGGGGTGATCTCCCAGGGTAAGTCGAGCATCGGCTGCACATCGCCGCGCGGCGTCACCAGCAACTGCCCACGGTTTTTCTGCCACTCCAGCTCCGCATCAACCAGTCCTGCCGTCTGCGGGAACGCGAGCGTGGCGATCAGATGCCCATCTACCGGCAAACCATCCGGCACCAGCGGCATATGAAATTCGCCCACCAGCTTCACCGGCGCCTGTCCTTCGACCAGTTGCGCGGAGAAGTCGCTCACCGTCAGCGCCTGCCCGCGCAGGCGCGCCTGCAGCGTCACCTCTTTACCGCTGTAGCCGATATCCTGCTGCTGCGGAGTCAACGACATAACCAGTCGTCCCTGCCACTTTTCCCACGGAGAGAGACGCAGGTTCTCAATCGTCAACCAGCTATAGGGAAGCATGGACTGCCATTCCGCCAGCGTACGCGGCGCGCCGGATGCCGGCTCACTTTCCGGCAGCTTGCTCAGGCAGGCGCTGTTGATATCAAGTTCGTCAACCTGCAGCCGCCAGCGGCTGGGATGTGAGAGTCGGGCATCGGTTATCCGCGCCAGTTCGCAGTCGCCGACCAGATAACGTAAATCGGGTATACGCAGCGCAGAACGCGTCAGGCGCGGACTGTCATGCAGCGAAATGCGGGTTCCCTCTGGCAGCCAGATCCCTGCCAGCGTAGGTACCCAATGGGTAAGCGTCGACAACAAGGCCAGCGGTAGCAGAATAAGTGCTAACAATAGCGCGATGGCGGCTTTATATTTACCCTTCATGGGCAGTTAATATCCTGATTAAACAAAAGTAAAAGCCGAAAGTAGCGCGTATTGTGGCACGTTCGACCAGTGAGTTAAAGTTTCTGTCCCGCTTAAGAGCCTATCTCAGCAGGACTATTTTGCTTGTCATTTTGCCCCGGGCAGTGCGCGCAACGATTTATCTTTGAGCGCCCTTCAGAGCGGCCCGCAGGGTGAGCGAAGCGAATCAAATCCTCACCGACACCCTTTACACTCCGCTTTCTCCGCGCTGTTTCGCGCGCAAATTGCCTGTGCCGATAGCCCTGCCGGGATAGATTCTAAGAATAGTTGCTGTGACATCATCGTTATGGTGAATTGTTGCCATTCGCTTATTTAACCGCCATTTAGCCAGCGCCTGTCACACTCGCGGGAATCGTTCAAATAAGTGGGTGGATCCCGTGGAGTTTTTTGTTTCGCTAATTGAGTATGCACAGCGCCACTATTCATTCCTGCTGCTGCTGGTCTTTCTGCTGACGTTCAGCAAATCCTGTGCCCTGATTTCTCTGCTGGTGCCGGGCACCTCCGGGCTGCTGCTGCTCGGCCCGCTCGCCTCCGGCAGCCTGAATCACTTCTTATTTATGTGGCTCAGCGCCAGTCTGGGGGCAATCGGCGGATTCTGGATCTCCTGGTGGCTGGGACGGCGGCATCAGCATCGTCTGCTACGGCTGCGTTGGCTGCGCGGCGATCGGCTGGCCCGTAGCCTGACCTTTCTCCATCGCCACGGCGAATGGGCGGTGTTTTTCGGCCGTTTTCTCTCTCCGCTTCGCGCCACCCTCCCGCTGGCCAGCGGCGTCAGCGGCACTCCGTTCTGGCGTTTTCAACTGGCCAATATCAGCTCGGGACTTCTCTGGCCGCTGCTCCTGCTGGCTCCCGGTGCCTTCAGCTTCAGTTTTTGGTAAAATACATTGTGTTTTAAAGAGATACCTCAACTCAGTGATATGCTCTAGAATTAATATTATATCCGCCAGGCTAAACTAATTTTTAATATTTGTACGATTATTTTAAATATGCTACCGTGACGGTATAATCACTGGAGAAAAGTCTTATGAAAATCGCTGTGTATAGTACGAAGCAGTACGATAAAAAGTACCTTCAGCATGTTAATGATACATATGGCTTTGAACTCGAATTTTTCGACTTCCTGTTAACCGAAAAAACCGCGAAAACGGCCAACGGCTGTGAAGCCGTGTGCATATTTGTCAACGATGACGGCAGCCGTCCGGTGCTGGAAGAGCTGAAAGCACACGGGGTGAAGTACATCGCCCTGCGCTGCGCCGGGTTTAACAACGTCGATCTGGATGCGGCAAAAGAGCTGGGTCTGCGCGTTGTCCGCGTTCCCGCCTATTCGCCGGAAGCCGTGGCTGAACATGCCGTCGGCATGATGATGTCGTTGAACCGCCGCATCCACCGCGCTTACCAGCGTACCCGCGATGCTAACTTCTCGCTGGAAGGCTTAACCGGCTTTACCATGCACGGTAAAACCGCCGGGGTGATCGGGACCGGCAAAATCGGCGTCGCCACGCTGCGTATTCTGAAAGGGTTTGGCATGCGCCTGCTGGCGTTCGATCCCTATCCAAGCGCCGCAGCGCTGGATCTCGGCGTCGAGTATGTTGATTTGCCGACGCTGTATGCACAGTCCGATGTGATCTCCCTGCACTGTCCGCTGACGGAAGAGAACTACCATCTGCTGAATCATGCGGCGTTTGAGCAAATGAAAGACGGCGTGATGGTGATCAACACCAGCCGCGGGGCGCTGATTGATTCTCAGGCGGCGATCGATGCGCTGAAACACCAGAAAATCGGGGCGCTGGGCATGGACGTGTATGAGAACGAACGCGACCTGTTCTTCGAAGATAAGTCCAATGACGTGATTCAGGATGACGTCTTCCGTCGCCTGTCTGCCTGTCATAACGTGTTGTTCACCGGGCATCAGGCTTTCCTGACCGCCGAAGCGCTGATCAGCATTTCACAAACGACCCTGGATAACCTGCGCCAGGTCGATGCTGGCGAAACCTGCCCGAACGCGCTGGTCTGAAAGTCCTTTCCCTTTTGTGCCCTCCTTGCGCGGGGGGCACATTCAGATAACCCCCACAGAAATTGCCTGCAGTAAAGTTAAACTGTGCGTATTTAACAGATGTGATAAATGTTTTTGGAGGAAAAATGAACAAGTTTGCTGCACTGCTGGCGGCAGGAATGCTGTTATCTGGCTGTGTCTACAACAGCAAAGTTTCCACCGGCGCGGAGCAACTTCAGCACCATCGTTTCGTCCTGACCAGCGTGAATGGCCAGGCGCTGGCGGCAGGAGCCAAACCGCTGGAGCTGAGTTTTGGCGAAGAGATGTATGTTTCAGGAAATATGTGCAACCGCTTTAGCGGTAAAGGCAAAATCAGCGGCGGCGAGCTGAAGGTCAAAACGCTGGCGATGACCCGTATGCTGTGCACCGATCCTCAGCTGAATACGCTGGATAATACGCTGAGCAAAATGCTGCGTGATGGCGCACAGGTTGACCTGACGGAAAATCAGCTGACGCTGGCCACTGCCGATCAGACCCTGGTCTATAAACTCGCCGACCTGGTCAACTAGTAGTTACCGCAGCTTCCGCCCGCTAACGCCTGCTCGCTGCAGCGCTTGCCGTTAGGTAACGCGCACATGCCGATCGCCGAACCATCAAGCTGTCGTGCCACGGACAATGAGCCACCGATCATCGCGCAGTTCGCCTGCCCTGAGCTGCTCATCGCGGCACGCATTCCCGGCGACACGTGTGCCGCTGTCGCCTGTTGAACAGGTTCGCTACTACAGGCCGACAATAATAACGCGGCACACCCTACTAAAAACGCTGCTCGCATCGTCTCTCCCCTCAGAAACTTCCCAAAATAAACAAACCCCAGAATAATAGGCAGCGCAGCGCCTGACGTCGAGAGGCGAAAACCGTATTTATGCGCTCCATTAACATTTCTTAGCAAATTTTCCGCCGATCGTTATCCTGGCAAGGAAAATGATGGACATTCAGCGGGCCATCCATACCCGCGACGAGCGCCGTTGGCCGCTATGGCGGATTGTCACTTTCGCCGTCACAGGGTTGTACGTCTGATGAGGGAAGAGCATCTGCTAATACGCCCGTCGCTCTCACGACCAGGCTGATACCATCCATAACGTTAAAACCCCGCCTGGTGGCAGGGTTGTAATGGCATCCATTTTCCCGGCACTTATCTCCGGAGCGCGGGTCTGCGATGAAGGTTATCCCGATCGGCTATTTGTCCACCCGCCGACGCCGTCATAGTGTTAAGGCTATTAACAGATCGCAATCCCGCGATCGGGTAACCTTTTTTCATTTAAAATCCGGGGTTTTTAGATATACCTTAAAGTCTATTTTCAGCCATCAAAGGGAACGTATAATTTAAGTCCCGGGGGAGACTGCCCCCTTAATTTTCATACAGGAGGCAGGAACCTAATCAAATATCACTCACAGCTCAGGGGGGAGTTTTTACCGCACAACGTTGAGCCCGCTTTTTTCCACTCTTTTTTACGGCAACGGCTGTCTTTATGCTCTGACCAAATTTGATCAAACCGATCTTTTTGCAGGTCCTGTGATTCTGGCGTCCGTGACCATCGCTTTGTACAAAGGGCTTTTCGGGTAGATTTTTGCATAAAAACTCTCCAGGTTGACTTTTGCTAACCATTCCGTAGTTAATCCAGCAAGCTGAGCTGATATTAGCATCATCAGAAGAGAGTTTATTTCAACCTTTGTTTATCTTTGTAAAGGCAGAATATTAAAACCATATTTACCATTTCAGACTTGGGCAGTGCGCACAATCCTCGCGCACAACCTGTACGCTCCGGTTGTTCCGCGCGGTCCGTGTCCAGACTGGCTGGACTAATTTACCCCAACCTGAACAGACTCTAACCCGTTCAGAGATCTCAAAAACAGAATGACCGTTCTCATCTGCAATCCCTTCAGCAGATGGGCTGTCACCGCGGGGTGCCTGACCGATATGATGCCTCCCGATTCGCATATAAATTCATAATAATCAGTAAGATAAATGCGATATCGTCGGTAAGAACTGCCTCTCGGGGGAGAATTCGTGGATCAATTTGTGCACTCGAAAGCCTCACAACTTCAAGGGTATAGATAATGCCCTTATACTAGCCACTATAATTACAGGACCTGTAGCCGTTTGTCGGGTCTCTTCTTTTGCGCAATGTTAGGGTGTCTTCTTATGATTACTATCGACGGTAATGGCGCGGCCGCTTCAGTCGCGTTTCGCACCAGTGAGGTTATCGCCATCTACCCGATTACGCCCAGTTCAACGATGGCGGAACAGGCGGATGCCTGGGCGGGTAACGGGCTAAAAAACGTGTGGGGGGACGTGCCTCGCGTCGTCGAAATGCAGTCGGAAGCCGGGGCCATCGGTGCCGTACACGGCGCGCTGCAAACCGGGGCGCTCTCGACCTCCTTTACCTCATCGCAGGGGTTGCTGCTGATGATCCCCACGCTGTACAAACTGGCCGGTCAGCTGATGCCGTTTGTCCTGCACGTTGCCGCTCGTACCGTCGCTACCCACGCGCTCTCGATCTTCGGCGACCATTCCGACGTCATGGCCGTGCGCCAGACCGGTTGCGCCATGCTGTGCGCCAGCAGCGTCCAGGAAGCCCAGGACTTTGCGCTGATTTCCCATATCGCCACGCTTAAGAGCCGGGTGCCGTTTATTCATTTCTTCGACGGTTTCCGGACTTCGCATGAAATCAATAAAATCACCCCGCTTGCGGACGACACCATTCGCAGCCTGCTGCCTCAGGACGAGATTGACGCGCACCGTCTACGCGCGCTGAATCCGGAACATCCGGTGATCCGCGGTACTTCGGCGAACCCGGATACTTATTTCCAGTCTCGCGAAGCCACGAACCCCTGGTACGACGCGGTTTATGACCACGTTGAAACGGCGATGAACGATTTCGCCGCCGCGACCGGGCGTCAGTATAAACCGTTCGAGTTTTATGGCCATCCGCAGGCAGAACGGGTGATTGTGATTATGGGATCGGCGATCGGCACCTGTGAAGAAGTCGTGGACGAGCTGCTGAGCCGTGGCGAAAAAGTCGGTGTCCTGAAAGTTCGCCTCTATCGTCCCTTCTCGGCCGCCCATCTGCTGGAGGCGCTGCCGGAAAGCGCCCGCGCTATCGCCGTTCTCGACCGCACCAAAGAACCGGGCGCCCATGCCGAGCCGCTGTACCTCGATATCATGACCGCGCTGGCGGAAGCCTTTAACCGCGGCGAGCGTGAAACCCTGCCCCGCACCATCGGCGGTCGCTACGGCCTTTCATCCAAGGAGTTCGGCCCGGAGTGCGTGCTGGCTATCTTCAATGAATTACGCGAAGCCCGGCCCAAACCGCGATTCACCGTCGGCATTTATGATGATGTAACCAATCTCTCCCTGCCTCTGGGGGAGAACACCCTGCCATCAGAAGCCAAACTGGAGGCGCTGTTCTACGGCCTCGGCAGCGATGGCAGCGTCTCGGCGACGAAAAACAATATCAAAATTATCGGCAACTCCACGCCGTGGTACTCGCAGGGCTATTTTGTCTATGACTCGAAAAAAGCCGGCGGGTTGACCGTTTCGCATTTACGGGTCAGTGAAAAACCGATTCGCTCCTCCTATTTGATCTCACAGGCCGATTTTGTTGGCTGCCATCAGCTACAGTTTATCGACAAATATCAAATGGTTGAGCGGTTAAAACCCGGCGGAATCTTCTTGCTCAATACGCCTTATGGCGTCGATGAAGTGTGGTCGCGCCTGCCGCAGGAAGTGCAGGCGACACTGAACCAGAAAAAAGCGCGCTTTTATATTGTCAACGCCGCGAAGATCGCCCGCGAGTGCAGCCTTGGCGCCCGTATCAACACCGTCATGCAGATGGCATTCTTCCACTTAACGCAAATTCTGCCGGGCGACAGCGCGCTGGCCGAACTGCAGGGCGCCATTGCTAAAAGCTACAGCAGCAAAGGTCAGGACCTGGTTGAACGCAACTGGCAGGCGCTGGCGCTGGCGCGCGAATCGTTGGCCGAAGTGCCGCTGCGCCCGGTCGATGCCTCCAGCCCGAACCGCCCGCCGGTGGTCTCCGACGCCGCGCCGGATTTTGTTAAAACCGTCACCGCCGCCATGCTGGCCGGGCTCGGCGATGCGCTACCGGTCTCCGCTCTGCCGCCGGATGGCACCTGGCCAATGGGCACCACCCGTTGGGAAAAACGCAATATCGCCGAAGAGATCCCCATCTGGAAGGAGGAGCTGTGCACCCAGTGTAACCACTGCGTGGCCGCCTGCCCGCATTCAGCGATTCGCGCCAAAGTGGTCCCTCCGCAGGCAATGGACGCGGCACCGGCCAGCCTGCACTCCCTGGATGTGAAATCGCGCGATATGCGCGGGCAGAAATATGTACTGCAGGTGGCGCCGGAAGATTGCACCGGCTGTAACCTGTGCGTGGAAGTGTGTCCGGCAAAAGACCGACAGAATCCTGAAATCAAGGCCATCAACATGATGTCGCGCCTTGAGCATGTGGAAGAAGAGAAAGTGAACTACGACTTCTTCCTCAACCTGCCGGAAATCGACCGCAGCACTCTGGAACGTATTGATATCCGCACCTCTCAGCTGATCAGCCCGCTGTTTGAATATTCCGGCGCCTGCTCCGGCTGCGGCGAAACGCCGTATATCAAACTGCTGACCCAGCTGTACGGGGATCGGATGCTGATCGCTAACGCCACCGGCTGCTCGTCGATTTACGGCGGTAATCTGCCATCCACTCCGTATACCACCGACGCCAACGGCCGCGGCCCGGCATGGGCAAACTCGCTGTTCGAAGACAACGCCGAATTTGGCCTCGGCTTCCGCTTAACCGTCGACCAGCACCGTCAGCGCGTAATGCGCCTGCTGTCAACGTTTGCCGACAAACTGCCAGCAGCGTTGTACGACGCGCTGCAGGCCGACGCCACGCCGGAGGTGCGGCGTGAACAGGTGGCTGAGCTACGCCAGGTTCTGGCTAATGAAACAGGCGCGAAGGAGCTCTTAACCGATGCCGATGCGCTGGTTGAGAAATCCATCTGGCTTATCGGCGGCGATGGCTGGGCCTATGACATTGGCTTCGGCGGTCTCGACCACGTCCTGAGCCTGACAGAAAACGTCAACATTCTGGTTCTCGACACGCAGTGTTACTCCAATACCGGTGGCCAGGCGTCGAAGGCGACCCCGCTCGGCGCGGTCACCAAGTTTGGTGAGCACGGCAAGCGCAAAGCGCGTAAGGACCTCGGCGTCAGCATGATGATGTACGGGCATGTTTACGTCGCGCAAATTTCGCTGGGCGCGCAGCTGAATCAGACGGTGAAAGCGATTCAGGAAGCGGAGGCCTACCCTGGCCCGTCGCTGATTATCGCCTACAGCCCCTGCGAAGAGCACGGTTACGATCTGGCGCTCAGCCACGATCAGATGCGTCAGCTGACCGCCACCGGCTTCTGGCCGCTGTACCGCTTCGACCCTCGTCGTGCGGATGAAGGTAAACTGCCGCTGGCGCTGGACTCTCGCCCACCTTCAGACGCGCTGGCCGAAACGCTGCTTAATGAGCAACGTTTCCGTCGCCTCAATGCCCAGCAGCCCGAAGTGGCGGAGCAGCTGTGGAAAGATGCGGCGGCGGATTTGCAAAAACGCTATGACTTCCTGGCCCAGATGGCCGGCAAAGCGGAAAAACCGGCCACCGAGAGTTAATCGGCTCTGTTTTTAAGTTTCACCATAAAAAAAGCCCGAATATTCATTCGGGCTTGTCATTTTTATCGTCAAAATAATATCATGCGTGAATATAATATGTGACGATCATAATAAAACCTGACAATAATAAAGGGCATGTAACGCCCACAGAATACGCCCACCGCGTCACGAAGTATAATTTTTATTTAACATACTTCCGCTTAATACATTCATAAAGACTATAACCATCACGGAAGAATTTATTACTCCACACCGATTCGCCCGTATTGCCTTCTTTTACATCCTCAATGCGCTAAGTTAAAAATATCAGCATAATAAACGCCGTTGGTGTGACACCCCCACCATTAGCCCCCGGCCCATTACCCCGGCAATCATCATAATAACCGTCGACAATCCCCCCCGACCGCCAGCAATAAAATCCTCAGCGCGAGCGATGACGATAATCGTTGCATTAAATAGACGGGCATCGCTCTGATTTATTCGCTCACGCCGAATAGTATTCCCGGCGTCTGTGCGCAAGCCAGTTTGCAGCGCGAAGATGACAACATTGATATAAAGCCACTGCGCCTCTGGCATTACTTATCGCCTTGACCGGACCGACCCGTGCCGATACCGGGTTCACCAGCAACCGTCAATCAAATCAAAACAATATCCCTGGAGTATTAAAACCGTTACCCGATAAATGATATATTGCCGGTAAAGCCTGCCGTAAAGGACGCCAGCCATGGATCATCACCCCGTAAAGTCATCCCGAATCGCCTCCATCGCCTATGACGAGGCCTCTGGCATCCTCGAAATCCGGTTTCACGACGATAGCACGCTTCGCTATGAGAAGGTGCCCGAACGCATCTACCGCCTTTTTTTGCAGGTGGTGTCCAAGGGACGTTTTTATGATGGCGTCATCAAAGGGAAATTTACCGAACTCCGGGGTCACTCACGCTAAAATGTGACCCGTCATGGTACATCGCGCCGCCAAATGGCGTACACTTTAAGCGGTTACTTAAACAGGAGGTTTTATGGCCAGAATAATTCTTGTACCTATTGATATTTCTGATAAAGAATTAACTCAACGCGTTGTCTGTCACGTTGAGGCGGAAGCGCGCATTGACGATGCCGAAGTACACTTTCTGACCGTGATTCCATCCCTTCCCTATTACGCCTCGCTGGGGATGGCCTATACCACCGAACTACCGCCGATGGATGAGTTTAAAGCGGAATCGGAAACGCGTCTGAAAGAGATCGTCGCTCAGTTCGCCATTCCTGAAGACCGGGTGCATTTCCATGTTAAGGAAGGTTCGCCGAAGGATAACATTCTGGAGCTGGCGAAAACGCTGCCGGCCGATCTGGTGATTATCGCCTCTCACCGCCCGGATATTACGACCTATCTGCTCGGCTCCAACGCTGCGGCCGTCGTTCGTCATGCCGACTGTTCCGTACTGGTTGTGCGTTAGCCCCTTCAGCCCGCCCTCTGGGCGGGCTTTTTATCTCAACATCTGCCAGGCTAAACTACCTGAAATGTGCTGACATCCCCACCGCGAATCCGTACCATACACGCCACAGACTTAGACTGAGCAACGTCCGACGTCATTAATTGCGACCACCCGCCGTGCCGTGGGCAGAGTGCGTGTGCCACACTATGAATTGAGCTATTATTAAATGCTGCAAAATCAAGAAATTAGCAAAAAAGAAAAGTACAACCTCGATAAATTGCAAAAGCGCCTGCGCCGCAACGTCGGCGAAGCCATTGCCGATTTCAACATGATCGAAGACGGCGACCGGATTATGGTTTGCCTGTCCGGCGGTAAAGATAGCTACACCATGCTGGAAATCCTGCGCAGCCTGCAGAAAAGTGCGCCGATTTCATTCTCGCTGGTCGCGGTCAACCTCGATCAGAAACAGCCGGGTTTCCCCGCGCACATCCTGCCGGAATATCTGGAGCAGCTTGGCGTCGAGTATAAAATTGTCGAAGAAAATACCTACGGGATCGTCAAAGAGAAGATTCCTGAAGGCAAAACCACCTGTTCGCTCTGTTCACGCCTGCGTCGCGGTATCCTGTACCGTACCGCGAGTGAACTGGGCGCGACGAAGATTGCTCTCGGCCATCACCGCGACGATATTTTACAGACGCTGTTCCTGAACATGTTCTACGGCGGCAAAATGAAAGGCATGCCGCCGAAGCTGATGAGCGATGACGGTAAACACATCGTGATTCGCCCGCTGGCATACTGCCGTGAAAAAGACATTGAGCGTTTTTCGCAGGCGAAAGGTTTCCCGATCATTCCGTGCAACCTGTGCGGTTCGCAGCCTAACCTGCAGCGCCAGGTGATTGCCGATATGCTACGCGACTGGGATAAACGCTATCCTGGCCGTATCGAGACCATGTTCAGCGCCATGCAGAACGTGGTGCCGTCTCATCTGAGCGACATCAACCTGTTTGACTTTAAAGGGATTAACCACAACTCAGAAGTGGTTGATGGCGGCGATCTGGCGTTTGACCGGGAAGAGATTCCGCTGCAGCCTGCCGGCTGGCAGCCGGAAGACGATGCCGCGCAGCTGGATGAACTGCGTCTGAACGTGGTAGAAGTGAAGTAACCGACCGGCGTCTCAGAGTCACCTCTGAGACGCGTTATCATCGCTTATTTCAGCAGGCGGACGCGGCAGTTTTTGCCTTTAATCTTGCCGTTCTGCAGCTGCTTATAGGCTTTCTGCGCCACGCTCTGGCGAATGGCCACATAGACATGCGCAGGATGGACGTTAATCTTGCCGATGTCGGCGCCGTCAAAGCCCATATCTCCGGTCAACGCGCCGAGCACATCGCCAGCGCGCATTTTTGCTTTCTTCCCGCCATCGATACACAGCGTCGCCATCTCTGCGTGAAGCGGTTTGATATTGCCGTTCGTTGGCGCGCTCACCCAGTTCAGCTTCAGCTGCAGCATCTCGGCCAGGATGTTGGCGCGCTGCGCCTCTTCCGGCGCGCAGAGGCTGATAGCCAGACCGCTCTCGCCGGCGCGGGCGGTACGGCCGATGCGATGCACGTGAACTTCCGGATCCCAGGCCAGCTCGTAGTTAACCACCAGCTCCAGCGATTTAATATCGAGGCCGCGCGCGGCGACGTCGGTGGCGACCAGCACGCGAGAGCTCCCGTTGGCAAAACGCACCAGCGTCTGATCGCGATCGCGTTGTTCAAGATCGCCGTGCAGCGACAGCGCGCTCTGCCCTGCGGCATTCAGCGAATCGCAAACCGCCTGACAATCTTTTTTGGTGTTGCAAAACACCACGCAGGAGGCCGGCTGATGCTGGCTGAGCAGCGTTTGCAGCAGCGGGATTTTTCCGCGCTGGGAGGTTTCGAAAAACTGCTGCTCGATTGCCGGCAACGCGTCGACGGAATCGGTCTCAATGGTTAACGGATGGTTTTGCACCCGCCCGCTGATCGCCGCGATCGCTTCCGGCCAGGTAGCGGAGAACAGCAGCGTCTGACGTTCGGCCGGGGCAAAGCGGATCACCTCATCGATGGCCTCGCTGAAGCCCATATCCAGCATCCGATCGGCTTCATCCATCACCAGCGTCTGCAGCGCATCCAGCGACACGGTGCCCTTCTGCAGGTGATCCAGCAAACGACCCGGCGTGGCGACGATGATATGCGGCGCATGCTGCAGCGAATCGCGCTGCGCGCCGAAAGGCTGCCCGCCGCAAAGGGTCAAAATTTTAATATTTGGTAAAAAGCGCGCCAGACGACGCAGCTCGCCCGCGACCTGATCGGCCAGTTCGCGGGTCGGGCACAAGACCAAAGATTGTGTCTGGAACAGGGTAGCATCGACGTGTTGAAGCAGCCCCAGACCAAATGCCGCAGTTTTACCGCTACCGGTTTTGGCCTGTACGCGCACATCTTTACCCGCCAGAATCGCGGGCAAGGCGGCGGCCTGCACAGGGGTCATCGTGAGATAACCCAGCTCATTGAGATTGGCGAGCTGGGCAGCGGGTAAAACGTTCAGTGTTGAAAAAGCGGTCACAATTTTTTCTCGAATTAACAGGCACACAAAGGGCAGGCGCGTATCCTCGCAGATCTGCGCCTGCGATGCGACAATTTAATCGGCTCATCATCCGGCGGCGGATCGGGCAGTGGATGCGGGCGCGGCCGGGGATCGGGCACCGGTATGGGATCGTTAGGTTCTGGCGAGACAGGGATGGATGTCAGGGGTTGATAGCGCATGTTGGTTCTCCCGGGAATGAGCGGGTACACCCATTAAGCGTAGAAGCTGCTAACCAGAGAGCAAAAAAAAGCCGACTTAATCAAGTCGGCGTCGTACGAATCAATTGTGCTATGCAGTAATTCAAAAAAGGAAGTAAGACAATATGGAGCGCAACGCCCATCGCTTGACGTTGCATTCACCTGCGAGAGAGATATTGCCCCGAATGGGTGGACGGTTTATTGATTTCGCTCAAACATTACCGGGTTTTCGCCCGATGGACGGCGATGAAAAGCGATTATTTACAGCCATTTACTACGATGTAACCACCATGTAACACCGCCAATGAGAACGACTAACATTATGCAGAAGATAGAAAAGCCTAAATGCCACTCATTGCCGGGGATCCCGCCCAGGTTGACGCCAAACAGCCCGGTCAAAAAGGTGCTGGGCAGAAACACCATCGCCATCAGCGACATCGTATAGGTCCGGCGCGACAGCCCCTCTTGCATAATCTGGGCAATCTCATCGCTCATAATCGCCGTCCGGGAAATACAGCTGTCAATCTCATCCAGGCCTCGCCCCAGCCGGTCGGCAATATCCTGCATTCTGCGGCGGTGATCGTCATTCATCCACGGCAGGCGCTCGCTGGCAAGGCGGGAGTAAACATCGCGCTGCGGCGACATATAGCGGCGCATCACAATCAGCTGTTTGCGCAGCAGCGCCAGAAAACCACGCGGCGGCACCTGCTGATCCAGCAGGTTATCTTCGAGGTCGATAATCCGGTCATGCAGCTGCTCGATAAATTCGCTGGCGTGGTCGGTCAGCGCATCGCAAATATCCACCAGCCAGCCGCCGCAGTCCACCGGCCCGGTTCCCTCGCGCAGATCGCCGAGCACATCATCCAGCGCCAGCACCCGACGCTGGCGGGTGGAGACGATTAAGCGCTCGTCCATATACAGGCGCATCGCCACCAGCTGGTCCGGGCGCTCATCGGTACTACCGTTGATGCAGCGCAGCGTAATTAACGTCCCGTCCCCCACCCGGGTGACCCGGGGACGGGTACTTTCCCCGGCTAAAGCATCGCGGACGCTGTTGGGTAACAGCGGAGTGGATGCCAGCCATTCGGCGCTATCGGCGTGGGTATAGTTCAGATGCAACCAACAGGGGCGATCCTTATCGATAGCGTCACTGTCAGTCAGCGGCTTCACTCCGCCCTGCCCGTCGAATTGCCATGCAAAAACCGCATCCGGCACGTTCAATTCCGATCCCTTAATGGCGTCCACCAGACCTCCGTCAGTCAGTACTTATTTTTGCTAGTCTAGCCTGACACATCGGTTAATCAAGGGGTAAAGTCAGCAGGGTGCTGAATTCGCTGATGAAAAGCGGGCGAGGAGGAGAATAAAAAAAGAACCCGCCGGCGGCGGGTTATGAGTGCGTTTCATAAGAGTATGTCCAGCCCGCTGAATTAACCACCGCCAGAATGAATACCGGCGGGACGGCAGGCTAGCAGGAGCCGTTCATTTTTTCTCTTCTGCGTACTGACGCGCGTTATCGTGCAAATTTGTACACATGTTGTTATCTCCTTCATGGTTATGAGCAGGATAAGGGTAGACCGCTGTTGCCGTTTTGCAAACCCGCCGCGTAAAAAAGTGTCGCCCCGCCCCGCCGCGCCACTGCTTCTCTCCTGAACCGGGTGCAAGGAAGATTTCTTTTCCTGAAAAATGCTGTATTATGCGAGTTATTGCAGCATTTTGCAGGATTTCATCACCATGCATAAAACCGCCAGACAAAAGTACCTGGTTGATCTTATTAGTGAAAATGGGCAAGTCAGCATCAGCGAACTGGTTGAAAAGCTGCAGGTTTCTGCAGACACCCTGCGTCGCGATCTGGCCGATCTTGAAAAGCAGGGGCTGGCGCAGAAGAACCACGGCGGCGCAATCGCGCTCGACATTTCCGCGATGAATCGCCAGGGCAGAAACGCCCTGCTGCCGCAGACTAAACAGCGTTTAGGCCGCATGGTCGCCAGCAAAATACCCGCCGGTTCGACCCTCTTTTTAGATGCCGGCAGTACCGTTCTGGCCGTCGCTACCCAGATTCAAGGCCCGATGACGGTCATCACCACTTCCTTAGATATTGCCGCGCATTTCAGCACCCGCCCGGATATCCAGCTGATCATGCTGGGAGGAACATGGGATGTGCGGCAGCGGCTGTTTGCCGGCAGCGCCACCCTGGCATTGCTGGCGCGCTATCGCGCCGATATCGCCATCCTCGGCGCCTGCGCTATCCATGCGCAACTCGGTTTAAGCGCCAGCCAGGAGGCCGATGCCGAAATCAAACGCGCCATGCTGGCGGCAAGCACCGAGCACTGGCTGGTCGCCGATCATATGAAGCTGAACCACTGCGAGCCGCATCTGGTGGCCGAATTAACAGACATACATCAGTTATTTTTAGACAAGCCCTGGGAAGAGCTCGGGGATACTAGCGCGCTGCAGGTCAACATTGCTGACGCTCAATAACGTGGAGAGGGTAATGAATAAAGTCATCGCTCGTGAAGGTAAAAACATTAATATTGCGCTGATCGGCTATGGGTTCGTCGGCAAAACGTTTCACGCCCCGCTGATTCAGTCAGTAGAAGGCCTCACGCTGGCGGTTGTTGCGTCCGGCGACGAAGAGAAGGTGAAGCGCGATCTGCCGGATGTCACCGTCATCGGCTCACCCGAACAGGCCGTTCAACACCCGGATATTGACCTGGTGGTGATCGCCTCCCCCAACGCCACGCACGCCCCGTTAGCCAAACTGGCGCTGAATGCCGGGAAACATGTGGTAGTGGATAAGCCCTTTACGCTGGATATGCAGGAAGCCCGCGAGCTGATTGCGCTGGCGGAAGAGAAGCAGCTGCTGCTTTCGGTCTTCCACAACCGCCGCTGGGACAGCGATTTCCTCGGCATTAAACAGGTTATCGAACAAGGGCTTATCGGCAATGTTAAGCACTTTGAGTCGCATTTTGACCGTTTCCGCCCGGAAGTTCGCGTGCGCTGGAGAGAACAAAATGTTCCCGGCAGCGGATTATGGTTCGATTTGGGGCCGCACCTGATCGATCAGGCGCTACAGCTGTTCGGCCTGCCGCAGTCGGTGCAGGGTAATATCGCCACCCTGCGTCAGGGCGCGGAGATTAATGACTGGGCGCATGTGGTCTTAAACTACCCGCAGCATAAGGTGATTTTGCACTGTAGCATGCTGGTGGCCGGCGGCGTATCGCGCTTTACCGTCCACGGAGATAAAGGCAGCGTGGTGAAACAGAAAGCCGATCGGCAGGAAAGTCTGCTGCTGGCCGGAGTGGTTCCCGGCAGCGAAAGCTGGGGGCATGATGACGATAGCCTCGTGGTGTTTGATGCCAGCTCTCAGCCGCGCGAAATCCCTTCCCCACAGGGCGACCAGCGCCAGTACTATATTAACGTGCGCGATGCGTTAACCGGCAAGATTGAGAACCCGGTCCAGCCGTTACAAGCGCTGGCGGTGATGGCAGTATTAGAAGCGGCGGTACAGTCGGCGGAATCAGGGACGGTGCAAAGCGTTGCGCTGACCGCAGATGAGCTGGCGGCATTGCAATAATTCGCGTTCCCCCGTGACCTGCGGTTTTGCGCAGGTCATGCCCCGCCACCCGTGGCTGGTCGCGGCACGCACCGTGCCAGCCCACTTATCTGATAGCGCAGCTTGCCCACCGTTCAGCGACAGTGATGTCAGGCGGATACTCTCGCCCACAGCCAGGTATCGTTTTCGGGTAAATTCTTATCTTTATTCTCCTGCTGACGGCGCTCCCTGAAGCCAGCGGTACCTTTTCTGGTAGTTTTTCCCCCGCCTGTATCGCTAAAAAAGCGCGAACGACCAACATTATTTAATAAAATACAATAAGTTATATTCATATTATTTCTCACCCCCCCCCCGGCGGGAACGTTCTCTTTTTCGGAATAAACCTGATTTCCTTTCCTTGACGATAACTGAACAATTTTACATAAATTCACAGTTGTTCATTTATTAACATTGCAAGGATGCCAATGAGCCGCAAAGCTACCATTTGCAAAGCGATCGCCTCAGCGTCAGGCCTGTTTTTTCTGCTCCCGGCCCACGCCGCGAGCCCTGACGATCAGTTTATTATTCAGCAGCAGCGTCAGAAGGCGCTGGAACAGCAGCTGACGCCGCCGACGCCGGACGTGCGCCTTTCTGAGCCCTCTTCCAGCTTCGGACGTATCCCTTTCCCGACGGAATCCCCCTGCTTTCCCATCCAGCGCGTGGCGTTGAGCGGCCAGCAAGCGCTCCCCCGCTGGCTGCCGCTGCAGCGCATCGCCGACCAGGCACAGGGGCATTGTCTGGGGGGCAAAGGGATTAACCTGCTGATGAGCACCCTGCAAAACCGGCTGGTCGATCATGGCTGGATCACCACCCGCGTGCTGGCCCCCTCGCAGGATTTAAAAAGCGGCACGCTGAAGCTGACGATTGTGCCGGGTTACGTGCGCCACGTACGCCTGACGGAACAGAGCGACCGCTATATCCAGCTGTATAGCGCCTTTCCGGCGCACGAGGGCAATTTGCTCGACCTGCGCGATATCGAACAGGGGCTGGAAAACCTCCAGCGCCTGCCTGGCGTTGAGGCCAGTATGGAAATTGTCCCCGGCGACAATCCCGGCGAGAGCGATATCGTCATTACCCGCAAGCAGGAGAAGATGTGGCGCCTGGGGCTGTCGCTGGACGACTCGGGCACGGAAACCACCGGCCGCTATCAGGGCGGTGTGACGCTGTCTCTGGATAACCCCTTCTCGCTCAGCGATTTACTCTATTTCTCCGCCAGCCACGATCTCGACGACAACGGCGGCAAGAAAAGCCGCAACTACATCGCCCACTACTCGGTACCGTACGGCTACTGGATGCTGGGGATCACCGGCAGCGACTACGACTATCACCAGACGGTCGCAGGTCTGAACGGCGATTATCGCTACAGCGGCAAAAGTAAAAATCTCGACGTGCAGCTCAGCCGGGTCCTGCACCGCAGCGGAACGCAGAAGACGACCTTCACCTATGACGTACTGGCGCGCGAGAGCCGCAACTACATCGACGACACCGAAGTTGGCGTACAGCGTCGCCAGACGGCGGCCTGGCGCGTCGGGCTACAGCATCGTCATTATATCGGCCAGGCCACTCTCGACCTCGGCGCCAGCTACCAGCGCGGCACCCGCTGGTTTGGCGCGCAGCCGGCGCCGGAAGAGTACGTCGGCGATGCCACCGCGCTGAGCAAAATCACTCAGCTCAACGCCCAGCTCGACCTGCCTTTCACCCTCGGTAGCCAGAATTTCCGCTACAACGTGCAGTACCTGCGCCAGATCAGCAACACCCCGCTCACCCCGCAGGATCAGTTCGCCATTGGCAACCGCTGGACGGTACGCGGATTCGACGGCGAACGTACTCTCAATGCCAGCCACGGCTGGTATGTCCGCAACGATCTGGCCTGGCGCACGCCGCTGGAGAACCAGGAACTCTACCTCGGCGCGGACTACGGTGAAGTCGGCGGCTACAGCTCTGATTACCTGATCGGCCAACACCTGGCGGGCGGCGTTATCGGCGTGCGCGGCAACGCCTTCCGCACCGGGTATGACCTGTTTGCCGGAACGCCATTCTCCAAGCCGGATGGGTTCCACACCAGCGCCGTGACTCTTGGCTTCAACCTGAACTGGAGCTGGTGATGCGCGTAGGACAATACGAGATCAAAGCGCCGCTGATATTCGGCGGCGCGGACAACGAAGCCGAAGTGCTGGGTGCCAGCGTGTGGCTATGGATGCATTCGCCGATGCACCGGGACGCCCCGCTGCACGCCCTCCCCACGCTGCTGTTGCCGATTATCAAGCGTCGTCAGTATGTGCTGATTATGGAAAACGAACGGCCGGTCTTTTTTCTTAGCTGGGCGTGGCTCAACCCGGAGTCCGAAGCCCGCTACCTCACCCGCCCGGCGATTGAAATGGCAGAAGCCGACTGGAACAGCGGCGACCGGATGTGGTTTTGCGACTGGATCGCGCCATTCGGCCATACCGCCGCCATGAACGCCCTGATGCGGCAGGACATTTTTGCCGACCACTGCGCGCGGGCGCTGTATCACCGCGGCGAACAACGCGGCAAGCGGGTGGTGATGTTCCATGGCCGCCGCGTCAGCCGCGTACAAGCCAGAGCCTGGCAGCAGGCGCATCCGCTCGCCGTCGATCTGCCGGAAGCGTTTAAAGGACTAAACCATGAATAAGAACCTCTATCGTATTGTCTTCAACAAAGCGCGCGGCATGCTGATGGTGGTGGCGGATATCGCCCGTTCCGGCCGCGCGGGCTCCGCGCGCGCTTCTGCTCCGGGACGGCTCCCGCGCCAGCTGCATGGCAAAATCAGCGCCATTAGCTTCAGCCTGTGGCTGGCGATGGGCGTGATTCACCCGGCGCAGGCCAACATCGCCGCCGACGCCGGGGCGCCGAAAAACCAGCAGCCGACGGTGATGCAGAGCGCCAACGGTACGCCGCAGGTCAATATTCAGACCCCGTCGGCCGCCGGGGTGTCACGCAATACCTACAGCCAGTTCGATGTTAACCAGCAGGGGGCGATCCTCAATAACTCGCATAAAAACGTGCAGAGCCAGCTGGGCGGCATGGTGGCGGGAAATCCCTGGCTGGCGAAAGGCGAAGCGAAGGTCATTCTTAACGAGGTCAACTCGCGCGACCCCAGCCGGCTGAACGGGATGATTGAAGTGGCAGGGAAAAAAGCCCAGGTCGTCATCGCCAACCCATCCGGCATTACCTGTAACGGCTGCGGCTTTATCAATGCCAATCGCGCCACGCTGACCACCGGCCAGGCGCAGCTCAATAACGGCAGTCTCACCGGCTATCAGGTCGAACGCGGCGAGGTGACCATCGAAGGGGCCGGGATGGACAGCTCGGCCGCAGATTACACCGATATTATCGCCCGCTCGGTGAAGGTTAACGCCGGGCTGTGGGCCAAGGATCTGAAGGTCACCGCCGGGCGCAACCGGGTGGATGCCGCCCACGAACGCATCGAAAAAACCGGCGATGACCCGGCAACCCGTCCGCAGCTGGCGGTGGATGTCGCCAGCCTCGGCGGTATGTACGCAGGAAAAATCCGCATGGTCGGCACCGAGAGCGGCGTCGGGGTGCGTAACGCCGGCGCGCTTGGCGCCCAGGCCGGGAGCGTGACCCTGACCGCCGACGGCCGCATTGAAAACAGCGGCACGCTGCGCGCCAGCGAAGACGCCACCGTTCGCACCGCCGGCGAGTTCAGCAACAGCGGCGCGCTGACCGCCGGCCGACATGTGGACATTCAGGCGGCAAGCCTCACCAGCAGCCACAGCAGCGTGCTGGCCGCCGGGGTACAAAATGACGGTAAGCTGGCGGAGAGCGGCGACCTGCGGCTGCATGCCGACGGCCAGCTGAGCGCCCACGGCCAGACGCTGGCGGGCGGGAGCCTGCGCGCCAGCGGCCAGGGGGTGGACGTCAGCGGCAGCCAGACCCAGGGCCAGCGGGTCGAGCTGGACAGCGGCGCGGGTAACCTCCTCAGCCAAAACGCCGAGGTCAACGCCCGGGAGTTGACTCTGCGCAGCGGTCAAACGCTTAACAACGACGGCGGCACGCTCAGCGCCGACGCGATCACCCTCTCCGCTCAGCATCTTTCGAACCACAAAGGCAAACTGGTGCAGACCGGCAGCGGCGCCCTGGTGGTCAAACTGCCGGGTGACATCGATAACCGCGAGGGAGAGATTGCCGCCAATGGCGATATTCAGCTCGCCGCACAGTCTGTTAATAACCAGGGCGGGAAAGTGCTGGCGGCGCAAAACGGCAGCCTGACGGCGCACGCCCGGACGACGCTGGATAACCGCAAAGGCACCCTCGCCGCGGCAGGCGATACCCGGATCGACGCCGGGATCCTCAACAATAACGAGGGGCTGATCTCCGCCGCCACCGGCCGCGGCGACATCCGCAGCGCGCAGGCGGTCAGCAACAATAAGGGCCGTATCGAAGCGGTCAAAACGCAGACAATCAGCGCCGCCGGGCTGGATAACCAGCAGGGGGTTATCGTCGCCGACGGGGCCACGCTGGCGCTCGCCGACGGCGCCTTCAACAACCAGTCCGGCTCGCTGTACTCGCACAGCGGGCTGGCTATTTACAGCGGCGCGCTCAACAACCAGCATGGTTATCTCGCCAGCAGCGGCACGCTCACCTTTAAAGGGGGCGATGTTGATAACCGCGCGGGCCAGTTCGCCACGGAGCAGACGCTGGACGCCAGCTTCAGCGCCTTCCTCAACCAGGAGGGCAGCCTGAAAGCGCTGAGTGCGATGACGCTGAACGGCGGCACGCTGGACAACGCTGGCGGGATCGTCGGCGCGGGCGGTGCGCTCAATATCGGCGTCACTACCCTCGACAACCGCCAGGGTACCCTGTTCAGCAGCGCAGACGCCCTGCTCCACGCCGACCGACTGGACAACCAGGGCGGCCAACTGGCGGCGCAGCGGGCGCTGACCTTTAACGGCGGGCAGCTGATCAACGATAACAGCGGCCTGATCCAGAGCGGCGATAGCCTGACGCTAACCGCCGACGACATCAGCAACCGCAGCGGCAGCATTATCAGCAGCGCAAACGCCACCCTGCGCAGCCAACAGTTGCAAAACGGCGGCGGAGAGATTCAGAGCGTCGGCGATCTGCTGATCGACAGCGCCCATGGCATCGTGGACAACGTTGCCGGGCTGATACGCAGCGGCGCGACGTTAACGCTCGCGGCCGCCAGGCTTATCAACCAGAATACCTCCGGCGACAATCTGGGACTGGAGGCGCAAACCATCGGGCTCACCACCGGCGCCCTCGATAACCAGGACGGAATCATTCTGGCCGATCGGTCGCTGACGGTGCGCAACAGCGGAGAACTCAACAACCGCAACGGCGGGCTGGCGGCCTCCGGGACGGTGGATATCGGCGGCGATAAACTGGCGCTGTTTAACCAGGACGGCACGGTGAAAGCCGGCGAGTGGCTGCGCATCGACGCGGACAGTCTGGACGGCGGCGGCCAGCTGCTGTCGCTCGGCGACATGGCGCTGAGCAGCCGGCAGTCGCTGAATAACCGCGGCACGATGGTCGCCAACGGCCGCTTCACCCTCACCTCTACAGGGGATATCGTCAACGGCGGTAAGCTGCTGGCGGGCAGTAGCCTCGACCTCACCAGCCGCAACCTGAACAACGGGGCAAACGGCGAAATTAACGCCGGGCAAAACACCCTTAACGTCAGCGACACGCTGTTCAACGCCGGGCTGATTGACGGCGGCTATACGCGGATTAACGCCGGGACCCTCACCAACAGCGGCAGCGGGCGCATCTACGGCAACGCGATTGGCGTCAATGCCCTCACCTTCAATAACCTGGCGGAAAACGGCACGGCGGCGACCCTCGCCGGGCGCGAGCGCGTCGACCTTGGCGTGCAGACGCTGAACAACCGCGATCACGGGCTGATCTACAGCGGCGGCGATCTGCTGATTGGCGGCGCGCTGGCGGATAACGGCGCGGCCAGCGGCCAGGCGGGAACCATCAACAACCACAGCGCGACGATTGAGTCCGCGGGTGATATGACCCTCGCCGCCGGGCAGATCAACAACATCAACGATCGCTTCACCACCGGGGTGGTGACCGTTTCTCAGGAGCAGGTGACCGAATATCAGCACACCGGCTCCCCCAACCGCTGGAACGCCACGGACGATGGCGTGTTTGTCGACCGCAACTCCGCCGACGGTCTGCGCAATCTGAACACCCCGGACGATACCGGGAGTAACAACGATAACTTCAACCAGTTCGATTATACCCGCACGGTGGAAGAGACGCGGATCCTCGAATCCGACCCGGCGAAGATCCTCGCCGGCGGCAATATGACCCTCACCGGCGACCGCCTGTTGAACGATAAAAGTCAGGTCATCGCCGGCGGCACCCTGGCGATAGCCGGTCTGCAGGAGGTGAAAAACGACGATGTGGCGGGCGAACGGCGGACCACCGACGTCGGTAGCGCCACCCATTACTACCGCATTCGCCACAAAGGGGGCGATGAGCAGGGCCGCGACCGTACCGCCTATACGCCGCCGAGCGAAATTCAGAGCATCTCCCTGAAGCCGGGGCAGCTGATCAGCGGCGGTAGCATCGAGGGCACGCCGCTCACCATTGACCCGCTGACCCCGCAGGGCACGGCGGCGGCTATCGGCGTCGCGGGCGCCGTCGCCGGGCAGCACACCGTCTCGCCTGGCGAGCCGGTCACGCCGCCGGCGGGCCAGCAGTTTGAGGTGACGCCCGCGGAAGGGGCGATTCGCATCGTCGGCCCGAATACCACCCTGCCGGATAACAGCCTGTTTACGGTCAATCCCGCCAGCGACGTACCGTATCTGGTGGAGACCGATCCGCGCTTCACCAACCAGAAGCAGTGGCTCGGCAGCGACTACATGCAGCACGCGTTAGCCGGTGACGGCGACACGACGCTGAAACGGCTGGGCGACGGCTACTATGAGCAGCGGCTGATCCGCGAGCAGGTGGTTGCCCTGACCGGCCAGCGCTACCTTGACGGCTACACCAGCGACGAACAGCAGTTTAAGGCGTTGATGGATCAGGGGATTACCTTCGGCAAACAGTATGCCCTGAAGAGCGGCGTGGCGCTGACCCCCGAGCAGATGGCGCTGCTGACCGGCGACATCGTCTGGCTGGTGAACACCACGGTGAAGATGCCGGACGGCTCACAGCAGACCGTGCTGGTGCCGCAGGTCTACGCCAAAGTCAAACCCGGCGACCTCGACGGCTCCGGCGCGCTGATCGCCGGGAATAACGTCAACATTAAACTCGACGGCGACCTCTTCAACAGCGGTACCCTCAACGGCCGCCGCGTCCTGCAGCTTGACGCCGACACTATCACCAACCAGACGGGCACCCTGAGCGGCGACGATGTGCGCCTGAACGCCCGCAACGACATCAATAACATCGGCGGCATCATCCAGGGCGGCAGCAGCCTGCAGGCGGTGGCCGGGCGGGACATCAACGCCACCACCACCCTCGCCGACGCCCAGAGCGTCAGCGGCGAGAACCGCTTCAGCCGCACCACCATCGACAGCGTCTCCGGCATCTATGTCCAGGGTGACGACGGCAGGCTGACCCTGCACTCCGGCCGCGATATCACTCTCAGCGGCGCCCAGGTGGTCGCCAGCGGCGAACGCGGCGAGGTGCAACTGGTCGCCGGGCGCGATATCCGCCTCAACGACGTCACCACCGCCTGGCAGGATAATCTGGTGTGGGATACCGACAACGCCCTCAGCCAGAGCCAGAGCCGCAGCACCGGCAGCGAGGTGACCGGCAAAGGCAACGTCACGCTGAGCGCCGGGCACGACCTCAGCGCCCGCGGCGCCCTCCTCTCCTCCGGCGCGGCGCTGAACCTCGGCGCAGACAATGACCTCACCCTCGCGGCGGGCGAAAACAGCCAGACGCTGGACGAACGCCACAAGGTCACCGGCAGCAGCGGCTGGCTGTCCAAAACCACCACCCGCACCGAGGACAGCGTGTCGCGGATGACGGTCCAGGGCAGCGAGCTCAACGGCGACAGCGTCAGCCTCAGCGCCGGGCACGATCTCACCGTGCGCGGCAGCAGCGTGGCCGGCAGCGGCGACGTGGCCCTGCTGGCGGGCAACGATCTGCTGATCGGGACTCAGAATGAGTACAACAGCGAACTGCACCTGAAGCAGGAGAAAAAATCGGGGCTGATGAGCTCCGGCGGGATCGGTTTCAGCTACGGCACCCAGAGCGTGAAAACCACCGACACCGGCGCGGACGCCACACAGGCGGGCAGCACCGTCGGCAGCGTCAACGGCGACCTGACCGTGCGCGCGGGCGAAAACCTGACGGTCACCGGCTCGGATCTGATCGCCGGCCGGGACATGGCCCTCAGCGGCAAAAACGTCGCCATCACCGCCGCCGAAAACCAGAGCCGGCAGACCCACGAGGTGGAGCAGAAAACCTCCGGCCTGACCCTCGCCCTCTCCGGCACGGCCGGCAGCGCCCTCAACAGCGTGGTGCAGGCCACCCAGGACGCCAGGTCCGCCGGCAGCAGCCGGTTGCAGGCCCTGCAGGGCGTGAAAGCAGCGCTCTCCGGCGTGCAGGCCAGCCAGGCCGCGCGTCTGGATGCGGCGCAGGGCAACGATCCGGCCAACAACAATACCGTTGGCGTCAGTCTCTCCTACGGCAGCCAGTCGTCGAAATCGACCCAGCGCAGCGAGCAGACCACCGCCCAGGGCAGCAGCCTGACGGCGGGACGCGACCTCAGTATCACCGCCCGCGAAGGCAACCTGAACGCGGTCGGCAGCCAGCTGAAGGCAGGTAACGACGTGGCGCTGTCGGCCAGCCGCGATATCAACCTGGTCTCTGCTAAAAACACCTCGCTGCTGGAAGGCAAAAACGACAGCCACGGCGGCACGGTCGGCGTCGGGATTGGCGTTGGCTCCGGCGGCTGGGGGATCAGCGTCTCCGCCAGCGCCAACAAGGGCAAAGGCAGCGAAAGCGGCAACGGCACCACCCACAGCGAAACTACCGTCGATGCCGGTAACCGGCTCACCCTCAACAGCGGGCGCGACACCACCCTCACCGGCGCCCAGGTCAGCGGGGATAAAGTGGTGATGGACGTGGGTCGCAACCTCACCCTCACCTCCGAACAGGACAGCGACCGCTACGACTCGAAACAGCAGAACGCCAGCGCCGGGGGCAGCTTCACCTTTGGCTCGATGTCCGGCTCCGCCAGCGTCAACCTCAGCAAGGACAAGATGCACAGCAACTACGACTCGGTGGTGGAGCAGACGGGCATCTTTGCCGGCAAAGGCGGGTATGACATCACCGTCGGCGAGCATACGCAGCTGGATGGCGCGGTGATTGGCTCGACGGCGACGGCGGACAAGAACAGGCTGGATACCGGCACGCTGGGCTGGGGCGATATCGACAACCGCGCCGATTTTAAAACCGAGCACCAGAGCGTCGGGTTCAGCAGCGGCGGCAGCATCGGCAGCCAGTTCGCCGGGAACATGGCCAACGGCCTGCTGACCGGCGGGAACAACGAAGGCCATGACAGCAGCACCACTCATGCGGCAGTCTCCGACGGCACGCTGATTGTCCGCAACCCGGGCCAGCAGACCCAGGACACGGCCACATTAAGCCGCGACGTGGAGCACGCCAACCAGACCCTGTCGCCTATATTCGATAAAGAGAAAGAGCAGCAGCGCCTGAAGCAGACCCAACTGATTGGCGAAATTGGCAACCAGGTGGCGGATATTGCGCGCACCGAGGGACAGATTAGCGCCATCAACGCAGGCAAGGCCGAGCTGGCGAAGGAAAAGATCAACGAGCCGGAAAAAGGCGCCAGCAAGGAGGACTGGGTGCAATATAACGCTCAGCTGGCCGCCACCGACGGCTATAAGGCCGCGCAGCAGCAATGGGGTACCGGTTCAGCTATTCAGCAAGGTATCCAGGCAGCGACGGCAGCAGTCCAGGGGCTGGCTGGAGGTGACATGGCTAAAGCTCTGGCTGGCGGCTCGGCCCCCTATCTGGCAGAGGTGATCCATAATATGACCACCGATGCCACAGGAAAGGTGAACACAGAAGCCAATCTGATGGCGCATGCGGTACTGGGCGCGGTGATGTCGACAATTAATGGAAACACGGCGCTGGCTGGTGCATCCGGTGCGGTAATGGGAGAATATATTGCCCAGCAGATGTATCCGGGTGTAGATCGAAAAGACCTGACGGAAGAGCAGAGACAAACCATCAGCGCGTTAGGTACACTGGCAGCCGGACTTGCAGGCGGTATTGCCGGTAACAGTACGGCGGATGCAGTAGCTGGGGCGCAGGCAGGCAAAAATGCGGTTGATAATAATGCGCTGTCAGCCACAGATGATAAGAAACGACAGGATGCGAAGTGGTCGCTGCCGTATCTGGAAGGGGATAAAAAACATCAGGCTGAGAAACTTATCAGCGACCTGAATGCCAAAGATAAGGCGTTCGATGCGAAGCTGGATGCAGCGTGCAAGGGGCTGTCATCAACCGCCTGCCAGGGAATGCGCCAAGAACTGACAGCGATGGCGAAAAGCTACGACGAGAAACTCGACGGCCAGTATGTCGGTAATATGGGTAATGTTTACAAGGAAGGTAAAGGTCAGGTTGACGCCCTGATGTGGCAGTATGCCAGCGCGGATGCAAAAGCCGAGCGTGAAGCTAACGTTAATCGTATTGCTGAAAACTGGGGGGTGAGTAAGGAAACGGCTGCTAATCTGTACGATGGTATGGCGGTTGTACACACCACGGCGGCGATAGGTGGTGCGGTATACGGGATGATGGAAAAACCGACAGGAGTAGATACTGCCAAACCGTCCAAACCAACTGCCGGAAGAACACCAGAGCCAAATAGAATTGCTGCTGATGAAGAAGCCTCAGGATGGTCGCAATACGACCATTACCGTAATGGAAAAGGTGACTGGAACTGGCCTACAAAGTTAGGTTTTGCTGAGGAACCAGTTCAGGCAACGCTCCCTGTGGGAACGCGTCTTGACAGATATGGTAAAACTAATGGCTCATTCCTATCACCGCAGGGTACTCCACAGGAACAACGTGCTTTAGCTCCGGGCTCGTTAGCGGAACAGTATCATCAATATGAGGTTCTCAAACCATTGCCCGTTATCCAAGGAAAAATAGCGCCTGCTTTTGGTGAACCTGGCGGAGGTATTCAGATCCTGCCTGATATGAAGGAGCGAGTAGATGTGCAGTGGTTATTAGATAACAAATACATTCGGAAGGTTAATTAAGATGTTAACAAATATTAACGATCTTCAGAAACAGGTCGATATGCTGGTTGCAAAAATCGATTTTCCCGCCCAGTCGATCATTCTTCATACTTCACCTGTCGGTGATGGTACACCCTACATTTCTTTTGAGAACGGAAAATATAATTATATCTGTTCCGAGAGAGGTTATGAGTTTTCCAGAAAGGTGACTTCATCTATAGATGAGCTACTTTATTGGATAATCTATGATTTTGTACACGCGGTTGCAGTGGATTATGAACTCTCTAACCGAATTCCTGGAAAAGACAGTCGACGCATATATTTTCATAAGATTATAGAGCTTATGCACATGATAAATGAAAGTTGGGGGCTAAAAGCGCAGAGTCATCTTGATGAGATACTTATTAACAGCCCTTATGAAGACAGTCTTTATCCCTGAACTTACATTTTAAACAACAACATTCCCTCTTCTAGCGGGAATGTTGTTGAGAATAATGTGCTGGCCTCCCGGGATTTGAGTAATTGCCGGACAATGTCAGCGGAAGCCTGTGGTAAAGCCAAAGAATTAAGCCAGAAGGTCCTCGATAAGGATCTGCCTTCTGTTGAAGATATGCGCGATAAGCTATACAAAAGAGTTATTAAATAAACCTGTGCAGAAAGATACATCAAAACAAGATAATGAAGGTAAAAAATTATTTCATATATCAAACTATTAATTTACTCTTGCATTTTCTGCATATTGATCTGTTTTATTTTAGGCGCTGGAGCTTCATTCATCGTATATATTAAAAACGGTTACTTTTTGATCCCCGAAGGACAGATAAAACGAGCAATTGTTTTTGGATGCATTGCAGGGGTGGCTATTACGTTAGCAACTATAGTTTTTAATTTAATAGATAAATACAACTCGCGAAAATCACCTCCTTCAGATCCTGATTGATCTTCACAAAAAACCCGGCCGCCTGAGCCGGGATTTTACTTTAAGGATCAGTCACGGCTTCGCTTCAGGCAATCATAGCGGGGCTTCTCTCGCCGGATGACCGGCAGGTCACCGGTATCGTTAAGCGCACCGGGGAACGTCTTGATCCACAAGTCCATTTTCTTCTTGCTGAAATGAGCCGCGCTTAGCCCTTCGGCACAACCGAACAGCTCCCGGCTGTTCTGGGCGGTGATCACAATGCAATCTGACATCACTCTGATTTTTATCGGCATACCCGGCGTAAATCCGGCCTGCGAAAGCCAGTCACCCTGGAGCGGGATATAGTCATGCCGCATACGGTCATAAAACTCCGTGCTGTTAAGCGGTTGTAGTGACTCCGCTGTGGATTTATTCTGCGAGTGCTTAACGGATTTTTTACGTAACAGCTCGCAATTTTCGCTACTAGTTTCTGATTCATCAGATTCTATTTTGGCAATAGCACTTTCTGGCTTAAAATTCTGCTCAGCCATATTCAACTCCTGTTCAGTTGTCTGTGGTTAGCGGTAAGAAGGTGTTCCACCACCTCCTTACCGTGCTATTTAATAATCTTTCTACTTATTCCATCCTTCCGTTATGACAAACGAAAATTTTTTCTGCCTTCATTATATAGCACTGAATAAAAACACAGTATATATTGAATAGACATTATTGATTATTGCGAAGTGGATTCAGGAAATAATATAAGATCATGTAACGTTGCATTATTAATAAGAGTACGCAGTTTTTCTGCATCAGTAGCGGCATTGATGGTATCTATCCCCTGCTCTCCATTAAGAATGGCGGACTGCCGAACACCTCCCCCATACCCTGGACACGGGGGCGAGTCAGAGTCCAGGCAACGAGGTGAACGGTAACACTAAAGGGCAGCTATGAGCGAGGAGCGGACATTTATCTAATGTAGGATGCCGAATTACTTCTAAAAATGGGCGAGTCGTTTTTAAGAAAAATTATATTATTCATTAGAATAGGAATAGGAATAGGAATAGGAATAGGGATAGGGATAGGGATAGGGATAGGGATAGGGATAGGGATAGGGAAAATAAATCTTAGTGCGACACACCGCGTCAGTTCAAACACATGTATAATCGACTTTACTGTGTTGATGGAAAAATCAGACTAATGCGGTGGCCTCCATGACAATGGATTGGCGCTTGCAAGTCGCCATTAAGAACCTTGGTGTTTTTCTTCCAGTTGATGGTACTAAAATTCTACTTTATCACGGTATAGCCAGCTGCATTTGGATTCTACGTGTTCTTATCCTGCCAACTTTCAAAATTGTTATTTAATCAATAAAGATATAGAACCCTGACATAAAAAAATATCACGAACATAAAATGCAGATGCATTGACTGTTTTTTTTGAATTTTTAGGTCTAAAAAACCAAAAAAAATAAATTACAAAACAGCTCGCAAAATAGCACGCCAGTGCTAAATTGAATGATAGCATCATAATGACCACCTTATAAAACACACTTCCACCATCAAAGCATTAACAGAATTCACAAAGAGCCATGTAAAGCCATCAATAAGCTAGGAATTATATTGCTGAGGTGTATCATGATAAATCCAGATGAAATACAGAAACAAATTGAGCATGAGTTATTTAATCTTGAACTATCTAATATTAATTGCAAGGAACTATTTTCATCATCTTTTGAGCGAGTTCTTTGCTATCAAAATGGCAGGAAAAAGAAAGCAACTATTGACGAACTTGATTTCATCATGTCAGGCTTTTCAGCCTATCCAACCACGATAATATTACCATCAGCCCATCGAATAAATAAAAGAATCAATGATGCCAGTTTAATAATTGAAAAAATATTAGGTCGCGCTATTTTTGCAAACCTATATTACTCGAACTCTAACTCTAGAACGTTCCCAAAGCATTATGATGGGCATGATGTTTTAGCATTGCAACTAACTGGTTCAAAAGAATGGGTCCTTTATGAACCTATTGTTGATAATGCCATTGATAGTAAAAAAATCACAACTGAAGCTAAATTCATATCAAAAATCACACTAAATAAAAATGAATTGCTTTATATACCAAGAGGGCTAATACATGAAGTTACGTCAACAGCAGATGACTCTCTACATATATCCTTTGGTGTGAAACATAACTTCACTTGTAACATAATTAAAGAGCAAATTGAACTAATTTCATATGAAAACCCTATATTAAGATATGATGTAGCCCCTCAAAAAAACTGGCAAATCCAAGTCATCATAAGAAAGCATATAATGGGAATGCTTAAGGAGCTAGAAGTTGAATATACTAATAATTGGTAAGTTCCCTCCAATCGAAGGTGGTGTATCTAGGAATAATAATATTTTAGCCTCTATGTATTCTAAATTAGGACATAATGTGTATGCACTAACAAACTCCGGCGACTATCCTGACCATACATTATTATATGGTGATTTCACACCTAGAGGGTATATGATCTATGATATTAGTGTAAGTATAAAAGCAACCCCCCAATCCGATGGTTCCTTCACAAGGCTATGCTCTTATGCAACGTCCATCATTAATAAGCACAGTATTGATATTATAATATGTTCTTATCTGGAACCCTACGGAATGGTAGCCTTGCTTATGTCCAAGTTATTTAAAACTCCATTCATCATCATACATGCTGGAAGCGATATAGGAAGACTATGCACATATAAGTCGCTGAAAGAATCTTATGAGCAAGTATTTAAAAATAGTACACTTATAGTTACAAATGAAGGTAGGCATAGATATTTTGAAGGTTTAAATATCCCTAAAAATAAATTGTACCCTTCATTTTTTCCCGGAATTGATAAAATGTTTTTTAATGAAAAACCTGATGCGTTTTCTTTTGACGATTTCCTTGTTAAATATAAGAAAAGCTCACATTACAAATCAAACAAAAAATTCATGAAGCTACCTTATGGATTTAACAATGATACATATAACATCTTCATGTATGGTAAGCTTGGGATCTGCAAAGGAATTTATGAATCCCTAGAGTGTGTAAAAAGAATAAATGAAAAGAGCTATGCGATTAATTTATATTTAATGTGTCATGGCGATAACAGAGAACATCTAAAATTAAATAGCTTCATTGAATCCAACAACTTATCGAGGAGTGTTTTTATACTCCCATTTGTTCAAAATTATATGATCCCGTCATTCATAAAAAAAATGAATGTGGTTATGTTTTTAGAAAATAATTTTGATATAAAGAGCCACTCTCCTGTAATACCTTCTGAAACAATCCTATGTGGGGTCCCAATAATTATATCGGAAGAAATATACGAAAAACAGAGTTTTATTAAGAATAAATTAGAAAAGAATGTTAGTGTTTATTGTGTCGATAAAAAAAACATGTCCTCTTCACTCGAGGAGTTATTAAACAGACTGTTAATTGATAATGATGGAGTCAAAAAAATCGCCAACATGGCACTAATAAGTGCAACATGCATCAAAACGCCAAATGATACGATGCATTATGCTGAAAGGCTGCTACAACAAGCGTTAACAAACAATCTGGAGTATAGAAATGAAAGACATACCTGAATCTTTTAAATGTGTCCCACCTGTAGGATTAAACGAGCGTTGCATATCACTTGGAATAGTCAAAAGTGAAAGTGAATTTAACCAAGCCTTTTCAGAGTTATTAAAATACCTATGGCTTGGAAAATTCTCACAAGAAAAACAGTCTATCCCTATGTTCTCAAGACTTATTGATTCTGTTTGGCATGAGTGGATCTTATTTACTTACCATTATTATAACTCTTGTTATAATATGTATGGTTGTTATATGCATCATGATCCTCATGTTAAGATGGATGGGCATGACATCAACGAGACGAAGAATAGAATTATATTCTTTACGTGCTTATATGAAAAGCATTTTGGTCCTATACCTCCGATATGGGGAGTATCATTAAACTCCCAAAATAGTGATGTGATTGAAGCCTGTGGGCTAGATCCCGTTGAGCAATGTAAGACACCATCCAGTGTTACTATAAATGGTGAAGTGGTTGAAGCCTGTGGGCTTGATCCAGTCGAACAATGCAAGACACCATCTATTTTCACTCACAATGGTGATGTGGTTGAAGCCTGTGGGCTGGATCCTGTCGAACAATGTAAGACACCATCTACTTTTACTAAAAATAGTGATGTGTAGAATAAATTATGAAAGTTGATGGTAACCAAATTTCACCATCAACTTTTATTCACAAATAACTTTACAACAGAAGCAATGCACTTATAAATAAAATGGATCAGATTTACTCATGGTTAAAATACGTCAACCTAATGTCGCAACGTAACAAAAAGTTTTGATTAATTGAGACTCGCCAACGGTGTAAAAAATCCCGTGACAAAGCTCAAGTTCAGAATTACACACTAGCGTACTGACAATAAAGTACCTATCAATCAAGGCTTCCCCGACCTAATCAAGCTCGGAATGAACAGGCGAAACTCTCATCACAGGATGTTCCAATTATCTCCTGTTCTTACTATTACAGCTCTTCTAGTAATTAATCGTCTGCCATCTGCTCTAACTTACTACGCAGTTAGCAATGTCCGCTCCTGGCACAGAGTCGACTGTCAGATTAGGCCTAAATCAGTTCATATGCAGTATCGGATCACCAGGAATCCCCTTCTCTTCCGACAACATATCTACCCTATCCTGTTACACCAATCATTAACTAACACACTAATAAATAATAAAATACTTCAGAATTAAAGGACCATTTTTCGCTAAACTACGAGTGTGGCAGATCTGCGGATCATGGCGAGCGGTAGCCTTACCTGCTCATCACCGGAGATAGAGAACCATCTCAGCATCACCGCCCGCGAAGGCGACCTGAACGCGGTCGGCAACCAGCTGAAGGCGGGCAACGACGTGGCCCTCTCCGCCAGCCGCGACCTGAACCTTATCTCTGCTGCAAACACCTCGCTGCTTGAAGGCAAAAATGAAAGCAAAGGCGGCACGGTCGGCGTCGGGATTGGCGTCGGCTCCGGCGGCTGGGGGATCAGCGTCTCCGCCAGCGTCAACAAGGGCAAAGGCAGCGAAAGCGGCAACGGCACCACCCACAGCGAAACCACCGTCGATGCCGGCAACAGCCTCATCCTCAACAGCGGACGCGACACCACCCTTACCGGCGCCCAGGTCAGCGGCGACACGGTTATCGCCGATATCGGCCGCAACCTGACACTCACCTCCGAGCAGGACAGCGACCGCTACGACTCTAAACAGCAGAACGCCAGCGCCGGGGGCAGCTTCACCTTCGGCTCCATGAGCGGCTCCGCCAGCGTCAACCTCAGCAAGGACAAGATGCACAGCAACTACGATTCCGTGGTGGAGCAGACGGGCATCTTTGCCGGCAAAGGCGGGTATGACATCACCGTTGGCGAGCATACCCAGCTGGATGGCGCGGTGATTGGCTCGACGGCGACGGCGGACAAAAACCGCCTCGACACCGGCACGCTGGGCTGGGGCGATATCGACAACCGCGCCGATTTTAAAACCGAACACCAGAGCGTCGGCTTCAGCAGCGGCGGCAGCATCGGCAGCCAGTTCGCCGGCAACATGGCCAACGGCCTGCTGACCGGCGGGAACAACGAAGGACATGACAGCAGCACCACCCACGCGGCAATCAGTGAGGGTGACATCATCGTACGGGATAAGGACAGGCAACAGCAGGACGTGGCGAACCTCAGCCGCGACGTGGAGCATGCCAACCAGACCCTGTCGCCGATATTCGATAAGGAGAAAGAGCAGCAGCGCCTGCAGCAGACCCAGCTGATTGGCGAAATTGGCAACCAGGTGGCGGATATTGCGCGCACCGAGGGACAGATTAGCGCCATCAACGCTGGCAAGGCGGAGCTGGCGAAGAAAGGGATCACCGAGCCGGAGAAAGGCGCCAGCAAGGAGGCCTGGGAACGATATAATGCTCAGCTGGCCGCCACCGACGGCTATAAGGCGGCGCAGCAACAATGGGGCACCGGCAGCAGCGTCCAGCAGGCGATTCAGGCGGCGACCGCCGCCGTGCAGGGACTGGCGGGCAGCGACCTGAAGGCGGCTCTGGCCGGTGGTGCCGCGCCGTATGTGGCGGAGGTTATCGGCCACTACAGCAATCTGGACGATGCGGGCAAGGTCGCCGCGCATGCGGTGGTCAACGCCGCCCTTGCCGCCGCACAGAACCAGAGCGCCCTCGCCGGTGCCGCTGGCGCAGCCACGGCGGAAATCGTCGGCATCATCGCCACGCAGATGTACGGTAAACCGGTCAGCGAGCTGGACGAAACGCAGAAACAGACCGTCTCGACGCTGGCAACCCTGGCGGCTGGACTGGCGGGTGACAGCAGCGCCTCTGCGGTTTCCGGGGCGCAGGCCGGGAAGACGACGGTGGAGAATAATAATCTGGCTCTGATTGCACGTGGTTGCGCCGCTCTCTCGCCGTGCCGTAATAAGGTTGCAGAGCAGCTACTGGAGATAGGTGCAAAAGCTGGAATCGTGGGTCTTGCCGGAGCAGCCATCAAGGATGTTGCCGATAAGATGACGTCAGATGAACTGGATCACCTGATTACCCTGGAAATGATGGGTAACGATGAGATCACCGGAAAATATCTGAGTTCTCTTCAGGATAAATATGGCTCCGGTAGCGAATCTGGACCAAACATGGGTAAAAACCTCACGGATGCTGAGAAGGCAGAGTTAGGCGGCGCGGGCTCAGGCACGCCGGGAGGCTGGGAACCGCAGGATGAGGAGAAAGCACGGGGTAGTGAGGCAGGCCAAAAACCAGCAACAAGAGAGCAAATTGGGAAATGGTCTATCGACGAACTTTCTGATGGAGCAAAGCACATTGATCCAGCTTCGAAGAAAGGTGATTTAACACTCGCTGGCCGTGCTCTTCAAAAGCATGGGAGCCGTGAAGGAAGTGCTTTCCCATCAGCTAAAGGCAATCCATCAGCGATAAACGAACAAGGCCAGAAAATTGTAGATAGTATTTTGAATGACCCTAATAAATCAGTGGTTCAAAGTAACACAGGGCGTTATGGACAAGTAACTGACATAATATCTTCGAGTGGTCGAGGGTTACGTTACGATGCACAAGGTAAACTTATAGGATTTTTGGAGCCACCTAAATGACGAATAAATTGATTGCACAAATTGCCAGTCTGCCAGATCGAGAAAATGTTGTTTATGAGATCTATTATGGCTCTCATCAAGTCGCAGAAATCTCAAATGAACCGGATATTGGCCTTCGGATTGATATTTTTAATTGTCCTGATGGAGGGTTTTGGAGTTTTAATTTTAAAGAGTTCCAGTCTCTTGTTGAGCAAGCAGAAAAAAATGTAATGTAATGATCAATCCCGGCCCCAGCGCCGGGATCTGTTTATCATCCGTTACAAACAGCCACCGTCCCTACGCCTAATCACCGGCAGATCGCCGGTATCGTTCAGCGCCCCCGGAAACCCTTCTGTAAGCATCCCTGTAAATCGAACCATGCACTTTTAGATATCTAACCTAACGTGTCGTAATGTCCGAGATGTCCCCTCTTATGGCACAAAGCCGTCTACGGTAACGGCCAGTGGCCGTAATGAGCAAAAAGTGGAAATTAACGTTTATCTGCCATTTCAAGTATGACTACCGAAGCCGTGGCGATTCAGGATTCATAAATACGACACACTTCACAAATTCGTAAGAAAGTAACTATTTTATAGTAAAGGTGACAATTTTTATATTTTAAGGTGCGAATGAACAGTAAAAAATAACATGTATCCGAACTGAACATCTTCCCCCACACGCATTAGCTCGTACGAAGATATGCAAACGCATCAGGAGTTAAAATGGCGCATGAAATCTCATACATATGTGAGCTTAGTGAAGGGATTCATGCCAGACCTGCTGGGCTTATAGCTCGTGTATGCGATGGTTATCATGCTGAAATCATGTGGCAAAATATGCGAACTGGGCTTGTCGGCAGTGCCAAAAGCGCGCTCTCGCTGATAGCAACTGATACTCTGCAAGGCGATTGTTGCAGGATTAGGTTGGACGGTCCGGATCAACGTAAAGCCTCTATTGCACTTTCAACCCTACTTAAACAGCTTCCGGACTTCACCATGGAACAAGAACCTGCGTCAGGGGATCTTCCATGCTGTTTAGCCCACTTACAGCCCGACTATCTGCAGGGTACCCGTATCAATGCTGGAATTGCCATTGCGCCTGCTTTACATATGCAAGGTATCAGCCTCACCGAATTACTGAGTCACGCTCCTTCAGAAACTACGAATCAAAAAGATGAGCTGCAGCGGCTTAACGCGGGAATGTCAGGACTGTGCCAGAAAAAAGAGTCTGCATTGCAGGCTACACAGGGTATTGAGCATGACCTGATTGAAGCGCACCTTGCTTTTATGACAGATAGAGAATTCATCAACGCTATACAGAGTTATATTCATCAAGGCATGAATGCATGGTCCGCGGTTGTTAATACTTCCCTTGACGTAAGCAATTTATTCTCAAGTTCATCCAGCCACTATATCCAGGAGCGCGCACTGGATATTCTGGATATTACTCTGCAAATATTACAGTCTCTTTACGATGAATATTTATACCTTCATAACAAAACTGAATTAGACCAGCCGACAATTGTGTTCGCAAGTACACTGACGCCAAGCCAACTATTGTCTCTCAACCGAGAAAATATTGCTGGTCTGGTGCTATCCTCGACGGGGAGTACATCCCATACAGCAATTCTCGCCCGAGCACTCGACATACCCACTCTCGCAGATATAGATCTGTCTGCCGTAAATCTACAGCCCTCACAAATTTTTATTCTTGATGGTGAACACGGGATCCTTATTAACGGTGGTAGTGAGAAACTTCTGCGCTATTACCGTGATGAAATTGATATACAGCAGAAGGTTCGCCAACGAACGCCGGAAGTTCTTGAGTTGTCCAAAAATAAACCATTGATCGTGCCAGAGATGATCCAATGGGAATTAGATGTCACTGATAAAAATGAAGTCATAAAAAAGATGGTCGACAACCTGTGGCTACATCGGCGTACTGACGCCAGGGATAAGCTCTATCAGGATATCTGGGCACGCGAAAACCCTTTTCCTACCGTTGTCGGTTCGGGCTTTGCTATCCCACATGCCCGAACCTCTGCTGTGCACGTCTCGACGATCAGCGTAGCCAGACTTGTTAATCCCGTTACCTGGGGAGGTGTACAAGTGGATACCGTATTTATGCTTTCTATCAGCGAATCTGGCGCAGAAAATGACCATATGCGTTATTTCTCCACGCTAGCGCGCATACTTATGAATGATGAATTCGTCAGTAAAGCCAAAGCAACCACCACACCCGATGAACTCTACAACCTGATATTCAGTGCCTTAAGTTTGTGAATATCAACATATTACAACGAGGCCGGTATGTTAAAATTTTTAAAAAATACCAAACGGCATTTTATGACTGGTGTCTCTTATATGGTGCCATTTGTGGTGGCCGGCGGAGTATTGTTAGCGCTGGCGGTAATGTTCAATGGGCAGGCCGCTATTCCGGATAGTGGTTTTTTGAAAGCCATGTCGCAGATTGGAATGGCTGGTCTGACGCTGTTTATTCCTATACTTGCCGGATTTATCGCCTGGTCGATGGTAGATAAACCAGGTATTGCTCCTGGAGCTATTGGCGGTTTGATGGCGTACCAGATGGGAGCGGGTTTTCTTGGCGGTATGTTAGCCGGAATTATTGCCGGGCTGACCGTTTGGCTGTTGTTGGAAATAATTGCGCGAATGAAAATCCCGAATTTCATGCGCATGGTACTACCGATTTTCATTATTCCTCTCGTTGGGACGTTCGTTACCGGGATGGCCGTCTATTACATCATTGGCGATCCCATCGCTGAGATGATGAGGTGGTTAAGTGTGTGGCTGGCAGGTATGCAAGGCACCTCCTTTATTATTCTCGGCAGTATCCTTGGCTGCATGATTGCGGTTGATATGGGCGGCCCAATGAATAAAACCGCCTTCTTCTTTGCCGTGGCGCTTATCTCAACCAACCCACAATTGATGGCTGCGGTGGCGGCTGCTGTGTGTACGCCGCCATTAGGCATGGCACTAGCGACGTTTTTATTCAAAGGGATCTTTAACGATGTAGAACGTGAAGCTGGAAAACCGGCCGTTATTATGGGGCTTATGGGGATTACTGAGGGGGCAATTCCTTTCGCGGCGGCGGATCCGATACGTGTTATCCCTGCAATTATGCTCGGTAGCTCAGTAGCCGCCATCCTTTCATTATGGTTTGGTGTCACAAATGCAGCTCCCTGGGGTGGACTTATTGTGCTTCCAGTGATTAGCCAGCATCTTGGCTACATCGCTTCGGTCATTGCCGGAGCGCTGACAACCGCTATATCAGTTAATGTACTGAAAAATGTAATTAAAAACCATGAATAGCGATAAGGATATAAAACCATGTCGGCATTTATTCAGTCAATTATAAGCGAGTTTAGCACCCAATGTTCAACCAGGGAGAGCGTGCTGGTCGCTAATGGTAATGCGCAACCACCCGCAATGGCTTATCACCTGCATGTACCGCGTATTGAGCTAACGGTGAAGGGAGTGCTTAGCATGTTACTTCCAAAGGGCACAGATAGAGTTGTCAAATGTGAGCGTGCTGTAGGAACCATCACCTACATTCCTGCTAATGGATGGAACTCGCCACAATGGGAAAGCCCGGTAATTTGTATGTCGATTGTTTTCTGGAAGCAGGACGTTGGTTTTAGTATCAGTAACTGGGATGGTACGCATTTTAAGGAAGTTGAGAAGTTCAATTTGCAAAACTCAAGCAGTACGGTGCGTGATCGCCTCCTTGAACTTGCGGAATCAATGGCGTGGGCACAGGATAAAACCAGTGAGACCTTTTCCCATATTATTTACGCCCTACTCAACGACCTGCTCCATCAGGTAGTTGAAGGCATGAATGCTGACAAAATGCCCTATTCACTGCTCGACGAAATCAAAAGCCATATCGATAGTCACTATCATATGGATATCAGCCGTGAGAGTGTTGCCGATGCGTTTAATATATCTCCAGGCTATTTATCCCGCCTGTTTTCTCGTGAGTCAGATATGAAATTTAACGAGTATCTCAAGCTTGCCCGAATTTCACGTTCTAAAACGCTACTCATCAATACCACCATGAAGATTAACGAGGTGTCAGAGAAGTGCGGATTCACTGATACTAATTATTTTTGCAAAGTATTCCGGGATATCAATGACTGCACGCCACTTGAGTACCGGCGTAAGAACAAGGGAGCAAGCTTATCATGACACGTACAGCGAAAGATGAAGTACAACCCTTTTCCAGTGACCGTAATCTGCATATCGTCGCAGTCACGGCCTGCGCAACCGGCGTGGCGCATACTTACATGGCTGCCGAGCAACTTGAAAAACTGGCGAAAACATATCGCTTTTCCATCAAGATCGAGACTCAGGGTGTACTGGGGCTAAAAAATGAGCTTAACGAGAAGGACATCTTTGACGCCGAACTTACAATTATTGCCTCCGATATTACCATCAATAATCCAACACGCTTTAGCGGCTGCCGTGTCCTCAACGTGTGCATAAACTCACTTCTGTTGAAGCCTTCAGAAGTGATCAGCGCAATCCGTAAGTCACTGAATTTGCCTCGGGGAAATGTTATTGATCTCTAGAGAATAGCGTGAAGATTTCTTCAATTCTTTCGCCGCCTCGTTGCTCAAGAAACTCCAGCACCCGGCGTGGTGATACATTCAGAATTTGTGCCTCAGGAAATTCACTTTCAGTGAGAAGATGCTGACAGGCGCTGAAATCGCCTAATGAGAACGCGCTATGTGAATCCGTACCCAGTGAGATCACGCCACCGCCGTCGCGTACGGCGGTAATTATTTTCCGACAGTTTCCTTCACTGCCTTTCCTCGAAAGCACAAATGAAGCATTGTTCACTTCCAGAGCAACATTGTATTCATGAGCAGCTGAAACAACGGCAGAAATATCAATGGGATATTCAGGATTTCCGGGGTGACTAATTATATGCACCTTTCCGCTGGCAATGGTAGCAATCAGTGCGTCGGTATTGGTGACAATATCGGCGGGGGCAAAAACCTGTTTGTGGAATCCAGCAATGATAAGGTCCAGTGCGCCACGCATTTTATCGCTGCAGTCCGTTTCACCATTACCTTTAATGTTAGCTTCGATGCCGCGTAAAATACCCACCCCATCAACCACTCTTGGCAGGATTCGCATATTATTAAAGTGGAAAGCGTGCGGAGCATCAGCCATTTCTGGCCCATGATCGGTTATAGCGATTAGGCGAATATTTTTTCGCACGGCGGCGGAAATATAATCATGGACAGTACTGTAGGCATGGGTACTCGCTACGGTATGCAGATGAAGGTCAACGTTATACATTATTTTCCCCTCTATGAATGAGGCCCCTGCATCAAGGGGCCACCTTTGTTAGGCCAGTAGTAATTTGGCCTGGCGCAGAATGGTATCCACCGTAATACCGAACGTTTCGTACAACTGCCCGGCAGGGGCTGATTCACCGTAGCTTTTCATCCCTACAATAGCGCCATTCAGACCGGTGTATTTGTACCAGTAGTCAGTAATACCGGCTTCTATAGCCACCCTTGCAGTCACGGTCCTGGGCAACACTGCTTCCCGGTAAGCAGCATCCTGTTTGTCAAAAACGTCAGTGCTGGGCATTGATACTACACGGACTTTTACACCTTCAGCCGTCAGCTGACTCCAGGCTGCCACCGCAAGCTCAACTTCCGACCCCGTGGCTATCAGAATAATTTGTGGCTCACCTTCGCAGGATTTTAAGATATAAGCTCCGCGTGCAATATCCTGAACCTGCTGCCAGGTCCTCTCCGGTTGAGACAAATTCTGACGGGATAAAATCAGTGCCGTTGGGCCATTCTGGCGTTCAACACCTTGTTTCCACGCCACCGCAGATTCAACCTGATCACACGGACGCCATACACTTAAATTTGGCGTAAGGCGTAATGATGCAATCTGCTCTACAGGCTGATGAGTTGGACCATCTTCCCCCAGACCAATCGAATCATGGGTGTAGACCATCACATGACGCTGCTTCATCAACGCCGCCATGCGCACCGCGTTTCGGGCATATTCTACAAACATCAGAAAGGTTGAAGTGTAAGGAAGGAAACCGCCGTGCAAAGCGATACCATTGGCGATTGCGGTCATACCGAATTCGCGTACTCCGTAATGGATATAGTTGCCCGCAGAATCTTCGTTGATTGCCTTTGAGCCTGACCATAACGTCAGGTTGCTTGGGGCTAAATCAGCGGAACCGCCAAGGAACTCAGGCAGCAATGGACCAAAGGCTTCGATGGCATTTTGAGAGGCTTTTCGGCTGGCGATTTTTGCTGGCTTGGCCTGCAGACGTTCAATAAATACCTGGGCCTTGCTGTTAAAATCAGAAGGTAATTCTCCGCTTAAGCGACGGCTAAACTCAGCGGCATTTTCCGGGAATTCCTGCGCGTAAGCTGCAAATTTAGCTTGCCATGCAGACTCTTTAGCCTGACCCACTTCTTTGGCATCCCACTGTGCATAAATTTCTGAAGGGATCTCAAAGGGGGCGTGCTGCCAGCCTAACGCCTCGCGTGTTGCATTAACTTCTGCCTCACCAAGCGGTGCACCATGAACATCATGCGTACCGGCTTTATTTGGCGACCCAAATCCAATGACCGTTTTGCACATTAGCAAGGAGGGTTTATCTGTTACTGCTTGTGCGGCTTCAACTGCATGCTTAATTGACCCGGCATCATGACCATCCACGCCGCGCACAACATGCCATCCATAGGCTTCAAAACGTTTAGCCGTATCATCGGTAAACCATCCCTCCACGTGACCGTCAATGGAGATGCCGTTATCGTCGTAGAAAGCCACCAGTTTACCCAGTTGCAATGTACCCGCCAGAGAACAAACCTCATGAGAGATGCCTTCCATCATGCAACCATCACCCATAAAGACATAAGTGAAATGATCAACAATAGAATGCCCGGGGCGGTTAAACTGGGCTGCCAGCGTTTTCTCGGCAATCGCCATACCCACGGCATTCGCAATGCCCTGTCCCAGTGGGCCAGTAGTAGTCTCAACGCCCGCGGTGTAACCCACCTCCGGGTGGCCCGGTGTTTTTGAGTGCAGTTGACGAAAATTTTTCAGCTCGGAGAGCGGCAGATCGTAACCCGTCAGATGTAAGAGGCTGTAGATCAGCATTGAGCCGTGGCCGTTCGATAATACGAAACGGTCACGGTTGGCCCAGTTGGGATTACCAGGATTATGGTTAAGAAAATCTCGCCACAGTACTTCTGCAATATCGGCCATACCCATAGGTGCCCCTGGGTGTCCAGATTTCGCGCGCTGAACGGCATCAATACTCAGAAAGCGAATCGCATTCGCCAGGGTCTGTCTTAAGGTCATAGCATACTCCATGTTAAATCTTGAGGAAAAAATCGGCTCCGCGCTTGTGACTAACAGCGAGGTTCTTGTAATCGGGGATAGTGGAGAAAATATCAAAATCGTGAACGGTGGATCGTGGTGTTAAAACTTCTATTACCACACTTCCTGCCGCGCTGGCTGAAAGCAGACCAGCATTGGAATCTTCGAAGGCAATGCAGTGCGTAGCAGGGATATTTAATCTCTGCGCACCCAGTAAAAACGGTTCTGGGTCGGGTTTTCCCAGATGAATGTCCTCACTGGTAACCAGTATTTCAGGGAAAGGAATGCCCGCATGTTTTATGCGTGCGGAGGCAACTTTTAACGAACCGGAGGTAACAATGCCCCATGGAACGTTAATTTCGTTGAGCCGTTTTATAAACTCTACGGCTCCAGCGACAGGGGTTATTCCTTTTACATGACGCGCTTCATAATCCTCAAGCTCAAGAAATTCCGCTTCAATAATCTCATCGCTGGCCTCAGACATAAAATGACGAAGCGTACTCAGCGCTGGTTTACCATGCAGGAAATGTCGTACCGCCTGGGCACTAAAGCCTTTTCGATTCGCCCATGCACTCCATGATGCTTCAACAAAATCCAGTGAATTAACCAGCGTGCCGTCAAGGTCAAATAACAGTCCACGAAAATGCATCTTACTTACCTTCTGAATACGGTAGATATACCTAATTTGTATCCATTACCCGGTAAGTAATAAATATAAAGAAAGTGGTTTATATAGTAATTATGTCACTCGCCGCCCGTATCTTGCGACTTCGATAAAATTATATGATGGTGGTCACAAAAAATTCATGAGGCCATTAATTTCTAGAGAACGTAACTTTTTTTCTATTTAAATAGCAGTACCAACAGTCAAATATATAACCATAAAATGCCGGATCACCTGCTGAGCCAAATGAATCAGCACTCGTTTAAAGTTTGGGAGTGGTTATGTCGGAACTAATTATCTATAAATGTGAGCTCAAGGATGGTATCCATGCCAGACCAGCCGGGCATATCGAGCGTCTTTGTAATACTTTCCAGGCTGATGTGTGTTGGAAAAACATTCGCACCGGATTGCAGGGCAGCGCCAAAAGCGCGCTCTCTCTCGTCGCAACGGATACGTTACTTAATGACGATTGCGAAATTTTAGTTAGTGGTTCAGATGCGAACGAGGCAGTCAACAAGCTTTCTATCTTATTGAAAAATCTGCCTGTCTATGAAGTAACGTCAGAAGATGAAACCCTTGATATCTCAGGTTATCTGCCACGTTCTTTACGAGAAACTCAGGTAAGTTTTGTACAAGGCTCACGGATCAGCGGTGGCGTGGCAATAGCACGCCCGGTAATTGTAAAGAGCCTGAGTTTCGATGAAATAATGGCACTTGCACCAACGAAAACTAATGATATTGCGCTTGAAAAAAAATTACTGGCTGAGGGGCTGGAGTCACTAAAACAGATTAAACTGAGTGCGCTGGAAAACAGAGTAGGTGTTGAGCATGACATTATTCAGGCTCATTTATCCATTATTACTGACTCAACATTCCAGGATGCCATAAACCACTTCATCGAGAATGGTGAAAATAACTGGCGAGCAACCGTTCTGGCTGCTATGGACTTCTGTGAAATACTCAATAGTTCATCCAGCAAATATATTAAAGAGAGAGTGCTGGATGTATTGGATATTACGAGTCAATTACTGACAACACTTTATGGTGATGATGCATTACCTGTAAACAGTCTTGAATTACAGTCACCTTCGATCATTTTTGCAGACAGCCTGACGCCAAGTAAATTCCTTGGTATTGACAAACAATACCTTGCCGGGATGGTTCTTTCCGCAACAGGCAAAACATCACATACCGCAATTCTTGCCCGCTCACTGGGGATCCCGACACTGACCGATATCGACTTCACAACGCTGAATCTGGATCCTCTGCAGGATATCGTTATTGATGGTGACCCGGCAATACTGGTTATTGTTCCGGATGAGCAGGTGCTGCGCTACTACCGTAATGAAATCGCCGTACAAAAAAATATGCAGCAACAGATGCTGGCAAACGTACATCAGCCTGCGGCAACTGCTGATGGGCATCGTCTTGAAATTGCTGCCAACATCGCCAGCTATGAAGAAGCTGATGCTGCATTTAGCAATGGGGCTGAAGGTATCGGCCTGTTTCGCACTGAGATGTCCTTTATGGATCGTGATACGCCGCCCACTTACGCAGAGCTGGCGGATCTCTACACTCGCGTTATCGAACGCGCCATCGATAAGCCGGTGATTTTCCGTACCTTTGATATTGGTGGTGATAAACCCGTTGATTACCTGAGCATTGATGAAGAAGAAAATCCGTTTCTGGGATTCCGCGCTGTGCGTACCTATCCACACTACCGCGCCCTTTTTGCGATGCAGTTGAAAGCTATTCTTACCGCTTCCGCCGTTGGTAATGCCAAAATCATGATCCCGATGATTGCCAGTGTAGAAGAAATTGTCTGGTGTCGCGAAGTCCTGGAGTCCGTCAAACAAACGATGCGCGATGAAGCACTCCCCTTCAACGATGCCATTTCACTTGGCGTCATGCTGGAAGTGCCATCGGTCATTTTTGCTATTCCTGAAATGGCCGACTATGCCGATTTCTTTAGCGTCGGTAGTAACGACCTAACCCAGTACTTTTTTGCCGCTGACCGGGGTAATACGCAGGTAGCAGATGTTTACGATAACTATTCACCGTCATTTTTGCGCGCTCTACAGTTCGCCGTTGACGAGGTTCATCGTGCCGGAAAATGGATTGGTATCTGCGGTGAACTGGGTGCCAGCAGAGACTTCCTGCCACTATTAACGGGCATGGGTTTTGATGAGCTTAGTATGAGCGGTACCACCATCCCGGGAGTTAAGCACGCGCTTCGTGAGCTGAACTTCGCTCAGTGTCAGCAACTGGCCCAGCATTCTCTCAAGCTAATCCGTTCATCTGCCGTCAAAAATGCACTTCAGATGCCGGACGTCAAAGCGGTCAGTCAAAAGTTTATCCTGGCGCCAGAGTTCGTGCTGTTTAATCTCGAAGCCCACGATAAAAACGAAGCTATTAAGAAGATGACCGATAACCTCTGGTTACATCATCGTACCGATAGACGGGATAGTCTTTGCGACGATATCTGGGCTCGCGAAGATTCTTTCTCAACTGCAGTGGGATATGGCTTTGCCATCCCACATACCAAATCTGATCACATTAATCATTCGACCATCAGCATGGCCACGCTTAAAGAACCGATTACCTGGGGCGACCAGCAGGTTGAAACCATATTTATGCTGACGGTTAGTAAATCAGCCGATTCTAATGAACATATGAAATATTTTTCTACGCTCGCCCGAAAACTGATGAAAGAGGATTTTCGCAATGAAATAAAGAATGCTGATAGCGTCGATGTACTCTACAACCTGATGGCTAAAACATTAGACGTATAACGTTACGGTCAAAAATAAATTTGTATCAAAACAACCAAATAAAAACTCAGGAGTTACTCATGAAAATCGTCGGAGTTGCTGCATGCATTACCGGTGTCGCTCATACCTACATGGCTCAGGAAGCAATTGAGCAGGAGTGTAAAAAAAGAGGCTATGACGTTAAGGTCGAAACCCAAGGCGGAATGGGCATTGAGAACGAGTTAAGCGAAGACGAAATCGCTGAGGCTGATGTCGTGATTCTGGCCATAGCCATCGGTATTGAAGGCGTTGAACGCTTTGAAGAAAAAGAAGATGCCGGGCTGGTAATTTCGCTCAACCCTGCGGAAGTTGTGCGAGACCCGGCTGCGATTATCGATAAAGCGGAAAAGCTGGCGGGTTAATTTAAGCGACCTTTCCCGGATTTATTTCGGCATTCGGAAAGGGGAATAAAACGTAATTTAATTTCTGCGAGCCCGTTATTTACATTATCAGACATTTTGTCTGGGGTTTTGCGACACCCTAAATCTGGCGCAGGCCCAATAAAAATAGCGGGAACCGGGAGGATAAAAATGTCGGAAAAAATGAAAGCCATTAAGGATGAGCTGATTAAAGCGTTCAGCACCGGTGTGTCTTATATGATGCCGGTGGTGGTGGTCGGCGGGATTTGCCTGGCACTGTCATTGGTTGGTGGTGAACCGGTCGCGGGTAAAGGTATGGTTGTCACCAACCCGTTCTTACTCAATCTGGGGGCTATCGGGAGCGCTGGTCTGGCGATGATGATCCCCGTGTTGGCTGCCTATATTTCCTACTCCATCGCCGGTAAACCGGGCCTGACGCCGGGCCTGATCACCGGCTTTATGGCCAGCACACCGCTCGGTTCGGAGCACGTGGTGACAGGATTCCTCGGGGCGATGTTGCTTGGTATTCTCAGTGGCTACGTTGCGAAATGGATTAAAACCTGGAAGGTTGGCAAAGCGCTGATGCCGGTCATGCCAATCATGATTATCCCCATCGTCTCAACCTGCATCGTCGGTATGCTTTACCTGTACGTCCTGATTGGCCCAATTGGCGCTGCCATGAAATGGCTGGTCTCCATGCTCTCCAATATGCAGGGCAGCAGCGGCATCGTGCTGGGACTGATTCTCGGCGCAATGGCGGCCTTCGATATGGGCGGACCGGTAAACAAAACCGCCACTGCCTTCACCCTGGCGCTGATGGCAGAAGGGATTTATGGCCCGAACGGTGCCTACCGTATTGCATGCGCGATTCCGCCGCTTGGCATCGCACTCTCTACCTTCATTTCTCAGCGTAAATGGGCTGAGGATGAAAGACGCATGGGTACCTCCGCCGCCTTTATGGGCCTTATCGGTATAACTGAAGGCGCGATTCCCTTCGCAGTGAAAAACCTCAAGACCGTTCTACCTTCGATCATTATTGGCAGCGCCGTCGGTGCTGGCCTGGCGATGGTTCACGGCGTGGAGTCGATGGTGCCGCACGGTGGATTAATTGCCATCGCTGGCGTCAATAAGGCCCCGCTGTGGTACGTCCTCGACATGGCCATCGGTGTCATTGTTACCGCCATCTGTCTACATATTTTGCGTCCAAATATTAGCGAACCGGTGAAGAAAGCCGACGCTAAAAAAACTGTCACTTCAGATATGAATAAAGCCTAAGGAGTTGTCATGAAAAATACCATGAAGCAGTACGTTGATTATATCGTTAAGGGTGGTAAGTCCACGATGCTGGGTATTGGCCCAATGTCTCCAGCGCTTATTCAGGCATGTTTTGAATTAGGCAAAGAAAAAGATCTGCCACTGATGTTTATTGCCAGCCGTAATCAGGTCGATGCCGATGAGTTCGGTGCCGGTTACGTCAATAATTGGGATCAGTTCCGCTTCGCCGCAGACCTGAAAGCGATGGCAGATAAAGTGGGCTTCGACGGTGATTACTTCCTCTGCCGTGACCACGGTGGTCCATGGCAGCGTGATAAAGAACGCAAAGACCATATTCCAGAAGCTCAGGCAATGGAACTTGCGCGCCGTTCTTACCAGATTGATATGGATGCTGGCTTTGATCTATTGCACATCGACCCAACCAAAGACCCATACGTAGTAGGTAAAGTTATTGATATCGAGCTGGTTCTGAGTCGCACTGTCGAGCTAATCCGTTTCTGCGAAGATTACCGTAAGAAGAACAACCTGAAAGAGTTTTTCTACGAGGTCGGGACTGAAGAGACCAACGGCGGGCTGACAGATATCAGCGCTTATGAAGGTTTTATCATCGAACTCAACACGCGTCTGAATAGCGAAGGTCTGCCGCAACCGCTGTTTATCGTTGGCCAGACCGGAACCCTGACACGCTTAACCAAAAACGTAGGCCATTTCAATGACACGCAATCGGCTGAGCTTTCAGCTATTAGTAGCCGTTACGGCGTTGGACTAAAAGAACATAACGGTGATTACCTGCCGGATGAGATTCTGCTCAAACACCCGGGGCTTGGGATCACTGCCATGAACGTCGCTCCAGCGTATGGCACCATTGAAACTCGTGCCTACCTGAAACTGGCAGAAGTGGAGAAAGATCTCGCCGCCAAAGGTTTTATCAAGTCGGCTTCGGATTTGAAAACCATCCTTACCCGTGAGTGTGTGCTGAGCCACAAGTGGGAAAAATGGATGACCGATGAACACAAAAATAAGTCCGAAGAGCAAATCTTCGGTGAGCCAGAATTGCTTAAAGAGATCCTTGAACTTAGCGGTCACTACAACTATGAAAAACCAGCAGTAGTGAAAGAGATGCAGACTATGTTCGCTAACCTGAAATCATTTGGTGTCGAGCCTGAGCGTTATGTCGTTAACAAAATTAAAGACATGATTCAGAATGAAGCTGAGTGCTTCAATATGCCGGGTTTAACCACTCGCGTTGCGCAAGCCAAATAATATTATATCAATAGCAAGGAGAGGGCCCTCCTTGCTATTACTCGAACCAAATAAAAACGGGTGCAGGTTATGAATCAGCTGGAACAATTAAAGCAGCACACTATTATTGTGGCTGACAGTGGTGATATTGACAGTATTATTGCCTATCAGCCGGAGGATGCCACTACTAACCCATCGCTTATTTATAAAGCGGCTCAGCTTTCGCAATATCAGGCCCTCATAAAAGAGGCCGTCACCACCTTAAAATCCCGTCTTGCCGGAAAAAAATTATTGCCTTCAACCGTAGCCGACTATCTTGCCGTCAGCATTGGTGCGTTAATTCTTAAAAGTGTGCCTGGCCGCATCTCAACGGAGGTCAATGCGCGATTATCGTTTAATACTGAAGCCAGTATTATCAAAGCACGGGAACTTATCGCGCTGTACGAAGAAAAAGGCATTAGTAAAGACCGCGTTCTCATTAAGCTCGCAGCCACCTGGCAAGGTATTCGTGCAGCTGAGGTGCTGGAAAAGGAGGGCATTAACTGTAATCTGACATTGCTTTTCTCATTCGCACAGGCACGTGCCTGTGCTGATGCGGGAGTTTTCTTAATTTCTCCTTTCGTGGGACGTATTTACGACTGGTATAAGAAGAATAACCCAGGAACCTTCTACACTGTTGATAACGATCCTGGGGTGGAGTCAGTCCGTAATATCTATCAATTCTATAAGATGAATGGCTACAAAACTGTTGTGATGGGGGCTAGCTTTCGCACACCGGAACAAGTGCTGGCGCTTAACGGTTGCGATCGTCTGACAGTTTCGCCGCAATTGTTAGCTAAACTGCAGGACCATGATGCAGCAATTCCCGCGCCGCTCAGCTATGAAAACATAGTGAAATTAAAAAGTGATCCCATCAGTGAAGCAGAGTTTTACTGGGAGCATAATCAGGATGCTATGGCAGTCGAGAAACTGGCCGAAGGTATTCGTCTGTTCGCCATTGACCAGAATCATCTTGAAACAATGCTTTTAGAATATCTTTGATTGTCACAGGGATTTATTATTTTCAATAAAAATGTCATTTTAATCCCGGAATATATGCCGGGATTAAATTCATAAAGTCTTGACCTCGTACTCTTGAAATGTGCCAAACTACCTTTTTTCTAAATACTTTTAAGCTATTCGGTCTCAAAAAATAACCTCGTTTATGCTAATGAAGATTTGTTCCCCTTATACTTACTCCTTTCTTTTGGGACGTCCGCTCCTGGCACGGAACTGACTGTCAGATTCGGCCTCAATCAGTTCATATGCCGTATAGGATCACTAGCAAGCAACTTCTCCTCCGACAACATATCTACCCTATCCTGTTACGCAAACCACTATCTAACATACTAATAAATAATAAAATACTGCAGAATCAAATGACCATTGTCGTAATATCCGAGATGTCCCCTCTTATGGCACAAAACTGTCTACGGTAACGGCCAGTGGCTGCTATGCGCGAGAAGCGGAAGTTAGTACTTATCACACAAATCAGGGTCATGTATCCAATCGGCGATATTCCAGAACCGTATGGGTAACAAGATTTATACTTAATTCCAGATATTCCGGGATTAGGAGCTTACCATGGGGAACAACCTGTATTTCTCACTGCTTCGTTCTATTGTTCATCTTGATCCGATACAACTTAAGTGTGCTCAGGAACACCGTCGTCACCAACTCCGGCATGATCAGTGGTGGATGGATAAACCAAAGTGACGATACATCTGTGTTTTCCGGATGCGAAAGCACGCAAGATGGCGTTGGAGAAAATGGGTGCTATTTAAGACGGGAACCAAACCCTGGCGTGCCTCGCAGGCTATGTAATCAAAACTTAATCAAAGAGAAAATCATGAGAAAAATAGTTTCGTTTGTTCATGTGTCGCTGGATGGTTTTGTCGCTTCTACCGCTGAGGGCCCGGCGGGTCTGGCCTGGATAAGCCTGAGCCCCGACTTGTTTGAATACGTGGAGCAGCGGATTCAGCAGACCGACACCGCCTTATATGGGCGCACCACCTACCAGATGATGGAGTCGTACTGGCCAACTGCTGCCGATAATCCTGACGCCAGTCCGCATGACCATGCGCATTCGCGTTGGTATAAATCTGCCCACAAAGTGGTGTTGTCGAAAACCCTGTTGCAAAAAAATCATCCTGATACGCAAATTATCAGTAGCCATTTAAGCGACGAAATCCACAAGCTCAAGCACAACGCGGGCAGCGAAATCTTACTGTTTGGCAGTCCCTCAGCGACTCACGCGCTAATGTCGGAAAACCTTATCGATGAGTATTGGCTATTCGTCAATCCGATTCTGCTGGGGCAAGGCATTCCCTTGTTCAAAAACATAAAAGACAGAACCTCACTCATGCTGGTGAATAGTAAAATTTTCCCGTCGGGCGTAGTGTGCCTGCGATATGAGGTGAAACGAAATCAATAATGCAAGGTTCTGATAGTTCTGCAAGAGGAAACAACGCCGAACGGCTGCATTTCTGCGAATGTGCAGCCAATCGATGTTTTGCGGTTTGCGATCTACCCTAACTGGCAATTTCACCTAAGGGCCAGCAACGTCCGCTTCTGGCACAGAGCGAACAGACTAGCGGGCTGTCAGATCAACTGTGAGCAAGAAGCGGACCCTGAATAGTTTAAATATACCAGCCAAAGCCGCTACTTTTAACGCGTAAACAATCAAGGGATTAAGACGTTGAAAATTGACTGGACTGGTATAGCGCCTTACTCGATCGCAAGTTCATGGATTGGATCCGCGATGATACCAAATATAAATTAGGGTGACGTGGTAGATAAGTGGAAACGTAGACAAGGGCTATAAAGGAACCTTCCCCTTCCATGTAGGCTGGAAAGACGTCCATTCTGCTATGAGCGAGGTGCGGAAGCGGGTTTAACGGTTTTTGCCCACTCAGTATGTAGTATCCAAGGCCCGACATTCTGCAGGATAAATATTTATTGAAATCGGTATTTACTCAGTGCTACAAGAACAGAGCAGTTTTTATAATTACTGCTCCAGATGTTCAACGAATACAAGAAGGTCAGAAAATGCTTAAGTCACTTCAGCCAACAACCACAGTTACTACCACCGGCACCTTCGGCGGTGTGGGCGTATCTGTGACAGGCTCCTGACAAAACAGATTCTGAATCCCCGCCAAACCGGACGGGGAAGAAAATATCTCCGTTCATAACGTTCTGAATGGAGACACATCATGCTTTTATCCGAAAATGCACTTTTAGTTATCGATATGCAGCAGGGGCTTTTCCGTGGCCCGACTTCCCCACACTCCTCAGACACCGTTCTGTTGAATATCCGTCTGCTGATTGAAAAGGCGAGTCAGGCTCAGGTGCCCGTTTTTTTTGCCCGCCACATCGGACCCGATGATTCCCCATTCTCAGAGCAAAGTCCGTTAACACAACTGATACCCGAGCTGAACGTAAACGCTGAACAGGATATCGTGTTTATTAAAAAGTATCCCAGCTGCTTCCGTGATACAGAGCTTCAGCTTCAGCTCAGTCTGCGAGGTGTTAAGCAACTGGTTATCGCCGGTATGAAAACAGAATTCTGTGTGGATACTACCTGCCGCGAAGCGCCAGAGCATGGATTCAGGACTGTGCTGATTTCAGATGCGCATACGACAATGGATAACAAATATTTGTCAGCGAGTGAAATCATTGCCCATCACAACGTTACGCTGGCTGGACCGTTTGTGACACTCGCAACCGCGGCTTGCTGGAGTTTTCATTCTGAGAAATGAGCCTGAACCTGGAGCCACCCCCGCGGTGGCTAAAATGTCCAACGTCCCCTCCTGGCGCTTAACCGCCAGGCTGAAGGCCCGTACAGGTCAGCTATGAGTGAGAGAGAAGCGGACCTTCGCTTATATTTGGCAGGCGTAGGGTTATGTTTAAGTTAGCATCTAAGAACCTACTGTTCCTGCGGACCTGCGCTAAAACAATATCATTATCTATACCTCTTCTCATGCGCAGATAAGCCTGGCAGTCACATCAACACTGATAGCTACAATTTATATTTGCGAACCACCTTCTTACCGCGCTCTTTAAAACTCTTTCTACCTATTTTCACCCTTCCGTTATGAAAAGTGAAATTTTATCCAGCTTCATTATATCGCACTGAATAAAATTACAGTATATATTGCATAGCCATTGTTGATTATTGCTAAGTGGATTCAGGAAATAATATAATTTCATGTAACGTTGCCTTATTCATAAGGACACACCGTTTTTCTGCCAGTAGTCGCGGCATTAATGATACGTATCCCCTGCCCTCCGAACGAACGGCAGGCTGTCGAACACCTCCGCCCATCTTCTGGGCACTGTGGCGAGTCAGATGCGCTGTATTAACCAATGGGAGCAGTTCAACTTAAGCATGTACGCTTACTTTGTACTAAAATGCTTATCCAACAGATGCTTTAAGATATCGTCTCAGGATTAAGATGGATTTATCAGCATGACCAGAACAGAAAGGCTTCTCGAATTACTACAGATATTAAGGGCGCAAAGATATCCGATCACTGCATCCACTCTCTCTATAAGATTAGGAGTAAGTGTGCGCTCTCTTTACAGAGATATAAAAACGCTACAGCATCAAGGAGTGTGTATTGAAGGTGGTGCTGGAATTGGTTATATCGTTAAGTCTGACTTTCATTTGCCACCCTTAAACCTTACTCATGAAGAAATCAATGCTATTACACTTGGGTTAAATTGGGTATCTCATAATACGGATTATGATTTCAAGAATACCGCAAGGAATGCACTTGCCAAAATACACGCCGTCATTCCTGGTGAATTAAAGAATCTTATTGAGAGTCAATCCTATCTGATCGGTCCTTCAGAAAATAATGAGATGTTTTTTGAAGATGTCCGCAATGCTATTAAAAAGCGAAAGAGAATCAAAATAAAGTATTGTGACAAGAAAGATACTTACTCTTCTCGAATCATATGGCCCATCGGATTGGTATATATGGAGTCCTGCTGGCTTTTGGTTGCATGGTGTGAGATGAGAAATGATTTTCGTCATTTTAGAACTGACAAAATTGAAGAGATGGTACAACTGGATTCCATATATAGTGAAAGCAGGACGGTTTTATTGAAAAAATGGAGAATAAAAGAAGGAATCAGCGAGGAGAAAGAGTACTGACAAAAACTGTCACAGCTAGTTTGTATACTACCCCAGATGAAAGACTCAATTCTACTTCATAGGGGGAATTATGAATTTCCAGAATAAAGTTGCTGTCATAACAGGAAGTACTGCAGGTATAGGTCAGGCAGTCGCAGAACAATTACACAAATATGGAGCTAAGGTCGTTATTGTATCCCGCTCGTCAGAGCAGGCTAAACAACAAGCGAAACGATTAACCTCACAGGGACAGCAGGCGCTGGGGATCGGATGTGATGTGTCACAACCCGAACAAGTACAGAAAATGATAGATGAGGTTATCAAACATTTCGGCAGACTTGATTATGCTGTAAATAATGCAGGCCTAACAGGTGAACATGGTAAAAACATAACAGAGCAGACAGTTGAAAACTGGAATAAGGTTATTGCCACCTCATTGAGCGGCGTTTTTTACTGCCTAAAATATGAAATACCTGAGATGATGAAATTTGGTGGTTCTATCGTTAATTTATCTGCAGTAAATGGTCTGGTTGGCATTCCAGGATTAGCACCTTACACCGTGGCTAAACATGGTATAATCGGTTTAACCCAAACCGCAGCGTTAGAGTTTGCAAGTCAAGGCATTCGAATCAATGCAGTCGCTCCCGGCTATGTCCAGACCCCACGAATGACTGAATTTCCTGAAAATATCGTACGTAGTTTCGCAAATAGCCACCCTATGAAAAGGATGGCAAAAATGCAAGAAATAGCAGACTTCATATTGTTTTTGCTTTCAGACAATTCAGCGTTCTGTACCGGAGGAGTTTATCCAATCGATGGTGGTTATTTAGCCGAGTAAAATGCCCCTACAGCCCTTTTAAGCTGTAAGAATTGCCTCAATAAAGTGGCAGGCTCAATGGGAGCGTTAGAATATATAGTTAACGCTTCCGTTGCGGGGCTATTGATAACAATATTTCCAGTATGGATTAACAGGAGTATAGATGATTGGCTCTCCATTGGTTCATACATCATGCCATTAACAACGTCCGCTTCTGGTACGGAGCGGACGAGTTAACTGAGGTGAAGGTCCGCTGTGAGCGAGGAGCGGACATCGGATACATGGTTTATCATCTGAAAGTCCAGGAAATCGTCCGCCCTCTTCAGAGCGATATTATCAATATGAATAGAGAATAACGGCAGGCGTTAAGCCCACCGTAACTCACCGGAAAAAGTCATCCACCGAATCGCTCCACTCATGGCCGGACACAGACCAAACCTTGTTTATCGGGGGAGGGAATCCGCTTCTGCAGTACCCATTTTTCCCCACGAAATCAAACGCTCCATGCGGATATCCGTTGATAAGGAGCACGCACTTCTGACTGTCTTCAGACCAGCCGATTTTAACCTCAGAAGGAATGTGGGCGTCTGAAATATCCTCGACATTGTAGATATGCACTGCATCAAGAATCGGGTTTCCTTCAACGGACTCATCGAGCGCATAGAAATACCCGGTCCGGCCGTCGTCTTCAAATACGGCCGCCAGCATCCCCTCAGGTGCCAGGCTTTTTAGCACCTGCGCTTCTCCAACTATGAGCTGAGCCTGTAGCGTCACTAAAATTGTCATACCGATGACTCTCCTTTCCCTGATTGTTTGGTTAGGCTACTTTCTCACTGATAAGCAATCTACCATAACATCCCTGCGATGAATTAACCCCCCTGACCTGCAGCTACTTTGTTGACGCACGATTACTTTAGAAAGGTTCGCCCCTGGCACAGAGCCGTCTACGGTAACGGCCAGTGGCAGCAATGAGCGAGGAGCGGACGTTGAATGTCTAGTCAAACTGACGGGAAAACGTCCAGACACCCTCTGGTGACGTGTGAAAGCAGCCGATACTCACGCAACATAAGTGAAATGACCTCCCCCCCATCCTTTTCTGTCCGAAAAGTGGACAACATCCGCAGGGCGTATTCGCGCAACCCGCGGCGTTAACCTCTTAACCTCTTATGACACCTGGTCTCTATCAGGCTCCTTCCCCTGGATTAATGTTAACGTTAACCATTGTGATTAACATCACGTTCGACAGGTTGTATTGCGGCGAACTTAATAGTAATAATAAACCCGTAGTTATTTATCCATGCCGTTCAGTCAGCGTCAATATGATATCTATGCTGAGGTTTTTATCATCAAGAAAAGAAATGTACCTGAAGCCGTAAATTAAATAATAGAAATCATACCGCTGTCTCTATCAGAGCCGATTATTATATTGAATCTGGCCGCCCTGCCATATCACTAGCGGGCCTTGAAGACGATGATAGCGTTACAGGATTCTGTTTAATAAAATAAAAATATTGTGACAAGGAAATAAATATGAAGGCTTTTTCATTTTTAAAAAATGAATATTACCGCTATGCCTCCGGTTATTCATTTCTGTTTTTTATCGCCTGGTCGCTATGGTGGTCTCTGTATGCCATCTGGCTTAAAGGGACAATCGGTCTCACCGGCACGCAGCTTGGAACCCTGTACTCCGTCAATCAGTTTACCAGTATGATTTTTATGATTGGCTACGGAATAATCCAGGATAAACTCGGCCTCAAAAAGCATCTGATCTGGCTCCTGAGTGTCATTTTAGTTCTCACTGGTCCGTTCCTGATTTATATATATGAACCGCTGCTGCGGCACAACTTCTCGTTAGGTTTAGCGATCGGCTCATTGTTCTTTGGTATTGGCTACCTCGCCGGTTGCGGGTTACTGGATAGTTTCACTGAGAAAATGGCACGGGCATTTTGCTTTGAATACGGTACCGCCCGGGCGTGGGGCTCGTTTGGCTATGCGATTGGAGCCTTACTCGCCGGGATCTTTTTCGCCATCAATCCGCACATTAACTTCTGGCTGGTATCGCTGTTTGGTGTGTGCTTTATTATTATCAATATGTTATTTAAAAGCGAACAAACGGTCAGCGGTACTCCCCACCTTGAAAAGGTGCACAAAGACGATTTTATCGCCGTCTTTAAAGATATTAAATTCTGGATTTTCGTGCTGTTCATCACCGGGACCTGGTCATTCTATAATATCTACGATCAGCAGATGTTTCCCGTGTTCTATGCCGGGTTGTTCTCATCCGTCGAGACCGGGACCCGGGTCTACGGCTATCTGAACTCCTTCCAGGTGGTGCTGGAAGCCATCGGAATGGCCGTCATCCCCTTCTTTGTAAACAAGGTGGGAGCGAAAAAAGCGCTGATTGCAGGAGGCATGATCATGATCTGTCGCATTCTGGTGTCAGCAACCTCAGAAAGCCCTTACATCATCTCGCTGATTAAGCTATTTCATGCGATTGAAGTACCGCTGTTTGTGATCTCGGTATTCAAATACAGCGTGTCCAACTTTGATTCTCGCTTATCTTCCACCATCTTCCTCGTGGGATTCCAGATCGCCAGCTCGCTGGGTATCGTGTTGTTATCGATCCCGGTGGGGATGTTGTTTGATGCGTTTGGCTACCATTTTGTATTCTATCTGTTCTCCGCCATCGTCTCGGTGATTCTGCTGTTTGGCGTGGTCTTCCTGAGCAATGGACGTAATACAGGCCCACGCAGTGCTGTGGTGCAAAACGAAACCTTATAATATTCGCGAGGCAATGTCGCCGCTGACATTGCCTTTTTCTTTGTCGTTTATCGATGGATAGTGTATCAGGAAAAATCCATATCTCATTGAAGATGCAAATTTTTCCTGGCAAAGCTGTCAATGATGAGGCTTTTACAACGGTATATTTCACTTATTTTTGTGGCATTCAGTTTATGCAAAATAATATTGACATAAGACTGAACCGTTTTTATGGAGATTAGCAGGCGGCGAGAAATTTCCACCAGCGAGTAGCCATTTAAAATCAGATGGATGATATGCGCTTCTCTTTTGGTAAACGCCAACTTTTCCCTCTTCAGATGAATCCGCATTTTTTTAAAAACCTGCCTTATCATGAGATATTCATTACCTGTTAATTCGGTATCAATGAATACCGCTTCGCGACCTGTCCCCCTCATTCCTGACCGCGGTTTTAATAAAAAGATGATATTGACTGGTGAAATGTGCAGATGTTTGAGACGCCCGGCATCGCAGGTTTTCAGCTCTGACTCCACAATCACCACATCGCTGTTGCTGAAAGCAATTTCGGTGATCCGGGAAAATAAAACCCTGTTGACGGAGAGGCTGTTGTCGCTAAACATACATTTCAGACCTTCAAGCATGAAATTATTATTGGTAACAACATAGATATTCATAGAGTCCCCGCAGCAATAACCTTTTGCGAATCGTACCGATCCTTACGTTCTGACAAAGTGACGCCTGGACTGGTGTCGGCGTAGAAGTGAATTTCATCGCCGGTTAACTGTGACGTACCCCGGCTCCCCGGAGTACGTCAGTTGCTCTAGTGGTGCGCTGCTAGCACGCTATTTACGATTTCCACCGCTTCTTTCTCGATCTGCTTACGATGTGCTTCACCGAGGAAGCTCTCGCAGTAGATCTTGTAAGCGTCTTCCGTACCTGACGGACGTGCGGCGAACCAGCCGTTGTCGGTCATCA